>Ga0207814_100009_pt1 | contig 555409 bp, 547 predicted proteins | sample TtaePargueraPR_7_FD_187755 | JGI IMG/M metagenome (GOLD analysis project Ga0207814, IMG submission 187755) | Aerobic enrichment media microbial communities from Bioluminiscent Bay, La Parguera, Puerto Rico - Tt and P1 (2) (SPAdes) | ecosystem: Environmental > Aquatic > Marine > Unclassified ...
GTCGCAGCCTCGGGCGTGATGTCCGACTGATCCCAGTCGAAGAACACGATGTACGGGCCCTGCTCGCAGACCGGAGCCGGCGGCGGAGGCGGCGGCGGCGGAGGCGGCGGGGGCGGAGGCGGCGGCGGCGGCGGAGGCGGCGGCGGGGGCGGAGGCGGCGGCGGGGCCGGCTCTTCACCGCCGAAGTTGAACAGCAGGGAGGCCAGCACGGTGTGCGTGCCGACATTGCCTTCAAACCTGCGCCCGACATTATCGATCAGCTCGACATTCGACACGCGGTGATACTTGTACTTGAGCGAGGCGTCGATGCTGTCCGTTATCGGAGCGCGAACCTGCGCCAGGCCCTGCCAGGCGAAGCGCACGTCGTTGTCGTCAAGGAAACCGGGGCCGGTTTCATCAACCGAAACATCGTTGAAGCGTGGGTTCGAGATCCCGACACCGCCACCGATGGAGAGGCCGATGCCGTCATTGCCACCGAAATCGAGCAGCGCGTTGAACATGCCGCTCCAGGCGGTGAGATTGCCGACGACGGGATCCTGCACGCCGTTTTCAAGGACGAAGGCCGACTGGGCAAGGCCTCCGGGGATCCCGGCAAGGCCTGCGTCGATCGTGTCGATACTGAAGTCCTTGTAGGCCCCTTCGACCTCGAAGCGTACCGGGCCAGCGTCATACCCAACCACGGCTTCGGCTTCCCAGCCCAGATCCGTCTCTACGATGACATCGCGGTTGAAGATCTGCTCCGTCAGTTCGGTGCGTTCGGACTTGCCGATCCCCGCACCCACGCCAACGTAGAACTCGCCGTCTCCGGCCATGGCCGGCGTGGCGATGAACGCCGTGGCCGACAGTAAACCTACTGTGAATTTTCTCATTTGGTATTCCCCTAGTCCAAGGAACTTCAATTGGCGCGCCTAGCCGTAAAGGCGCATAGTTTGCACATGCGACAAGGCTGTGACGGCAATTTGGCGCAAAATTGAACCAAATGCTAAGCGGCTCACAACAGTCGAAGCTGTCTACCGCTTTGGGGTGATCGAAATGCAACGGTATCGAGGTCGAAACGCGCCTTTTCGACGCCTGCACGCGCGCAGGCGAGGCGAAAGCGGGCGCGGAACAGGTTTGCCCAGACGCCGCTCGGCCTGAGGCGTGAAAAGAAATCCGGATCGTTGTCGCGGCCATTGCGGATGGAACGCACGATGTTCATCACCTTTCCTGCCCGGTCGGGGTAGTGGACATCGAGCCACTCGCGGAACAGCGGCGCCACTTCGTGCGGCAGGCGCAGGGGTATCCAGCCGCAGCTCTTCACGCCCCGACCGGCAGCCTCGGCGACGATGGCTTCCATGAATTCATCGGTGATGGCCGGGATGACGGGCGCGATCCCGCAATGCGCCGGCACGCCCGCTTCGACCAGTTTTCCCAGTGCAGCCATGCGCTTGGCCGGTGAAGCCGCGCGCGGCTCGAGCTTTCCGGAGAGCACCGGATCGAGGCTGGTAACCGATATTCCGACGGCAACCAGCCGGTGCTCGGCCAGTTGCACCAGCAGGTCCAGGTCGCGCAGCACGCGGTCGGACTTGGTCGTGATGGTGACCGGATGGCGCGTTTCCAGGCACACTTCCAGCACTTGGCGCGTGATGCGGTAGCGCGCCTCTATCGGTTGGTAGGGATCGGTATTGGTGCCCATGGCGATGGGGCGGGGGCGGTATTTCGGCCTTGCCAGGGTCTTTCGCAGCAGTTCGGCGGCATCGGGCTTGGCGAACAGCTTCGTTTCGAAATCGAGGCCGGGCGAAAGATCGTGATAGGCATGGGTTGGCCGGGCAAAGCAGTAGACGCAGCCGTGCTCGCACCCGCGATAGGCGTTGATCGAACGATCGAAGGGAATGTCCGGCGACTGGTTGAAGGAGACGATCGACTTCGGATGCTCCTCGATCACCTCGGTTCGTAGCTTCGGCGGCGATCCGTCGAGCGCCGCCATCGCATCGCGCCAGTCACCGTCGATTTCGCGCGCAGGCAGGCCGAATCGATCGGGCACGTGGGCCGAGGTGGCGCCACGACCGCGCTGGGGAACAAGGTTCTTGCGCATGGAACATACATAGAACATACTGCGCAGATAGCAAGGATGGAGAAAGTCATGGCCGTGCTCGACTACATCGAACTGCCCGCGCGTTCGGTGGCCAGGCAAACAGATTTCTATTCAAAGGCCTTTGGCTGGGAGTTCACGCCCTATGGAGATGCTTATGCCGCGCACGAGAGGGCCCCCTGCCAGTTCGCGCTGAATGGCACCGGGCATCACCAGGGGGACGCCGCGCTTCCTGTTGTGCGGGTGGAGGATATCCAGGCTGCCTACCCTGCCGTGAAAGCGGCAGGCGGCACGATAACGCTGGAGATTTTCGATTTTCCGGGCGGCAAGCGCTTTCACTTTACCGACCCCGAGGGACAGCAGCTGGGCGTCTACGAACCTGCCGCCGGATAGGGCGCGTCGCGCGCCAGCCTCTATTTCTCGCGCAGCCTGGGCATCAGTTCCACGAAGTTGCAGGGCCGGTTACGGCTGTCGAGCTGTTCGGCGAGGATCCCGTCCCAGCCATCCTTAACCGCGCCGTTGGAGCCGGGCAGGGCAAAAATGTAGGTGGCATCGGCCAGCACTGCCAGCGCGCGCGACTGCACGGTGGAGGTGCCGATGGTCTGGGAGCTGATCCAGCGGAACAGCTCGCCGAAGCCGGGAATGTCCTTGTCCTTGATTCGGTCGAGCGCTTCGGGCGTCACGTCGCGCCCGGTCAGGCCGGTGCCGCCGGTGGAAACGATGGCGTCGATCTGCGGGTCGGCAATCCACTGCCGCAACAGCGCGACGATGGCGTCGGCATCGTCCTTCTCTATCGCCCGTGCGGCCAGCGTGTGGCCGGCTGACTGGATGCGGTCTGCCAGGATGTCGCCGGAAGTGTCTTCGTCCGGGCCGCGCGTGTCCGAAACGGTCAGCAGGGCGATATTAATCGGGCGAAATTCCCGCGTTTCGTCGATGGCCATCAGTTGCCTCCTGCGGACATGTAGACCCTGCCATTGGTCGGCGCGGTGCCATCGGGGAACAGCGGCCAGCCATTCTGCGCCAGCGCCATGCGGCTTGGCGAGACATCGGTCGCCTGCCTTTCATACATCCAGTAGTGTCGCATGACGACCGCCACGTATTCGCGCGTTTCCCAATAGGGGATCGCTTCCATGTACAATAGCGGATCGTTCTGGTCGTTGATCTCGTTTTCCCAGCGCGTGATCGGGCTCATCCCGGCGTTGTAGGCTGCCATGATCACCGGCATGCGCCCACGCGTTATCGCGCTGTCGCGCAGCATGATCAGGTTTTGCTGGCCGAAGGCAAGGTTCGTCGCCGGATCGTAGATATCGACCCGAGAGGCGTTGAGGCCCAGCGCGGGGGCGTGCTGGCGCACGGTAATCGGTGTGATCTGCATCAGGCCCTGGGCATTGGCCGGGCTGGTGGCATTGGGACGAAAGGCGCTTTCCTGCAGGATGTGGGCAAAGGCCAGGGCAGGGTCGACCTGCCAGCCGTTGTAGGGCGCGATCTTGGGTGCGGGATAGCGCGATGCGGGATCGGCCTCGCCCCCCGTGGGGGCATTCAGCGCCATGTACAGCTGCGTTTGCGGAAAGCCGAGATCGCGTGCGAGGCGCGAATAGGCATCGTAATCGCGCGGGTTGCCGATGCGGGCCTGGTGCAGCAGCACCTGGCTTCCCAACACGTCGCGCCCGATTTCCGCCAGCGCCACGGCAATCCGCGTATTTCGGTTGTTGCCGATGCGGCGCCAGTCTTCCTCGCTGAATTCGGCACTTTCGACCAGGTCGGGCAGGTTGCGGCCCAGCTGTTCGGCAGCGAGCATGCCGTAAAGCGTTTCGTCCATCAGCGCGGCATCGCTCAGCAGGTCTTCGCTCAAGGCGGGTTTGCGGCAACGCAGCGCCGCGCGCGAGGCCCAGAACAGCGATGCCGCGCGCAAGGTGGGGTTGATCGCGCCCTCGGCTGCACGCTGGAACGATGCCAGCGCCGTGTCGCAATCGTTGAGGCGCCAGGCGGCCAGTCCCGCGGTCCAGTCGCCTTCGGCCACCCACGCGCCGCGCCCCTCGGGCACGGTCTGCGCCATGGCCAGCGCCTGCGCATCCATGTTCTCGATGAAATAGCTCCAGGCGACACGCTGACGCCATTCCGCCCGCGCTTCGGGGCTGAGCGAGGCATCGACGCCATCGAGGAGGAGGCGCGCGCCGGTCGGGTCGTCGTTGGTGATCCGTTCCAGGATGGCGGCGCGCACGTCGCTCGGCATGGTGCCGTCGTCGACCGAACGGGGCCGGGTGCGGCGCGGGACGGAGCGCTGCGAGACCAGGTCGCGCGCATATGGCAGGTTCGGGTCGCCGGACAGGCCGCGAGTCTGGCCAAGGCGCACCAGCTGCGGGGCCTGCGGCAGCTCGGCGCCGGTTTCCAGCCATTGCGCGATCGCATCGGCTTCAACGCGCGGGGAATTGGCGGCGAGGTAGTATTCCGCCCGCGCCACGTCGGTCAGCAGGCCATCGGGGCGCTGTTCCAGCATTGTTTCCACCCGGCTCCACTCGCCATCGTCGATGGCGCGGAACAGCACGTCGTAGAACTCGCGATCCTGCGCCGACAATTGCTGCGGCGCCGGGCGTTCGGCCAGGCGTGCGGTGAAATAGGTGCGCGAATCGGATACCTGCGCGGCGGCAGGCGTCGCGGCAAGGCAGGATATCGCGATGGCGAAAGCAGTGGGGAGCTTCATGCCGAGGCTGTCCATTGGCAAAGCCGCTTCCACAGCCGCGCACGTTGGCGGGCATGGTCCAGCAGGCGGTCGGGAGAGAATGTTGCGAGGGTCGCGGTCTCGCCGATAGCGCCGAACGCTTCTGGCGGGGCGGCGGGGTCGTGACCCAGCACGGCGGGCAGCTTGCTGCCCAGCAGCAGCACGCGCTGCGGTTTGGCAAGGGCGACATGGTGGGCGATCACCGTGCCCAGGCCGTCGCGTGCAAGATCGTCCCAATCGGGCAGCGTTGTGTGGCTGGGCAGGGCGCTGGCGAAATAGGCGGCGTTCGGATCCATGCCGATCGCCCGCAGCAGGTTGGCCAGCATGCGGCCTTGCGGGCCGGACAGCAGGCTGTTGCGGTCTTCCGCTTCAGGCATGGCGGTCAGCACCATCACCGGGGCGCCTTCCTTGCCGATCGGGGCCAGCCGCACTGCCGTGCCCGTGGCAAAGGGGTTGTCCGGACCGACCCACCAATCGCGAAACGCCGGCAGGTCGCCGGGCAGGTCTGCGCTGGTGAGCGCTGGTTCGGGCGGTTGTTCCTCTGGTGCCGCCGGTTTGGCCGGCTGTGCGTGTTTCTGGACCTCTTCGGGGTCGGCCAGCAGCGGTTCGACCTCGTCCGAGAACTCGTAATCAACGCCGGCATCGCGCCACCAGTCGATGGTGGCGGCGTATTGATCTGCAAGCGTGAATTCGGCGCGATTTTGCATAGTCGGAACTTTTGCCGGTCTTGACGCCCTGCAAGCCAACGATCAAGGCCCGTCCGATGGTTGTTCCGCAAAACGAGGCGAAATGATGGTTGAACGGGAATCGATGCCCGTGGACGTGGTGATTGTCGGTGGCGGCCCCGCGGGCCTTTCGGCGGCGATCCGACTGAAGCAGCTGAACGAAGAGCTGGAAGTCGTCGTTCTCGAAAAGGGCTCCGAGATCGGGGCGCACATCCTTTCCGGTGCCGTGGTGGACCCGAAGGCACTGGACGAGCTGCTGCCCGACTGGCGCGACATGGATTGCCCGATGGCGGAAACGCCGGTGACCGACAATTGGCACTGGATGCTGACCAAGACCGGCAAGATCAACATGCCGCACGCCATGATGCCGCCGTTGATGAGCAACAAGGGCTGCTACACCGGTTCGCTCGGCAACCTCACCCGCTGGTTGGCCGAACAGGCCGAGGCAGCAGGCGTGATGGTGTTCCCCGGCTTCCCCGCTGCCGAAGTGATGTTCGGCGATGACGGCGCGGTGACCGGCGTTATCACGCAGGACATGGGCGTTGCCGCCGATGGCAGTCATAAACCCGATTTCCAGCCGGGCATGGAAATCCACGCCAAGTACACGCTCTTCGCCGAAGGGGCGCGCGGTAACCTAACCAAGCAGATGAAGGCGAAATTCGACCTGGAGGCGAATTGCCAGCCGCAGGTCTATGGCCTTGGCATCAAGGAATTGTGGGATATCGACCCGGACAAGCACGTGCCGGGCCGCGTGCTGCACACGCAGGGCTGGCCCCTCAGTGAAAGCGATACCTGGGGTGGGGGTTTTCTCTATCACCAGGCCAACGGCCAGGTGGCGCTCGGCTTCGTGACCGCGCTCGATTACAAGAACCCCTACGTCAGCCCGTTCCAGGAATTCCAGCGCTGGAAGCAGCATCCGGCGATCCGCGAATACCTCGAAGGCGGCTCCCGCGTTGCTTACGGTGCGCGCGCCATCAACGAAGGTGGCTGGCAGTCGGTGCCCAAGCTCGCCTTCCCCGGCGGTGCGCTGATCGGCTGCGCGGCGGGCTTTGTGAACGTGCCGCGGATCAAGGGCAGCCACACCGCGATGAAGAGCGGCATGCTGGCCGCCGAAGCGGTGGCAGCCGCAATCGCCGCCGGGCAGGAACATACCGAAGTCAGCGACTACGAGGCGAATCTGCGCGACAGCTGGATCGCCACGGAACTGAAGAAGGTGCAAAACGCGCAGCCGTTGGTCGCCAGGTTCGGCGGCGATATCGGCACGGTGCTGGCAGGCGCGGACATGTGGCTGCGCACGCTGGGCCTGGGGCTCGGCGCGATGGGCCACCACCGCGATTACGAGGAACTGCAGCGCGCCGACCTGCACAAGCCGATCGACTATCCCAAGCCCGACGGCACGATCAGCTTCGATCGCCTGACCAGCGTATCCTACAGCTTCACTAATCATGCAGAGGACCAGCCCAACCACCTGAAGGTGAAGGACATGCAGCTGCAGCACGACAGCGAGCTGGAGGTCTACGCCGGCCCTTCGACGCGGTACTGCCCGGCAGGTGTCTACGAGTGGCTGGAGCAGGACGACGGTACGATGAAGTTCCAGATCAACAGTCAGAACTGCGTCCACTGCAAGACCTGCGACATCAAGGACCCCAACCAGAACATCACCTGGACCACGCCCGAAGGCGGTGGCGGGCCGAATTACCCGAACATGTGAGGCGGGGCTTGCACCTCACCGAAACCGCCTATGCCAAGATCAACCTCGCGCTCCATGTCCGCAGGCGGCGCGAGGATGGTTATCACGAGCTGGAGACCTTGTTCGCCTTCGTCGATCATGGCGATACTCTGCGCGCGGCCTATTCGCCGCGTGACCGGGTGGTGACGGTGGGCGAGTTCGCGCCCGCGCTCTCCGACCCGTTCGACAATATCGTGATGAAGGCGCTGAGCGTGCTGCCGCGCTACGAAGGCGTGGAAGTCACGCTGGAGAAGAACCTGCCCGTCGCCGCAGGCCTGGGCGGTGGCTCTGCCGATGCGGGCGCGGTGTTCCGCATGGTGGAACTGGCGCATGGCCTGCCGGAAGACTGGCACGAACGGGCGACCAGGCTGGGCGCGGACGTGCCCGCCTGCGTCACCAGCCACATGGCCATCGGGCGCGGCACGGGCACCGAGCTGGAGCCGGTCGAGAACGACATGGCAGGCATGGCCGTGCTGCTGGTGAACCCGCGTATCCCGGTGCCCACGGGTCCGGTGTTCAAGGCGTGGGACGGCGTCGATCGCGGACCTTTGCCGAGCGGCACCGCGCACGAGATCGCCAAGGCCGGGCGCAACGACCTGCGCGATCCGGCCATAGCGATCTGCCCGCAAATCGGCGAGGTCCTGATAGCGCTCGAAGCCACCGATCCCTGGATGCAAGAGATGTCCGGATCCGGTGCAACCTGCTTTGCCCTTTATGAATCGGCCGAAATCCGCGATAAGGCCGCGCAAAAGCTGCATTCTGACCACCCCGAGTGGTGGCAGATGAAAGGAAAATTGCGATGAGCGAGACGGTCTATCGCCTTATTGGCGATGCCAGGCCGGGCGGCATCGTTGCGGTGTGCGATCATGCATCCAACCGGGTTCCCGAGGGGATCGAACTGGGTGTTTCCGCCGCAACGCTGGAAACACATATCGCCTGGGATATCGGCGCTTCGGGCGTGTGCGAAAGGCTGGCCCGCCGCCACCACATTCCGGCCTTCCTGTGCGATATCAGTCGCCTGGTGATCGACATGCACCGCGAGGAGGATCACGAAAACCTGATCCAGACCTCGTCCGATGGTGTGCTGGTTCCCGGCAATATCGGAGCCAACCGCGAGGCGCGGCTGAACGATTACTATCGCCCCTACCACGCCGCGCTGGAAAAGTGGCTGGACATCATGGAGCCGGGCCTGATCCTGGCGATCCACAGCTTCACGCCCAAGCTGGAAAGCGACCCCACGGTGGAGCGCCCATGGGAAATCGGGCTGTTCTACAACGACGACGACCGCGCCGCGCAGCACGCCATGCGGCTGTTTCGCGAGCTTGGCGTGACCGTGGGCGACAACGAACCCTATTCGGGCAAGCTGCTCAACGCCACGATGAACCGCCATGCCGAGGCCAAGGGACGCCCCTATTGCTCGATCGAGATCCGCAACGACCTGATCGCCACCGAGACGGGGCAAGCGCGCTGGTCCGCGATCATTGCCGACGTGGCGGGCCGCGTGAAACTGGCGCTCGACACCTACGACTGACGCTTTTCCCCTTTCGGACAGGGGGTCGCTTCCTCTAGGGGAAATCCGGAAAGATCGAAGCAGGACAGACCATGCCCGAATACCGTTCACGTACCACCACCCACGGTCGCAACATGGCCGGTGCCCGCGGCCTGTGGCGCGCCACCGGCATGAAGGACAGCGATTTCGGCAAGCCGATCATCGCCGTGGTCAACAGCTTCACCCAGTTCGTGCCCGGCCACGTGCACCTGAAGGACCTTGGCCAGCTGGTCGCGCGCGAGATCGAGGCGGCAGGCGGCGTAGCCAAGGAATTCAACACCATCGCCGTGGACGATGGCATCGCCATGGGCCACGACGGCATGCTCTATTCGCTGCCCAGTCGCGACCTGATCGCGGATAGCGTGGAATACATGGTCAATGCCCACTGCGCCGATGCCATGGTGTGCATTTCCAACTGCGACAAGATCACGCCCGGCATGCTGATGGCCGCGATGCGACTCAACGTGCCCTGCGTGTTCGTGTCCGGCGGCCCGATGGAAGCGGGCAAGGTCGTGCTGAAGGGCAAGGAAGTTGCGCTCGACCTGGTCGATGCCATGGTTGCTGCTGCCGACGAAAGCTATACCGACGAGGAGGTAACCTCGATCGAACGCTCGGCTTGTCCGACGTGCGGCAGCTGCTCGGGCATGTTCACGGCCAATTCGATGAACTGCCTGACCGAAGCGCTGGGCCTGTCGCTGCCGGGCAATGGCTCGCAGCTTGCCACCCATGCCGACCGGCAGGGCCTGTTCGAGCGGGCAGGGCGGCTCGTGGTTGCCCTGGCCAAGCGTTATTACGAGGAAGGCGATGCCAGTGTGCTGCCGCGCTCCATCGCCAGTTTCGAGGCGTTCGAGAATGCCATGAGCCTGGATATCGCGATGGGCGGATCGACCAACACCGTGCTGCACCTGCTGGCCGCCGCCAAGGAGGCGGGCGTTGATTTCACCATGAAGGATATCGATCGGCTCAGCCGCAAGGTGCCCTGCCTTTCCAAGGTCGCCCCGGCCAAGGCCGATGTCCACATGGAAGACGTGCACCGCGCAGGCGGGATCATGGCGATCCTGGGCGAGCTTGACCGGGCGGGCTTGCTGCACACTGCGTTGCCCACGGTGCACAGCCCGACGATGGGCGATGCGCTGGACGATTGGGACGTGGTGCGCACCGGGAACCCCAAGGTCCACGAATTCTACAAGGCCGCGCCCGGCGGCGTGCCGACTCAGACCGCCTTCAGCCAGTCGCGCCGTTGGGAAGAGCTGGACATCGACCGCGAGGGCGGCGTGATCCGCAGCAAGGAACACGCCTTCAGCCAGGATGGTGGCCTTGCCGTTCTCTATGGCAATATCGCTGAGGACGGCTGCATCGTGAAGACCGCCGGGGTGGACGAATCGATCCTGAAATTCACCGGTCCCGCCCGCGTCTACGAAAGCCAGGACGCCGCCGTCGAAGGCATCCTGGGTGACGAGGTGAAGGCGGGCGAAGTGGTGGTGATCCGCTACGAAGGGCCCAAGGGCGGGCCGGGCATGCAGGAAATGCTCTATCCCACCAGCTACCTTAAATCGAAGGGGCTAGGGGCCAAGTGCGCGCTGCTGACCGACGGGCGCTTCTCTGGCGGTACTTCGGGCCTCTCCATCGGGCACGCCAGCCCCGAAGCAGGCGAGGGCGGGGCGATTGCGCTGGTCGAGACCGGTGACGTGATCGAAATCGACATTCCTGGTCGCACCATCAACCTGACGGTGAGCGACGAGGAACTGGCCGGGCGCCGAGCGGCGATGGAGGCGAAGGGTGATGCCGCATGGCAGCCCGCAGAGAAGCGCGAACGCCGCGTGACACCGGCCTTGCAGGCCTATGCCGCGATGACCACCAGTGCAGCCAAGGGCGCCGTGCGCGACGTCAGCCAGATTATCCGAGGCGCGAAGCAGTGAGATCACTGGCCCTCGTCTGGGCGACAGCCACGCTGGTCGCCGGCTGTGCCAATGCGGACGAGGCTGAACTCACGCCGGCAACGGGGCTGATAGCCATCGATTGCTCGCTGGGTGGTGCGGGCGGCTTTGGCCGCGATTGCACCATGGAACGGGTGGAGCAGGATGGCGAAAGCTTCGTCATCGTGCGCCATCCCGACGGCGCCTTTCGCCGCTTCCAGCTGGGTGTTCCCGGACAGGGCCTGATTACCGCTGCCGGTGCCGACCAGGCCGAAGTCACCAACATGGGCGGCTATGTCGAGGTGCGCGTGGGTTCGGATCGCTACCATTTGCCGGTATCGGAATGACACCGGCTGCCCCGCACCAGATCCTCACCGCCGCGCAGATGCAGGCGGCCGAACAGTTGCTGATCGACGGCGGCGAAACTGTCGAAAGCCTGATGGAGACTGCAGGGGCGGGGGCAGCGGGCTGGATCTGGCGTCTTGCTGCCGGGCGCTCCGTCACTGTGTTGTGCGGGCCCGGCAACAACGGCGGTGACGGCTATGTAATCGCCCGCGTACTGGCTCAGCGCGGGCTGGATGTCTCGGTCGTCGCACCCATCGAACCCAAGACCGAGGCAGCGAAAACCGCCCGGCGCAAGTGGGGCGGGGAGCCGGTGACCAGCGCCAGCGGCGGCGTGTTCGTCGATTGCCTGTTCGGTACGGGGCTGGGGCGCCCGTTGGACGAGGCGCTGCTGGCGCACCTGCGCACGCTGGCCGATGCGCACGAGATCAGCGTCGCGGTAGACCTGCCCAGCGGCGTCGACAGCGACAACGGCGAGATGCTGAACGAGGGCCTGCCGCATTACCGGCTGACGATTTCGCTGGGGGCGTGGAAATATGCCCACTGGCTGATGCCCGCCATGGCTCGCATGGGCGCGCGCAGACTGGTGGATATCGGTGTCGGCAAAGTGCACGACGCGGCCCGCCTTTCCTCGCCGCCCCGGCTGTCGCCGCCCGCTGTCGATGCACACAAGTATTCGCGCGGGATGCTGGCCGTGATCGCGGGCGAAATGCCGGGTGCTGCCGTGCTGGCTGCCCGCGCGGCACAGCACGGCGGGGCGGGCTACGTGAAGATTTTCGTCGATGACGAGGACGCCGTGCCGGTCGTACCGCCCGATGTGGTCGTCGAACATGGCTCGCTGTTCCAGTTGGTGCGCGATCCCCGGATCGATGCGTTCCTGATCGGCCCCGGCCTGGGTCGCAGCGCGGCGGCACGCTCGAAGCTCGACTGGGTGCTGGCTTGCGACGTGCCCACGGTGGTGGATGCCGATGCGCTGGTTCTGCTTTCCCCGCCGATGCTGGAAGACCGGGAGTGGCCGATCATTGCCACGCCGCATGCGGGAGAGCTGGAGACCCTCGCGGGTGCCTTCGATGCCGTGGGGCTGGACCGGGTCGAACAGGCGATCGAACTGGCCGAAGCCATCGAAGGCGTGCTGGTGGCCAAGGGGCCTGACACGCTGATCGCCTCGCAAGGTGCCGCTCTTGCCGTTACGCCGGGCGCCAGCAGCTGGCTTAGTACCGCAGGCACGGGAGACACGCTGGCAGGCCTGATTGCCAGCAGGTTGGCTTGCGGAATAACGCCGCGCAAGGCAGCCGAACAGGGATGCTGGCTGCTGGCCGGTGCCGCGCGCCACGCAGGGCCCGCCTTTGCCGCAGGCGACCTTGCCGCACACGTTCCGGCGGCCTTTGCCGACCTCCTATGAGCACTGACGCTGAAATCATCCGCATCGCTGCCAAGGGCGATGGCGTGACGGCGGACGGTCGGCATGTTCCGCTGGCCGCGCCGGGCGACCTGCTGCGCGAGGACGGCTCGCTGGAGCATGGTCCGCACCACGCTACGCCGCCGTGCAGGCACTTCGGCACATGCGGGTCGTGCCAGTTGCAGCATTGCGACGAACAATCCTTGAGCGACTTCGTGCGCAATCGCGTTGTCTACGCGGCTCAATCGCACGGGCTGGAGCCCGAACTGGTCGCGCCGCCTGCCATGTCGCCACCGCATTCCCGCCGTCGCGCAGGCTTGCGGGCAATCAATGGCGGTGGTCGGCCGCTGATCGGGTTTACGCAGGCCGGATCGCACAAGGTTGTCGACATGCGCGAATGCCACGTGCTGCATCCGCGCCTGTTCGCGCTGGTGGAGCCCTTGCGCACCTATCTGGCGCAGCTGAAGGGGCGCTATGCCATCGGGATCGAGATGACGCTGGTGGACCAGGGCGCGGACCTGAATATCAGTGGCTTCGCGCCAGAGGGTCTGGACCAGACCGAGAGCCTGCTGGATTTCTGCCGCGAACAGGGCCTTGCGCGCATGACGCTGGATCACGGCTTTGGCGCGGAGAGTTTCTGGGAGCCGGAACCGGTGACGGTGACTCTGGGCGGTGTTCCAGTTGCCTTTCCGGCGGGCGCTTTCCTGCAAGCCACCGATCATGGCGAAGCGGCGCTGGTCGCCGCGGCAAGCGAGTGGCTGGCGGGCTGCGCCAAGGTGGCGGACCTGTTTGCCGGACTGGGCACCTTTGCCCTGGCGCTGGTCGGCCAGTCGCAGGTTCTCGCTGCCGAGGCCGATGCTGCCGCGATCAATGCCTTGCGTTTGACGGCCAATCGCGCGCGCCTGCCTGTCGAATGTGCCCACCGAGACCTGTTCCGCAATCCGCTGCGAGCAGGCGAACTGGCCGGGTTCGACGGTGTGGTCCTCGATCCGCCGCGCGCGGGGGCGCGCACGCAGGTGGAGCAGGTTGCCGCGAGCGGGGTCGAACGGGTGGTCTATATCAGCTGCAATCCGTCAAGCTGGGCACGCGATGCTGTGCAGTTGAAAGAGGCAGGCTATCGCCTTGCAGAGCTTCGTCCGGTCGGCCAGTTCCGCTGGTCCACCCACGTGGAGCTGGCCAGCCTGTTCATGAAGTAGGCCGCTTGCGCTTCAGCCGCGCAATACTTCGAGAATCCGTTCCCGCAGCCATTGCTGCGCCTGTGGCTCGACGTAGGCGTGGCTGGCGCCCTCACAACGCAGCAATCGCTGGGCGCCGCCGCTCCAGCAGGCGGCAAAGGCCTGTCCGGTGCCGTCATTCGCGGCGATCAGGATCGTATAGGGCTTGGCCGCAGCATCAAGGCCACTGGCCATCTCCTGCGCCAGCGAGCCGGGGGCAGCGGGCTTGCCGAGGACAGACCGGATTCCCCCGGCCAGCTTGCGCAGATCGACCTGTCCTTTGACCAGTCGCGCCAGTTCTGCGGGATCGCGCAGCTTTGCGGCATAGCGAGTGCGGATGGCGGCAGCGGGCGGCAGGTCGTCATCAGCTTCGGCGTCTTCGAAGGTCCATGGGTTCGATAGTACCAGCGCGTCGCACTGCTCGCCCTGCATCAGCATCAGCGCGCTGGCCGCGTCGCAATTGCCGAAGGCGACCACGCGCTGCAGCTGCGGACATTCGCGGCGGAACACGGCGATGGCGGCGAGGATATCGTCCCGGCTCTCGCGAAACCCGCGGTTTTCGCCTTCGCTATCGCCCACACCGCGCCGGTCGAAGCGGAACACAGGATATCCAGCGGCGGCGATCTGTGTTGCCAGCCGCGCCTGGCCGCCGAACGCGCCGCTGCGGATCTCGTTACCGCCGCTAACCAGCAGCAGGCCCGAAGTGCCCTCGGCTTCATCCAGTGTACCCACCAGCATATCGCCGGCACAATCGAATGTGAGATGGCGACGGGTCATGCCAGGCGCTCCAGCACCATCGCGGCCAGGCGATCGGCCTGCCCGGGATCATGGGCGGGTTCCGCGCGCAGCCATAAGCCGCCGCTGCCAAGGTCGCCCTGCGCCACGCTGGAGGTGGGGATGGGAGCTTCCGCTTCCAGCAACTCCCGCACCATCTGCGCGCCGAGGTCGTGGCCTGCCAGCGTGGCCCCCTGTGCCTCTGCCTGGACAAGCAGGTCTTCGCGGCTAACCGGGGCGCCCGCTTCCTTCTCTGCGATGGCTTGCGCGCGGGCCAAGGTTCGCAACTGGCTGGCGCCGCTGGCGGCGGCATAATGCACGGAGGGGAGGTGACCCGGGTCGATGACAGCGCCCGCACGGATCGCCAGCATGTGGGTGGCGCGCGAGTGATCGACCGCCGCGCTAAGATATTGCCGCCAGCCCGTGACCGTCTGCTCAACGAGGGGGGCGAGGCTTTCGTTAGTGCCCGGCAAGTCCGGCAGGAAACTGTCGATGCCGGTCGTATGGAGCCGCCGCATCACCTCGACGGTGAAATGCCGCAACTTGTTTCCTTCATCGAACAGCGCCGGAATCACCACCAAGCGGCGCTGCCTGCCTTCATCGAAGGACAGCAACAGTTCTTCGCCGCCGACAGGTGAGGGCCAGAGACCCGTCAGCATGGCGCTTCAGCCGTTGGAGCGCTTGACTGCAAGGAAGGCGAGGAGGCCGCCGAAGGTTTCCAGCATTTCGCCGTCGACGTCTTCATCGTCGATGATGATATCGAGGCGGTCTTCCAGTTCAGTGAGCAGGCCTGCGACTGCCATCGAGTCCAGTTCCGGCAAGTCTCCGAAAAGGCCGGAATCGGCATGCAGCTCCGAAATACGCTCCGCCGAAAGGCCGAGAACGTCTGCGAGGACCTGCCGCAGGATGAGATCGGTGTCTTCGTCCTGCTCGGTCGGGGCGGGAAGGTTGGTCGCCATAATTCCTGCGCCCTAGCCACGTGCGCCTGCCGTTACAAGCTTGCGGATCAGGTGCCTGGCCAGCAGGGGCCAGTTGCGCGGGTGCGATGGGCGCAGGCAGGTCAACTGCCAACGGGTGCGTACCTCTTCCATCCAGTCGCGTTTGTAGGGATCGTCTCCGGTGCCGAAATCGACCCACTGCACCCGGTCTGTATCGATCACGCGCTCGAACAGGGCGGCAGTCAGCGTGGTGCCGGGCGAGAGTTTGTCGGCGCTGGTGCGATGAGCCAGTTTGTGGATGTAGGCGGTCTCGCCGTCCACGGTCCAGAACTGCGCGGCGACGGGCGTGCCGTCATGGCGGGCCATGGCAAAGCGGAAACGGCCCGCCTGGCTTTCGCCTTCGGCAAAGGCGCGCAACAGGGCGGGATCGCCTTCCTCGGGTTTCCAGCTGTCGGCGTAGATATCCTCGTAGGCGGTCCAGGCGGCGGCATCGAAGGTGGTGGAAAGCGCGACCTCAATCTTCTTCGCCTTGCGCTTCAGCGTGGTGCGCAAGCGGCCCGGATGGTCGGCCAAGAACTCGGCATAACTGCGGCCAGCCACGGGCAATACGTGGTTGGTGTCGCACGGCTCGGCAATCACCCACCAGCCTGCCGTGCGGAAGGCATCGGCGAGGCGGGCATGGGTGCCGTCTTCCTCGGGCAGCTTGGTCAGCGTGACACGGTGCGTGCGTTTTGCCAGGTCTCCCGCCAGCGCCTCCAGAATCGCAGAATCAGTCAGAGCACTTGTGTGCAAGTCACTCCAAGTAAAGGCATACCAGTTGGTCAGCGCTTCGAAGGCCCCATCGGCACGGTGCAGTAGAAGGGCGATGCTCTGGTCGCCTTCGCTGGCGGTGACGAACAGCGGTTCAATCCCGCTCTGTTCGAGCAGGGCAAACCACTCCGGTCGTGCAAAAGGGCCTGCGTCAGACCATTCAAGGCCTTGCAGATCGTTAACCGTGTCGTGATAGCTGATCGCCGTCACAAGAATGCTCACCCCTTGGAACCCGAATGTCCGCTGCGCCCGATCCCACGCCGTACCCGCTCGATCACCTCGCCATGTGCGGGGCGGATGCGGATGCGGCGCTGGTCTTGCGCGGCGAAGTCCTTAGCTGGAAGGACTTAAGAAGCCGTGTCGCCCAGCTGGCGGGATGGCTGGCGGACCAGGTGCCGGAACAGGGCGCGCGGGTAGCGACGTGGGCGGCGAAGGGGGAACTCACCTGCCTGATGCCGCTGGCCGCTGCACGTGCCGGGCTGGTTCATGTGCCGATCAATCCGCTGCTGAAGCGGGCCCAGGTCAACCATATTCTTTCAGATTGCGGGGCCAGCCTGTTGCTGGCCAATTCCGCGCGGCTTGCCTCCTTGGAAGAGGGCGATGTGCCCGCGGATTGTCCGCAGGTGGAGGAAAAGGCGGCGCTGGAGGCTGCGCAAGCCGTGTCGCCGCTCGTGGAGCCCTCGACAGCCGATGCCGACGACCTTGTCGCCATTCTCTACACCAGCGGCTCGACCGGGCGGCCCAAGGGCGTGATGCTAAGCCATGCGAACCTGTGGCTGGGCGCGGTCAGCGTGGCGCATTACCTGGGCATGGAGCGCGACGACGTGACGCTGGCCGTGCTGCCCTTGAGCTTCGACTATGGCCAGAACCAGTTGCTTTCCACCTGGTATGCAGGTGGCAGCGTGGTGCCGCTCGACTATCTCACCCCGCGTGACGTCATCAAGGCGTGCGGCCGCCATGGCATCACGACGATTGCTGCCGTGCCGCCGCTGTGGGTGCAGCTGGTAGGGCAGGACTGGCCGGAAGAGGCGGTGGCATCGATGCGGCGGCTAACCAACAGCGGCGGCGCCTTAACCGAGGACCTGGTGCGCGACTTGCGCCGGATATTCCCCGATGCGCGGCTGTTTCCGATGTACGGCCTGACAGAGGCCTTTCGCTCGACCTATCTCGATCCGGACCTGGTGGACGAGCATCCTACCTCGATGGGTCGCGCCATTCCCTTTGCCGAGATCCTGGTTGTCGACCAGTCAGGTCAAATCGCGGGCGAAGGCGAACTGGTGCATTGCGGGCCACTGGTGGCGCAAGGGTACTGGCAGGATGCGGAGCGGACCGCGCAGCGGTTCAAACCCGCCCCGGAAGCATCCCAATACGGCGGCATGGCGGTATGGTCGGGCGACAACGTGCGGCGCGCGGAGAACGGTTTGCTCTATTTCGTCGGGCGCGATGATGCCATGATCAAGAGCGCGGGCAATCGCATTAGCCCGCAGGAAATCGAGGAGGCGGTAATCGCGACCGGACTGGCAGAGGAGGCCGTGGCGTTGGGCGTGCCGGATGAAAGGCTGGGCCACGCCATCCATCTTGTGGTGCGCGGATCAGGCGACGATGACGCCTTGCGCGCTGCCCTGAAGCGCGAATTGCCCAACTTCATGCAGCCTGCGGTGATCCGCTGGCTCGATGCCATGCCCCTTAACCCAAACGGCAAGATCGACCGGGCGCTGTTGGCGAGGCAGGCGGCATGAAGGCGCTGGGCCCCATTCCCCCTGAGTTTACCGCCAAGGAGGGCGAACTGGCCATTGGCGGGCGCACCGCCAGTGAGCTGGTGAAGGAGGCGGGCGATACCCCGTTGTTCGTCTATTCGCGTGCCATCATCGAGCAGCGTATCGGCGATCTGCGTAAGGCGATGCCGGAACGGTTGAAAATTCATTTTGCCATGAAAGCAAACCCCTATGGGCTTTTGCTCGAATTTATGGCAGACTTGGTCGACGGGCTGGATATCGCGTCTGCCGGAGAGCTGGAACAAGCGCGGGAGGCGGGATACCTGCCGCGCGAGATCAGCTTTGCCGGGCCGGGCAAGCGTGACCGTGAACTGTTCGCCGCCATCCGTGCAGGGGTGACGCTGAACCTTGAATCCGCGAACGAGGCCGAACGGGCATTACAGATCGGCAAGCAGCTGGGCATCGCGCCGCGACTTGCCATCAGGGTCAATCCCCCGTTCGAACTGCGCGGGTCGGGTATGAAGATGGGCGGCGGTGCCAAGCCCTTTGGCGTGGATGCGGACCGTGTGCCGACGCTAGCCCGTACGATCGTGGATGCCGGTGCCAACTGGCGTGGCTTCCATATCTATTCCGGCAGCCAGGCGCTGGACGCAGAGGCGCTGATCGAAGCACAGGGCCACGTGCTCGATCTGGCCGCGCAGCTGGCGGGCGAGGCGGGTGTGGAGGTGCCGCACCTGAACATGGGCGGCGGGTTCGGCATACCCTATTTCGACAAGGATACGCCGCTTGACGTGGCGGCCATCGGGGTGGCGCTGGAAAAGCGGTTTGCAGACCTTCCTGGAGTCCTGAAAGATACGCAGTTCGCCATCGAGCTTGGCCGCTATCTTGTTGGGGAAGCAGGTGTTTACCTGACCCGTATCGTCGACCGGAAGGTGAGCCACGATACCACCTATCTGGTCACCGATGGCGGCCTGCACCATCAGCTGGCTGCATCGGGCAATTTCGGCACCGTGGTGCGCCGGAACTACCCCGTTGCCATCGCGACCCGCTTCGATGCCGAGCCGGAGGAAGAGGTCAACGTGGTCGGCTGCCTGTGCACCCCGCTGGATCGCCTGGCGGATGCCGCCCACCTGCCGCGCGCCGAGGTGGGTGACCTTGTCGCGGTATTCTGCGCCGGAGCCTATGGCGCCAGCGCCAGCCCGGCGACCTTCCTGGGGCAGGGACCGGCACTGGAAATGCTGGTCTGACAGCCCTCCCAAACCCGTCCCGCAATGGGACAGGCCTTCACAAAACCCGCTTCCAGAGCGGTTTAGGGCATGAAGGCTAACGCAATGTTCACCCTTTTTCGTGAGAACCCCTGACCGGATCCCAGGGGTGAATTGCATGCGCGGTCCACCCGTACTTCGCGAAGGACGCATAAATGCGCACTAAAAAGGCCTGTCAGTCTCCTCCTCGCCTCGGCGAGCCTTGCCGTTGGCCTGTCCGGCTGCGGCGGGGGTGCGGCAGGGCCGCAGCTGGAACCTGCGCGCTTTGTCGCCATGCAGGAAGGGCCGGGCGAGGAATACGTCATCGGCCCGCTCGACAAGCTGACCATCCACGTCTGGCGTAACGACGAACTGGGTGCCGAAGTGCAGGTGCGCCCCGATGGCCGCATCACCACGCCGCTGGTGGCCGACATGCCGGCCGTCGGCAAGACGCCAACCATGCTGGCAGAGGATATCCGCCTGCAGCTGTCGCAATATATCGAGGAACCGCTGGTGACGGTGATCGTGAACGAGTTCGCGGGTACCTTCAGCCAGCAGGTGCGCATCGTGGGTGCAACCGAACAGCCTGCCTCGATCCCCTACCGCGCCAACATGACGCTGCTCGATGCGATGATCGCGGTCGGCGGCCTGTCCGAATACGCCGCGGGCAACCGCGCCACGCTGATCCGTTTCGATCGCCAGTCGGGCGAGCAGCGCGAGTATTCGCTGCGCCTGTCCGACCTGCTGCGCCGCGGCGACAGCGATGCCAACGTCATGCTGAACCCCGGCGACGTGATCATCATCCCCGAGAGCATGTTCTAAGGAAGGACGGCCACCTTGAACCAGCTTCTCGAAGAATTGCGTGCCGGCACATGGGCGATCTGGAATCGGCGCTGGCTGGCGCTGGGCGTCGCCTGGGCGACCTGCCTGCTGGGCTGGCTGGTCGTTGCGCTGATTCCCAACAGCTACGAGAGCGAAACGCGCATCTTCGTGCAGCTGGACGACGTGCTGGCCGAACAGATCGGCATTGGCGCTGCCAGCCGCGCGCGCGATATTGATCGTATCCGCCAGACGCTGGTGAGCTCGGTCAACCTCGAAACCGTGGTCCGTTCCACTCGCATCGGTGACAGCGTGACCACACCCACCGAAATGGAAGCGGCCATTGAAGGCCTGACCAAGGACATCGAAGTCGTCAGCCAAGGCGACAACATCTTCGAAATCACTGCCACCAGCGGTCGCAGCGACCTGTCCGATGCCGAGAACGCCGAACTGGCGCAGGTCATCGCGCAGCGCATGATCGATATCTTCCGCGAGGAAAACCTGGGCGGGGCGCGCGGCGAGATGCAGGATTCGATTGCGTTCCTGAACCAGCAACTGGCCCAGCGCGAAGCCGAGCTGGAAGTCGCCGAAGAACGGCGCCTGGCCTTCGAGGCTGCCAATCCCGAACTGATCGGCGGCGCGCAGGCGATTGCCAACCAGCTGGCGGCCACCCGCGCCGAACTGCGCAGTGTCGAGAGCGACCTTGCCGCCTCGCAGAGCGCGATGGCAGCGCTGGAAGGACAGATTTCGAACACCCCGCGCTTTATCGTCACGCCGGGGTCGGGCGGTCCGCAAGCTTCGCTGGCACAGGCGGAAGCGAACCTTGCCGCGCTGGAAGCGCGCGGGCTTACCGATGAACACCCGGACATGGTGGCCGCACGCCGCCAGGTCGCCACCTTGCGTGAACAGGCACAGGCTGCCGGCCCGGCCGGTGGCGCGACCAACCCGGCCTATGCCACGCTGCAATCGATGCTGGTGGAGCGCCAGGCCAACGTGCAATCGTTGCAGTCGCGCGCAACAGCGCTGCGGTCAGAGATCGCCGCCATCACGGCCAGCCAGATGCGCGAACCCGGCGCCGCTGCCGAAGCCCAGCGCATCCGCCGCGACTATGACGTGCTGCGCGAGCAGTACGACCAGTTGCTGCAGGACCGCGAGGAACTGCGCCTGCGCGGACAGGTGGAAAGCGAACGCAGCGCAGTGCAGTTCGAGGTTGTCGATCCGCCCACCACACCGCGCAAGCCTGCTGCGCCCAACCGCCCGCTGCTGCTCTTCGGCGTGCTGGTCGTGGGCATGGGTGCCGGTGGCGGCGCTGCCTATGCGATGAGCAAGCTGGGCTCCACATTCGCCACTGCAGGGCAGCTGGAGCGCAGCTTCGGCCTGCCGGTGATCGGCACGATTTCGCACACATTCACCGAGGCCGGTCGCGAACTGCGCACCAAGCGCCTCAAGTATTTCGCAGCCGGGGTCGGTGGCCTTGGCGTCCTGTTCGTGGTGCTGCTGGGCGTGGAATTCGTCCAACGCGGCATGGTGGCCTGAGGAGCTGGGCGATGACTGATCAGAGCAACACGCCAGAGCCGCCCAAGACGCTACTGGAACGAGCCGAAAGCATGTTCGGCCTTGGCGGATACAAGCCGGCCAAGGTGCCCAAGGAGCTGAAGAAACCCGTCAACCGCCGTCCCCGCCGGGCAACGCCCAGGACAAAGGCGACAGAAGCGCCGCTGGCCTTTCCACCAGTGCCAGAAGACGTGGCGCAGCCCACGCCCGGTGCGGCCCCTGCGCCAGCGCCCGAGCCGGTCTACGAAGACGTCGAATTCAGCGATACCGTACATCCGATCGATCGCGAGTGTCTGACGCGTTTCGGCCTGATCCAGCCCGAAGGACAGGTGACCGCGTTGCTGGAGGAATTCCGCATCGTGAAGCGGCAGGTGCTGCAATCGGTGCGCAAGGCGCAGGCGGCCGGGTCCGGCGCGCTGGCGCAGCGCGTGCTGGTGTGTTCGCCGCATCCCGACGAGGGCAAGAGCTATTGCGCGGTCAACCTGGCGCTGGCCATGGCGGCGGAGAAGGACAGCGAAGTGCTGCTGGTGGATGCCGATTTCGCCAAGCCGTCTGTCCTCAGGATGCTGGGCCTGCCCAAGGGGCCGGGCTTCATGGACGTGCTGGCCCGCGAAGACCTGAAGGTGGAGGACTGCGTACTGGCCACCGACGTTGCCGGGCTGCACGTGCTGCCTGCAGGCAACCACACCACGTCGGACAGCGAATACCTTGCCAGCCATCGCACCGCCGAAGTGCTGGACCGGCTGACGCGCGGTTCGCCCAAGCGGATCGTGATCTTCGACAGCCCGCCGGCGCTTGCAGCTTCGCCGGCCGCCGAACTGGCCAAGCACGTAGGTCAGGCCATCGTGGTCGCCAGGGCGGATCGCACCGGTCAGAGCGCGCTGGAAGATGCGCTGACGCTGCTTTCGGCCTGCCCCGATCTCAAGCTGCTGCTGAACGCGGCGCATTTCAGCCCCAGCGGACGCCGCTTCGGCGCTTATTACGGGGAGGAGCCGTGATGCCGATGCACTATCGTCCCAGCATTGCCCTTGGTCTCGCCGTGGCGCCTGTCGCGGTGTCGCAGTGTGCGCAAGCGCAGGAACAGGGCTCGGCCGCATCCGCCATGGATGCCAGCCGCGACAGTGATCGACCCGACCGCACCAATGGCGCCGATGTGCGACCCTACATTGAAGCCTCACAGGTCGTCACCGCGCAGATCGAGCCGGGTAGCGACGTGCTGACCTACACCCAGCTTGCTGCCGGTGTGGATGCGAGTGTGACCGGGCGCAACAGCGCGGCCTCGGCCTCGCTCCGTTACGAGCGCGATATCGGCTACGGCAACGCTGTCGACAGCGATACGATTTCCGGCATCGCGCGTGCCTCCATGGGGCTCTATCGCCGCGGCGTGACGCTGGAGGCAGGCGGACTTGCCTCGCGTACCAGCGTGGACGGCAGCGGTTTCAGTTCCGTCGGGTAGATCGGCGGCAACGAGGATTCGACCAGCCAGGTCTATGCCGTTTACGCCGGACCTTCGGTGCAGACGCGGTCCGGCCCGGTCGAGATCAGTGGACACTATCGCCTGGGCTATGCCCGTGTGGAATCGTCCGATGCCATCGTTACCGCGCCGGACGAGGACCCGGTCGATATCTTCGACGATTCGATCACCCACAATGCTGCCGTTCGCGTGGGCGTGGCCCCGCGCACGATCGCGCCGATCGGCGTGGGCGTTGGGGCAGGGTGGAACCGCCAGGACGTATCCAACCTCGACCAGCGGATCGACGACAAATACGTGCGCGGCGACGTTACCGTGCCGCTGTCGCCCACGCTCGCCCTGGTGGGCGGCGTCGGCTACGAAGACGTGCAGATTTCGAGCCGTGATGCCCTGCTGGACGCGAACGGCGACCCGGTGATCGGCCCCGATGGCCGCCTTGTCACCGATGACAGCCAGCCGCGCCAGATCGTCTACGAGACTGACGGGCTGATCTGGGACGTGGGCGTGATGTGGCGGCCCAGCAGTCGCACCTCGGTGGAAGCGCACGTGGGACGCCGCTACGGCTCTACCACCTATTACGGTAACCTGTCCTACTCCCCCAATTCCCATTCGGGCCTGAACATTGCCGTTTACGACAACATCACCGGCTTTGGCGGGCAGCTGACCAGTGCTCTGGACCTGCTGGGCACCGAATTCACCGCCGCGCGCAACCCGATCTCGGGCGACCTTGGCGGCTGCGTGATCGGCGTGGAAGGCAACAACTGCACGCTGGCGCAGCTCAATTCGCTGCGCAGCTCGGTGTTCCGCAACCGCGGGATTGCCGCCAGCTATGGCTGGTCGCGCGGGCGCACATCTTTCGGTATCGGCGCGGGCTACGATCGGCGCAGCTTCTTCGGCGGCGAGAACACCGTGCTGGCCGATGTCGGTGGCGTGATCGACGAAAGCTATTACGTCGCCGCCAACCTGGCGCAGCAGCTGGATCGCAATTCGGGTATTTCCGCAGGGGCCTATGCCAGCTGGTTCGACGCGGGTTCGGGTAATCTTGGCGATGGCATCGGCTACTCCGCCTCGGTCGCCTACAACCGCAACCTGTGGCGCGGGCTGACCGGCGTTGCCGCCGTCGGCTTGGACGGGATCAGCCGCGACAACCTGCCCGATTATTCATCTGCATCGGCCCTGCTGGGCCTTCGCTACACCTTTGATTGATAGGGTCATCAAGGAGACCAGACCCATGTTCGATAACTTCTACGGCCTCACCGGCAAGCCTTTCCAGCTGACGCCCGATCCGGAATTCTATTTCCGCTCGGTCACGCACCGCAAGGCGCTGTCCTACCTCGGCTATGGCCTGGCGCAGGGCGAGGGCTTCATCGTCATCACCGGCGAAGTGGGCTCGGGCAAGTCGACGCTGGTCGCGCACATGATGGAAAGCCTGGACGAAAGCCAGGTCACCGTGGCGCAGGTCGTCACCAGCAAGCTGGACGGCGAGGAAATCGTCCATGTGGTGGCGCGCAGCTTCGGCCTCGATATCGAAGGGCACGACAAGGCTACCGCGCTCACCGAAATCGAGAGTTTCCTGCACGAGGAAGCCCGCGAAGGCCGGCGCTGTCTGCTGGTGATGGACGAATCGCAGAACCTCACGGTCTCCGCCCTCGAGGAACTGCGCATGCTGTCCAACTTCCAGCTAGGCAACCACCCGCTGCTGCAGACGCTGCTGCTGGGTCAGCCTGAATTCCGCTCTACCTTGCAGAGCGATCCGGGGCTGGAGCAGTTGCGCCAGCGCGTGATCGCCGCGCACCACCTGGAGCCGATGCAGAAGGGCGAGATCGAGCCCTACATCGTCCACCGCCTGAAGATCGTGGGCTGGGATGGCAATCCCGCTTTCGACCAGCGCGTGTTCGCCGAACTGTACGAAGCCAGCGGCGGTATCCCGCGCCGGGTGAACCAGATCGCCAACCGCCTGCTGTTGCTGGGCGCTGTGGAAGAGCGCAACCGCATCGATGCCGCCATGCTGCAGAACGTGCTGGCCGAGATGGAAGCCGAACGCGCCTTCCCCGAAGCCGCACCTTCGCCGATGCCCAAGCAGGAAGCCAGCTTCGAGCCGGTGACGGCCATGCCGACCACGCCGCGCGTCGACAAGGTAATGCTCGAGCAATACCTAGCCGAACGCGATGCGCAGATCGCCGAATTGTAGCAGGCCATCGTCGAGATGGCCGAACAGCGCGATGCCGCGATTGCCGAAACGGTAACGCCCGAGGTCGAAACGCTGCGCGCGCAGATCGCCCGTGTCGAAGCCAAGTGTTTCGAGCAGGAGCGCACGATCCGCCAGACGCTGACCATGCTGATCGACTGGATCGAAAGCGAAATGGATTCGAGCAAGGCTGCCTGATGGACCGCCGCAGGAGCTGAACCGCCGTGAACGCGCAGAGTTTCGTCAACAGGCCGGACAAGCCGGAGACCATCGTCAACGGCCTGTCGGTCGATGTCGAGGACTGGTTCCAGGTGGGCGCGTTTGAGGACGTTATTGAGCGTGACCAGTGGGGCGCGCTGGATGACCGGGTGGACCGCAATGTCCGCCAGATCCTCGACCTGTTCGATGCCGTCGACGCCAAGGGCACCTTTTTCACGCTAGGCTGGGTGGCGCAGCGCCATGCCGGCCTGCTGCGCGACATTGCCGATCGCGGCCACGAGATCGCCAGCCACGGCTGGGATGACCAGCGCGTGTTCCGCATGGATGCGCGCAGCTTTGCCACCGACATTGCCCGCACGCGCAATGTGCTGGAAGACGCCAGCGGCACGCGGGTGGTGGGCTATCGCGCTCCCAGCTTCTCCATCGACGCGCGCACGCCGTGGGCGCACGAGGTGCTGGCAGAGGCGGGTTATGCCTATTCCTCCAGCGTGGCGCCGATTGCGCACGACCATTATGGCTGGGCCGAGGCACCGCGATTTGCCTTCAAGCCCGTCGAAGGCAGCAATTTCGTGGAGATTCCGGTCACCACGGCCGTGTTTCGCGGCAAGCGGCTGGCAGCTGGTGGAGGCGGGTTCTTCCGCGTGTTGCCCTATGCCTTCAGCCGCTGGGCGATCCGCCAGGTCAATCGCAACGATGGCCGCCCGGCCGTGTTCTATTTCCACCCCTGGGAAATCGACCCTGGCCAACCGCGTGTCTCCGGCGCGCCGCTGCGTTCGCGCCTGCGCCACTACACCAACCTCGACAAGATGGCGGGCAAGCTGGAGCAACTGGTGCGCGAATTCCAGTGGGGAAGGATGGACGCGGTCGCCAAGCGCGAAAACCTGCGCCTGCGGCTTGAAAAGGCGGTGCACGGATGAACGCGCCCTTCGCCCTGGCTCGCGAAAGCGTGCACGCCGTGGACCTGCACCAGCCTGACGAAGCAGCGCGGATCGAAGGCTTTGTCGCCGAACATGGCGGGTCCGTTTTCCATCGCCCGGCATGGTTGCTGGCGGTGGAGGAAGGCATCAGCCAGCGCGCGCGCGGGCTGGTGGCGGAGAAGGGTGGTCGCCTGACCGGCTGGCTGCCGCTGACCGAAGTGCACTCGCCGATTTTCGGCCGCATGCTCGCCTCGTCCGGCTTTGCCGTGGAGGGCGGGGTGCTGGCACAGAATGATGTTACCGCCTGCCTGCTGGGCGATGCGGTGCAAAAGCTGGCGCTGCGGCTGTCGTGCCCCACGGTCGAACTGCGTGGCGGTTTCGCGGGGGAGGGCTGGCAGGTGCGGCAGGATAGCCATTGCGGTTTCATCGCCCCCCTGGCGGAGGATGACGAGGCGCAGCTGACCGCCATCCCGCGCAAGCAGCGCGCCGAAGTGCGCAAGGGGCTGAAGCACGATTTTGCCGTTACCACAGGCGCGGCTTCACTGGAGCGCGCGGCGCATTACAAGGTCTATGCCGAAAGCGTGCGCAACCTGGGCACGCCGGTGTTTCCCCAAAGCCTGTTCGATTCCGTGATAAACCGGCTCGACGCCGATATCCTGACAGTATGGAACGAGGGCACGCCCATCGCCAGCGTGCTGTCGCTGTATCACGACGGCGCGGTGATGCCCTACTGGGGCGGGGGCACCTGGGATGCCCGCCGCCTGCGCGCCAATGATCGGATGTATTACGAACTAATGCTGCACGCTCGCAAGCGCGGCTGCGACCGCTTCGACTTCGGGCGCAGCAAGACCGGCAGCGGGGCTTACCACTTCAAGAAGAACTGGGGTTTCGACCCACAGCCGTTGTCCTACGCCAGCTGGACCGCGCCGGGGCACGAGGCGCGCGATGCCGATCCCACCAGCGCGCGGCACCAGTCGCGCATCGCGCTGTGGAAGAAGCTGCCGCTGCCGCTCGCCAACCTCGTCGGGCCTTACATCGCGCGGGGGTTGGGGTGAGTGGCCAGATCCTCTTCCTTGCCTACCGGTTGCCGTTCCCACCCGACCGCGGCGACAAGATCCGTTCGCACCATGTGCTGAAGGCCCTGGCGCGGATCGCGCCGGTGCATGTCGGCTGCCTGGCCGAGACCGATGCCGATGTCGCGAACGAACACATGCTGGCCGAGGTCGCCAAGAGCTGGTGCATGCCGCGCCGCTCCAAGCCGTTGTCGCTGGCGGGTGTCGAGGCGTTGCTGCGCGGCGAGCCGGTCAGCTTTACAGCGTTCCGTTCCGCCAGGCTGGCGCGCTGGGTGGAGGAAACGATCCGCACCCGCGATATTTCGGCGATCTACGTCTTTTCCGGCCAGATGGGGCAATATGTGCCGCAAGGCTGGCGCGGACGCCTGTTGCTGGACCTTGTCGATGTCGATTCCGCCAAGTTCGAAGCCTACGGCAAGGCCGGCAAGGCGCCGCGCAGCTGGATGGACAGCCGTGAAGGGCGTTTGCTGAAGGCGGTCGAGGCCGATCTGGTTGCGCGCGCCGACGCTACCTTGCTGGTGAGCGAGGCCGAGGCCGAATTCCTGCGCAGCCGGACGCCCGGCACGCACGACATCCGCGCTTTGCGCAACGGCATCGATTGCGCTGTGTTCGATCCCGCCGCCATTCAGCCGGAGCCATCGCTTGCGACAGGCGGCCCGCATTATGTCTTCACTGGACAGATGGACTACGCACCCAATGTCGAGGCAGCCGTGCGAATGGCGCAGCGGATCATGCCAGAGGTGCGGCAAGCGCTGCCTGAGGCACGGTTCCACGTGGTCGGTCGCGCCCCTGCTCGCGAAGTGCTCGCGCTGGAGGGTGTGAATGGCACGCAGGTGGTGGGCGAGGTACCCGATACCCGCCCGTGGCTGGCAGGTGCCGATGTCGTTGTCGCCCCGCTTACGATTGCGCGCGGGGTGCAGAACAAGGTGCTGGAAGCCATGGCCATGGCGCGGCCAGTGGTGGTGTCCGCCGATGCCGCCACCGGGATCGATGCACGCAGCAATGCACAGTTCGTAATCGCAGAGGACGACGCGGCCTTCGTCGCCAACCTGCTGCGCCTGAGCGAGGAACCGGAGACTGGGCACGCGCTGGGCAGCGAGGCGCGCCGCTTCGTCCTCGAACAGATGAGCTGGCCGGCCATGCTGGCAGACCTGCCGCAGCTGCTTGGCATGGAGCAGGGGACTTGCCGCGATGCGGCTTGACGCGATCTCTCCGCGCCTGGCGCTGGTGGCCGAGATGATCGCGCCCACGTGGCGCCGGCCCTTGCTGCGCCTTGCACTGGCATGGCTTGCCCTGTTCGCGTTGTTCGCTGCCGACTGGGCCACGATGGTGGAGCATTGGTGGAACACCTCCACCTACAACCACATCCTGATCGTGCCGTTCATCCTGGGCTGGCTGGTGTGGCAACGCGCACCGCAGCTGGCGCTGCTGGCCCCGCAGGCCTGGTGGCCGGGACTGGTGCTGGTGGCAGGCGCGTTGTTCGGATGGTTGCTGGGCGACGTATCCGGCACCGCCACGATCAGCCACCTGGGGGTGGTCATGGCCATGCAGGCCAGTGTCATCACCCTGCTGGGCCCGCGCGTGGCATGGGCGCTGCTATTTCCGCTCGCCTTCGCCCTGTTCCTGGTTCCGCTGGGCGAGGAACTAGTGCCGGCCTTGCAGATGATTACCGCGCACATCACCATCGCGCTGACGCACGCCAGCGGCATCCCCGCATTGATCGAAGGCGTGTTCATCGATACGCCTGCGGGGCTGTTCGAGGTGGCGGAAGCCTGTTCGGGGGTGAAGTTCTTGGTCGCCATGGTGGCGCTTGGCACGCTGGTCTCCCACGTCTGCTTCCGCTCGTGGACGCGCCGGGCGGTGTTCATGGCTGCCGCAGTGGTGTTGCCGATCCTCGCCAACGGGGTGCGCGCATGGGGCACGATCTATATCGCCCAGTCGCAGGGTATCGCCTTTGCCGCCGGGTTCGATCACATTGTCTACGGGTGGATCTTCTTCGCGCTGGTCATGGCCGCACTGCTGGGGCTGGGCTGGAAGTTCTTTGACCGCAAGGTTGACGATCCGTTTATCGACGCCGACCGGATTGCCGCAGCCGCCTGGCCCGCCCGGCTCGAACGCTGGAATGCCAATGGCTGGAGCGTGCTGGCGGCGCTGGCACTGGTGGCGCTGGGCATGGTGGCCTGGTCGGCGCAGGCGCGCAGCGTCGAAGCGAAACTGTCCGATGAGATCGCCTTGCCGCAAGTGCAGGGCTGGACACGCACGGCGCTGGACCAGACTTATCCCTGGCAGCCGCGCGCAGGCGGGGCAGACCGTCGCCTCACCGCCAGCTATCGTGATGCACAGGGCAGGGTGGTGGACGTGGTCTACGCCATCTACGCCGCGCAGGAAGACGGGCGCGAAGCCGGGGCCTATGGCGAAGGTGCCTTGCCGCTGGAGACCGAATGGCGCTGGCTTGACGACGCGCCCGCTCCCGATGGCGCACGGGGTGAATGCCTGCAGGCGCTCGGCAGACAGCAGCGCGTGGCCTATACCTTGTTCCGTCATGGTGACTGGACCGGCAGCAGCCGCATGCGCCTGAAGCTTTCCAACATGCGCGACCGGCTGCTGGGAACGGCAGACCCCACGATCATGCTGATCCTTTCTGCCGAAGACACGCCGACGCAGGATGGCGCGGAGGTCATCGCAGACTTCATGCAATCCACCGCTCCGCTGCCGGAGTGGATGGACGCTGTCGCGCGGCTCGACTAGTTCGCCCCTATGTGCGGGATCGCTGGCCTTTTCCATTGCGGTACTATCAAGCCGGTCGACCCCGCGCGGGTGGAGCGGATGACCGACGTGCTGGCCCATCGCGGGCCTGACGGTTCGGGCGTGTGGACCGCGCCGGGCGTGGGGCTGGGCCACCGCCGCCTGTCGATCATCGACGTGGCAGGCTCTCCGCAGCCGATGCATTCGGCCAGCGAGCGCCTGGTGATCGTCTTCAACGGTGAGATCTACAACTTTCGCGAGCTGCGCAAGGAGCTGGAAGCGCGGGGCGCGCAGTTCCGGACGGAAGGCGATACCGAGGTTATCCTCGCCGCCTACGAGCACTGGGATGCGGACTGCGTGCAGCACCTGCACGGCATGTTCGCCTTCGCCATCTACGATGCCAAGCGGCGCGAGCTGTTCCTGGCGCGCGACCGTTTCGGCGTGAAGCCGCTGTTCTACGTGCAGCTGTCCGATGGCTCCGTGGCCTTTGCTTCCGAACTGAAGGGCCTGCTGGCGCATCCGCTGATGCGGCGCGAGGTCGATCCAAAGGCGGTAGAGGATTACATGGCCTGGGGCTACGTGCCCGATCACCGTTCGATCCTGAAGGGCGTGCGCAAGCTGCCTGCGGGGCACACGCTGCTGTTGCAGCATGACAATCCGCTGCCGCAGCCGCAGCAGTACTGGGACATCAGCTTTGCCCAGCGCCACAAGGGCAAGGCGAAGGACCTGGAGGCCGAACTGCTGCACCACCTGCAGCAGGCGGTGGCCAGCCGCATGGTCTCCGACGTGCCGCTGGGGGCGTTCCTGTCGGGCGGCGTGGACAGTTCCAGCGTGGTCGCTTTCATGGCCGAAGCCAGCCGCCAGCCAGTGAAGACCTGCTCCATCGGCTTCGACGTCGCCAGCGCGGACGAGACGAGCTACGCCGACCAGGTGGCAAGGCTTTTCGCCACCGATCACAACGCCCGCACGGTCAGCACCGACCAGTTCGACGCCATCGACACGATCGCGGGCATGTTCGACGAACCCTTTGCCGATGCCTCCGCCTTGCCGACCTGGCGGGTGTGCCAGCTGGCGCGAGAAAACGTCACCGTGGCCCTTTCGGGTGACGGCGCGGACGAGGCCATGGCCGGCTATCGCCGGCAGGTGTTCCACGCCCACGAAGAGCGCCTGCGCAGCCTGCTGCCCGAAACGGTGCGCAAGAACGTGCTCGGCCCGCTGGGGCGCGTCTATCCCAAGGCCGACTGGGCACCGCGCCCCTTGCGGGCGAAAACGACCTTGCTCTCGCTCGCGGGGTCGGGAGAACGTGGCTATGCGCGTGCGCTGTCGGTTGTCCCGCCAGAGAACCGCTTCGACCTCTATTCGCCCGACCTTGCAGGCAAGCTGGGAAGCTATCGCGCCGAAGACCCGCTGCTGGACCTGATGGCGCAGGCTCCTGTTCGCACGGGTCTGGACATGGCGCAGTATGCCGATCTCAAGTTCTGGCTGCCGGGCGATATCCTGACCAAGGTCGACCGCACCAGCATGGCCACCAGTCTGGAAGCGCGTGAGCCGCTGCTCGACCATCGCCTGGTGGAGTTCGCTGCCGGCCTGCCCGATGGCCTGCGGGTCAAGAGACGGCAGGGCAAGTGGCTGCTGAAAAAGGCGATGGAGCGATACCTGCCGCAGGACATTCTCTACCGCCCCAAGCAGGGCTTCGTCACCCCGATTGCCGAGTGGTTTCGCGGTCCGCTGTCGAACAAGGCCCGCAGCATTTCCAAGAGCGCCATGCTGGCGCGGACCGGGTGGTTCGACAATGCACGCCTGGCACAGATGGCCGAAGACCATATCGCGGGACGAGCCGACCATTCGCGGCTGTTGTGGCAGCTGGTGATGCTCGACCGCTCGCTGGCGAGGCTGGGTATTGCCTAGTCTGCAACGCCGTGGCCCAGCGCCATGTATTCGTCGCTCTGCATTTCCTTCAGGCGGCTGACGGTGCGCTGGAATTCGAAGGCGCCATCGCCTGCCGGGTAGAGCTCTTCCGGCTCGGCAGCGGCGGTGGCGAACAGCTTCACGCGGTTTTCGTACAACGCATCGATCAGCGTGACGAAACGGCTCGCCTCGTTGCGCATGGACTTATCCATCTGCGGGATGCCGACGATGAACGCCGTGTGATAGGCCTGCGCAATGGCCAGGTAGTCGGGCGCGCCGCGCGGCTGCTGGCAAAGCCGCTTGAAACTGAACACGGCCACGCCCTTCAGGCTCTTGGGCACGTACAGTGTGCGCCCGCCACCAACATCAAGCTCGGCGCTTGGCACGTGCTCGGCATCCTCGGGCGGATAGTCGGTGAGGCGGAAGAAGGCCTCGCGCACCTTTGCCGTGGCCTCGTCACCCATCGGCGCGTACCAGGTCTGCATCCCGCCGATCCGTTCCAGCCGGTAGTCGGTCGGCCCGTCCAGTTCGACCACGTCCAGTTCGGCCTGGATCAGGTCGATGAACGGCAGGAAGTGCTCGCGGTTGAGACCGTCCTTGTAAAGCTCGGTCGGATGGCGGTTGCTGGTGGTGACGATCGTCACGTTACGTTCGCAGATCAGTTGGGTGAACAGCCGGCTCATGATCATGGCATCGGCGGAATTGTTCACCACCATCTCGTCGAAGGCGAGCACCTTGAGGCCATTCGCCAGCTTTTCCGCAACCGGCGGGATGGGATCTCCGCTTTCGCTCTTGCGCGCCTCGCGCAGGGCTGCGTGGACTTCCTGCATGAAGGCGTGGAAGTGCACGCGGCGCTTTTCGGCAATGCCTAGCGAGGCATGGAACAGGTCCATCAGCATGGACTTTCCGCGGCCCACGCCGCCGACCATGTAAACGCCTTGCGGCCGTACTGTCTTGCGCGCGAACAGCTGGCCCAGCAGGCCGCCGGATTGCTCTGCCTGCAATTCCTTCTGCAGCCCATCGAGCCGTTCTGCGGCACGGCGCTGGTCCGGATCGGGCCGCAATTCCCCGGCTGCGATCAGGCGTTCGTAGCGGGAAAGGACGCCGCTCATCGCTCGCGCGGTTGCATCGCCTCGAACTGCGGCAGGTCAGGGTCGAAGCGGTCCCAGTGCGGCGCATCCTTCACGTAGATCACGCTTTCGGGCGAGACCACGTTCGGATCGTCGAGCGAACCTGCCTGCAGGATCAGCACTTCATCGCCGGGCAGGTCTCCGGTGGTGAAGAGCCGCCCGCCGCAGTTGCCGCAGAAGTGCCGCGTCACCTTGCCCCCGGTGTCGCCATCGTTGGTGTAGGTGGCGGGTGTGCCGCGCAAGTCCAGCTGGCTGCGGCGCAAGCCGACAATGGTCGTGTGACCGGTGCCGGTCGCCTTCTGGCAATCCTTGCAACAGCATTGCGAGGTGAACATCTCCGGCCCGGTGACCGTGTAGCGAATGGCGCCGCACAGGCACCCGCCTTCCACTTTTTCGCCTGCCCCGATTGCCATGTCAGACGTGCTTTTCGGCCTGCATCTTCTTGATTTCGGCAATCGCCTTGGCCGGCGACAAGCCCTTGGGGCACACATTCGCGCAGTTCATGATGGTGTGGCAGCGATAGAGGCGGAAAGGATCTTCCAGCTCGTCCAGCCGCTCACCCGTCATTTCGTCGCGGCTGTCGGCCAGCCAGCGATAGGCCTGCAGCAGGATTGCCGGGCCCAGGAACTTGTCGCTGTTCCACCAGTACGACGGGCACGAGGTGGAGCAGCAAGCGCACAGGATGCACTCGTACAGGCCATCCAGCTTCTCGCGCTGCTGCGGCGTCTGCAGGCGTTCCTTGCCCGAAGGCGTGGTGGAAACGGTCTGCAGCCACGGGCGGATGCTGGCGTACTGGGCGTAGAAATGGGTGAAATCGGGCACCAGGTCCTTCACCACTTCCATGTGCGGCAGCGGGGTGATGCGGATGGGGCCCTTCACGTCTTCGATCGCGGTGGTGCAGGCGAGGCCGTTCTTGCCGTTCATGTTCATCGCGCAGGACCCGCAGATCCCTTCGCGGCAGGACCGGCGGAAGGTCAGCGTGGGGTCGATCTCGTTCTTGATCTTGAACAGCGCGTCCAGAACCATGGGTCCGCATTCGTCCAGGTCCACCTCGAAGGTGTCGTAGCGCGGGTTTTCGCCCGAGTCCGGATCGTAGCGATAGATCTGGAACTTGCGGATGTTGCCGTCGGTCTCCGCCTTGTGGACGGCGCCGTCCTTGCGGATCTTGCTGTTAGCGGGGAGAGTGAAGGTAGCCATGAATGATCGTCCCTATCGCGTCTGCACGCCTATCTAGCCAAACAGCAGGCGAGGGCAAGCGAAGCCTTGGGAAAAGTGCCCGGTTTTGCGCGCCTGTTGCGGCTAATGTGGAGCACATGGAGCACTGTCCAGATGCAAAACTGATAACTCTGCCATACAGCACGTCGTGCCGGGCATGAATACGGACGAGAGAGGGTGTTTTACCAGCCATGCGCGATACCTAGCTTGAGGTCTTGAACGTAGGAAAGGAATGGCATGGCCTGGCAGCGTGCAGCAGTATTCGGCAGCAGCGGTGGTATCGGGACGGCGCTGGTAGAGGCACTGGCGCAGCAGGGCATGCAGGTTCTGGCCGGGTCGCGCAGCGGGCAGGGGGCGGATTTGCCGGGCGTCACGCCGTTCGCCTTCGACTTGGACGACGAGGCAAGCATTGCCAGTGCGGTGGAGTCGTGGAGCGACGATCCGCCCGACCTGGTGATTGTGGCCACCGGGGTGCTGACGCTGGAGGATGGCACCGGGCCGGAGCGCAGTTTCAAGCAGATCGACGCCCATGCCATGGCGCGGGTGTTGCACCTGAACACCGTGGGGCCCGCGCTGGTGGCAAAGCACGTGCTGCCCTTGTTCCCGCGCAATGCGCCGGCCACCTTCGCCGCAATCTCCGCCCGGGTCGGCTCGATCGGGGATAACCGTATCGGAGGCTGGCATTCCTATCGCGCCAGCAAGGCGGCCCTGAACATGCTGATCCGCAACTTTGCCATCGAACTGGGGCGCACGCACAAGCAGGCGGTGGCCGTGGGCCTGCATCCCGGCACGGTGGATACGCCCCTCTCGCAGCCGTTCCAGAGCAACCTGCCCGAAGGCCAGCTTACGACGCCGCAGGATAGTGCCGCAAACCTGCTGGGCGTGCTGCAGCAGCTGACGCCCGCAGACAGCGGCAACGTGTTCGACTGGAAGGGCGAGCGGGTCGAGCCCTAGGACATCAGCCCATTGCGCCGCCAGCATTCGGCCAGCAGCGTTTCCAGCAAGTCGGCGTGGCTGAAGCCCGCCTGAGCGGCAGCCTTGGCCATCACCTTCTCGCTCCACAGGTTGCAGTTTAGGTTGATCTCGATGAAGTTGATATCGCCGGTTTTCAGGTCCACGCGGAACTCGATGCGGCCATAGTCGAACGGCACGAATTCGCGGGCGACCTTCCTGGCCATTTCCTCGATCTTGGGTGCCAGCTCGGCGTGGTCGAAACGCTTTAGCGCGGCCTTCTCGGTATTCGGCACAAGGTCGCGCTTTTCGTAATAGGTCCACAGCTTCTGCGTGTTCTCGCGCTCGTACCACAACATGGGCAGGGCAACCGGCTTGTCGTCGATGGTGATGAACGCGCATTGCACGTCATATCCGTCCAGATAGGGTTCCACGATGGCATCGTGCCCCTGGCCGTGGATATCGGCGATGGCATTGGCAACGCCGTTGAAATCGTAGGCATCGGAAATGCCCCAGCTGGCTGAACTGGCATTTGGCTTGATCACCCAGCGGCCATCGGGGGCGGGCGGCAGGTCGCTTTCCAGCACCGGCGCGCCTCGGCGATAGCAGAACCACGGCGCGGTGGGTACGCCGGCATGGGTACACACCAGCTTGGAGACGGACTTGTCGTCGCCCAGCCCGCGCAGGAACGGCATTGCGCCGAGGTACGGGATGCGGTGCATGTTGCACAGGATCGGGATCAGCATCTCGCTGTTCACGAAACCGCCGCGGTTCAGCAGCGGGAAGACGAAATCGACTTCGGGCCGGGTGAACAGCACGTCATAGCTGTTGGCGAATTCCAGGTTGAGGCCCAGCCCTTCCAGCGTGGTGCGCACCTCGTGGTGGTAGATAGCGTGATTGCCGTCCTCCGGGTGCATGCCGCCGCCCCACAGCGCGTGCTTGGCCATGAACAGCATTTTCACGCGTTCCCTGGCTTCGTCGGGAATGCGGAGCGGGGCGATTTCGGTGGTCATGGAATCGGCCTTTTCTGGCGGTTGTTCTGAGGCGGCGCCTACGCCGAATTTTTCAGGCACGCAATCGCTGCGCAATTCGCCGTTGCAAAATCCGCATTTCGTGAAACAATCCTGCAGCAGCGGCCAATCCGGGGAGGCGCGAGTGGGTCTGGGCACATGGTACGACAGGGTAATCCTGCCCAAGGTCATCTCGCTCGGCTGCAGTTCCGAGGATGTCGACGAACTGCGCCGCGAAGTCGTGCCTCTGGCCAAGGGCGCAGTGTTCGAACTGGGCTGCGGCGGCGGGTTCAACCAGCAGCATTATGATGCAGCGGCCGTCACCAGCTTTGCCGGCATCGATCCCAATGCCAGCCTGCTGGAGGCGGTCCGAGCGCGGGCGAGGGAAAAGGGCTGGGAAGCCGACATTCGCGAAGGGGTGGGGGAGGCCATCCCTTTTGGCGACGGTGCCTTCGACACCGTGGTCTGTACCTACACCCTGTGCTCGGTCGACGATCCCGCCAAGGTGCTCTCGGAAATGCGCCGGGTGCTGAAGCCCGGCGGGCGGCTGCTGTTCCTGGAACACGGCAAGGCGCCCGATCCGGGCCCGGCCAAATGGCAACGTCGGATCGAACCTGTGTGGAAGCACATGGTCGGCAATTGTCACCTCACCCGCGAGGTTGGCGGCACGATCCGCAAGGCAGGTTTCGAGATAGAGCCGATCGGGCAGACCTATTTCGACAAGGCGCCGAAGTGGGCAGGCTGGATGGAATGGGGCGTGGCGCGTCGCGCCGGCGTCTGAGAGACCGGACGGTTTACTTGCTGTCGGGATCGATCTCGGGCTTGGGAATATCCATGCCCAGTCGCTGGCCCAGCACCCATTCGCAGATCGCATAGGTCCGCTCGTTATCGACGTCGATGGCCAGCGCACCGTCTGCGAAAGTGACTGGCACCAGCCTGGCGCTGAAGCGCTTGCCCACCTTTTCCAGCCCGCGCGGGAAGGTGACAAGGCCAAAGCGCATCATCAGCACGTTCAGCAGGCCGACGGCGCGCAGCAGCCTGCCGGGATTTGCCTGGAACTGGCCGCCTTCGCGGAAGATTTCCGCAGCATTCAAGCCCTTGCGATTGGCAAGGCCATAGATGTTGCAGTTGGCATAGCCATCGTCGCGGAACTCGTAGAAGTTTCGCTGGCCCTGCTCGTGAACGGCCCAGACACGATCCCGCGTGGTTACCCCGATCACGGCATCGGCGCTGCGCATGGCGTCACGAATCTGTTCGAAACCCTCATGTGTCAGCAGCACGTTGTCGGCGGTGGTGACGACGAAGGGGCCGTCTTCGCCCTTCGTCGCCGCCAGCACGCTTTCCACGATGTTGGGATTGCTGTCGACGAGCGTGATCGGCGTGCCGCGGCTGCGAAAGCCTGCGAGAACCTCGTCTACGTCGGCCTGGCCTTCAGGTTCCAGCACCACCCGGATCTCGGCCACGTCGGGCAGGGTGGTCAATGTCTCCATGACATGCGCGATCAGCGGCCGTTCGCAGATCGGCACGAGGCACTTGTGGCTGACCCCGGCGCGCGCGGCGAGCGGATTGACCACGCCGGTGCGCTGGGCCGCCAGTACGATGACGGTGACCGGGAACGGCGCCATGAAAGGTCTCCTGCCGCGGTTCGATCAGTTGCCGAAGGTGCGCTGCCACCAGCCACCACGGCGGGGTGACCCGTCGTCGTCGCCGGCTTCGTCGGTGGATTGTTCTTCGGCGCTTTTCGGTGCGGTGTCGGCAGCTGGCGCATCCTCGGCTGCAGAGTCCGCAGTTTCAGCGGGTTCCGGGGCAGGTTCGGCCTTCTTCCGGCGCGTGCGCTTGGGCTTGGGCTTTTCCTCCGCCTCGGCATTTTCCGCAGCGGCTTCGGCGGGCGCTGCCTCGTCGCCTTCGCTTGCCGCAGGCTTCTTGCGGCGCGTGCGCTTGGGCTTGGGCTTTTCCTCCGCCTCGGCTTCGGGCTGGGCTTCCTCGGCAGTGTCGGCCTTACCGGCGTCTTCGCCTTCGGTCGTGGCTTCCTCGTCGGCCTTGTTGCGGCGTGAACGGCGCTTGGGCTTGGGAGCTTCCTCGGCAGGAGCTTCCTCGTTCGCAGCTTCGTCGGCAGTTGCTTCTGCCTGTTCGGCTGCCCCTTCGCTGGCCGTTTCGACTTCACCCTCGGTGCTGTCTTCCGAACCATCGTCCTCGCGCCGCTTGCGATTGCGGTTGCGACCGCCGCGACGGCCACGGCGGCGGCGCGACTTGGACTTGCCTTCCTCGTCGCCGTTATCGTCCGAAGAGCCTTCGCTGTCATCGCCATCGTCTTCGCCGTCGTCGGAGCTGTCATCGGACTGCTCGTCCTGCTGGCGGGTCTTCTTGCGGTTCCGGCCACCGCGACGGCGCGGGCGACGCTTGCGCGGTTGCGCGTCGTCGTCATCGTCGCTGTCGTCTTCGTCGACCACGTCGTCGTCCCCGTCATCATCGTCGACGATCGGTTCGAATTTGGGGGCTTCTGCCGGACGCGGGCCGGACGAGCCGACGCGCATCTTGGCGCCTTCGTCTTCGCCTTCCGGCTTCACTTCCACCGTGACGCCATAGCGCTGTTCGATCTCTGCCAGGTCGGCGCGCTTGGCGTTGAGTAGGTACACGGCAGCCTCGGTCGAGGCGTACAGCGTGATCGTGGTGCCCTTGCCCTTGGCCGCTTCGTCCTCGATCAGGCGCAGAGCCGAAAGCCCGGCGGAGCTGGCAGTGCGGACCAGGCCTGTGCCATCGCAGTGCGGGCATTCGCGGGTGGTCGCTTCCAGCACGCCGGTGCGCAGGCGCTGGCGGCTCATTTCCATCAGGCCGAAGCCCGAGATACGGCCCACCTGGATGCGCGCACGGTCGTTCTTCAGCGCATCCTTCATGGCGCGCTCCACCTTGCGTACGTTGCCGGTGCGTTCCATGTCGATGAAGTCGATCACCACCAGGCCGGCCATGTCGCGCAGGCGCAGCTGCCGAGCGATTTCGCGCGCGGCCTCCAGGTTGGTGTGCAGCGCGGTCTGCTCGATCCCGTGCTCCTTGGTGGAGCGGCCGGAGTTGATGTCGATCGACACCAGCGCCTCTGTCGGGTTGATGATTAGGTAGCCGCCCGATTTCAGCTGCACCATCGGATCGTACATCGCCGAAAGCTGGTCTTCCGCGCCGTAACGCTGGAACAGCGGCACGGGGTCGGAATAGGCCTTCACCCGGCGCGCGTGGCTGGGCATCAGCAGCTTCATGAAGGCCTTGGCGGCCTTGTAGCCATCCTCGCCTTCGACCACGACTTCCTCGATCTCGCGGTTGTAGATGTCGCGGATGGCGCGCTTGATGAGGTCTGAATCCGAATGGATCATGCTCGGCGCACTGGAGCCCAGCGTACGTTCGCGAATCTCGTCCCACAGGCGGGCGAGGTAGTCGAAGTCACGCTTGATCTCGGTCTTGGTGCGCGAAAGCCCTGCGGTGCGCACGATCAGGCCCATCGATTTCGGCAGGCTGAGGTCGTTGACGATGCTTTTCAGGCGCTTGCGGTCCGAACCGCTTGAAATCTTGCGCGAAATGCCGCCGCCGTGGCTGGAATTGGGCATCAGCACGCAATAGCGGCCTGCCAGCGACAGGTAAGTGGTAAGGGCGGCACCCTTGTTGCCGCGCTCTTCCTTGGCGACCTGCACCAGCAGCACCTGGCGGCGCTGGATGACGTCCTGGATCTTGTAGCGGCGACGCAGTGCCTGGCGCTTGGCGCGCGCTTCGTCGATTTCCTTGGCCCGGCTGCCACCGCGGCGGCCCTGCTGGCGGCGACCCTTATTGTTCCGGCCACGACCGCGGCGCGAGCTGCGGCCCTTGCCGGCACCGTCCTCGGCATTTTCGGTGTCGTCGTCTTTGGACTCTTCCTCGTCGGAATCGTCGTCGGATTCATCTTCGTCGCCGTTTTCGACGTGCCCGTCCTCGATGGTGGAGACGTCGTCCTTCTCGCTGGTGTCGATTTCCTCGACGCCCGGTTCGGCTTCGTCGTCGTCACCATCGTCGCCGTCTTCGTCCAGCGGCGCGTCTTCCTCGTCCTCGTCTTCCTCCGCGCGGAGCTTGGCTTCCTCTTCGGCAGCCGCCCGCTCTTCGGCGAGCAGGGCTTCGCGGTCTTCCGCGGGGATCTGGTAATAGTCGGGATGGATCTCGCTGAAAGCGAGGAAACCGTGGCGATTGCCGCCGAAATCGACGAAGGCCGCCTGCAGGGACGGTTCGACGCGGGTAACTTTCGCTAGGTAGATATTGCCCTTGATCTGCTTGTGTTCGGCAGATTCGAAATCGAACTCCTCAATCCGGTTTCCCTTGAGCACCGCCACCCGCGTTTCTTCCGGGTGGCGCGCATCGATAAGCATGCGCGTTGCCATTGATAATTCTCCGGGCAGCCATGCCTGCCGCGGGCGGGCGCTGCTGCGCCAAACCGGGGGGAGGGGACTGCCGATATGTGTGAAGCCCGCTGTTTATGCGGGTGTTGGAAATCAGCACGCCATCCGGCCGGCCAGACGCCGGGTAACGGGTGGGAGTGCGAAACGTGTCTGTCGCGGTGCGAAGGCGCAGGGTTTCTTTCTGCGCTGGGAGCCCTGCAGCCATCATGCAACCCGTAGGGCGCATCGTGGCTTGCTGGCTTTTACTTTGCATCGCGGCATCAACCTGTAAGCATTGCCGGCAGGGCTGAATAGGCCTGACCGGGGCGCCGGCTCGCAATACTGCTCCGGCTTCGCGATAGCTAGCATCGGGGGAAAGATACGGCAACCTTGTTGCGCATCTGCGCAAAATTCCCTTGGGGTTGCCTTGACCAATCCTGCGTCTTCCCGAGGCGCGCCATACAGGACGTTACGCGGTTCGCATGTCGCAACGTGTGCAGATCGGCCTGCTGTTTGCCTTCCCGGTGCTGCTGCTGGGGGCGCTCTATGTGCTTGGCGCGGCGATTCCCGTGCCGGTCCTGGGGCGCGAATACGTGGTGCGGGTGGAACTGCCGGACGGTTCTGCCACCATTGGCCTGCCCGAAATCGCGGGGCCGTCGGACCCCTCGCGCCCGCTGGTGGTGATTGATGCCGGACACGGCGGCCCCGACCCCGGCACGTCAAGCGAGAGCTATCGCGAAAAGACCATCGTGCTGGGGCTGGCACGCGCACTGCGCGACAGGCTGCTGGAAGAGGGCGGCATCCGCGTGGCCATGACGCGCGACGACGACAGTTTCATCGTGCTGGAAGAACGCGCCGAGATCGCCCGCCAGCTGGGCGCGGACCTGTTCCTATCCATCCACGCCGATTCCGCCGGCGACCGCGAAGGCGTGACGGGCGCCAGCATCTACACCCTGTCCGAAACCGCCAGTTCCGAAGCCGCCGCGCGCTATGCCGAGCGCGAGAACAAAGCCGATACCATCAACGGCGTGGACCTTTCCGGGCAGGACGAGGACGTGAACGCCATCCTCGTGGAACTGTCGCAGCGGCGTACGTCGGAGAAATCGGCGGAATTTGCCGATCTGATCGAGCGCGAGGGGGAAGGCGTGCTACGTTTTCACCCGCAGGCGCGCCGATCTGCCGCGCTGGCAGTGCTGCGCGCGCCGGATGTGCCGGGCGTGTTGTTCGAATCGGGTTTTGTCACCAACCCGGAAGAAGCCGAACGGCTTGCCTCTGTCGAGGGGCGCGAGCGCTTTGCCGAGGTGATGGCCCGGGCCATCCGCATCTACCTGGCCCGCCAGTCCGACGAAGCCTGACATGCGTATTCATTGTGGCGCCAGCAAAATATGGCATGTAAGGGCCTTGGCAGCCTTATGACCGATACCAGTTCTTCTGCATCCACCGGCGCTTTCGGGCGCATCCGCGAGACCCTTGGCCGAGTGTTCGCGCCGCTGGTGGCGGCCTGGCGCAGCAGCCGCCTTGTGCGCATCGGTGGCTATTTGCTGGCAGCGGCGCTGGCGCTGTGGGTGATTGGCTGGGCGTGGCTGGCGAAAGACCTGCCCGATGCGGAATCGCTGCTGGATTACCAGCCCAACTTGCCCACCGTGGTGCGCGGCATCGATGGCGAAATCGTCGACCGGTTCGAGCGCGAGCGGCGTGTGGAGCTGCAGTTCCGCGACCTGCCGCCGCAACTGCTCAACGCCTATGTCAGCGCAGAGGACGAGACCTTCTGGACGCACAGCGGCATCGACGCTGGCGGCTTCGTCAACGCGGTGATCGACTATGTCTCCAAGATCGGTTCTGGTGAGCGCGCCGTGGGTGGCTCCACCATCACCCAGCAGGTGGCCAAGAATATCCTGGTGGGCAATGAATACTCGATCACCCGCAAGCTGCGCGAGATGATCCTGGCGACGCGCATCGAGGGCGTGCTGTCGAAACAGCAGATCATCACGCTCTACCTCAACGAAATTCCGCTGGGTCGCCGCAGCTATGGCGTGCAGGCGGCCGCGCGTGCCTATTTCGACAAGGACGTGGCCGACCTGGACCTGCACGAGATGGCCTATCTGGCGATCCTGCCGCGCGCGCCCGAAGTCTACAGCCGCGAAGCCAATTTCGATACCGCTCGCGCCCGACGGAACTGGGTGCTCGAGCAGATGGAGGACAACGGCTATATCACCGCCGAGCAGATGCAAACTGCCCAGGCGCAGCCCCTCGGCATCGTGCAGGGCCAGCGGCAGGAACGCTTTGCCGATGCAGGGTACTTCCTCGAACAGGTCCGCCGCGAACTGCTAGATCGCTTTGGCGAGACTGCCGAAGATGGCCCCAACAGCGTTTACGCCGGTGGCCTGTGGGTGCGGACGTCGCTCGATACCGAATTGCAGGATGCCGCGCGCATTGCGCTGCGCGATGCCATGCTGCGCTACCAGGGCAATCGTGGCTGGTCCGAGCCGGTGGCCACGCTCAACCCCGATAACGGCGACCTGACGGCGCAGCTGCGCAGTTCCTACATTTCGATCAACTACCAGGACTGGCGTGTGGGTGTCATCACCGCCACAGGCGGCGGCGCCACCATCGGCTTTAGCGATGGACAGACCTATCCGCTGCAGAACGCCGCCGATGCCCTCGACGTGGGCGACGTGGTGGTCGCTTCACCCAGCGGGGGCGGCTGGCGGCTGGAGACCGTTCCCGGCGTATCGGGCGGCTTCCTTGCCATCGCACCGGACAGCGGGCGCGTGCTGGCGATGCAGGGCGGGTTCGATTCGCGTCTTGGCAGCTTCAACCGCGCCACGCAGGCCAATCGCCAGCCCGGCTCCACCATCAAGCCCTTCGTCTACGCTGCGGGCCTGGATCACGGCATGACGCCGGCGACGATGGTGCCCGATGCGCAGTATTGCTACTATCAGGGCGCCAACCTGGGTGAGAAATGCTTCACCAACTTCGGCGGCAGCCGGGGCGGGGGTGAATATCCCATGCGCTATGGGCTGGAGCAGTCGAAGAACCTGATGACCGTCCATATCGCGATGGAAACGGGCATGGAAAACGTGATCGACATGTTCGAGAATGTCGGCATCGCGGACGAAGGCGCCTACGATCCCTATCCCGCCTTTGCGCTGGGCGCGGGCGACACCACGGTGGAACGCATGGCGGCCGCCTATGCCATGCTGGTAAACCATGGCCGCCTGAACGATCCCACTGTGATCGACTATGTGCAGGACCGTGACGGCAAGGTGATCTATCGCGCCGACAACCGCGAATGCACCGGCTGCAACATGGATGAATGGGATGGCGGCCCGATGCCGCGTTTAGGGCGCACCGGGCGGCAGGTGATGGATGCGCGCACGGCATTCCAGATCGTCAACATGCTGACGGGCGTGGTCCAGCGCGGCACCGCCACGCGCCTGCGCGACCTGGGCATGCCGCTGTTCGGCAAGACCGGCACCAGTTCCGGCCCTACCAACGCCTGGTTCGTGGGCGGATCGCCCGATATCGTGGGTGCGACCTATCTTGGCTTCGACACGCCGCGCAACATGGGCGGGTGGATACAGGGCGGCAACACCGCCGCGCCGATCATGCGCCAGTTTATCGAGGAAACGCGCGACCACTGGAGCGGCAGGCCATTCATTGCGCCCAACGGCGTGCGCATGGTGCGTGTGGATCGCCGCACGGGCCGCCGCGTGTTCGATGCCTGGCCCACTGACGAACCGACTTCTGCGGTAATCTGGGAAGCCTTCAAACCCGACACCGAACCGCGCCGCAGCCAGCGGCAGGACGAGATCGATGCCATGCGCGAGCTGATCCTGGCACAGATGCGCCGGGCCCGCGATGGCAGCAATTTCGATCGCCGTCCGGGCGAGCGCGAGGACTTTGCCGAGGAACAGGGCGGGATTTACTGATCCGCCCACTTTCCCCGCGCGCGCCCTTGCGCTAGTCGCGCCCATTCATTTTACGGAGAACACCGCCATGCGTGCCGAAGGGCAGGCCCACATCGAACGGATCGAAGCCGCGCTGGCGCTGGTGCGCAAGTCGCTCGACTGGGAACACGCGCTGCGCCGCCTCGACGAGCTGGAAGCCCGCGTGCAGGACCCCGACCTGTGGAACGATCCCAAGCAGGCCCAGGCCATCAGCCGCGAGCACAAGCAGCTGAAGGATGCCGTGGGCACTGTGAACGAGATCAGCCAGGAAATGGCCGATGCCACCGAATTCGTCGAAATGGGCGAGGCCGAGGGGGACGACGACGTGGTGGCTGAAGGGCTCGCCAGCCTGAAGCAACTGGCCGACCGGGCCGACCGCGACAAGGTAAACGCCCTGCTTTCAGGCGAAGCGGACGCCTACGATACCTATCTGCAGATCAACGCGGGCGCGGGCGGTACCGAAAGCCAGGACTGGGCCGAGATGCTGATGCGCATGTATGCACGCTGGGCCGAACGCCGCGGGTTCAAGGTGGAAACGGTGGAATACCAGGCCGGCGAGCAGGCTGGCATCAAGAGCGCCACGCTGCTGATAAAGGGCGAGAATGCCTACGGCTATGCCAAGACGGAAAGCGGCGTGCACCGCCTTGTCCGCATCAGCCCCTACGACAGCTCCGCCCGGCGCCACACCAGCTTTTCCAGCGTCTGGGTCTACCCGGTGATCGACGACGATATCGATATCGAGATCAACGAAGGCGACCTGAAGATCGACACCTACCGCGCAAGCGGAGCGGGCGGGCAGCACGTGAACACGACCGATTCCGCCGTGCGTATCACCCACAAGCCCACCGGGGTCGTTGTCGCCAGCCAGAACGACCGCAGCCAGCACAAGAACCGCGCCACCGCGATGAACATGCTGAAGGCGCGCCTGTACGAGCGCGAACTGGCCGAGCGCGAAGCAGCCGCAGCGGGCGAATATGCCGAGAAGACTGAGATCGGGTGGGGCCACCAGATACGCAGTTACGTGCTGCAGCCGTACCAGATGGTGAAGGACCTGCGCACCGGCGTCACCTCCACCGCACCGGGCGACGTGCTGGATGGCGATATCGACGATTTCATCGCTGCCGCGCTGGCCCAGCGCGTGACCGGCGAGACGGTCGACGTGGAAGACGTGGAGTAACGACGCAACAGGTGTAAAGCCCGGTGCCACGGCGATTCTTCGCTTTCGCGTCCTGTATTGATATAGGGCAGGGGAAAGGGCGCAAGCGCGTCGCTGCCGCAAGCGGGTCGATACGATTAAAATGGATCACGCACCAGACACTGCAGGCTTGTTGGCGAAGCTGACCGACAAGCAGAGGGAAGTGCTCGACCTGCTGGTCCTGCACAAGACCTCCAAGCAGATTGCGCGCGATCTGGAGATTTCCCCACATACCGTTGACCAGCGCATTACCGCAGCACGCCGCAAGCTGGGCGTTGAATCGCGAGGCGAACTGGCCGCCGTGTACATGGCGGCACAGGCCCGCCAGGGGGAAGCCGCGCTATACGAGAAACCCGTATATCAATCCTCGCAGGTCGAAAGCGCGGGCGCTGCGGGCCATGAAGAAGGCGGGTCGAACGCAGCGTCGGCTGACGACACGATGCACGCCGCTTCCGGCGAACCTCCCGAAAGCACCGGGTCGCCAGTCTACCACCGCGTCGTCCCGGAGTCTTTTGAGGGTCGCTATGGGTATTTCTGGCGCCTGACCGCTATCGTCGGATTTACCCTTGGCCTGCTGATTGCGACTTTGCTGGGCCTCGCCATCTTCGGCGAACTGTCAGAGTTGCTGCAGTAGGCTGCCTTGAGGCTCCTTGCACCTGACGGGCCTGATGGCCGACAAAGGAGTGTTCGATATGGGCATGTCACATGATGTTGCGCAGATGCGTATCGTGCGTGAACTGCGCGCCGCCGAAGATGCTCTCGATATCGCCTTGCTGCGTCAAAGCAGCTTGCTTGCTGCGATGATCGAAGCGCGGCGGCAAACGCAGTCCGACCCGTTTGTCGGCCAGGAGGCGCTGCTCCGGTTGACCAGGTCGCACCAGACCCTGGTGAACGCGGGCAACGATCTGGCGCGGGTTCACGAGAACCTTCGGAAGGTGCAGGATGACGTGTTGGGTGACGATCGATGCCCGCCGGGCGATCCGTATGGTCATCACGTTGAATTGCAATCGGCATCCTGACGCCGACATGGGCTGCGCGTGATCGACCAGTACACCGTCACCACCGCCATCACTCTCCTCGTCGTCGCCTATGCGGCGGCGAGGGGAGATTCGCCCGAGCGATGGTGCGCCGCCGCCATCGGCGTCGAAACCGTGGTCGACTTCACCCTGCACTATACCATCGGCCCGCGCTCTTTCAGTGAGTTCAACCTCAGCCGCCTGGTGTTCGACATGATGAAGGCAAGCGTCTTCATCACCGTCGCCCTGCGGGCAAACCGTGTTTATCCGCTGGGCGTTGCTGCCGCCGGGGTCGTCGCAGTCATTGGCAGCATTCCCGCGCTCCTCAACAAGGAAGGGTGGAACCAGGCCTACTGGGCCATGACCAACACCCCAACCTACCTGCAGGTCGTCCTGCTGGCCGCGGGAACGGTTGCGCACCGCAAGCGCCTTGCCCTGATCGGCCCCTACAACTGCTGGTCGCCGCGCCCGGCACCGGCACGCCAGGCGGCCTGAGGGGCTGCAGCCGCGGCATCGGGGGATTTCAGCCAATTTGGCACTTTGCCTTCCGTCCCGGCAATCGCTAGAGGCTAGGGGATGCAGAGCGGTGGCTTCATCCGGATACTTGCAGGCGCCGCGGCATGCCTGTCCTTGGAAGCCTGCGACGTGGCGGAAGACGACCGTCCCGTGACCGCGCGCGATTTTCCGCGTCCTTATCGCCCGGTTTCGGCTACCGGCTCCAACGCCTTCTCGACAGAGCAGATCCGCGACGACCGGCAGGAAGCGCAGGTGGTGATGGACCAAGCCGACATTCGGCCCGGCATGACCGTGGCCGATATCGGTGCGGGCGAGGGCTATTACACCGTGCGCCTGGCCGCTCGTGTGGGCGAGGACGGTCGCGTGCTGGCGCAGGATATCGACGAGGACGCCCTGCGTCGCCTGGGTAACCGGGTGGAGCGTGAACGGCTTGACAACGTATCGATCGCGCTGGGCGGCCCAGACGATCCCAAGCTGCCCGAAAACAGCTTCGACCGTATCTTCATGGTGCACATGTATCACGAGATCACCGAGCCCTATGCCCTGCTGTGGCGCATGCGCCCGGCGCTGCGCGAAGGCGGGCAGGTGATCGTGGTGGATACCGATCGCCCGACGGATCAGCACGGTATCAATCCACAACTTCTGTTTTGCGAATTCGAGCGAGTCGGCTATCGGCTCGTCGAATTCGTGCGCAAGCCGCAGATTGCGGGGTATTACGCGCAGTTCGAAGTGGTCGGCGAACGACCTGAACCGCGCGATATCGAACCCTGTGTGCAACCGGGCGACACAACCACCGAGTTCTCGATGACAGACGAGAACCCTTCTGGGGACAATGATGAGTTTTAAGGGTCTTAAGCCGATTTCCTATGGTGGCCGCGAAGTCTGGCCGCTGATCGAAGGCGGCAAGGGCGTTTCCGCTACCAACCACGCCAGTTCAGGCGCGTGGGCCGCTGCGGGCGGCATCGGCACGGTCAGCGCGGTGAATGCCGACAGCTACGATGCCGAAGGCAAGATCATCCCGCAGGTATACGACCAGCTGACGCGCAAGGAACGTCACGAGCAGTTGATCAAGTACGCCATCGATGGTGCCACCGCGCAGGTCAAGAAAGCCTATGACATTGCCGGCGGTAATGGTGCGATCAACATCAACGTGCTGTGGGAAATGGGCGGGGCGCAAGCCGTGCTGGAAGGCGTGCTGGAACGCACGCGCGGCCTCGTTACCGGCGTCACCTGCGGGGCCGGCATGCCCTACAAGCTGGCCGAGATCGCGGCCCGCTTCGATGTGAACTACCTGCCGATCATCAGTTCCGCCCGCGCATTCCGTGCCTTGTGGAAGCGCAGCTATCACAAGGTGTCGCACCTGATGGCGGCCGTGGTCTACGAAGACCCGTGGCTTGCTGGCGGGCACAACGGCCTGTCCAATGCAGAGGACCCGGAAAAGCCCGAAGATCCCTATCCCCGCGTTGCCGCCCTGCGCGCGACGATGCGCAAGGAAGGTGTATCCGAAGACGTGCCAATCGTGATGGCGGGCGGCGTGTGGTACCTGCGCGACTGGGAAGACTGGATCGACAACCCCGAACTGGGGCAGATCGCCTTCCAGTACGGCACGCGTCCGCTGCTGACGCAGGAAAGCCCGATCCCGCAAGGGTGGAAGGACATGCTGCGCAACCTGGACGAGGGCGACGTGCTGTTGCACCGCTTCAGCCCGACCGGCTTCTACAGTTCCGCCGTCCGCAACCCGTTCCTGCGCAATCTGGAAGCCCGCAGCGAGCGGCAGATTCCCTATTCGAAGGTCGAGGCGGGTGAGCATACGGTACAGCTCGACGTCGGCGTGAAGGGCAAGAACTTCTGGGTCACGCCCAAGGATCGCGAACGCGCCCGCGCCTGGGTAGCCGAAGGCTATACCGATGCACTTAAGACGCCGGACGACACCGTCATCTTCGTCAGCGCAGAGGAGCGTGCCGAGATCCGCAAGGACCAGGCCGATTGCATGGGCTGCCTGTCGCACTGCGGTTTTTCCAGCTGGAAGGACCACGACGACTACACCACCGGCCGCCTGGCCGATCCGCGCAGCTTCTGCATTCAGAAGACCCTGCAGGATATTGCCCACGGCGGCGACGTGAACCAGAACCTGGCCTTTGCCGGACACGCAGCCTTCAACTTCAAGACCGACCCGTTCTATTCGAACAACTTTACCCCCACGGTGAAGCAGCTGGTCGACCGGATCCTGACCGGGGACTGATGCCCGACACCCCGCGCGAAGCCTCGCCACCCCTGCGCAACACCTTGCGAGAAGGGCTGGCGATCCCGCGCGTACTGCTCAATCCTCTGCGGCTGCCGAGGAAAGGTCCGGTCTTCGGGGATGGGCGCGCGGCGATGGTGATCCCCGGCCTGACCACCGGCGATATCTCCACCACGCTGCTGCGCCGCACCCTGAAGACGCGCGGTTTCCTGCCCGAAGGCTGGCGGCAAGGCATCAACCTCGGAGCCGATCCGGCGAAACTGAAGCTGCTCGAAGGCCGGCTGGCGCAGCTGCACCGCCAGACCGGTAAGAAGGTGGTGCTGATCGGGTGGAGCCTGGGCGGGATGTATGCGCGGGTACTGGCCCATCGCTGTGCGGAGCATGTCGACATGGTGGTGACGGTGGCCAGTCCGTTTTCGGGCGATCGCCACGCCAACCGTGCGTGGAAGCTGTACGAGGCGATCAACGATCACAAGGTCGACAATCCGCCCTTTGCCGAGGACATCGCCGCCAAGCCGCCGGTACCCACCATCGCGGTATGGTCTGCCACCGACGGCATCGTCGCGCCCGAATGCTGCTGCGGCCGGGAGGGGGAGGCGGACACGACGCTGCGCATCGATGCGCCGCATTTCACGCTGGGCACGTCTGCCGCGTGCATCGAGAAGATCCTAGCCAGGATGGCGGAGGTGGATGCGGCGCGCGGCTGATACCGCGGCGCCGCGATCCGGCTAGTCGAACTGCCAGCTGCGCTCGCCGTGGCTGGTCTGGTCGAGGCCCTGGACTTCCTCTTCCTCGCTCACCCGCATCGGGATGAACAGCGACACCGCGATGCCGATTACTGCCGTCAGCACGGCGGAGAACAGCGCCGTCACCACGATGGCCATGGCCTGCACGCCCAGCATGGAGCCCATGCCCATGCCCTCGGCATAGCCGGTGCCGCCAAGGTCTGCGGACAGGAACACGCCCAGCAGCAGGCTGCCCAGCATCCCGCCCACGCCGTGCACGGCGAAGACGTCGAGCGAGTCGTCGATCTTCAGCTTGTTCTTCACCAGCTGGATTGCATAGTAGCAGACCAGCGCAGCCAGCATGCCGAACAGGATCGCGGCGCCGGGCGAGATGAAGCCGGCTGCCGGGGTCACCGTGGCAAGGCCGGCAATCGCACCGGTGGCAAAGCCCACCGTGGTCGCCTTGCCGAAGGCGATCTTTTCCACCAGCACCCACAGCAGCGCGGCCGTGGCCGCGGCGACATGGGTGTTGATGATGGCCATGGAGGCATCGTCTGTCGCGGCAACCGCGCTGCCGCCATTGAAGCCGAACCAGCCGACCCACAGCAGCATGGCGCCCAGCATGGTCATGCCCGGCGCGTGCGGTAGCAGCGTGGAGCCGGGAAAGCCCTGGCGCCGACCGAGCAACAGCGCTACGACCAGCGCCGAAGCGCCTGCCGTGGTATGCACCACCAGCCCGCCGGCGAAGTCGAGCACACCAAGTTCGCTCATCCAGCCGCCGCCCCACACCCAGTGGGCGACGGGCGCATAGACCAGCAGGCCCCAGATGGCTGTGAAGGCAACCACCCAGCCAAACCGGGCCCGGTCTACCCACGCGCCCACCATCAGCGCCGGGGTAATCGCTGCGAAAGTCAGCTGGAACATGGCAAAGGTGCTTTCGGGCAGGGTCGTCGCGATCGGGCTGAGGTTGCCCAGATCGATCATCATCCATCGGCTGCCATCGCCGATCCATCCGCCGGTGCTGTTGCCGAAGGCCAGCGTATAGCCAACCATCACCCACAGGACCGAGGCGATGCCCGCCACCGCGCCGACCTGCAGCAGCACGGAAAGGAAATTCTTCGCCCGCACCAGCCCGCCGTAGAACAGGCCAAGGCCCGGCAGCGTCATCAGCAGCACCAGTGCGGTGGCCGTGAGGATCCACGCTGTATCGCCGGAATCGTTTTGCGCGACGTTGGTGAGTTCCTGCGCATGGGCGACATGCGGCAGGGCGACGAGAGCCGTCGCGGCGGCGAGTTTGCGAAGCATTTGTTGTTCCCCTCCATCCCGTTCGGCGAGCGGGATTACGTCCGGGGCGCCTGTTAGGACAGATTATTCCAATTGGGCAAGAGCCGTGTTGCCGGTTGCGAGTGCCGTCTGTGGAAGGCTAATCCCCTGTCATGCCCCGTTGCCACCGACTCGCCCTTGCCACGCTTGCCCTCGCACTCGCCGCTCCTGCCTCGGCGCAGGACGTGGAACTGCCCTATTGGGCCAGCATCGATACGAGCGAGGCGAACATGCGCGTGGGTGCAGGTGAGCAGTTCCCCATCATGTGGGTCTACAAGCGCGAGGGGCTGCCAGTGAAAGTGGTGCGCCGCATGCAGGGCTGGCGCTATGTCGAGGAGCCCGACGGTACCAACGGGTGGATTTCCGCGAGGCTGCTGAGCCGCCAGCGTACCGCCATTGTCACCGGCGAAGGCCTGGCGGCCATGCGCGCCGAACCGTCTGCCGCGTCGGACCTGCGCTGGAACCTGGAGCCCGGCGTGGTCGGCCTGCTGGGCGATTGCGAGAATGGCTGGTGCGAGCTGGATGTGGAGCGGCACGTGGGCTGGGTGGAAGAATCCCGCCTGTGGGGGGCGGGGGAACCCTGAGGCTGCGGCAACGAAAAAGGGCGGCCCAAGCGGACCGCCCTTCTTCTATTGTTTGTGCAGGCTTCAGCCTTCGAAGCTGTAGCTCATGGTTTCACCGTCGGGGCCGGTGATGTCCATCATGCCTTCTTCGGCACCGGGCTGGATGTTGAAGCAGTTTTCGCCGTCACCGCCTTCGGCGGTCAGGCAGGTGCCGCGAATGTTGTCTTCCCAGGTGCCGGCTTCGGCCTGCTCGCCACCTTCGGTGACGGTATAGGTGCCATCGGCGTTGAGCGCGACGACCACTTCGACGCCATCGGGCGTGGTGGAGGTGTAGCTGCCGGCACTGGTTGCGGGGATCACTTCGGCTGCCGCTTCATCGAGGCTCGCGTCTTCCGCAGGCTCGTCGGTGCCGCCGCCGCAAGCGGCGAGGGTGGCGATGCCGGCAATGGCAATAAGCTTCTTCATGGTTGTTTCCCTGTTCCTGAGAGTTGATTTCGTCTGGATTTACTGAACGGACAAGGCCGCCCATGGGTCCGTGGTAATTGCGGCCTTAGCCTTCGATTTCGTCGACGTGGTCTGCCAGGTGCCCGTCAACGGGCATGACGGTGGATACGTCACCCGCTTCGGACGTGGTCTGCATGCTGCCGTCTTCCTGCGTCGGCCCGTCGATGAAGCAGGCCTCTTCCTCGTCGCCTTCGACCAGGAAGCAGGTCTTGCCGTCCTTCATGAAGATCACGCCGCCGGTGGCTTCGCCGCCTTCGGCCACGCGGCTGAAGGTCATGCCCGGGTGGATTTCGATGAAATCGACTTCGCCGCCGCTGCGGGTAACCTGGTAGGTGCCCGGCGCCACGGCTTCGAAACCGGGAGCATCGCCTTCAAGGATGTCGCTGGCATCACCTGCCTCTGCCGTATCGGCATCGTCGGCGCTCTCGGTCTCCGCGCCGCTGTTGCAGGCGGCAAGCGTGATGGCAGCGCAGACGGCGATAAGCTTCTTCATGACAGGTTTCTCCCTTTCCTCTGTCCTTCGGGGCCTTGTGTCACAGGCCAAGGGGCATTGCCAAGGGCGGACTTGGCCGTCCGCCCCTGGAAGCGGGAGAAATCAGGCGAGTTCGACGGCCACCGCAGTGCCTTCGCCGCCGCCGATGCACAGCGTTGCGATACCGCGCTTCTTGCCCTGCTGCTTGAGCGCGTTCAGCAGGGTGACGATGATGCGGGTGCCGCTGGCGCCGATGGGGTGGCCCAGCGCCGTGGCGCCGCCGTTGACGTTGATCTTGTCGTGATCGATGCCGATGTCGCGCATGGCGAACATGGCGACGCAGGCAAAGGCCTCGTTCACTTCCCACAGGTCGACATCCTCGACGCCCCAGCCGGTCTGTTCCAGCAGCTTCATGATCGCGCCCACGGGGGCGGTGGTGAAGGCGGCAGGCTCCTGCGCATGGGCAGCAAGGCCCACGATCGTGGCGACGGGCGTCAGGCCCTTGGCTTCGGCCACGCTCTTGCGCGTCAGCACCACGGCAGCCGCACCGTCGGAGATCGATGAGGACGTGGCCGCGGTGATCGTGCCATCCTTGGCGAAGGCCGGGCGCAGTTGCGGGATCTTGTCCGGGCGACCCTTGGCCGGCGATTCGTCGGTGTCGACGGTGACCTCGCCCTTGCGGGTGGAGTAGGTGACCGGAACCACCTCGTCGGCAAAGGCTCCGCTGGCGATGGCGGCGTTGGCGCGTTCGAGCGAGGTGATGGAGTAATTGTCCATGTCCTCACGCGTAAGCTGGTACTTGTCTGCCATGTCCTGCGCGAAAGTGCCCATGGCGCGGCCGGCCTCGTAGGCATCTTCCAGCCCGTCGAGGAACATGTGGTCATAGGCGGTATCGTGCCCGATGCGTGCGCCGCTGCGGTGCTTCTTCAGCAGGTAGGGCGCGTTGGTCATGCTTTCCATCCCGCCCGAGACGATGAAATCGGCCGTGCCGGCGGCCAGCGCCTCGGCGCCCATGATGACGGTCTGCATGCCAGAGCCGCAGACCTTGTTGACCGTGGTCGCCTGCGCCGAAAGCGGCAGGCCCGATTTTACCGCCACCTGGCGGGCCGGGGCCTGGCCCAGGCCGGCGGGCAGCACGCAGCCCATGTAGACGCGGTCCACGTCCTCGCCCGCGACACCGGCACGTTGCATTGCCGCCTTCACAGCCGTTGCGCCCAGGTCGGTGGCCGCCACGTCGGACAGCGCACCCTGCATCGCGCCCATCGGGGTGCGGGCGTAGGAAAGGATGACGACGGGATCGGCTTCGTTGAAAGTGGCCATGGAAAACTTGCCTCTGCTGGTCTTGATTGAGAGAAGTGAATGTGGGGCTGTGTAGGGGGAGAATGTGTCATGCGCAAGATTGTGCGGTGCAGCATAATCTATCCGGTGGCAGCTCTGGGCTTGGCCGGGCGCGCCGCGCCGCAGGCCGCGGAAACGCCGATCATTACGGCCCCAGTGACAGAGCCTTGGCGACCGGTCGATGCGACCACCGGCCAAATCGGCGATGTCGCCGGATTACAGGCGCTGGCAGAGGCCTTTCCCAATTCCGCATCTGTGCGGCTGCGGTTGCTCAATGCCTATGTGGCCAACGAATCGTGGGGCAACGCGCTGGCGGTTGCCGAGGGACTGGCGCGAGAAGGTTATGCCTTCTCTCCGGCCGCGCGCGAGTTCCTGCAGGGCATGGTGCTGACCGGGCTGGTGCCGCCGTGGCTTTCTGCCGACGAGCTGAACGCCTTGCCGACTGGATTTAGCGAAGTGGTAGCGACCCTGCCGGCAGAGGCGCGGCTGCCTGAAGGACTTGGCATCCCGCAAGAAGGCAGTTTTGTCGTCTCGACCGTGGTCTCGCGGCGACTCTATTTCAACGACGGCCACGGGTGGTTTCCTTCCGGTCGCCTCAGCACCGGCAACCTCAGCGGCTTGCAGGCCCGTGGCAAGGGGATCGTGGTTGCATCGGGCAATCTTGGCATGGTGGATGCCGGCGAGCAGGCTTTTTCGGGCCTCGTCGCGATCAAGGACGATGATGACCCGGTGATGATTGCCGCTCCCGAACATGTGCAGCTGTCCGACATTGCTTTCTTTAGCGAAGATGTCCTCTACGCCAGCGATCCGCTGGGCGGCGGGGTCTACAAAAGCGAGAGCATCGGCGACGGCATCGAGGTGCTCGTCCCGCCCGGAACCCTGCGTTCCCCCCAGGGGATCGCGCCCAGCGAGGACGGCTCGCGCCTCTACATCAGCGACTATCGCTACGGCCTTGTCATGATCGACACCCAGACCGGCGCTGTCTCGCGGCTTGTAACAGATGAGCCCATGCTGCTCGACGGGATCGACGGGCTATGGCTGCACGCAGGTGAACTGATCGCCTTGCAGAACGGCCTCAGGCCGATGCGGATCGTGGCGCTGGCGCTGTCCGACGATGGCAACCGCGTTACCGCCATGCGCGTGCTCGAACGGGCGAATCCGGAGTGGACCGAGCCGCTGGGCGGCGACATTTTCGAAGGCGCACTGTACTACATCGGCAACGGCAGTTGGGACCTGTACGACGAGGGTGGGGCGCTGAAGGAAGGGGCACAATTGCGCCCCACGCAGATCCGCCGTCTCGAACTTGCGGAGAATCCCACGGATTAGCGGCCAATAGGCCTTCGGACTGCCTTGCATCGCAGCATCGCATTGCCTAGACGCGCCCACGAAACCCGCAGCAACCCTTCGAGTCTGTCTTGGTCGATCTCAGCCAATATTTCCCGATCCTGCTCTTCCTCGCCATCGCGGCGGCGTTGTCGGCAGCGTTCGTTTTCTTGCCCATGGGCGTGTCGCGCCTGACCGGCGCGCATCAACCGGCAGCGGAAAAGCTGACCGAATACGAATGCGGCTTTCCCGCGTTCGAGGACCCGCGCAGCCAGTTCGACGTGAAGTTCTATCTCGTCGCGATCAGCTTCCTGCTGTTCGACCTAGAGGCGGCCTTTCTGTTTCCGTGGGCGGTCAGCCTCGACATCACCGGTTGGGCGGGCTGGATCGGCATGATGATTTTCCTCGGCATCCTGGCGATCGGGCTTGCCTATGAATGGAAGAAGGGAGCGCTGGAATGGGATTGAACGAAGGCCTTCCCGCTGCCGCCCAGCCGGGCGAGGTAAAGCAGCCCGACGCGGACTATTTCAACGCCTTGCAGACCGAGGTGAACGACAAGGGATTCCTTGTCACCAGCACCGAGGAGCTGTTCCAGTGGGCCCGCACGGGTTCGCTGTGGTGGATGACTTTCGGCCTCGCCTGCTGCGCGGTGGAGATGATCCACGTGAACATGCCGCGCTATGACATGGAGCGGTTCGGCGTCGCCCCGCGCGCCAGCCCGCGCCAGTCGGACGTGATGATCGTGGCCGGCACGCTGTGCAACAAGATGGCCCCCGCGCTGCGCCGCGTCTACGACCAGATGTCGGAGCCGAAATACGTGATCTCGATGGGCAGCTGCGCCAATGGTGGCGGCTACTATCACTACAGCTATTCGGTGGTGCGTGGCTGCGACCGCATCGTGCCGGTGGACATCTACATTCCCGGCTGCCCGCCGACGGCCGAAGCGCTGCTTTACGGCGTGATGCAGTTGCAGCGGAAGATCCGCCGCGAGGGGACGATCGAACGATGAGCAAGGTCCTGCACTCCGCCCCGCGCTTTGCCTCGAACGAAGGCGTGCTCGACACGCTGACCGGTGCGTTGGGCGACATGGTCGTCGAGGCGCGCGAGGCGAACGGCGAGATCATCATCGAAGTGAAGCGCGACCAGATCGAGCACGCGCTGCGCATGTTGCGTGACGATCACGACTACCAGCAGCTGATGGAAATGGCCGGGGTCGACTATCCCAGCCGCGCCGAACGCTTCGAAGTTGTCTACATGCTGCTGAGCCTGACCAAGAACCATCGCGTGATGGTGAAGGTGATCGCGGCCGAGGATACCCCGGTGCCCACCGTCACCACGCTGTGGCCGGTCGCCGGTTGGCTCGAGCGCGAAGTGTTCGACATGTACGGCGTGATGTTCGACGGCAACACGGACCTGCGCCGCATCTTGACCGACTACGGCTTCGAAGGGCATCCCTTCCGCAAGGACTTCCCGCTGACCGGCTACACCGAATTGCGCTATTCCGAAGAGGAAAAGCGCGTGGTCTACGAACCCGTCGAGCTGGCGCAGGATTTCCGCACCTTCGACTTCACCTCGCCATGGGAAGGCGCGGATTATGTGCTGCCGGGCGACGAGAAGGCGGAAGCGCCCGAAGTCGACAAGCCCAAGACCACCGAAAGCGCAAAGCAGACCGGTGCCGGCAAGAAGACCGACGACGAGGCGGCAGACGAGACCGATGCCGATCCGCCCGCCATGGACGACAAGGACAAGGAGGACGGCGAATGAGCCTGGTCGAAGACAAGGCCCTCACCACCTCTGGTGAGGAAATCACCAACTACACCATCAACTTCGGCCCGCAGCACCCGGCCGCGCACGGCGTGCTGCGCATGGTGATGGAGCTGGACGGCGAGATCATCGAGCGTATCGATCCGCACGTCGGCCTGCTGCATCGCGGCACCGAGAAGCTGATCGAGTACAAGACCTACCTGCAGGCGCTGCCGTACTTCGACCGGCTCGACTACTGCTCGCCGCTGGGCATGGAGCATGCCTACGTGCTGGCGGTGGAAAAGCTGCTGAACGTCGAGGTGCCCGAGCGTGCCCAGTACCTGCGCGTGCTGTTCGCCGAGCTGACGCGCATCTGCAACCACATGCTCAACATCGGCGCGCACGTGATGGACGTGGGCGCGATGACGCCCAACCTGTGGGTGTTCGAACTGCGCGAGGATTGCCTCAACTTTTTCGAACGCGCGTCCGGCGCGCGCATGCACTCGGCCTGGTTCCGTCCCGGCGGTGTGCACCAGGACGTGCCGCTGAAGCTGTTGACCGATATCGGCGACTGGGTGGACGGTCGCCTGCCCGAACTGTTCGGCGATGCGATGAGCCTCGTCATGGACAACCGCATCTTCAAGCAGCGCAACGTCGATATTGCCGTGGTGAGCAAGGAAGACGCGATCAAGTGGGGCTTCTCCGGCCCGATGATCCGCGCTGCCGGCATTCCGTGGGACCTGCGCAAGAGCCAGCCGTATGATGTGTACGACCGGATGGATTTCGACATTCCCGTGGGCACCAATTCGGACTGCTACGACCGTTTCATGGTGCGCGTGCAGGAAGTCTACCAGTCGGCCCGCATCATCAAGCAGTGCCTGGCGGAAATGCCCGAAGGCCCGATCGCTTCGGATGATCGCAAGGTCTCGCCGCCCAAGCGCGCCGAGATGAAGCAGTCGATGGAAGCGCTGATCCACCACTTCAAGCTCTATACCGAGGGCTTTCACGTGCCTGCGGGCGAAGTCTACGTCGCCACCGAAAGCCCCAAAGGCGAATTCGGCGTGTACCTGGTGGCTGACGGCACCAACAAGCCCTACCGCTGCAAGATCCGCCCGACGGCGTTCTCGCACCTGCAGGCTATGGACTTCATGTCCAAGGGCCACATGCTGCCCGACGCGACCGCCATTCTGGGCGCGATCGACGTGGTGTTCGGGGAGTGTGACCGGTGATCCTGCGCGAGATCTTCATCTTCATCGCAGCCTTCGCGGCTTTCGCTTCGGCCATCGCCGCTTACCTCGCGGCGTTCCACGGCGAAGTGACGCTGAAGGAAGTGCTTTCCACCGCCTTTGCCGCGGTGATCGGCCTCTACGTGGGCCGCTTTATCGAACGGAGGCTGGCGCATGGCCGCTCGTAAGATCGCTGCCGATACCCCCGAACTGCGCGAGCGCTGGGGTGGCTGGACTTTCACGGAGGAAAACCGTGCAAAGGCCGACTGGCACATCAAGAAATATCCCGAAGGCCGCCAGAAAAGCGCGGTGATGCCGCTGCTGGACCTCGCCCAGCGGCAGGTGGGTGCGGAAACCGATACGCAGGGCTGGCTGCCACTGCCGGTGATGGAATATGTCGCCGAATATCTCGGCATGCCGATCATCCGCGTGCTGGAGGTCGCCACCTTCTACACCATGTATAACCTTGAACCCGTGGGCAAATTCCACGTTCAGGTATGCGGCACCACGCCGTGCATGCTGCGCGGCAGTGACGATATCATCGCCGCCTGCAAGAAGCGCGGAATGAAGGCCGGGCACGTGTCCGACGATGGCCTGTGGTCGTTTACCGAGGTGGAATGCATGGGCAACTGCGCCACCGCGCCGATGGTGCAGATCAACGACGACAACTACGAAGACCTGACCGCAGAGCGGCTCGATTCCGTGCTCGATGCGCTGGCTGCGGGTGAGCAGCCGAAGACCGGCACGCAGGAGCCGGGTCGTCACACCAGCGAACCTGCGGGCGGGCCGACAACATTGAAGGACATGGTCACCGAAAACTACGATTATCGGGGTGAATGGTGATCGAACAAATCATCCCCATCCTGATTGCCGTCGTGCTGATCGCCGTGGCGTGGAAGGTGCTGAAAGGCGTGGTGAGAACCATCGCGCTGGCCGTAATCCTGGCCGCTGTGGCCGTGTTTGTTTTCTATGGTGGAGGCCTGGCACATGCTGGCTGACAAGGATCGTATCTTCACCAATGTCTACGGCTTCCAGCCGTGGAACCTGGATGCTGCCCGCAAGCGCGGCGATTGGGACGATACCAAGGGCCTGATTGCGAAGTCGCAGGACGACATCATCGAGGTCATCAAGGCATCGGGCCTGCGTGGCCGGGGCGGGGCGGGCTTCCCCACCGGGATGAAGTGGTCGTTCATGCCCAAGGAAAGCAAGGACGGTCGTCCCAGCTTCCTGGTCATCAATGCCGACGAATCCGAGCCCGGCTCGTGCAAGGACCGCGAGATCATCCGCCACGATCCGCACAAGCTGATCGAAGGCGCGCTGTGTGCTGGCTATGCCATGCGTGCACGCGCGGCCTACATCTACATTCGCGGTGAATATATCCGCGAGGCCGAAGTGCTGCAGGCCGCCATCGACGAAGCCTACGAAGCCGGGCTGATCGGCAAGAACGCCAGCGGTTCGGGCTACGACTTCGACGTGTTCATGCACCGCGGGGCAGGCGCCTACATCTGCGGTGAGGAAACCGCGATGATCGAGAGCCTTGAAGGCAAGAAGGGCCAGCCGCGCCTGAAGCCGCCGTTCCCGGCGGGTGCCGGCCTGTATGGTTGCCCGACCACGGTGAACAACGTGGAATCGATTGCCGTTGTGCCCACCATCCTGCGGCGCGGCGCGGAATGGTTCGCCAGCTTCGGGCGAGAGGGGAACAAGGGCACCAAGCTGTTCCAGATAAGCGGCCACGTGAACAATCCGTGCGTCGTCGAAGAGGCGATGAGCATCACCTTCGAGGAGCTGATCGAGAAGCATTGCGGTGGTATTCGCGGCGGGTGGGACAACCTGCTGGCGGTGATCCCCGGTGGTTCGTCCGTGCCGCTGGTGCCTGCCGAACAGATCCGCCACGCGCACATGGATTTCGACGGGCTTAAGGAACTGGGTTCCGGCCTTGGCACGGCGGGCGTGATCGTGATGGACAAGTCCACCGATATCGTGCGCGCCATCAGCCGCATTTCCTATTTCTACAAGCACGAGAGCTGTGGCCAGTGTACGCCGTGCCGCGAAGGCACGGGCTGGATGTGGCGCGTGATGAAGCGACTTGAGACGGGTGACGCCACGGTCGAGGAGATCGACATGCTCTACACCGTCACCAAGCAGGTGGAAGGTCACACGATCTGCGCACTGGGCGATGCCGCCGCGTGGCCGATCCAGGGCCTGCTGCGCCACTTCCGCCCCGAACTTGAACGCCGCATCGCCGAACGCGAAAGCGCGATGCAGGAGGCTGCTGAGTAATGCCTAAAGTCACCGTAGACGGACAGGAAATCGAGGTTCCGGACGGCGCGACCGTCCTCCAGGCCTGCGAGCTTGCCGGCAAGGAAATCCCGCGTTTCTGCTATCACGAGCGCCTGAGCATCGCGGGCAACTGCCGCATGTGCCTGGTGGAAGTGAAGCCGGGGCCGCCCAAGCCGCAGGCGTCTTGCGCGCTGCCCGCCACCGAAGGCCAGGAAATCCGCACCGACAGCGAGATGGTGAAAACCGCGCGCGAAGGGGTGATGGAATTCCTGCTCATCAACCACCCGCTCGACTGCCCGATCTGCGACCAGGGCGGCGAATGCGACCTGCAGGACCAGGCCATGGCCTATGGCCGCGGCGCATCGCGTTATCACGAGAACAAGCGCGCGGTAACCTCCAAGAACATGGGCCCGCTGATCAAGACGATCATGACCCGCTGCATCCACTGCACCCGCTGCGTGCGCTTCAGCGAAGAAGTGGCGGGCGTGGACGAAATCGGCGCGCTTTATCGCGGCGAAGACATGCAGATCACCACTTACCTGGAACAGGCGGCCAAGCATGAGCTTTCGGCCAACGTGATCGACCTGTGCCCGGTCGGCGCGCTCACCAGCGGGCCTTACGCTTACGAAAGCCGCCCGTGGGAGCTGAAGAAGACGCTTGGCATCGACGTGTCCGACGCGGTGGGGTCCAACATCCGCATCGACAGCCGTGGCCGCGAAGTGCTGCGCGTGCTGCCGCGGATCAACGATGACGTGAACGAGGAGTGGATCTCCGACAAGGCGCGCTACCAGGTCGACGGCCTGACACGTCGCCGCCTCGACAAGGTGTACATCCGCCGTCGCGGCAAGCTGGAAGCGGCCAGCTGGGACGAGGCGTTCAAGAAGATCGCGCAGGCCAAGCCGCAGGGCAGCATCGCTGCCGTCGCCGGCGACCTGGTCGATTGCGAAACCATGTTCGCGGCCAAGGCGCTGCTGAAGGCCAGCGGTTCCGACTTGGTGGAAAGCCGCCAGACGGGCATGGACTACGACGTCTCGAACCTCGCCGCCGTCAATTTCAACTCCACCTTCGCCGGGATCGAGGACGCGCAGGCGATCCTCATCATCGGCAGCCACGTGCGCTGGGAAGCACCGCTGGTGAACGTGCGCCTGCGCAAGGCGGCAAAGCGCGGGGCCAAGGTCTTCGTGGTCGGGCCTGAGTGGGAAACCACCTATCCGGCCACCTTCCTGGGTGACGATCTTTCCGTACTGGACAAGCTGCCGGCCGAACTGACCGATGCCTTCAAGGGTGCGGACAAGTCTGCCGTTATACTGGGCGCAGGCGGTTTTGCTGCCGGTGCCCATGGTGCGGCGATTGCCGTGGCCGAGAAGCTGGGCGCCGAATTCAACGCGCTGCACACTGCCGCTGCCCGCATGGGCGCGCTGATGCTGGGCTTTGCCACCAAGGGCGGGATTGCCGACCTGGTGGCGGCCAAGCCCAAGGTGGTGCTGGCGCTGGGCGCGGACGAAGTCGACTGGAGCCAGTTCGCGGATTCGCTGAAGGTCTATATCGGCCACCACGGCGACAAGGGCGCACACGCAGCCGATATCATCCTGCCTGCTGCCGCCTACACCGAGAAGCCCGGCACCTACGTGAACACCGAAGGCCGCGTGCAGATGAGCGACAAGGCCGTGTTCGCGCCGGGCGATGCGCGCGAAGACTGGACGATCCTGCGCGCGCTGGCCGATGCGCTGGGCGTGACTGTCGGTTTCGACAGCTTTCACGAACTGCGCGCCGCCATGACCGCCGAAGTGCCCGCACTGGGCAACGAAGGCGAGATTGCCGATTACGGTGCGATGCCGAAGGCGCCCAAGGTGGCCAAGGCATCGGGCACGGTCGGCTACCCGATCAAGGATTTCTACCTCACCAACCCCGTGGCCCGCGCCAGCACGGTGATGCAGCAATGTTCGGCCGAACTGCTGCACGGTGAAGAGATCAAGGAGGCCGCGGAATGACCGACTTCTTCATCTCGCTGGGCATGGACCCGACCTGGGCCTTCGTGGTCGCGACGATTGCGGGCATCCTGCTGATTGCCCTGCCGCTGATGCTGGCCGTGGCCATGATCATCTATGTCGACCGCAAGGTGTGGGCGGCGATCAACCTGCGCCGGGGCCCGAACGTGGTCGGCCCCTTCGGCCTGCTGCAATCGTTTGCCGACGGTTTGAAGGTGTTCCTGCAGGAAACCATCATCCCCTCTGCCGCGAACAAAGGCATCTTCATCCTTGCGCCGATCATCACCTTTACGGTGGCGCTGCTGGCCTGGGCGGTGATCCCGTTCGATGCGGGCGTGGTGCTGGCGGATATCAACGTCGGGCTGCTGTATATTCTCGCGATCAGCTCGCTGGGGGTCTACGGCGTGACGATGTCGGGCTGGGCTTCCAACTCGAAGTACCCGTTCTTCTCCGCCATGCGTGCGGCGGCGCAGATGATTTCCTACGAAGTCTCGATCGGCTTCATCCTGGTGTGCGTGGTGCTCTATGCCGGCACCTTCAACCTCTCCGATATTGTCGATGCGCAGAAGGGCCACGGGCTCGGCTTCGTGAACGGCTATTGGTTCAACGTGCTGCTGTTCCCGATGTGGGTAGTGTTCTTCATCTCCAGCCTTGCCGAAACCCAGCGCGTGCCGTTCGACCTGACCGAAGCGGAAAGCGAGCTGGTCGCCGGTTACCAGACCGAATACAGCTCGATGAGCTTCGCGCTGTTCTGGCTGGGCGAATATGCCAACATCCTGCTGATGTGCAGCCTCAACACGCTGCTGTTCTTCGGTGGGTGGCTGCCGCCGGTGGACTGGGCACCGCTGTACGCCGTGCCGGGGATCATCTGGTTCTTCGCCAAGACGTTCTTCTTCTTCTTCATGTTCAGCTGGGTGATGGCGACTGTGCCGCGCTACCGCTACGACCAGCTTATGCGCCTTGGCTGGAAGGTGTTCCTGCCGATGAGCCTGCTGTTCGTGTTCCTGATTTCCGGTTGGCTGATGCTGACCCGCTATGGAGGTGCGGCATGACCGCTGCGCAATTCATCAAGAGCTTCACCCTGTGGGAGTTCGTGAAGGCCCATGCCCTCACGCTGAAGTACTTCTTCAAGCCCAAGGTGACGATCAACTACCCGTTCGAGAAGAACCCGCTCAGCCCGCGTTTTCGCGGTGAGCATGCGCTGCGCCGTTATCCCAACGGGGAAGAGCGCTGCATCGCCTGCAAGCTGTGTGAGGCCGTGTGCCCGGCGCAGGCGATCACCATCGAGGCGGAACCGCGCGACGACGGCAGCCGCCGTACCACGCGTTACGACATCGACATGACCAAGTGCATCTACTGCGGCTTCTGCCAGGAAGCCTGCCCGGTGGATGCAATCGTCGAAGGGCCGAACTTCGAATACGCGACCGAAACGCGCGAGGAACTGCTTTACGACAAGACAAAACTGCTGGCGAACGGGGACAAGTGGGAGCGGGCGATTGCCGCGAACCTTGAAGCCGATGCGCCCTACCGCTAACCGCGCCGCAAGACTCGTAAGGGGCCTACTTTGACCGTCTTCGCTTTCTACCTCTTTGCCGCGCTGATGATCGCCTCCGGGGCGTTCACCATCTTCGCGCGCAACCCGGTGCATTCCGTGCTGTGGCTGATCCTTGCCTTCTTCAACGCGGCGGGCCTGATGATCATCGTGGGGGCGGAATTCCTCGCGATGCTGCTGGTCGTCGTCTACGTGGGCGCGGTCGCGGTGCTGTTCCTGTTCGTGGTGATGATGCTCAACATCGATTTCGCCGAGATGCGCGCGGGCTTCATGAAGAACGCGCCGCTGGGCGTGGCGATAGCGGTGATCCTGCTGGCCGAACTGGTGCTGGGCATCGGCGCCTATCGCGCCGGCGCGCTGGACCTTGGCACGCCCGATGGCAGCGCCACACCGCTGGTGGGCGAAAGCAACACCGAAAACGTCGGCGCGCTGCTTTACAGCGATTACCTGTTCCTGTTCGAAGTGGCCGGCATCATCCTGCTGGTGGCGATGATCGGCGCAATCGTGCTGACTCACCGCGCGCCTGCCAGCCCGCGCGGGCAGCAGGATATTTCCAAACAGGTGCGTCGCCGCCCGGAAGAGGCAACCGAAATGAAGCAGCCCGGCGTCGGGCAGGGGGTGGACCTATGATCGGCATCGAACACTATGTCGTAGTGAGCTCGATCCTGTTCGTGCTCGGCGTGCTCGGCATTTTCCTCAACCGCAAGAACATCATCGTCATCCTGATGGCGATCGAACTGATCCTGCTGTCGGTGAACCTCAACCTGGTGGCCTTCAGCGCCTACCTGAACGATCTTACCGGGCAGGTTTTCGCGATGTTCGTGCTTACCGTGGCCGCGGCAGAAGCTGCCATCGGCCTTGCCATCCTTGTTACCTATTTCCGTTCGCGCGGCACCATCGCGGTGGACGACGTCAACCGGATGAAGGGATAGACCTTGAACTCGATCCTGATCATCGTTTTCGCGCCGCTGCTGGCGTCGATCATCGCCGGGCTGGGTGGCCGCTGGATGGGGCACACCGCCGCCAAGGTGCTGACCACGGCTGCGCTGTTCCTGGCCTGTGGCCTGAGCTGGCCGATCTTCCTGTCGTTCATCGCCGGCACGGGTGAGGCAAGCGTCACCCCGGTGCTGACCTGGGTGCAGTCGGGCAATATGACCTTCGACTGGGCGCTGCGCGTGGATACGCTGACGGCGGTGATGCTGGTGGTGATCACCAGCGTCTCCGCGCTCGTGCACCTCTACAGCTGGGGCTACATGGAAGAAGACCCGGACCAGAGCCGGTTCTTTGCCTACCTCAGCCTGTTCACCTTCGCCATGCTGATGCTGGTGACCGCCGATAACCTGGTGCAGATGTTCTTCGGTTGGGAAGGCGTGGGCCTCGCCAGTTACCTGCTGATCGGGTTCTGGTACAAGAAGCCCAGCGCCAATGCTGCCGCGATCAAGGCTTTCGTGGTCAACCGCGTGGGCGACCTCGGCTTCATGCTGGGCATCTTCGGCACCTTCCTGGTGTTCCAGACGACCAGTATCCCCGAAATCCTCGAAATGGCCCCGGCCATGCAGGGCAGCACCATCACCTTCATGGGTGCGCGCTGGGATACGATGACGATCCTGTGCCTGCTGCTGTTCGTGGGGGCGATGGGCAAGTCCGCGCAGTTGGGCCTGCACACCTGGCTGCCCGACGCGATGGAAGGCCCGACCCCGGTCTCCGCGCTGATCCACGCCGCCACCATGGTGACCGCGGGCGTGTTCATGGTCTGCCGCCTCTCGCCGATGTTCGAAACTTCGCCCACCGCGCTGGCCGTGGTTACCATCGTCGGGGCCGCCACCTGCCTGTTCGCCGCCACGATCGGCACCACGCAGTGGGATATCAAGCGCGTGATCGCCTATTCCACCTGTTCGCAGCTGGGCTACATGTTCTTCGCCGCGGGCGTTGGCGCCTATGGCGCGGCCATGTTCCACCTGTTCACGCACGCCTTCTTCAAGGCGCTGCTGTTCCTGGGCGCCGGCGCGGTCATCCACGCCATGCACCACGAACAGGACATGCGGTACTACGGCGGCCTGCGTAAGCGGATCCCCATTACCTTTGCAGCCATGCTGATCGGTACTTTGGCGATCACCGGGCTCGGTATCTACGACCTGCACGTCGGCTTTGCCGGGTTCTGGTCGAAGGATGCCATCCTCGAGGTGAGCTATGCGGCAGGCGGGCACGGAACCGGCGCGTTCTGGGTCGGTGCCTTCGCCGCGCTGCTCACCAGCTTCTATTCCTGGCGCCTGATGTTCCTCACCTTCTGGGGCAAACCGCGCTGGATCGAGAGCGAGCACATCCAGCATTCGGTGCACAAGACGCCGGAAGAGGCGGGTGCCGACACAACCGGCGGCTATCACCCGCACGAAAGCCCGTGGACCATGCTGGTGCCGCTTGGCGTGCTGTCGCTGGGTGCGCTTTTCGCAGGGCAGGTCTTCTCCGGTTCCTTCCTCGACAGCGCCAGCTTCTGGAACGGGGCGATCGCCTATAACGAGCACCTGATGCACGCGATGCACGAAGTGCCGAAGTGGGTGAAATACTCCGCGCTGGTGGCGATGCTGGTCGGCCTGTTCTTCGCCTGGCTCGCCTATATTCGCCGCACCGACTTGCCGCGCCAGGTGGCGCAGCAGCTCGGCCCGATCTACGATTTCGTCTACAACAAGTGGTACTTCGACGAGCTCTACAATCTGCTTTTCGTGAAGCCTGCCTTCTGGCTCGGCCGCGTCCTCTGGAAGAAGGGTGACGAAGGCACGATCGACCGCTTCGGTCCCAATGGCGTTGCCTGGGTGGTCGAGCGCGGCAGTGTCCTCGCGAAGAGCGTCCAGTCCGGTTATCTTACGAGTTACGCCCTGATCATGCTGCTAGGCCTTGTCGCTGTTATCACCTGGGTGCTGTTCTGATGGGCGGCTTCCCTATCCTCTCCGTCATGCTGGCGGTGCCGCTGGTCGCCGCCATCATGTGCCTGTTCCTGGAAGCAAGGCAGGCGCGCATGGTTGCGCTGCTGGCCACGCTGATCGACCTGATGCTGGGCGTGGTGCTGTGGGCCAATTTCGATATCGGCGGCGCGCAGTGGCAGTTTACCGAACGGGCAAACCTGTTCGCAGGCTTCGAATATGCCCTTGGCATCGATGGCATCGCGCTGATGCTGATCATGCTCAGCGTGTTCCTGATGCCGATCTGTATCGGTGCCAGCTGGGAAGCCATCACCAAGCGCGTTGGCGAATACATGGCTGCCTTCCTGCTGATGGAAGTGCTGATGATCGGCGTGTTCGCCGCGCAGGACCTGTTCCTGTTCTACATCTTCTTCGAAGCCGGCCTGATCCCGATGTACCTGATCATCGGCATCTGGGGCGGGCAGAACCGCATTTACGCCGCCTACAAGTTCTTCCTGTACACGCTGCTGGGTTCGGTGCTGATGCTGATCGCCATGCTGTGGATGGTGAACGAAGCGGGCACCACCAGCATCCCTGTGCTGATGGAATATGACTTCGCTCCGCAAGCTCAGACATGGCTGTGGCTGGCCTTCTTCGCCAGCTTCGCGGTGAAGATGCCGATGTGGCCGGTGCACACCTGGCTGCCCGATGCGCACGTGCAGGCGCCTACGGCGGGCTCCGTCATCCTGGCGGGCGTGCTGCTGAAGCTGGGCGGCTATGGCTTCATCCGTTTCAGCCTGCCGATGTTCCCCGATGCCAGTGCCGAGTTCGGTTGGCTGGTCTGGGGCCTCTCCATGGCGGCAGTCGTGCTCACCAGCCTGATCGCGCTGGTGCAGGCCGACATGAAGAAGCTGATCGCCTACTCCTCGGTCGCGCACATGGCGATCGTGACGCTGGGCCTGTTCGCCTTCAACGTGCAGGGCCTGGAAGGCGCGATGATGGTGATGCTGGGCCACGGCCTTGTTTCCGGCGCGCTGTTCCTGTGCGTGGGCGTGATCTACGACCGGCTGCACACTCGCGAGATTGCACGTTACGGCGGCCTGTCTATCAACATGCCTGCCTATGCCGTGCTGTTCATGCTGTTCACCATGGCTGCAGTGGGCCTGCCGGGCACAAGCAACTTCGTCGGTGAATTCCTCTCGCTGGCAGGTGTCTACCAGGCCAATTCGTGGGTGGCCTTCGTGGCCACGACCGGGATCATCCTGGGTGCCGCCTACATGCTCTATCTCTACCGCCGCATCTGCTTTGGCGAACAGAAAAACGCCGATGCTGCGGCCTTGCCCGACCTGTCGCTGCGCGAATACCTGCTGCTTGGCCCGATTGCCGCAGCCGTGCTGTGGATGGGCGTCTATCCGGAAAGCTTCCTTGCTCCCATGCGCGCCGATATCGAACTGCTCGACACCCGCCTTGCCGCTGCCGCGCCCGAAGGCGATGCGCAGTTGGTGATGGGGGAGGGTGCCCCTGAAGAAGAAGAGCACACGCAAGGGGAGGCACACTGATGGACCTGGCAACCTCCCTTTCGCTGATCGTGCCGGAAATCATCCTGGCGGTGTCCGGCCTCGTGCTGCTGCTGCTCGCCGCCTGGGGCGGGGACAAGGGCGCACGCGTTATTTCGGTTGCCGCTGCCATCGCGCTGGGCGGTGCCTTTGCGCTGGTTGCGCCGTCTGTGTGTGCCGGTGCCTCCGGTCCCGGCACGGTCGCTTTCGGTGGCCAGTTCCGCGCAGACGCGTTTGCCGGGCTGGCCAAGCTGATGATCTTTGCCGCTGCCGGTGCCGCGCTGGTTGTGGCGCCGCGCTTTTTCGAGCGGGCAGGCGTCATGCGCGCCGAATTCCCTGTTCTGGTGCTGTTTGCCACGCTGGGCATGTCGATCATGGTCTCGGCCGGGGACCTCGTGTCGCTGTACATAGGGCTGGAGCTGAATTCGCTGGCGGCCTACGTGCTCGCGGCAATACTGCGGGATGACGAGCGCAGTGCGGAAGCGGGCCTCAAGTACTTCGTGCTGGGTGCGCTGGCCTCTGGCATCCTGCTGTTCGGCATGAGCCTGACCTACGGCTTTGCCGGCACGACGAACTTCGGTGGCATCGCCGTGGCCGTGTCCGATGGCCTCAGCACCGGCCAGCTGTTCGGCCTCACCTTCGTGCTGGCAGGCCTGGCCTTCAAGATCAGCGCCGCGCCGTTCCACATGTGGACGCCCGATGTCTACGAAGGCGCGCCCACGCCGGTGACGATGTTCTTCGCCAGCGCGCCCAAGGTGGCGGCAATTGCCCTGCTGGCACGCGTCACGCTGGAAGCCTTCGGTTCGCAGGACGATGCCTGGCGGCAGATCGTGATCTTCGCCGCGCTGCTTTCCATCGTGATCGGTGCGCTGGGCGCAATCGGCCAGCAGAACGTGAAGCGACTGCTCGCCTATTCCTCCATCAACAATGTCGGCTTCATCCTGATCGGCCTCGCTGCCGGTACGGTCGCGGGCGCAAGCGCGATGATGGTCTACCTCGCCATCTACGTAGTGATGACTATCGGCAGCTTTGTTGCCGTGCTGCTGATGCGCGATGCGGACGGCAAGGTCGAAGGAATCTCCGACCTTGCCGGCCTGTCCACCACGCGCCCCGCGCTGGCCTGGGCGCTGATGGCGCTGATGTTCAGCCTGGCGGGCATCCCGCCGCTGTTCGGCTTCTGGGGCAAGTTCGTGGTCTTCCAGGCCGCGGTTGAGGCTGACCTGGTGGCGCTGGCCGCGATCGGTATTGCCGCCAGCGTGATCGGCGCGTTCTACTACATCAAGATCGTCAAGGTGATGTTCTTCGACGAGCCTGCCGGAACGGTAACGGGCGAAGGCGATACGCCGCACTGGGCGCTCCTGGCGATTTGTGCCGTGCTGATCTCGCCGCTGGGCTACCTGCTCACGGGCTGGCTGGGTGGCCTGGCAGACATGGCCGCGGCCTCGCTCGCCATCGCGTTCTGATGTGTCCGCGCAGATAGACTACGTTCCCGAAACCGGCAGCACCAATGCCGACTTGTTGTCGCGCCTGACGTCAGGCGAACTGGTGCCGGAAGGCTACTGGCTCGTCGCCGATCGGCAAACAGCAGGACGCGGGCGCCAGGGCCGCAGCTGGATCGATGCCCCAGGCAACTTCATGGGCTCCACCGTGGTGCGCATGCGCGATGGCGACCCGTCGCCCGGAACGCTAAGTTTCGTGGCGGCGCTGGCGGTGTACGAGACGGTGCTGCCGATGCTCGCCAACCCGGCAGCCTTGATGCTGAAGTGGCCGAACGACGTGTTGCTGGAAGGCGCCAAGTTCTGCGGCCTGCTGCTGGAATGTGAACGTGGGCACGCGGTTATCGGCGTCGGGGTGAACCTGTCCGCCGCCCCGGCCATCGCGGATCGCAAGGTCAAATCGCTGTCGCACAGCGGTCCGGCCCCGACGCGCGATGCCTTTGCCGAGGCGCTTGCCGCGCGGATGGCGCTGGAAGTGCAACGCTGGCGGGAATACGGGGCAGAACCCATCGTCAACCGCTGGAAAGCGGCTGCGCACAAGCCGGGAACGCCGCTTAGCGTGCATGATGCGGGTGGCACGCGCCTGTCGGGCACATTCGATGGCCTCACCGAAGACGGGGCGCTACGCTTGCGCTTGGCCGATGGCACCACACATGTGGTCCACGCAGGCGATGTCATGCTGGAGGAAAATTGATGCTGCTCGCAGTCGATGTCGGCAATACCAATGTCGTTTTCGCCCTGTTCGATGGCAGGGACGTGCGCGCGCGCTGGCGCATCGCCACCGATGGCCGTCGCACGGGTGACGAATATGCCACCTGGCTGCTGCAATTGCTGGCGATCGAGGGGATCGAGCGCAGTGAAGTGACCAGCATTATCTTCGGTTCCGTCGTGCCGCGTGCCGATCACAACCTGACCGTGCTGGCCACCAAGTATTTCGGCATCGAACCGTTGGTCGCCGGGCATGGCAAGGCGGCATGGGATTTCGAGATCGACGTTGAGCAGCCACACACGCTGGGCGCAGACCGCGCGCTCAACTGCATTGCCGCGCATGAACTGGTGGGCGGCGACATGATCGTGGTCGATTTCGGGACGGCCACCAAGTTTGAAGCGGTCGACTACAACGGCGCCTACAAGGGCGGCATCATCGCGCCGGGCATCAACCTGTCGCTGGATGCGCTGGTGGGCAAGACCGCCAAGCTGCCGCGCATCGCCATCGCGGCGCCCGAAACAGCCAACGTTATCGGGCGTAATACGGAAGACCAGATGCTAATCGGCGTGTTCTGGGGCTATGTCGCCATGATGGAAGGGCTGATCGAGCGCATGAAGGCGCAAATCGGCCGCCCGGTGAAGGTCGTCGCCACCGGCGGCCTTGCGGTTCTGTTCAACGACAAGACCCATATTTTCGACGTGGTCGAAGCCGACCTTACCATTCGCGGCCTGCAGATCCTGGCCGAACGCGCTGGAGCGAAATGAAGAAAGATTTTACCCCGCAAGACGAACTGCTGTTCCTGGCCCTTGGGGGCTCGGGCGAAATCGGCATGAACGTCAATCTTTACGGCTGCCAGGGCAAGTGGCTGATGGTGGACCTGGGGATGAGCTTCGGCTCCAACGAATACCCCGGCACCGAGCTGATGTTCGCCGATCCCGAGTTCATCGAGGAACGCGCGGACGACCTGCTCGGCATCTTGCTGACTCACGCGCACGAGGATCATATCGGCGCCGTGCCGTACTTTGCGGCCGATCTTGGTGTTCCGTTGTACGCCACGCCGTTCACCGCCGACCTGGTGATCCGCAAGCTGGACGAAGCCGGGCTGACGAAGCAGGTGAAGCTTAACGTGATCGAGGACGACCACGGCGAATTCGACCTCGGGCCGTTTTCCATCACCTATGTCCCGCTTGCCCACTCGATTGCAGAGGGCAACGCGCTGCTGATCGACACCCCCTATGGCCGCGTGTTCCACACCGGCGACTGGAAGCTGGACGACGATCCGCAGATCGGTACGCCTGCAACCGCGGAGGACCTGAGCGAGATCGGCGATGGCGGCGTGCTGGCGATGGTCTGCGATTCAACCAACGTCTTCAATCCCAACCCGTCTGGCAGCGAAGGCGGTGTCTATTCCGGCCTGCTGGACGAAGTCGCCAAGCATGCGGGCAAGCGCGTGCTGGTCACCACCTTTGCCTCCAACGTGGCGCGGCTGAAAACGCTGGGATCGGTGGCGCAGCATACCGGGCGCAAGCTGTGCGTTGCCGGGCGCTCGCTCGACCGGATGATCGAGGTGGGTAGCGCCAACGGCTATCTCGACGATTTTCCCGAGACGGTGGACTTCGAGACCGCGATGAGCCTGCCGCGCGGGGAGATCATGATTGTCGCCACCGGCGGGCAGGGCGAACCGCGGGCTGCCCTGGCGCGCATTGCCGAGGATAACCACCCGCTGAGCCTGGATGAAGGCGACGTGATCCTGTTCTCCAGCCGGGTGATCCCCGGTAACGAGATCGCCATCGGCAGAGTGCAGAACCAGCTGGCCGAACGCGGCGTGGTGATGGTGACCGACCGGCAGGCGGACATCCACGTATCCGGCCACCCCGGAAGGCCCGAGCTGGAAGCGCTCTATGGCTGGCTGCGCCCGGAAATCCTGGTGCCGGTGCACGGCGAAATCCGCCACATGATGGAACAGGCGCGCCTGGGCCTTGCCTGCGGCATTCCCCACGCGGTGTACCAGCGCAACGGCCAAATCGTGCGGCTTGCCCCCGGAACGCCGGGGAAGGTGGCCGAAGTGCGCACCGGCAGGCTGGTCCTGGACGGCGATATCATCGTCCCGGCCGATGGCGATGCCGTGACCATGCGCCGCCGCCTTTCGCGCGATGGCATGCTGATCGTCGTGCTGGACCAGGCGGGCGGGGTCCACGTCGAGGGCGTGGGCCTGCCGCTGGACGAGGATTACGACGATTTCGTCGAGGAAGCAGAGACCGACGTCCTGAGCGCGCTGGGCAAGCTGAAAGGCCGCCGCCGGGACGATCGCGAGGAAGTGCTGGAAGCTGCCCGTCTTGCCGCGCGCCGCGCAGCCCAGCGCTGGTCCGGCAAGAAGCCGCAGACGCGCGTCATCATCGCAGGTGAATAGACATGCAGCTCACTTCCATTGTGGCGATCTACGCCCTGTTCTGGGTGCTTAGTGCCTTCTTCCTCCTGCCGTTCGGTATCCGTACGCACGACGAAACGGGAGAGGAGAAGATCGCCGGCCAGGCCGATAGCGCACCGGTTAATTTCCGTCCCGGTCGCCTGGTCCTGCGGGCCACGCTGCTTGCGGCCGTGCTGATGGCCGTGTTCGTGGTGAACTACGAGTACCAGTGGATCACGATCGACGATATCAACATCACGAATTACCTCACGCCGCCAAACTGAGCGGCGACAGGTCAGTCGCGCAACCGGTCGATCGCCTGCGCCAGCGCGACGTAAAGCTTGCCCATATCGCTGGAAAGCAGCGTTACCGCCATGGCATTGCCGTCGCGCGTCGACAGGATACCGCGCAGCATCGCTTCGAAATCGTGGATGTAGCGGTTCACCACTTCGCGGAACTCGGCATCTTCGGAATAGACCGCGCTCACCTGGCGGGTATCGTGCTTGTCCAGCAGGCGCACGGCACGGCGCGTGAAGATACCACGGTCGCCACGCAGGTAGTGCGTCCACTGGGTGTCGCCGATATCGTTGTCGAACGCCTTGGCGATATCGATGGAGGCTGAGTTCAGCGCTTCGGTGATCAATGCGGTGCGGCGGGCGAAGTCATTGTCGACCTGCTCTTCCGCCTTCTCGCGGGCGTAGTCCACACGGGCTTCGAGGTTGGCGGCCAGTTCGTTGACGCGTACCAGCTGGTCGCGCAGCAGCCTGGCCGTCTCGCGGCCGGCATCGTCGGCTCGCGCGGTTGCCTGCTCCAGTTCGGTGATGGTTTCCTCGGCATGGCGGCGCATGGCCTCGGCCAGTTGCTCGCGGCTTTCCTCTGCCACTTGTTGCGCCAGGTCGCGTACCGCCTGCGCCTGTTCGCCGCGCAGGTTTTCCAGCACGCTGGCCGAGGCGTTGCTGAGTGTTTCGAGCGCGGCGCGCAGTTCTTCCGACGTACGGTCTGCCAGCTCCTCCGTCTCGTTGGTGACGCTGGCCAGCTGCCGTTCCAGTTCGCCCAGCTGTTCGAGCGAGGCGGTGCCGGATTCGCGCGTGCTCTCGATCTGCTGCGCCATGTTGGCGCCGCGTGTTTCGGCATCCTTGATGAGTTCGTGCAGCTCGCGCGCGCCTTCGCCGAAGGCGTTCAGGCGGCTCTCGGCAGAGGATACGGCGTCAGACAGCGCACCTTCGGAATGATCGGCGCTGGAGCGGATGATTTCCAGCAGGCGCACGCTGTCATCGGTGAGGCGCGAAATGAAGGTGCCGCTTTCCTCCAGCACGGCGCGGCTTTGCGAGAGGCGATCGGCCAACGCGTCGGCAGCGTCGGTCAGGCGTCCACCAGTATCCTCTGCCTGCGAACCGAGTTGCTGCATCTCGCCATCCAGCGTCGCGAGCCGACCGGCCAGAGCCTCCCCTCGTTCGGCAAGCCCGGCGACGTGAGCCAGGTGCTCTTCCTGCCGCTCTGCCATGCGCTGGTCGAAAGCGGCAACCTGTTCTTCCAGCTTGGCGAGTGCCTCTTGCTGGCGCGCCTCGTCGGCTTCGCGGCGCCGTGCGAAATCGGCCTCGAAGGCAGCCATCGACTCGGTCAGGCGCTGGTCGAGCTTGCTCGCCTCGTCGTTCAGCGCGACGAGCCGCATGCGGGCGTTGCTCATCGCCGACTCGTCCAGCTTGATGACGCCTTCCAGCACCTGCTTCATGCGATCTTCCAGCGCCGTGATGGCGTCCGACCAGCGCTTCGTTGCGGCGGACTGCCCGCTGTCCAGCGCATCCACCAGCTTCTCGCCTTCAACCCGCAACGACACGAGCCGTTCGCGCATGGCGGCAGCTGCCGCGGCCTCGCGCTCGCGCATGGCTTCCGCATCGTCGTGCAATTGCCGCGACAATGCCTCGGAGCGGGACGCAATGGCATCGAACACGCGCTCTTCCGCCGTATCGAGTTCCTGACGAAATTCGTCGCTGCTGGCGCGCAGGCGTTCGAAACGCTGGCCGGCAAGGTCGCCCAGCGCGGCAATCTGTTCTTCGAAAGAGGCGAGGGTGGCCTCCACCTTCTCGTTGATTTGCGCCACGTGGGCTTCGCCGGCTTCGCCGAAGCGGTTGAGCCGTTCGAACGCGGCGACCAGGGCGTTCACCTGTTCCTGCGCGTTGTTGCCCGCGCTGCCCATCTGGTTGTTCATGTCACGCGCCGAATTGGCGAGCACGGGCAACTGGTCGCGCAGCGTCTCCATGTTGGCGACAGCGCTTTCGCTGACACTGCCGATGGTTTCCACTTGCGCGGAATTGTCGCGGATCAGGCCCTGCAGCCGGTCGGCGTTCGCGGCCAGGCGTTCGCTGGCGAGGCGTCCCAGCGTTTCCAGGTCCTGCGATTGCGATTCGATGAAGTTGCGGGCCAGCGCCAGCTCGCGGTTGACCACCTTCAGGCGGCTTTCCAGCTGCGCCGATTCCTGCGCCAGCAGGTGGGCGGCCTCGCTGAAGCGATTGGCCTCGCGCCGACTGTTGCGCATGGCCAGCAGGTAGAGCGCAACCAGCAGCACCATCGGCACGGACCATTGCACGATCCAGTCGATCCATTGCGCGGGCGCGGCGCCGGCGATAATCTCCCGGTGGTTCACCCAGCCGAAGAAGCCCGTCCAGCCCAGCGCCGCCAGCGCGGTAAGCGCAGGCACCAGCCACCTGGCGCGCGGCCTTGCGGGCTCGTCCTCCCAGTACTCCTCTTCGAAAACCTCCCCTTCGGAGGTTTCATAGATCTCTTCCGCACCGTTTTCGGTGTCGTCGAGGGTCTCTTGGACAGTGTCATCCTGCCCATGAACAAGGGTACGCCTGCGGGTCATGGAACATCCTTAACACAGGCTAAACGCCTTGGAACCATAGGAAATGGTTAAAACCCACCGTGCGGCGCGCGTTGATGCCGCCTTGCCCGGTTCGTGCATGCACCACCTTGGCAGCGACAAGTTCGCCGCCTAGCTATCGCCCATGCCCATCCAGAGCCCCCTTCCATGCGCGCAGCACTGATCGCCCTTCCGCATCCGGGCGATGGACCGATGCCGGCCATCGCGGGCAAGACCATTGCCCACCGCCAGCTGCTGTTCGCACGCGAGGCAGGTTGCGAAAGCGTGATCGCATATGGTGGCGGCGCTTCGCCCGCAGGGATCGATCTGCGCCACGCGGCAGAGCGCATGGGGCTGAAATACCAAGTTATTTCCACCAGCCATGCCTTGCCGGGAATCATCGGTAATCACGACAGCCTGATGGTGCTGCAACCCGGCCTGCTGCCCGAATCACGCACCGCGTTGGACTTGCTGCGCGCGGAGGGAGACCGGGTGCTGGTGGTTTCCGCCGGGCCCGGTGCTGCCGCCGGTTTGGAGCGGATCGACCTCGATCGGGCATGGGCAGGCGCGCTTTCGATTCCCGGCGAATGGCTGGGCAAGCTGGCCAGTCTGCCAGAGGATGTTGCGCCCCATGGCGCCTTGCTGCGCATTGCCCTGCAGAACCGGCTGCCCGAGGCGAGGCTGGCCGATTCGACTCTGGACGACGGCAAGTGGACGATCATCGCCACGCCCGAGGCAGCGCAAAGCCGCGCGCTGGCATGGCAGCGCACCCATCTTGGCGACGTCGCGCCCGGCGCGGTGTCGCGCTGGTTGGGCAAGGGCCTCGTCACGCTGGCGGGCAACAGGCTGCTGGACGCGCCCTATGCCCGTCCGGCCCTGCTTGGGCTGGCAGCCGTGTTGCTGGGCGGCGGTGTGGCGGCAGGGTTTTACGAGCGCCCGGTTCTCGGCTTTGCGCTCGCTGCGCTCAGCGTGCCTGTGCTGGAGGCCTTTCTGGCCCTCTCTCGGCTTGTCGTTGCCCCATTCGGCAAGCTCAGGCGCCTGCCCTGGCTGCGCCGCGCAGTGGATGCGGCCCTGCTGGCCCTGGGTATCATGGCCATCGACAGCCTGACGCACCGGGTGGTCTTCCCGCCACTGGTGCTTGCCGCGGCGCTGTTCCTGCTGGATCGGCGCGCGCTGCCGCAATGGCTGGAACCGCTGCGCGATCGCATGGTGATCGCCGGGCTCGTTGCTGCGGTTGCAGCCCTGGCAACGCCGGAAATCGCCATCATGCTGGCTGGCTTGCTGGTTCTGGCGGCAAACATCGTCCCTACACGCGGCTAACGGCAGTTTAACCAAGCTGCGCTATGGCCGGATCCATGAACAAGTCTCCCCAATCCGGGCCCTCTGCGGAATCGGTAGAGGACATGCTGCGCGGCGAACTGGCGCAGGGTGACGTGATCCTGTCCACCGCGCGCCCGATCCTGCGCCACCTGCTGGCAAATGACGACCACGCGCTGTTCAGCGACGAGGTGATCGCGCGCATCCGCGGCATGATGCAGCACCTGGCGCGGCAGATGCTGTTCGAGCTGGCCGAAGTGCTGGGCAAACCCGATCGCGGCGACTGGGTGGACGAGCGACAGGATGCGCTGGCCACGCAGCTGCTGGAAGAGACCGCATTCCTTGGCCATGCCCACGCATTTTGCATCGAGGCGCAGCTGGCAGAGCGGCTGCAGCAGCGCAGCGGCATCGATCCGGTGCTGTCGCCGCTGATGCAGGAACTGGCGGCTTCGAAAGACCAGGCCCTGGCCGCGGCTGCCATGCGCGTGGTGGCCGCACAGGCGCGCTTCATGCAGCACCAGCGGCGCATGGAATTGCCGCTGGCAGAGCTTCCGGCAGAACTGTTCCACATGGCCACGAAGATGCTGAAGACCTCGCAGGAGGACTATCCCGTAGAGGCAGAAGCCGTGTGCGACCACCTGCGAGCGAATTATGAAGAGAGCGAACGCCGGATCGGGCAGATTACCCGCCTCGTCATGGCCATGGGCCACCAGGCCAAGCGCGCCCTGGCAGTGGACCATGCCGGCCTGGCAATCTTTGCGACGGCGCTGTCCATGGCATCCGAGCAGGAACGTGACGTGGTGGTGCTGTCGCTGGGCGAAAACCAGTGCGCGCGCCTGGCGATTTCGTTGCGCGCCGCTGGGCTGGGGCAGCACGCGGTGGAGGAACAATTCCTCTACCTGCACCCGGAAATCAGCTTGCCCGAAGGGTTCGATGCGCTGCGGGTAGACCGCGCCGCGGCCCTGCTGTCCGACTCCGCACCCGGTACGGCGCACTGAGGCCGTGGCCTCGCCGTCTCCCATAATTGCGCGCGCACGCACCGATGCGCAGGACAGGCTGGTCGAGGCGGACGAGCCGCTGGCCGGGTTCCACTTGCGCGCAGGGGGAGAGTTTCCCGGTGCGCTGGTAACCCCGGCGCTGATCGAACTGGTGCGCAAGGCGCGCGTCTACGGCTTGCGGCTTGCCCGCGTGATCCGGGCGCAGGACGACAGCGAACAGGTAACCGCCTGGGTGGAGGTGAAGCCAGAAGGCGAGGGCGCGGCCATCGCCATTGCCGATTGGCAGGCAGAGCCGCTTAAACCGGTCTCGCAGGCGGACGCCGCGCAAGGCAAGCTGGCGTTGGTGCGGCAGATTGCCGGCGTCAGCGCAAGGCTGGGCCCCTCGCAGGAGCTGCTGAGCGTCGAAAGCACGGCCGAAGACCTGTCACAGCTCGCCACCAGGATGCAGGACGGCATTGGTGAGGCCTGGACCGATTTCATCGCGCCGGCGGGCGGCACGCACCACCACCCGTTGCACTGGCGCCTGCTTGACGGTGCCTCGGTCGACATTCCCGGTTCCTCGCGACGCTGGAACGTGCATCTTGTGCCGCTGGGCAAGCCACAGCCGGGCAGCGCCGGGTTCGAGCTTTATCTTGTGCCCCAGCAGGCCGAACCTGAGAAGCCAGAGAAGGCGGAGCGGGAGCCGGACCGCACCAGCGGCATCGGGCGTGATATCGCCCCGGTGCTGCGCCAGCCCGTCAGCCGCATCATCGCCAATGCCGAGACGATCCGCACCCAGCTGGCCGGACCGCTGGCAGAGGAATACAGCAATTACGCCGCCGATATCGCCTCGGCAGGCCAGCACCTGCTGGCGCTGATCGAAGACCTGACCACGCTGGAAATGGTGGAGGACGAACAGTTCGAAACCGCGCCCGACACCATCGACCTGGCTGACGTCGCGCAGCGCGCGGTCGGCATTCTCGGCGTGCGGGCCAGCGAGCGTGGGATCACGCTAGATGCGCCGAAATCCGCCGACAGCGTGCCTGCCGTGGGGGAATTCCGCCGCGTGCTGCAGGTGCTGCTGAACCTGATCGGCAATGCCATTCGCCATTCGCCCGAAGGTGGGCAGGTTTGGATCCGCACCGAGCAAGTTGGCGAGCGTGCGCGCATCACCGTCGCCGACCAGGGCGAGGGGCTGGACGAAGCTGAACATCTGAAGGTGTTCGAGAAGTTCGAACGGCTTGGTCGCAGCGGCGACGGTGGCTCGGGCCTTGGCCTATATATCTCGCGCCGCCTGGCCGAAGCCATGGACGGTTCGCTGACCGTCGAAAGCGCCAAGGGGCAGGGCGCCCGCTTTACGCTGGACCTGCCCAGCTTCAGAGAACGTCGCAAGGAACCCCGCTAATCCTCTGCCACACAAACGAAAACGCCCGACCATTTCTGGCCGGGCGCTTCCTTGAAACTTCGTTGTCTCAGCGTTCCCCGATCGGCACGTAGTCGCGCTGCGTCGGGCCGGTATAGAGTTGGCGCGGGCGACCGATGACCTGGCCGGGATCGGAGATCATCTCGTTCCACTGCGCCACCCAGCCCACGGTGCGGGCCAGCGCGAACAGCGCGGTGAACATGGTGGTGGGGAAACCGATCGCGGACAGGATCACGCCGGAATAGAAGTCGACGTTGGGGAACAGCTTCTTTTCCTGGAAGTACGGATCGTTGAGCGCCATTTCTTCCAGCTGCAGAGCGGTTTCGAACACCGGATCGGTGACGTTCAGTGCCTCGAACACCTCGCGCACCGTCTTCTGCATCACCGTCGCGCGCGGATCGTAGTTCTTGTACACGCGGTGGCCGAATCCCATCAGGCGGAACGGGTCGTTCTTGTCCTTGGCGCGCTCGATATAGTGCGGGATGCGATCGGGCGTGCCGATCTCGCGCAGCATGTTCAGCGCGGCCTCGTTGGCACCGCCGTGGGCAGGGCCCCACAGGCAGGCAATACCGGCAGAGATACAGGCAAACGGGTTGGCGCCCGAGGAACCGGCAAGGCGCACGGTGGAGGTAGAGGCGTTCTGCTCGTGGTCGGCGTGCAGGATGAAGATGCGATCCATGGCCTTTTCGACCGCCGGGATCACTTCGTATTCCTCTGCCGGTACGCCGAAGGTCATGCGCAGGAAATTGCCGGTGTAGCTGAGCGAGTTCTTAGGCTGCAAGAACGGCTGGCCGATGGCGTACTTGTAGGCCCAGGCCGCGATAGTCGGCATCTTGGCGATCAGGCGGTGGCTGGAAATCTTGCGATGGTCCGGATCGGAAATGTCGGTGCTGTCGTGATAGAAGGCCGACAGCGCGCCCACCACGCCGCACATCACCGCCATCGGGTGTGCATCGCGGCGGAAGCCCTGGTAGAATTGCCGCATCTGGTCATGCAGCATGGTGTGGTAGGTGATGGTGTGGGTAAAGTCGTCGAGCTCGTCCTGGCTCGGCAGTTCGCCGTTCAGCAGCAGGTAGGCCACTTCCATGAAGCTGGAATGTTCTGCCAGCTGGCCGATGGGATAACCGCGATGCAGCAGCACGCCTTCCTGGCCGTCGATGAAGGTCAGCGCGCTTTCGCACGACGCCGTCGACTTGTAACCGGGGTCGAAAGTGAACTTGCCGGTTTTGCCGTAAAGCTTGCGGATATCGATGACATCCGGGCCGCAGCTGCCTTCGAGCGTGGGGAAATCGTAGCTTTCGCCACCTACTGTCAAATCCGCATGCTTGTTAGCCAAAGCTGTTCTCCTTCAAGTGTTTGCAATCAGCAGCCGAGAGCCTGTCTCAGCTGCTGGCCTGATCGTTGATCCGCGCAAGGCTTTCTTCCCTGCCGAGAAGTACCAGCACATCGAAAATTCCGGGCGAAGTGGTCTGCCCTGTCAGCGCCGCGCGAAGCGGCTGCGCAAGTTTGCCGAGACCCAGCTCCAGCTCTTCCGCATAGGCTTTCAAACTGGCCTCCAGCGCCTCGATTGTCCAGTCCGTTTCCGCCTGCAACCGTTCCGCAATGGAGGCCAGGCGGGCGCGGGCCTCGTCGTCCAGCAAGCCGGCGGCCTTCTCGGTCAGGGCCAGCGGGCGTTGCTTGAACAGGAAGGCGGCGCCATCAGCCAGTTCGTTCAGGTCCTTTGCGCGGGTCTTCAACTCGGGCATGGCCCTGGCCAGTACCGTTTCATCGGCCTCTGGCCCGATCAGCGGTGCGATAAGGCTGGCAAGCCGGGCATCGTCGGCCTTGCGGATGTAATTGCCGTTCATGTTCAGCAGCTTCTTCATGTCGAAGCGGCTGGGCCCCTTGTTCACCGCGTCGATATCGAACAGCGCGATGGCTTCTTCGCGGCTGAATTCCTCCTGGTCGCCGTGGCCCCAGCCAAGGCGCAGCAGGTAGTTGAACAGCGTTTCGGGCAGGATGCCCATTTCGCGATAGTCGCGCACACCCAGCGCGCCGTGGCGCTTCGACAGCTTGGCGCCGTCGTTACCGTGGATCAGCGGGACGTGGGCATAGGTCGGCTCTTCCCAGCCTTCCTCGATGCCCTGCATCGCGCGGATCACCTGGATCTGGCGGAAGGCGTTGTTCAGGTGGTCGTCGCCGCGGATGATATGGGTGCAGCCCATGTCCATGTCGTCCACCACCACGGCCAGCATATAGGTGGGCGTGCCGTCGGCGCGCAGCAGGATGAAATCGTCGATCTCGCGGTTGTCCACCTTCACGCGGCCCTGCACGGCATCCTCGATCACGGTCTCGCCGCCGGTCGGTGTCTTGATGCGCACGGTATAGGGCGCGCCTTCAGGCGCTTCGGAAGGGTCGCGGTCGCGCCAGCGACCATCATAGCGCAGCGGCTGCTTGGCGGCCTTTTGCTGCTCGCGCATCTCCGCCAGTTCTTCGGGCGTGGCGAAGCACTTGTAGGCATGGCCGGCTTCCAGCAGCTTGCGTGCCACTTCGGCATGCCGGTCGGCGCGCTGACTCTGGTAAACCGTCTCGCCATCGAAATCGAGGCCGAGCCAGTCGAGCCCATCGAGGATCACGTCGATCGCTTCCTGGGTGGAACGCTTCTTGTCGGTATCCTCGATCCGCAGCAGCGCCTTGCCGCCATGGTGGCGGGCGTAGAGCCAGGAAAACAGGCCGGTGCGTGCATTGCCGATATGCAGGAACCCCGTGGGACTGGGCGCGAAGCGCGTCACCACCGGACGCTGCTTTGAACCATTGCCACCCGAACTTGCCATATCTGCTTGTTTCCTGTCCTATATTTCGATGGCGAGCGAACATCTGCCTTTGGTACCGCTGGGGGACGAACCGGGCGATGGTGCGACGCAGCACACGCCTTGGCGAAAGCTGCGTGGTTTGTCCAGAGTAGCGGAGATTGCCGAGCGATTCCTGGCGAATTCGGGCTTCGATCGCGGCCCCTGGATGGCCGTCGTGCTGGCGGCCGGCATTGCCGCATGGTTCGTGCTGGGCACGCCCGCCGCATGGATTATTGCCATGGCCACCGGGTTGCTGGTGGCACTTGGCGCAGTGGCGGCGTGGAAGGGGCGCGAGGATCGCACGCACCTGGTCGGCGCACTTGTGGCTTGCGGCCTGCTGCTGGCCTTCGGCACGGGCCTGGCGTGGGCGCGTTCCGAACTGGTCGGCGCACAGCCGTTCGAACGCCCCGTTTACGACAGCTTTCGCGGCCGCGTGCTCGAACGCATAGAGCAGCCTGCTCAGGAGCGCGTGCGACTGGTGCTGGCGACACGCCATCCCGAGAACGCCGAACCGGTAAAGATCCGCGTCAACGTGCCGCTGGCTGCTGACAGGCCCGAACTGGACGAAGGCGCGGTTATAGAGGCGCAGGCAAGGTTGATGCCGCCTGCTTCGCCGATGCTGCCGGGCGGCTATGACTTTGCCCGCACCGCTTGGTTCCAGGGGCTAGCCGCCACCGGCAGCGTGCAGGGCGATATTCGGGTGCTCGAGCCGGCTCCGGCGCGGGGTGACGTCATTGCGTCGCTGCAACGGCGGCTATCCGGCCATGTGCGGTCACATCTGGATGGTTCTGCGGGCAGCATTGCCGCCGCCTTCGCCAGCGGGGACCGCGGAGCGATCAGCGAGGCGGATGAAGATGCCATGCGCGATGCAGGGCTGACGCACCTGCTCTCGATCAGCGGTCTGCATGTCAGCGCGGTAATCGCGGGCACCTATCTGTTGGCAATGAGTCTTCTGGCACTGTGGCCTTGGCTGGTGCTGCGGGTGCGGCTGCCGGTGGCGGCGGCAGGCGTGGCTGCCCTGGCCGGCATCGGCTACACCCTGCTGACCGGCGCGCAAGTACCCACCGTGCGCAGCTGTATCGCCGCGCTGCTGGTGCTGGGTGCGCTGGCCATCGGGCGCGAGCCGTTGTCGCTGCGCATGGTGGCCGTGGCAGCGGTCGCCGTACTGCTGCTGTGGCCCGAAAGCCTTGTCGGCCCCAGCTTCCAGATGAGCTTTGCTGCGGTGATCGCCATCGTCGCCTTGCACAATGCAGAGCCGGTCAAGCGCTTCCTTGCCCCGCGCGAGGAAAGCCGCGCGGCCTGGCTGGGGCGGCGCACCTTGATGCTGCTGGTGACCAGCCTGGTGATCGAGATCGCGCTGATGCCGATCGTGCTGTTCCATTTCCACCGCGCCGGGGTTTACGGCGCGCTGGCCAATGTCATCGCCATTCCGCTGGTGACATTCATATCCATGCCGCTGATCGCGCTGGCGCTGGCGCTGGATATCGTCGGGGCAGGGGCCCCCGTCTGGTGGCTCGTCGGCCAGTCACTCGACCTGCTGCTGGGCATCGCCCATTTCACCTCCAGCCAACCCGGCGCGGTGAAGCGGATCCCGCAAGTCAGCGGGCTCGCCTTCGCACTGTTCATAGGGGGTGGTCTGTGGTTGGCATTGTGGAAGGGCAGGGCACGGTTGTGGGGCTTCGCGCCCGCAGCCGTGGCCACGACCATGGTCGCAGCAACCCCCATTCCCGACCTGCTGATTTCCAATGACGGGCGCCACGTGGGCATCACGGGGGAGGAGGACCGTTTGCTGGTCCTGCGCGATACACGCAGCGACTATACGCGCGACAACCTGATGGAACTTGCAGGTGTGGAAGCAGAACCGATGCCGCTAAACCAATGGCCTGGCGCGCAGTGCAGCGCCGATTTCTGCGTCGTGACTCTGCAGCGTGGCGGGCGCGACTGGTCCGTGCTGATGAGCCGCAGCCGCAACGTGGTAAGCGAACGGGCTCTGGCGGCAGCCTGCGAACGCGCGGACATTGTCGTCTCCGACCGTTGGTTGCCGCGCAGTTGCACGCCGCGCTGGCTCAAGGCCGACGGACGCATGTTGTCGCAGACCGGGGGCCTGGCAATCGTTCTGGACGATGAACCGGCGGTGCGCAGCGTTGCAGAGGCGCAAGGCCGGCATGGCTGGTGGCGCGGGCGAGAGGATGACTAGGCTGTCCAATGCGAAGGGGCGGCACCCCTTCGGATACCGCCCCTTCTTTTTCGACAGGTGTCTGATCGGTCAGTGATAGCGGCGCAGCAGCCCTGCCAGCTTGCCCTGAACCTTCACCTGGCGGTCGTCGTAGACCTGCGGGTCGTAGGCGGCGTTGGCAGGATCCAGGCGGATCTTGCCGCCATCGTGGTAGAGATACTTCAACGTCGCTTCCTCGTCGTTGACGAGTGCCACAACGATATCGCCATCGCGTGCGGTATCGGCCTTCTTCACCAGGGCAAAGTCGCCGTCGAAGATGCCGGCATCCACCATCGAATCGCCGGAGACTTCCAGCGCGTAGTGTTCGCCAGAGCCGAGCAGGGCGGCGGGGACGGGCAGGGTCTGGCTGTCTTCCAGTGCTTCGATCGGGACACCGGCGGCAATGCGGCCGTGCAAGGGAATTTCGATCACGTCGTTTGCCGGTTCGGGCTGGCTGGCGGGCGGGGTGGTGACCTTGGCCACGGCTTCCGCACCCTTGGCACCCATGTTTTCCGGCAGTTTGACCACTTCCAGCGCGCGGGCACGATTGGCCAGGCGCTTGATGAAGCCACGCTCTTCCAGGGCGGAGATCAGGCGGTGCACGCCGGACTTGCTCTTCAGGTCGAGCGCTTCCTTCATTTCCTCGAAACTGGGAGAGATGCCGCTGTCTTCCAGGCGGCGGTGAATGAACAGCAGCAATTCGTGTTGCTTGGCAGTCAACATGGGCAAGCCCCTCATCAAATGTTCCACATCGGGAACGAATAAGGAACAATTAAGAAACAGATTCGCTTACGTCAAGCGATTCCGCCATTTTGGAGAAGATAGGTCTGCACCATGTCTCCGACCTTTGTTGCGGGTGCATCGATATCGCGACGGATCAGCACGTCGGCTGCGGCAAGGGCGCGCAGGGCGCTGCTGTCCTGCTCGTCGATCGGGGCCACGCCGCCATCCACCAGGCGGCCGCGCACGAATTCGGTTCGCTTGCTACCTGCGGGCAGGGCGCTGCTGCAAGGCATGGACATGCTGCGGGGCAGCGGGTCGGTTACCCCGGCCAGGCGCCGCAGCAGCGGCAAGAGGAAGAGATAGGCGGTCACGAAGCTGGAAACGGGGTTGCCCGGCAAACCGAGGATCACCTGATTACCGCGCCGCGCGATCATCAAGGGTTTGCCCGGCTTAATGGCAACACGCCAGAAATCGATGGTTGCGCCCCACTGTTCCAGCGCCGGTTTGACGAGGTCATGGTCGCCCACCGATGCGCCGCCGCTGGTGACGATGATGTCGGCGGCAGAGGCGCGCTCGAGGCCAGCCATCATCGCATCCATCGTATCCCGGACAGGTCCGATCCGGAGGCTTTGGGAAACGAACGGCGCGGCAAGGGCGGCAATCGCCGGGCCGTTGCTGGCCGGGATCTGGTGCGGCGCACAGGCTGCGGGGTCGGCACATAGTTCATCCCCGCTATCGAGAACGGCCAGCGAAGGCCGCTTGCAGACGGACAGTTCGCCGTGGCCGCCGGAGATTGCGAGAGCCAGCTGGGCCGGACCCATGTGTGTGCCCCTGGCGAGCAGCGTGTCGCCAGAGCCAAAGTCGAAACCCGCACGGCGAATGTGGCGCGGGGTGGGGGCGCCTTCGCCCTTGAGCGAGAGAGCGTCGCCATCGCGAGTGGCATTTTCCTGCAGCAGGATCGCGCCGGAGCCTGCCGGCATGTGCGCGCCGGTGGAAATGCGGGCGGCCTCGCCGTGGGACAAGGTACCGGAGAAGGGATGCCCCGCCGCGCTTTCACCAACCACGCGCCACGGTCCTGCCAGGTCGTCTGCGCGCACGGCGTAGCCATCCATGGCAGAGAGGTCCGCCGGGGGCTGAGTGCGGCGTGCCACCACGTCGTTCGCCAGGTAGCGGCCAACAGCCTCGCTTGCCGTCACCGTTTCGGCAGGCATCGGCGCGGCCAGCGCGCACAATCGCGCCTGCGCTTCTTCCAGCGGGATCGGCCTCGGAGGGCTCACTTGGCCCGCCAGTCGCCGCTCTTGCCGCCGGTCTTTTCCAGCAGGCGGACGTGCTCGATCACCATGCCCTTTTCCAGCGCCTTGGCCATGTCATACAGCGTCAACAGCGCGATGGAGGCAGCCGTCAGGGCTTCCATCTCCACGCCGGTCTTGCCGGTCAGCGCGGCGCGTGCGGTGACTTCCACGGCGTCTTCGGTGAAGGCGAAATCGACGGTGACGGTGTCCAGCGTCAGCGGGTGGCACAGCGGGATCAGTTCGCCGGTCTTCTTGGCCGCCATGATGCCGGCAATGCGCGCGGCAGAAAGCACGTCGCCCTTGGGGCCGCTGCCGTTCTTCACGGCCTCCAGCGTGGCGGGCGCCATGCGGATGCGGCCCGCAGCCGTGGCGCTGCGCACGGTTTCGGGCTTGCCGCCCACGTCCACCATGCGCGCGGCGCCCTTGTCGTCGAGATGGGTAAGATTGCTCATGCGGGCGACCTATCGCAGATCGCCCGACAGGAGCAATAAGCTAGCTACGCAAGCTTTGCGGAACCTTGCCGCCGTTTTCGGCCAGCTTGTCCATTACGTGGCGGTGCAGGGCTATGTTCTCCTCGGCCTTGCCCGAATAATCCGCATCGCCAAGTTCGTGCGCCAGTTCCTTGCGGTTGGCATAGCTGGGGTCGAGGCCGACCAGCTTCATCAGGTCGACGATGGAGGTGCGCCAGTTGAGCTTGTCCGCACCTGCCATGCTATCCAGCTTGGCTTCGACATCGACTTCGCTGATTGCCTCACCCTTGGTATCCGCGCGGCTGAAGCCGCCCGAACCGGGGGTGGAGGTGGCCGGCGGCGCTTCTGCGGCCTCCGCTTCCGAACCGAAGATTGCGTCCTTGATCGAGCTGGAGATACCCATTGCTGTCCCCTTGCTGGCGTTGGCGTGGCGAAAAGCCTCGCTTATCCAGCAGCATGCGTCGCAAACATGGCGCTGGCAAGACTATCCTTGCAGCAGGGCGCGGGTGGCAGCCTCGACATCGTCCTGCCGCATCAGGCTTTCACCGACCAGGAAGCAGCGCACGCCCGATTTCGCCAGGCGCTGGCAATCGGCGTTGGTGTTTATGCCGCTTTCGCCGACCAGCAGGGAACCTTCGGGTGCCAGCGCGGCGAGGCGCTCGGTGGTGGCGAGGTCGGTGGTGAAGGTTTTGAGGTCGCGGTTGTTGACGCCGATCAGGCGTGACGCCAGGTGCGTGGAGGCGCGCTCCATTTCAGCCTCGTCATGCACTTCCACCAGCACGTCCATATCCTGGGCCAGAGCAGCAGCCTCGATTTCGGCCATGAGCGAATCGCCCAGGGCAGCGACGATGATGAGGATGGCGTCGGCACCCAGCGCGCGGCTTTCGGCAACCTGCCAGGGATCGACCATGAAATCCTTGCGCAACACAGGCAGAGCGCATGAGGCGCGGGCTTCGACAAGGTAATCCTCGTGCCCCTGGAAATAGGGGCCATCGGTCAGCACCGAGAGGCAGGCCGCGCCACCCTTTTCATAGTCCATCGCGTGCTGGTGCGGGCGGAAATCGGCGCGGATCAGGCCCTTGGAGGGGCTGGCCTTCTTGATTTCTGCAATCAGGCCGAAGCCGTCGCGCGATTTCTCTTCCAACGCGCGTCGAAACCCGCGTGGGGCGCTGGCCTCAGCAGCCAGGCTTTCCAGGTCAGCCAGCGTGCGCTCTGCCTTGCGAGCAGCAACTTCCTCGCGCTTGGTGGCGCAGATTTCTTCCAGCTTGTTCATTTCGCCGCCGCAATCCAGCAGTCGAGCAGTGCCTTGGCCAGACCCTTGTCGAGCGCTTCGGCGGCTTCCTCCACCCCTTCGGCCCAGCTTTCGACCTCACCCGCCACGATCAGCGATCCGGCTGCATTGAACAGTACCGCATCACGGTAAGGGCCAGGCGCGCCCATCAGCAGGGCTTCCAGCGCCTTGGCATTGTGCTGCGCATCGCCACCGCGAATGGCTTCGACCGGAGCGTGCGGGAGGCCTGCATCCTCGGCGCTGACGCGCTTCATGAAAACCTCGCGGCCCTGCACGTCGGCCAGTTCGTTGCCTTCGTCCAGGCTCAGTTCGTCGAGCCCCTCGTCGCCGGAGACGATGAAGGTCCGCTCCGTGCCCAGCCGCGCCATGGCATCGGCGTAGATCGGCACGTAGGCCGGACGGGCAATGCCGATCAGCTGTCGCCGCACGCGGGCCGGGTTCGACAGCGGGCCCATCAGGTTGAAAATGGTACGCTTGCCCAGCTTCTGGCGAATGGGCTGGATACGCGCCATGGCCGGGTGGTGGTTCTTGGCGAACAGGAAGCAGATGCCGATTTCGCGCAGGGTATGCTCGGCGGTGCGCCCGGCGGCATCCATGTCGAGCCCGAGGGCCTCCAGCGTATCTGCCGCGCCTGCTTTTGAACTGGCGGCGCGGTTGCCGTGCTTGGCCACGGGCACGCCGCACGCCGCGACGACCAGCGAGACGGCGGTCGAGACGTTGAGCGTGTGATGCCCGTCACCCCCGGTGCCGCACACGTCGATGGCATTGGCGGGCGCTTCGATGGGGATCAGCCGTTCGCGCATGGCACGCGCGGCGCCGGTGATTTCCTCTGCGTGTTCGCCGCGATCGGACATGTCGGAGAGGAACCGGGCGATTTCCTCTTCGCTCGGCTTGCCGTCCAGCATGTCGCCAAAGGCTTGCTCCGCCTCCGCCTCGCTCAGCGGGTGGTCGACGGGGGGCAGCACGCTCATGCCACCAGCCTTGCGGGCAGCGTCACGTCGATGCCGGCGATGCGGCAGAAATTGGCGAGCAGTTCATGGCCGTATTCGGTGGCGATGCTTTCCGGGTGGAACTGCACGCCGTGGATCGGCAGGTCGACATGGCGGAAGCCCATCACGGCCGTGCCATCGAGGCCCGGAGTCTCGCTGGTGGCGTTCACGGCCAGGCAGTCGGGAATGTCCTCCACGATCAGCGAGTGATAGCGGGTGGCGGTGAAGGGGGAGGGCAGCCCTGCGAATACGCCCGTATCGTCATGATCGACCGGCGAGGTCTTGCCGTGCATCAGCCCGCCGCGCGCCACCGTGCCGCCAAAGTGCTGGCCGATCGACTGGTGGCCAAGGCACACGCCCAGCAGCGGACGCCGCGCGTCGGCACAGGCTGCCACCAGGTCCAGGCTGATGCCCGCTTCGTTGGGCGTGCAGGGGCCGGGCGAGATCAGGATGCCGGCAGCGCCCGTATCGAGTGCCGCTTGGGCCGTAATGGCGTCATTGCGGACCACCTCCACCTTGGCCCCCAGTTCCATCAGGTAATGGACCAGGTTGAAGGTGAAGCTGTCGTAATTGTCGACAACGAGAATATCGGGGGTTTCGCTCATGGCGCTGCCTTTTGCCTTTCGTGCGCCTGCGATCAAGCGGATTTGCCAGCAAACTGGTCGGTCGCGCGCACCAGACCGTCGATAATGCCGGGTTCCGTCGCGCTATGGCCGGCGTCGTGCACGATGCGAAGATCGACTTCGGGCCATGCCTTCTTCAGGTCCCATGCCGATACCGGCGGGGTACAGATGTCATGACGGCCCTGCACGATGATACCGGGAATGCCCTTCAGCTTGCCGGCATCTTTCAGCAGCTGGCCTTCGTCGAGGTAGAAATCGTCGAGGAAGAAGCGCGCGCAGATGCGGGCGAAAGGGACGGCCTTGGACGGATCGGCAAAGGCATCCAGCAGGTCCGGATCGGGCAGCAGGGTAGCGACCGTGGCTTCCCATAAGGACCATTCGCGCGCGGCGGCAAGGCGCGTGGCCTCGTCGTCGCTGGTCAGCCGTGCATGGTAGGCTTTCACCAGGTCGCCACGCTCCGCTTCGGGGATCAGGCCGGTAAAGGCATCCCACTGCTCTGCCATGATCTCGCTGGCGCCATATTGGTAGAGCCAGGCCTTTTCCTTCTGCCGCGCCAGGAACACCCCACGTAGGACCAGTTCGCTCACCCGTTCCGGATGTGTCTGGGCATAGGCTAGGGCGAGAGTAGAACCCCAGCTGCCGCCGAACACCTGCCAGGTCTCGAACCCGCACATTTCGCGCAAGGCCTCCATGTCGGCAACGATGCGCCATGTGTCGTTGTGCTCGATCTCCGCAAAGGGCAGCGATTGGCCGCACCCGCGCTGGTCGAACAGCAATACATCGTAAAGCTCCGGATCCCACTGGCGGCGATGATCGGTGCTGATGCCGCCGCCGGGGCCGCCGTGCAGCATCACCGCAGGTTTCCCGCCTTTAGTGCCGACGCGTTCCCAGTACAGCGAGTGCCCTTCGCCTACGTCCAGCATGCCGCCGTCGAAAGGTTCGATCTCCGGATAGAGGGTGCGTTCGTAGTTCATTGGTCGGTGTTCCTGTCGGTAACGAGGATGATCGGCCCGATCGGTTCGCCGCGGTCCATGCGACCGCTTGCCGGATCCCACAGCAACGAGACGGTGCCGTCGAGATAAAGCGCGTTGTTTACGCCCAGCACATCGCGATAGAGCCGTGCCAGCTTGCCCATGCTGACAGGGTCATCGCTGAGGACGAAATGTGCGCGCCCTGCAGCATCGACGCCCACGGCGTTGCGGTTGGTGCGACTGGGGCCATCGTTGTCGAAGGCGGGATGCAGGTCGCCGCTGATTACCAGCATGGGGCCGGACTGGGTGGCGAATTCGGGGCGCTGGTCAATCGAATCGGCAAACCGCTCGGTCTCCCACACGCGCCATGGGCCTGCGGCCGTTTCACCGAAGAACACGCCGTTGGGCAGCAGGTGGAAATTGCCGGGGCCTTCATTCTGGTTAAGCACCGTGAAGCGCAGGCCATCCTCGACGTAATAGCCGATTGGAAAGCCATCGGGATTGAACATGCCGCCGTTCATGGCCAGCGCAAGGTGGCTCAGCTCGACTTCGCTCATGTCTTCGGCCAGCGCATCGAACGAACGGTAAGGCGTGTCTGAATCGTCGGGCGAAAGCTCCGTGGCGATGGCATGCTCCCCCGGCTCGGCGGTGCAATGGGTGAAGCGCACATCCTCGAACACCATCGGCTCGCAGATCGACACGCGCGCTTCGGTGTCGCCGTTTTCGTCGCGAACAGAGCAGGCGGCGAGGGGAAGCAGGACCAGGGCTGCGAAACCGCGCCTCGGTGAATATCGGATCACTGGCCGAACCCCGGCTCGCTCGCCACCTCCACGGCTTCGCGCGCGGCGGCGATCAGGGCGCCGGCCTTGTGGCGGCATTCGGCGGCTTCGTAGTCGGGATTGCTGTCGGCCACGATTCCCGCACCTGCCTGCACGTGCATGACGCCATCCTTCACCACGGCGGTGCGCAGGACGATGCAGCTGTCGACCGAGCCATCGGGCGCGAAATAGCCGACGCCGCCTGCGTAGGGGCCGCGAGTCTCGGGCTCAAGCTCCGCGATGATCTCGCATGCGCGGATCTTCGGCGCGCCGCTGACCGTGCCTGCGGGGAAGCCCGCGAACAGCGCGTCGAGCGCGTCCTTGCCCTCTGCCAGCTTGCCAACGACGTTGCTGACGATATGCATGACGTGGCTGTAGCGTTCGATGGTGAAGCTGTCGGTGACGGTCACGCTGTCGGCGGACGCCACGCGGCCCACGTCGTTGCGGCCCAGGTCGAGCAGCATCAGGTGCTCGGCACATTCCTTGGGATCGGCCAGCAGGCTGATCTCGTTGGCCTTGTCCTCGCTTTCGGTGCTGCCGCGCGGGCGGGTGCCGGCGATGGGGCGAATGGTCACCTCGCCATCGCGCACGCGCACGAGGATTTCCGGGCTGGAGCCGACCACGGCAAAGCCCGGCAGGTCGAGGAAATAGAGGAAGGGCGAGGGGTTCACCCGTCGCAGCGCCCGGTAGAGCGCGATAGGCGGCAACGGGAACGGGCAGGTGAAACGCTGCGCCAGCACCACCTGGAAGATGTCGCCTGCGGTGATGTAGTCCTTGGCGCGCAGCACGATGCGTTCGTAATCCGCCGGGTCCATCACCGCTTCCAGAGCCAGTTCGGGCATGTCTGCCAGATGGTCGGGCTCGGGCACCTTGTCGCCCAGCTTTCGCAACACCTCGTCGATGCGTTCGCCCGCGCGTTCGATCTTGGCGGCGGGGTCGCTGTCGTCAGCCCACAACGGGGCGGTGACGTAAAGTGCATCGCTCAGCCGGTCGAACACCAGCACCAGCGCAGGGCGGGCGAACAGCATGTCGGGCAGGGCAAGGTCGCTCTGCGGTGCGCGCGGCAGGTTTTCCACCAGGCCGATGGTCTCGTAGCCGAAATAGCCGACCAGGCAGGCGAGGGCAGGTGGCAGGCCTTCGGGCATGTCGATACGGCACGAATTAGCGAGTGTGCGCAGCTCCTCCATTGCGTTGCCCGGCAGGGGCTCGAAAGCCTCTCGGTCGTGACGCCATTGGCGATTGACTTCGGCAGCAGAGCCGGTGGCACGGAACAACAGGTCCGGATCGAGGCCCAGCAGGCTGTAGCGCCCGCGAATCTCTCCGCCTTCGACCGATTCGAGCAGGTAATCGCCGCGGCCCGGCTCGATCAGCTTGAGCGCCGCGCCGATAGGTGTTTCCGTATCCGCCACCACGCGGCGCCAGACGAGCGTGTTGCGCCCTTCGCCAAGCGCCTCGAGCGCGGCTTGTGCGTTGTTGGGAGCGGCAACCATGCCGGCGGGCCCTAGTTAACCGAACCGGTAAGCTGTGCGCGCACGGCTTCGATGGCGACGGAATTGGTTTCGACCTCGAACGAGTCCTCCGCAGCGTCGAGGAACTGCTGCAGGTATTCCTCACCCGAAGCCTGGGCCAGCTGGTCGCGCGTGCTGACGACGACGGGATCCTCGTCGGTCATCTCGGCAGTCTGGATCTCGTCCAGCTGCATCACGAAATAGGTGCTGGTTTCGGGCACCCGCACGCTCTTGGTCGTGCCTTCGGCCATGGTGAAGAACAGCAGGCTGGCGCGCGACAGCTGGTTCTGCTGCGCCAGTTCGCGGCGGTTGATGCGCAGCGGTTCCGGGCTCGGCAGGTCAACATCTTCGGCGGCGACGGCCTCTGCCAGCGTGGAGCCTTCGTTGACCCGGTCGAGAATGCGCGCAGCGGCATCTCTTGCAGCAATCATGCCCTGGTCGCGGCGCCAGGCCAGCACGACCTGATCGCGGATCTCGTCCAGCGGCGCGGCGGCGCTGGGCACGATTTCGCTCACGTCGAACAACAGGAACTGCTCACCCGGCACAATTTCCACCAGCTGCGGATCGGCGCCTTCCTGCATTTCGAAAGCATAGTCGATCACGCGGGCAAGGGCAGGCGGCGCGCTCTGCTGGGTGCCGTAGATGCGCCCGTCGGAGGTGATGCGCGGGGTGGTGACGATCTCGATTCCCAGTTCGTCTGCCGCTTCGGTGAGGCTGCGACCGTCGGCGAAATCGTCTTCCAGCCGAGCGGTCAGGTCGTTGAGCGCCTGCTGGCGCTGTTCCTGCTGCAACTCCTCGCGAATTTCCGGGGTCGCCTGCGCCAGGGTCTGGCCGCTGATCTGGGTAACGTCGTCCACGCGCAGCACATACCAGCCAAGGTCTCCGCGCACCGGCCCCACCAGCGCGCCCTCGTCGGCATCGAAGCCGGCGGCAGCCACGGGCGGAGAGGCCTGTTCGGCAAGGTCTGCCCGTTCGATCTGCGAGAGGGTGGAGGTGCTGAGGCCCTTTGCCTGGGCGGAGGTTTCCAGCGACATGCCACCTTCGACCTCGTCGATCACTGCCTGCGCGGCAGCTTCCGTCGGCAGCACCAACTGGGTGAAGCTGCGCTGTTCGGTAGGGGCGAAGTTCGCCGCTTCCTCTTCGTAGCGGGCGGCAACCTGGGCATCGGTGATCGGCGGCAGGTCGCCAACGGCATTGATGTCGAACGGCACATAGCGCAGCACGCGGCGTTCCGGCTCGATATAGTCGGCGCGGTTGGCGTTGTAATAGCTCTGCAGCTGCTCGTCTGTGGGATCGTCTTCAGGGGCGAAGAGAGCAGCCGGAATGGGGGCAGCCGTGCCCAGGCGCGTGTCGGTAATCAGCTGCGAATAGCGGCGGACAAGGCTGTCGGGCAGGCGCGCGCCATAGCCCAGCGGCAGCACCAGCTGGCGGGCGAAAAGGCCCTGGGCCAGGTCGTCGCGCACGGTGGCCTCGCTCAGGCTGCGTTGGCGCAGGGCCTGGCGAAATGCCTCGGCACTGAAATTGCCGTCCAGCCCCTGGAAGGCGGGAATGTTCACGATCTCGCTGTCGACCAGACGGTCACCTGCGCGCAGGCCGATCTCGTGGCCGAATTCGGAAATGGCCGATCGGCTGATCATCTGTTCCAGCACGTCGTCCAGCCCGCCGGCGGCGATGAACTCCTCCATCGTCAGCGTCGGGTCGCTCTCGCGCGCCTGCTGCAGGGCGTTGTTGACGTTGGTCTGCAGGTCGGCAGTGGAAATGCGCCGGTCGCCAATCACTGCCATCCGGTCACCCCCGGTCACGCCGCCGAACATGCCAGTGTTGGCCACGTCCGAACTGGCAAATGCCACTGCAATCAGGCCGAGGAAAGCCAGCGTGACGGCGATGCCCAGCTTGGACTGGAAGAAACTGCGAAAGAAGGTGATCATCGATTGGTCGTTTTCTGTGCTGTGTGGCTGGCGAGGGGATTGGCCGCGCCTTGCTTCGCGGTCGCTTTATCCGGCCTGATACACTCCCGCAACAGGAAGACACGCCTTTCCCGCAAAGTGGAAAACCGGCTTTGACAAGCTGGTGACGGCAGACTAGCGGGCAGCTATATATCCACGCGTACTGGGCATTTCCTGCCTGACGCATGCTTTTAAAATCACGGAAAAACCAAGAGAAAATGACCACGCGACCCTACATTGTCGGCAACTGGAAAATGCACGGCACCCGGGCCATGCTGGCCGAAGCGCGCGCGATTGATCGCGCGGCAGAGCGCTTGTTGAAGGTGGAAGTGGCGCTGGCGCCGCCGTTCACGCTGATTCACGCCACCCGCAAGGAAGCCAACCTGATCGGCATCGGTGCGCAGGATGTGCACGCGGCCGAAGGCGGTGCGCACACCGGCGATATCTCGGCTGCCATGGCGAAGGATGCCGGTGCCGGCTTTACCATTGTCGGGCATTCGGAACGCCGCGCCGACCACAAGGAAAGCAATGCGCTGGTCCAGGAAAAGGCCACTGCGGCCATCGCTGCCGGCATGAACGTGATCGTCTGCGTTGGCGAGACCGAGGAAGAGCGCGATTCGGGCAAGGCCGAAGCGGTCGTGGGTCGCCAGCTGACCGGTTCGCTGCCCACGGGCGAAGGCGTGGCCGAAAAGGTCACCGTGGCTTACGAACCCGTATGGGCCATCGGCACCGGTCGCACGCCGACCGTGGACGATATCGGTGCGATGCACCGCCACATCCGCGCCAAGCTGGTATCCATCTACGGGGAAGAGGGCCAAGGCATCCGCATCCTCTACGGCGGTTCCGTGAAGCCCGACAACGCTGCCGAGCTGCTGGCTGCCGACGAAGTGGGCGGTGCCCTGGTCGGCGGGGCCAGCCTGACGGCCGAAAGCTTCCTCGGCATCATCGTCGCCGCTGCCGAGGCGCAGGACGAGAAGTCCTGATCCGCAATCCCGGTGCCTTGGCTTGTGCCCTTGTGGGGGCGGGGCAAGGCGCCTATGTGGGCCTCCACCACAGATCCAGACAAGAATAGCGTCCACCCGTCATGTTCATCTTCTTCACCGTGCTCCAGGCGATTGTCGCTGCCACTCTCGTGATCCTCGTGCTCATGCAGCGCTCCGAAGGTGGCGGCCTTGGCATCGGCGGCGGCGGCAGCCCGGGTGGCCTGATGTCGGCACGCGGTGCAGCGGATTTCCTGACGCGGGCCACCAAGTGGTCGGCGGTGCTGTTCGTCGGTCTGTCGATCGTGCTCGCGGCGCTGGCGGTGGACGTCTCCGGCCAGCGTGAGTTCGACGAGACGCTGGATCGTTCGACCACCACGCCCGGCACCGAAACGACCGCTGCGGGTGACGAAAGTGCCCCTGCGCAGGAAGCGCCTGCCGAAGATCCGCTGGCCGATCTCGACCAGTAGGATTTTTCTGCGGGCAATTTGCCCGTATTTGTGAAAAGCGGCGCCAAAGTGCTTGCGCCGAATCCCGGTGTGAGCTTAAGGCCCGACTCCCATGGCGCGGTACATTTTCATCACCGGCGGCGTGGTCTCCTCGCTCGGCAAAGGTCTCATGGCAGCCTCTCTGGCAGCCCTCCTTCAGGCGCGTGGGTACAAGGTACGCATCCGCAAGTTCGACCCCTATCTCAACGTCGATCCGGGGACGATGAGCCCCTACCAGCACGGTGAGGTCTACGTCACCGACGATGGTGCCGAGACCGATCTGGACCTGGGGCATTACGAGCGGTTCACGGGCGTTTCGGCGCACCAGAACGACAACATCACCTCCGGCCGCGTCTATCGCGACATCATCGCCAAGGAACGTCGCGGCGATTACCTGGGCGCCACCGTGCAGGTGATCCCGCATGTGACCGACGCGATCAAGCAGTTTGCGCTGGCCGACCAGGGCGACCACGATTTCATCCTGTGCGAGATCGGCGGCACGGTGGGCGACATCGAGAGCCTGCCGTTCATGGAGGCGATCCGCCAGCTGCGCAACGAGCTGGAGCCGGATCAGACCGTCTCCGTCCACGTCACGCTGGTGCCCTACATCGCGGCTGCGGGTGAGCTGAAGACCAAGCCCACGCAGCATTCCGTGCGAGAACTGGCTTCGCTGGGCATCAAGCCCGACGTGCTGCTGTGCCGCTGCGAGCATCCGCTGCCCGATGGCGAGCGGCAGAAGATCGCCAACTTCTGCAACGTGCGCAAGGAATCGGTGATCCCGGCACTGGATGCCAGCAGCATCTATGCCGTGCCGCAACAGTACCATGGCGAAGGGCTGGACAGCGAAGTACTGCGCCACTTCGGCATGCTCGGCACGTCCAACCCGCCGGACCTGGCGCGCTGGGTGGACGTTGTCGACCGTTACGAGAATCCCGAGGGTGAAGTTACCATCGGCGTGGTGGGCAAGTATGTCGGCCTGCCCGATGCCTACAAGTCGCTGAACGAAGCGCTGGTGCATGGCGGCATGGCCAACCGCACCAAGGTCAACATCCGCTGGATCGATGCCGAGCTGTTCGAAAAGGACGACAGCGAAATCACGGCCGAGCTGGAGCCATTGCACGGCATTCTGGTGCCCGGCGGCTTTGGCGAGCGTGGGTCCGAAGGCAAGATCGCCTCAGTCCGCTTCGCGCGCGAGCGCAAGGTGCCGTTCTTCGGCATTTGCCTGGGCATGCAGATGGCCTGCATTGAGGGCGCGCGCAACACGGCCGGAATTGCCGAGGCAAGCTCCACCGAATTCGGCGAAACGCCGGAACCGGTGGTGGGCATCATCACCGAATGGATGAGCAAGGAAGGCCTGCAGAAGCGGTCTGCCAATACCGACCTTGGCGGCACCATGCGCCTTGGCGCCTACGAGGCCAAGCTTTCCCCGAACAGCCACGTCTCGGGCATCTATGGCGGTGCGACATCGATTTCCGAACGCCATCGCCACCGCTACGAAGTTAACTCGGCCTACATGGAGGCGCTGGAGGAGGGTGGCCTGATCTTTTCCGGGATGTCTCCCGACGGGTTGCTGCCCGAAATTGTCGAGCGACCGGACCATCCCTGGTTCGTCGGCGTGCAATTCCACCCCGAATTGAAGAGCCGCCCGTTCGATCCGCATCCCCTGTTCAAGGGTTTCATCGCTGCCGCCCTGGCCCAGTCGCGCCTGGTATAGCTAACGCAGCGCTGCCAGATATGGTTATTGCGCGATGTTGACTGGAGTGAAAATAATCTTGCATCGGAAGGGCCTGTAGGCGTAATCGTACAAGTAAGGGTAAAGGTTGTGTGGGCCGCTGGGGAGTGCAGGCACACGCTTCCGGAATTTTCGGCCCATGGGCTTTAACCGGCCGCGCGGTCGGGCATGAGATGCCTGCTGCACAGTCGGAACAGTCTTGCTCATCGAAGGCGGCTGTCTCTTGCGACCCGGACAGCCATTTTCGCGAGTGAGTCGGCGCAGATGCGTCGAGGGGGCGGGGCTTTAGCGGGCCCCGCCCCCAACGTTTCATTGCCTAGGAAATGTGGTTAAGCAGATCAGGCCGCGTCGGCCTCGTCGTTACCCTTGTCCTTGTTCTCGACCACCTTCAGCGAATTGCCGCCGATGGCGATCTTCTTCGGCTTCATGGCTTCGGGCACTTCGCGCACCAGGTCGATCACCAGCAGGCCGTCTGCCAGGTCGGCGTCCTGCACGCGGACATAATCGGCCAGTTCGAAGCGGCGTTCGAAACCGCGGTTGGCGATGCCGACATGCAGCATTTCGCCCTCGGCGGCTTCCTCGCGCTTGCGGCCCTGCACGGTCAGCAGGTTCTGCTGTGCGGTAATATCGAGGTCTTCGGGCTTGAACCCGGCCACGGCAATGGTGATGCGATAGGCATCTTCATCGCGCCGCTCGATATTGAAGGGGGGATAGTTGTCGCCGCTGTTGCGGGCGTTGTTCTCCAGCAGGTCGAACAGGCGGTCAAAGCCGACGGTGGAGCGGCGATAGGGAGTGAAATCCATACGGTTCATTTGCAACAAATCCTCTTTTGAGCAATTTGACATGTGTGCGGACCCGCTTTCGGCATCCGCGAGTTTCAGATAGGGAGCGCAATTGCGCTTTCAAGAACTGCCAATCCAGCACTCTCAGGGGACTTACGTGAGCAAGCCCAAGGTCGAAATCTACACCAAGATGTATTGCGGTTACTGCCACCGGGCCAAGCGCCTGCTGGATGGCAAGGGCGTGGACTACGAGGAATTCGATATCACGCTGGGTGGCCCCAAGCGGGAGGAAATGCTGGCGCGCAAGCCCGACGCGATGACGGTGCCGCAGATCTTCATCGACGACCAAGCCATCGGCGGCTCGGACGAACTGCATGCGCTCGATCGGGCGGGCAAGCTGGACCCGCTGCTCGGCCTCTGAGGGGGCGTAACGATGCCGAAGATCGCTCTCCTGCAAATGACCTCGGGCACGGACCCGCTGGCCAATGCCGCGTCGATCGCCGATGCTGCGGCGCTGGCGGCGGGGGAGGGAGCGAGCATGCTCTTCACCCCCGAAATGGCCGGCCTGCTGGACCGCAACCGCAAGCGGGCCGCCGAGCATATCGTTCCGGAAAGCGAAAGCCCGGTGGTGGAACGCGTGGCGCGCGCAGCAGGTGACGCCGGCATCTGGATTGCGCTGGGCATACCCGTTGCATTGGAGGACGGGCGCTGGGCAAATCGAACGGTGCTGTTCGATGCGCAAGGCCAGGTCGCCGCGCGCTATGACAAGATCCACATGTTCGATGTCGAACTGGACACCGGCGAAAGCTGGCGCGAATCCGCCGCCTACGCGCCAGGCGAACAGGTGGTGACAGTAGAGGATACGCCGCTGGGACGCCTTGGCCTGACGATCTGCTACGACATCCGTTTTCCCGCCTTGTTCGAGGAACTTGGCCGCCGCGCCTGTGATGCCGTGGCAATTCCCGCCGCCTTCACCGTACCCACCGGCAAGGCGCACTGGCACCTGCTGCAACGCGCCCGCGCGGTTGAAGCCAGCGCCTTTGTGATTGCCCCTGCGCAAGTGGGCGAGCACGCAGACGGGCGCTCCACCTACGGCCACTCGCTGGTGGTGGATCCATGGGGCGAAGTCCTGCTCGACATGGGCGGCGACAAGGCCGGCCTGGCGCTGTGCGATATCGACCCTGGCCGGATTGCCGAAGTGCGCAAACAGCTGCCCAGCCTTGCCAACAAGCGCGTTATACCTACATCACGCGAGCCATGATCGTTTACGACCTTTCCTGTGACAACGGCCATCGGTTCGAAGGCTGGTTCGGATCTTCCGAAGACTTTGCTTCGCAGCAGGAGCAGGGGCTTGTCTCCTGCCCGACCTGCGGTTCGCTGGCGGTGGACAAGGCTCCGATGGCGCCTGCCGTGGGCAAGAAGGGCAACCAGCAGGCTGCGTTTGCCGCGCCCGACAAGGGCAAGGGGCTGTCGAATACCCCGATGACGCCTGAAGTGGCTGAAGCGATCAGCAAGCTCGCCGAAGCCCAGGCAAAGGCGCTGGAGAACAGCACCTGGGTAGGCAAGGATTTCGTCGAGCAATCGCGCGCCATGCATTATGGCGAGCGCGACCATGCCGCCATTCATGGCGAGGCAACCCTTGAGCAAGCCAGGGAATTGCTGGACGAAGGCGTGCCCGTCGCCCCCCTGCCGCTGCCGGTTGCACCACCTGAAGACGTGAACTGATTGCCACGGACGCAGAGCCCGATTAGGGGAGTTTCCGGGCGCCCGTAGCTCAGTCGGATAGAGCATCGGATTCCTAATCCGGGGGCCACAGGTTCGAATCCTGTCGGGCGCACCAAAGGGCAGCATCCTGCAAGGGTGCTGCCCTTTGGTTTGCCCCCATCAGGTTCGGACCTTGTTCGGAGTCGGAAGCCGGAGGGCTGGAGACAACGAGGCGGCGGAGCCGCCGAGTAATCCTGTCGGGCGCACCACCTGCCGCTAGAACCCGCTAGAACCGCACCACCACCTTGCCGACCTGCTGGTTCGATTCGAGATAGGCGTTCGCCTCCACCAGCGAATCCAGTCCCTCGAATGTCTTTGCGATCACCGGCGTCAGCTGCCCGCCTTCCAGCCCGGCCAGGATCTTGCGCTGCGCTGCTGCAAAGCGATGCGGGTGGTTCCATATCTCGCTCGCCACCCATCCGCGCATGCTGGCGCCCTTGAAGGCCATCGGCCAGTGGGGATAGGGCGTGGGCTCTCCGCTGAGCCCGCCGTAGACGAACAGGATGCCGCGCTCCGCCAGCGCCTGCGCCAGCGTGTCGACATAAGGCCCGCCGACGGGGTCGAAGGCGCAGCGCGCGCCGTGGCCGCCGGTAATTGCCATCACGCGGTCGACGAGGTCTTCTTCCTGTGTGGCGATGACATGGTCGGCGCCGTGTTGCCTGAGTGCTACGGCCTTGTCGGACGTGCGGGTGGCGGCGATCGAGACGGCGCCAGCCCAGTTGGCCAGCTGGACGGCGGCAAGTCCCACGCTGGACGATGCAGCCGGAATGATAACGCCGTCACCGATGCCCACGTCGGCCACCTCGATGATGGCAAAGGCGGTGATGTACTGCATCCAGATGGCAGCGGCCTGCTCGTCCGACAGGCTTTCGGGTGCGGGCAGCAGGATGCGCGCGGGAACGATCGCCTCCTCTGCCCAGATGCCATAGTCGCCCTGGCTGATCATCGGCAGCACGCACACGCGGTCACCGACTGCATGGTTTTCGACGCCGGCGCCCAGCGCGGTGATGGTGCCGACGCCTTCATAGCCGATCCGGCTGGGCAATTGCGGTTCAACCGGGTAGCGACCGGCTCGATACATGGCTTCCGCGCGGTTCAGGCCGACGGCGCTCACATTGATGCGAACCTCGCCAGGGCCCGGTTCGCCGATATCGCCGGTCTCGATCTGCAGGACCTCGGGGCCGCCGGTTTGGTGGAATCGTACAAAGCGCGTCATCGTTCTCTCCCTTTGCCGTGGGATGCCGCAGGGGCGGGCAAAAAGAAAGGGGCCCCTCCCGAAGGAGAGGCCCCGTTCTTGTTTGGCTGTCGACTTCGATCAGAACCGCAGGTTCGCACCGAAGTAGAAGCGACGGCCGTTGGTGTCGTAGAACGTGGCGTTGTACGAACCACCCGGCAGGGTCGCACCCGTGCCATCCAGCGCCGTGTCGCGGCCACCCAGCGGCGGACGCTTGTTGAACAGGTTCTGGATACCGAACCGCAGGTTGATATCGTCCGTGATGGCATAGGAGCCATTCAGGTCGAACATGTTGTAGCTCGGGTAGCCAGTGGTCGAGTTCGGACCGAACTGTGCTTCCGAAGCGTCTTCGATCGACGGCAGGTGCTGCCACTGGATACCGACGTAGGCCGGACCCCAGTTGTAGCCCACGGTGGTGAGGATACGATATTCGTACACACCCGTGTTCAGGCCGTTTTCACCCGTACCCTGCGTGCCAACGTAATCCACGACCGGAACGATGCCGGCGAGAGAAGTCGACTCGAAGTGGATCAGGTAGTTGGCCAGCACGTTCAGGTTCAGCGAACCCGGACCCACGTCGAAGCCCCAGTCGAGCTGGGCGTCGATGCCCTGCACGCTGAATGCACCGTTGTTGACGTAGGTGCGGCTGACGTTGCCCAGACCACCGTTCTGCGTATTGCGCGGAACCAGCTGGCAGAACTGCGAGTTGGCCACGTCGACGGCGCTGCCGCTGGCGAATGCCGGGTTCAGGGCCGGGTCGAAGCACTGCTGCAGTGCCACGGCCACGGTCTGTTCACCGATGGCATTCTCCACCGAGATGTCGAACCAGTCCACCGACAGGCGGAAGCGGTTGAACAGCGCGCTGGTGAACGGCGAGGTGATAACCACACCGGCAGTCCAGGTGTCGGCCGTTTCCGGGGTCAGGTTGGGGTTACCAACCGTCGTCGGGAAGGCGAAGCCGAAGGTGCTGGGGTTGTTGGCGCCGTTGACGTAGGTGCCGCTGCTATCCTGCAGATAGAAGAAGTCATCTGCAGTCAGGTCGCCGGTCTGGTCCATCAGGGCACGGCAGACTGCCTCAACCTGCGCGCCGTTCGGGTTGGCCGGGTTGGCAGAGAACGACAGCGGGTTGTTGATCGCACAGGGGTCACCCGCGGTGTTCACACCAAAGGTCTGCTGTGCGGCCAGGAACAGCTCGCCGATGTTCGGAGCACGTTCCGCGCGGTTGTAACCACCGCGGACGCGGAGCCAGTCGGTCACTTCCCAGTCACCCAAGATCTTGTAGGTGTAGCTGGTACCCGTGGTCGAGTAGTCGGAGATACGACCGCCAAGCTCCAGGCTGAACGACGCAATGCCGGGCAGATCCGCCAGGATCGGGACCAGCATTTCGCCGTATACTTCATGCACGTCGAACGATGCATCGACGTTGCCGCTGGGATAGATGCCCAGCGCCTGGTCGTTGAACGAACGGCCCTGCGTGGTCAGCGTATCGTTGTCGAAGCTGTACTGCACTTCGCGATAGCTGGCACCCAGCGCGATGCCCAGTTCACCTGCGGGAAGGTCAACCAGACCACCCGAGATGTTGGCTTCGGCAATCGTCTGAGTCACTTCGCCGCGGTTCTTCAGGTCGGCACGCACGGCTTCGAGGCAGTCTTCCGAGAAGCCGCCGGCAGGCGGCTGGTAGAAGTTCAGGCCCGAAGTACAGGTACCGGTCGAGGCGCCGAAGCCACCTTGTGAAGGGTTACCCGTCTGTTCGAAGCCCTGGCCGAAGTTGCCGGAGTTGAGAACGGTGCGCATGCGGCTCAGCGAGTAGACGCCCGTCTGCTTCGCGTAAGTCGACGAGATGCCGTGGCTGACGAAGGCTTCCCAAGCAAAGCTGGTGCCGGGGACGAAACCTTCGAGGCCCGCCGTCATGTTGTACGTCGTCACGTCGGTGGTCGTTTCACGATTTTCGGGCAGCAGGGCCTGGATCGTGAACGGGTCGTTAGCCGCCGAGACAACAGGCTGCAGCGGTTGCTGAACCGTGAGGTCAAGACCCGAAGTCGGATCGCCGGGGGTGTTGTAGATCGGGGTAATGTACCCCGGATCACCCGGTCCGGCGAGGCGAACACGGCTGTCGAGCAGCGTCACCAGATCCGACGGCAACTGATCGTCATCGATGCCGGTGCGGTCAACGTTTACACCCCAACCGGCGAAGATCGGGCCCGGCTCGTTACGCGTGAAGGTCTCCACGTGGCTGAACAGGCCCTGGGCAAACACCCCGACCCAGTCGTTGATCTCGTAGTTGCCGCGGGCGAAGAAGTTGTAACGCGTCAGCGGCAGGATCAGGTAGAGGTCGGTGTTGTTCTGCGAGATCGTGCCGTTCGAGGCGCGCAGGTACGGCAGACCATCATCCGGCAAGTTGAAGGCACTGTTGCCGAAGCCACCGAAGTTGGTGGTGAAGGCAGTGCCATCGGCCTGGGTGAAGACGGTCTGGCCAAGCGCGCCGGGGTTGGCGAGCACGCGGGTCAGGAACGAATCCGGATCATCGGGATCGATCGGAACATCGATGTACTGCGTGCCGTCCGGAGCACCCGGGAACACCGCACCGTAGTTCGGCAGGTTGCCGAAGCCAAAGTTGATGCCCGGCTGTTCGATGAAGAACTGCGTACCGCCGATGGTCGGGTCGCTCCACAGGTCGCGATACCAGTCGCGATCGCGCTGGAAGTTGGCTTCACGGGTATTGATCGACATGGCGATCGACACGTTGCCGCGACCGTCGGCGAAGTCGGAACCCATGATGCCCGACAGCTGGTATTCGAAGTTGTCACCTTCCTGGGTGATACCGAACTGGGCGTCCAGTTCGAGACCTTCGAAGTCCTTCTTCAGGATGAAGTTGGTAACACCGGCCACGGCGTCGGCACCGTAGGTTGCCGATGCACCGCCCGAGATCACCTCGACACGCTCGATGGCGGCGGCAGGGATGGTCGAGATATCGACCACGCCCGAAGCGTTGCCCGGCGTACCGCGACGACCGTCGATCAGCACGAGGTTACGGTTGGTACCCACACCGCGCAGCGACACGGTAGCAGCACCCGGCGTATTGGTTGCAGTCGGCTGGATGTCGCCGCCCGCGGTCGGGGTCTGCGCCGGCACGAACTGCGGCAGGCGGTTGAGGTTGGCTTCGATAGCGGCGGTCGAGGACTGCTCGAGCAGGCCGGAATCGACGGTAACCATCGGGCTGGTGGAGTTGAAATCCTGGGTTGCGATACGCGAACCCGTCACCACGATACGTTCGCGCGGCTGGTCCTCGTCCTCGTCCTGCGCCATGGCCGGGGCGGCCATGAGCATGGTGCTGGCACCACCTGCCAGCAGGGCAGCCTTGAACAGCTGCTTTTGGTTAAAGGTCTTCACTTTGTGCTCCCTTCACAGTGAAAGCGGCCCCGCAACGCGCGGTCCCGCCAGTTTGCATCGTCCCACGAAAGATTGCCCGTTGCATCGCCGACAAGCACTCTGGTTGCCGACGCGATTTCGCGGGATTCACGTGTTTGATGGAATGAAACGGGTGCGGAAGCCGCGTGCACGGATGCCGGAGACAGTCGTCCCGTCATGGCGCTGAAAGGCGCTGTATGCATTCGTTTCCTCCCCCGGTAGACAGGTCTTGAATCGACCGGTCTTCACCGAATTCCTGCCATATTCCGGCTTGTTGATAGTGTCTAGTCGAGGAATCGCAGGGCATGTGGAAGGGACCTCTGTCGCCCGGCAAAAGACCACCCGATTTGCACGTCCAATGCCATTTTCTTCATGTTCGTGAAATTTAATTACGCCTGTATTCCAATGGCATAAGAGAGATTTTACCGCGATTCTCGTCTCAAGCGCAATAAAGTGTTGCCTCGCTGCATCGCCTTGCAAATTCATCGCCTGTAAATTTCGTTGATCGAGTCCGAACGCCCGGATTCCGCGGAGAATCACGCCAATTGTGGAGGAATCTTGCGCCGGGCTGCAGCTTCGCTATCCAAGTCGGACAAAGTAAATTATGCCCCCGCTTAAAGGGAGAGCGCAAAAGCAATGAGCAAAGCCCGCGACGGGAAACGGACAGAGGTGAGGGGCGACGTCGTGCCGGCGTGGCGCAGCATGCTGATTGCGCGTGCAAGAGCCGTCTATGCCGATGGCTCGCAAGCCCAGGAAGATCCCGCCGCCTGCGCGGAATTGAGCAAGCTGCTGGGCCCCATGGCCGACGAAGCGCTGCGCATTGTAGAAGCCTTTGCCCACGGTGCCCGTGCGGGGGATGGCATTTCCGGCCGCGGTAACGCCGTGCCGCCGGAATTCGATACGCGCCTGTCGATCATCCTCAATGGCCTGGCGCCCGAGGCGGAGACACACCGCGCCGGCGAACTGGGCACCACATCGGTTATCCAGCAAGAGCTGTGGCAACTGCTCTACAAGGTGCGCGAGAGCGCCGAACTGTCCTATGCGCGCGAAATCGACCTTGTGGAGCTGGACCGTCGCATCCTGTTCCTGCTGCGCAGCCAGGGCGCGCTGGTGCCTGCCGATATTTCTGGCTCGGTCGGCGTCGACAAGGCGCAAGTCAGCCGTTCGGTCAAGCGGCTGCTTGAGTTGAAAATGGTGGAGCGCGAGCAGATTCGCGCGCCCGTCAGCCTTACTCGTAAGGGCGCGACGCTGGCAGACCGCTTGCTGCGCCTGGCAGAATTGCGCAACCGCGAACTGACTTTCGATATCGGGGACGAGGAGCTGGCGGCTTTCTTCTCCGTCATCGAGAAGCTGCTGCGGCGTGCAGTGATGCTGTATGAGCAGGAACGCGCGCTGAGCCACACCGATGTCAAATCGCTCAATCCGTTCACCATCGATCCGGAATACTCGCCCGACTCGGGCCATCCCATCGTGATCGAACGGGGGCGGATCATTTCGCCGCTGATGACTCTCTCCGCCTACTTCAGTCGAAGTGGAGCTTTGACTTTCAAGCGGCTGACGAACCTATCGAATTTCGAAAGCTGGGTGCTCAACGAGATCGCTCTTGATGCGCCGATCGACTGGAACACGCTGGTCTCCCGGCTGGACCGCGATCACAGCCAGGCCGGGCGCACTGTCAGCGCGCTTGTGGAACGCGGGCTGGTGGAGCGCACCGGCAAGCCCGGACGACGCCACGGACGCTTCACGCCCACGCCGGAAGGCAAGCGTTTGTTCGAGATCATCCAGGAAGCCAGTCGCCAACGCGGCGCCTTCCTGATGGCCCCGCTTTCGGTGCCGGAACGGGAGAAATTCGCCGCCACCTTCGAAAAGGTGCGCCGCAACGCCGTGGTCCAGCTGGAGCGCGAGCGTACTTTCGACGAACTGGGCCAGGACCTGGCCTGACCGCCGTCCGGCCTGTCCCGGACTGGTGGCGGGTTAGCGTACGCGCTCGACGCGGACCGAGGCCTGGCGATCGAAGGTCATCAGGAAGCTGCCGAGCGAAGCCCGATCGATCTCCACCCGGTCACCCTCACGCGGGGGACGGTAGGAGAAGGGCACGCTTTCGGTGAAGATCCACTGCGCGCCGTCTTCCAGCGTGATGAGGTAGATGCCGGGCTGGCGCTGGGTCACTGCGCTGACCCGCGCGCGCAGTTCGTCGAGTTCGCCAGCCGGGGTCGAGTTGAAACGTTCGGGTGAGCGGATGTCTTCGCGCCCGAAGCCCGAAGGGCCACCGGAATCCAGCGGCGCGCCGCTGCCGCCACGCGGCACCGCCATTTCGCCTGGAACCGAATTGCGCGGCTGGCCACCGGCAGACCGGATATTGTTGTCGTAACAGGCAAGGCGGGCCGTCGGATCGTCGATCTGCGCACAGTTGCGCAGGATATTGAGCACGATGGCATCGTCCACCTGCGCAGCGGCAGGGGTGGCGGTCAGGGCCAGCGGAAGGCCTGCAACGGCAAGGGCCAGGGTCAAATTCGGGGCGCGGAACGCGGTCATGGTGTCAGGAAACTCCTCTCGTCAGGCAGCGTGATGACGTGGAAGAGTGTATCGCGCAAGGGGCTTGCGGCGCGGTGAACGCACGCCGCAAGGGTATTCCCCGGTTGGATGGCGTCAGGCGTCCACCGTCTTGGCGTCGGAGGCGTCCAGCACGCCGCGGCGAATCTGGTCGCGCTCCATGCTTTCGAACAGTGCCTTGAAATTGCCTTCGCCAAAACCCTCGTCACCCTTGCGCTGGATGAATTCGAAGAACACCGGGCCGACCTGCGCCTCGGCAAAGATCTGCAGCAGCAGGCGGGGGGAGCCGCCCTCGGTTGTGCCGTCGAGCAGGATGCCACGCATCTTCAGCGCTTCCACGTCTTCGCCGTGGCCGGGCAGGCGTTCGTCCAGCATTTCGTAATAGGTGGCGGGCGGGGCGGTCATGAAGGGGACGCCGAAATCCTTCAGCTTGTCCCATGCCGCCACGAGGTCGTCGCAGATGAGGGCGATATGCTGGATGCCTTCGCCGTTGAACTCGCGCAGGAACTCCTCGATCTGGCCCTTGCCGCCTTCGCCTTCCTCGTTGAGCGGAATACGGATCTTGCCGTCGGGCGCCGTCAGCGCCTTGGAGGTGAGGCCGGTATACTCGCCCTTGATGTCGAAGAAGCGGATCTCGCGGAAGTTGAACAGCGTTTCGTAATAGTCCGCCCAATAGGCCATGCGGCCGCCGTAGACATTGTGGGTCAGGTGATCGATCACGTTGAAGCCGGCACCTTCGGGATGCTTCTCGACGCCGTTCAGGTATTCGAAGTCGATATCGTAGATGGAGAGGCCTTCGCCGTTCTCGTTCTCGTAACGGTCGATCAGGTAGATGATCGCGCCGCCAATCCCGCGGATGGCGGGGATGCGCAGTTCCATCGGGCCGGTTTCGACCTGCACCGGCTCTGCCCCGCGAGCCAGCAGTTCGTCATAGGCCTTGGCGGCGTCCTCCACGCGAAAGCCCATGCCGCAGGCGGAGGGGCCGTGTTCGCGCGCGAAGAACCAGGCCGCGCTGCGCGGTTCGTAGTTCAGGATCAGATTGATCTGGCCCTGTCGCCAGAGCTGCACGTCCTTGGAGCGGTGCGAGGCGACGTGCAGGAAGCCCATCGCCTTGAACACCGGTTCGATCACGCCTTTCTCCGGCGCACAGAATTCCACAAATTCAAAGCCGTCAAGGCCGATGGGGTTTTCGAAGAGGTCAGTCATGGTTTCATATGTAACTTTTTTCATGCGAAACCGCAACCGCGAATCGAGGGCATGGATCACACAGCCCATCGAACAAACCGCAGCACTGCAAGGAATGCGCTTGAATCCACGCCACCTTTGTGATTCAAGGTCTCCCATGAACGCGCTGGCTCATCGCAAGAACATCGTCCAGGAGCGGATCGTGAACGCGATTGCGCTGCTGGTGCTGATGCTGATCGGTGGCCTTGCACTTATCGGGCCCTCCGGAATCCTGGCCTGGGGCGAACATGCCTCGCGCCTTGAAGAGCACCAGGCGCGCATTGCCGAGTTGCAGGAACGTCGGGCCGAACTGGAAAACCGTGTATCCCTGCTGGATCCCGAGAATGTCGATCCCGACTATGCCGACGAACTGGTGCGCGGTAACCTGAACGTTGCCCACCCTGACGATTACGTCGTCGAACTGGAACCGATCGACTGATCGAACGCTTCGGATTGGCACCGCCGACAATCCTTTTTCACCACATCGGTAAATGGACCAAGTGCGGCGTTGCCAGTGCGTCTCACTCGCGATTATAGGCACTGTTGAATCACGATCTGCGCCGGATTGGCGGCGCAAAGAAGGGGATGACATCTTGGCCAAAGCCTCCACCTCCAGAAGCACCAAGGGCAAGAGCACGCCTGCGCCCAAACCTGCCGATAGCGACGATAATTTCGCCCTGCGATCGCTGCAGGAGGCACTGGAGAAGGAAACCCGCTTCGACGCCAGCGAAGAGCAACTGATGCACTTTTACGAGCAGATGCTGCTGATTCGCCGGTTCGAGGAGAAGGCCGGCCAGCTTTACGGCCTTGGCCTGATCGGCGGTTTCTGCCACCTCTACATCGGCCAGGAAGCGGTCGCTATCGGCCTGCAAAGCGCGCTGGACAATGACAAGGACAGCGTGATCACAGGCTATCGAGACCATGGGCACATGCTGGCCTATGGTATCGATCCCAAAGTCATCATGGCCGAACTGACGGGCCGCGCAGCGGGTATCTCCAAGGGCAAGGGCGGCTCGATGCACATGTTCAGCACCGAGCACAAGTTCTACGGCGGCCACGGCATCGTCGGCGCGCAGGTGGCGCTGGGCGGCGGGCTGGCTTTTGCCCACAAGTACAACGAGGACGGCGGCCTGTGCCTTGCCTATTTCGGCGACGGCGCGGCGAACCAGGGCCAGGTCTACGAAACCATGAACATGGCCGCGCTGTGGAACCTGCCGATCGTCTTCGTGGTGGAGAACAACCAGTACGCGATGGGCACGGCGGTCAAGCGCTCCAGCGCGGAGACCGAGTTCTATCGCCGCGGCACGGCGTTCCGCATCCCCGGCATGGGCGTGGACGGCATGGACGTGCTGGCCGTGCGCCAGGCTGCCGAAATCGCCTTTGCCCACGTGCGCGAGGGCAACGGTCCGGTGCTGATGGAATGCAACACCTACCGCTATCGCGGTCACTCCATGTCCGACCCGGCGAAATACCGCACGCGTGAGGAAGTGCAGGAGCAACGCGAACACCACGACCCGATCGAGCGGGTGAAGAAGGACCTTGCCGCTGCGGGCATCGAAGAGGACAAGTTGAAGGAAATCGACAAGGGCATCCGCGCCACCGTGGCCGAAGCCGCCGACTTCGCCGAAAGCTCGCCCGAACCGGAGGCCAGCGAACTCTACACCGATGTGCTGGTGGAGGAGTACTGAGCCATGGCGATCGAACTGAAGATGCCCGCGCTTTCGCCCACCATGGAAGAAGGCACGCTGGCCAGGTGGCTGGTGAAGGAAGGCGACACCGTCTCCTCCGGCGACGTACTGGCCGAGATCGAGACCGACAAGGCGACGATGGAATTCGAATCGATCGATGAAGGCACGGTCGGCAAGATCCTGGTGCCCGAAGGTACCGAAGAGGTGAAAGTCGGCACCGTCATCGCCATCCTCGCTGGCGAGGACGAGGACGTCGCCGACATCGAAGCGCCCGCAAAAAACGACGAAGCCCCTGCCGAAAGCGCTGCAGAGGCGCCGTCGGCACCGGAAATCGCCGAGGCTGCAGGCAAGCCCGCGGCCAAGGAACGCGCATCCGATCCGGAGGTGCCCGAAGGCACCAATATGGTGAAGCTGACCGTGCGCGAGGCGCTGCGCGACGCCATGGCCGAGGAGATGCGCCTCGACGAACGCGTGTTCGTGATGGGCGAGGAAGTGGCCGAGTACCAGGGTGCCTACAAGGTGACCCAGGGCCTGCTCGATGAATTCGGGCCAAAGCGCGTGATCGACACCCCGATCACCGAATACGGCTTTGCCGGCATCGGCACCGGCGCCGCCATGGGCGGCCTGCGCCCGATCGTGGAATTCATGACCTTCAACTTCGCCATGCAGGCGATTGACCACATCATCAATTCCGCGGCGAAAACCAACTATATGTCGGGCGGCCAGATGCGCTGCCCGGTGGTCTTCCGTGGCCCCAACGGCGCGGCCAGCCGCGTGGGTGCGCAGCACAGCCAGAACTACGGCCCGTGGTACGCCAGCGTGCCCGGCCTGATCGTGATCGCGCCCTACGACGCATCGGATGCCAAGGGCCTGCTGAAGGCCGCCATCCGCAGCGAAGACCCGGTCGTCTTCCTTGAGAACGAGCTGGTCTACGGCCAGAGCTTCGAAGTCGCCCAGCTGGACGATCACGTGCTGCCGATCGGCAAGGCACGCATCATGCGCGAAGGCGCTGACGTCACCATCGTGTCCTACTCCATCGCCGTGGGCGTGGCGCTGGAGGCGGCGGAAGAGCTGGCAGAGCAGGGCATCGATGCCGAAGTCATCGACCTGCGCACGCTGCGTCCGCTGGATACGGCCACCATCCTGGAAAGCCTGGCCAAGACCAATCGCCTGGTGATTGCCGAGGAAGGCTGGCCGACCTGCTCGATCGCTTCCGAAGTGACGGCGGTGTGCATGGAGGAAGGCTTCGACCATCTCGACGCGCCGGTGCTGCGCGTGTGCAACGAAGACGTGCCACTGCCCTATGCCGCGAACCTGGAAAAGATGGCGCTGATCGACAAGGCCAAGGTGATCGAGGCCGTGCGCAAGGTCACCTACGCGGACTGATCCGGCGCTGGCCGGGTTGCCAGGCTGCTGTGACGGGTGGCGCGCGCCGGGCGGCGTGCGTCAGCGCGATACGGCGTAGGACATGTCCGCGAAGCTGTCGCAACTTGCCACGGGATCGGGATTGCCGCTGTCGCGCTGGTAGATCTGCGTCAGGTCGCGGTCGGCGCGCACGGTGAAGCTGGCAACGGCCCTGATCTCGCCCGAGCCGAAGCCGTAGGGCGTGCCGATGATCGGCTGGTAGTCGTAGCTGATCTCCACGAACATCACTGCCTCGTCATCGAAGGCGATCACTTCCTCGTCCGCGGGGCCTATGCCGGGGATAGCGCGGACGCCACTGGGTGGAAGGGTTGCCCGAGGTCGGCACCAGGTCGATGTCGAGGTCCAGCGCGCGGGTGAAATCGACATTTTCGTAGTCGTCGATCTGGTAGGTGTCGCGCTCCTCGATGCAGACGTCGGTCTCGCTGCGCCAGTTGCTGACGTCGCGCGTAATCTCGTCATACAGCCACACCGTGCGGTCGAAGGTGGGGATTTCCACCACCTTCTTGAAGTTCTGCACGTAATTGGTGTCGGTGCTGGCCATCACGCGGCAGGTGCTGCCGCTGCGCCAGGTGCTGTAGCGCGTGCCGTTCTGCACGCGCTGCATCGGCGTGGTCTGGATCACGGCAGCGGGATCGGCCTGGGTGGTCGCCGTCATCGGACCGGTTTCGGTGTCGGTGTAAGTCCAGCTGTTGGGAGGCTGGCTGCCGTTGCAGCTCCACCAGCCCGAAGAGTCGGGATTGGGCGGCGGGTTCCACGTGGCGGCATAGGTGGACACTTCGGTCCACGTGCTGCGAGTGCCCGAGGCATAGGTCCAGTCCCGGTAATAGGTGCGCGACGGTTCCGTGTTGGGCAGCACCTGCCCGGTATCCTCGCGCCCCTGGTAATGCCAGGAATCCACCACCCAGTCATCCTGCAGCAGGTGGCCCACGTTCACGTTGGTGGCATAGGGCACGAAGCCATAGCGGATTTGCGTGCCCGGCGCCTTGCCGGCCTCTACCTGGGCATAGAAATCGCGGATCGTCTGCTTCAGCGTGTCGAGGCGCGAAAGGCTGTCACCGGGATTGCGGTGCCGCATCGAGCCGGTGGTATCGATCACCATCATCACGTCGAGGTTGCTGAAGTTCAGGATGGCGCTGCATTCGACTTCCACGTCCATGTTCTCGTGCCCGAACACCTGCATCAGCGTGGTAGGCACATCCACTGTGGCAACGCCCGAAATGGCGTAGTCGTTCTCCAGCGTCATCTGGAAGCTGCGGTTATCGGTGCCGTAGACTCCGTCGCGAAAGTTGATGTTGAAGAAGCGCTGCCCCACGCTGGCGACATCGCCGGGAATTTCTCCCGTCACCGGGGCTGCCGCACCCAGCCGCTGGCGCGCGGCCAGCACGCCGGCATCGCAGGCCTGCTGCAACTGCACCTTCGCCAGGTATCCGCGCCCCATGTCCACGCCGCCGCCCACCAGCGCCAGCAGCGGGAACAGCGCGGCCGCCATCATCGCTGCGACGTTGTCCGCGCGGTCGCGCAGCAGGCGTGACAGGACGCCCGAAAAGCGTGCAGGGGAAGGCGATACAGGTGTGCTCACGGCAGTGATGCTAGCGCCCAACCGGTGATTTCACCGTTTAGGATCAAGGTTAAGAAATTCAGGCTCTTGCGCAGGGGCTTACGCACGCCACGCCACGCGGGCTTGCGCTCAGGCCTCGTCGAGCAGGAATATCGGGCGGGTGTAGGTGACGAAGGGGAATTCGATCCCCGCAAAGCCCAGGAAGCTGTCGAGCTGGTAGGAAATCACCAGCTGCAGCTCGGTCGCGCCGGTCACGCGCTGCGTGCTGGCGGTGGTGACAACGGCGTTCACGCGGTTCTGGTCCAGCAGGTAGGGCGCACCCAGCGCGGCATTTTCCGCCCAGGTTTCGATCTGCGAGTTCGAAACCTCGTTGCCCGTCTGGTACTGCACCATGGCATAGCGCGCTACATCGGCGGAAAGGCCGCGCAGCGCGTTATAGTTCTGCATGGCAATGCCCACCTGCAGCACGCCCATGAACAGCAGCAGGAAGATGGGCCCCAGCAGCGCGAATTCGATGGCCGAAGCGCCGGTTTCGTCACGCCGGATGCGGGGAAGGAAGGAACGAATGGTCATGGCTGGTTACCCGATCTGCACCGTGCGGCTGACATTGTAGGTGAAGCCCGAACCCACGCCCCACTTGGTCCAGGTGGGGGCATAGGTGTCCGTCAGGTCGACACGGATGAACTTGTATTCCACGCCGCTGCCGCAGCTGTCGGCATTGGTGACATAGGCCGTGGCCGTGCCGCAGCGATAGACTTCGGTCACGGTGATCTGCTCTGCCGTCAGGCCGGTGCTGGTGGCCAGGATATCGCGCACGGTGGTGCGCTCTGCCGATGTGGTCGGCGCCACGGCACGCACCACGGCGGCGGCTTCGGCAGCCGCGCTTTGCAGTTCAGTCTGCCGCGCGACCATGGAGCTGACTTCGAACCCGCCCAGCGCCAGGATCAGCAGGACTGGCGCGACAAACGCTGTCTCGATCGCCATCGAGCCCCTGTCGTCGCGGCGGATGCGGGCAAGTCGGGCGAGGGCGTTCATCATGCTACAAGCCTTACCTTGGATTCCGTACTCACCACGGTCGTATCCTCGGTCGAAGCCTCGGGGCAGAAGGTCTGCATGTCGGTGGTACCCGTGATGGTGATGTTGTTGGCCGCGATCATCAGGCACTGGCTGGTCACGCCCGCCGTGCCGGCGAAGAACACTTCGCTGTTGGGGAAATACATGGTCCCGTTCAGCACGGTGTTGGCATTGCCGTTCAGGCTCTGACCGTTATTCCCAGCGCCGGGACTATCGCGGTCCTCGAACACCAGCATGCCGGCCAGGTCGTTGGCATCCGCGGCCGAAACACCGACGGACATCAGTTCGGACACGGTCATGGCGGTCAGGTTGATGTCGGCGCCGCCGTTGATCTGGATCGAGGCGCCATTGTACAGCACGAACATCACGCCCGCGCCGCTCACTTCGTGCTGGCCGTTGATAATCAGCGAGCCGCCATCGATGTTGTAGACGCCGGGCGCGAAGGCGGTGTTACAGGCGATATGAATGTTGGTGTAGGTGCCGGGGCGAACGTTACCCGCCTGGGCACCATCCACGACGGTGACGTCGGAATAGGTGGTGGTGCGATTGAAATCGCGGCGTTCCCACTTCTTGTTCTGGCCGGTACCGCCCAAGTCGCGCCATACGGTTTCCTGCTGCGTTTCCGTGCCTTCGACTGTACCGTTGGGCACGATGATGTCGTTATCGCTGCTGCTGACGTCTGAGCTGGCGCGCGGGTCGGGGTTGACCCAGGGTTCCAGGTTGTTGCGGTTGGGGCCTTGCCAATAGGAATATTGCGTGATCGTGCGGATATCGACGTCGGCGAAGGTCGTGTCGCTTTCCGCAGAGCAGGTGTATTCGCGCGAAATCTGCGATTCCGTCGGGTTCGGCGGCTCAAGCTCGGAGAACGGATCGTACAGGCCGTTCATGTATTCCATGATCACGTCGTCGGTGTTGGTTTTCAGCCATTCGTCCACGCCGCCGGCGGAAAGGATCCAGCCCGCTTCAACTTCGGGGCTTCCGTCCACCTTGATCGACAGGTCGTCGGTCGACAGCGCGGCCATGCCGCAGCTGGCGGTCAGAACGGCGCTACCGCCGATGGTCACGGCGCCTTCGTCGTCTTCGTCGATGGCGATCAGGCAGCTGGTGAAGGTCACGCCTTCCTCGAAGCTGGCCTGGGCATAGGCGTATACGGTCGAGGCTTCGCCGGTCAGGAAGCTGGTGAAGGGCAGTTCCTTGGTGGCCGTGGCAGACACGGCGACGGAGTTGTTCGTGCCGCCCGCATAGTCGGCCAGCTGCACCACCGGATCGGCGTTGAAATCGTCGGTGATCGAGATGTTGGCCGCAAATTCCTGCTGCGCGCGCAGGACGTAGGTGCTTTCGGTATCGGTATCCGCAGCGGCCCAGGCGCCGGCAACGGCCGCCTGGTCGACGGCGAACTGCAATTCGCGCTTCCACATGTACCACTGGGTAACGTCCACCCCCAGGCCCGCACCGCCAATCAGCACCGGCATTCCCAGCGCGACCAGCAGCGTGGCGTTGCCGCTGCGGCACTCTGCAAGATTGCTCATCGTGTTGCGAATGAACTTACGGATCATTGGGTACACCTAAATTGGAACCAGCTAACCTTGGGCTCTTTAAGGATGCGTGGTTTCACGGATGTAACCATGCAGGGTTAACAAGCTGTTTGCCCTGGGGGCGAACAGGCGCTTTGACTCCGCCGCTCTTATCGGGTGAAGGGGCAGCCAGCATGTCTGCCGAACTCGTCGAAACCCTGCCGCTCGCCCAGCGCCTGGCGTTGGCCTATGCCCCGCCTTCGGCGCGGGGAGATACGCTGGCCCTGCTGGCGCTGGACGCGCGGTTGGCAGGCATTGTTCGCACGGATGGAGAACCGGTGATCGCGCAGATGAAGCTGGCGTGGTGGCGAGAGCGGCTGGCGCAGGATCCGCAGGACTGGCCGCTGGGCGAACCGCTGCTGGCGCTGCTGCGAAAAGGGCGTTTGGCGACGGACACGCTGGCGCCGCTGGTGGACGGTTGGGAAGGGCTGCTGGCAGACCATCTGGACGAGGGCATCGTGCACGGGTTTGTCGCTGGCCGCGTGGCGCTTTGGCAAGGGCTGGCCGCGGCCCACAGCGGCAATGCCGGGCAAGCCGGGCAAGTCGCGCACGAACATGCCCTGGCCGACCTCGCGCTCAACCTCGGGAGCGAGGCGGAAGCAGCCCTGGTGCGCGACCTTGCGCAGGCCCAGCCCTGGAACCGCCCCCGGCTGCCGCGTCCGTTGCGCCCGCTCGCCATCCTGCACGGCCTGTCGCATCGCGCCCTGCGACGCGGCGCCGGCGAACTGCTCGATGGACCGGGAGCCATGGCCACGGCCTTGCGTCTTGGCATTCTTGGGCGTTAGCGTAAGGTCCCGTATCCAAGGGGAAATACCTATGAACCGAGTCATGCTCGGCGCGTTCGGCGCCCTGCTGCTGGTGGCCCTGGGCCTGTTTCGGATGCAGGGCAGGGCGCAGGTGGAAGAGGGCGCGCCCCCGCCCGAGCCGGAAGCTGTCGAAGCGGCGGTCGATCCGGATGCGCTGCCCAGCGCCGATGTCGGCGACCTGACCGGCCCCGAACCGCCCGAAGCCTGCGAACTGACGCGCGAGCAGCGCCGGTTCTTCCTCTACGATCGAAACTGCGACCTGAAGATCACTCACAACGAGATGCTGTCGACCCGCACCGATGTCTTCCGGCGGCTGGATACCGACGGCAACAACCTGCTGACGTTCGAGGAATGGGCCATCACTACCAGCACGCGTTTCGCGGAGATGGACGCGGACGGCAACAACGAGCTGACGCAGGCCGATTTCGCCACCAGCGCGCCATCGCCGCGCAGGACTTCGCGTTCGGCTTGCGATTGCTAACTTGTCAGGCGGGAACGGCCTCCAGCCCTGCCAGCCATTCCCCGAAATCGGCCTTGGCGCGGCTTGTATAGGCTTCCTTGCGCTGTTTCTTCTTCACGTCGTGAAGCGGTGGGAACAGGCCGAAGTTGACGTTCATCGGCTGGAAGTGGTTGGCATCGGCATCGCCGGTAATGTGGCTCAGCAGCGCGCCCATGGCGGTGGTGGCAGGGGGCGGCGTCCAGGCTTCGCCCTCCAGTTCGCTGGCCGCCATCATGCCTGCCAGTAGGCCCACGGCGCTGCTTTCGACATAGCCCTCGCACCCTGTTACCTGCCCGGCAAAGCGGATGTGCGGTGCGCTCTTCAGGCGCAGCTGGCGGTCCAGCAGTTCGGGCGAGTTGATGAAGGTGTTGCGGTGCATGCCGCCAAGGCGCGCGAATTCGGCATTCTCCAGCCCCGGAATGGTGCGAAACAGCTCTACCTGCGCGCCGTATTTCATCTTGGTCTGGAAACCGACCATGTTCCACAGGGTGCCCAGCTTGTTATCCTGCCGCAGCTGCACCACGGCATAGGGCCAGCAGCCCTGCGGATGCTCCTCGGTGCGGTCGTGCGGATTATCCAGCCCCACACCCTTCATCGGGCCGTAGCGCAGCGTTTCCAGCCCCCGCTCGGCCATCACCTCGATCGGCATGCAGCCGTCGAAATAGGGCGTGTCGGCTTCCCACTCCTTGAAATCGCCCTTTTCGGCGTCGAGCAGGCCCTGCACGAAGGCCTCGTACTGCTCCTTCGTCATCGGGCAGTTGATGTAGTCGCCGTCTTCGTTGCTCGCGGCCGTGGTCTTGTTCCAGCGCGACTGGATCCAGGCTTTCGACATGTCGATGGAATCGCGATAGACGATCGGCGCAATGGCATCGAAGAAGGCGAGGCGATCTTCGCCGGTCGCCTTGACGATGGACTGCGCCAGGCTCGCCGCGGTCAGCGGGCCGGTGGCGACGATGGTCAGGCCTTCACCGGGCAGTTGGTCCACCTTCTCGCGCACGATCTCGATGTTCGGGTGTGCTTCAAGGCGTTTCTGTACCTCTTCTGAGAACACGTCGCGGTCCACCGCCATGGCGCTGCCGGCGGGCACGCGCGCGATCTCGCCTGCGGCCATGATGATGGAATCGAGCCGCCGCATTTCGTGATGCAGCAGGCCGACGGCGTTCTTCTCGTCATCGTCAGATCGGAAGGAGTTGGAGCAGACCAGCTCTGCCAGCCCGTCGGTCTGGTGGGCATCGGTTTTGCCGCCGCCGCCGCGCATTTCCGACAGCCGCACCTTCACGCCGCGCCGGGCCAGCTGCCACGCCGCCTCGCTGCCTGCGAGGCCGCCGCCGATAATGTGAACCTGATGTGTCATTGGGGCGCAGATAAGGTGCTCCGCGCGCTGGCGCAAATGCGAAGCTCGCGCTAGTCCGAGGCAATGCCTCATCGCGCCCTGGCCCAGAAGCGTCCGTTCCTGCTGCTCAGCGTCGTTGCAGCGCTCTTATTCTATTATCTGCAGGCGACGGACCTGCCCGAATTGTACCTGATCCCGCTGAAGGGTTTCGGCGTCGGGTTCCTGGCGATTTATGCCTGGCTGCGGCACCAGAGCGGGGATTCGCACCGGCTGGCGCTGGCCATGGCCGTGGCGGCGCTGGCGGACATGGCGATAGAGTTCGACCTGCGTGTGGGCGCGGCGGTTTTCTTCGTGTTTCACATGATCGCGGTGTCGGTGTTCGTGAAGCACTCTCGCGGGCCCTTGCACGGAAAGGACAACTGGGCCTTCCTCGCAATCCTGATCCTGCCGCCGCTGATCGGCTATTTCCTGCCCTACGACCGCGACATCGCGTGGCTGGTAGCGGTCTATGCCGTGGCGCTAAGCCTGATGGCAGCGAGCGCGTGGATGAGCGACTTCCCGCGCTGGCGCGTGGCTGCGGGCGCGCTGCTGTTCATGGTGTCCGACCTGCTGATTTTCGCCGAGATGGGCCCGCTATCGGGCAGCCCGGTGCCGGGATACCTCGTGTGGCCAATCTACTACCTCGGCCAGTTCCTGATTACCGTGGGCGTGGTGACGACCATGCGGAAACGGAACCCCGAATTGCGGGTGGTGCATAGCCGGGAGGATTGAGTGGCGCGCGCCCCTTGTTCCGCTATCCCTTCATTCCTGCGAAGAAGCGAATGGCAAGCCTCGCAAGACTGGCAAACACTGCTGCACATACGAGTGATAGCGGCAGCAATACCAAGAAGTTATCGGTTGATCTGATATCCTCATCTGCGAGGATGACCAACAACAAACTTAGCTCACATGCAACCAAAAGCTGAAGGAATGTGACGCGCGAAAGACGCATCACTCCTCCCCGTCACCCTCGATATTGTCATCCCGGTCCAGCGTCGTGTGCGGCGTGGTCTCATCGCCGCCACCGCGGCGTTCGACCATTTCCTCGACCACGGCTTCCTCGGCGTCGTTCTCGGGCGCTTCTTCCTCGTCGATGCGCGCGGCGCCGACGATCTTTTCGCCCTTGGAGACATTGAACACCCGCACGCCGGACGAACCGCGACCGATGATGGAGAAACCTTCGTGGTTCTCGAAGCCGCCTTCGATCAGGTGGCGGAAACGGATCGGCAGGCGGATCAGCTTGGCCTGGTCGGTCACCAGCATAAGCTGCATGCCGTGGCGCACGGGGAAGCTGGCGACCACCGGTCCGTTGCGATCCTCGTTGCTGGGGGTGCCGATGTTGGTCAGGCCCATGCCGCCGCGCCCGATGGTGCGGTATTCGTAGGCGCTGGAAATCTTGCCGTATCCGTTGGCGGTGATGGTGAGGATGAACTCCTCTTCCTCTTCCATCTGCGTCACAACGTCCGGCGGCAGGGTGTGCTGCTGGTCGTTGTTCTTCCACGCCGCCGCGCGTAGGTAGGCCTCACGCGTTTCGGCATCGGCATCGAGCGCGTCGAGAATGGCCAAAGAGACGACCTTGGCATCATCCTTCAACGCCATGCCGCGCACACCGATGCCGGTGCGGCTCTTGGTCTCGCGCGCGTCGGTGGCGGCAAAGCGGATCGCTTTCCCTGCGTCTGAGGCGATAAACACTTCCTGGCTCTCGTTCAGCAGGCGCACGCCGATCAGGCGGTCTCCGCTGCCTTCGACAAAGCCCATCGCATACTTGCCGTTCGACGGAACGTTGGTGAAAGCGTCCATCGAATTGCGCCGCACCATGCCCTGTTCGGTGGCGAAGACGATGTTGAGCGCGTCCCACTCGTTCTCGTCTTCGGGCAGGGGCAGCACATTGGTGACGCGTTCCTCGTCCCCCAGCGGCAGCAGGTTCACCATCGGGCGACCCTTGGTCTGCGGCCCGCCTTCGGGCAGCTTCCACACCTTCAGGCGATAGACACGACCGGTATTGGTGAAGAACAACACGGGGTTGTGCGTCGATGTTACGAACATTTCGACGACGGCATCCTCGTCCTTAGTCGCCATCCCGCTGCGGCCCTTGCCGCCGTGGCGCTGGGCGCGGAAGGTATCGAGCGGAGTGCGCTTGATGTAACCGCCGTGGGTGACGGTGACGACCATGTCCTCCCGCTCGATCAGGTCCTCGTCTTCAAGGCCATCCCACGCCGGCGCGATTTCGGATACGCGCGGCGTGGCGAATTGGTCGCGCACTTCCTGCAGTTCCTCGCGCATCACGCCGTACAGCTTCGCACGGTCGGCCAGGATAGAGAGGTAGTACTCGATCTTGTCGGCCAGCTCTTTCAGCTCGTCGCCGATCTCGTCGCGGCCCAGCGCCGTCAGGCGGTGCAGGCGCAGGTCGAGGATGGCTTTCACCTGACGTTCGGAAAGCTGGTAGGTGCCGCCGGCTTCGTCCGCCGTGGGCTCGATGGCTTCCACCAGGCGAATGTATTGCGCAATGTCGCCGATGGGCCATTCCTTGGCCAGCAGCTTTTCGCGCGCGATCTGCGGGTTTGACGATCCGCGGATCATCGCCACCACCTCGTCGAGGTTGGAGACAGCCACGACCAGGCCCAGCAAGACATGTGCCCGGTCGCGCGCCTTGTTCAGTTCGAACTTGGTGCGCCGGGTGATGACCTGTTCGCGGAAGGAAATGAAGCTGGCGATGATGTCACGCAGGTCCAGCGTTTCGGGGCGACCACCGCGAATGGCCAGCATGTTGGCGGGAAAGCTCGCCTGTGCGGGCGTGTGTCGCCACAGCTGGTTCAGCACCACATCGGGCGTGGCATCGCGCTTCAGCTCGATCACCACCCGCACGCCGGCGCGGCTCGACTCGTCGCGAATGTCGGAAATGCCCTCGATCCGCTTTTCCTTGGCGGCATCGGCGATCTTTTCCACCAGCCCGGCCTTGCCCACCTGGTAGGGGATGGAAGTCAGCACGATCGACTGGCGATCGTTCTTGCCGGTCTCGATCTCGTGCCGGCTGCGCATCAGGATGGAGCCGCGGCCCGTGGTGTAGGCAGAGCGCGCGCCGCTCTTGCCCAGGATCAGCGGACCGGTGGGGAAATCGGGGCCGGGAATGATCTCGTGCAGCTGTTCTGCCGTGATTCCCGGATCGTCCATGTAAGCAAAGCAGCCGTCGATCACTTCGCCCAGGTTGTGCGGCGGGATATTGGTGGCCATGCCCACCGCGATGCCGCCCGCGCCGTTCACCAGAAGGTTGGGGAAGCGCGCGGGCAGGACCGAAGGCTCTTTCTCCGATCCATCATAGTTGTCGACGAAATCGACGGTGTCCTTGTCGAGATCGCTCAGCAGCGGGTCCGCCGCCTTGGCCAGGCGGCTTTCGGTATAGCGCATGGCCGCTGGGGGATCGGGGTCCATGCTGCCGAAATTGCCCTGGCCGTCGATCAGCGGCAGGCGCAGCGACCACGGCTGCACCATGCGCGCCAGCGCGTCGTAGATCGCGCTGTCGCCGTGCGGGTGGTAGGAACCCATCACTTCGCCGACGATCTTTGCCGATTTGCGATAGGGCTTTGTCGAAGTGTAGCCGCCGACCTGGGCGGCATAGAGGATGCGGCGGTGGACGGGTTTCAACCCGTCGCGAACGTCGGGAAGCGCGCGGCTGACGATCACGCTCATCGCGTAATCGAGGTAGCTCGTCTTCATTTCCTCGACGATGTCGATGCGTTCGAATTCGCCGGGATTTTCCGGCGCGCCAAGAGTTTCGGTCTCGTCGCTCACAGAGCTGTCATTCCATTATCGTTCTGGTTGCCAGCCAATGTAGGGAAGGGGGCGCTGGGGCACCATAGAACGCAGCCTAAAACCCTCTTGAAACCGCCATTTTTCCACATCTCACGCAGGCGAAAATGAATTTAGGCGTCTTATCCCGTTAAAACGCCATTCAGCGCCCGAATTGTAGGACACATTTGCAATCTCGGTCGTAGTGTGCATGAGGCCACCACCGGGAACGACGGGCAGCCGGGACGCTGCCTGCCAAGACTTACCAGGAGAGATTACCACTATGCTTCGTGCCTTCCGCCCCACTCGCAGCAAATCCATTCGCGGAACCGTCGCCGGCTTCGCCATGGCCATCGCCCTTGCCGGCGGTGTGGCCATCGGCTCGACTGCCATCACCTCGGATGCCGCCTATGCGCAGAACTCGCGCGGATTTGCCGAAGCCTTCGCGCCGGTTGCCGAAATGGTCAATGCAGAGCCCGCCAACTACGAGGGCGCGCGCGATGCGATACCCTCCGTGGTCGCCGCCATCGAGAACGAGAACGACCGCCAGATCGCGGGCAACCTGATCCTGAACATCGGCAATAACCTTTCCGACCCCGCGCTGCAGCGCCAGGGCCTGGAAATGATGCTCGAAAGCGGCCTTGTCGCGCCCGAGCAGGTGGGCCAGTTCAACTGGTTCGTCGGCAGCCTGGCCTTCAACGCCGAAGACTACCCCGCCGCCCGTGAAGCCTTCAACGCGGCGATTGCCGCCGGGTACAGCGACCCGCAGGCCGATATCGTCGCCCTAATCGCGGAAACCTATGACCGCGAAGGCAATATCCAGGCCGCCTATGACACCGTCATGCAGGCCGTCAGTGAAGCCGAAGCCGCCGGCACCGCGCCGCGCGAGAACTGGCTGCTGAGCACGCTTCAGCGCACTTACGACAACGACATGAACGAGCAGGCGCTCGCCACGTCCGAAACGCTGGTGAAGCACTACCCGACGCAGACCAACTGGGTGAACACGCTCCAGGTCATCAACGCGCTGTACGAATTCGACACCGCCATCCGGGTCGATATGTACCGCCTGATGCGCGCAACCGATTCGATGACCCAGCGTTCGGAATTCATTCGCTACATCGAAGACCTCGATCCGCGCGTGATGTCGAACGAAGTGCAGGACGTCCTGGCCGCCGGCCTGGCCGCCGGCGAGTTCGAAGCCGACGATCCCTACTACACCGAGGTGAAGGGCATCGCCGACATGCGCGCCCCGCAGGACCGCAACGGCATCGACGGCATCGTCGCCGACGGCGAGTCGGGCGACTCGATCGACGCCATGGCCGCTGCCGACGTGCTCTATTCGCTGGGTGACTTCGCCCGCGCCGAAGGCATGTATCGCCTCGCTCTGGAAAAGGGTGCGGACGCCAACACCGCCCACACCCGCATCGGCATCACCCAGACCGAGCAGGGCAACTACGCCGCTGCCGTGGATACCTTCGGCATGATCGACGGCGCGCGCAGCCCGATTGCCCGCATGTGGGCCGCCTATGCCGCTTCGCTGATGTAAGCATCACGAAGCCAACAGTCACAGAAACGGCGCGGAAACATCGGTTTCCGCGCCGTTTTCTTTTGCCGTACCGGTCGTCTAGACGTTGAACTTGAACAGCATCACGTCGCCATCCTGGACAAGGTATTCCTTGCCCTCCTGGCGCAGCTTGCCCGCCTCGCGCGCGCCCGCTTCGCCGCCCAGCGCCACGTAATCCTGGTAGGCGATGGTTTCGGCGCGGATGAAGCCCTTTTCGAAATCGGTGTGGATCTCGCCCGCTGCCTGCGGGGCCTTGGCAGAGCCGGGCGTGGTCCACGCACGCGCTTCCTTGGGGCCACAGGTGAAGAAGGTCTTCAGGTCCAGCAGCTGGTAACCGGCGCGGATAACACGCGCGAGGCCGCTTTCCTCCAGCCCCAGTTCGGCGAGGTATTCCGTGCGCTCTTCCGGGTCCATGCCGACCAGCTCGGCCTCGATCGCGGCCGATACCACCACGGCCTCAGCGCCTTCGGCCTTCGCCTTCTCGAACACTTGTTCCGACAGGGCATTGCCGGTCGCGGCGTCTTCCTCTGCCACGTTGCACACGTACAGCACCGGCTTGGCGGTCAGCAGCTGTGCCTGGCGGAACAGCCGCGCTTCCTCGTCGTCCTTGGGTTCGGTCAGGCGTGCAGGCTTGCCGTCGCGCAGCAGGTCCAGCGCCTGTCCCAGCACGCTGGCCAGCGCCTTGGCTTCCTTGTCGCCGGCAGTGGCGCGCTTGGCCGCGTTGTCGACGCGCTTTTCCAGGCTTTCCAGGTCTGCGAGCATCAGTTCGGTTTCCACCACCTCGGCATCGGCGATGGGATCGACCTTGTTGGCGACGTGCTGGATATCTTCGTCCTCGAAACAGCGCAGCACGTGGACGATGGCGTCCACCTCGCGAATGTTGCCCAGGAACTGGTTGCCCAGGCCTTCGCCCGCGCTGGCGCCTTTCACCAGTCCGGCAATGTCGACGAACGACAGCTGGGTGTGGATGATCTTTGCGCTGCCGGCGATCGCGGCGATCTTTTCCAGCCGGTCATCCGGCACGGCGACCTGCCCGACATTGGGCTCGATCGTGCAGAACGGATAGTTCGCGGCCTGCGCGGCCTGCGTTTCGGTAAGAGCGTTGAAAAGGGTCGACTTGCCGACATTGGGCAGGCCCACGATCCCGCAGCGGAATCCCATATTTACGTGCCTTCATGCGATAGGTTTGGTGTTGCGCCGCGCCTTAGACGGCTCGGCTGCGGAAAGCCAGCACGCGGAACGCGGCGGATCGCGGTAAACGGCTTTTCAACCTCGCCGCATTATGGCGGGCGGCTCTTCAAGCCTGCATGCGCAGGGCATATTCACTCATGAAGCGGGGATCGTCACCCGCCGCCAGCCACTCTGCACAAGAGCCGATGGCGCCCAGCATGTGCGCCAGATCGTCCATTTCGGATTTGGCATAGTTGCCGAGCACGTGGCCGTGCACGCGATCCTTGTGGCCGGGGTGGCCGATCCCGATCCGCACGCGGCGGAAATCTGGGCCGACATGGGCGTCTATGGAGCGCAGCCCGTTGTGTCCGGCATGGCCACCGCCTTGCTTTACCTTCACCTTGAAGGGGGCAAGATCCAGCTCGTCGTGGAACACGGTGAGGGCCTGCGGCTCCAGCTTGTAGAAACGCATGGCTTCGCCCACGCTGCGGCCGCTTTCGTTCATGAAGGTGGCGGGCTTGAGCAGCAGGATCTTTTGGTTGCCGATGCGGCCTTCCTGCACCCAGCCCTGGAACTTCTTCTGGACGGGTCCGAAATCGTACATGCCGGCCAGCAGGTCGCACACCATAAAGCCGACATTGTGTCGCTGCATGGCATAACGGGGTCCGGGATTGCCCAGGCCTACCCAGAGTTGCATGGGGAATCCCCCTTAGCGCTGGCCTTCTTGCGGCACGCCGGTTTGCGGCGGGGTCTGCTGCGGCGCATTGGCCTGCAGGTTGGTGTTGCCCAGCACTTCCATCACCGACAGGTAGAAGTTCGCGCAGGTGTTGGCGAAGTTATCCAGCTGCTGGCGGTTGGAATTGGCGATCAGGCCTGCCGCCATGCGGAACTGCGCCACCGCCTCTGCCGAGGAGTAATGGCTCAGCCGCCCGGCATAGAACGCCGAGATGATGGTCAGGTTGTTCATGATGTCCACCCGCTGTTCGGGCGGCAGTGTGGCGGTGGTGGCCAGCTGCGAGCGACGCTGTTGCATCAGCACGAAGCACTGGAAGTCCTGCGGGTTGGAAGGCAGCACGCCCTGCTGCTGGGCGAGGGCCGGGGCCGGCGCAAGGGTGGAAACCCCGGCCAGCCCCAGGCTTGCTACCGCCAGCGAAGCGAGAGCACGGCGAAACATTATTCGCCGCCTTCTTCCTGCTCCTCGGATGCGCCTTCCTCGGCACCTTCCTCGGCTGCACCTTCTTCGCCTTCACCTTCCTCTTCGCCTTCCGAACGCTTGAGCGCGGACGGGGCGACGACGGTGGCGATGGTGAAGTCGCGATCGGTAATCGCGCTTTCCGAACCTTCGGGCAGCGTCAGTGCGGAAATGTGCACGGAGTCGCCGACTTCGAGGCCGGCAACGTCGATCTCGATCTCGCCGGGGATCTTGTCCGCTTCGCAGACCAGTTCCAGTTCGTGACGGACCACGTTGAGAACGCCGCCCTTCTTCAGGCCCGGGCTGGCTTCTTCGTTCACGAAGACAACCGGCACGTTCACGTCGATCTTCGCACCCTTGGCTAGGCGCAGGAAATCGACATGGATCGGGCGATCGGTGACAGGGTGAAGGGCCACATCCTTGGGCAGGGTGTTGGTCTTCTTGCCGTCAACGGTAATCTCGACGATGGAGTTCATGAAGTGGCCGGTCATCAGCTGACGGACCAGTTCCTTTTCCTCCACGTGGATGGGAGTGGGTTCTTCCTTGCCGCCATAGATAACGGCGGGTACGCGGCCTTCGCGACGCAGCGCACGGGAGGCTCCCTTGCCAGCCCGTTCACGCATCTCGGCCGGCAGATTCAGAGCGTCGCTCATCACATGTGCCTTTCGATTGCAGATATATACACCGCCACGCCTCCAGGGATGACATCGGCGGAAGGGGCGCCTCTAGCAGGAAACGGTGCAATTGCAACTACTGGATACGGCGTGTCTCGTACCCGCGCGCGGCCAGCAGCGCGACCACACCATCTTCACCTATCATATGGCCGGCTCCTACCGCGACGAACGGTTCGCGCCCCTCGTCGATCAGCGCGGTAATGCGATCGACCCAGCGGTTGTTGCGTTCGGTCAGCAGCACGCGCTTCAATTCGGGCGAGAATTCCAGTGCCTCGTTCACGCGTGCTGCCAGTTCGCGCTCGTTCCCGGTCAGCCAGGCCAGCAGCATGGCGTTATCCGAATTGGTCTGGTGAGAGCGGGCTACGCCATAAAGCAGGTCGCTCTGCGCTTCGGGAGAGAGCGTGTCGAACATGGTCATCTGGAAGGAAAAGCTTTCCAGCCCGATAACCCGATCGGCGTTGTGGATCATGATCCGGTCGACGCCATTGGCCGGGTCGCCCGTGCGCACGGCGGTGGACAGCATCATGGCTGCCGCCCAGCTTTCGACGCGACCGAAATCGGTATCGGCCATGTCCGCATCCTGCAGCAGCTGGCGCAGCGCGGGGCGCTCCTCCGGCTCGACACGGTCGATCAGCGGCGGCTGACCCGGCGTTTCGGAAAGGTCGGCAAACAGCCCCATGCCTTCGGGATCGTCGAGGTTGGCGACTTCCACCACCAGCAAGCCCGCTCGATCGAAAGTCTCGTCCAGCAGGGGGGTGCCCCAGAACAGGTCATCCGGCAGTGCGTGGACGGTGCCGAACACCCAGCCTTGCTGCCCCGATGGCGAGGTGACTTCCCAGATCGGAGGCGAGGCCTCTGGCCATTCGCTCGCCGGCACGTATGGCTCGCAAGCCGCGAGCAAGCATGCGCCCAGCAGGGCGAAGGGCTTGAGGAGGCGGGCGATCAAGGCTCGACCCGCTCGACCGTAAAGCCGCGTTCGGCAAGCTGGTCCTGCACGCTGCCCGCGCCGGCCAGGTGCCCCGCGCCCACGGCGATGAACACCGTGCCGGGCTCGTCCATCCTATCGTCGATCCACTGCGCCCAGTTGGCGTTGCGCGCAGTCAGCAGGGCATCGTAGACGACCGGGTCGGTCATATCCTCGTTCAGCAATTGCGCCAGGCCATCGGCATCACCGGCGATCCATTCATCGATCATGGCGCCCAGGGCACTGCCCATCTCGGGCAGGTTTTCTACCGTGCCATCGAGCAGGGTCAGCTGCGATTCCAGCGGCAGGCTGTCGAGCATCGTGAACTGCTGTTCGACCGTCTCGAAGGCTGCCCGGTCCTTGCCCTCGACAAGCCGGTCGAGCGAACGCTCCACCCCGGCGGCGGGGTCGAGTCCCTGCTGCACCAGCGCCAGCTGCGACAGGGTGACGAAGGCGAACCACGGCTCGAACCCGTCGAAGGCTTCGGGCGGGATACCGGCATCGGTCATCGCTGCCTCGTACTGGGAGCGGTCTTCATCGGCCATCAGCTCGCGCAGGGTGCCGCCGGTGGTCAGCTGCGCCAGCTGGACCTGCATCTGGGCAAGCGCCATGGCTTCGGGCGGCGGGGTTTCACCGGGCGCGACCTGGGGAATGGCGCTGGTGTCGATCTCGGTCACGAACTGGTCGGATGCGGTCAGCGCGGCTTCGATCTGCGGCGTGTACCAGTCCAGCCCTTCGGGCAGGAAGTGGACGGTGCCGAACAGATAGATCGTGGTGTCCTCGTCAGACAGTTCCCACAGCGCGGGGCCGGTGGGTGCGGGCTCCGCGTGATGCTCGGCCATCGCGGGCTGGGCAGCAAAGGCGAGGGCGAGGGTGGAGGTGGCGAGGGTAAATCTGCGCAGCATGGGGGGATCCTTGAGGTCGAGAATTGGGAGGAATTTTCGTTCAACGCAAGCCTGCCTTGCGGGCAAGGTAGGTGACGACCAGCACCGCACCGCTGGCCATGTAGATGGCGATCTGGTTCGCAGGCGGCGCCAGGCCCAGTTGCTCGAAGAGGTACCAAGAGGGGAAAGCGACGGCGTAGAAGTAGAAGGCGACGAGGCAAGCCCACAGGTTGTCCTGCATGTCGACCTCGTCGACGCGGCGGAAATAACCCACGGTGAACCAGCTGAAACCGGCAAGGGCCAGGCCCCAGAGGGCAAACAGCATCCAGGCGGGCAACGTGCCTTGCGCGAACAGGTCCTGCGCGAAGCCGGTGATGAAGCCCAGCGCCACGGCGAGGACATATCCGATCGCACAGTAGCGCAGGAAGCGGTAGCGGCGCGATTTCAGCCGGGCTTCACCCGACTGCACTGTATCATTCGTGTCCGTCATCGAAGATCTCCTCGATCGGCATGTCAAAAAGGCGGGCGATCCTGAAGGCCAGCGGCAGCGAAGGGTCGTGCTTGCCGGTTTCGATCGCGTTGACGGCCTGGCGCGAGACATCCAGCCTGCCGGCCAGTTCCGCCTGGCTCCAGTTGCGTTCTGCACGCAGCACTTTCAGGCGGTTGTTCATTGGCTTGCCACGGCAGGAAGGGAAGCAAGCACCACGGCTCTGATCGATATCCAGAACGTGAGTGCTTCCTCCCGGCTCATCGGCCGCGACTGGCAGGACTGCAGCAACATGCGAAACATATCCGTTCTCCCGGCAGGATGCAGATCAGGCGATCCACAAGAGGAAGAAGATGACCGTCGCAAACCAGAGCAGCTGGTTTTCGCGCTGCAAGTCTTCGATAGTGGGTTCTGGACTATCCGAACCGCCAGTGATGATCATGTCGGCCTCCGTCATGCGAGCCTGACTATATGTCAGGTATGCAAGACTATATGTCGCGATTCACTGACTATGTCAAGATAACCTTACACAAGGTAAGCCATGTGCGACAATTCGCACACATTACTTATACGTTTCGAATACTTAGTTGACCCGCTCAGCCGACAATCCGAGTTCTTCCAGCTTCACCAGGACCGAATCCGGCCCTTCGAAATGGCCCGCGCCCACGGCCAGCAGCACGGTGCCGGGTTGCTCCAGCCGTTCCTCCAGCCAGGCCGCCCACTGGGTGTTGCGACGGTCCAGCAGCACGTCGTGGAACGCCTCGCCGATCTTGCCTTCACCGAAACCGAGGTCGAAGTCCTCGGCCACCTGGCCTTGCGCCCAGGCGTGCTCCATCGCCCAGTAGGCATCGCCTGTCAGCACCTCTTCGCTACCAGTGTAGAGCTCGTCCAGCGACTTGCCGTCCCATGCGCGGAGCTGCGCATCGAGCTCTTCCACCACTTCGCTGTCGTCTACGCGGAACAGGCCGTACATCACCCGACCGAAATCCTCGATCGACTCGATCGGGCGGCCGCTCTCGGAAAATTCGCGTTCCAGCACCGTTTCCACGCCGTAGTCGTAGCTTGACGGATCGCCCTCCAGGCTGGCCTGGCCAAAGCCCAGCAGCGCCACCATGACAGGGATGGAATCGACATAGTCGAACGGCATGCCCGTCATCGCCACCAGTTCGCGCCAGCGCGGGCGTGCCTGCGGAGACAATTGCTGCGATGTCGGCGTGCGGTTCACCAGCAGCTTGAGGATCTTGGGGTTCATCGCCTCCAGCGCGCCTTCGCTGTCCTCGTCGCTGGTTTCCACCACCAGCACCTCTGACTCGTCGATGATCGCGTCGAGCTGCGGATTGCGCCAGCGAAACCCCTCGGGCAGCAGGTGGATGGTGCCCAGCATGTAGATCGTGGTGTCCTCGTCCGACAGTTCCCAGATCGCGGGCGCGGGGTCGTAATCCTGGGTGAAGGCGTAGGGATCGTCTTCCTGCGCCGCAGCGGGCAGGGCGCAGGTGGCAGCCAGCGCCGTGAACGGGGCCAGCAAGGCCTTGAGAACATGCCGTGTCATTCGCGCCACCACACACTGGCAAAACGCCGCGTGTCAAGCGCTGTTCGCCTGCGCAGCATTGACGCCCCGCAGGGCATGAGCCAAAGCGCGCTGCGAAATGACCAAACCAGTCTCTGGCCCCATGGACCGCAACCCGCAAAAGTCTTTCCAGGACATGATCCTTGCCCTCCACGATTTCTGGAGCGCGCAGGGGTGCGTGATCCTGCAACCCTATGACATGCGCATGGGCGCTGGCACCTTCCACACCGCCACCACGCTGCGCGCGCTGGGACCGGAGCCGTGGAACGCCGCATTCGTGCAGCCGTGCCGCCGCCCGACCGACGGGCGCTATGGCGAGAACCCCAATCGCCTGCAGCACTATTACCAGTACCAGGTGATCCTGAAGCCCAGCCCGCCGGACATCCAGGAGCTGTACCTGAAGAGCCTGGAAGTGATCGGCATCGATCCGCTGAAGCACGATATTCGCTTCGTGGAGGACGACTGGGAAAGCCCCACGCTGGGCGCCTGGGGCCTTGGCTGGGAAGTGTGGTGCGACGGGATGGAGGTCACCCAGTACACCTATTTCCAGCAGATGGGCGGCTTCGACTGCAAGCCGGTGGCGGGCGAACTGACTTACGGCCTCGAACGCCTGGCCATGTACATCCAGGGCGTCGACAACGTCTACGACCTCGATTTCAACGGGCAGGGCGTTTCGTACGGCGACGTATTCCTCGAAAACGAGAAGCAGATGTCGAAGTGGAACTTCGAAGTCGCCGATACCGATGCCCTGTTCGACCTGTTCGCCAAGGCCGAGGCAGAGTGCCGCAACGCGCTCGACAACGACGTGCCGATTGCCGCCTATGAACAGGCGGTGGAAGCCAGCCACCTGTTCAACCTGCTGCAGGCGCGCGGCGTCATCAGCGTGCAGGAACGCGCCAGCTACATGGCCCGCGTGCGTGACATGGCGCGCGGCTCCTGCGAGAAATACGCCGAGACGATGACGCCCGCGTGGCAAGCCAAGTATCCGGAGTGGAGCCTGTGAGCGACTTCCTCCTCGAACTGCGCAGCGAAGAAATTCCCGCGCGCATGCAGGCCGGCGCCCGTGCCGAGCTGGAGAAACTGTTCCGCCGCGAGATGGACGCTGCCGGTGTCGCGGTGGGCGATGTCACCGTGTGGTCCACGCCGCGCCGCCTTGCGCTGGTCGCAAAGGGCCTGCCCGAAGCCACCGAAGCGGTGAGCGAGGAAGCCAAGGGCCCACCCGTCGGCGCGCCCGACCAGGCCGTGGACGGCTTCTGCCGCAAGAACGGCGTTTCGCGCGGCGACCTGGAAGTGCGCGAGGTGAAGGGCCGCGAGACATACTTCGCCGTCAAGAACGTGCCCGGCCGCGCGATGAGCGAACTGCTGGCCGAAGCCATCCCCGCGATCATTCGCGACTTCAGCTGGCCCAAGTCCATGCGCTGGGGCGCGGCCTCGCTTTCCACCGAAAGCTTGCGCTGGGTGCGGCCGCTGTCAGGCATCGTCGCGATCTTCGGTGAAGAGCTGGTGGCGTGCGAAGTGGACGGCATTGCCTCTGGCTATGCCACCATGGGCCACCGCTTCCACCACACGGGCGAAATCACCATCGGCAATGCCGCCGACTATGCCGAGAAACTGCGCGCCTGCCACGTGATCGTGGACCACGAGGAACGGCAGGACATGGTACGCGAAGGCGCGGCGAAGGCGGCTGCCGAGGCGGGCCTGAAGCTGGTGGAAGACGAAGGCCTGGTGATCGAGAATGCGGGCCTGACCGAATGGCCCGTGCCGCTGCTTGGCCGCTTCGACGAGGCCTTCCTCGACGTGCCGCCTGAAGTCATCCAGCTGACCGCGCGGGTGAACCAGAAGTATTTCGTGTGCGAAAGCGCGGACGGAAAGCTCGCCAATGCCTTCGTCTGCACCGCCAATATCGAGGCTGCGGACGGCGGCGCGGCGATTGTCGACGGCAATCGCAAGGTGCTGGCCGCTCGTTTGAGCGATGCACGCTTTTTCTGGGAACTGGACCAGAAGACTTCGCTGGAGGATCACGCGACAAAGCTGGAGCGGATCACCTTCCACGAGAAGCTGGGCACGGTCGCCGACAAGGTCGAGCGCGTCGCCAAGCTGGCTCGCTGGCTGGCCGAGGAAGGTATCGTTCCCGATTGCGACCCGGCGCTGGCACAGCAGGCTGCCGAGTTGTGCAAGGCCGATCTCGTCACCGAGATGGTGGGCGAATTCCCCGAACTGCAGGGCCTGATGGGCGGCTACCACGCCGAGAAGGAACGCCTGCCGCGCGAAGTCTCCGACGCGATCCGCGATCACTACAAGCCGGTGGGGCAGGGCGACGACGTGCCCACCGCGCCGGTGACGGTGGCGGTGTCGCTGGCGGACAAGCTGGATACGCTATTCAGCTTCTTCGTTATCAATCAGCCGCCAACCGGATCAAAAGACCCGTTCGCACTGCGTCGAGCAGCACTCGCTGTTTGCTCATTGGCAACCATCGGGACGCTTCGTATCCCTCTCATAAATGCGCTTGCCAACGCTTACGCTGGTCTGGTCACCACCGCTTTGGATTGGGCTGAACGGGCTCAATCTGATGCTGCTGCCTCCGCATCGCGAGCTAGACAGACGCTGGATTTACAGGATTTCGCCAATCGCTCGAAGCTGCTCTCCGAAGCGCAGACGAGCCTACGAGAGACCACAGGTGCGGCTGTCCAAGCGATGGAGCTGCTTAAGACTCTTAAGTACCAATCGCCAAACGAACTTGTTGAAAAAACTATTGAAGTGGTCGCATTCATATTCGACCGCCTCAAGGTCCAGCAACGCGAAGCAGGCGTGCGCCACGACCTGATCGACGCCGTGTTTGCACTGGGCGGAGAAGACGACCTCGTCCGCCTGCTCGCCCGCGTACATGCGTTGCAGGCCTTCATCGATACCGACAACGGCGCGAACCTGCTGGCAGGCTACAAGCGCGCCGCCAACATCCTCAAGAAGGAAGACTGGCACGGCGTCGAAGGCGAAATTGCCCGCACGGGTGAGGAAGACCCGCTGAGCCAGGTCGACGATCCCGACATGAAAGCCGTGGTCGAAGCGCGGATGGCGCAAGCCCATGCCGCCGAACTGTCCTACACCCCCGAACCCGCCGAAAAGGCGCTGATCGAGGCGCTCGACGCTGCCGAGCCGCAGGCCGCCGCCGCCATCGAGGCGGAAGACTTCGCAACTGCGATGGCCGCGCTTGCCAGCCTGCGCGCACCTATTGATGCCTTTTTCGAGGACGTAACCGTGAACGACGAAAATCCCGACAAGCGTGCCGCGCGTCTCGACCTGCTTGCGCGTTTTCGTGCTGCAGTGCACAATGTCGCGGATTTCTCGAAGATCGATGGTTGAAGCAAAGGTTACAGGTCCAGTGTGGGAATTGGGCCTGAAACGCGGGAAAAAGAGTAGTTTGGAACATATCGGGACTTTTTCGAAGGCATCCGGTCCGTGCTCCACCTTGGGGAAGATTGAATGACGAAGACGGTCTACACTTTCGGCGGTGACGCGCCCCACGACGATCCCCGCCAGCGCGACAAGACCGTGACCGGCGGCAAGGGCGCGAACCTTGCCGAAATGGCCTCCATCGGCCTGCCGGTCCCCCCCGGCTTCACCATCACCACCGAGGAATCGGTGCGCTACATCAACCAGGGCGAGGATTTCTCCGAGGAGCTGCGCGCAGCCGTGGCCGACGCGCTGGCCCATATCGAGCGCAGCGTGGGCAAGAAATTCGGCGATGCGGCTGACCCGCTGCTGGTCTCCGTCCGCTCGGGCGCGCGCGTTTCGATGCCGGGCATGATGGACACTGTCCTCAACCTTGGCCTGAACGATGATACCGTGGAAGGCCTTGCCACCACGTCGAGCGACGATCGCTTCGCCTGGGACAGCTATCGCCGCTTCATCCAGATGTATTCCGACGTGGTGCTGGGCCTGGATCACGGCGCGTTCGAGGAAGCGCTGGAGATCGCCAAGGAAGACCGCGGCTATTTCACCGATACCGAGATGAGCGCCGACGACTGGCGCGAGCTGGTGGGCGAATACAAGCAGATCGTCGAGGCAGAGCAGGGCAAGCCGTTCCCGCAGGACGTGCACGAGCAGCTGTGGGGCGCCATCGCCGCCGTGTTCGAAAGCTGGGAGGCAGACCGGGCGAAGGTCTATCGCCGCCTCAACAACATCCCCGGCGACTGGGGTACGGCGGTGAACGTGCAGGCCATGGTGTTCGGCAACATGGGCGAAACCAGCGCCACCGGCGTGGCCTTCACCCGCGACCCTTCCACCGGCGAACGCGCTTATTACGGCGAATGGCTGGTGAACGCGCAGGGCGAGGACGTGGTGGCGGGCATCCGCACGCCGCAGTACCTGACGAAGGCCCGACGCGAGGCGGCAGGCGCCGAACTACCGAGCATGGAAGAAGCCATGCCCGAAGCCTATGCCGAACTGGCGCGCGTGTTCGACCTGCTCGAAGAGCATTACAAGGACATGCAGGATATCGAGTTCACCGTGCAGCAGGGCAAGCTGTGGATGCTGCAGACCCGTAACGGCAAGCGCACCGCCAGGGCCGCGTTGAAAATGGCGGTGGACATGGTCGGCGAGGGCCTGATCGACGAGGAAGAGGCCATCCTGCGCGTCGATCCCATGGCGCTGGACCAGCTTTTGCATCCCACGCTCGATCCCGATGCTGAACGCGACGAACTGGCCACCGGCCTGCCGGCCTCGCCCGGCGCAGCCTCTGGCAAGATCGTGCTGGACGCCGATACCGCCGAACTGTGGGCGGGGCGCGAGGAGGACGTGATCCTCGTGCGCGTGGAAACCAGCCCGGAGGATATTCACGGCATGCATGCAGCGCGCGGCATCCTGACTGCGCGCGGCGGCATGACCAGCCACGCTGCCGTGGTGGCGCGCGGCATGGGGCGGCCCTGCGTCTCGGGCGCCTCTGCGGTGTCTATCAACCTTGAAAAGCGCACCCTGCGGATCGGGGATCGCGAGCTGAAGGAAGGCGACGTCATCACGCTGGACGGCGCCACCGGCCAGATCATGGCGGGCCGCGTGCCCACGATCGAGCCCGAGCTGGCGGGCGATTTCGGCACGCTGATGGAGTGGGCTGACAAGCATCGCCGCATGGGTGTCCGCACCAATGCCGAGACGCCCGAAGACTGCAAGACCGCGCGCGGCTTTGGCGCCGAAGGCATCGGCCTGTGCCGCACCGAGCACATGTTCTTCGATGCAGAGCGGATCATGGCCGTGCGCGAGATGATCCTGGCCGACGACGAGGCCGGTCGGCGTGCGGCGCTGGAAAAGCTTCTGCCCGCCCAGCGCAGCGACTTTGCCGAGATATTTCGCACCATGTACGGCCTGCCGTGCACGATCCGCCTGCTCGATCCGCCGCTGCACGAGTTCCTGCCCCAGCGGGACGAGGAATTTGCAGAACTGGCCGCCGACCTTGACGTGGATATCGAGCACCTCAAGCGCCGCGCAGGCGAACTGCACGAATTCAACCCGATGCTGGGCCACCGCGGCTGCCGCCTGGGGATCACCTTCCCCGAGATATACGAAATGCAGGCGCGCGCCATCTTCGAGGCCGCCTGCGCCGTAACCGCCGAGGGTGGGGACCCGGTCGTACCCGAAGTGATGATCCCGCTGGTTGCCACGAAGAAGGAACTGGAAATCCTGCGCAAGCTGGTGAACGACACGGCAGAACAGGTGTTCGCCGAGCAGGGCGCTCGCGTCGAATACCTCGTCGGCACCATGATCGAACTGCCGCGCGCTGCGCTGATGGCGGGCGAGATCGCCGAAGAGGCGCGCTTCTTCAGCTTCGGCACCAACGACCTGACGCAGACGACCTTGGGCGTCAGCCGCGACGATGCCGGTCGGTTCCTCTCGCCCTATGTCGAGAAGGGCATCTACGCCCGCGACCCGTTCGTGTCGCTGGATGTCGATGGCGTGGGCCAGCTGGTGGAACTGGCTGCCGAACGTGGCCGCGCGATGCGCCCGGATATCAAGCTGGGCATCTGCGGCGAACATGGCGGCGACCCGGAGAGCATCGCCTTCTGCGAGAAGGTGGGCCTCGATTACGTCAGCGCTTCTCCGTACCGCGTGCCGATCGCGCGGCTTGCGGCGGCTCAGGCGGCGCTGAAGAAGTCCTAGCGCCAGCCTGACATGACAAGGATCTCGATCGTCTCGGGAACCTTGCCTTCATCGTCGCGCATCGCGTCGAACTCGGCCTTCGCCCGGGCCAGGTGCGCGCGTGTCCATGGCGGCGAAGGGGTGTTCAGCGCACGGGTAAGCCCGTGGTCGCGCAGGTCGTTCACCATGGTCTCGAACGCGCCGTAACGCAGGTTGAGGCGGAAGCTATCGACCACTTGCCTGCGGAAACCAGCGCGCTGCAACAGGTTGGATGCGGCAAGGTTGTCTACCAACGGATGCATGCGCGGCGCCGCGCGATCGCCATCGGCGGCCAGCGCGATGCGGCGCAAGGCGGGCAAGCTGCCAGCGCCGGGAAAGGCAGCCATGAACAGCCCGTCATCGGCCAGCGCATGGCGGGCATGGATCAGCGCGCCGGGCAGGTCGTTCACGTGTCCAAGGCCCATCAGGTGCACGATCAGGTCGAAGCCGGGATTGTCGGCGGGCTGCTCCTCGTCGAATTGGCCCAGCAGGCCCAGCTTCACCTCGGCCCCGCGATCGTGGAATGTCGCGGCGAGGCGATTGGTCATGTCGCCGACGACCAGCGCGGTCTTCGGTTCGAGCCGGATGAAGTCGACGCGGTCGATCACCTCGTCGACCAGCGCGTCGGACAGGAAGGTTGCCGCCTTGCCTGCCTGCCGGCGAGACCGCGCGCGGTCCCACTTGGCCGATGCTTGCCGGCGCGAGAAGATGGTGGGCGGTGCAGATGCCATGCCCGCTTGCCTACAGGCCAAGGCGCGGGCAGCATAGAGGCGAATGGTGCTGAAACAGGCCTTTGCCCCGCTGGTGGACCTGATCTATCCCCCGCGCTGTCCGCTGTGCGGAGAGGCAATTGCCGCGCAAAAGGGGCTATGCAGCACTTGCTGGTCGACACTGGAGATACCGGGCACGGCAGCGGAGGACGGAATCACCGCAGCCACGCTGTACAACGATACCGCGCGCCAGCTGGTGCTGCGCTTCAAGCATGGGCGCAAGATCGCCCTGGCAGAGATGATGGCACGGCAGATCGCCGCGCGGCTGCCCGACCTCGATGGCGACTGGCTGGTGGTGCCCGTACCGCTGCACCGCACGCGGTTGTGGCAGCGTGGTTATAACCAGTCTGCCCTGATCGCACGCGAGCTGGCGGGGCTGCGCGGCAAGGTCCTGCTGGTCGATGCTCTGGTCCGCACCAGGCGTACACCCAGCCTGGGTGGCCTTGGAAGGGCGGAACGCGCTAAGGTGCTTGCCGGTGCGATTGCTGCAAATCCGGCACGCTGCGAGCGGCTGAAAGGCGCCCAGGTCCTGCTTGTGGACGACGTGCTGACCAGCGGCGCCACGACCAATGCCTGCAAGGCCGCGCTCAGGGCCGCTGGGGCAGGGCAGGTGCACGTGGCGTGCTTCTCGCGGGTGCTGGAGGACAAGGAGGCCTGAAACGTAAAACGCCCGGGCACAAGGTCCCGGGCGTTCGCGTGACGATATTTGCTGGAACTTTCGCGCGAGCCCCCCAGCCGGCGCGTCCGCTCCAAACCCTCATGAACCCGGTGCCCTCGTTCTTTCGATGTGACACCAAGACCCCCCATTCCCTGGCCGGAATGGCAGGCGGCCCGTCAAGCCGCGGTGCATTCATCTCATTGAAAGGTTCAAAGACAAACAGCCTTGTCGCTAATTGTCAGTTTTTGGCGCAGATATGTGTTCATCTTGCAACAAATGGCTACACAGGGCCGCATCTGTTGTGCAAATGCGAAAGGACCCGAGCGATTTCCACTCACGATAAAGAGCGCGAAAGCGGCACCGCGTTCATGCCCAGGTTCGATGCGGCGGGCTTGCTGACGGCTGTGGTGCAGGATGCCGAAAGCGGCGAAGTGCTGATGGTTGCCTTCATGGATGCAGAGGCGCTGGCCGCCACCCGCGAGACCGGCATTGCCCATTTCCATTCGCGCAGCCGTGGCAAGCTGTGGATGAAGGGAGAGACTTCGGGCAACGTGCTCAAGGTCGAGGAGATCCTTGTCGATTGCGACCAGGACGCGCTTGTGCTGAAAGCACGCCCCGCAGGCCCGGCCTGCCATACCGGCGCGCGCAGCTGCTTTTACCGGCGGCTGTCGGGCGATGTGCTTGAACGATCTGGAGACGCTGCATGAGCGGATGGTCCGCCCCCACGCGCGATACGCTGTTTGTCCTCAACGATGTGCTGAACGTTAGCGAATGCGACCTGCCCGGTTACGACATGCTGGACGCAGAAACCGTGCAGGCCGTGGTGGAAGGCATGGGCAGGTTCTGCGGCGAGGTGCTGGCCCCGCTCAACCCGGTTTCGGATGCGCAAGGCTGCACGCGGCATGCAGACGGCAGCGTCACCACGCCCGAAGGTTTCACGGATGCCTATGCACAGCTGGTGGAATCGGGCTGGAACACGCTGGCGGCCTCTGCCGAATACGGCGGGCAGGGCATGCCGCACGTGCTGGGCACGGTGCTGGAGGAATACATGAATTCCGCCTGCGCCAGCTTCATGATGTATCCCGGCATCGTCGGCGGGGCGACCTCCACCATCATTTCGGCTGGCACCGACGAGTTGAAGGACATGTACGTCCCCAGGATCATCAGCGGCGAGTGGCTGGCCACCATGGCGCTGACCGAAGGCCACGCCGGTACGGACCTGGGCCTGATGCGCACCAAGGCAGAGCCGCAAGGCGATGGCATGTATGCCATCAGCGGGGAGAAGATCTTCATCTCCGGCGGCGAGCATGACCTGACCGAGAACATCGTCCATCTGGTGCTGGCGCGCCTGCCCGATGCGCCTGCCGGATCGCGCGGGATATCGCTGTTCCTGGTGCCCAAGATCATGCCCGATGGCACGCGCAACAGCGTTTCGTGCGCCTCCATCGAGCACAAGATGGGCCTCAACGGCAGCGCCACATGCGTGATGAATTTCGACGGCGCCAAGGGCTGGCTGCTGGGGCAGGAACACGGCGGCCTTGCCGCCATGTTCATCATGATGAATGCCGCGCGCCTGGCCGTGGGCGTGCAGGGGCTGGCCCATGCCGAACACGCCTACCAACGTGCTTCCGCCTATGCGCTGGAACGCAAGCAGGGCCGGGCGATGGGCAAGCGGAGCGATCCGTCTGCCCCTGCCGATTCGCTGCTGGTGCATCCCGATGTGCGCCGCATGCTGCTGGACGTGCGCGGTTTTGCCGAGGGCTTTCGCGCGCTGGTGCTGTGGACGGCGATGGAGATCGACCGCGCTCACGGCGCGGCAACGCCCGAGGAACGCCAGGAAGCCGACGCACTGGTCTCGTTCCTTACGCCCGTCATCAAGGCCTATGGCAGTGACTGCGGCTTCGAAAGTGCCGTTGCCATGCAGCAGGTGCTGGGCGGCCATGGCTATGTGAAGGAATGGGGCATGGAGCAGATCGTGCGCGATGCCCGCATTGCCATGATCTACGAAGGCGCCAACGGCGTGCAGGCGCTGGACCTTGCCGGGCGCAAGCTGGCGAAGGATGGCGGGCAGGTTGCCATGCGCTTTGCCGCCCTGGTGGAGGCTGACCTGGCGGGTGCGCCTGCATGTATCGCCGATCCGATGCGCGCCGCGCTGGCCGACGCCTCGGCCTCTGCGCAGGCGATGCTGGGGCAGGCAGCGGAGGATCCCAATGCGCTGGGCGCGGGCTCCTATGCCTTCATGCAGCTGATCGGCCTGCTGGCCGTGGGCTGGATGTGGGTGCGCATGGTGAAGGCCGTCGAAGGCCGAGACGACGATTTCGCAGCGGCCAAGCGCGTGACCGCACGCCACTATGCCGAAAATGCATTGCCGCTGACGGCAAGCCTACGCAGCCGCGTGCAGGCCGGGGCGGACAACCTGATGGCGCTGCCTGAGGAGGCCTTCGTACGCAGCTAGGCGCGGTTTTCCGCGTCCTGCATGGCATCTTCCCACTGGCGCATCTCTCGCTTGGCCTCCGCCACGAAGGGGCTGCGCTTGATGTACCAGTCGAAGGCAGCCGCCATCCAGCTGCCGGGCGCCCGCAACGGTCGCCCGACCTGGCAAAGCAGGATGATCCGCGGCTCATCACTGTCGTTCCAGACCTCGTGTTCATAGGTGTCATCGAATATGGTCCACTCGCCGTTCGCCCAGTGCACCGTCCGGTCATCCACCTGCATCCGGCAGGCCTGCCTGTCTGCGGGCACGCCGAGACCAAGGTGCGCGGTGAAGAAGCTCTTCGAGACGCCGCGATGGCGCACGATATGCGCACCAGGCGCGAGGATGGAGAAGAAGGCGCTGTTGAGCCTGGGGATCTGCCGCACCAGCTCGGCCGTGCGTGGGGCTCGCGCCATGTTTTCGGGCACCTCGTTGCCGTAGCCGATGAGGAAGAAGCTGCGCCACCGGTCATCCCCGGCAATGCGGCGGTGATCGGGCGATATGCGCCGCAGCGGCGGGATGGCATCGCGGTGGGCGTAGATCGCCAGCGCTTCGTCACGAATGGCTTGCCAGTGCCGGGCCACGCGCGAAGTCCAGTCGAATTGCTGCGCATCGAGCACCGGATCGTTGGGGATAAGCGAATAACGTGCGCCCAGATCGTTGAGCGCAAAGCGGTATTTCTTCAGTTGCCGGTAAACAAACCCGCGTTTCGGTAAAGCATTGCCCTGCGCCATGTCCTGAATTCCCCGTTTCAGGATGATCGGTCCCACATCCGATACTTGCGTGAGTGGGCGCGCTTTGCAACCGGGGCAGGCAAATCTGCTAGTTTTCGAGTAGTTCCTCGAACAGGGAAAGCATCGCCGCCCAGCTCTGCCGGTCGGCACTGGCATCGTAATCGGTGGCCGGATTGTCGTTGGGCGCGGGGTTGGTGAAACCGTGCTTCACGCCCGAATAGGAATGAAAATGCCAGTTCGCCCCGGCATGATCCATTTCCTGCCAGAACTTCAACACCTGCTCGCGCGGGACCATCGGGTCGGCATCGCCGTGGCACACCAGCACGCGGGCCGAAACCTTGCCTAGCTGCGCGGGCATGTCGGTGTTGAGCAAGCCGTGGAAACTCACCACCGCTTCTACCGGGGCGCCTTCGCGCGCCAGTTCCAGCGCAGCCTGGCCGCCCATGCAGAAGCCGATGATGAACAGCGGCAGGCCTTCGACGCCCTCGACCCCGGCCAGCGCCCGCAGCGAAGCCCGCAGGCGCTGTCGGTACTGCTCGGGCGTTTCTCGGATCTCTCCGGCGAAAAGGCGCGCTTCGTCGAAGCTGGCCGGCTGCTTGCCGTAGAAATCGCCCAGCATCGAGAGGTAGCCGGCTTCGGACAGTTCCCACGCCTTGGCTTCCACCGAAGGCGTGGGATTCATGATCGTCGGGAACACCAGCACGGCGGCGCGCGGGGCGCCATCGGGGCGGGCGATATGGCCGGTCAGCCGGATGCCCGCATCTTCGTACCGAAGCGGTTCGAACTTGCTCATTCGCCGGGCCAGAAATCGGGGACGGAGAAATAGCGCTCACCGGTATCGTAGTTGAAGCCGAGCACGCGGGTGCCGGGCTCCAGCTCTTCGAGCTTGGAGGCGATGGCCGCCAGCGTGGCGCCCGAGCTGATGCCTACCAGCAGGCCTTCCTCGCGAGCGCAGCGGCGGGCCATGTCCTTGGCTGCCTCGGCATCCACCTTGATCGCACCGTCGATGGCGTTGGTATGCAGGTTGCCGGGAATGAAGCCCGCGCCGATCCCCTGGATCGGGTGCGGACCGGGCTGGCCACCGGAGATGACCGGCGAAAGCTCCGGCTCTACCGCATAGGCCTTCATCTCGGGCCACTCGGCCTTCAGCGCCTCTGCACAGCCGGTGAGGTGGCCCCCGGTGCCAACGCCGGTGATAAGATAGGCGGGCGGGCTGTCCTTGAAATCGGCAAGGATTTCCTGCGCGGTCGTGCGCGCGTGAACGGCAACGTTGGCCGGGTTCTCGAACTGCTGCGGCATCCACGCATTGTCCGTCTGTGCAACCAGTTCTTCTGCGCGCTGGATGGCGCCCTTCATGCCCTTTTCCTTGGGCGTCAGGTCGAAGGTGGCGCCATAGGCCAGCATGAGGCGGCGCCGCTCGATGCTCATGCTTTCGGGCATGACCAGCACCAGCTTGTAGCCCTTGACGGCGGCAACCATGGCCAGCCCGATGCCGGTGTTCCCGCTGGTCGGCTCCACGATCGTGCCGCCAGGCTTCAGCGCGCCGGACGCTTCGGCATCCTCTACCATGGCCAGGGCAATGCGATCCTTGATCGATCCGCCGGGATTGCCGCGCTCGCTCTTCACCCACACCTCGTGGTCGGGGAACATCCGGGACAGACGGATATGCGGCGTATTGCCGATCGATTGGAGGACGTTGTCGTACTTCATCGGTTTCAGGCTCCCTTGTCTTCTGCCGGCGCGCGCGATGGCTTGTCGCCGGAATCTTGCTCTGCTTCTAACACATCTTCGGGCGGATCGAAGGTCTTGGTGGTGCGCAGCACCGGGAACAGCACGGCCCACAACGCCACGGTGGCGATGGCCCCGGCGCCGCCCAGCGCCACGGCGGCCACCGGGCCGATCAGGAAGGCCAGGCTGCCGGAGAAGAAATCGCCGAATTCGTTGGAGGCGCTGATGGTCAGCTGCGACACGGCGGAAACGCGCCCGCGCTTGTCATCCGGCGTGTGCAGCTGGATCAGCGACTGGCGGATATAGACGCTGAACATGTCCGCGCAGCCGACCACGAACAGCATGGCGAGGCTCAGCGCCATCGAGGTGGAGAAGGCAAAGCCGATTGTCGCCGCGCCAAAGGCGCCCACGGCCAGCAGCATCTTGGGGCCGACATTGTTCTTGAGCGGGCGGAAGGAGAACCACAGCGCCGTCAGCGCCGCACCGATGGCAGGGGCCATGGCCAGCTGGCTGAGGCCCGTTGCGCCAACCTGCAGGATATCGCGGGCATAGACCGGGAACAGCGCTGTGGCACCGGCCAGGAACACGGCGAACAGGTCCAGAGTGATGGAGCCCAGCACCATCTTGTTACGCCAGACATAAACCATGCCTTCGCGTACCTGCTGGATCGGATGCGCCGGGGCGCGCGGTTTCTGCCGGGGCAAGTCCTTGATCAGCGACAGCGAGACGGCGGCGACAACGAACAGCAAGGCCGCCACGGCATAGGGCAGGGCAGGCGTCACTTCGTAAAGCACACCGCCCACGGCAGGGCCCACGATCATGCCCGTCTGCCAGGCGATGGAGGACAGCGCGATGGCGCTGGGCAGCACGGTCTTGGGCACCAAGTTGGGCGCCAGCGCCCCCAGCGCGGGCCCGGCAAAACCGCGCACCACGCCCAGTACCACGGCCACGCAGTACAACACCCACAGGCTCATCGCCTCGTTCCAGGTGAAGCCTGCCAGCACCAGCGCGCAGCCAAGTTGGGCCATCATGGTCAGCCGGCCAAGGTTGCGGCGGTCGAACCTGTCGGCGGCCAGCCCGGTAAAGGGCGTCAGCACGAACAGCGGGAAGAATTGCAGCAGGCCGATCAGCGCCAGCTGGCCCGATGCTTCGCCCACGCTCATTCCGCCATCGCGCGCTAGGTTGTAGGTCTGCCAGCCGATGATCAGCATCATCGCGTATTGCGCCAGCGTCATGGTCAGGCGGCTGACCCAGAAGGCGCGGAAATTGGCGATGCGGAAAGGCGAGGGCTCTGAACTCACCCGCGCGCCATGGCAGCGCAAAGAGCGCTTGCCAAGTCAATCGAATTTGGGATGCCTAAAGCTTGTTTAGCTGCGGCGACGCAATGCCGGGTTCGGCTGCATTTCAGAGATCATCGCCTCGAAAGCATCGAAACGGATGATTCGCTCGAACTGGAAGCCCGCACGGTCGTCCGTGGTCCAGATGCAATAGGCCTCGATTCGGCCAACGGCGGGCAAGCGGATGATCATGCGATCGCCGCGCCCGATGCCATCGACCTTGTCGATCATGAAACCGTGCGCGGAAATGTTGGAGATGTGCAGCGTCAGATCGCCGTGCTGCAAGTGCTCGGCAATTACCGAATAATCCACCGGGTGCCGCGTGGAACGCCGCAAATCGGTTACGGAAAGCTGTGCGCCGCCTGCCATGTCCTTCAGTTTCCTTTCGAGCGAGTGGACCCGAAAGCGGTTCTGTCAGGAAATGGTGGACTTTTCGTAAAGCGCCGGGGTGGACCTTAGGCACCCTTAAGGATGGCGTGCCGCTTCTTGCCAAGGCTGAGGCGGGCTTCCGACCCGCTTGCCAGTTCGATCAGGTAACCAGGATCGGATACCGGCGTGTCCTCCAGCTTCACCGCACCTTCGGCCACCTTGCGCTTTGCTTCGCCGTTGGACTTGGTGAAGCCCAGCTCGGTCAACGCTGCACCAACGCGGATACCTTCTGCAGGCACGACAAGAGTGGGCAGGTCCTCGCCCTTGCCGCCACCGGCAAAGGTCTGCTCTGCCGTCGCGCGGGCTGATGCCGCGGCATCTTCGCCACGTACCAGTTTGGTCACTTCGTCGGCCAGCACCACCTTGGCCGCGTTGATCTCGCTGCCTTCCAGCGCTTCGAGACGGGCGATCTCGTCCAGCGGCAGGTCGGTGAACAAGCGCAGGAAGCGACCCACGTCGCGATCGTCGGTGTTGCGCCAGTACTGCCAGAAATCGTAGCTGGGCAGCTGCGCCTCGTTCAGCCAAACGGCGCCAGCGGCGGTCTTGCCCATCTTGGCACCGTCAGCCGTGGTCAGAAGCGGCGTCGTGAGGCCGAACAGCTCGCTGCCGTCCTTGCGCCGCGCCAGTTCCATGCCGTTGACGATATTGCCCCACTGGTCGCTGCCGCCCATCTGCAACCGACACCCGTACCGCCGCGCCAGCTCCATGAAATCGTAGGCCTGCAGGATCATGTAGTTGAATTCGAGGAAGGTCAGCGGCTGCTCGCGCTCCAGCCGCAGCTTGACCGAATCGAAGGTGAGCATGCGGTTGATGGTGAAGTGAGGGCCGACATCGCGCAGCAGCTCGATGTAGCCGAGATTGGCCAGCCATTCGTCGTTGTTGACCATTACCGCATCGGTGGGGCCATCACCGAAGGTCAGCAGCCGTTCGAACACGGTGCGGATCCCGGCGATGTTGTCGTCGATCACTTCGGGAGTCAGCATCCTGCGGCTTTCGTCCTTGCCGCTGGGATCGCCGATTTTCGTCGTGCCGCCACCCATGACGACGATCGGCTTGTGCCCGGTTTGCTGCAGTCGCCGCAGCATCATGATCTGCACCAGCGATCCGACATGCAGCGAAGGCGCCGTGGCATCGAAACCGATATAGCCGGGCACGGTCTGTCGCACCGCAAGGGCATCCAGTCCCGCAGGGTCGGTTACTTGATGGACATAGCCGCGCTGGGTCAGCACGTTCAGCAGATCAGATTCGTAAGTCGTCATCTCGGGGGATTTGGCGTCTTGTTGTTTAGGGACGGGGGCGCGTAGCACGGGGACACTTGCTTGCAAACGCATGATCTGGTTGCGCATGCGACCACTCCACCACTCGCCGTTCGCCGCGTGGAAGCGCGGATACTTTCACTGACAGATAACTGGGTGCGCGTGCGCTGGCGTATCGACGGGCCGCAAAAGCTCGTCCTGCCGCCGTTCGCGGGCAAGGGCCGGGCAGACGACCTGTGGCAGACCACCTGCTTCGAACTGTTCATTATGGAGAAGGACGGCACGCCGTCCTACAGCGAGTTCAATCTCTCGCCCTCGGAACGCTGGGCGGCCTATGACTTCAGCGATTACCGCGAGGGTATGACCGAGCGCCCCTTTGCCCGCGAACCCGATTGCACCATGCGCATCGGCCAGGCGATGGCGATCTTCGACGCCTCCTTGCCCCGCGCGCAGATGCCGGAACCACCCGCCGCCTACAATCTTGCCGCAGTGATCGAGGAAGAAGGCGGCGTGAAGAGCTACTGGGCGCTGTCGCACCACAAGGAAAAGCCCGATTTTCACGATCCGGCTTGCTTCGAAGGCGGTCTTGCGCGAACCCGCGCTGCATGAAATTCGGAATCGACCGGCTGCTTGCCGAACCTGACCTGTTGAACGCGCTTGAAGGCAAGCGGGTGGCGCTTGTGGCGCACCCGGCCTCGGTAACGGCCGACCTGACGCACAGCCTCGACGCTCTTATCGCGGCGGGCGTGAAGGTGACCAGCGCGTTCGGCCCGCAGCACGGACTGAAGGGCGACAAGCAGGACAACATGGTGGAAACTGCGGACGAGGTGGACCCCGTCTACGGCATCCCCGTGTTCAGCCTTTATGGCGAGGTGCGTCGCCCGACGCCCGCGATGATGGACAGCGCGGACGTGTTCCTGTTCGACCTGCAGGACCTTGGCTGCCGTATCTACACCTTCGTCACCACGCTGCTGTACCTGCTGGAGGAGGCGGAGAAGCACGGCAAGGCGGTGTGGGTGCTCGACAGGCCCAACCCGGCAGGTCGTCCGGTGGAAGGCACCCGGCTGCTGGCAGGTCACGAAAGTTTCGTCGGTGCCGCTCCCATGCCCATGCGCCATGGCCTGACGCTGGGCGAGATGGGCCATTGGTTCATCCGCCACTTCGGGCTGGATGTCGATTACCGCGTCGTCACCATGCATTACTGGCTGCCCGAGGGGCCTGGTTTCGGCTGGCCCGAAAGCCGCGTGTGGATCAATCCCAGCCCCAATGCCGCGAATGTCAACATGGCACGCGCCTATGCCGGGACGGTGATGATCGAAGGCGCAACGCTGAGCGAGGGCAGGGGCACCACGCGCCCGCTGGAAGTGTTGTTCGGCGCGCCCGATGTCGATGCCAAGGCGGTTCTGGGCGAAATGCAGCGCATGGCGCCCGAATGGCTGGCAGGCTGCGCCTTGCGCGATTGCTGGTTCGAGCCGACCTTCCACAAGCACGTGGGCCAGCTGTGCAACGCGCTGATGGTCCATGCCGAGGGACCGTTCTACGACCACGCGGCCTTTCGCCCGTGGCGCCTGCAGGCGCTGGCCTTCAAGGCAATCCGGCGGCTCTACCCGGACTACCCGATCTGGCGCGGCAAGGATTTCAAGTACGAATACACCAACGACGTGCTCGCCATCGATGTGATCAACGGCGGGCCTGCCTTGCGCGAATGGGTGGACGATGCCGGGGCAGAGCCAGGCGACCTGGAAGCCTTGGCCGCGCCCGACGAGGCAAGCTGGCGCGAGGAAGTGGCTGAGCTGCTGCTTTACTGAGCAGGCTGAAAGACAACAGGCTGGCCATCGTCTTGCCGGGGTGGATGAATCACGCTGCCGTCGGCCATGACCAGAAGCCCGCACCCATCGACCTGGTAATCGACAGCGCGAATGGGTTGCAGCGTGTCAGGCTGCGCGGGATCGCGGAACAGGTGCGCTTCGCCGTCCGCGCCGTCGGCCAGCAAGGGATCGCTCTCGCAAGAGTGACCGGCATCGGGATCGACAACCGGCCTGTGGACCGATTCGTCGTTCAACGCGGGCACGGATGGGGTGTCGGCCTCGCCGTTCCCATCGGCTGGCGGTGCCGCACCGATTGTCGCCAGAGCGATAACCGGGAGAAATACCTTCATCGCCGTTTCTCCTTTGACGAGGATCATACCATTGCGCGATAGCAGCGCCAAATACGGGAAAGCTTACACAGGAGAGGCCATTGCTTACACTCTACAGTTTCGGACCGGGCGCCAATTCGCTGAAGCCCACGCTGGCGCTTTACGAAAAAGGGCTGGAGTTCGAGCACAGGCTGCTGAACCCCGCCAAGTTCGAGCACCACGAGGACTGGTTCAAGGCCATCAACCCGCGCGGGCAGGTGCCGGCGCTGGACGATGACGGCAAGATCATCACCGAAAGCACGGTGATCTGCGAATACCTGGAAGACGCGCATCCCACCGACCTGCGCCTACGCCCGGGAAGCCATTACGACACGGCGATGATGCGCATCTGGACCAAGTGGGTGGACGAATACTTCTGCTGGTGCGTGTCCACCATCGGCTGGCACCGCCACGTAAGCCAGATGGTGAAGGATCTGTCGGACGCCGAGTTCGAGGAAGTCGTGGCCCGCATCCCGGTCCCCGAACAGCAGGTGAAATGGCGGCGCGCGCGCGAAGGCTTCCCGCAGGACCTGCTGGACGAGGAAATGCGCAAGATCGGCGTCAGCGTAAGGAAGCTGGACGATCACCTGCGCGACAACGAGTGGCTGGCAGGCGGCGTCTATTCGCTGGCCGACATCTGCAACTTCGCCATCGCCAACGGCATGCAGAATAGCTTTCCCGAACTGGTGAACAAGGACGATACACCGGGGCTGGTGCGCTGGATCGAACAGATCAACGAACGCCCGGCGGTGCAGGCGATGTTCGCCAACGTGCCGCGAGAGTTCTAGCTCCTGCTAACCCTGCTTGCGGCTGAGTTCGCGCATGGCATCGTCCAGCCCGTCCAGCGTCATGGGAAACATGCGACCGCCCATGATCTGGCGGATCATCTGCGTCGACTGGCTGTATTCCCAGGTCCGCTGCGGCTTGGGATTCAGCCAGGCGACGGCAGGGTAGGTGTCGACCACGCGTTGCAGCCAGACTTCGCCCGCTTCCTCGTTCATATGCTCTACCGAGCCGCCGGGCCAGGCGATCTCGTAGGGGCTCATCGCGGCATCGCCGACGAACACGATCTTGTAGTCATGCCCGAACTTGTGGAGCAGGTCCCAGGTCGGCACGCGCTCGCCCCAGCGGCGTGAATTGTCCTTCCACACGCTCTCGTACAGGCAATTGTGGAAGTAGAAGAACTCCATGTTCTTGAACTCGCTGGTGGCCGCGCTGAACAGCTCCTCGGTCACTTTCACGTGGTCGTCCATCGACCCGCCCACATCCAGGAACAGCAGCAGCTTCACCGCATTGTGGCGTTCGGGCCGCATGCGGATATCAAGCCAGCCCTGCTTGGCCGTGCCGCGAATCGTGGCGTCGAGGTCCAGCTCTTCCGCCGCGCCCTCGCGGGCGAAGCGGCGCAGGCGGCGCAGCGCCACCTTGATGTTGCGCGTGCCCAGTTCGCGGCTGGAATCGAGATTGGCGAACTCGCGCTTCTCCCACACCTTGATCGCGCGGCGGTGTCGGCTTTCGCCGCCGATGCGAACGCCCGCGGGGTTATAGCCGGAATGGCCAAACGGGCTGGTGCCGCCGGTGCCGATCCACTTGTTGCCGCCGTGGTGTTCCTCGTCCTGCTCTTCGAGGCGCTTTCTCAGCGTCTCCATGATTTCGTCCCGGTCGCCGAGTTCCTCGATGGCGGCGCGCTCTTCGTCGGTCAGGAACTTCTCGGTGACGGCGCGCAGCCATTCCTCGGGGATGCTCGCCTGCTTCTCGCCCAGTTCGGAAAAGACGCCGCGAAACACCTTGTCGAACACCTGGTCGAAGCGGTCGAGCAAGCCCTCGTCCTTTACGTAGGTTGCGCGGGCGAGGTAGTAGAATTCCTCCGGTCGACGCTCGATCACGTCGCTGTCGAGCGCCTCCAGCAGTGTCAGGTGCTCCTTCAGGCTGGCGCGTATGCCTGCTTTACGCAGTTCGTCGAGGAAATTGAGGAGCACGCGCCAGCCCCGCTCAGCGGTTCTCGCGCCGGGCCATGAAGGCAAGCCGTTCCAGCAGCATCACGTCAGCCTCGTTCTTCAGCAGCGCGCCGTGCAGCGGCGGGATGGCGCTGGTCGGGTCCTGCGACTGCAGCACGTCCAGCGGCATGTCCTCCACCAGCAGCAGCTTGAGCCAATCGAGCAGTTCGGAGGTTGAAGGTTTCTTCTTCAGACCCGGCACCTCGCGCACCTTGTAGAACACCTCCAGCGCATGGGTGACGAGGCGTTTCTGGATGCCGGGGAAGTGCACGTCGATGATCTCGCGCATCGTCTCGTCATCAGGGAACTTGATGTAATGGAAGAAACAGCGGCGCAGGAATGCGTCGGGCAGTTCCTTTTCGTTGTTCGAGGTGATGACCACGATCGGGCGCTCCTTCGCCACGATCCGCTCTCCCGTCTCGTAAACGTCGAACTGCATGCGGTCGAGTTCCTGCAGCAGGTCGTTGGGAAACTCGATATCGGCCTTGTCGATCTCGTCGATCAGCAGCACCGGGAGCTGGGGACTGGTGAAGGCTTCCCACAGCTTGCCCTTGCGGATGTAGTTGGAAATGTCGTGGACGCGCTCGTCACCCAGCTGGCCATCGCGAAGGCGCGCCACCGCATCGTATTCGTACAGGCCCTGCTGCGCCTTGGTGGTGCTTTTCACGCCCCATTCGATCAGCGGCGCATCGATCGCCTTGGCGATTTCATGGGCCAGCACAGTCTTGCCGGTTCCGGGCTCGCCTTTCACCAGCAGCGGGCGGCGCAGGGTGACGGCGGCGTTCACCGCCACTTTCAGGTCATCGGTGGCGACGTAGTTTTCGGTGCCGTTAAAGCGCTGGGTCATCTAATCTGCCTGCCTCGTCTGTGTCGCGCGGGTGCTAGGTGTTGCAGCGCAGCATGGCAAGAACAGCGGCGCTACTCGGTCGCAGCCATGGCAATGGCGCGCATGCCCAGCAATTCGAAGGCCGAGTGATCGACGGCAGCCTGCGGGTTGTTCCAGCTCATGCAGACGACCCACCATTCACCTGCCTCGTCGCGCAGCAGCCAGCTGAGGTTGAGCACGCCGGGTTCGGAGCCACCCTTGTAGCCGACATAGTTCCATTGCCCACGCATGCCATCGGACACGGACGGGTTAACTGACAGGATATCCAGCGCGGTCGTGTCTTCCAGCGCGGCAAGACGTTGCAGGACGCGGGCGATATCCTCGGCCGAAGCGAACCATTCGATATCGATCATGTTCGGCCCGCCGGTGAAGGCGAGGCGCACGTCCTCCTCGTCCCGCTCGACCTCGGCGAGGAAATCCAGCACCTCGCGCCGTCGTTCCACATCCATGCCCAGGTATTCGCCGGGGTCCACGTTGGTGCCCGACTTGAGCACGAACAGCTCGCGCGTGGTCATGAAAGGGAATGTCGCCTGCGGGTCTGCGTGGCCCGAAGCGATCACCTCGGCCTCCACCGCATCGCGCCCCAGCACGGCAATCAGCTGGTCAGTGGCGGTGTTGTCGCTGATGGAAATCATCAGGGTAGCCAGTGTGTGCAGCGTCAGCGGAGAGCCAGTAGGCCAGCCCTGCAGCTGCCCGCTGGGATAGCTGCGCACGGACAGCGGCACGATCTCGTCCCAGCTGTGCTCACCGTTGGCGATGGAGCGGGCGAGGGCAGACAGCACGTAAAGCTTGAAGGTGGAGCCGATAGCCATTGGCCGATCGGCATTGCTGGCGATCAGCGGCTCGCTGGCGCCGATGCGCGTCACAAGGATCGCGGTGTCGCCAGGCAGGGCAGCAAGGTCTGCCAGCAATTGTTCGGGCGCATCGCCGATGGGGCGCACGTCGTTGAGCACGAAGCCGTTCACGCGGTAGGTCAGGTCGGTATCCAGCGTGAACGACCCACTCGCCAGGCCACGCTCGAACCGAACGGCGATGCGCGCGCCGTTGGAGGAGACCGGCTCGACGCTCTCGACCCCGATCAAGGCGCCGAACTGGCTTTCGATCTGCTCGGTGATCGCGGTGAAGCGGCCTTGCGGAACGGCAGCGATGAAAGCCTCGTCAAAGACTGCGTCGTAGTCGGCCTCACCCCGCATGGCCGCGACGATATCCGCCCCGCGCTGCTCGAGGCGGGCGGTCTGTTCGGCGTCCTGGGCGAGGGCGGGCGTCGAGAGCAGGGCTCCCAGCACGGCGAACAGGGTGAGCAGGCAGCGCAACATGGGCCCACCCTGCCGCAGGATCACGCGTCGATCAAATCGCGGTCGATCTCGCCGGCGCGGTTCTGGATGAAGTTGAAACGGTGTTCCGGGTTGCGGCCCATCAACTGGTCGACCAGTTCCTTCACCGCGAAACGCTGTTCGTGCTGTTCGGGCAGGGTGATGCGCACCAGGCTGCGGGTGGCCGGGTCCATCGTGGTTTCGCGCAATTGCTGCGGGTTCATTTCGCCAAGGCCCTTGAACCGGCTGACATCGACCTTCTTGCCCTTGAAAACCGTCTCTTCCAGCTCGGCGCGGTGCTCGTCGTCACGGGCATAGCGGCTCTCTTTCCCGGCGGTCAGGCGATAGAGCGGCGGCTGGGCGAGATAGAGATGCCCCTTGCGCACGAGGTCCGGCATTTCCTGGAAAAAGAAGGTCATCAGCAGCGTTGCAATGTGCGCGCCGTCGACGTCGGCATCGGTCATGATGACGATGCGGTCGTAGCGCAGGTTCTCCGCGTCGCATTCCTGGCGCGTGCCGCAGCCCAGCGCCAGCGCGAGGTCGGCGATTTCGCTGTTGGCGCGGATCTTGTCTGCCGTGGCGCTGGCCACGTTCAGGATCTTGCCACGAATGGGCAGGATCGCCTGCGTCTTGCGGTTGCGTGCCTGCTTGGCGCTGCCGCCAGCGGAATCGCCTTCGACGATGAACAGTTCGGTCTCGCCGTCGGTCTCGCCGCTGCAATCGGTCAGCTTGCCGGGCAGGCGCAGCTTCTTGGCATTGGTGGCGGTCTTGCGCTTGATCTCGCGTTCCTGCTTGCGCTTGAGGCGTTCCTCCATGCGCTCCATCACTGAGCCGAGCAGCGCGCGCCCGCGCTCCATGTTGTCGGACAGGAAATGGTCGAAGTGGTCGCGCACCGCGTTCTCCACCAGGCGCGCAGCCTCCGGCGAAGTCAGGCGGTCCTTGGTCTGGCTCTGGAACTGCGGATCGCGGATGAAGACCGACAGCATGATCTCGGCACCGGTCATAACGTCGTCGGCGGTGATATCCTTGGCCTTCTTGGTGCCGGTCAGCTCGCCAAAGGCGCGCAGGCCCTTGGTCAGCGCGGCACGCAGGCCTGCCTCGTGCGTGCCGCCATCGGGCGTGGGCACGGTGTTGCAATACCAGCTGGTGGAGCCGTCGGACCACAGCGGCCAGGCCACCGCCCATTCGACGCTACCCTGCTGCACGCCGTCATCGTTTTCCGGGAAATCCTGCTTCCCCGTGAAGAAATCGGCGGTCACGCATTCGCGGTTGCCCACTTCTTCCTTGAGGTGATCGGCAAGGCCGCCAGGGAACTGGAAGGTTGCCTCTGCCGGCACGTCGTCACTGGCGAGGGCGGGCGCGCACTTCCAGCGGATTTCGACGCCCGCGAACAGGTAGGCCTTGGACCGGGCGAGCTTGAACAGCCTCTTGGGATTGAACTTGCGATCCCCGAAAATCTCGGTGTCGGGCACGAAGGTCACGCTGGTGCCGCGCCGGTTGGGGGTGTCGCCCACCTTGGCGATCTTGCCCTGAGGGATGCCCTTGGAAAACTCCTGCGCGAACACTTCCTTGTTGCGCGCCACTTCCACGCGGGTGAGGCTGGACAGGGCGTTCACCACCGAGACGCCCACACCGTGCAGGCCGCCGCTGGTGGCGTAGGCCTTGCCCGAGAACTTGCCGCCAGAGTGCAGCGTGGTGAGGATCACTTCCAGCGTGGACTTGCCGGGGAATTTCGGATGCTCGTCCACCGGGATGCCGCGACCGTTGTCCGTGATGGTCAGGCGGTTGCCTTCCTCCAGCACCATCTCGATGCGGCTGGCATGGCCTGCCACGGCTTCGTCCATCGAGTTGTCGAGCACTTCGGCAGCGAGGTGGTGCAGCGCGCGATCATCGGTGCCGCCGATGTACATGCCGGGGCGGCGGCGAACAGGCTCCAGCCCTTCCAGCACCTCGATAGAGGAGGAATCGTAGTCACCACCGCCTTGCGGTGCGTTTTCGAACAGGTCGTCACTCATGCCATCGATATAGGCACGGGGATTCCCCGGCCACAAGCGGCATGGAGCAAGTTATCCGGTAATCAGAACCCCGTGGGCGCCGGATCGACGACGGTAAAGGCACCGTTGCCCACCTGCCGCACTTCCATGGCACGCTCGCCCAAGCCATTGCTGCGAAAGCGGATCGGGCCATCGAGGCCCAGGAAACCGCCTTCGTTGAGCAGCAGGCCGGCGGGAAGATCGGTGCCCGGCGTCCAGTCGCGCGTCAGGCGCAAGGTCAGCAGCACGGCATCGTAGCCCAGCGTGGCGATGCGGAACGGCTGTTCGCCGAAGCGCGCTTCGTAACTGGTGGCGAACTGGCGATAGCGATCATCGGGCACGGCAGAGAACCATGCACCGCGCATGGCGCCAACCGTCAGCAGGCCGTCCTGCCGACTCCAAAGCTCGGTGCCGATGATGGAGGGCAAGTCGTCCCCCGCATCCTTCAGGCGCGGTGCCGCCATGGCTGCAAGGCGCGCGCTATCGGCGATCAGCACGGTGTCGTATCCGCCGGTGGTCGCCAGGCGGTCTGCCGCGCTGATGATGGAGGTATTGCCCCGGTCGTAGCGTTGTACATCCACAACCGTGCCGCCACGCGCCATCACCGCCTGTTCGGCAGCAGCGGTGGTGCGATTGCCATAGTCGCCGCGCGGGGCAAGGATGGCAAAGCGTTGCGCCCCCTGGTCGAAGGCAAAGTTCACCGTGCGCGCCACGGACTGTTCAGGAATGTGACCCATCACGAACACGTCTGCACGGGCGACGGTAGTATCGTTGGAGAAGGTGATCAGCGGAACATCGGCCGGGCGCGCCTGCGCCAGCACCGCGCCCACGCTGTCGCGCTGCAGCGGCCCCAGGATCAGGCGGTTGCCATCGGCAATCGCCCGGCTGGCAGCCGCGCCCGCGCCCGAATTGGTATCGTAGGTGGTAATGCGCAGGTTTTCCGCGCCGGTATCCAGCAGGGCCATGGTGGTGGCATTGGCGATGGACTGGCCGACTTCGGCATTGGTCCCGCTCAGCGGCACAAGCAGGGCAACGCGGTGGCGGCCTTCATCGTCGGGCAGCACGGCCTGGTCAGGCGTGGTCGGCTGGTCGATGATCGGCCCGCCGCGATCCGGCATCGGCGCATCTCCGCCCGGAATGACCTGGCAGGCGGCGAGCAGGAGACTGCCCGTGACAACTGCCAGAATGCGCTTCAGATTACCCAACATGCTTGCTTGCTCCGCTGAAATTGGTCCATGGCCCTAATGGTGAGCGAACCATCTCTTTCTCCGGGCCTCTATATAGTCGCGACGCCGATTGGCAATCTTGGCGACATAACGTTGCGCGCAAGCGACGTACTGGCCCGGTGCGACGGCATAGCGTGCGAGGACACCCGCGTAACCCAGAAACTTATCAGGCACTTGGGTATCTCGAAGCCGCTGTGGCGCTATGACGACCATTCTGCACCGAACGATCGCGCAAGGCTGATCGAGTCGATGCGGCAGCGCGCCGTGGCGCTGGTGAGCGACGCCGGGATGCCGCTGGTTTCCGACCCCGGTTTCCGGCTGGTGAAAGAGGCTCGCGAGGCGGGCGTTCCCATCACCGCGCTGCCGGGCGCCAATGCCCCGCTTACCGCCCTGGCGCTTTCAGGCCTGCCCAACGACCGTTTCCTGTTTGCCGGCTTCCTGCCGCCGAAAGAGAAGGCGAGGGCGGATGTGCTGGAAGAGCTGGGCCGGGTGCGGTCGACGCTGATCTTCTTCGAAACAGCGCCGCGCCTGGCGAAAAGCCTGAAAGCCATCGCCGAAGTCCTGCCGGGACGCGAAGTGGCCGTGGCGCGCGAGCTGACCAAGATGTTCGAGGAATGTCGCACTGGATCGGCAGCGGAACTGCTTGCCCACTACGAGGCGCATCCACCCAAGGGCGAGATCGTGCTGCTGGTCGGCCCGCGACCGGAAGTGGAGCACGATGCCGAGGATGCGGATGCCATGCTGCGCGAACTGCTGGAGACCGAAAAGGCCTCCAGCGCCGTGGCGCAAGTGGCCAAGGCCACCGGGCTCGACCGCAAGATGCTCTATGCCCGCGCGATGGAGCTGAAGGGCCAGTGAAACGCCAGCTTGCCGAACAGCGCGGTCGCAAGGCCGAGAACGAAGCCGCGCGCTGGCTGGAAGGACAGGGCTGGGAGATCCTGGCGCAACGACGCAAGACCAAGGTGGGCGAGATCGACCTGGTGGCGAAGCGCGAAGGGCTGGTGGCTTTCGTCGAGGTGAAGTGGCGCCAACGCGCGGCAGACCTCGACCTTGCCATCGACGAATACCGCCTGTCGCGCGTTGCCGCCGCGGCTGAAAGCGTGGCGCACGAATATGCGACCGGGGGAGAGGACATGCGGATCGACGTGATCCTGCTTGCACCCGGCGCCCAGCCTCGCCACATCGAAAACGCCTGGATGCCTTGACGGCCCGGAGAATGAGGAAAACACCATGAGCCTTCGCGTCGCTGTCCAGATGGACCCGATGGAATCGATCAACATCGCCGGCGATTCCAGCTTTGCGCTGATGCTGGAAGCGCAGGCGCGCGGCCATTCGGTGTGGCACTATGACGTCGAAACGCTGGCCTGGTGCGACGGCAGGATCACCGCCTGGGCCAAGCCGGTGACCGTGCAGCGCGTGCAGGGTAATCACTTCACCGCTGGCGAATTGCGCAAGATCGACCTGGCCGAGGATATCGACGTGGTGCTGATGCGGCAGGACCCGCCCTTCCACCTCGGCTACATCAGCGCCGCGCTGTTGCTGGACCGGCTGAAGGGCACCACGCTGGTCAGCAACGATCCGCGCGAAGTCATCAACGCGCCGGAAAAGATGTTCGTGCTGGATTACGCGCGCTTCATGCCGCCCACACTGATTGCGCGCAGGCTGGAGGACGTGCTGGAATTCCAGAAGCAGCACGGTGCCGTGGTGGTGAAGCCGCTGCACGGCAACGGCGGCAAGGCGATCTTCAAGATCGACGAAAGCGGCACCAACACATCCGCCCTGTTCGAAGTGTTCAACCAGACCTGGCCAGAACCGCACATGGTGCAGCCCTTCCTGCCCAGCGTATCGGAAGGCGACAAGCGAATCGTGCTGGTGGACGGCGTGGTGGCCGGCGCGATCAACCGCAAGCCGGGCGCAGGGGAGTTCCGCAGCAACCTGGCGCAAGGCGGCTCTGCCGAAGCCAGCGGGCTGACCGAGCGCGAGCAGGAAATCTGCGCCGCCATGGGGCCGGAACTGGAAAGGCGCGGACTTACCTTCGTGGGTATCGACGTGATCGGCGGCGAGTGGCTTACCGAAATCAACGTGACATCACCCACCGGCATCGTCGCCATCGACAAGTACAACGGCACCAACACCCCCGGTATGATCTGGGACGCGCTGGAACGTCGCCACGCGGCGATGTAATTGCGGACCGATTGGGCGTTCGATCCGTTAGCCAGTCATGCACACACTCATCATCGACCTGATCGAGCAAGGCGGATACTTCGGCATCTTCCTGCTGATGGTGCTGGAGAACGTGATCCCGCCGGTGCCCAGCGAGGTCATCATGGGCGTGGGTGGGCTGCTGGTGCAGCGCGGGTCGATGCACTTCTGGCCGCTGCTGCTGATCGGCACGCTGGGCACGGTGGTGGGCAACTACTTCTGGTACTGGGTGGGAGACAGTTTCGGTTACCAGCGGATGGAGCCCTTCGTTGATCGCTGGGGGCGCTGGCTGACGGTGGACTGGGAGCACATCGCCAAGGCGCAGGTATTCTTCCACCAGCGTGGGCACTGGGTGGTGTTCTTCCTGCGCTTTTCGCCTTTCCTGCGCACGATCATCTCGCTGCCTGCGGGCCTGGCCCACATGCCCCGGTGGAAGTTCCTGACCTTCACCTTTGCCGGGTCGCTGGTGTGGAACGCGCTGCTGATCAAGGGCGGTGAATGGCTGGGGCACTGGCTGGCGGATTCGCAGCACGTGCTCGCCTGGATCATCATCGGCATGGTGCTCGCCACGCTGATTGGCTATGTCTGGCGCCTGTTCACCTGGGTGCCGCGCGCCGGCCGCTTCACCGGGCGCGAAGAGGACTAGTCGTTCTCTCGTGGGTGGGCGGAGCGATAGGCTTCCAGCATCTTTGCCGCGTCCACCTTCGTATAGATCTGCGTCGAGCCGAGGCTGGCGTGGCCGAGCAGTTCCTGCAAACTGCGCAGGTCCGCGCCAGAGCCGAGCAGGTGTGTGGCAAAGCTGTGCCGCAGCGCGTGCGGCGTGGCCGTGGCGGGCAGGCCCAGCGCTTTCCTCGCCCGCGCCATCGCCTTTTGCACCATGCCTTGCGACAACTGACCGCCGCGTGCACCCCGGAACAGCGCCTCGCCCTTCTCCAGGGGGTGCGGGCACGCCTTTGCATAGGCGGCCACGGCTTCGCGCACGACAGGGATCAGCGGCACGACGCGCTGCTTGTTACCCTTGCCGGTTACAACCAGCGTCTCGCCCAATGGCAAGTCGTCGGCAGTCAGCGACAGCGCCTCTGCAATGCGCAGGCCGGCGCCATACATCAGCAGCAGCACGGCAGCATCGCGCTTGCCGGTCCAGTCGGTAGCGGAAGTGTCCTCAACCATCTCGGCCAGACCTATGGCCTCGTCCGGCGTAACGGGGCGGGGCAGGCCCTTCTTGATGCGCGGGCCGCGCAGGCGAGGGCCGGTGCCGGGCTGCGCGCCAACCTGTTCGCGGGCAAAGGCGATGAAGCCCTTGAGCGCGGAGAGCTCGCGCGCGGCGGAGACATTGCCGATGCCTTCGGCGCGGCGGAACGCCAGGTGCGTGCGCAGGTCGCGGGTGGTGACTTTGGCCACGTCCTGCCAGTCGGACAGACCCAGGGCCAGCAGCAGACGCTCTGCCGTCGCAACATAGGCGCGCACCGTGTGCGGGCTGCGCCGCCGACCGATGGCAAGGTGCTCGCGCCATTGGTCAAGGAGGGCCGATGCGCTCATGCCACCAGCAGCTCGTCGGCAACAAGCCCGGCCAGCAGTGTATCGAGCAGGATCATGCCCTTCGGCGTCACACCCACACGATCGCCTTCGCGCCAGACAAAGCCCAGGCGGCGAAAGTGATCGACCGATGCGGGCCGCAGGAGTTCGTCGGGCGTCATGCCGGTGCGCGCGGCAAGGGACGCAAGGTCCACGCCCTCGGCAAGCCGCAGGCCCATCAGCAGCGCCTCGCTCGCCTGTGTCTTGGGCGAGAGAGTGCTTTCTTCCTGCAGGCCGTGGCCATTGCGCTCGACCGCGGCGAGCCAGTTCTCCGGCTTGCGGTGACGATAGGTCGCCATGCCGCCGCGCCGCCCATGGGCACCGGGGCCGATGCCGGCATAGTCCTGGTAACGCCAATAGGTGAGGTTGTGGCGGCTTTCCTCGCCACGATGCGCATGGTTGCTGACCTCGTAGGCAGGCAGGCCGGCGCTCCCTGTCAGCTCGGCCGTCACGGTGAACAGATTTGCCGCCAGGTCATCATCGAGCGGGGTGAAACCGCCGCGTCGCACATCGGTGGCGAAGCGGGTGCCAGGTTCGATGGTCAGCTGGTACAGCGACAGGTGCCCGGTCCCGAAACCCAGCGCGCGCGACAGCTGCTGCCGCCAATGCTGCTCGGTTTGGCCGGGCAGGGCATAGATCAGGTCGAAAGAGACCCGTTCGAACACCCTCTCTGCCGTCTCAAGCGCTTTCAGTCCCTCTGAAACATCGTGCAACCGGCCAAGGAATTGCAGCGCTGTGTCGTCCAGCGATTGCAGTCCCAAGGACACGCGATTGACGCCCGCCGATGCCAGCGAAGCGAAGTTCGCTGCCTCCACCGAAGAGGGGTTGCCTTCCAGTGTAATCTCGATCCCCGGGGCGAACCCCCACAGCTTCTCCGCCTCTGCCAATAGCGCTTCCACCAGCGCGGGCGGCATCAGCGAGGGAGTGCCACCGCCGAAGAAGATCGAGTGCAGCGGCTCACTTCCGGCCAGTTCGGCCTCGTGTCGCATGTCCGCCAGCAAGGCGGCCTGCCACGTCACCACGTCCACATTATCGCGCACGTGCGAGTTGAAGTCGCAGTACGGGCACTTGGCGAGGCAGAAGGGCCAATGGATGTAAAGCGCGCGCGCCATGGTTTCCTTTTCAGCCGCTGTTAACCGCGGCAAGTCAAGGTGAGCATATGGGAACTGGACGGGTCGTTACAGCCGCCTTGGCTGCTTTTGCCGCGATTTGCGCGATTGCCGCGCCGCTGGCCGCGCAAAGGGTCAATCCTTTCGCAATGGAATTGCTGGAAGAACACAACCGCGCCCGCGCCGCAGTCGGCGTACCGCGCCTTGCCTGGAGCAACCGCCTTGCCCGTGAAGCACAAGCCTGGGCCGAGGAACTGGCGCGGCGGGGGCACATGCTCCACGCGGATCGCAGCACGCGCAATGGCGCGGGCGAGAACCTGTGGATGGGCAGCGCCGGGCGCTATTCCGCGCAAACCATGGTCGATGGCTTCGTTGCCGAACAGCGCCACTTCACCAACGGCACCTTTCCGCAGGTATCCACCACCGGCAACTGGCGCGATGTGGGCCACTACACCCAGGTGATCTGGGGCGACACGCGCGAAGTAGGCTGCGCGGTGGCTCGCGGCGCGACTTACGATTTCCTGGTCTGCCGCTATTTCCCGGCGGGCAACGTCTACAACCGCAAGGCCTATTAGGGCCGTAATCTAAACGCCGAACTGGTCCGCGACCAGCTTGGCGAAGGCATCGGCGCGGTGGCTGATGGCGTGCTTTTCTTCCGGGTCGAGCTCGGCAAAGGTCTGCTCGCGCCCCACCGGCACGAACACCGGGTCATAGCCGAAACCCATGGTGCCGCGCGGCGGCCAGGTCAGCGTGCCATCGGCGCGGCCTTCGTAGACCACGTGCTCGCCGTCGGGCCAGGCGATGGCCAGGGTGCAGGAAAACCAGCAGTCGCGCGGTGTATCCGGCCCCTTGGCCTGCAACATCCCTTCGACCTTGCCCATGGCCATGTACCAGTCGCGCCCCGGCTCGCCTTCGAACCATTGCCGTTCCGCCCAGTCGGCGGTGTAGACGCCGGGCCGGCCATCCAGCGCCGCCACCGACAAGCCGCTGTCGTCGGCAAGCGCGGGAAGGCCCGCAGCCTCCGCCGCCGCGCGTGCCTTTATCAGCGCGTTTTCCACGAAGGTGGTACCGGTCTCGGGCGGTTCGGGCAGGCCAAGCGCCCCCGCCGACACGCAGTCGAGCCCGTACGGCTCCAGCAGTTTGGCGATTTCTTTCAGCTTGCCCGCATTGTGCGTGGCAATCACCAGCTTGCCCGATCCCAGCTTACGGCTCACTTGGTGGCCTCGTCCTGTGCCTTGAAGATTTCCGCGCAGCCCATCTGGGCCAGGCGCAGCAGGCGCAGAAGGCCTTCCTCGTCGTAAGTCGCGCCTTCGGCGGTGGCCTGAACCTCGGCGATCTGCCCGCTTTCGATCAGCACGAAATTGGCATCGGCATCGGCGTTCGAATCCTCATCGTAGTCGAGGTCGAGCACCGGCGTGCCCTGGTGGATACCGCAGGAAATGGCGGCCACCTTGGCGGTGAGCGGGTCGTCCTTGATCGCGCCGGCTTCCATCAGCTTGTTGACCGCCAGGCGCAGTGCCACCCAGGCGCCGGAGATCGAGGCTGTGCGGGTGCCGCCATCGGCCTGGATCACGTCGCAATCGAGGGTGATCTGGCGTTCGCCCAGCTTCTCCATGTCGCACACGGCGCGCAAGCTGCGTCCGATCAGGCGCTGGATTTCCTGCGTGCGTCCGCTCTGCTTGCCCTTGGCCGCTTCGCGAGAGCCGCGAGTGTGCGTGGCACGTGGGAGCATTGAGTATTCGCCGGTAACCCAGCCCTGTCCCTTGCCGCGCAGCCAAGGCGGGATGCGCTCTTCTACGCTGGCGGTGCAGAGCACGCGAGTGTCGCCGAAGCTGATCAGGCAAGAGCCCTCGGCGTGCTTGGTAAAGCCGGTTTCGATAGTGATAGCGCGCATTTCATCAGGCGCGCGGCCGGAAGGTCGCATTGAATTCTCCGATTGAGGCATTTGCGTGGGCAGCCCTAGCGACTAGATAAGACGCTGTCATGGCTTCTCCACCGATTACAGAACTGACTGCGCGCGCGAGGGAGATTTTCCGCCTGGTGGTGGAGGATTACCTCGCTAGCGGGCAGCCCGTCGGCTCCAAGACGATCGCCCAACGCGGCGAGGTGAACCTGTCGCCAGCCTCGATCCGTTCGGTGTTGAGCGAGCTGGAGGGTTTCGGCCTGCTTGCCGCGCCGCATACCAGCGCCGGACGCATGCCCACCGACCTTGGCCTGCGGCTGTTCGTCGACGGTATCATGCAGGTGGCCGAGCCCACGCAGGCAGAACGCGCCGCGATCGAGAAGCAGCTGGCAGAACCGGGCCCGATCGAGGAAGCACTGGAGACGACCAGCGCGCTGCTTTCCAGCCTTTCGGGCGCGGCCGGCATGGTGATGGTCCCGCAGCGCGAGGCCAGGCTGGCGCAAATCAACCTCGTGCCGCTGGACGATACCCGCGCGCTGGCCGTGCTGGTGGGCGAGGACGGGCACGTCGAAAATCGCGTGCTCCACCTTGATGGCCCGGTTTCGCCCAGCGCCTTGCAAGAGGCGGGCAACTACATTTCCGCGCGCCTGCGCGGGCGCACGTTGGCAGAGGCCGCCAAGGCGATGCAGGCCGAGATTGCCTCGGGCAAGAGTGCGCTGGACGAGGCCAGCCAACGGCTTGTCGAGACCGGCATCGCCACATGGACGGAAGATGCTGCCAAGCGGCCCGTGCTGATCGTGCGAGGCGCATCGAACCTGCTCGACGAAAGCGCGGCGAGCGACCTTGAGCGCGTGCGACAATTGCTCGACGACCTTGAAAACAAGCAATCGGTGGCGCAATTGCTCGACAGCGCGCGGCAGGCGGAATCGACCCGTATCTTCATCGGGGCGGAAAACCGTCTGTTCGCATTGTCCGGCTCGTCCGTCATCGCCGCTCCCTATCGCGACCGCGAGGGCAAGGTGGTGGGCGTGCTGGGCGTCATCGGTCCGACGCGGTTGAATTACGCGCGCGTCGTACCCATGGTGGACTTCACAGCCCATTCCCTGGGCAAGAGATTTGGTTAGCGAGACAATGAACGAGAACGACAAGAACCGCGACGAAGCGGTTGAAAAGGAACTGGAAGGCGTGCCCGAGGAATTCCTCGACAAGAGCGACGCCGAAACGGTGGAGGAAGACACCCACTCGCTGGACGAGGCGCTGGATCGCCTGCGCGAGGATCTCGAAGTCGCCAAGCAGGAAGTGCTCTATGCCAAGGCGGAAACGCAGAACGTTCGCCGCCGCATGGAAAAGGACATCCAGGACGCACGCAACTATGCCGCCACCGGCTTTGCCCGCGATATCCTGAGCGTGGCCGACAACCTTGCCCGCGCCATCGACGCCGTGCCCGAAGACCTGCGCGAAGACAGCAAGTTCAAGGGCCTGGTAACCGGCATCCAGGCAACCCAGCGCGAACTGGACAAGGTGTTCACCCAGCATGGCATCACCCGCATTGCCGCCATGGGCCTGCCGCTGGACCCGAACCAGCACCAGGCCATGATGGAAGTGCCCACCAACGATGCCGAACCCGGCACGGTGGTGCAGGAAATGCAGGCCGGCTACATGATCAAGGATCGCCTGCTGCGCGCGGCCATGGTCGGCGTGGCGAAGAAGCCGGATTGATCGTTCAGGCTGCTTCGTCCGCCGCCTGCGGACGAAGCATCGCTTCGAGCTCCTCGACAGAGCGCAAGTCGGCAAAGATCAGCGCCATGGAATCGAGCGTGCCGGCATGGGCCTCGTCGCTCAGGGCCGCACAGCCATCGGCGGCCACGATCACCTTGTAGTTCAGCTGCATGGCATCGCGCGCCGTGCTTTCACAGCAGCAGTTGGTCAGCGTTCCGCTGATAACCAGCGTATCGATCCCGCGCGCTTTCAGCTCTGCATCCAGCGTGCTGGTGCCTGGCGTAAAGCCGCTGAAGCGGTGCTTCTCGACGCACAGGTCCGTCTCGGCAACGTCCATTTCGGGCCACAGCTGCCAGTAGTGCGCGCCGGGCGTGAAGGCTTCGCGGTGGGCAAGAATGCCATCGCCCATGCGCTCTGCAAAAACAGGCCACGCAGCCGGACCATCCGGATCGGGCGTGGTGAAGCGAAGGAACACGTTGGTGCCACCGGCATCGCGCATCGCGCGGCTCAGCCGGTTTATTGCCGCGACGGCCTGGCCTGCGGCGGGCACCTCTACCGGGGCTCCTTCCTCGACAAAGCCGTTCTGCATGTCGACGATGACATGCGCCGTGCGTCGTGGATCAATGGTTTCCCAGATGTTGCGCACGCCGCCGCGCGCCTGTGCATGACGTTCAAGGATTGTGTTGTGGTCGACCTGGTGTGGCATCTCGTATTTCCTCTCCTTCTTGCTCCGAGATTTTGCCGGGCCAGCTATTGCCCGGCGCCCGGAAAATTCACCAGCACATCGTAGGCTGCCGGATCGGCAACCCCCGCCAGCTTGAACCCCTTGCGCAGCAGGAACGCGTGCTCGACGATGCGCGCCTGCTGCTCGATACCGTACTTCGTCAGCGGCCAGCCCGGCTTCAATGTGTAGTCGTAAGTCGCCCAGGGCATGCGGTTCAGGATCAGGTACCAGTCACCACGCGTCTGCGTCTGCCAGACATGCGTCATCTCGTGGATGAACAGCGCCTGCCGGCTGACGGGAGCCGTGGCGAAATCGTCGCAATAGGCCTCGCCCAGGGGGTGGAAATGGATGTGGCCGCGCGGGGCCATGGTGATGCGCCTGGGCTGGAAAAAGGCCCATTTCCGCCGCCTTATGCGGACCTTCGCATAGTCGATCGCGTCACCGAAAATGCTGCGGGCGAGCGCCACTTCCCCTGCGCGTAGTGGCCGTTCGCCACCGAAAGGGCAGGGGGCTGCGCTCGCCTCGCTCATTGTGGGCTCATGGGGTTCGAGGTTACTCCGCTTCGCCTTTCGGTACGTCGCCCGGTGCGCGGATTTCGACCGGGAAGCTGATCTTGTCCCCACCGACAAAGGTGAGGGTAACTTCGGTCTCGCCGCCCACTTGCAGGCTGTCGGACAGGTCCATCGCCATCACATGATAGTCACCCGGCTTGAACTCCACGCTTTCCCCCGCAGGAATGTCCAGCTGCATCACTTCTTCCATGGAGGGTTCCAGGTTCCAGGTGCCCATCTGGTGCATCGCGGCGCTGCCTGCGCCCTGCACATCGGCGGCGCGGATCATGCGATTGCGATCGCTGGAATTCGCAATGGTGAAATAGACCGCGCCCGGATTGCCGGCGACGGCGGGCAGGGCCATCCAGCCATCGGTAACGCTGATGCCCTCGGGCGCGTCGGGGGCGGCATCCGCTGTGGGCTCGGCCGCTTCTTCACCGCATGCCGCGGTGCCCAGCACCAGCCCAAACGCCGCGACGGACGCCAAAATGCTCTTCGTGTTCATCGTGATCCTCTCGTCAACAATCGCGCGATTTCTAGTCAGCCGGGTCCCTTGTGCCAAGCAAAACCGCTCCTATATCCGCCATCGTAACACAGCTTTTATCGAGCTGCCGAGCGACCACGCTGAGCAATCGGGCGGTCAAATGTGCAGCGTCCAACATGAAAGAGATGGGGAATTATGAGTAAGATTATCGGTATCGACCTTGGCACCACCAACAGCTGCGTCGCCGTGATGGAAGGCGGCAAGCCCAAGGTTATCGAGAATTCCGAAGGCGCGCGGACCACGCCCTCGATCGTGGCCTTCACCAAGGACGGCGAGCGCCTGATCGGCCAGCCTGCCAAGCGCCAGGCCGTTACCAACCCGGACAACACCCTGTTCGCGATCAAGCGCCTGATCGGTCGCCGGTTCGACGATCCGACCACCAAGAAGGACATGGAGATCGTCCCTTACGACATCGTCAAGGGCAAGAACGGCGATGCCTGGGTCGAAGCGGGCGGCGAAGAGTATTCGCCCAGCCAGATTTCCGCCTTCATCCTGCAGAAGATGAAGGAAACCGCCGAGAGCTATCTTGGCGAAACCGTGACCAAGGCGGTGATTACCGTTCCCGCCTACTTCAACGACGCGCAGCGCCAGGCGACCAAGGACGCCGGCCAGATCGCCGGTCTCGAAGTCGAACGCATCATCAACGAACCCACGGCTGCCGCGCTGGCCTATGGCATGGACAAGGAAGACGGCAAGACCATCGCTGTCTACGACCTTGGCGGCGGTACCTTCGACGTCTCGATCCTGGAGATCGGCGACGGCGTGTTCGAAGTGAAGTCGACCAACGGCGACACTTTCCTGGGCGGTGAAGACTTCGACAATGCCATCGTCGAATACCTGGCCGACCAGTTCAAGTCCAAGGAGAACATGGATCTCCGCACCGACAAGCTGGCCCTGCAGCGCCTGAAGGAAGCTGCCGAAAAGGCCAAGATCGAGCTGTCCAGTTCGCAGTCGACCGAAGTCAACCTGCCGTTCATCACCGCGCGCATGGAAGGTGGTTCGTCCACCCCGCTGCACCTGGTGGAAACGATCAGCCGTTCCAAGCTGGAGCAGCTGGTGGGCGACCTGATCAAGCGCACGCTGGATCCGTGCAAGAAGGCACTGGAAGATGCCGGCGTGTCCAAGGACGGTATCGACGAAGTGATCCTGGTCGGCGGCATGACCCGCATGCCCAAGGTTCGCGAAGTGGTGGAAGAGTTCTTCGGCTCCAAGCCGCACACCGGCGTGAACCCCGATGAAGTCGTCGCCATGGGCGCTGCCATCCAGGCCGGCGTGCTGCAGGGCGACGTCAAGGACGTGCTGCTGCTCGACGTGACCCCGCTGTCGCTTGGTATCGAGACGCTGGGCGGCATCATGACCCGCATGATCGACCGCAACACCACGATCCCGACCAAGAAGACGCAGGTCTACTCCACCGCCGAGGACAACCAGAACGCGGTGACCATCCGCGTGTTCCAGGGCGAGCGCGAGATGGCCGCAGACAACAAGCTGCTTGGCCAGTTCGACCTCGTCGGTATCCCGCCGGCCCCTCGCGGCGTGCCGCAGATCGAAGTCACCTTCGACATCGACGCCAACGGCATCGTCAACGTGTCCGCCAAGGACAAGGGCACGGGCAAGGAACAGCAGATCCGCATCCAGGCCTCGGGCGGTCTCAACGAGTCCGACATCGAGCAGATGGTGCAGGATGCCGAGAAGTTCGCCGAAGAAGACAAGAAGCGCCGCGAGGCCGCCGAAGTCCGCAACAACCTCGACAGCCTGGTGCACGCCACCGAAAAGCAGCTGGAAGAGAACGGCGACAAGGTGGACGCTGGCCTGAAGGGCGAGATCGAAACCGCCGTCAAGGAAGCGAAGGAAACCCTGGAAGGCGACGACATCGACGCCCTGAAGGCCAAGAGCGAAGCCCTGACACAGGTCGCCATGAAAATGGGCCAGGCCATTTACGAACAGGAACAGGCAGCCGGCGCCGAAGCCGCTGCCGATGCGGCTGCCAGCGAAGACGCCTCCAAGCCCGCCGAGGAAGAGGAAGTGGTCGACGCCGAGTTCACCGAGGTGGACGAAGACAACGGCAAGTCCTGATCGTAACGATGGACAAACCAGCCGCCACCGACGCCCCCTCTTGCAGATCGGGGCGCTCCGGTGGCGGTGCGGTTTGGGGGTTCACGAATGTCTGCGACTGAAGTCGATTTCTACGAATTGCTGGGTATCTCCCGCGATGCCGACGGCGCGACGATAAAGAGCGCCTATCGCAAGATGGCGATGAAGTATCACCCGGACCGCAATCCGGGCGATGCCGATGCGGAAGCCCAGTTCAAGGCCTGCAGCGCGGCCTACGAAGTGCTGAAAGACCCGCAAAAGCGCGCGGCCTACGATCGCTATGGCCATGCCGCCTTCCAGCAGGGCGGCGGTGGTGGCCCCGGCGGCATGGGCGGTGCCGACTTCGCCGATATCGGCGATATCTTCGAAACCATTTTCGGCAGCGCATTCGGTGGCGGAGGCGGCGCAGGCCGTGCCCGCCCGCGGCGCGGGGCAGACCTGCGTTTCGACATGCAGGTAAGCCTGGAAGACGCTTTTCACGGCAAGTCGACCGAGATCACCGTGGAAGTGGCTGCCACGTGCGATACTTGCGAAGGTTCAGGTGCGGAACCGGGGACCGGCAAGCGCCGCTGCGAACTGTGCCACGGGCATGGAAAGGTGCGCGCGCAGCAGGGCCTGTTCGTGATCGAACGTCCGTGCCCCACCTGCAGCGGTCGCGGCGAAGTACTGGAACAGGCCTGTTCCAGTTGCCGGGGCGAGGGCCGCGTGGATCAGGAGCAGGTGCTCGAAGTCGAAATCCCGCCCGGGGTCGACAACGGCACGCGTATCCGCCTGTCGGGCAAAGGCGAGGCAGGTCCCATGGGCGCGCCTGCGGGCGACCTGTACATCTTCGTGCACGTCAAGGAGCATCCCGTCTTCGCGCGCGAAGGCACATCCCTGTTCACCCGGGTACCTGTCAGCTTCACCGCGGCGGCACTGGGCGACACGATCGAGATTCCCGGACTCGACGGCGAAACCCATTCGATCGACATTCCCGCCGGCATCCAGTCGGGCAAGCAACTGCGCAAGCGCGGTGCGGGCATGCCCGTGCTGCAAGGGCGCGGGCGCGGCGACCTGGTGGTGGAAGTGATGGTGGAAACGCCCACCAAGCTTACCGCTCGCCAGAAAGAGCTATTGCGCGAATTCCGCGAGACCGAAACGGGCGAGGAATGCCCCGAGAGCCGCGGTTTCTTCGACAAGCTGAAAGACGCGTTCGGGGGTTGATGCGAAGGCGGACCTCCCTGTCGCGCAGCGATGGGGAGGCCTAACCCGCCCCGAGCTTCTCGATAATCTCAGCGCGTAGTGCCGCCACGAGGCCTGGCGCACAGTTCTCGCGCGCTTCTTCCTCGTCGCAGATCGCCAGGAAAGCCTCGCGCTTCATCGCCATGCAGGCCGATCCGCCATAGCCACCAGGAATGGTGGAGCAGACAAGGTCGATCATCCGCTCGGCCCCGTGCAGGCGCCCCCACAGGTAGTCGTTCTCGCGATAGGCGCGGCTGAAAAAGGCGCCGAAGTTGAAGAACTCGGTCCCGCGCAAGGTCGCCTCCGTGCCGCCTTCGCGAATGGCTCTGGCATCTTCCGGACTGATGCGATCCACCTTGACCGGATCGTATTCGGTCAGGCCTTCGTTGCGCAGCAGGGGCAGGGTGGAAACATCGTAGAACGGGAAGCCGAGATAGGTCAGCAGCACACGTCGGCGAAGGTCCTTGGTCATGGCATCCAGGGCTTCGCACAGGACAACTTCGGCTGCTTCGTCGGCCTCTCGCAGCGCTCGCCTGCGCGACAGTTCGTCAAGGAAAACGCCCGGATTGGCCATGACATCCGCTGCGATCAGATCGAAGTCGGGGCCAAGGTTGCGCGGGTCTTCCTTGGCGAAATAGAGGGTCAGGGCGCGGTAGACATTGTCCCGCGCGCTCTCCAGCCCTTCGTCCGGTATTGTCGGGTCGATCTCCCAGTCGCGCGACAGTCGCCGGGCCAGCAGTCGCAAGCGGCGGATGCGGAAGGCCAGGTCGTGATCGCGGAAGAAATCGATCGCCACTTCGCTGGCACCGCCCTTCGCCCCGCTGAGGCTGGCCATGTTGCGCGCATCGATCTCCTGTCGCAGCCGCATGGCAATCTCCGATGCGTTGGGCATGTCGGCCTTGTGTGACGCCTTGCGGGCCAGGTCCGCCAGACGGTCGACAATGCCGCTCAGCTTGGCCTGGGCATAGGAGTGGAAGGCATAGCCGGCCTTCTCCGCTGCTGCCTGCTGCGCCCGGCTGCGCCAGTTGGCCAGGCGCTTGCGCGTGGGCCGGTCGAAGAACAGCGTGTGGCCGAACAGCTTCTCGACCGCAGCCTCCACTTCCGGGCGCAGCGCGGCAACCATCTTGCGCAGACGTTCCGCATCGCGGGTCTGCTCTTCCAGCAATTCCAGGTTGTCGCGGATGGGCTGTTCGCGCGGGATGGCGGATAGCGAACCGGCAATGGCGGCGAAGAACCCCACCGGCTTTACCGTATCGTCCTGTCCGGGGCGCGGGCGGCGCGGCGAGGGGTCGATGTAGACAAAGCGGCGATCAACCTCGCGCTGCGCCGGTCGTACGCCAAGGGCTTCTATGGCGCCCTTGAACGGCGCATTGTTGAGCACTGAGCCATCGACCATGGCGACATGCTCTGTCGTGCCCTGTTTCACGTGCACGGGCATTACCCGGCGCAGGAAGCGGTCGCGCTGGTGCCAGTTCTCGCCGCAGACTTCGTCGATCTCGGAGAGGTGCAGCGGCGGGAAAGCGCCGGGAAAGCTGGCCGTGGCGCGCGCCGCCAGTGTCAGCTCGCACAACTGCGCCAGGTCCTGCCCGCCATCGGCCGGAGTATGTGCGCGGAAATCGATCATCATACGATGTTCCGGCTCCTCCACCTGCGGCGGGCTGTTGAGGCGCAGCGTTTCCAGTCGCCCACGAAAATCTGTGGCGGTGACCAGCAGGTCGATCGGGTGGCGCGCAGGCAGCAGCGGCGCTTCCGCCGGGCCTTCCTCCATTGCCATCAGGGCATTGTGGATCAGGCGCGAGAACCCGGCCCCCGAGAACGGCGGCTCGAACCAGCGCCCGCGCACGAGGCTGGATATCTTGCGTCGCACTTCCTTGCGGGTTTCGGCGGCAACGGTCTCGGACACGGTATTGCCGGGCGCGCGCGTCAGGTACCAGACGATCGGCCGCATGTAGACGCGCGCGGCCGGTGACCAGGGGCGCGCCTCAGGATGAACCAGTTTCTCCACGTCTGCGGTTTCCAGCCACAGCTTCGTCAGCGGTTCCAAGCTGCGCCCGGAATGCACCGCCTGCGCCAGGAACACGGCGTTGATGCCACCCGCGCTGGCGCCGGTGATGATATCGGGCAGCACGCGCAGGCGCAGGTCGCGTTCTCTCTCGATGCGTTGAAGCATGGAGAGGTAGACCGCTTCCACGCCCGTGACCTCTTCCCGCTGGGCCGCGTGGAAGGCGCGGCTGGCGCGGGCCAGCTTCCAGATCTCCTTGGTGACGCCATGCATGTATACAGCCAGGCTGACGCCTCCATAGCAAACGAGCGCAATCCTGAGTTCTTTCTGCCGCATCGCGGGCGTTGATGGCAGATGGATCGGCCTGTGGCCAGATGCGAGTGATGCGCGCTTGCGTTCTGCTTTCGTTCCAGCTAGCTGTGGGCCATGGCCAAGCCCAAGAAACGCTTCATCTGTTCCGAATGCGGCAGCGTGTCGCATCGCTGGCAGGGGCAATGCCCGGACTGCGCAGAGTGGAACACGTTGGTGGAGGATACGCCCGACACAAAGTTTGCTGCCAAGCACGACTTGTCGAGCGGGGGTAGGGCAATCGCCTTCGAATCGCTGGATGCGCCAACCAGGCCGCTTGACCGGCGCAGCACCGGGATCGGCGAATTCGACCGCGCGCTGGGCGGCGGGCTGGTGCCGGGTGCCGCCATCCTGATGGGCGGCGAACCGGGGATCGGCAAGTCCACGCTGTTGCTGCAGGCAGCGGCGAAGATCGCGCAGCAAGGCGGCAGCGCCGTCTATGTCAGCGGGGAAGAGGCGACCGGACAGGTGCGCATGCGCGCCGCGCGGCTCGGCCTGTCGAAGGCACCACTGAAGCTGGCGGCGGCAACGTCCGTGCGCGATATCCTCACCACACTGGGGCAGGACGATCCGCCGCAGCTGTTGGTGGTGGATTCGATCCAGACGATGCATTCCGACATGATTGAAGGCGCGCCGGGAACCGTCAGCCAGGTGCGCGCCAGCGCCTTCGAGCTGATCCGGTTCGCCAAGGAACGCGGCACCGCCTTGGTGCTGGTGGGCCACGTAACCAAGGACGGCAACATCGCCGGGCCGCGCGTGCTGGAACACATGGTGGATACGGTAATGAGCTTCGAGGGGGAGCGCAGTCACCAGTATCGCATCCTGCGCTGCCTGAAAAACCGCTTTGGCGCTGTGGACGAGATCGGCGTGTTCGCCATGGAAGGCCACGGGCTGGACGAGGTGGGCAACCCATCCTCGCTTTTCCTGTCCGGACGGGACGAACCGATTGCCGGTGCGGCCGTATTCCCCGCGCTGGAAGGCACGCGCCCGGTGCTGGTCGAAATCCAGGCACTGATCGTGCGGCTGCAATCGGGCGCTACCCCTCGCCGCGCGGTGGTGGGCTGGGACAGCGGGCGTCTGGCCATGCTGCTGGCCGTGCTGGAATCGCGCTGCGGCCTGAGTTTCTCGACGGCCGAGGTCTACCTCAACGTCGCCGGTGGCTATCGGCTGGCGGACCCGGCGGCAGACCTTGCCGTGGCCGCTGCGCTGATCAGCGCCCTGGCCGACAAGCCGCTGCCGGCCAGCGCCGTTTGGTTCGGCGAACTGGCGCTTTCGGGCGAGGTTCGGCCGGTTGCCCACGGCACAGTGCGGCAGAAGGAAGCGGCCAAACTGGGCTTTGCGACCGCTTATGGACCGGCGGACGGGGGACAGGACGTTTCTGGCTTGCGGTATACGGATGTTCCCGCAGTCTCCTCTCTCGTTGACCGGGTCATGGCATCGGCATAAGCCCTTTTCCCGATGACGGGATTTGATCTAATCGTGCTGCTGATCGTGGGGGTTGGCGCCATCGGCGGCTTCCTGCGCGGTTTCGTGCAGGAAGTGCTTTCCATCGCCGCCTGGGTGCTGGCGATTTTCGCGATCCATTATCTGCACACGGACCTGACCGCGGCGATCTTCGCCTACATGGGCTCTCCCATCAGTGCATCCATCCTGGCCTTCGCGCTGCTGCTGCTAATCCCCTATGCGGCGATGAAGCTGATTGCCCGGATGGCCGGCCGCACCTCGCGCAATTCGATTCTGGGCCCGATCGATCGCGTGCTGGGCTTCGGGTTCGGCGCGCTGAAAGGCGTTATCATCGTGGTGGTCGCCTTTTCGCTGCTGGTACTGGGCTACGATACCGTGTGGGGCAGCAAGGGCCGGCCGCTGTGGATTGCCGAGGCGCGCACCTACCAGTTCGTGGATGCCGGATCGCGCGCCATGGTGCAGATCATCGCCGAACGCCGCGCGCGCCTGCAAGATGAAGAGGGCGGATGAGCGCCGAGAAGCTGTACACGCCCGAAATGCTCGCCGCTGCGGTAGAGCTTGCCAGTGTTCCCCCCATCGAAAGCGCAGGCCACCACGGCTCCGCGCGCTCGCCTACCTGCGGATCGACGCTGGACATCGACCTGGTGCTGGACGAGGGCGGTGCCATCGCAGGGGTCGGCATGAAGGTACGCGCCTGCGCCGTAGGCCAAGCCGCTGCCGCCGTTTTCGCGCGCCATGCCGCCGGTCGCGGGGCGGACGACATGCGCCGCACCTTGGACAGCTTCACCGCCTGGCTGGAGAATGGCGGAGACGCGCCAGACTGGCCCGATATCGACCTGATCGCCCCGGCGCGAGACTTTCGCGGTCGGCACGGCGCCATGCTGCTGCCGTGGAAGGCAGCCATGGCGGCTCTTTCCAGCGCGGCTGCGGCAAGCTAACGCCTTCGCTTCAACACTTCGGGGGAGCACATGGAGTCAGCGCCAACACAACCGGATCGCGAGCCCAGCGCAAAGGAAATCCGCCTCGTCATCGCCGCCAGTTCGGCGGGCACGGTGTTCGAATGGTACGATTTCTTCATCTACGGCACGCTGGCCGGCCTGATCGGCGCAGCCTTCTTCCCCAGCGATAACGAGACCTTGCAGACGCTGCTGGTCTGGGCCGGTTTTGCCGTGGGCTTCGGCTTCCGTCCGCTTGGCGCCATCCTGTTCGGTTTCCTGGGAGACCGGCTGGGGCGCAAGTACACATTCCTCGTCACCGTCACGCTGATGGGAGTGGCCACGGCAGGCGTGGGCCTGATACCCACGGCAGCCACCATCGGCATTGCCGCGCCCATCATCGTCATCTGTTTCCGCATCCTGCAGGGCTTGGCGCTGGGCGGCGAGTATGGCGGCGCGGCAATCTATGTGGCCGAACACGCCCCGCCCGAAAAGCGCGGTTATTACACCAGCTATATCCAGGCCAGCGTGGTCGGCGGCTTCGTGCTGTCGATCATCGTGGTGCTGGCCTGCCGTGCGCTTATCCCGGCAGAGGATTTCATCGAATGGGGCTGGCGCGTGCCGTTCCTGCTGTCGTTGATCCTGCTGGGCATTTCGCTGTGGATGCGCTTCAAACTTTCCGAAAGCCCGGTATTCGAAGCGATGAAGAAGGCAGGCGAAACGGCCGGCAATCCCTTTGTCGAAAGCTTCACCTACCCTGGCAACAAGAAGCGCATCTTCGTGGCGCTGTTCGGCGTGACGGGCATCCTCACCACCATCTGGTACACCGCGTTCTTCTCCAGCCTTTCGTTCCTGCGCGGACCGATGCGGGTGGAGGAAGGCCTGGTGGAGATCATCATGCTGGTGGCCGGCGCCATCGCCATGAGCTTCTACCTGGTGGTGGGCAAATGGTCCGACAGGGTGGGGCGCAAGAAGCCGATCATCATCGGCGCCCTGCTGACGCTGGTGCTGATCTTCCCGCTGTTCTGGGGCATGGGCTCGCTCGCCAATCCGGGCCTGCAGCGCAGCGCCGAGGAAGCCCCCGTCGTGGTGAGCGGCGCGGATTGCAGCTTCGATCCCTTTGCCGAAGTCCAGGCGACCCCGTGCGGGCGCGTGCTGCAGGACCTGACCGCCCTGGGCGTTCCTTACGACCTGCAAGGCGACAGTGCGGATGCGACAATCGCAATCGGCAGTTCCAGCCTCGATTATTCCGCTCTGGACGATGCCGATCGCCGGGGCACGATCCAGAGCGCCCTCGAAGAGCAAGGCTACGACTTCTCGGTGCAGACCCCGCCGCTGCCGAACATACTGGGCATCATCGTCCTGCTGCTAGGGTTCGGCGTGCTTTCGGCGCTGACATATGGCTCGGTCGCGGCGCTTCTGGCGGAAATGTTCCCGCCACAGATCCGCTATTCCTCGCTGTCCATTCCCTATCACATCGGCGCAGGATACCTGGGCGGGTTCCTGCCGCTGATCGCCAGCTACATCGTGGCGCGTACCGGCGATGTCTATGCGGGCCTCTGGTACACTTGGGCGGTTGTTGCCTTTGGCGCACTGGTCGCCTGGTGGGGCATCAAGGGCGGGCCGCCGCGCGATTTCGAAGATGACCACGCCTGATCCGCCACCTGCCAGCCTGCGCCTGCGGATCGACGCGCAAGCGCTGGCCGAAAACTGGCGCACCCTCGATCGGCTGTCAGGCACCGCAGAAGCCGGCGCCGCGGTCAAGGCCGATGGCTATGGCCTTGGTATCGACAACGTCATGCCGACCTTGGTCCGCGCAGGGGCAAGGCAGTTCTTCGTCGCGCACTGGAGCGAGGTGCCCGATGTGCTGGCGCACGTACCGGGCGAAAGTATCGCCGTGCTGCACGGCGTGGCCAACGAACGCGAAGCCGCCTTTGCCCGCGCAACAGGCGTCCTTCCCGTAATCAATTCCATGCTGCAGGCCCGGGTCTGGCACGAAAGCGGGGGAGGGGCCTGCCACCTGATGGTGGACAGCGGGATCAACCGGCTGGGCGTGGAACAGCAATGCATGGGCGATCCGGCTATCAGGCAGCTGCAGGTCGATACGCTGATGTCGCACCTCGCCTCGGCAGACGAGGACACGGCCCAGAATGCCCGGCAACTGGCGGTGTTTCGCGAGGCTGCGGCGCAACTGGACGCAAGCCGTCTCAGCCTTGCCAACAGCGCGGGGATCGCGTTGGGGCCGGACTATCGTTTCGACCTGACCCGCCCCGGCCTTGCGCTCTATGGCGGCATCCCGCGTGGGGAACTGGCCGGGCATATCCGACCGGTGGTGCAGATCGAAGCAGCGGTACTGCAGGTGCGCGATCTCTCGCCCGGCGATCCGGTGGGCTATAACGCCATCTGGCACGCCGACAAGCCGACGCGGGCAGCCACGATATCAATCGGTTATGCCGACGGAATCCTGCGCAGCTGGGGCTCAGGGGGTGCATTGCAGCATGACGGGGCGACGCTGCCGATCATAGGCCGCGTGTCGATGGACATGGTTATTGTCGATTGCACCGGGACGGTCTTGGCGGAAGGCGATTTCTGCAATCTTTCCTATGCTTTGCCGCAGGCTTCTCGAATCTCCGGACTGTCGCAATATGAATTGCTGACCGTGCTGGGGCAGCGTTTCCAAAGGGTCGTGGAACAGGACTGATTGCCAATTTCATGCTGCGAGTGCTAAGGATACAAAAAACAAAAGCGCAGGAAACCGCATCATGGCCGCAAAACCCACTGCCGATGGTGAAGCCATCATCATCAAGAAGTATGCCAACCGGCGTCTCTACAACACCCAGTCGTCCAGCTATATCACGCTAGACGACCTGGCTCGGATGGTGCGCACGGGCGTGGAGTTCCAGGTGCTGGATGCCAAGAGCGGCAACGACATCACCCACGCCATCCTGACGCAGATCATCATGGAAGAAGAAGCCAATGGCGAGCACATGCTGCCAGTCAGCTTCCTGCGCCAGCTGATTTCCATGTACGGCAATTCGATGCAGGCGATGATGCCGCCCTATCTTGAAGCGACGATGGAAAACTTCCAGTCGAACCAGGCCAAGCTGCAGGAAGCCTTCAAGTCCAGCATGGGCACGGATGCACTGGCCAAGATGGCCGAACAGAACATGGCCATGTTCCAGGCGGCTGCCGGCGCCTTCATGCCGAGTGCTGCGTCGTCGACGGCGGAAAAGCCGGCCGCCAAATCTGACGATATCGACGCGTTGAAATCGCAGATGGCCGAGATGCAGCGCAAGCTGGACGAACTCGGCAAGTAAGCCGCCACACGCCAACCAACCACGCAAGTCTCGACATGGCGCCAGCGCGGCGTCATGTGGGCATCTGTATCGATCTGCATTTCCTGGATTCGCCCATGCCTGCCATTCGCCACGCCCTTACCACCAAGCGCGAAGACGATTTCGCCGCCTGGTACCAGGAAGTCATAGCCGCTGCCGACATGGCCGAGGAATCGGGCGTGCGCGGTTGCATGGTCATCAAGCCGTGGGGCTATGGCATCTGGGAGCGCATGCAACGCCTGCTGGACGACCGGATCAAGGCCGCCGGCGTGCAGAACGCCTATTTCCCGCTGTTCATCCCGCTCAAGAATTTCGAGCGCGAGGCAGAGCATGTCGACGGGTTTGCCAAGGAAATGGCCGTCGTCACCCACCACCGGCTGATTGCCGACGGGGAAGGGGGCCTGATCCCCGATCCCGAAGCCAAGCTGGAAGAACCGCTGGTGGTGCGCCCCACGTCTGAGACCATCATCGGCGATGCCATGAGTCGCTGGATCCAGTCGTGGCGCGACTTGCCTTTGCGACTGAACCAGTGGGCCAACGTGGTGCGCTGGGAAATGCGCACGCGCATGTTCCTGCGCACCAGCGAGTTCCTTTGGCAGGAAGGCCATTCCGCCCACGCCACCGCGCAGGAAGCGAAGGATGAGACCATGATGGCGCTGGAGATGTACCGCGCCTTTGCCGAGGAAGACGCGGCCATCCCCGTGATCGCAGGCGAAAAGCCGGAGAACGAACGCTTCCCCGGCGCCGTGGAAACATGGTCGATCGAAGCCATGATGCAGGATGGCAAGGCGCTGCAGGCGGGCACGAGCCACTATCTTGGCGACAATTTCGCCCATGCCGCCAACATCCGTTACCAGAACCAGAAAGGCCGTGAGACGCTGTGCCACACGGTCAGCTGGGGCATGTCCACGCGCATGGTGGGCGGCCTTATCATGACCCACGGCGACGACGACGGGTTGCGCGTGCCGCCCGCGCTCGCGCCGTTCCAGGTGGTGATCCTGCCGATGCTGCGCGACAAACCGGAAGACGAGGCCCTGCTGACCTATTGCGAAGAGCTGCGCGCCGCCATCGCCGCACAATCTGCGCTGGGCGAGCCGGTTCGCGTGCTGCACGACAAGCGCCCCGGCAAGGCGGCTGCAAAGCGTTGGGACTGGGTGCGCAAGGGCGCCCCGATCATCATCGAAGTCGGCCCGCGCGACATGGAAAAAGGCGTCGTCAGCCTGTTGAAGCGCAATGCCCTGTGGAACATGGAAACCGGCAAGCCTGCCTTCGAAAATCCGGGAAGTGGCGAAGTGGCCGAAGGCATGCCTGCCATGCTTGCAGATATGCAGGCAGCCATGCTGGTGGAAGCCCGTGAGCGCCGCGAAGCCAACATCCGCCGCGACGTGACCGACATGGATACGCTGGCGGCCCATTTCGCGCGCGAGCAGAAGTATCCCGGCTGGGTGGAAGTACAGTGGGCCAAGCCCACGGGCGAAGCACTTGAAAAAGTGGTGGAAAGGTTGAAAGAACTGCGCCTGACCCTGCGCAACGTACCGATCGATGCAGCGCCGGTGGACGGCCCCTGCATCTTTACCGGCCAGCCTGCGGTGGAAAGGGTCTACGTCGCGCGCGCCTATTGATGAGGGCTTGAACCGGGGGAGAGGCACGATGATCAAGGAAACCAGGTACTGCCTCTCGCATGTGACGGACTTCGAAGGCCGCGATGCCCGGCAGACCTTCTGGTACTACATCCTCGCGCTGGTGCTCTTCCAGTTCGCGATCGGCATACTCACCTCGATCCCGCTCGTCGTGTCGGTGTTCGACACCATTTTCGATGCCGTGGAGAAGGGGGCCGACCCCGAAAACATGGAAGCCCTTGTCATGGCCAGCACGGCAGACTGGGTGGGCACGACCGTGTGGTTTTCCGCCGGGGCTTACCTGATCACCGCCGCCCTGTTCGTGGCGGCTTTCGTGCGGCGACTGCACGATGCCGGATTCGCGGGCTATTGGGCGGCGATCCCGATCGTGACCCAAGCCGTGGCCGTCTATTACTCGTTCGCGCAGATGGACGAGGTGCAGCGCGTGATGGCCAGCGTCTCCAACCCGGCTGAATTGCAGGCGATGCAGGCCGAATTGTCCGGTAATCCGGGCAATTACCTCAGCTGGCTCGGCTACCTGGTGGTCGTCGGCTTTGGCGTGCTCAAGTCGCAGCAAGGGCCAAACCGTTACGGCGAGCCACCACGGGAACTTTAGGCACCTTGCCAAGCGCGGCGCGATGCGCAATCTCGGGCCCCATGCGTAACCTTATCCTGCCGGCGGCCCTGCTCGCCGTCTTCGCCGCCCCTGCCATTGCTCACGACCAGCAGGGCGATCCTGCCGCCAGCGTTTCCGCCGAAACGCTGCAGGCCGATGTAGAGACCATGGTCGCCTTCGGCACGCGCCACACGCTGTCCAGCATGGACGATCCCGAACGCGGCATCGGCGCGGCGCTGAACTGGGGCTTTAACCAGTTCGACGAGGCGCGTCGGCAGTGTGGCGACTGCCTGGAAGTCAGCTTCATCGAACGTGAAATGAGCGGACGGCGCATTCCCGAACCCGTGCTGATCCGCAATGCCATCGCCATCCAGCGCGGCACCGAGCGGCCAAACGAAGTGGTCATCATCCAGGGCCACATCGACAGCCGCGCCAGCGACGTGATGGACGCGCACAGCGACGCCCCCGGCGCCAATGACAATGCCAGCGGCAGCGCGCTGGTGCTGGAAGCCGCGCGAGCCCTGTCACAGCGAGAATACCCCACCACCATCGTCTATGCCTTGCTCGATGGCGAGGAGCAGGGCCTTTACGGCGGCAACCTGCTGGCGGATTTCGCCACCGAACAGGGCTGGACGGTCAAGGCCGTGCTCAACAACGACGTTGTCGGCGGCTCGTGCGGGTCGGATGGCGTGTGCGATGCAGAGCACGTGCGCGTGTTCTCCGAAGGGATCCGCGCCGATGCCGACGAACAGACCCGCGCCCGCATGCGCAGCATGGGCGGCGGCAACGATAGCCCCAGTCGCAACCTGTCGCGCTGGCTCGTCCAGCTGGCCGAGGCCAATCCCGACGGGCTGGACGTGCGGCAGACATGGCGCAGCGACCGCATGGGACGGGGCGGCGATCACCTGCCGTTCCTCGACCGTGGCTATCCCGCGATCCGTTTCTCCGTCGCCATCGAAGATTACGAGCACCAGCACCAGGACGTGCGCGTGGAAGACGGCGTGACCTATGGCGACACGCCGGACGAGATGGACTTCGACTATCTGGCCGACGTTACCCGCCTGAACGTGCGTGCCGCAGACCTGCTGGCCCGCGCGCCGATGCCGCCCGTCGTGCAGAGCGACGGCATCGTGCGGCCCGACGTGCTGCTGGAATGGGAGCCGGTAGCCGGCGCGGTGCGCTTTAACGTCTGGCGCAGGCGGACGGATGAGCGCGACTGGCACCTGCGCCAGACCCTGCGCGCGGACCCGGCGGCTGACCTTAATTCCATCGTCCTGGCCCCCGATCGCGGCGACGACTGGATCTTCGGCGTCAGCGCGGTGGCGGCGGACGGGGCGGAAAGCCCGGTCTCCAGCGCGGTGCCGGGTGGGCAATTCTATCCGCTACCGGTCGACAGCGCGGGGTAAGCCCCCCATATGGCGGGGCAGATGACCAAACGCCCCAATACCCGCAAGTTCGTCGGCCTGCCCAGCAAGGAGCAGGTGATGGACTTCATCCGCACTGCCGACACCACCGTCGGCAAGCGCGAGATCGCCAAGCATTTCCGCCTGAAAGGGCAGGAAAAGATCGCCCTGAAAGCGCTGCTGAAGGACATGGCCGAGGAAGGCCTGATCGACGGCCGCAAAAGCGCCTATCACCGCATGGGCGGCGTGCCCAAGGTGACGGTGCTGCGTATTGTCGATATCGACGATGGCGAACCCGTCGCGATCCCCGAAAGCTGGGACCCTGACGACGGCAGCGCCCCGCCGCTCCTGCGTGTGATCGAGAAGAAGAAACAGGCCGCCCTGCGCACCGGTGACCGCATCCTCGCCCGCACAGAGGAAGCCGGGAAGGGCTGGCTTGCCCACCCGATGAAGAAGCTGGCCACGCGCGAAGAGCAGATGCTGGGCGTGATCGAGATCGACGGCGGTGGCAAGGCATGGCTGGCGCCGGTGGACAAGCGCATCCGTTCGTCTTCGCCGGTTTCCGATGTGGGGCAGGCGGAGGAGGGTCAGCTCGTGCTGGCCGAACCCGCCGGGCGCGGGCGCAATTCCAGCGTGAAAGTCACCGAAGTGCTTGGCGACCCGCTGGCCCCGAAGAGCTACAGCCTGATCGCCATCCACAAGTTCGGCATCCCGCACACTTTCCCGCAAGAGGTGCTGAGCGAGGCAGAGAAGGCCGCAAAGCTGCCCTTGAGCGAGGAAAAGCGCGAAGACCTGCGCGGCTTGCCGATCGTCCCCATCGACCCTTCCGACGCCCGCGACCATGACGATGCCATCTGGGCCGAACCCGACGGAGAAGGCGGTTACAAGGCCGTGGTCGCGATTGCCGACGTGTCGTTCTACGTACGGCCCGACAGCAAGCTGGACAAGGAAGCGAGGAAGCGCGGCAATTCGGTCTATTTCCCCGACCGGGTGGTGCCGATGCTGCCCGAAGTCCTCTCCGCCGATGTCTGTTCCCTGCGCGAAGGCGAGGACCGCGCGGCGATGGCCTGCCACCTGCACATCGATGCCGAAGGGCGCATCAAAAGCTGGCGTTTCACCCGCGCTCTCGTCCGCATTGCGGAGGTGATCGCCTACGAAGATGCGCAGGCGCGGATCGACGATGGTTCAGCCGACGACAACCTGCAAAACCTTTGGGGTGCGTGGCAGCTGCTGTCCTCCGCCCGCGATGCACGCGACCCGCTGGATCTCGACCTGCCGGAACGGCGGGTGGTGCTGGACGAGCAAGGAAAGATCGCGGAAATCGCCGTGCGCGAGCGGCTGGATGCCCACCGCGTGGTCGAGGATTTCATGATCGCGGCCAACGTGGCGGCGGCCAAGGCGCTGGAAAGCAAAGCCTCACCCGTCGTCTACCGCATCCACGAACCGCCCACGCGCGAAAAGCTGATCGCGCTGCGCGAATACTTCGATTCGCTGGGCAAGAACCTGGCGCTGGGCCAGGTCATCACGCCCGGCCTGTTCAACCGCATGATCAAGGACGTGGCCGACGACGGTGAAAAGGCGCTGGTGATGGAGGCCGTGCTGCGCAGCCAGACGCAGGCCTATTACGGCCCGCAGAACGCTGGCCATTTCGGGCTGGCACTGGGTTCTTATGCGCACTTCACCTCGCCCATTCGCCGTTATGCGGACTTGCTGGTGCACCGTGCACTGGTGGATTCCTATCACCTCGAACAGCCCAAGCCGCCGGGGAACACAATCCCTGCGCATTCGGGCCTGTCACAGCGTGACCGCGAGAACCTTTCCAAGATCACCGATGCCATCAGCGTGACCGAACGCCGCGCGATGGAGGCGGAGCGCGATACCATCGACCGCTATGTGGCCGCATGGCTTTCTGCGCGCGTTGGCGAGGTATTTTCCACCCGCATCACCGGGGTGCAGAAGTTCGGCTTCTTCGCCACCATCGTGGGGCTGGGCGGAGACGGGCTGGTGCCGATCTCCACGTTGGGCCGCGAGTATTTCCGCCACGACGAAGGCGCACATGCGCTGATCGGAGAGGATAGCGGCACCAGCTACACCGTAGGCGATGTGCTGGACCTGCGACTCGGCGAGGCCAATCCGCTTACCGGCGCGCTGAAGTTCGAACTGCCCGAAGGCGGGGGGCGCCAGCGGGTGGAACCGCGCGGGCAAAGACCGCAACGCAAGCCGCGCCCGAAGAAGGACCGGCAGGGCAAGCACACGGTCGGCAAGCGCGGCAGGCCCGGCAATATCCGCCACCAGGGACGGAAGAAGCGCTGACCAACCCTCAGCTGAGTTTGTCGATTTCCTCAGGGCTCAGGTGCCCCGGCACGATGATAAGCGGACAATGCAGGCTGCCCACCTGGCCGGTGAAGTGCGACACCAGTGGCCCCGGCGGACCTTCTGCAGCCGTGCCCAGCACCAGCGCCGCCACTTCGGGATGTTCGGCCAGGTATTCCGATACCACCGTCTTGGCGTCGCCCACCCGCACGGCGATCTGCGGCATCTTGCCGGATTCGTACATCAGTTCGCCCGCAGCCGAATTGGCCAGCACTTCGGCCCGGTCGCGGGCCTCTTCCTCGATCGTTGCCTGGATGCCGCCAAAGGCGTTGAACGACTGCCGCGGCACCAGCGCCAGCAGGTGTACGACGCCGCTGGTCTTCGCCGCGCGGCGCGCCGCAAAACGCAAGGCGACTCGTGCTTCTTCCGTTTCGTCGACGATCGAGAGATAGACCCGCATGTTTCGTCCTCCGTCGCACGTGGTATCGTTCGAAACCTTGAATTCCGCAAGATGCCTTGCCCCGCGCGGCCAAATTGGCCAGAGAGCACGGGCACGCGACCACATGCTTTCAGGGAGCCAAGCGCCTTTATGCCGATTGCCATCAAGATGCCCGCCCTTTCGCCGACCATGGAGGAAGGCACGCTAGCCAAATGGCTGGTGAAAGTGGGGGACACGGTTTCCTCCGGTGACATCATGGCCGAGATCGAGACCGACAAGGCCACCATGGAATTCGAAGCCGTGGACGAGGGCACGATTGCCCACATCCAGGTGGAAGAGGGCACCGAGGGTGTGAAAGTCGGCACGGTGATCGCCACCCTGGCCGAAGAAGGCGAGGATATTGGCGACGTTGAACCCGCAGGAGGCGGCGATTCCGCGCCTGCGCCTGCCGCCAGCGAGGAAAAGGCCGAAGAACCTGCTCCGGCACCGGCCCCGACTCCGGCGCCTTCGCCCAGTCCGGCTCCAGCCCCTGCCGCAGCGCCCGCCGCTTCGGGCGACCGCATCATCGCTTCGCCGCTGGCGCGCCGCATTGCGGAGCAGAAGGGTTTGGACCTGTCGCAGATCAAGGGCTCCGGCCCCAACGGGCGCATCGTGAAGGCGGACGTGGAAGGCGCGCAGCCCGGTGCAGCCGCCCCGGCGCCCGCCGCCAGCGCTCCCGCGGCGACGCCCGCGCCCGCTGCTGCCCCGGCAGAAGCACAGGATTTCGGCATCCCGCACGAGGTCGAGAAGCTTTCCGGCATGCGCAAGACCATCGCGCGCCGCCTGACCGAATCGAAGCAGCAGGTGCCGCATATCTACCTGACGGTGGATATCCGCCTCGATGCTCTGCTGAAGCTGCGTAGCGAGCTGAACGCCGCACTTGAGCCGCAGGGCGTGAAGCTTTCGGTCAACGACATGCTGATCAAGGCGCTGGCCAAGTCGCTGGAGCAGGTGCCCGAGTGCAACGTGCAGTTTGCCGGCGATTCGATGCTGAAGTTCAAGCGCGCCGATATCTCGGTCGCCGTGTCGATCCCCAATGGCCTGATTACCCCCATCGTCACCGATGCGGGAAGCAAGGCGATGAGCAAGATCAGCACGGAGATGAAGGACCTCGCCACCCGCGCGAAGGACGGCAAGCTGGCTCCGGAAGAATACCAGGGCGGCACGGCGAGCCTGTCCAACATGGGCATGTTCGGCATCAAGCAGTTCGAAGCCGTCATCAACCCGCCGCAGGGCATGATCATGGCCATCGGCGCGGGCGAGAAGCGCCCCTATGTGGTCGACGATGCCTTGCAGATCGCCACAGTGATGAGCGCCACTGGCAGCTTCGACCACCGCGCCATCGACGGTGCGGACGGCGCACAGCTGATGAAGGCGTTCAAGGAACTGTGCGAGGCGCCGCTGGGGCTGGTGGCTTAAGGGGCCGCCTATGGCTCGCATCCCCGCCATCCGCGTTAGCGCGATGCCCGCCGATGCCAATGCCTATGGCGATATCTTCGGCGGCTGGCTGATGAGCCTGATGGACTCGGGCGCCGGCCTTGTCGCAGCGCGGCGGGCCAAGGGCAGGGCGGTTACCATCGCCATCGACGCGGTGGAATTCCTGCGCCCGGTGAAGGTGGGCGACGAAGTGTCGATCTATGCCGAGATCACCCGTGTAGGTCGCACCAGCATGGCGATAGAGACCGAGGCCTGGCGACGGCATCGCCATTCGGAGGAGGAGGAGATGGTGACCAAGGCCACCTTCACCTTCGTGGCGGTGGACGAAAGCGGCAAGCCGCGCGCGGTTGACGGGGGTGCAGCGTGATCCGCGGTTTTACGGAGATTGCCGCACTGGGCCTTGCGACTGCCTGTTCGCCGGCGGTGGAGGAGGAAGTGGACATGGCCGAAACCGGCGCCGAAGAGCATTACTACCCGTCCCGCGCCGAAGCAGCTGACGGGCCCAACCCGTGGATTGTGATCCTTCCGGGCGGCGGCGGGATCGAGGTGTTCGGCGATACCGAGTTCTATTTCGACGTGGCGCGCCACTGGAACGCGCGCGGACTGGATGCGCTGGTGGTACATTATCAGGCCGCTGCGCCGGTGCTGGGCATCGAAAGCGAAGGCATTCCCGGTCCGATGGAAGCCGAGGTTGTGCGTAACGCGCTGGCCTCTGCGGAGATGAACGGCTGGCTGGACCTCGACTGCCCCGGCTTCGTGATCGGCTTTTCCGCCGGTGGTTCGGGCGTCATGTCGCTGGCGGCAGACCCGGTGCCGAACCTGGTTGGTGCGATCGGGTATTACCCTCTTGTCCTTGGCCAGCCCGACCCGTTCGAGGCGCAGGTGCCTGTCCTGGTTCTACAAGGGGAAAGCGACGACCTGACCACGCCGGAAGCGCTTGACGCTTTCCTTGCTTCGGCAGGCCCGCAAGAGAACTTTACCGTCCACCGTTACCCAGATGCAGAACACGGCTTCGACATTCCCTCGCTGGCCGAGCCGGTGGAATACAACGGCGGCGTGTTCCTCTATCAGCAAGAGGCCGCAGAGGCCGCCGGGCGCGAGGCCGATGCCTTCGTCGCTTCCATCCTAGAGGCGCATACCTGCGCCAACCCCGCGGGAGGCGAATGATGCGTGCCGGCTTCGCCATGCTGCTCGCCGCCCTGATGGCCGCGCCCGTCGCAGCACACGGTCCGGCCGATGCACAGCCGGTGATGATCGGCAACGATGGCCCGGACATGGACGCTTGCGGCGGCTGGGGCATGGTGCAAGGCCTCAACCCCGATGGCGACAATTTCCTTGCCGTGCGGGCTGCGCCCACCACGCAGGCCAGCAAGATGGACGAACTGCACGAAGGCGAGGAAGTGTGGTTCTGCGACAATAGCGAAGACCAGCAATGGGTCGGCATCGTCTACGGCGCCAGTCGCGAACCCGGCGTGGATTGCGAAGTCGGCGCCAACCTGCCTCGTCCCGTTCCCTATCTCGGCCCATGCCGTTCCGGCTGGGTCTCCGCCCGTTATGTCATTCTCCTAGCAGGATAGATCATGAGCAATTCCTACGACGTCATCGTTCTTGGTTCCGGCCCCGGCGGCTATGTCGCCGCCATTCGCTGCGCACAGCTGGGGCTGAAAACCGCCATTGTGGAGCGGGAGAACCTGGGCGGCATCTGCCTCAACTGGGGCTGCATCCCGACGAAAGCGCTGCTGCGCTCGGCAGAGATCCTGCATTACGCCCAGCATGCCAAGGACTATGGCCTGAAGATCGCGGGCGAAATCGAGGCCGACCTGGAAGCCGTGGTGAAGCGCAGCCGCGGCGTTGCCAAGCAGCTGAACCAGGGCGTGACGCACCTGATGAAGAAGAACAAGATCGCCGTTCACATGGGCGAGGGCACACTAACGGGACCCACCAGCCTGACGGTGAAGGGCGACAAGGGCGAAGAAAAGCTTACCGCCAAGCATGTGATCGTCGCCACGGGTGCACGTGCGCGCGACCTGCCGTTTGCCCCGGCTGACGGCAAGCACATCTGGACTTACCGCGCCGCCATGACTCCGCCCGAAATGCCGAAGAAGCTGCTGGTGATCGGCTCCGGCGCCATCGGTATCGAATTCGCCAGCTTCTACAACGACATGGGCGCCGACGTGACCGTGGTCGAAATGCTCGACTGTATCGTTCCGGTGGAAGACAAGGACGTGTCCGCCTTTCTCGAAAAGGCGCTGACCAAGCAGGGCATGACGATCATGACCGGCGCCGGCGTCGAGGAGCTGAAGGCGACGGGCAAGGGCGTCTCGGCCAAGATCAAGGCGAAGGACGGCAAGGCAGCAAGTCACGAATTCACCCATTGCATCGTCGCCATCGGCATCCAGCCCAACACCGAAAACATCGGTCTGGAAAAGCTGGTGGAGATGGATCGCGGGTTCATCCAGATCGATCCCTATGGCCGCACGAAGTCCAAGGGCCTGTGGGCCATCGGCGACTGCACGCCTGGCCCGTGGCTGGCGCACAAGGCGAGCCACGAGGGTGTTACCGCCGCGGAAGCGATCGCGCAGGAACTGGGCAAGAAGGACCTGCATCCGCACCCGCTCAACCGCGATGCCATTCCCGGCTGCACCTATTGCCACCCGCAAATCGCCAGCGTCGGCCTGACCGAGGCCAAGGCCAAGGAAGCGGGCTACGAGGTGAAGGTCGGCATGTTCCCCTTCATCGGCAACGGCAAAGCCATCGCGCTGGGCGAGGCCGAGGGCTTCACCAAGACCGTGTTCGACGCCAAGACCGGCGAATTGCTGGGCGCACACATGGTAGGCGCGGAAGTCACCGAGATGATCCAGGGCTATGTCGTGGGCAAGACGCTGGAGACGACCGAAGCCGAACTGATGCAGACCGTCTTCCCGCACCCGACCATTTCAGAAAGCATGCACGAAAGCGTGCTGGCCGCGTACGGCCGCGCGCTGCATATCTAGCATGAGGTGACAGACCCAGAATTTCCCGCTAGCGGGCACGTCGCTCGCGCGGACAGGTGGCAGAGCGGTTGAATGCACCGGTCTTGAAAACCGGCAAGGGTGCAAGCCCTTCGTGGGTTCGAATCCCACCCTGTCCGCCAGCGAGTTCGCCCGCAAGGCGATGGGCTGGCGCGGTGAGCCACAGGGCCCACCGGGTTCGGACGCGAAAGCTGCGCTGTAACGGAGAGCGCCCGGAAGACTCCCGCTTCGGGTTTCGAGACTTGTCTTGGCCCTCCATGATCCTAGGCTGCACCCGATGTCTTTCCGCCCCTCCGCAAACGTACAGGCCCTTGCAGAAGCCATCAGGCCAGCACTCGGCCTTGGCGCCAGCGGAACGCCCCCGCCACCGGACTTGCGGTTTATCGCGGAGCGCCACCGCGTAACGCTTCTGCTTCACCATGCCTTGGGCCTGCGCGGTCATCGCGAAGACGAAGAACTGCTGTCCCAAATCGCCAGGCTCGCACAGCTGAACGCGCGCGGGACATTGCTTCAGAAAGCAGCGGGAGCGAGACTGGAACGGCTTCTGGACGAGCGCGGCATCGACAGCATTGAAATCAAGGGGTGGCGCCTGGGGCACCTGCTCTATGGCGAGAATACCCTCCGGCAATCGCGCGATGTCGATGTCCTCTTGCGGCCGGAGCAGATTTTCGAGGCGGTCGAAGCGGTTGTGGAGGCCGGCTTCAAGAATATGCGAGGCGAACCGCTCAAGCCGTCAGTTGCGCGGGCCATGCTGCGGTTCCATCGAGAGGTGGAGGTGCGCGACCCGCGTTCGCGGGTTACGATCGAACTCCATTCGCGGTCTCTGGAAAATCCACCGGCGGGCTGGAGCGACACGACAATGCTGGCAGACCCGCTGGACCTCTCCAATCCCGAATACGTCCTGTACCTGATCCTTCATGGAGCCGGATCGAACTGGAACCGGCTGAAGTGGTTGGCCGATCTTGCCATGATCGCCCAACGTGTTGAAAGCGATGTCATGCTCCAGGTCGTGGACCTAGCGCGCGCCCTTGATTGCCTTCCTGCAGTTTCAGCCAGTTTCCGCGCCTGCGGCGCGATCTGGGGGGAAGGCCTTGTTGGCGAATGGCTTGCCGCAGCGGCGCTGCGCGTGGACGATGAACGCACCCAGTTGCACCTCCAGGCATTCGCCCGCGCGCTCAATCGTGAAGATTCCCCATCGAAAATGGAATTGACGGCAAGGCGGCTGGAGCTGGTTCGGGATTCGCCAATTTGTGGCGAGAGGCCGCTCCCGCACCTCAGCTCCATTGGAAAGCGCACGGCGATGTGGCTTCTTCGCCGTGTCTAGCCGCCGGGTGCCACACCGCACGGTGGAAACCGAACGCTCCGGGCCTCTTGCTTGGCCCGGTCAGGCTGCCTGATAAGCCAATGGATGGTGGGCTACTGAACGGCCGGCTCATGGCCCATTCGAAAAGGGCAAGATCGAATTCGCTGTCGTGCGATGGGCTTGACGGTGCGGCCCACCGGCGGCGCCAGCCTTGGCCGTCCTTGGCTGCGGATAGCTACTGACAACAATCCTCCTGTCACTGCACTTTTACCGCCGGCCTCAACCAAGCCCGGTAAATTCAAACGCATTCGAATGGCTGTAAGGCGGATCAAGGCTCTATCAACTAAAAGGCCGACCTGATTGCGCCCTGGCCGCGAGAGGCATTTCCCAGCACCAACCACGTGACAGGCCGTAAAGGTCACGCTAGGAATCGGATGAAGTCAATTTGCCGGAGCTACCGGCGAAACCGTTCGAGAGGATCGCTACACATGACTCGCAAGCTTTGCGCCGTTCTTGCTGCCACCACGGCTCTTGCCGTTGCCGCGCCTGCCCATGCACAAGGAGCCTGCACACGCGACCAACTGGAAGGCATCGCCGGCGACTGGGTGGAAGCCATCGAGCAGGGCACGATGATGACCATGCAACTGGGCGAATGGGTGGAGTACAACGAGAACTTCATGCGCGGATCGCTGGGCGGCTTCCTGTCCCCCGCGCGCGAGGTGAACTGGCACCTGGCGCTGCTCGATACCACCACCTGCCAGGTCTTTGTCGAAGCGGTGATACTGGACGAGGAGCGCCCGCTGGTCACTGCGACTCAGATCAGCAACGGCTTTTTCGGTGTCGGCCCGTTCGACAATATCGTGACCGACGAAGGTGACTGGCTGTTCGACGCGCAGGCGACCTACGAATATGCCCGCCGCGAGGACTGGAGCGACATTCCCGAAGGCGAACGCCACACGCGTGACGAACTGATCGCGGCGGCCGATGCCTATCTCGACCTGTTCAACGATCCCACCGTGGAAGTGCCCTGGGGCACGCCGTGCGCGCGGCTGGAAGGCGGCGTCTACACCGGGCGCGGGGAGCCTACCGATACCTGCAATGTGGGCGTTCCGTCCGGCGTGGAACTGACCAACCGTCGCTACATCGTCGACCCGGTGAAGGGCGCGGTGAACGTTTTCCTCGAATTCGGCGAGAACGCCCGGCCCGACAGCCACACCTTCCGCGTGGAAAACGGCAAGATCCGCTATGTCCACACGGTGACCTATTGCGAGGAAGAAAACTGCGGCTTCCGGCCCTTTGCCGAGATGCTGGCGGAAAACCCCGACATGCAGCCGCCCTACGCCCCGCTGGACGAATAGGCCCGGACAGGCGCCAATTCGTCGCACCTCTGCATTTGGGGGATTCCATCGCGTGGGGCAGTGCTCTAGCATTGCCGCATGATGTTCAAGACCTTGCGCCGCATGGGCGCGCTCGCCGCTGCCACCATCCTCTGCACCACGCCTGCCGCCGCGCAGGTGGAGCCGTTTGACGAATATCTGGCCACCGTGGCGCAGCATGCCCGCGCCGAAGGGGTGAGCCAGGCGACCATCGATGCGGTGTTCACCGGCCTTGTGCCCAACGACCGGGTAATCGCGCTCGACAACCAGAACGTATCTTCCGGTGGCAACGTGAACCCCGCCACCGGCTTTGCCTGGATGTCCAGCTACTTGCGCCGCCACAATACCGCCTCGCGCATCCGTGGCGGTGTACGCAAGCTGGCCGAAGTGCGCCCCATCGCTGCCGAGGTCGAGCGTGAATACGGCGTTCCGGCTGAAATCATCGTTGCCATCTGGGGGCACGAGACCGCCTATGGCGCGGTCATGGGCAGTTTCGACCTGCCGCGATCGCTGGCCACGCTGGCCTGGGAAGGGCGCCGCCGCGAGCTGTTCGAAAGCGAACTGATCGACGTGCTCAAGATGGTCGACCAGGGCGTGCCGCAGTCGCAGCTGGTGGGCAGCTGGGCCGGCGCCTTCGGCAACGGCCAGTTCCTGCCCAGCGTATACTTGCGCCTGGCGGTGGACGGCGATGGCGACGGAGACCGCGATATCTGGAATTCCGATGTCGATACCATGCATTCCATCGCCAACTACTTCCGCGATGCCGGCTGGCGTCCGGGAGAGCCGTGGGCGGTTCGGGCGTATGTGCCCAATTCGGCAGATCGCACGGGGATCGAGAATCGCGTGGATTCCCCCGTCTGCCCCCGCGTGCACGAACGCCACAGTCGCTGGATGACAGTGCGCGAATGGCGCGAACGGGGCGTGGAACCGCGCGCGCCCATCGGCGATGACGTGATGGCATCGCTGTTCGAACCCGATGGTCCGGCGGAACCCGGCTACCTCTTAACCCAGAATTATAGGGTTATCCTCGAATATAACTGCTCGAATTACTACGCGATGAGTGTGGGATTGCTTGCAGATGAGATCAGTAGATAGCTCCAAGACCCGGTTCCAGGCGCGCGCCCTGGTAACCATTTTCCTTGCCTCTGGCCTTGCTGCCTGCGGATCGGCGGGCGGGGGCGGTGTGGCCTCGGTCGCTTCGCTGCCGGTAAACGGACCGCAGGATGACTATCCCATCCTCGTGGGGGAACCCTTCGAAGTGGCAGGCACGCATTACACGCCTGCCGACGTGCTGAATTATGACGAAGTGGGCTATCTCACCCTCGATCCCGGCACCATGGGCTATACCGGCGCGCACCACACGCTGCCGGTGCCGAGCTATGCCGAAGTCACCTCGCTCGAAACGGGCCGCACGGTGCTGGTGCGGCTGGAACGGCGCGGTCCGATGGACAGCAACCACCTGGTGGCGTTGTCGCCTGCCGCCATGGCGCAACTGGGCGGCAACACGGAAACGCCCGTCCGCGTTCGCCGCGTGAACCCGCCCGAGGCACAGCGCATGATGCTGCGCCGGGGCGATGCCGCACCCTTGCGGATGGATACGCCCAGCTCGCTGCTGACCGTGCTGCGTCGCCGCTTACCCGAAAGCGGCTCTGCCTCGCTGGCCGCGAATGCCGCGCCTCCGCAGGCGATCGAGACGGTGGAGGTGGCGGCTTCGGCGGCAACGCCTGCAGCCGCGCAGCTTCCTGCCACGGAACCTGCCGTCGATGCCGCAACGCCTACGCCGGCAGGCGAACTGGCGGCCGCGGAGCCCGTTTCGGAAATGCCTGCGGCGCCTGCTGGCGAGACTCCTCCCGAGGTCGCTGCCGCGGAGCCGGTCGCACCGGTGGCGCCCGTGCCAGCACCTGCCGACCCGGCCGCCGAAGAAGAGACCTTCGCCGCGGTGTTCGAAACCGAACAGCCCGCGCAGGCGGTTGCGGTAGCCGAAGCAGTCCAACCTCCCGAAGCGGTCGAACCCGCCGAGGTGGTCGAAGCCCCGGAAGGCGAAGCTGCGGAAGGCGAAGCCGTGGCCCAGGCACCGCAGGTGCTCGAAGGCGGATTCCTCGTTCAGGCGGCTACCTTCGCCAATTCCGATAACGCGCAGCGGGCGGCCAATGCGCTGGGCGGGCAAATCAGCCAGTCCGGCGAGTATTACCGCGTGCGCACCGGCCCCTTCGCCACTCGTGGAGAAGCCGAGGCCTCGCTCGCCAATGTCCGGCGCGCGGGTTATAGCGATGCACGAATCCTGACCAGCGGCTGAGCCTTGTGGCTCCGCCGCGTCCAAGCGGTGGAGAACGCGTGCAGCAAAGGAAATTCCTGGCCCTGGCAACGGCGGCGCTGTGCCTTGCCGCCAGTCCTGCCGCACCTGCATCCACGCCCGCGCCTGTCCCGCAGGACATACCCGTCGCCTTGTTAGTGGACCTGTCCACCGGGCAGACGCTCTATGCGCGGGAGGAAAACCGGCGGTTCGTGCCTGCGTCGGTCACCAAGGTGATGACCGCCTACACCGCCTTCAAGCTGATCGACGAGGGCGAACTGCGCCCCGAAATGCGCTTCGAATACTCGCAGGAACTGGAGGACGAGTGGTACGCCGAAGGCTCCAACATGTTCCTGCGCGCGGGTGAGCAGCCCACCGTGGGGCAGTTGCTGCTGGGCATCACCACCGTTTCGGGCAACGATGCCAGCGTGGCGCTGGCCATCGCCGCCACCGGATCGCTCGAAAGCTGGCTGGCGCTGATGAACGCAAATGCTGCCGAACTGGGCATGCGTGACACGCATTTCGGTTCCCCCAACGGCTATCCCGATGGCGGGCAGACCTACACCTCCGCACGTGACCTGGCCCTGCTGGGCGAGGCGATCACGCAGGACTATCCCGGTCTCTACGCCCGTTATTTCGGCCATCGATCGCTGCGCTGGCGCAATATCGCGCAGGAAAACCACGACCCCGTGACGGGCCGGGTGGATGGCGCCGACGGCCTGAAGACCGGCTACACGCGCGAGGCGGGTTTCACCTTCCTCGGTTCGGCAGAGCGCGATGGGCGGCGGCTGGTAGAAGTGCTGGCAGGCGCGCCTGACAGCGACACGCGCGACAATGCCGCCCGCGCCTTACTGGAATGGGGTTTCGATGCGTTCCGCCAGGAAATGATCGTGCCTGCGCGCACAACGCTGGGCAGTGCGCAAGTTCAGAACGGCGCGAGCGCCAGCGTGGCCCTGCGCACGCCCCAGGCCGTGGTGGCGGCCTTGCCCGTGGGCGCCGACGAGACACGCTGGACCATGGAGATCGTCTATCGCGGCCCGGTGCAGGCACCCGTAATCGTGGGTGATCGTATCGCGCGCCTACGGCTAAGCGTGGATGGTGAAGTGGCCATGGAAGTACCGCTGGAAGCAGCGGATTCGGTGCCCGAAGCCAATGTCGCCCAGCGGATCATCAATGCATGGAGGAAATGGCTGGCATGACGCGGGGACGCTTCATCTCTTTCGAAGGCGGCGAAGGCGTCGGCAAGTCGACACAGGCACGCATGCTGGTGGACGCGCTGAAGGGTCGCGGGCTCGACGTGGTGCAAACGCGCGAGCCGGGCGGCACGCCGGGGGCCGAAGCGATCCGCGAGCTGTTGCTGGACAACCGCTTCAACTGGGGCACGCGCGCCGAAGCGCTGTTGTTCGCCGCTGCCCGGTCAGACCATGTCGCCAACCTGATCCACCCCGCACTGGACCGCGGGGCGTGGGTGGTTTGCGATCGCTTCGTCGATTCCTCGCGCGCATACCAGGCCGGGGGAGGGGGCTGGTCGGACGATGCCATCCTCTCGCTCCACACGCTGGGCTCGAACGCGCTGATGCCCGACGTTACCTTCCTGCTGCAGGCGCCGACGGACGCCATCGCCCAGCGGCTGCACGAGCGTGACGGCGACAATTCCGACCGTATCGGCGGCAAGCCCGCCAGCTATCACGCGCGCGTGGCCGAGCATTTCCGCCGCCTGGCCGCCATCGATCCCGAACGCTTTGTGCTGATCGACGCCAACGGCACGCCGAACGAGGTGCACGAGCGCGTGATGCGCGCCATGGCACCATTCACCGGGGAGGGCGGGTGAGCTATATCGGTCATGACGAGGCCTGGGCCGACTGGCGCCGGGCGCTGGCGGGCGAACGCATGCACCACGGCTGGATCCTTGCCGGTCGCCGGGGCGTGGGCAAGAGCGCCTTTGCCATGGCCGCCGCGCGCGAACTGGTGGCGGAAGGCGGCATCCCGCAGCCCGAAGGCGAACATCCCGATATCCGTTACGTCAGCCACCCCCCGAAGAACGATGCCGAGGCGAGGAAGCGCGACGACGGCAAACCGTATGAGCTGGCGCGCAATATCAAGGTGGACCAGATCCGCGAACTGCAGCGCCGCCTGACCACCCGCCCGACGCTGGGCAGCCGCCGCGCGATCATCATCGATCCGGCAGACGACATGGAAACCAGCGCCGCCAACGCACTGCTGAAAAGCCTGGAAGAACCGCCTGCCGGCACCTACTTCCTGCTGATCGCGCACCGCATGGGGCGGCTGCTGCCGACGATCCGCTCGCGCTGCCGCGTGCTCAACTTCCCGCGCGTTTCCGATATCGACATGGACGCGATCCTCGCCCGCGAAAGCCCGCAGGCCAGCGCAGAGGAGCGCGCCGCCGCCATCGCCGCTGCCAGCGGATCGCCCGGCGCGGCGATCGATTTCGTCGAGCTGGACCTGGGCAAGATCCACGCGCTGATGAAGCAGGTGGTAGAGCGCGGCGATCCCGATTTCGCCCTGCGCGGCAAGCTGGCTGGCGCGATGGGGCAGCGTCCGAGCCGCGAGAAACAGCTGGCCGCCATCGAACTGGCCCGCGCCGTCGTGGCCGACAGGATGCATGACGTCAGCCACGCCCAAATCCCCGCCATGGTTGAAACGCACGGCGAACTGGTCCGGCTGGCGGGCCAGGCACCGACATACAATTTCGATCCCGGCCTGCTGGTGATGGAAATCGGCACCTTGCTCGCCCGCCTCGCCGCTTCTAGGGAAGCCGCCCATGGCTGACACCTTCTATCTCACCACCGCGATTCACTATCCCAACGGCAAGCCGCACATCGGCCATGCCTACGAGACCATCGCGGCCGACGTTCTCGCCCGTTTCCACAGGCAAATGGGGCGCGACGTGCGCTTCCAGACCGGCACTGACGAACACGGCCTGAAAATGGCCCAGAAGGCCCGCGACCTGGGCATGACCCCGCGCGAGCTGGCAGACGAAATGTCCTGTTATTTCCGTGACCTGTTCGACAAGCTTGATATCTCGTATGACCGCTTTATCCGCACCACGGAAGAAGAGCATTACCGCGCCAGCCAGGCGATCTGGAAGGCGATGGACGCCAATGGCGACCTTTACCTCGATCGCTACGAAGGCTGGTACTCCGTACGCGACGAGGCCTATTACGACGAAAGCGAACTGGTCGAAGGTGAGGGGGGAGAGAAGCTTTCTCCGCAAGGCACCCCGGTGGAATGGACGGCCGAGGAGACGTGGTTCTTCCGCCTGTCTGCCTATGGCGACAAGCTGCTAGCACTCTACAAGGAAAACCCGGATTTCATCCGCCCTGAAAGTCGTCGCAACGAGGTGATGCGGTTCGTCGAGGGTGGCCTGCGCGATCTTTCGGTCAGCCGCACCAGCTTCGACTGGGGCGTACCGGTGCCGGATAGCCCGGGCCATGTGATGTACGTATGGGTCGATGCGCTCACCAATTACATAAGCGGCCTTGGCTATCCCGACGCCACCGAGGAAATGGCCAAGTACTGGCCGGCTGACCTGCACCTGATCGGCAAGGATATCGTGCGCTTCCACGCGGTCTATTGGCCAGCCTTCCTGATGAGCGCCGGTGTGGCAACGCCCAAACAGGTGTTCGGCCACGGGTTCCTGCTCAACAAGGGGCAGAAGGAATCGAAGTCGCTGGGCAATGTCACCGATCCTTCGGACCTGGTGGATGTCTATGGCGTGGACGTGCTGCGGTACTTCCTGCTCCGCGAATTCTCCTTCGGACAAGATGGTAGCTATTCCCGTGAAGCCATTGTCAGTCGTGCAAATTCCGAACTCGCCAACAGCTTCGGCAACCTGGCGCAGCGCACCCTTTCGCTGTTGTTCAAGAACTGCGAGGGCCACCTGCCGCCGATCGCCGGACACACCGACGAAGACAACGCCCTGTTAGCGCATGTCGACCGGGTGATCGGCGAAGAAATGCCCGCCGCCTATGCCGACTTGGCCTTTGCCCAGGCGCTGGAGGCATGGATGGGCGCGGTCTTCGCCTGTAACGCCTATATCGACGCAGCTGCGCCGTGGGCGCTGAAGAAAACCGATCCGGAGCGTATGAAGACCGTTCTCGCCACGTTGTACGTCTGCATCGCGCAGTTGGCCGTGGCGGTGATACCGGTCATGCCGACGAGCATGGGCAAGCTGCTCGATGCCATCGGCGTGGCGCCGGACCTGCGTACGGTCGATGGCATTCGTTCGCAATGGTATTCGCCGCTGGCGGAAAGCGAGTTCCGGCTGGAGAAACCGCGAGGTATTTTCCCCCGCCTCGAACTGCCGGAGGCTGCCGAGGGGGAGGGCGCACAATGACGCTGTCCGCAACGCTTGGCGCCCCGCTGATCGACAGCCATTGCCACCTGAACTACGAAGGCCTGGCAGAGCGGCAGGACGAAGTGCTCAGCCATGCCCGCAAGGCCGGTGTTACCGGCTTTCTCAACATCTCCACACGCGAACGCGAGTGGCGCGACGTGGTGGCCACCGCCGAGCGTGAGCCGGACGTATGGGCGACGGTGGGCATCCACCCGCACGAGGCCGACCGCCACGCAGACCTCGGCCGCCAGGTGCTGCGCGCGGCCACCGATCATCCACGGGCGATCGGCATCGGCGAAAGCGGGCTCGATTACTATTACGACAAGTCCGATCGTGCGGTGCAGCGCGACCTGTTCCGCATGCATATCGACGTGGCGCGGGAAACCGGCCTGCCACTGGTGATCCACACCCGCGACGCCGATGACGATACGGCGAATATCCTGACAGACGAAATGGGGAAGGGCGAGTTCCCGGCGCTGATCCATTGTTTCACCGCCAGCGCCGCCTTCGGGCGCACGGTGCTGAACTTGGGGCTGACGATCTCGCTTTCCGGCATCGTTACCTTCAAGAACGCGCGCGACCTGCAGGACTTCGCGAAGGAAATTCCCGCCGACAAGCTGCTGGTGGAAACGGACAGCCCGTTCCTGGCGCCGGTGCCGCACCGCGGGAAAACCTGCGAGCCTGCCTTCGTGCGCAATACCGCCGAATTCCTGGCCGAGCTGCGCGGCGAGGATATCGAGGAACTGGCGGCAACCACGTCGCGCAACTTCTTCAATCTCTTCACGAAAGCGAAGGACGCTTCGTGAAGCTACTGGTGCTCGGATGCGGCACTTCCACCGGTGTGCCGCGCATCGGCAACGACTGGGGCGATTGCGACCCGAACGAGCCGAAGAACCGCCGCAGCCGAGTCTCGATCATGGTCGAAAGCAAAGAGGGCAAGCGGTTGCTGGTCGACACCTCGACGGACCTTCGCCAGCAGCTGCTCGCCAACGATATCGGCAGCGTCGACGGGGTATTCTGGACTCACGATCATGCAGACCACTGTCACGGCATCGATGACCTGCGACCCATGCGATACGGACGCGGCGGGCCGATTGCCGGGTTTGCCTCTACCGAATGTTGCAGGCGACTGCGCAACCGGTTCGGCTATGTCTTCGCCGGGCAATATGGCTATCACACAATCGTGGAACTTAACACGCTGGATTCACTGCGAATTCATGCCGGATTTGCGGTCGAAAGCGTGGAAATGCCGCACGGACCGATCACCACGACGGCCTACCGCTTCGAAGCTGACGGTAAATCAATTGGTTACGCCACCGACTTTAGCGAAATTACCGATGACATGGTCGACCTATTCGACGGCGTCGATATTCTCGTGACCGATTGCCTGCGCCGCGAACCGCATCCCACGCACGCGCACCTTGGCATGGCGCTGGAGCTGGCCGAGCGGGCCGGAGCGCGCACAACCGTGCTGTCGCATCTCGACAAGAGCATGGATTATGCCACGCTGAGCGCCGAAGTGCCGGCCAATGTGTTGGTCGGCTTTGACGGCATGGAGCTGGTGGCATGAACGAATACACGCTCGTTTCGACAATCGCGCTGGTCGGCTGGTTGATCCTGGTGCTGGGTGCATATCGCTCGCACAAGGTCGATGCGTCGAAGACAATCCGCATGGCGTTGATATGGGCGGTCATTTTCACCGGGCTGGCGATCTTCTTCACCTTGGTGATTTGAGGGGTACGCCTTGAGACCACATTCCCAGGCCTAATGTTTATTTTACATAATATATATTATCATTCCTATATTCTCGAGCGCCTGATCCGACCCAAAGAGCCCCGCCTATGTCCGAACAATTGAATCGCCTCCTCTCGATCATGGCGCGCCTGCGTGACCCCGAGCGCGGTTGCGAATGGGATGTCGCGCAAACCTTCGAGACCATCGCGCCGTACACGTTGGAGGAAGCCTACGAAGTAGCCGACGCCATCGAGCGCCAGGATATGGCGGACCTGCGCGGCGAACTTGGCGACCTGCTGCTGCAAGTCGTCTTCCACGCCCGCATGGCCGAGGAAGCCGGACATTTCAGCTTCGACGACGTTGCGCGCGCCATTTCCGACAAGATGGAGGCGCGCCATCCGCACATCTTCGGCGACGAAGGCGGCGTGATGGACGGCCAGCGCTGGGAAGACCTGAAAGAGGCAGAGCGGCACGCAGAAGGCGCCAAAAGCGCGATGGACGGCGTTGCCAGGGCGCTGCCGGCGTTGCTGCGCTCGGAAAAGCTGCAGAAACGCGCGGCGCGGGTCGGTTTCGAGTGGCACGATGTGAAAGGTCCGCGCGACAAGTTGCTGGAAGAGTTGCAGGAACTGGACGAAGCGAGCGAAGAAGAACGCCTTGTCGAAGCAGGCGACGTGCTGTTCGTCGCGGTCAACATCATCCGCCGTTATGGCGTGGATGCCGAGCAGGCGCTGAAAGCCTCCAACACCAAGTTTGAAAAGCGTTTTCGCTGCATGGAAGACCTTGCCGCGGCCGATGGCGAGGATTTTGCGAAGCTTTCGCTCGACGAGCAGGAGGCATACTGGCAGCGCGCCAAGAAGACGGTCGGCTAGCGCGTCAAAGCGTCGCGAAGCGGCCCCATTCCTTCTCGGTCAGCCGCACCTCTATATGCCGCATCGGGCCATCCGGCCCCTGTCCGCCGTCGTTGTCTGACAGAACTTCGCCGTGGGCATGCAGCCAGGCGATGCGTGCGCCGTCGCCCGCCGGGATCATCAGCGAATGCAACCGCGCGCCTTCGGTCAGCACGGCACCCAACTTTTCCCGCAGTGCCTCCACGCCTTCGCCGGTCACGGCGGAAATCGGCAGGACCTTGTCGTCATGCTCTGCCACCGCGCCCAGTTCCTCGCGCGCGTCTTCGTCCAGCAGGTCCCACTTGTTCCAGACTTCCAGGATGGTGGTGGGCTCCCCTTCCCCCTCTTCCTCGTCGGTAACGCCAAGATCGGCCAGCACCTGCAGCACCTGGCGTTTCTGCGCCGCGCTGTCGGGGTTGGCGATATCGCGCACGTGCAGCACGATATCGGCGGCGGTCACCTCCTCCAGCGTGGCGCGGAAGGCAGCCACGAGCTGCGTCGGCAAGTCGGAGATGAAGCCGACCGTGTCCGACAGGATGGCCTTTTCCACCCCCGGCAAAGTGATGGCGCGCATGGTCGGATCGAGGGTGGCGAAGAGCAGGTCTTCCGCCATCACGTCCGCGCCGGTCATGCGGTTGAAAAGCGTGGATTTCCCGGCGTTGGTATAGCCCACTAGCGCGATAACGGGCCACGGTGCCCTGCCCCGCCGCTTGCGATGCAGTTCGCGCGTCTTGCGCACCTGTTCCAGCTCGCGGCGCAGCTTGGCCATGCGATCGCGGATCATCCGGCGGTCGGCCTCGATCTGCGTTTCGCCGGGGCCGCCGAGGAAGCCGAAGCCGCCGCGCTGGCGTTCAAGGTGAGTCCAGCTGCGCACCAGGCGACTGGCCTGGTAATCGAGGTGCGCCAGTTCCACCTGCAGGCGGCCTTCCGCCGTGGCCGCGCGTTCCCCGAATATCTCCAGGATCAGGCCGGTGCGGTCGATGACCTTGCGGCCGATCTTCTCTTCCAGGTTGCGCTGCTGGATCGGCGACAGCGCGCCGTCGACGATGACCAGCTCTGCCTCGTTCAGTTCGCAATCGGTGGCGATGCGCTGCACCTGCCCTTCCCCGAACAGCGTGTTCGGCCGCACGTCGCGCACGGGCAGGATATAGGCTTCGGCCACCACGATGCCGATGGCCAGCGCCAGCCCCCTGGCCTCTTCCAGGCGTGCATCGGGGTCGTCATCGCGGCGGTGGGCGCGGATATCCGGGCACACGACAAGCGCCCGCGCCCCGCGGGTCACTTCGCCTTCGATGTCGTCGTCTACAATCAGTCGAGGTCGCCTTCGTCGTCGTCCCCGTCCAGTTCGTCGTCGGTCAGGTCGACCGGGCGATCGGGCTGGATGGTGGATACGGCGTGCTTGTAGGCGAGCTGGACGTATCCGTCACGCTCCAGCAGCATGCAGAACAGGTCGAAACTGGCGATCCGGCCCTGCAGCATCACGCCGTTGACAAGGAACATGGTCACCGAAACCCCGGCATCGCGCACGCGGCTGAGGAATATATCCTGCAGCAGGCGCATCTTCTTGCCGCCATCGGGACCCGGGCCGAACTGGTCGGCATCGACAGGGTTACCCGGCATGATGGTGGAGATCGCGTGCTTGTAGACCAGCTGCGACTGGCCGTCCCGACGCAGAAGGATGGAGAAATTGTCGAACCAGGTGACGATGCCCTGCAGCTTCACCCCCTTCACCAGGAACATGGTGACCGGCATCTTCTCGCGCCGCAGGTGATTGAGGAACACGTCCTGCAGGTTGGCGCTCTTGCCCCCGGCGCCAGGTTTGGTGGCGCTCGGCGCGGGTTCCGGCGCGGGGCGCGGACGTGCGGAAAGGGTACCCTTGGTCATTGTTCTGACTCCATCGTTCTTGGCGGGCCGTGAACCCGCAATCTGGCAATCTCCATGTCACACAGATGATGTGACACGCATGAGACTCACCGGCTGCGCATTTGTGCAGTGCAGCGATATATAGAGACAAGACCCGGCTCGGCAAATGGTTCCTAGCTGGACAAAAGTCCTAGGGCGCAGGCTTAGTCGTCGTCGGTACCGGAATTGCGCTCGTTCATGCCCAGCAGTTTCAGCTTCCGGTGCAGGGCCGAACGCTCCATGCCGATGAAGCCCGCGGTCTTGGAAATGTTGCCCGAGAACCGGCGGATCTGGATCCGCAGGTACTCACGCTCGAAGCTTTCGCGCGCCTCGCGCAAGGGAACGCCCATCAGCGAGGACATGCCGCCGCCGCTCTCGTCGGACCCGCCGGTAATCTCCGGCGGCAGCATGTCCGGCGTGATCGTCTTGAAATCCTCGCGCGGGGCCAGGATCACGGTGCGTTCGATAACGTTGCGCAGCTGGCGCACGTTGCCGGGCCAGTCGTAAGCCTGCATGGCGGCCAGCGCCTCGGGCGCCACGGTAGGCGGCTCCAAACCCTGTTCGCGGGCGTAGCGGGTGAAGAAATGATCGGCCAGCGCGGGGATATCGTCGCGCCGATCCGCCAGTGGCGGGATCTCGATCGGCACCACGTTGAGGCGGTAGAACAGGTCTTCGCGAAAACGCTTTTCCTCGATCTCCTTCAGCAGGTCGCGCGCGGTGGAGGAAACGACGCGCACGTCCACGCCCACCTGGCGGTTGCCGCCCACACGCACGAAGCCCTGGTCGGTCAGCACGCGCAGGATTCGGGCCTGCGTGCTTTCGGGCATGTCGGCCACTTCATCGAGGTAAAGCGTGCCGCCGTCCGCCAGTTCAAGCAGGCCGGCGCGTACCAGCTTGCCATCGGCTTCCTCGCCGAACAGTTCGTGCTCGAACCGCTCGGGCGTGATGCGCGCCGAGTTGACGGTGACAAAGGCCTTGTTGGCGCGCGGGCTCCAGGCGTGCAGCAGCCGTGCGGCCACTTCCTTGCCTGCGCCGGCCGGGCCGCTGATCAGCACCCGGCTGCCGGTATTGGCCACCCGCTTCAGCGTGGCGCGCACGGCGTTGATGGCGCTGGAATTGCCGGTGAACTCGTCGGGCGAGGTCATCCCTTCGCGCAGCCGTTCGTTCTCGCGGCGCAGGCGCTCGGTCTCTGTCGCGCGTTCGACCAGGTGCAGCAGCTTCTCCGCCTCGAACGGCTTTTCGATAAAGTCCATCGCTCCGCGGCTGACGGCGGAGACGGCGGTATCCACGTTGCCGTGGCCGGAGAAGATGATGACCGGCAGGTTGGGCTCGCGCTGCTTGATCGCGTCGAGCACTTCCAACCCGTCCATCGGGCTGCCGTGCAGCCACACGTCCAGCAGCACCAGGCTGGGCCGCCGTTCGTCGACCATGGCCAGCGCGCTGTCGCTGTCGCCGGCGGTGCGGCAGTCATAGCCTTCATCGCTCAGCACGCCGGCCACGAGATCGCGAATATCGCGCTCGTCATCGACTACTAGGATATCGAGTGCCATTCAATGCTCTCCTGCATGTCTCATTCAGCCGCCTCGCTGCCTTCATCCAGTGCCCCCGGATGGATGGCAAAGCGCAGCGTTGCCCGCGTGCCGCCTTCGGGCAGCGCGGCAAATTCGAGGTCGCCGGCGTGTTCCTCGACAATTTTCTTCACGATCGCGAGGCCAAGGCCGGTGCCTTTCTCGCGCGTGGTGACATAGGGTTCGATCACGTTTTCGCCGCCCTTGGGCAGGCCGATGCCATTGTCGCTCACCTGGATTTCCACGTGGTCGCCAACAAGGCGCATCGCCACGTCGATACGGCCGCGCCAGTCGGCGCTGGCATCGGGGATGCGGGCATCCACCGCTTCGGCGGCGTTTTTCAGAACGTTGGTCATCGCCTGGCCCAGCTGGTGGCGATCGCATTCGATCGGCGGAATGTCGCTGGCGGCGGTAAATCCGTAGGTGATTTCCTGGTGTGCGACTTCCTGCAGGAACAGCGCCTGGCGCACCAGGTCGACAGCGTCCTCGCTGCGGAAGACGGGCTTGGGCAGGCGGGCGAAGCTGGAAAACTCGTCCACCATCTTCCTCAGGTCGCCGACCTGGCGGATGATCGTGCCGGTCAGTTCGTCGAACAGCTCCACGTCCTTGTCGATCTGCCGGGCATAGCGGCGCTTCAGCCGTTCGGTCGCCAGCTGGATGGGTGTGAGCGGGTTCTTGATCTCGTGCGCGATGCGCCGCGCCACGTCGGACCACGCGGCCTGGCGCTGGTCCAGCAGCTGGCGGGTAATATCCTCGAAGGTGATGACGAAGCCGCCCGTGGCCGGTGCCAGCTGCACCGCCAGCGTCAGCAATTCGCCTGCACGGCTGATCTGGATGATCTCGTGCGTCTTGCCCTCGCTCACCAGCTGGGCCAGCTGCGGGGCGACATCCTCCAGCGGCATGTCCACCGGCACCGGGCCTTCCTTGTCGAGCAGCAGGCGCTGGGCAGAGCTGTTCATCAGCAAAATCCGCCCTTCCCCGTCGATCGAGACGATACCGGCAGTAATCGATTGCAGCACGGCCTCGATAAAGGCGCGGCGCTCGTCCAGCTGCTGGTTGGCACCCAGCAACGCGTCGGTCTGGCGCTGGATCTGCGCGGTCATGCGGTTGAAGGCGCGGTTCAGCAGGCCGATCTCGTCCGGCCCGGTGCGCCCCTCAACCCGCATGGCATAGTTGCCGGAACCGATTTCCTGTGCGGCTTCGGCCAGTTCGGCCAGCGGCTTCACCTGCCTGTCGGCAAAGCGCAGCGCCGCCCACACGGCCAGGGCAACCAGTGCCAGCGACACGCCGAAAAGGGCGAAGTTGAATTGTAGCTGGAGGACTCGCGCCTGTTCGGTCAGCTCCTCGTAACTGTCCACCACGTCCTGCGCACGCTGGTAGCGCGAAAGGGCCTCTGCATCGGAATCGCGTGCTGAATAAAGGTAGATGCCCAAGTCGCGATCAAGCGGGACGATCGCCTCTGTTCGGTCCACGGTCGCGCGCACAGAGACTGTTTCGCCGCTTTGCAGTTGTGCCAATGCCTCGGGGGTGACGCGGGTGCGTTCGGTGTCTTCATCGGGGTCGACAATCACCAGCACGCGCATCTCGCCATCGGGCGCCTCTTGCAGGATCGCGCTTTCACTCAGTTCCCGCGAATATATCTGCAGCGAATATTGCTCGGCGAACTCGGGGCTGGTGATGGCCATGCTCTGCAGGAAGAACTGCAGGTCGTTCGCCATCGCCAGCGTGTTGTCGCCCACGAAGCGCAGGTTGTCGTCGTAATAACCGCGCGCCAGTTCGTTGGCATTGTCCAGGATGCCGCGCGAATCGTCGCTGAACCAGAATTGCACGCCGGACTGGAACAGGATGGAGGCGAACACCGCCACGAACAGCGTGGGAATTGCCGCCAGCAGCGAGAAGAAGAATACCAGGTTCACGTGCAGCCGAGCGGTGGTGCCCCCTGCCCTGCGGATGGCGATGCGACGCCCCCACAGCACGATTAGCCCCAGCGCAGGCAGCAGCGTACCAACCAGCAGCGTGGCCGATTGCCATGAGGGAATCGGCTCACCATCGCTGGGACGCCCGGCCAGCATGAACCACACCGTGACGAGCATCAGGGCCAAGGCAGCGTAGCAGGCGAATTCCAGCCACAGGAACAGGTTCAGGCGGCGCGAGGCCACCGCCGCCCGGCGCAGGAAGCGCGAGCGCTTGGGCATCGAATTCGCCTGTTCGGAGTGTGGCACTTCAGTCACGTTGCAGGCTTACAACAACGCTGTTGCAGCTTTGCAAGTTAAAAGCGCTGTTATCCCCTGTCAGCGGGAAAAACTCTCGGGATCGATGTCCAGTTCGGACAAGCGTTTGCGCAGGGTGTTACGGTTGATCCCCAGCAGGTTTGCCGCCTTCAGCTGGTTTCCTCCGGTGCGCGCAAGGGCGTGGCGGAATACCGGGCGTTCCAGTTCAGCCAGGGCATCATGATACAATGTGCCTTCGGTGAAATTGCGCTGTTCCAGCCAGTGGGTTACTGCCTCCGCAATATCGCCCGATGCAGGTCCGGGCTGCGCATCGGGTGCCGTATCGAGCAGCGAGCGGATGCAGTCGGCATCGATCACGTCATCGCGCGACAGCAAGGCCGCGCGATAGACCAGGTTCTGCAATTCACGCACGTTGCCGCGCCACGGCTGCTGCGAGAGCAGTTGCGCCGCTTCTTCGCTTAGCGAACGCTTTGGCAGGCCTTCACTGGCCGCGCGGGCAAGGAAGTGCAGCGCCAGCGGCGGCACGTCGCCTTCTCGATCGCGCAGCGGCGGCAGTTTGATCGGCACCACGTTGAGGCGGTAATACAGGTCTTCGCGAAATTCGCCGGCAGCGATCAGCGGCATCAGGTCGCGATTGGTGGCGGCGATGATGCGCACGTCGACTTCGATTTCGTCGCTGCCGCCCACGCGGCGGATACGCCCCGATTGCAACGCACGCAGCAGGCGGGTCTGGGCTTCGGCGGGCATGTCGCCGATCTCGTCGAGGAACAGCGTCCCGCCGTGTGCCTGTTCGAACTTGCCGATGGAACGCGCGGTAGCACCGGTGAAGGCGCCTTTCTCGTGCCCGAACAGCTCGCTTTCGATCAGCTCGCGCGGGATCGCCGCAGTGTTGACCGCCACGAACGGGCCGTTCTTGCGCGAACCCAGGTTGTGGATCGCCTCGGCCACCAGTTCCTTGCCCGTACCGCTTTCGCCCAGCACCAGTACGGTCAGGTCGTTGTGCAGCACGCGGGTTATCAGGCGATAGACATCCTGCATCGCCTGGCTGCGGCCGATCAGCGGCAGGCCCTGGCCCGGATCCTCGTCCCCGGAGAGGCCGGTCTTGCGGCTCTCCACCGCCTGGCGCGTGGCGCGCACCAGGTCGTCGAGGTCGAAAGGCTTGGGGAAATATTCGAAGGCACCGCGATCGGTGGCGCGCACGGCGGTATCGAGGGTATTCTGCGCCGAAAGGATGATAACCGGCATGTCCGGGTAGGCATCGCGCACTTCGCCCAGTGTCTCGATCCCGTCACCGTCCAGCAGCATGACGTCAGTCAGCATGACGCCATAGTCGTTCGCCGCCAGTGCGGCATCGCGGCCAGCGACGGTATCGGTGCTGTCGATCTCGAAACCCTCGTCTTCCAGCGCGGCACGGATCACCGTGGCGATGGCGTTGTCGTCCTCTACCAGCAGGGCGCGGTGTGCCATGCTCTTTCCCTCCCTCAGCGCGCCATCGGCAGGTTGATGCGGAAATGCGTCCACCCACCGGCATCGTCGCGTTCGTGGCTGACGCGCCCGTCCATGTCGCGCACCAACTTTTGCACCAGAGCAAGCCCCAGCCCCTGACCGTTGGTCTTGCTGGAAACAAAGGGCTCGAAAATATCGTCGCGGATAGCCGGGTCTATGCCCGGCCCGTTGTCGCTGACAGTGATTTCGATGGGCAGCCTTACCGGGCGCCCCAGGCGAATGACGTTCATCACCATGCCGCTGACGAAGCGCGTGCGCACCGTCACTTGCGGCGCCACCACCCCGGCACAGGCATCGCGGGCATTGGCCATCAGGTTCACCAGCACCTGCACCAGCGCGCCTTCGTTGGCCAGCACCGGCGGCAACGAAGGATCGAATTCTTCGCGCCAGGCGACGGTGGCGTCGCTGGTCAGGCGCACGGTTTCATGCGCGCGGCGAATGGCGGCGTGCAGGTTGACCGGCCCGACCGGCTCGGCCCGCTCGCGGCCCAGGCGCTGCATGCGGTCGATCAGTTGGGCGATGCGGTCCACTTCGTCGGCGATCAGGGTGGTGAGCGGGGCCTCCCCCTCCCCCACCTTGCGCGCCAGCAGTTGCGAGGCACCACGAATGGCCGCCAGCGGATTCTTGATCTCGTGCGCCAGCACGGCAGGACCGCGCAGTTGCCCGCGCCGTTCGTATTCTTCGAAGCGTTCGCCCTGGCTGGCATCCGACAGCGTGGCCATGCGCCAGCCCGGATGATTGGAAAGCGTCGACATGGTGATGTTCAGCCGCAGGTCGCGCTCTCCCACCGTCACGTCGATACCGCGCGCCACCAGTTGCCGATCGTTATCGCGCAGGCGTTCGAGCACGTCAGGCTGGGCAAAGTCGAGGATTTCGAGGAAGCTCTTGCCCTGCATCCGCCGGAAACTCATGCCCAGCAGGCTTTCCGCCGACGGGTTGGCTTCCTGGATCACGTGATCGGGCGACAGCAGCAGCATCCCGAAAGACAGGCCGTTCAGCTGTTCGCGCGCGGCCGGAAGCGCGGGGGTGTTCTCGCTCACGCGGCCCGGCGCCTCAGGAAGGGATCGTAAAAACGCTCCAGTTCGCCCAGCACCTGCTGCGAATCGTCGACGAAGTTCACCTTGTTGCGGAAGTCGGCACTGCCGTGCATCCCCTTGGTGTACCAGCCCAGGTGCTTGCGCGCGATCTTCACGCCCACGTCCTCGCCGTAATGGTCCAGCATGGCCTTGTAGTGTTCGACGACGCTCTCGTACTGCTCGTCGAAGCTGGGGCTCTCCAGCACCTCGCCGGTGCGCCACCAGTGCATGACCTGCCCCAGCAGCCACGGCTTGCCATAGGCACCGCGCCCGATCATCAGCCCGTCCGCGCCCGATTGTTCCAGCGCAGTGGCGGCATCGTGGATCGAGCAGATATCGCCGTTGACGATCACCGGAATGGAGACCGCATCCTTCACCTTGCGGATGAACGACCAGTCGGCATGCCCCTTGTACATCTGGTTGCGCGTGCGACCGTGGACGGTGATCATCTTCACGCCCAGGTCTTCGGCAATGCGGCTGAGTTCCGGCGCGTTCAGGCTGGCGTGGTCCCAACCCATGCGCATCTTCACGGTAACCGGCACGGAGACGGCCTTCACCGTGGCTTCCATCAGCTTCGTCGCCAGCCCCACTTCGCGCATCAGTGCAGAGCCTGCCAACTGGCCGACCACCTTGCGCACCGGGCAACCGAAGTTGATGTCGATCACCGCCGCGCCGTTGTCTTCCTGCAGTTTCGCCGCTTCGCCCATCGATACAGGGTCGCAGCCGACCAACTGCATTGACACCGGCTCTTCGGTGGGATGCCATTCGGCCTTCTGGATCGACTGGCGCGTTTCGCGGATCGCGGCTTCGCTGGCGATCATCTCGGTGACGTTGAGGCCCGAGCCATAGCGCCGCACCAGGGTGCGGAAGGGCAAGTCCGTCACGCCCGTCATCGGCGCAAGCACGACCGGGCAATCGATCCGCACGGGACCGATTTCGATCGGCGTAATCGCCGGAGGAGTGGGAATTTCGCTGCTCATAGGAGTGTGTTGCTTAAAATATGGGCAGGCGCATAGTGGATTGCGAGGGGCGGCTCAAGCGGCTAGCGCGAGGCCCGTGTCCATGACCGCTGCCCCAACCCCGGAAACAGGCGCACTGGCAGCCGTGATCGTGGCCGCCGGCAAGGGGCTGCGCGCGGGCCAGGCGGTGCCCAAGCAGTTCGCGCCTTATCGCGGCTCCACCGTGCTGCGTCATGCTGTCGAAGCGCTGGTGCGCGGCGGTGTGACGCGATTTGCGGTGGCCATTCCCGAAGGCGCAGATTCGATTGTCCATGAATGCCTTGGCGGGATCGACGGCGTGACGCTGGTAACCGGCGGCGCTTCGCGGCAGGAAAGCGTGGCGCGCGCGCTGGAGGCGCTGGCCGATACCCCGCCCGACCTCGTGCTGGTCCACGATGCGGCGCGGCCCGATTGCCCGCCGAAGGTGATCGCGCGATTGGTCGATGCGCTGGATGCCCATCCCGGCGCGATTCCGGTTCTGCCGGTGGTCGATTCCATGGTCGTTGCCGAAAACGGCCTTATGGCAGCCGATGCCAGGCGCGAGAGCCTGCGCCGGGTGCAGACGCCGCAAGCCTTTCGCTTTGCCGATATCCTTGCCGCTCACCGCGCGTGGGACGGCGAAGCGACCGCGGGCGACGATGCCCAGGTGCTGCGCGCAAGCGGCGGCGAAGTGGCGCTGGTCGATGGTGACGAGCGCTTGCGCAAACTGACTTTTGCGGAGGATTTCATGACTGCAAAGCCGACCGTCCTGCCCGTGCGCGTGGGATCGGGATACGACGTCCACCGGCTCGTGCCCGGCGAGGAACTGTGGCTGTGCGGTGTTCAGGTCGAGCATGACAAGGGGCTGGCCGGTCATTCGGATGCCGATGTGGGACTGCACGCCGTGGTCGATGCCATCCTCGGGGCCTGCGCGCAGGGCGATATCGGCCAGCACTTCCCGCCCAGCGACCCGCAATGGAAAGGCGCGCCATCTTCCCGCTTTGTGGAACACGCGGTGAAGCTGGCGGCTGAGGCAGGCTATGCCATCGGCAATGTCGACCTGACGCTGATCTGCGAAGCGCCCAAGATCGGCCCCCACCGCGATGCCATGCGTGCACGCCTGGCGGAACTGCTGGGCGTGGACGTGGGTTGTGTCAGCGTGAAAGCGACAACGACAGAACGACTGGGCTTTACCGGCAGAGGCGAAGGCATAGCGGCGCAGGCCGTGGCAACCCTGGTGACGACGGCATGACCGACGCGCTGCTTCCCGATGATATCGTGCAGCTGGCCCGCCGCGTGGTGGAGGAAAACGCCGCTGCCGGGCGCAAGGTGGCGCTGGCGGAAAGCTGCACGGGCGGGCTGGTTGCTGCAGCCTTGACCGAAATTCCCGGCAGTTCGTCGGTACTCGATCGCTCTTTCGTCACCTATTCGAACGAAGCCAAGCAGGAATTGCTGGGCGTGGAACGGGATATCATCGAAGCCTTCGGCGCGGTTTCGGTCGCCTGCGTCTACGCCATGGCACGCGGTGCGCTGGAACGCAGCGATGCCGACGTAGCCGTTGCCATCAGCGGCATTGCCGGCCCCGGTGGCGGCAGCGAAACCAAGCCAGTCGGCACGGTGGTCTTCGCGCGGCTGGAAAAAGGGCAGGACGAGCCCGAAGCGGAAGACAAGCTGTTCGCCGATACCGGCCGTTCGGGCGTGCGCCGTCAGGCGACGCTTTGCGCGCTCGAACTGCTCTTGCCGTAAAGCTCTTCCGCGCGAGCCTCGAACGCGGTCACCATCTTGCGAAAGGCGCGGTCGATGTACTGGCCCGCCAATGTTTCGAACATGATGTTCTTGAAGCTGAAATCGACTGCGAAATCGATCTCGCAGCAACTCTCCCCGCAGCTGCGGAAGGTCCAGTTGTTGTCGAGATCGCGCAGCGGCCCGTCGATATAGTGCACGTTGATCGTGTTCGGGCGATCCTTCACCACCTTGCTGGTAAACTTCTCGCGCAGGGCCTTGAAGCCGACCAGCATGTCGGCCGTCATCTCTGTCTCGCTGTCGTTGCGCACGCGCGTGGCGACGACCCACGGCAGGAATTCGGGGTACTTGTCGACATCGGCGACAAGGTCGAACATCTGCTCTGCCGTGTAGGGCAGGCGATGGGTTTCGCGGATGGAGGGCATCAGGCCTTCGCCTTCTGCTTCTCGAGCTTCGCCTCCCGCGCGGCGCTCATTTCGGCGAAATCATCGCCCGCATGATAGCTGGAACGTGTCAGCGGGCTGGATGCGACCTGCAGGAAACCCTTGGCCCGTGCGATGGAACCGAAGGCATCGAAGGCCTTTGGCGTGACGAAATCCTCGACCTTGGCGTGCTTGGGCGTGGGCTGGAGGTACTGGCCCATGGTGATGAAATCGACATCGGCGCTGCGCATGTCGTCCATCACCTGGTGCACTTCCAACCGCTGTTCGCCCAGGCCCAGCATGATGCCGGACTTGGTGAAAATCATCGGATCGTGGCTTTTCACCTCTTCCAGCAGCCGCAGCGAAGCATAGTAGCGCGCACCCGGACGGATCGTGGGATAGAGGCGCGGCACGGTTTCCAGGTTGTGGTTGTACACATCCGGCCCGGCCTCGCAGATCGCTTCCACCGCCGCGCGCATCTTGCCGCGGAAATCGGGGGTCAGGATCTCGATCGTGGTGTCGGGCGTCTCGCGGCGCAGTGCCTTGATGACCTTCACGAACTGGCCGGCGCCACCGTCCGGCAGGTCGTCACGATCGACACTGGTGATGACGATATGCTGCAGCCCCATCTTGGCAGCAGCAATCGCGGTGTTCTCCGGCTCCAGCGGGTCGACCGTGCGCGGCATGCCGGTCTTGACGTTGCAGAACGCGCAGGCGCGCGTGCACACGTCGCCCAGGATCATCACCGTGGCGTGCTTCTTAGTCCAGCATTCGCCGATATTCGGGCAGGCCGCCTCTTCGCACACCGTATTCAGGTTAAGGTCGCGCATCAGCTTGCGCGTTTCCTGGTAACCCTTGCTGACAGGCGCCTTCACGCGGATCCAGTCCGGCTTGCGCTGGCGGGCGGGGCGATCACCGTCGGGGGCCGGTGCAGAGGAAAGGTCGTTCATTACCCGGTCCACTTAGGCAAGGGGCGGGATAACCGCAATGGGGGTGCTTGTCCGATTTTGCCCCCTGCCCTAAGCGATTGGTCATGGACGCAATGGGCATACAGGCGCTGACCTCACCGGTAGTGCTGTTCTTCGTGCTGGGCCTGCTTGCGGCCTTTGCCCGGTCCGACCTCGAAATTCCCGAAGCGATCGCCAAGGGCATGTCGCTGTACCTGATGGCAGCCATCGGCCTGAAAGGCGGGATCGAGGTGGCCGAATCGGGCCTTGACGGCACCGTGCTGGCCGCGCTGGCCGCCGGCGTGGGCGCGGGCCTGTTGATGCCGGTCTATGCCTACTGGCTGCTCAAGGGGCTTGGCAGGCTGAGCCGCATCAACGCATCGGCCGTGGCCGCACACTACGGATCCATCAGCGTCGTCACCTTCGTCACCGCGGTGGAGATCTACACCCTGCAAGGCAATCCGCCGCAGGGATACATGGTGGCGGTGATGGCATCGATGGAAAGCCCGGCAATCCTGGCCGGCCTGCTGCTCGCCCGCGGACTTGGCTCGGGCGACGCGCAGGACCGGAAGGCCCTGGCCCAAGAGGTGCTGCTGAATCCCTCGGTCGTGCTGCTGCTGGGCGCCTTTGCGATCGGGGTGATTGCCGGCCCGCAAGGCTTTGCCGATGTAAGGCCATTCTTCGACGGCATCTTCAAAGGCGTGCTGTGCCTGTTCCTGCTCGACATGGGCCTGATCGCCGCACGCCGCATCATGGATGCCCGCGCCATGACGTGGCGGCTGGTTATCATCGCCATCCTGCTGCCGCTGGTAAACGGCGCGATCGGTACTTCGCTGGGCGTGGCCATCGGGCTTGATACGGGCTCTGCCGCTGCACTGGGCGTGCTGTGCGCCAGCGCCAGTTACATCGCCGTGCCTGCCGCCATGCGGCTGGCGCTGCCCGAAGCCGATCCCGGCATCTACCTCACCATGTCGCTCAGCATCACCTTCCCCTTCAACGTCCTGATCAACATCGGCCTGATCGGAAGCCTGGCGGCCTATCTAACCGGTGGAGGAGTTGCCGCGCCATGATCGAAACCGTCATCCGCAAGCGCATCGAGATCCTGGCCGACCAGGCGCAGGCTCGCCGCGTCACCGATATCATCGACAAGACCGGCATCACCGGATGGACGATCACCCCCGTCACATCGGGCAAGGGCCGCGAAGGCCGCTGGCGCGAAGAACGGGTGATGGGCACGGACAAGGTCTTCATCCTCACCATCGCCTCGCAGGAAAACGCCGCAGCCCTGGCGGAAAAGCTCGCCCCCATCCTCACCTCGCACGGCCTGCTGCTCACCATGTGGGATGTCGAGGTAATCCGGGGTGAGCGTTTCTGATGCCCGAGTTTCGCAAGCTCCTCGAAGGCTACAAACGGTTCCGCGACGGTGACTGGCAGCACCAGCACGACCGCTGGGAAATGCTGCGCGAAGGCCAGGCGCCGGAAATCATGGTGATCGCCTGTTCCGACAGCCGCGTGGACCCGGCACAGATCTTCGACGTGTCGCCGGGCGAGATCTTCGTCGTCCGCAATGTCGCCGCGCTGGTGCCGCCGTTCGAAACCTCGCCCGGCCAGCACGGTGTCTCGGCCGCGCTGGAATTCGCGGTGCAGTTCCTGAAGGTGAAGTACCTGGTCGTCATGGGACACGGCATGTGCGGCGGCTGCCGCGCGGCGCTGACACAGGAATTGCATGGCAACCGGCTGGGCGAAGGCGGTTTCGTGGCCAACTGGATCGACATGCTGGACGAGGTGCGCGAACCGATTGCCAACGAGCTGGGCACCGACGGTCGCCCCGCCGAAAGGGCGATGGAGCAGGCCGCGGTAAAGGTGAGCCTGGACAACCTGCGGACGTTTCCCTGCGTCAGGGAGAAAGAGGCTGCGGGCGAACTGACGGTGCGCGGAACCTACTTCGCCATATCCGATGGCGTGCTGCACCTGCTGAACGAGGAAATCGGCGAGTTCAAACCGGCCTGACCTGCTATTTTTCCCGGAAGCCGACCAGCGCAACCAGGGCAAGCATGCCAACCGCGACAGACATCGACGCGGCATAATTGATGGCAATGCTGTTCGAAGGCATTTCCACGTTGCGGATGGCGTAGCGGATGAACGGCGCAGTCGTACCGATGGTGGCAAGTCCAACGACTGCCAGCGTGGGCGGCAATTCTTCCCTGCGCGGCATGGTGGCCCCATCGATCAGCACGGACACGACGACAGCGGCGCCTTGCCGTCCATGTGTCTGCAACTGCCATTGACAGCGAACTTGCCTTCCCCCGCCCTACTCGCCATCTAGGCGCGCATGCCAGAAGCAAACTTGAAAAATATCGCCCTGCTGATCGACGCGGACAATGCCAGCCACCACGGGATCGACCCTGTGCTGACGGTGCTCGCCGAATTGGGGCAAGTGAACATTCGCCGGGCCTATGGTAACTGGGCGAAGCCCGCGCTTTCCAACTGGAACAAGATCTCCCACCGCTATGGCCTGCAACCGGTGCAGCAGTTCGACCTCACCAAGGGCAAGAACGCCACCGATATCGCCATGACCATCGATGCCATCGACCTGCTGAACGCAGGCAAGGTGGACGGTTTCGGCATCATGAGCAGCGACAGCGACTTCACCCCGCTCGTCACACGTCTGCGGCAGGACGGCCTGATCGTCTATGGCTTTGGCAGCGACAAGGCGCCCAATGCCTTCAAGACGGCCTGCACCCGCTATATCGATGTCGACCAGCTGATCCGCACCTCGTCAGACGAGGACGGCAAGCCCGATGCCGGCAGCCCGATCGACGCCGAGCTGATCGAACTGCTGGGCGCCGCGTGGAAGGCCGCCAGCCGCGACGACGAAGGCTATGCCCGCCTCCACGAAGTGGGCCAGATCGCCGGCAACCGATCCAGCTTCGACGTACGCAACCACGGGTTCAAGCGCCTGTCGGACCTGATCCGGGCGGCCAGCGACAACTTCAAGATGGAACGCCGCGACGACAACCAGCTGTATGTAAAACGCCTGCGCTAGGCGGCTGTGCCAGCGCTTTCCTACCGCCCCGATTGCGGGGCATGCGACGGTTATGGACCGGTCGCCCTGCTTCGCCCCAAAACTGTCGCAAAGCCATGTTCTGGCACGATTTCGTGCGTCGTCGTTTTTTGCTCCAGTACAGTGCTCCATGTGCTCCAAATTAGCCCGCGGGCACGCCGTTCGGCACAATCGCCATGCCTGCTCGTTGTGATGCCAGGGTTACACGGGAAAATGTGCGCGATGGTAGACAAGTCCGAGAAGTTCAGCTGGCTGGTGCGCGTCGGCTATTTCAGCCGCGCGATCCTCTATGCCGCCGCGGGCCTGATCGCGCTTGGCAGTTCGGGCACGATGGCCGATGGGACAAGCGATATTTTCGCCGCCCTGCGCGCGGTCCCGTTCAGCACGGCGATCTTCCTGACGATGGCCGTAGGCCTTGCGGCCTATGGGCTGTTTCGGCTGGCGTCGCCGGTGTTCGACATCGAGAACGAAGGGTCCGACGCCAAGGGCTGGGGCAAGCGACTGGGCCATGCCGGCAGCGGGATCGGGCATTTCGCCCTAGCCTGGTCGGCCTGGCAATTCGCCACCGGCGATGCTCCCTCCGGCGGCGGTGCGCAGGAAGCGGCAGCAGGCGTGCTCTCGCTGCAATTCGGCGGCTTCGTGATCGGATTGCTTGGCCTGGCCTTCTTCATCGCCGCCTTAAATCAGGCGAAAAAGGGCCTTTCCGGAGACTTCATGCAGCGCATTTCGCCAAGCGCCCCCAGGCACACCCGCACCCTGGGCGCGATAGGATACCTTGCGCGCGCCGTGGTCTTTGCCGTGATCGGCTGGTCGTTGGTGCAGGCGGGCTTTGCCGGCAGCGGCAGCGAGCGCGTCAGGACGCTGGGGGGCGCAGTAGCCAGCCTGGCAGACAATGGCGCGGTGTTCACGCTGGTCGCCGTCGGCCTGCTGGCCTTTGGCCTGCTCAGCCTGATCCTTGCACGCTATCGCATCATTCCCGAGCTTGACGAAAGCGCAGGCGTGCCCAGTTTCCGCACATTACCACACAAACGCCCCCTGCAAACGGCAGGTCCGCACGCCTCTATCGCATGGTGATGGACAAGCACGTCTGTCCTTATGGCCTGAAAGCCAAGTACCTGCTGGAAAGCGAGGGCTACACGGTGGAGGACCATCACCTCACCACGCGCGAGGAAACCGATGCCTTCAAGGAAGAGCATGACGTCAAGACGACGCCGCAGACTTTCATCGAAGGCAAGCGGATCGGCGGTTATGACGACCTGCGTGCGCATCTGGGCAAGCCGCTGCCCGATCCTGACGCGACCAGCTATCGCCCGGTGCTGGCGGTGTTCGCCGTTGCGCTGGGCCTGGCGCTTTCGCTGAGCTGGTGGTCATTCGGTTCGCCGTTGACGGTGCGTGCGGCGGAGTGGTTCGTCGCCTTCTCGATGGCCATGCTGGCGATGCTGAAGCTGCAGGATGTGGAGAAGTTCTCCGGCATGTTCCTGGGCTATGACCTGCTGGCCCGGCGCTGGGTGCCCTATGCCTATCTCTACCCATACCTGGAGGCGCTGGCAGCCATCCTGATGGCGGGACGCGTGTTGCCGTGGCTCTCCATTCCCGTGGCCCTGTTCATCGGCACGATCGGCGCGGTCAGCGTCTTCTACGCGGTCTATGTGCAAAAGCGCGAGATCAAGTGCGCCTGCGTGGGCGGCAGCGCCAGCGTGCCGCTGGGCTTCGTCTCGCTGACGGAAAACCTGGCCATGATGGCCATGGGTGTATGGATGCTGCTGCGCCCGGCGCTGACCTAGCTCAGGCGCCGCAGTCCACCGCGCCGGTGCCCTGGTAGATCACCCGGTCCCAGCGGTCGCGCAGCCACACGGTGCCTTCGTACAGCAGCGCGCCGCCATCGCCCACCTGCTCGCCGGGCTGCTTGTCCTGGATATCCAGACGCAACGAGTACTCGCGGCCGTTGTAGAGCGAGCGGGTATTGGCAGGTAGTTCGCGCGAACCGGGATCGGCGGCGAAGCGGATCATCTCGCCGTCGACCTTGACGAAGGCATCGGCCTCGCGGGCAATCACCCGCGCGCCCATGCTGGTGCCGGGGGCATAGGAACAGGCAAGGCCGAACAGGTCATTTGCCTCGATATCGGGATAGAGGATCGGCTCCGGCACGACTTCCAGCAGCGGCGGCGCGGTATCGTTCGCCTCGCGCACGCGTTCCACCAGCACGCGGTCTTGCTCCTCCTTCTCGGCTTCGCTCATCTCCTCGCCGCAGCTGGCCAGCGCAGCGCCAATGCAGATGATAACAGGCCAGCGCATCAGTGCCTCCCGAACAGTTTCTCGACGTCGTCCATCGACAGCTTCACCCACGTGGGACGGCCATGGTTGCACTGCCCTGAACGCGGCGTCGCTTCCATCTCGCGCAGCAGGGCGTTCATCTCGGCAACGTTCAGGCTGCGTCCCGCGCGGACAGAGCCGTGACAGGCCATGGTGGCCAGCACGTGTTCGATCTTCTCGCCGAGCAGCAGCGATGCACCGTGCTTGGCCAGATCGTCGGCAAGGCCAATCAGCAGTTTTTCGGGGTCGGCGCGCTTCAGGGTGCCGGGCAGCGCACGCACCAGCATGGCGCCGGGGCCGAAGCGTTCGATCACCAGGCCAAGGCTGGCGAAGTGGTCGATCTGCTCTTCCAGCCTATCGCAGGCGGGCTCGTCCATCTCCACCACTTCGGGGATCAGCAGCGCCTGGCTGGCGGCGACCTTGTCAGACGCACCGGCGGCGCGCAGGCGTTCGAGTACGATACGTTCGTGCGCGGCGTGCTGGTCCACCAGTACCAGCCCGTCAGCCGCCTCGGCCACGATATAGGTGTTGGCGACCTGCCCGCGCGCGATACCCAGCGGGTACTGCTCGGCATCGTCGGGCAAGGGTTGCGCCGCCTCCGCCCTGCCCTGCGGCGCAGCGAGCACTTCGGCATCGCTGCCCCAGTCCATGCGCGGTTCGGAAACGTGCGACACGCCGGGCGACGGCGCTGTCCAGTCGCGCCCAGCAAAGATCGAGCGCAGCGCCGGGGCCGGTTCTTCGCGCGTCGGTTCCTGCTGCCAGCGGCCCATCGCGCCCGTATCGGGGGCCTGCGCGCTGCGACGGTCGCCGGTGGAGAGAGCCTGTCGCAGGCCGGAGACGATAAAGCCGCGCACCGCCTGCGCATCGCGAAAGCGCACTTCGGTCTTGGCCGGGTGCACGTTCACGTCGACATCGGCGTGAGGAATCTCGAGGAACAGGGCCAGCACCGCATGGCGATCGCGCGCCAGCATGTCGGCATAGGCACCGCGCACGGCGCCTGTCAGCAGGCGATCCTTAACCGGGCGACCGTTGACGAACAGGTACTGGTGATCGGCAATCCCGCGGTTGTAGGTCGGCAGGCCCGCAACCCCGGTCAGCCGCATCGTTCCTTCGCTGCTGGGCCGTTCGAGATCTATCGAGACGCCATTGTCGGCCAGTTCGCGCGCCACGATCTGCGCCACGCGCGCTTCGGTGCCCTCGCCTGCCTGCACCTGGAAGATGCGCCGCCCGCCATGCTCGAAGGAAAGCCCGATATCGGGCCGCGCCATGGCCAGGCGCCGCACCACATCCAGGCAGGCGGCATATTCGCTGCGCGGCGTGCGCAGGAACTTGCGCCGCGCGGGGATCTTGCCGAACAGGTTTTCCATCCGCACCCGCGTGCCCGGCGGGAGGGCGGCAGGTCCTTCCTCCACCAGCGCGCCGTGGTCGACCACGCGACGCCAGCCTTGCTCGGCCCCGCGCACGCGGCTTTCCAGCGTCAGGCGCGAGACGCTGGCGATGCTGGGCAAGGCCTCTCCGCGAAAGCCCAGCGTGGCGACCTGTTCGATCGCTTCGTCGGGCAATTTCGAGGTGGCGTGACGCTCCAGCGCCAGCGTCATCTCGTCTGCCGACATGCCGCAGCCGTCGTCGGTGATCTCTATCGATCCCAGCCCGCCATCGACGATCGACACCGCGATGCGCGTCGCGCCTGCGTCGATGGAATTCTCCACCAGTTCCTTCAGGGCGGAAGCAGGGCGCTCCACCACTTCGCCCGCGGCGATACGGTTAACCAGCGTTTCGGGAAGGCGGCGTATTTGCGGCATCAGGCCATACTATCGGCCACTCGCCGCATTTTCGAGGCGAACCGGGGCAAAACTGCGCCTTTGTCGACAAATTTTTTGGCCTTTCCCGGCATGAGACGCTAAAGACGCGCCACTTTTCCGACACCATTGGCGGATGCGCGGAGTCTCTCCGTGACGAAGCTTACCTAAAATACGGATTTTTCGATGGGTTCCTTCTTTTCCAATCTCTTCAAGTTCGGTTCGCAAAACATGGCCATCGACCTCGGTACGGCCAACACCCTCGTCTACGTGCAGGATCGCGGGATCGTGCTCAACGAACCGTCGGTAGTCGCCATCGAGACGATCAACGGCGTGAAGCGCGTGAAGGCCGTGGGTGACGATGCCAAGCTGATGATGGGCAAGACGCCCGACAACATCGAGGCTATCCGCCCGCTGCGCGACGGCGTGATCGCCGACATCGAAATCGCCGAAGAGATGATCAAGCACTTCATCCGCAAGGTGCACAACCGCAAGACGCTGTTGCGCTATCCCGAAATCGTGATCTGCGTGCCCTCGGGTTCTACCAGCGTGGAACGCCGCGCCATTCGCGATGCGGCCAGCAATGCCGGCGCGTCGGACGTGTTCCTGATCCTGGAACCGATGGCCGCGGCCATCGGTGCCGACATGCCGGTGACCGAACCGGTCGGCTCCATGGTGGTCGATATCGGCGGTGGCACGACCGAGGTGGCCGTGCTGTCGCTGCGCGGCCTCGCCTACACCACCTCGGTGCGTACCGGGGGTGACAAGATGGACGAAGCCATCGTTTCCTACGTTCGCCGACACCATAACCTGCTGATCGGCGATGCCACGGCAGAGCGGATCAAGAAGGATTACGGCGTTGCCACCGTGCCCGAGGATGGCGTTGGCGAAAGCATCATCATCAAGGGCCGCGACCTGGTGAACGGCGTGCCCAAGGAAATCACCATCAACCAGGCGCACATTGCAGAGGCGCTGTCGGAACCGATCGGCGCCATCGTGGAAGGCGTGCGCATCGCGCTGGAAAACACCGCCCCCGAACTGGCCGCCGACATCGTCGACCAGGGCATCGTGCTGACCGGCGGCGGCGCGCTGATCCGCGGGCTGGACGATCACATCAAGGAAGAAACGGGCCTCCCCGTCTCCATTGCCGAAGACCCGCTGACCTGCGTCGCCGTGGGCACCGGCAAGGCGATGGAAGACCCGATCTATCGCGGCGTGTTGATGACGGCGTAAGAGGCAGGCAGCAGGGAAGGAAACGGCGGTTATGGCGCCGCCCACGACAAAGCGATCGGGATCGGACAAGAAGGCGCAGCTGGGGCTGTTCGCCGGTTATCTGGCTGCCGGCCTGGGCGCCACACTGGGTGCGCTGCTGCTGGCGATTTCGCTCTGGCGACCGGAAACCTTTGCCGGCTTGCGCTCGATGGCCAGCGATGCTGCGGCGCCGGTCGGCGAAGTCGGCGCGGCTGGCCGCGTGGGTTCGCGCAACTTCTTCGAGGCGATCGCAGGTTACTACGACGCCGGCACCAAGAATGCCGAGCTGGAGGAAGAGATCCGCATTGCCCGCGTGCGCCTGGCCGAAGCCCGCGCGCTGGAGCAGGAAAACGAACGCCTGCGCGCGGTGCTGGAACTGGCCGAAGGCGATATCGCACCGGTCGCCACGGCGCGGCTGATCGGCTCCACCTCCACCAGCGCGCGGCGTTATGCCTACCTGTCCGCCGGCCGGCGCGACGGGGTAGAGCCGGGCATGCCCGTCACCTCACCGCTTGGGCTGGTGGGCCGCGTGCTGGAAGCCGGGCGCAACACCTCACGCGTGTTGCTGCTGACCGATACCGACAGCGTGGTGCCGGTGCGCCGTGCCACCGATAACACCGTGGCCTTTGCCGAGGGGCGCGCCGATGGTTCGCTGCGCATCCGCCTGATCAACCTTGGCATCAACCCGCTGGAAGTGGGCGATATTTTCGTAACCTCCGGCGCGGGCGGACTGTTCCATCCAGGCACCGCAGTCGCCATGGTCAGCGAAGTGACCGACGACGGCGCCATCGGGCAATTGCTCAGCAACCCGGCGGCCACCGACGTGGTGATCGTGAAGCCAATCTGGCAAGGCAATGTGCTGGAAGAGATCGAGGAACCCCTCGACGCCGAAGACCCTGCGGACGCGGACGAATAATGGAGCGGCTGGCAGCAACCGCGCGGCGTGACGCCTACGGCAGCAAGATCAACCGCGATCATTCGCCGGTGCTGGCCTACGGCGTGCCGTGGGTCACCATCATGCTGGCTTCGCTCGTGCCGCTGCTGCCGGTCATCGCGCCAGCCCCGATCCTGCCGCCGTTCGGATACCTGTTGCTGCTGGCCTGGCGCATGGACCGACCCGGCCTGCTGCCGATGTGGGCGGGCCTGCCTTTGGGGCTGTTCAACGATCTTTATTCCGGGCAGCCCATCGGCAGCGACGTGCTGCTGTTCTCGCTGACGATGATCGCGCTTGAAGTGCTGGAGCTGCGCTTTCCCTGGCGCAATTTCTGGCAGGACTGGGCCATCGCAGCGCTGTTCATCCCGGTCTACCTGCTGGCGGGCGCGTTCCTGTCAGGTTCATCCTTGTCTGTTACACAGCTGCCGCTGCTGGTACCGCAGCTGTTGCTTTCGATCATCGTGTTCCCAATCGTTGCCAAAATGGTTTCCCTTCTCGACAGGCTGCGGCTGACCCGCGTGAAGCGCATCGGCTAGCCCATGGATCGCAAACTCACGTCGAATACCCTCAAGCAGACCTTTGAAAGGCGCAGTTTCGTTGTCGGCTCGATACAGGGAGGCATCGGGCTGCTGCTGGCTGCGCGCATGGGCTACATCGCCGTAGCCGAGAACGAGAAGTACGAGATGGAGGCGGAGAGCAACCGGGTGAACCTTACCCTGATCCCGCCACGGCGTGGCTGGATCCTCGATCGCAACGGCTCCCCCCTCGCCTCCAACCGCGCCGATTTTCGCGTCGATATCATCCCCGAACGGCTGGAAGACCCCGATGCCACAGTGGAGGTGCTGGGTAACCTGCTGGGCTTCTCGGAGCCGGAAAAGGCCGACCTGCGCGACCGGCTGGAAAACTCTGCCGGATTCGCCGCCGTGCCCGTCGCCAATGGCCTCGATTACGAGAAATTCGCGGCCGTCAGTGTGCGGATTCCCGAATTGCCCGGCGTGATCCCGCAGCGCGGCTATTCGCGGTTCTACCCCACCGGGCCATCGGTCGGGCACCTGATCGGTTATGTCGGCGCGCCCAGCCGCGAGGAGTACGAGGAAGACCCGCAGCCGCTGTTGCTGACCCCGGGTTTCAAGCTGGGCAAGGACGGGATCGAAAAGCAGTTCGAACAGCGCCTGCGCGGCGAACCCGGTGCCCGGCGCGTGGAAGTCACCGCTTCGGGCCGCATTGTGCGCGACCTGGAGACGCGCGACGATGTGCAGGGCGATCCCGTACAACTGACCATCGACGGCCCCTTGCAGGACTATGCCGCGCGCCGGATCGGGCTGGAGAGCGGTTCCGTCGTGGTGATGGACTGCCTTACGGGCGACCTGTTGTGCATGGCATCCATGCCCAGCTTCGATCCCAACAGCTTTTCCGACGGGATCGGCCGCGTCGAGTATTCGATGCTGAGCGAGAGCGAGCGCGTGCCGCTGCGCAACAAGGTACTGCAAGGCCTCTACCCGCCCGGCTCCACGGTGAAGCCGACAGTGGGCATGGCGCTGCTGGCCGCTGGCGTCGATCCGGACGAGACCGTCTATTGCGGCGGCGGCCTGCAGGTCGGCAATCGCCGCTTCGGTTGCTGGAACCGCAGTGGCCACGGCCCGGTGGACCTGGCCAAGGGCATCTACCAGAGCTGCGACGTCTATTTCTATGCCATGGCCCAACGCACCGGCATGTGGCCGATTGCCGAGACCTGCCGTCGATACGGGATGCAGGAACAGTTCGACCTGCCCGTCGTCAGCCAGTTTTACGGCACCGTGCCCGATCCCGACTGGAAGATGGAGAAGTATGGCCGCGAGTGGCAGGCTTTCGACACTGTCAACGCCACCATCGGCCAAGGCTACATGCTTGCCAGCCCGCTGCAACTGGCGGTGATGGCCTCTCGCCTCGCCACGTCCAACCAGGTGATGCCCCGGCTGCTGCTGGACGGCCAGGCGCCAAGCTTCCAGCCCATGGGCGTGAGCGCGGAATACAAGGCATACATCCGCCAGGCGATGAGCGACGTCGTCAACGGCCCCGGTACGGCTGGCCGCGCGCGCCTGCCGGTCGACGACGTGCTGATGGCCGGGAAAACCGGCACCGCGCAGGTGGTCGGACTGAACCTGTCGGACGGTCGGTCCGGCCCCTGGCGTTTCCGAGACCACGGCCTGTTCATCTTCTTCGCTCCTTATGACAACCCGCGCTATGCCGGTGCGGTGGTGATCGAACATGGTGGCGGATCAGGCGCAGCCTATCCGGTGGCACGCGACGTGATGACATTCCTGTTCGACCCGCAGAAGGGCCTCGACGCGCTGCATGCGCTGGAACGGCAATGGGGCGGCACCGCGCAGCAGCGACTGGATGCGCAATATGCCGCCTATGCCGCCGCAGCGGGTGTCGACCTGCCCCCTGCCCCGCCACCCGTCACCCTGGCCGAGCAGGTCGACGCCGAAGCCCGCGCCGCCTACGAAGGACCGCAGCAGGCCGACGACCGCGTGTTCACCCCGCGCGACGAAGCCAACCCGCGTGCAGAAGGCACAACGACGTGAGAGGCGAGATCGCCCTTCCCAGGCCGATCGCGGAATTTCCGTGGCGCGTGGTCATCCCGCTGACGCTGCTGGTGGCCTTCGGTGCCGCCGTGCTGCATTCGGCAGCCGGCGGCTCTTTCAGTCCCTATGCCGATTCCCACCTGCTGCGCTTTGGCGTGTTCCTGGTGATGGCACTGGTGATGTCCTATTTCCCGGAAGACTGGGTCCGCATGATCGCCATCCCCGGCTATGTCGCGGTCCTGCTGCTGCTTATCGCGGTGGAAGCGGTGGGGCAGCTGGGCGGCGGCAGCCAGCGGTGGCTGGAACTGGGCTTCATGCGCCTGCAACCCTCGGAATTGATGAAGCCCGGCATCGTGCTGATCGTGGCCGCCTTCTTCCATTCGCTGCCCGCCGCCATGATCGGCAGCTGGCGTGCGCTGCTGGTGCCACTCGGCCTGATCGCCATGCCCATGGGGCTGGTGCTGCTGCAACCCGATCTGGGCACCTCGCTGGCGATCGGCTTTGGCGGCATCGTAGTGATGTTCCTGGCGGGCATACCGCAGAAATGGTTCATCGGCGGCGGTGTTGCAGCCGTTTTCGCCATTCCGCTGGCCTACTTCTTCGTGCTGCAACCCTACCAGCAGCAGCGCGTGCTGACCTTCCTCGACCCGGCCAGCGATCCGCAGGGCAGCGGCTACCACATCATCCAGTCGAAAATCGCCATCGGGTCGGGCGGCCTGTTCGGCAAGGGCTTTGGCGAAGGCTCGCAAAGCCAGCTCAATTACCTTCCCGAACCACACACAGACTTCGTCTTTGCCACCATGTCCGAAGAATGGGGCCTGATCGGCGGACTGTTCGTGCTGCTGGTGTTCGGTATCGTGCTGCGCTGGGGCCTGATCGTGGCGCGCGAGGCAAAGACCCGCTTTGCGCGGCTGCTGGCCGGGGGGCTGACGGCAACCATGTTCTTCTATGTGGCAGTCAACCTGATGATGGTGATGGGGCTGGCACCGGTGGTCGGCATCCCCCTGCCCTTCATGAGCCACGGCGGCTCTTCGATGATGACCAACATGATCTGCGTGGGCGGTTTGATGATGGTGGAACGGTGGAACCGCCGCGCTACGGCATCGGGATTGTAACGCACCCCCTTTACACACCCGCAACAATCGCTATTTGAGCGCCTCCCGGCGATTCGCAGGCGCGAATCATCGGTCACCAGCGACACATCGCCGGTATGGACGCATAGCTCAGTTGGTAGAGCAGCTGACTCTTAATCAGCGGGTCCTAGGTTCGAGCCCTAGTGCGTCCACCATCCCCTCTCTTCCCTTGTTGACTTAGTCCTCCCTCATTCGGCAACAGGCGAATGAATAGGGAGAACATTGCACATGAGCATTCTTGAAGGTCGCGTTGCCGTCGTCACCGGCGCAAGTTCGGGCATTGGCGAGGCGTGCGCCGTCGAATTCGTGAACAAGGGCGCCAAGGTGGTGCTGGCCGCGCGGCGGCAGGAGCGGCTCGACCAACTGGTCGCCAGGATCGAAGGCATGGGCGGCGAAGCGCTGGCCGTCGTCACCGACGTGACCGACGAAGACGCCATGGCCAATCTGTTCGCCAAGGCGGTGGAACGTTTCGGTACGGTCGACGTGCTGATCAACAACGCCGGGATCGCCGAGAACACCCCCGTGCACGAGGCTTCGCTGGAGCATTGGCACAAGGTAATCGACACCAACCTGACCAGTGCCTTCCTGGGCGCCAAGCATGCCTGGCCGATCTTCCTGAAGGGCGGCCACGGGCGCATCGTCAATGTCGGCTCGATCTCGGCCAAGGTGCCGCGCAGCGAATGCCCCAGCTATACCGCCAGCAAGTTCGGCCTGCAGGGCCTGACCCATGCGCTGGCCGTGGACGGGCGCGACCACAACATCGCCGTGTCGATCTTCCACCCCGGCATCGTGGCAACGGAAATCATGCCCGGGTCGGTCAAACTGCCGGAAAACTTCGCCGCCACGCCAGAGGAGATTGCAGAGGTCATCGTGCACATGTGCGACCTGCCCGACCATCTCAACTTCTACGAAGCGCTGGTGGTGCAGAACAAGCTGCCCTTCCTCGGCAGGGGATAATGGGCGACACGCTAGATTGCTGGAACATTGCCGACCTGCGCGAAAAGGCGCGGCGGCGGCTGCCGCTGGGCGTGTGGGAATACCTTGAACGCGGCGTGGAAGACGAGACCGGTATGGCCCGCAATCGCGAAGGCTTCGAGCGGCTGACCTTCCGTCCGCGCGTGCTGCGCAAGGTCGACCGTATCGACCTGCGGACAGACATGCTGGGCAGCGAGAGCGCCCTGCCCTTCGCCATCGCGCCGACGGGTGCGGCCGGGATGATGTGGTACAAGGGCGACCTGGCGCTGGCCCGCGCGGCAGCCAAGGCGGGCGTGCCGTTCTGCATCTCCTCTGCCAGCACGATGGACGTGGAGGAGTTCGCCGGGATCGAGGGGACGCGCTGGTTCCAGCTCTACATGTGGGAGGATCGCGAGCTTTCCTACCAGGTGGTGCAACGCGCGCACGACGTCGGGTGCGAGGCGCTGTTCGTCACGCTTGACCTGCCGGTACCGCCCAACCGCGAGTACCTGTGGCGCAATGGCTTCGGCATGCCGTTCCAGCTCAATGCGAGCAACGTGCCCGATATCATCACCCACCCGCGCTGGCTGGCAGGCGTCGTCGGGCGCTACATGCTCGATGGCGGGTTGCCGCAGCAGGCGAACCTGCCGAAAGCGTTGAAACACTCGGTCGCGCGCGGCGCCAAGCCCGGGGCGCTGTTCAAACAGGACAACCTCGACTGGGACGGGGTCAAGAAGCTGCGCGACCTGTGGCCGGGCAAATTCGTGCTGAAAGGCGTGTTGCACCCGGAAGATGCACGCCTGGCGCTGGACATGGGCGCGGACGGCGTGGTCGTTTCCAACCACGGCGCGCGCGCTATCGACCATGCGATTGCCGCCATCGATGCGCTGCCCGCCATCGTGGAGGCCGTGGGCGGCAGGATGAACGTGCTGCTCGACAGCGGGATCCGGCGCGGCAGCGACGTGGTGAAGGCCCTGGCGCTGGGTGCCGACGGCGCGATGGTAGGCCGCGCGACGCTGTATGGCATGGCCGCAGCCGGAGAGCCCGGCGTGACCCGCGCCATCGATTTGCTGGGCAGTGAAACATCGCGCACCATGGCCATGCTGGGCCTCACCGCGGTCGACCAGATTGACGAGGCCGTGCTCGCATGAGGACGCTGCTCGCAGCCATCGCGGTGATGCTGGCTGTGGTGCTGCCTGCGCAAGCGCAAACGTCCGAAGAGCTTTCCGCACAGGACCTGCGCCTTGCCCGCATTGCCGATGCCATGCTGCTGGCCAATGCCCGGCTATGCCGACAGACCATGCCGGTAACCGGCATGATACTGCACAGCGCAGACCAATATGGCGAAGACGCCCAGGCGCTGTTTGCCAACAGTTCGCTGGCAGTTGCCTCGGTGGTTCCGGGATCGGCGGCGGACCTGGCAGGGCTGCGCGCCAATGACGGTATCGTCGGGATTTCAGGTCGGGAGGTAGCCGCCATGCACCCGAATGGAGGCGACCATCTGCGTGAAGTCGCTTTCTTCGATTTGACGAGCCTGCCCGAAGAGAGCACTGTCGATCTTGTCGTTTCACGGGCAGGAGACCGCTTTGCGGTCAGTCTTGCGGCGCCACGCGGCTGCCGCTCGCTGGTCGAAATCCTTGTTGCCGATGGACCTAACGCGCGTTCTGATGGCCGCGTGATCCAGCTGCAATATCACTTTGCCGCCAGCCTGACCGATGAACAGATCGCCGTGGTGCTGGCGCACGAACTGGCGCACACGGTGTTGGAACATCGGCGTCGCAAGGAAGCCGCCGGCATCGATAACGACAGCATCATGCGCCACGTCGGGCGCAACCAGCAGGTCAACCGGCAGGCAGAGGTTGAGGCAGACAGGCTGTCCGTCCACCTGCTGGCCAATGCCGGTTACGATCCGGCCATCGTCGCCAATTTCTGGCGTTCAGCCGAAGGCGAAGAGGCGGGCGGCGGGTCGATGCCGAGTTTCGTCTACCCTTCGCAAGCCGCACGGGCAGAAATCGCCGGCCGCGAAATCGCCATGTACCTGCCGCTGCGACAGGGGCCTACATGGCCAGGACACCTGCTGGAACTGCGTGATCGCGCCTTCTAATCCTCGCGGCGGGAGCGTTGCGGCGCTTCGCTGATATCGATGTAATTGCGGTCGAAATAGGTCAGCGGCGTGGCGTCATGACGATGCTTGGCCGCCAGCAGTTCGCCGATGAAGATCGTATGCGTGCCGAACTCGTGGCGATGCACGGTCTTGCACACCAGGCTGGATTGCGCGGAAGCGAGTACCGGAACCCCGTGGTCGTCGGTCCAGTCGCCTACCGCGAAGCGATCGGCGTCGGGCTGCATGAAGTGCTCCGCCACGTCGCGATTGCCCAGTCCCAGCACGTTGACGCAGAAGCGCTCGGCCCGTTCCAGCGGGTCATGCAGCGATGCAGCGCGATTGACACAGACCAGCAGCGAAGGCGGCTCGAAACTGAGCGAACTCACTGCGGTGGCAATGATTCCGTAGCGTTGCCCGGCGTGACTGGTGGTAACGGCATAGACCGTCGCGGCGACGTGGCGCATCGATTCCCGGAAGGCTTCGACCAGCTCTTCGTGGCTCTGTCCTGCATCGCTCATGCGTGCTCTTTGCGGTTTCGCGAGTCGCGGCGCAAGGGGGAATTTGCAGGCCCAATGTGATATGCCGGACTTGCGATCACATTATAATGTGATACACCGACGGCATGAACGACATCACCATCGCCCGAGTCCGCGAAATCATCGCGGAAGGAAAGATGACCCGCGCCGGACTTGCCCGCGCTGCCGGTCTGCACGCAAACACCCTTCGCGACTGCAACGAAGACGGCTGGAATCCCACTGCCGACACGCTGGGCAAGCTCGACCGCTTCTTGACGGAGAACGACGATTCGCCCGTGCTCGTCGGGATCGAGGAAATTATCGAGGAAGCGCGCAACGGCCGCATGTACATCCTTGTCGATGACGAGGACCGCGAGAACGAGGGCGACCTCATCATCCCGGCGCAGATGGCAACGCCCGATGCGGTCAATTTCATGGCCACCCATGGCCGCGGCCTGATCTGCCTTGCCCTTACCCGCCAGCGAGTCGATGCGCTGGGCCTGGAACTGATGAGCCGCAAGAACCGCACGCGGCACGAAACCGCCTTCACGGTTGCCATCGAGGCGCGCGAAGGCGTGACAACCGGCATCAGTGCCGCAGACCGTGCCCGCACCGTCTCGGTAGCCATCGATGCCAGCAAGGGGCCGGACGACATCGTCACCCCCGGCCACGTCTTCCCGCTGGTGGCGCGCGAAGGCGGCGTGCTGGTACGCGCCGGCCACACCGAGGCTGCGGTGGACATCTCGCGCCTTGCCGGCCTCAACCCCAGCGGCGTGATCTGCGAGATCATGAACGAGGACGGGTCGATGGCGCGGCTGGAAGACCTGATCGGCTTCGGACGCAAGCACGGCCTGAAGATCGGCACCATCCGCGACCTAATCGCCTATCGCCGCAAGCACGATCACATCGTGGAAAAGCGGGCGGAGGAACGCTTCACCAGCAACTGGGGCGACGATTGGCGCGCGGTCGCGTTCTACAACACCGCGACAAAGGGTGAGACCATGGCGCTGGTGAAAGGCCATATCGACTCATCCACCCCTACGCTGGTGCGCATGCACGCGCTGTCGATCTTCGACGATGTCTTCGCCCGCAAGTCGGAACGCAGCGGCCTTCTGGAAGGCGCGATGAAGATGATCGCGGAGGAGGGATCCGGCGTGGTCGTGCTGATCAACCGGCCCAATGCCGATTTTGCCTCGCGTTCGGTCAAGGCGCTGGGCAAGCAGGCGCCGCGTGAAGCCAACCCCATTTCCGAGGAACAGCGCGACTATGGCGTTGGTGCGCAGATCCTGACAGAACTGGGGGTCAGCGACATGATCCTGCTTACCAACACCAGCCATTCCCTTGTCGGGCTGGATGGCTATGGCTTGTCCATCGTCGGCGAGAAGCCGATTCGTATCGAGGAGAACGCCTGATGGCCCGCTTTCTGATCGTCGAGGCCCGGTTCTACGGCCACCTGAACGACATGCTGGTCGCAGGTGCAACGGCCGCACTGGAAGATGCCGGCCACCAGGCCGATGTCATCACCGTGCCCGGCGCGCTGGAAGTGCCCGGTGCCATCGCCCTGGCAGCCGAAAGCGGGCAGTATGACGGCTTTGTCGCCATCGGCGTGGTCATCCGTGGGGAAACCTACCATTTCGAAATCGTGGCCGGGGAAAGCGCGCGCGCCATCATGGCATTGACCATGGATGGCATCGCCATCGGCAATGGCATCCTGACCACCGAGAAGGAGGCCCAGGCGCTGGTGCGCGCCGACCCGGCGCAAAAGAACAAGGGCGGCGAGGCGGCACAGGCCGCGATCCGCCTGCTGGAACTGCGGGAGCAATTCGCATGAGTGAGCAGACCTTCATCGCCGGCCTTCCCCTGGTGCTGGGTGGCAACGTTTTCGGCTGGAGCGCTTCGGGCGAGGAAGGCTTTGCCGTGCTCGATGCCTTTTACGAGGCAGGCGGCCGCATGATCGACACCGCCGATGTCTATTCGGCCTGGATACCCGGCCATGTCGGCGGCGAATCGGAAACCTACCTCGGCAAGTGGCTGGCCTCTCGCGGCGTGCGCAAGGACATGCGCATCCACACCAAGACCGGCATGTGGACCGGCAAGCCCGGCGCCCCTGGCGAAATGGGCGATCCCGAACTTTACAAGCCCGAGAAGGTGCTGGCCCATCTCGATGGGTCGCTGGAACGGCTGCAAACCGACTACGTCGACCTGTATTATGCTCATCGCGACTACGAGGAACTGGCAATAGGCGCCATTGTCGATGCCTTCGAAGGCGCGGTGCAGACCGGCAAGGTGCGCGCGCTGGGCGCATCGAACTTCCAGGCCGAGCGCCTGGGTGCGGCGCTGGATTATGCCGAAAAGGAAGGCAAGACGCCCTTCACCGCCCTGCAGAACGAATACAACCTCGTCGCGCGCGGTTCCTATGGTGCAGACTTGCAGGCGCTATGTACCTCGCGCGGAATTGCGATGCTGCCATTCTTCGGCCTCGCTGCGGGCTATCTCACGGGCAAGTACCGCAAGCCGGAAGATTTCGAGGCCAACACGCGCGGCTATCGCACGAAGGACTATGCCGAAGTCGGCCCGCCGGTGCTGGCCGTGATGGACGAGATTGCTGCCGATACCGGCGCCAGCCTGCCGGCCATCGCGCTGGCCTGGCTGGTGCGCCAGCCCGGCATCCCTGCCCCCATCGCCAGCGCCCGCAACACGGAACAGCTGAAGACGCTGCTGGAATTCACCAGCCTGGAGCTGACCGACGAACAAGTGACCCGGCTGACCGACGCGCTCTGACAATCAAAACCGACCACATCGGAATGTGAACTTGTTGGACAATGTTGGAAGGGGCAGGCCGGGAACGCGCCGATTCCATCCGCCTGCAACAGGGCCTTAAAGGCACCCAGGGGAACCGAGGCGCCCCGAACGCGCTCATTCGGGCATGAATGGACCACTCGAATGGATCGCCGCCATCGGCACGATGATGGCTGCCTCGCTGATCGCCTTCGACCTTGGCCGCCGCGCCACGGCATGGGGCTTCGTGCTCTTCTGCGCGGTATCGATCACCTGGATCGTTGCCGGGCTGACAAGCGGCGCCATGCCCATCGCGGCGATGAACTTCGTGCTGCTGCTGATCAACGCCTGGGGCGTGTGGCAGTACTGGTTCCACCCGAAGAACCGGGGCGGGGATTCGGGGCGCGATTAATCCTCGCTCCACCCGCTCAGCCGGCCGAAGCAGCCGCGACCGGCATAGTGCGCGCTGTCGCCCAGCTCTTCCTCGATGCGGATCAGCTGGTTGTACTTGGCCAAACGATCCGATCGCGCGAGCGAGCCGGTCTTGATCTGGCCGCAGTTGGTGGCGACGGCGAGGTCCGCGATGGTCGCGTCCTCGGTCTCGCCCGAACGATGGCTCATCACGCTGGTGTAACCGGCGCGCGTGGCGATATCGACGGCTTCCAGCGTCTCGGTCAGCGTGCCGATCTGGTTGACCTTCACCAGCAGCGAATTGGCCAGGCCCTTCTCGATGCCCATCGCCAGCCGCGCGGGGTTGGTTACGAACAGGTCATCACCAACCAGTTGCACGCGGTCGCGGACCAGGTCGGTCAGCGCCTTCCAGCCTTCGAAGTCGTCTTCGGCCATGCCGTCCTCGATCGACTTGATCGGATAGTCGTCGCACAGCTTGGCCAGGTAATCGGCCATTTCCGTCGGCGTGAGAGAGATTTCCTCGCCCGCGAGGTCGTAACGTCCGTCGGCATAGAATTCGGTGGAGGCGCAATCGAGCGCCAACACCACGTCGTCACCCGCGGTGAAACCGGCCTTCTCGATGCTGGCCATGATGAAATCCAGCGCATCGCGCGTGCTGGCCAAGTTGGGCGCAAAGCCGCCTTCGTCACCGACGGAGGTCGACAGGCCCTTCTCGCTCAGGCCCTTCTTCAGCGTGTGGAAGATCTCGCTGCCCCAGCGCACGCCTTCGGCAATCGAGCCCGCGCCAACAGGCATGACCATGAATTCCTGCACGTCGATGGGATTGTCGGCATGTTCGCCGCCGTTGACGATATTCATCATCGGGACCGGCAGCACGTGGGACGACACGCCGCCGACATAGGCATACAGCGGCAGGCCGCGCGAATTTGCCGCCGCCTTGGCCACCGCCATGCTGACACCCAGGATTGCGTTGGCGCCCAGCTTGCCCTTGTTGGGCGTGCCGTCGAGGTCGATCAGCGCCATGTCGATATCACGCTGGTTTTCCGCATCGGGGCCCAGCACCAGCAGTTCCGAAATCGGGCCGTTTACCGCTTCGACAGCCTTCAGCACGCCCTTGCCCATGTAGCGGCTCTTGTCGCCATCGCGCAATTCCACCGCCTCGTGAGCGCCAGTGGAAGCGCCCGAGGGCACGGCGGCGCGACCGAAGCTGCCGTCTTCCAGCAGCACGTCGACCTCGACCGTGGGATTGCCGCGCGAATCGAGGATTTCGCGGGCATGGATATCGATGATGGCAGTCATGGGAATTGAGCTCCTGCAGGCACGTCTGCGCGCCTCCTATCGCCCGGAACTTTGCACTGCAACATGCGTTGATATCTTGAACGGGGGTGTCTTACCCCCATAATACGATTTGAGGGACACTCAAGTGAACCCAGGAAGGGAAACGACAATGGCAGCAAAGAAGCCCGCAACGCCCAAGAAAACCGCCGCCGCCGCCGAAGCCGAAACGGTCGAGGCCCCCGCCGCGGAAACCACTTCCAGCAACACCGCCGAAGCCAAGTCGCGTTTCAATGCCGCGATCGAGGAAGCGAAGGCCGGCGCCGTCGCGCTTGGCGACGAAGCCAAGCAGCGCGCCTCCAGCTATCGCGACGAAGCAAAGGCGCGCGGTGAGGACTGGGCCGGAGACGCGAAGACCAAGGCCGGCGAACTGGCGCAGGAAGGCAAGCATAAGGCCAGCGAGGCCTTGACGGGCCTGTCGCGCGTGATCGACGAGAACGCACCGACGCTGGATGAAAAGCTTGGCCCGAAATACGGCGAATATGCCCGTTCGGCCTCGCGCAGCCTGCAGGACAATGCCCGCAAGCTGGAAGAAAAGAGCTTCGACGAACTGGCAGAGGAATCGCGCGAAGCGATCCGCAAGAGCCCGGCCACGGCTGTCGGCCTGGCCGCGCTGGTCGGTTTCCTGTTCGCCCGACTGTTCCGCTAATCCCCTGTGCAGGGACGGGACGAGCAAACCGGCTTTGCCCCGCTAGCCGATAGCGGCGAAGCCCAGGCCCCCGCGCATCCGCAGAACGATCCGGCGCCACCCGCCGGTGAGCCTGCGGAGACGCGGTCGCTGGCTGACGACCTTGAAGCGCTGGTTGATGATGCCCGCACCTACATGGATGCGGAGCTGAATTACCAGAAGACTCGCGCCAGCTTCGCCGCTGACCGGGTCAAGAAGACCATCGCCTTTGGCGCAGTTGCCGCATTTCTGGCCGTGCTGGCACTGATCGGCCTGACCATGGGCCTCATCATCGCGCTCACCCCGCACCTGACCGCGTGGGGTGCAACAGCCGTAGTGGTGCTTGGCCTGCTGTTGATCGCCGCCATCCTTGCGAGCAAGGCGGGCAAGGCGTGGAACGGCATGATGGCCGAGTTCAAGAGCGAGGATGACCAGACCGAAAAGGACCGGGCGGACCATGGCTGACATCGAACAGCAGCTTCGCGAAGACCGCGCGCTGCGCGATGCAGCCAAGCGGCTGGTGACCGCCGGCATCGACCATGTGAAGGGCGACATGGCGGAGAAAGGCGTTGGCAGTCGCTTGTTCGAACGCGTGAAAGACGGTGCAGCCGAAATGGCCGAGAGTTCCGCCGACTATGCCAGCAGCAATCGCTCGCAGGTCGGTACCGGCATCGCTTTCGGCCTGCTGGCTTTCGTTGGCTGGCTGTTCCGCGACCAGCTGGCCGATGCCATCAACGCCGCACTCGAAGAAGCGGGCGAGCTCGAGAGCGAAAGCGCCGCCCAAGCCCTGACAGAAGACCCCTCAGAAACCCCGGAGAGCCCCCATGACCGATAGCAAACGCGAAGAGATCAAGAGCCGCATCGAAGCCGCACAGGCGCGCGAAGCCGCGCTGGCAGAGCCGACCACCACGCAGCGCGTCGCCGAAAAGGCGTCCGAAGCCGGCGATGCCTTTACCAGTTTCGTGAAGGAGCACCCGCTTGCAGCAGCCGCAGGCGGCGTTGCCTTGGGCATCCTGGTCGCAAGCATGTTCAAGGGCCCGCGCCGTGCCGCGGCCCGTGGCGGCGCAAGGGCCGTCAGCCTCGCCACGATCGGCGCGGAAATGGCCAGTTCGTTTGCCGAAGAACTGCTCGACGATGCGAAGGACCTGGGGCGCGAAGGCATACGCCGCGCAGAGGATCTTGGCCGCGAAGGCGCGCACAAGGTGGAAGACTTCAGCGATTCCGTGGGCGACCGCGCCCGTTCGATCCGCCGCGATGCCACCTACAACGCCAGCCGTGCCGGCGATGCCGCCCGCATCGCCGGCCGCGAGACCGGCAAGCGCATTGCCCGTGCCTTCAAGGCTCGCTGACACCCTTCGCAAATGCACAAAAGGCCCCTTGCGCTCCGGGCACTTTCGCCTAGAGCCCAAGGGGCATTTTGTTTTCACCTGATACCGAAAGGGCGATCCGCATGTCTGAAGAATATGAAAACCAGCTCCTCCACATGGTGATCGGTGGCCGTGTGCGGGATCCGCGCGGCCTGGATTTCCAGGACCTGAAAGATATCCACGTCGTCGGCTTCTTCCCCGATTATGCCAGCGCGGAAGAGGCATGGCGCGGCTGGGCCCAGCGCACCGTGGACGATGCCGAGATGAAATACGTCATCGTGCACCTTCACAAACTGCTTGAGCCCGACCTTCCGGGCGCCTGATTTCCCGAACAAAAAAGCCCCGCGGCCTGCGGGGCTTTTCGTATCCGGCGATGCAGGCCGATCAGATGAATTCGATCTTGTCGATCAGGTAGAACTTCTCGCCCGAAGGCACGGTCACTTCTACCTCTTCACCCACGCTCTTGCCGATCAGGGCGCGTGCCAGCGGGCTTTCGTAGGAAATGCGACCGCGCTTGGCATCGCTCTCCGCCTGGCCCACGATCTGATACGTCAGCGGTTTGTCGTCCTCGTCCAGCACGGTGACGGTGGCGCCGAACACCACCTTGTCACCCGAAAGCGTGGCGGGATCGATGATCTGCGCACGGCTGGTCTTGTCTTCCAGCTCGGCAATCTGCGCTTCCACCTGGCCCTGGCGTTCCTTGGCCGCGTGGTATTCGGCGTTTTCGGAAAGATCGCCATGCGCGCGCGCCTCCTCGATCGCGTCCACGATCCGGGGGCGCTCCTCGCGCAATGCCTTCAAATCGGCGGTCAGCTTTTCATAGCCTTCCGCAAGCATCGGCACTTTCTGCATTGTATTCCCTGCTTTCTGAGACTCTCGTCAAAACGGCCCTGCCCCGCCCTTCATGGGCGGCTATTGGAGCCGAACTGGGGGGAGAGGTGCGGTTTAAATCCTAGCCATAATAGTCTTGCAGCGAACGCACTTCAAGATCGTCTGCATTTACGGATACAATCGCCTTTGCCGCGGCAGCCGAAGCGGCGGCGGTGGTGTAGTAGGGCACCTTCATTTCCAGCGCCGAGGCGCGGATCGACTGGCTGTCCTTATGGCTCTGCCAGCCTTCGGTGGTGTTGAACACCAGCGCCACTTCGCCATCGCTGATCTTGTCGACGATGTGCGGGCGGCCCTGCGCCACCTTGTTCACCGGCTCCACCGGCAGGCCCTGTTCGACGAGGTAGGTGGCCGTGCCGCCAGTGGCGATCACCTGGAAGCCGAAGTCGACCAGCTGCTTCACCGGGCCCACGATGGCGGCCTTGTCGCTATCCTTCACCGAGACGAACAGCGTGCCCGACTTGGGCAGCAGGCTGCCCTCGGCGATCTGCGACTTGGTGTAGGCGGTGGCGAAATCGCGGTCGATGCCCATGACTTCGCCGGTGGACTTCATTTCCGGTGTCAGGACCGGGTCCGATCCGGGGAAGCGAGCGAAGGGGAAGACGGCTTCCTTCACCGCGACATAATCCAGCTCGCGACGGATCTTCGGCAGGTCGGCCAGCTTTTCGCCCGCCATCACCCGTGCTGCGATCTTGGCGACCTGCGAACCGGTGGCCTTGGCGACGAAGGGCACGGTGCGGCTGGCGCGCGGGTTCACCTCGATCAGGTAGACTTCGCCGTCCTTCACCGCGAACTGCACGTTCATCAGGCCGCGAACACCCAGCGCCATGGCCAGCGCCTCGCCCTGGCGTTCCATCTCGTCGATGATGTCCTGCGGCAGGCTGTAGGGCGGCAAGCTGCAGGCGCTGTCGCCGGAATGGACGCCGGCTTCCTCGATGTGCTGCATGACGCCGGCGATCACCACCTGCTCGCCATCGCACAGGGCATCGACATCGCATTCGATGGCATCGCGCAGGTACTGGTCCACCAGCACCGGGCTGTCGCCGGAGACTTCCACGGCGGTGTTGATGTAGTTGACCAGTTGCGCGTCGCTATCGACGATTTCCATCGCCCGGCCACCCAGCACGTAGCTGGGGCGCAGCAGCACCGGGTAACCGATGCGGTGGGCCACGGCCAATGCCTCTTCCTCGGAATAGGCGATGCCGTTGTCGGGCTGCTTCAGGTCCAGCTTGTTGACCAGCTTGGCAAAGCGTTCGCGGTCTTCGGCCAGGTCGATGGCATCGGGGCTGGTGCCCAGGATGGGGATGCCTGCCTCTTCCAGCGCGCCTGCCAGCTTCAGCGGGGTCTGGCCGCCGAACTGCACGATCACGCCCTTCAGCGTGCCCTTGCTTTGCTCGACGCGCAGGATCTCGAGCACGTCTTCGGCGGTCAGCGGCTCGAAATAGAGGCGATCGGAGGTGTCGTAATCGGTGCTCACCGTCTCCGGGTTGCAGTTGACCATGATGGTTTCGTAGCCCGCTTCTGACAGCGCGAAACACGCGTGGACGCAGCAATAGTCGAACTCGATACCCTGCCCGATCCGGTTGGGGCCGCCGCCAAGGATCACGATCTTCTCGCGCTCGCTGGGCCAGGCCTCGTCCTCGGGTTCGCCAAAGGTCGGCGCCTCGTAAGTCGAGTACATGTAGGGCGTGATCGCCTCGAACTCGGCGGCACAGCTGTCGATGCGCTTGAACACCGGCAGCACGCCCAGCTTGTGACGCAGTTCGCGCACCTCTTCTTCGCTGGTAGCGCCCGCCATGGCGCGCAGGGCATCGTGCAGCAGGCCGGAACGCTTGGCCTGCGTCTCACCCAGGCCGCCGGCAACGCCCACGGAGCGCACGGCCAGCGTGGCCAGGCGCTTGTCGGAAAAACCCATTGCCTTCAGGCGGCGAAGCTCGTCTGCGGTGCCGGGCAGACCATCGGCGCTGATGCGCTTTTCCTCTGCAATGATCTCTTCGATATGGCGCAGGAACCACGGGTCGTAGAAGGTGATCGCCTGCACTTCCTCCACGCTGAAGCCTTCGCGGAAGGCCTGAGCGATGGTGAGGATGCGATCCGGCGTCGCCTTCGATAGCGCGGCGGTGATGATATCGCGGCTCTTGCCCTCCAGTTCGGGCACGCGGTTGAACCCGTCGAGCCCGGTTTCGAGGCCGCGCAGCGCCTTCTGCATCGATTCCTTGAAGTTGCGCCCGATGGCCATGACTTCGCCGACCGACTTCATGGCGGTGGAGAGCAGTGGCTCGGCACCCTTGAATTTTTCAAACGCGAAGCGCGGGATCTTGGTAACGACGTAGTCGATGGTCGGCTCGAAACTGGCAGGCGTCGCGCCGGTGATCTCGTTGGTGATCTCGTCCAGCGTGTAGCCCACGGCCAGCTTGGCGGCGACGCGGGCGATGGGGAAGCCGGTGGCCTTCGATGCCAGCGCCGAACTTCGCGAGACGCGCGGGTTCATCTCAATCACGATCAGGCGGCCATCCTTGGGGTTCACCGCGAACTGCACGTTCGAACCGCCGGTTTCCACGCCGATCTCGCGCAGCACCTCGATACTGGCGGTGCGCATGATCTGGTATTCCTTGTCCGTCAGCGTCAGCGCCGGGGCGACGGTGATGGAATCGCCGGTGTGCACGCCCATCGGGTCGACGTTCTCGATGGAACAGATGATGATGGCGTTGTCGTGCTTGTCGCGCACGACCTCCATCTCGTATTCCTTCCAGCCCAGCAGGCTTTCCTCGATCAGCACCTCCGTGGTGGGGCTGGCTTCCAGTCCGGAGCGCACGATGCGCTCGAACTCGGCCTTGTTATAGGCCACGCCGCCGCCGGTGCCGCCAAGGGTGAAGCTGGGGCGAATGATCGACGGCAGGCCGGTGCGTTCCAGCACTTCGTAAGCCTCGTCCAGCGTGTGCGCCACGCCGCTGCGCGCGCTTTCCAGCCCGATCTTGTCCATCGCCGCGCGGAACCGCTGGCGGTTCTCGGCCTTGTCGATGGCATCGGCCTTGGCGCCGATCATTTCCACGCCGTATTCCTTGAGGACGCCCATCTCCTCCAGTTTCAGCGCGCAGTTCAGCGCTGTCTGCCCGCCCATGGTGGGCAGCACGGCATCGGGCCGTTCCTTGGCGATGATCTTGGCGACGATTTCCGGCGTGATCGGCTCGACATAAGTGGCGTCGGCAAATTCCGGGTCGGTCATGATCGTGGCCGGGTTGGAATTGACCAGGATGACGCGATAGCCGTCCTCCTTCAGCGCCTTGATCGCCTGCGTGCCGGAATAGTCGAACTCGCAAGCCTGCCCGATAATGATCGGACCAGCGCCAATGACGAGGATGGAGGAGATGTCAGTACGTTTGGGCATTAGTCGCCTTTGAAGAGTGCAAAGATTGAGACGATTAGGGCACCGAATGCGATCCAGTCGCTTCGTTGAATTGACTTAAGCCGCCCTCTGAACGTCCGCGAAGCGCGCCGCTGCTTGATCTCAGTGACGTGATCTCGGCCCGCCCTATTCAAATCGAAAAAGTAGCCTGCGATTGCAGTTCCGCTTCCGAATTCCTTGTTTTCATTAATGAAGCGAATGAGCCAATCCTCATTCGCAGAGATGCCTTTTGCTGCACAATCTTTCTCGAGGTCGGAGCCAGTTGACCCAGTAGCCTCCTCGAGCTCGAAAATGCCCACGAAGAGCTCTTCTGACCAAGAATCGAAGTTCACCCCAACATCCCCACAAACTTCTCGAACAGGTAGAAGCTGTCCTGCGGCCCCGGGCTCGCTTCCGGGTGGTACTGCACCCCGAAAGCCTTCTTGCCGCTGATCGAAATGCCGCAGTTCGAACCGTCGAACAGCGACACGTGCGTCTGCTCTACGCCCGCAGGCAGGGTGTCGGCGTCGACCGCAAAACCGTGGTTCATCGAGGTGATCTCGACAAGGCCCGAAGTTGCGCCCCAGCCCTCGCCCACGCGCTGGACCGGGTGGTTCGCGCCGCGGTGGCCCTGGTGCATTTTCACCGTCTTCGCGCCCGCTGCCAGCGCCAGCATCTGGTGGCCAAGGCAGATGCCGAACAGCGGAATGTCCTTGTCCAGCAGCGCCTTGATCACCGGCACGGCATATTCACCCGTTGCCGCCGGGTCGCCGGGGCCGTTGGAAAGGAACACGCCGTCGGGCTTGAGCGCGAGAATTTCCTCCAGCGAAGTCCTGGCCGGAACCACAGTCACCTTGGCACCAGCGCGCACGAGGTTGCGGAAGATGTTGTCCTTCGCGCCGAAGTCCATGGCGACCACGTGCGGGCGGCCATCGCCCTCCCCCGTGCCGTAGCCGTGGCCAAGGCGCCAGTAGGAGCCTTCCCAATTTTCCTGCTTCTCGCGCGTCACGCGCTGGGCCAGGTCCATGCCTTCCAGCCCCGGCCATTCCTGCGCCTGCTGCAGCAGCGCGTCGAGGTCGAACTTGCCCTCCGGCGAGTGTGCGATCACCGCGTTGGGCGCGCCGGACAGGCGGATGCGGCGGGTCAGCGCGCGGGTATCCACGCCCGCCAGGCCGATCTTGCCGTTCTTCGCCAGCCAGTCGCCGAATTCGCCCTGCGCGCGAAAGTTGCTGGAGAGCGTCACGTCCTCGCGCACCACGCAGCCCACGGCGCTTTCCACATCGTGGCTTTCCACGTCTTCGGCATTGGTGCCGACGTTGCCGATGTGCGGGAAGGTGAAGGTGACGATCTGCCCGGCATAGCTGGGGTCCGTCATCACTTCCTGGTAGCCGGTCATGGCGGTGTTGAAGCACACCTCGCCCACCGCAGAGCCGGTGGCGCCGAAGCCCTTGCCCCAGACCACGGTTCCGTCGGCCAGGACGAGGCAACCCGTGGCCCCTTTAGGTTGCGCGCGCGAAGAGGCGGAAAAGGCCATGGTGGCTCCCGTTGAATCAATGGACCGGCAATGTGTGCTAAGTCCCAGCCGCTAGAGGCGGTCCTGCCCTGCGTCAAGCGGAACACTTGGCTTTATTTGCAGGGAGCCTACATGGGGCCTCGAAACATCCACAGGATAGATACGAGAACACCATGCTGCGCGACACGATCAAGGCCGAAACCGTCACCGCCATGAAGGCGAAGGACAAGGAACGCACCGCCGCGCTGCGGCTGATCGCGGCCAAGATCAAGGACCGCGATATCGAGATGCGCACCAGGGAAAACGCCGGCGACGACGATGCGCTGGTGATCGACGTGTTGCAGAAGATGGCCAAGCAGCGCCGCGAATCGATCCAGATGTACGAAGACGGTGGCCGCACCGAACTTGCCGAACAGGAAAAGGGCGAGCTGGCGGTGATCGAGGAATTCCTGCCCCAGCAGATGAGCGAGGAAGAAACCAAGGCCGCGATCGAGGCGATCAAGGCCGAAGTGGGCGCCGAAGGCATGAAGGACATGGGCAAGGTGATGGGCCAGCTGAAGGCGAAGCACGGCACCCAGCTGGACATGTCCAAGGCCAGCGGGTGGGTGAAGGAATCGCTTTCCTGAGCGCTATCCCCAGCCCTCCACAGTTAATCTGCCGCGCCCTCGCGGCGAATCGCCAGTTTGGCTAGGATGCCGCCATGGCGCTTTCACCCCAATGGCTGGACGAACTGAAGTCGCGGATCACGCTGTCCGCGCTTATCCAGCGCACGGTGAAGCTGCAGCGCGCCGGGCGTGAGTGGAAGGCGTGTTGTCCGTTCCATTCCGAGAATACGCCCAGCTTCTACGTCAACGACCAGAAGGGCTTCTACCACTGCTTCGGCTGCCAGCAGCACGGCGGCGCGATCGACTGGATGATGGAGCAGCACGGCCTGCCCTTCATGGACGCGGTGAAGGAACTGGCGGCGGAGGCGGGGATGGAAGTGCCCGCGCCCGATCCGCAAGCCGCAAAACGGGCCGAGGAGCGCGCAACCCTGCACGATGTCATGGCGGCAGCGCAGGAGTGGTTCATCGCGCAGCTGGCCTCTCCCGGCGGCGCAGAAGCGCGCGCCTATCTCGAACGGCGGGGCCTCAATGAACACACCATCCGCCGCTTCGGCTTTGGCTGGGCTCCCGACGACAAGCAGGCGATCAAGACAGCGCTCTCGCAGTTCGACGAGAAGCTGCTGGTCGAGGCCGGCCTGCTGATCGAAGTCGAGGACAAGATCCCCTATTCGCGTTTCCGTGGCCGGGTCATGCTGCCGATCCAGGATGCGCGCGAACGGGTGATCGCCTTTGGCGGGCGTATCCTGGCTGATCGTGATGGCGTCGCCAAGTACCTCAACAGCCCGGACACGCCGCTGTTCGACAAGGGGCGCACGCTCTATAATCTGCACCGCGCGGCTGCGGCTTCGCGCAAGAGCAATCGCGTAATCGTGGCCGAAGGCTACATGGACGTTATCGCGCTAGCAGCGGCCGGGATCGAGGATGCCGTCGCGCCCATGGGCACCGCGCTGACCGAGCAACAGATCGAACTGCTGTGGCGCATGGCGGACAAGCCGGTGCTGTGTTTCGACGGCGACAAGGCCGGCACCCGCGCCGCGATGCGCGCGGCAGAGCGTGCCCTGCCCCTGCTGCGCCCCGGCCATTCGCTGCAGGTGGTGCAATTGCCCGCCGGGCTCGATCCCGACGACCTGATCAAGCGTGACGGGCGCGGCGGCATGGACAAGCTGCTCGAAGCGCCCAAGTCGCTGCTCGACCTGGTGTGGGAGCACGAGCGCGACGCCGCGCCCCTCGCCTCGCCCGAGGACAAGGCCGGCCTGAAAGCGCGGCTGCTGGAGCATGTCGATGCCATCCAGCATCCCGACATTCGCTCGCTCTACCGCCGCGAACTGCTCGACCGTTATGGCGCCTTTGCCTTCCCTCCACGTCCGCCGCGCGATTTCCAGCAGGGGCGCGGTGGCTTTCAGAAGGCCATGCCCGTGCGCACCCCGCCGCACGTCGCGCAGCGGCTGCGCAAGGCGACGGCAGGGGCTTTTCGCGACATGCTCACGGGCGCCGTCCTCAACGGGCTGGCGCGCCATCCGGGAGAGATTCACCGCCACGCCGATGCCCTGCTGGGCCTGGCCAAGGGTGATGCGCGATTGGCGCAGGCTGTGGATTTCCTGCTGGATAATGCGCAAGAGCTTGAAGCTGCCGATAATTCGCCCATATCAGGGAAAGACATCCTGCCGCCTGCACCGGATAACACCCGTTTTTCCTTCCTGTTGGAAGGCTCCGATCCGGATGAGGCGCGAGAGGACCTGGCTGAAGCCGTTGCCCTGCTGGTCGAAAGGCCTGCGCTGGAGGAAGCAATTGCTGCGGCCACCCGTCGCTTCGATACAGATCCGGAAGGCGCCTTTGCGGAGCAGCAACGCTTGCGCAAACGAAAACTGGAAATCGATTCGCGACTCGGGCAAATGGCAAGAAAACGCGCCGCATCAGAGGCGTTCGAAACAGATCAAACGGACACCGGCGAATGGCCGGTCGCCGAACAGGAAACGGATTGACGGGCAATTATGGCATCCGACGCCAAGACCAAGCAGAACGACGACGCTCCGCTGATCGACCTCAACGAGGCATCGATCAAGAAGATGATCGCGAAGGCCAAGCGCAAGGGCTACATCACCTATGATGAGCTGAACGAAGCGCTGCCCAGCGACCAGATGAGCGCCGACCAGATCGAGGATATCCAGACCGCGCTCAGCGACATGGGCGTGCAGATCGTCGAAAGCGCCGAAGAGGCTGAGGACGAAGACGACGGTCCGGAGGAAATTGCCCCGACCGGTTCCGATTCGACCGCCAGCGAGAACAAGCAGAACGTCCCCGAGAAGAAGAAGTCCACCGCCGGCGAAGGCCGCACCGACGATCCGGTGCGGATGTACCTGCGCGAAATGGGCGCGGTGGAACTGCTGAGCCGCGAAGGCGAGATAGCCATTGCCAAGCGGATCGAGGCCGGGCGCGACACCATGATCATGGGCCTGTGCGAAAGCCCGATCACCTTCCACGCCATCATCACCTGGTCCGAAGCGCTCAACAACGAGGAAATGCAGCTGCGCGAGATCCTGGATCTCGATGCCATGCTGTCCAAGGAACCGCCCGTCGACAAGATGGAAGAAGGCGAGGACGACGACGACGGCGAGATTTCGGAAGAGACCGCCGGCCCCACCATCCGCGACGACGACGACGACGATGACGACGACGAGGAAGACGGCGAAGAGGGCGAGGAAGGCGAAGGCCGCAAGCGCGACGACGACGACGAGGAAGACAACACCATGTCTCTCGCGCAGATGGAAGCCGCGCTGAAGCCCGACGCGCTGGAACGCTTTGCCCGCATCACGGACCTGTTCAAGAAGTTCGAGAAGCTGCAGGCGGAACGTGTCGACGTGCTGTCCGCGGGCGAGGAATTCCCCAAGGCGAAGGAAAACAAGTACGAGAAGCTGCGCGAGGAACTGACCGCAGAGGTCGAGTCCGTGCAGTTCCACGCGACCAAGATCGAATACCTCGTCGACAACCTTTACGCCTTCAACCGCCGACTGACCGCATTGGGCGGGCAGATGCTGCGCCTGGCAGAGCGCCACAAGGTGAAGCGTATCGACTTCCTCAACAGCTATGTCGGCAACGAGCTGGACGAAAGCTGGCTGGCCGAGAAGGCGAAGAAGGACAAGAAGTGGGCCGCCTTCGCCGAGAAGGAAGCCGACGCGGTCGAACGCATCCGTGCCGAGATTGCCGATATCGCCAGCCAGACGGGCATGAGCCTGGAGGAATTCCGCCGCATCGTGAACATGGTGCAGAAGGGCGAACGCGAGGCGCGTATCGCCAAGAAGGAAATGGTCGAGGCGAACCTGCGCCTCGTCATCTCCATCGCCAAGAAATACACCAACCGCGGGCTGCAGTTCCTCGACCTGATCCAGGAAGGCAACATCGGCCTGATGAAAGCAGTCGACAAGTTCGAATACCGTCGCGGCTACAAGTTCAGCACCTATGCCACCTGGTGGATCCGCCAGGCGATTACCCGTTCGATTGCAGACCAGGCGCGCACCATCCGTATCCCGGTCCACATGATCGAGACGATCAACAAGCTGGTGCGCACCAGCCGCCAGTTCCTGCACGAGCAGGGCCGCGAACCCACGCCGGAGGAAATGGCCGAACGCCTTTCCATGCCGCTGGAAAAGGTGCGCAAGGTGATGAAGATCGCCAAGGAACCGATCAGCCTCGAAACGCCGATCGGCGACGAGGAAGATTCGCACCTGGGCGATTTTATCGAGGACAAGAACGCCGTGATCCCGGTGGATGCCGCGATCCAGGCCAACCTCAAGGAAACCGTCACCCGCGTGCTGGCATCGCTTACGCCGCGTGAGGAACGCGTGCTGCGCATGCGCTTCGGCATCGGCATGAACACCGATCACACGCTGGAGGAAGTCGGCCAGCAGTTCAGTGTGACGCGCGAACGTATCCGTCAGATCGAAGCCAAGGCGCTGCGCAAGCTGAAGCACCCGTCGCGGTCGCGAAAGATGCGTTCGTTCCTCGATCAGTAATGGCGTGAAACGATCAGACGGCCGCGACACATTGTCGCGGCCGTTTGGCTATTCGGGCTGCACCAGTTGCCCGGTCACGACCTGGTAGGCCTGCGTGCCCGCAATCGGCGGCATGGTGATGCGCAACTCGAATGCATCCGGGCGATACCAGCCCAAGACTTCCTGCCGGTGCGCGGGAAACGGTGCGACGGCCTGCTGGTCGAGAAAGCCCGAGATTTCGCCGTTCTCGAAGACGACGTTCTCGCCCGTCTGGCCGTGATAGAATTTCGAGAAGGTCACCGCCTGCACACTGAAACCCACCATCTCGGGCGTGATCCTGACGGTATCCGTCTGTCGCTGCCCGGTTTCACCGTGCCCATCGACTTCCATCCACCCTTCGAGTTCCCACGTGCCGGGCAGGTACCTTTCCTCAGCCGCTCCACAGCCTGCAAGCACCATGCATGCTCCCAACGCCTGGCCCACGATGATCTGCCTGTTCATGCCTTCGGGATAGCAACGAACCTTGAAGAAAATCTTGTTTTCAGAAGGAATACCGGCGCTATGCTGTCGGGAGAGACACTGGTTGCACGCAGACGGAAATCTTCGTGCTAATAGGGGAATACCATGAGGATCGTCATTGCCATCGCTGCTGCCGCAATCGGGCTTGCCATGCCCATGCAGGGACATGCCCAGAGCGAGCCAACCGCCGCTCTCGACGATGGAAAGCTGGCCTTGGCAACCGAGATCATCGACAGCGGCTTTCCGCCGGATACCCGCATGGGCATGTTCGATGACGTGATCAACCAGCTGCTGGCACAGATGCGCACGGCGATCCCCAATGTCGACAACGACCCGGAGATGGCCGAGGTGTTCGATCGGCACGTGGAACGGGTCCGCGCGACCAGCATGGAAGTGCTCTCAGAGCATATCGACCCGCTGATGAATGCCATGGCCATCGCCTATGCCGACGAGTTCACGCTGGAGGAATTGCAGGCGCTGCACGCCTACGTCACCTCGCCGCAGGGCCACGGGTTTCTTGCGCGAACAGCCGCCATCAATGCTCACCCCGCCTTCAGCGCGGCGAACCAGGCCTACATGCAGGACTATCTCTCGCACATGCCGCAACTGATGGAGCAACTGCGCGAGGACGCGGAGAACATGCGCTGAAGGCTGACGGGCGATGGCCCGCCTGATCCTGTTCAACAAGCCGATGAACGTGCTATCCCAGTTTACCGACCGCGGCAGCCCCACCAAGCGTGCCACGCTTTCCGATTTCATCGACGTGCCTGGCGTCTATCCCGCGGGCCGGCTGGACCGCGACAGCGAGGGGCTTCTGCTGCTGACCGACGACGGCAAGTTGCAGGCGCGCATTGCCGATCCGAAGTTCAAGCTGCCCAAAACCTACCTGGTACAGGTGGAAGACGAGCCTGACGATGGCGCCATCGCCCAGCTGCAACGCGGCGTGCAGCTGAAGGACGGTGTCACCCGCCCTGCCCGCGCCGAACGCATTGCCGATCCGCAGCTTTGGCCGCGCGATCCCCCGGTGCGATTTCGCAAGAGCGTGCCCGACACATGGCTGCGCCTGACCATTCACGAGGGGCGCAACCGACAGGTGCGCCGGATGACCGCCGCCGTGGGCCATCCCACGCTGCGACTGGTGCGCTGGTCCATCGGCGACTGGAGCCTGGATGGCCTTCAGTCCGGCCAATGGTGCGATGCAGCAATCAAGTGATGGACGCACCTTGAATCCGATGACATAATGCTCGCCGAGAGGAGAGACCGAAAACCTTTTCCAGGAGCGTTCTCTCGTGCCCCAATCGAATCCCAAGGTTATCGCCATCGTCAGCCAGAAGGGTGGCAGCGGCAAGACCACGCTTGCGCTGCATCTGGCCACCACGGCGGTGCAGAAGGCAATGACGGCCTGCGTGATCGACACCGATCCGCAAGCCACCGCGGCCGCTTGGGGTGACTGGCGCGGCGATTTCCTACCCGCCGTCGTCACCAGCCCGCCTGCCCGCCTTGCCCGCACCATAGAGAATGCCGCGCGCGAAGGCGTGGATCTGGTGGTGATCGACACCCCGCCCCATGCCGAGGCGGCCATGCGCGAGGCCGTGAAAGCAGCGGATATCGTCCTTATTCCCACCCGCCCGCGCGCGTTCGACCTGCACGCGCTGGAAGGCATCGCCGACTTGGTGCAATTCACCGGCACGCCAGCGCATGTCGTGCTGAACGGTGTTCCCGCGAGGGCAACGAAGATGGTGGAGGAAGCAAAAGCTGCGGTGGCCGATCTGGGTCTCGACACCTGCCCCGTCACCTTCGGCGAGCGCGCCGATTTCCACCGGTCTTCCTCCAAGGGCGAAGTCGCCAGCGAGATCGACGCCAATGGCAAGGCCGCCAAGGAAGTGAAGGCCCTGTGGAAATGGATGAAGAAGGCGCTGGCCTAACGCTGCTGGACTAACACCGCGCTTCTCGCCAGAACTCCCCGGATGGGGAGAGGATACGACTACATCGTCATCGGCGCGGGTTCGTCCGGCGCGGTGGTGGCCGCGCGGCTGAGCGAGGATCCGGCCATATCGGTGCTGCTGGTGGAAGCGGGCGGGCCCAACCGCCACCCGCTGCAACTGATGCCGCTGGCCTTCCCGCGCGTGGCACTGGGCAATGTCGGCACCTGGCAGTTCGAAAGCGAGCCCGAGCCTGCCCTCAATGGTCGCAGCCTGGGCTTGCCGCGCGGACGCACCTTGGGCGGCACCTCGTCGATCAACGCCATGATCGCGGTGCGCGGCAACCGGCGCGACTTCGACGACTGGGCCGCGGCGGGCCTCGACGGCTGGGCCTTCGACGACGTGCTGCCCTATTTCCGCAAGCTGGAAAGCCACTGGCGCGGCGAGAGCGAATGGCATGGTGGCAACGGGCCTGTCGGTATCACGCGGATGCATGGGCCGGACTTGCTGTTCGAAGCCCACCGGGCAGCCGCCGAAATGGCCGGCATTGCCTATTGCGAAGACCCCAATACCGCCGAACAGGATGGTATATCCCACATGGAATCGACCGTGTCCGGCGGTCGCCGCGCCAGCGCCTCGCGCGCTTACCTCGACCCGGCGAAGGGGCGTCCCAACCTGACGGTGATGACCGACGCGCTGGTGACGCGCATCGTGGTGGAAAATGGCCGGGCAACGGGCATCGAAGTCGCCAGGAATGGCGCGAGCGAGACGATCACCGCCGACAGCGAAGTGATCCTCAGCGCGGGCGCCTATGGCTCGCCGCAAGTGCTAATGCTGTCGGGCATCGGCAACCCCAACGAACTGCGCACCTTGGGAATCGACCCGGTGCATGCCCTGCCCGGCGTCGGTAGCGACCTGGCCGACCATCCGGTGGTGATCCACGAATATGAACTCAAGGAAGACCTTGGCCTCACCCGCCACTTGCGCATCGACCGGGCAGCCATCGCTGCCGCGCGCTGGTTCCTGAATGGCAGCGGCCCCTTCGCTTACACCGGCACGCTCGCCAACGTCTTCATGCGCACCAGCCCGGAAGCAGACCGGCCCGACATGCAGCTGATGTGCCTGCCGATGAGCGGCAATGCACGGCTGTGGGTGCCCGGCTTGCAGCGGAAACCGCAGTCTTACCTCTCGGTGCGCACCGGCTACCTGCCGCTGAAATCGCGCGGCTGGGTGAAGCTGCGCAGCGCCGACCCGCGCGATCCGCCGCGCATTTTCCTCAACATGTTCTCGGCGCCGGGAGACATGGCTGGGATGATCCGCTCGATCCGCCTGACACGCGAGATCTACGCGCAGGACCCGCTGGCCAGCCTGATAACGCAGGAGACCATGCCAGGCGAAGAGTTACAGAGCGATGCGCAGCTGGAGGCCTTCGTCCGTGAAAACGCCACCCACCGCGCGCATCCGGCCTGCTCGTGCCGCATGGGCCTGGACGAAGGCGCTGTAGTGGATGCCCAGCTACGCGTGCACGGGATAGAAGGTTTGCGCGTCGCCGATGCCAGCGTGATGCCCGCCCTTCCGCGCGGCAACCCCAACCTTGCCTGCATGATGATCGGCGAGAAGCTGGCCGACCTTATCCTTCGCCATCGGGCATAGCAGGGGGCTCCGGCACCCACACCGCGCCCTTTATGTAGCGGATCAGGCCATTATCGCTGAGCAGGTAGTGGATGTAGAACTCCACTGGCACGCTGACGCCCACAGGCACCGGCGTCATCCCCGGATAGCCGCGCCTGTCCAGCTCCTCCTGCGACAATTCCTTAAGCCCGGTAAAATGGATGACCACGTTGGCAACGAAACCCTGCTTGCCGGGAAAGAACTCCTTGAACTCCACTTCCTCGCGGCAGAATTCGTGGAAGAAGCGATAGAAATCGCGGAAAGCCGCCTTGCCGCGCACGGCGAATCCGGCGTTCTCCAGCACGAAATCGTCGGTGAAGAAGGTTTCGAGCGTGTCGTAGTCCTGCGCGTTGAAGGCCTCGATATAGCGGTGATAGTCGGTCTCGTTCATGCGGCGGTACGCTACAGCCACGCTTGTGGGGGAGAAAGGCTTTTTGTGGGCCTTTTCGGGTGGCGAACTTGGTCCCCCGGCACTATGTGCGTGCCCATGAAGATTGCCATTGCCTCCGATCACGCCGCTTTCGACCTCAAGGCCGAACTGCGGGAGTGGCTTGTCGACGCAGGACACGAAGTCGCCGACCTCGGCACCGATACCACCGATTCTGTCGATTATCCCGATTACGGTTACAAGCTGGCCGAGGTGGTCGCCGAAGGCACGGTGGAGCGCGGCATTGCACTGTGCGGCTCGGGCATCGGCATCTCGATGTCCGCCAATCGCAACCCGGCGGTGCGCTGCGCGCTGGTTTCCGAACCGCTTTCCGCAAGGCTCTGCCGCGAGCACAACGATGCCAACATCATCGCCATGGGCGCCCGCCTGATCGGCCCCGACATGGCCAAAGCCTGTATTGAAGCCTTCCTTGAAACGGAGTTCGCTGGTGGGCGCCATCAGCGCCGTGTCGACAAGCTGTCCAACCCGTCCTGAAAGACCTGACATGACTTCCGCAACCCAACCCGCCGCCAACGCCACCTGGCTCGACCGCTTCTGGAGCGATGACCTGGAAGCCGCAGACCCCGAAGTCGCCGCCATCATCGGCCGCGAGCTGGGTCGCCAGCGCGACGGTATCGAGCTGATCGCCAGCGAGAATATCACCAGCCCCGCCGTGCTGGAAGCCTGCGGCAGCGTGTTCACCAACAAGTATGCCGAGGGCTATCCGGGCAAGCGCTATTACGGCGGCTGCGAATTTGCCGACCAGGTGGAAACGCTGGCGATCGAACGCGCCAAGCAGCTGTTCGGCTGCAACTTCGCCAACGTGCAGCCCAACAGCGGCAGCCAGATGAACCAGGCGGTGTTCCTGGCGCTGCTGAACCCGGGCGACACGTTCATGGGGCTGGACCTGGCCAGCGGTGGGCACCTGACTCACGGCTCCCCCGTCAACATGAGCGGCAAATGGTTCAACGCCGTGCCCTATGGCGTGCGGCGCGAAGACAGCCGGATCGACATGGACGAAGTTCGCCGCCTGGCGCACGAGCACAAGCCCAAGCTTATCATCAGCGGCGCCACGGCCTATCCGCGCACCTGGGATTTTGCCGCCTTCCGCGAGATTGCCGACGAAGTGGGCGCCTACCTGCTGGCCGATATCTCGCACTTCTCCGGCCTAGTGGTCGGGGGCGCGCACCCCTCGCCCTTCCCCCATGCACACGTTGTCACCACCACCACGCACAAAAGCCTGCGCGGTCCGCGCTCGGGCATCATCCTGTGGAACGACGAGGAACTGACCAAGCCGCTGAACATGGCGGTGTTCCCCGGCTTGCAGGGCGGCCCGCTGATGCACATCATCGCCGGCAAGGCCGTGGCCTTCGGCGAAGCGCTGCGCCCGGAATTCCGCGTCTACGCGCAGTCGATTGCCGAAAACGCCAAGGCGCTGGCTTCCAGCCTTTCCGAAGCGGGCATCTCCATCGTCTCCGGCGGCACGGACAACCACCTGATGCTGGCCGACCTGACGCCCAAGGACGTGACCGGCAAGGCTGCCGAAAAGGGCCTCGATCGCGCGCTGATGACCTGCAACAAGAACGCCATTCCCTTCGAACCCCGTTCGCCCTTTGTCACCAGCGGCGTGCGCCTTGGCACGCCTGCAGGCACCACGCGCGGCTTCGGTCCGGCGGAATTCCGCAAGGTTGGCGCGCTGATGGCCGAAGTGATCGAGGGCATGGCTCGCAATGGCGAGGAAGGCGATGCCCAGGTAGAGGAGCGCGTGCGCCGCGAAGTTGGCGAACTGTGCGCAGCGTTCCCCGTCTATCCCGGGAGGTAAGTGATGACCGATCCGAACAAGCCGATCGACAATCGCATCCTGGTCGACGCCGTCGACGAGGTGAAGGCCATGGGCAAGGATGGCATGCACCATCCGTCGTCCAAACCTGTGCTGACCGGCGCTGCCGTTGGCGCCGCGGCGGGCTGGGTGCTGCCGGTCGTCGGCCCAGTCCTGGGCGGCCTCGCCGGTGCGGGCTTCATGCTCTACAAGCGGATCCGGCCCTGATCGATGCGCTGCCCTTTCTGCGCGCATGATGACAGCCAGGTAAAGGACTCGCGCCCCACCGAGGATAACACCGCGATCCGCCGCCGCCGCCAGTGCGAAGGTTGCGGCGCGCGCTTCACCACGTTCGAGCGGGTGCAGCTGCGCGATGTCACCGTGGTGAAATCCGCTGCCGACGGAACCCCAGTTCGCCGCGAAAGCTTCGACCGCTCGAAGATAGAGCAATCGGTGGCGCTAGCTTGCCGCAAGCGCGGGATCGAACAGGAACGGATCGACCAGCTCGTGTCCGGCATCCAGCGGCAGGTGGAGACCATGGGCGAAAGCGAAATCCCCTCCGCCCGTATCGGTGAAATGGTGATGGAAGGGCTGCGTCAACTCGACTCCGTGGCCTACATCCGTTTTGCAAGCGTCTACCGCGATTTCTCCGAAGCACGCGATTTCGAGGAATTTGCCAGCACCGTGCAGCAGGCGGGCTCCGATGGCGGAAGCTGAGGACAGCCAGCCCGTCATCGTGCTGGTCCGCCCGCAGCTGGGCGAGAACATCGGCAAGGCGGCGCGCGCCATGCTGAATTTCGGGCTGACGGAGATGCGGCTGGTGTCGCCGCGCGATGGCTGGCCCAATCCTTCCGCGGGGCCTGCTGCGGCAGGCGCGGACGTGGTGCTGGAACGCGCCAGGGTCTTCGAGACCACTGCCGAGGCCGTGGCCGACTGCGCCCATGTCTATGCCACCACGGTGCGCAAGCGCGGGGTGACCAAGCCGGTGCAGACCCCGGAACAGGCCGCTCGCGACATTCCGCAATTGCCGGGTCGCAGCGCCGTGCTGTTCGGCCCCGAACGCTCCGGTCTGGAAACCGAGGACGTGGCGCTGGCCCGCACCATCATTACCGCGCCGATCAACCCTGACTTTGGCTCGCTCAACCTCGCGCAAGCGGTGATCCTGGTGGCTTACGAGCTATCCAAGCACCGCGACCTGGCGGTTCCCACGCAGGAAGAGCTGCTGCCCCCTGCCCCGCAGGACGAGCTCGACGGGCTGATCGCGCACCTTGAACGCATGCTGGAGCCAAAGGGCTATTTCCTGCCCGAAACCCGTGCCGAGGCCACGCGACGAACCTTGCGCGGCGTGCTGACCAAGCCGGGCTGGAACCACCTCGAAGTGCGCACGCTGCGCGGCGTACTTTCCTCGCTGGAGCGCAAGCCGCGCGACGCTACTGACTAATAAACGTGACATTTTCTCCCCTCCCGTGTTATGGACAAAGTCAAGGAGGAGGGGAAAACAATGAAATTCCACCTGATTGCCGCGACCGCCTTGCTTGTCGGTAGTACCGCCGTGCTGGCGCAGGAAGCCGAAGACAATGAAGCGCGCGATGCAGAAGCGACGGCCGCAGCCGCGTCGCAGGCAGAGGAAGACGCCCCTTCCGCAGAAGAACTGGCGCGCGGCGAGGAAGTGGTCTGCCGCCGCGAACGCGTGACCGGATCGCGCGTCCGCGTGCGCGAAACCTGCATGACCCGCAACGAGTGGAACGGCGTGGAAGCCCGCACGCGTGACGGCCTGAACCGCATGGCCAGCGGCGCTGCCGGCGGCGTCGCCTGCACGCAGGATCAATTCGGCGGCTGCTGACACGCCCCACACCCCTTGACTTACGCGCGCGCACGGCTAAATGCGCGCCTTCGCTGAAATTGGCTCCGCACCCCGGTGAAGCGGTAGCCGCGCCTGTCGGATGGTCAGGCGGTGCGATGCCGGGTTGAATGGCCATCACTGGGATGGTCCAGCAAATGAAGGAAGTGAATCATGTCGAAGCGCACGCGCGCCAAGCACAAACTCGACCGCCGGATGGGCGAAAACATCTGGGGTCGTCCCAATTCCCCGGTGAACAAGCGTTCCTACGGCCCCGGCCAGCACGGCCAGCGCCGCAAGGGCAAGATGTCGGACTTCGGCCTGCAGCTGCGCGCCAAGCAGAAGCTGAAGGGCTACTACGGCGACGTCACCGAAAAGCAGTTCCGCGCCACCTACAAGGATGCCACCCGCATGAAGGGTGATACCGGCCAGAACCTGATCGGCCTGCTCGAGCGCCGCCTGGACATGATCGTTTACCGCGCCAAGTTCGCGCCGACGATCTTCGCTGCCCGCCAGATCGTGAACCACGGCCACATCAAGGTGAATGGCGTGAAGTGCAACATCCCGTCGCGCCGCTGCGACGTGGGCGACGTGATCTCGCTGGGTGACAAGGCCAAGGAAATGGCCCTGATCATCGAAGCGCAGAGCCTGCCCGAGCGCGAAGTGCCCGACTATGTCGCCCAGGAAGGCAACGATTCGGTCACCTTCACCCGCGTGCCCACGCTGGACGAAGTGCCCTACCCGGTGCAGATGGAACCGAACCTGGTGGTCGAGTTCTACTCGCGCTGATCGGTTTGGCGATTACGAATTCAGGAGGGCGGCCTTGCGGGGCCGCCCTTTTCGTATGTGCGCGCGGCGTGCTGCCGGTCGCTAATGTGGAGCACGTGGAGCACTGTCCTGATGCAAATTCCCTGCCCCATGCGCAGGGGGGCGGGACGAGCGCCGAAAATAGCCGCCAAAAGGGCCTGCCGGACAGTGTGAAAGAGCCGCCAGGCGCCCTGCCCGTCGCCGCTGGTTGTAGGAAAGGCCGCGCGCCGCTTAAGGTACGCCGTCGCCCAGCAAGTCTCCATCGATCACCTGGCCGTAGAAATCGCCCGAGGCATGGTGCCGCTCGCGCGCCTGCTCGATGGTGATGCCCTGCTGGAACTGGCGCGGATCGGGCGGGCGTTCGTGGCTGTCGACAAAGGCGGCGACATCCCAGGCCTGCTGGTCGGTCAGGCTCATGCCATTGCCGAACGGCATGTTGGCCTTGATGAAGCCCGCCGCATTGGCCAGGCGCGACATGCCCGCGCCCCAGTTGTAGGACTTGTCCCCCCACAGCGGCGGGAAGGCATAGGTGCCATCGGGCGCCAGTTGCCCTTCCCCGTTGTCGCCGTGGCACAGCGCGCATTGTTCGGCATAGATCGTGGCGCCGCGAGCGATGTCATAGCCGCCGGCGGGCATGTCCACGTCCATGAAGCCGCGCTGCTCGAAGGCGATGCCCGTGGGCGCGCCGGTGGCGAGGAAGGCAAAGTAGGCCATGAAGTCGCGGTAGATATCGTGCCCCGCAGGTGGCGGCACACCGGCAGGCGAGGCCGAAGCATTCATGGAGTAGATGAAACAGCCCATGATCCGGTCTTCCATGGTGTTGATGCGGTCGTTCTTGCGCCGGTATTCGGGGAACATCGCCGCTGCCGCCCACATCGGCGCAGAATTGGGATCGCGCCCGCCATCGAGGTGGCAATTGCTGCACACCAGCCCGCTGCCGACGAACTCGCGTGCATGTTCCCCGGTATTGGTGAACAGCGCCTGCCCGCGCCGGATCGAATCGCCCAGCGGCCCATCGGGAATGGCGGAATCGGGCGGCGGGGTGAATCCTGCGGTCGAAGCCATTGCCGGCGCTTCAGGCGCGGGCGCTTCGCCCTCTGGCGAGGTGTCGTCCGAACCGAACAGGAAGATCGCCCCCCATGTGGCCGAAAGGGCCACGAAAAACACCAGCAAGAGCTGCGTGATGCGCAGCTTGCGGCGGGTGGGCGTGCTTTCCACGCTAGGGTCTTCGCTCTCCATCCATAAACGCTGCCACGAATTGCCCCCGTGCCTCAAGCACCAAGATAGTCGTGGCGGAAATCCCTGGCGAAAGCGGCCAGGCGTCCTTCGGCAATGGCATCGCGCAAGGCCTGCATCAGCTGCTGGTAGAAACTGAGGTTATGCTCGGTCAGCAGCATGGCACCCAGCATTTCGCCCGACTTCTGCAAGTGGTGCAGGTAGGCGCGGGAATACCTGGCGCAGGTGGGGCAGCTGCAGCGTTCGTCCAGCGGCGAAAGGTCCTCCGCATGGCGCGCGTTGCGCAGGTTGAGCGGGCCGTTCCAGGTAAAGGCCTGCCCGTTGCGGCCGGAACGGGTGGGCAGCACGCAGTCGAACATATCGACCCCACGCTCCACCGCACCGACCAGGTCGTCGGGCTTGCCCACGCCCATCAGGTAACGCGGCGCGTCCTCGGGCAGCATGCCTGGCGCATAGTCGAGAACGCCGAACATCGCTTCCTGCCCCTCGCCCACGGCAAGGCCGCCGATGGCGTATCCGTCGAAACCGATTTCCCGCAGCGCCTCTGCCGAACGGGCGCGCAGCCCCTGGTCCAGGGCGCCCTGCTGGATGCCGAACAGCGCGCTGTTCGCGGCATGCTCTTCGCCTGCATCGAAAGCATCGCGGCTGCGCTTCGCCCAGCGCATGGAAAGCTCCATGCTCGCCTCGATCTCGGCCAGGGGACGATCCGCGCGCGGGCACTCGTCGAAGCACATCACGATATCGCTGCCCAGCAGGCGCTGGATTTCCATGCTGCGTTCGGGGCTGAGCATGTGCTTCGAGCCATCGATATGGCTGCGGAATTCCACGCCGTCCTCGGTCAGCTTGCGCAGTTCGCTGAGGCTCATCACCTGGTAGCCGCCACTGTCGGTCAGGATCGGGCGATCCCAGCGCATGAACTTGTGCAAGCCCCCCAGCCTCGCCACTCGCTCCGCACCCGGACGCAGCATCAGGTGGTAGGTGTTGCCAAGGATGATGTCGGCGCCCGTCGCACGCACGTCCTCGGGCTTCATTGCCTTTACCGTGGCCGCCGTGCCCACCGGCATGAAGGCAGGCGTGCGGATGGTGCCGCGGCGCATGGCGATCTCGCCCGTGCGCGCCTTGCCGTCGGTTGCCTTGACGGTGAACTGGAAGCGGGGAGCGTCAGAAGCCATAGACAAGCGTGAAGCGGGTCAGGGTGTCGGTGCTCACCGCGCCGACCGGCGGGTTGCTGTCGTATTCGATGGTCCACGAAAGCCGTGCGCTCAGCGCATCGGTCAGGCCCGCCTCGAGGCCCGTCGTGGCCGTCAGGCTGGTGTTGGCACTGTCGACGATCAGCAGCGCCTCGCCCCCCGTTTCCACGGTGGAATTGGCATCCTGCGTCAACTTGATGTTGTCGGAGATATCCCAGTCGAAATCGACGCCGAACAGCGCGGCAAGGCGGCTGGAATCGGTGCCGTCGGTGAACTGGGTGACGCGGTAGGCCGGGCCCGCCTTGACCGACAGTTCCATGGTCTCCGTATCGACCAGCTTGTAGCCGATGCCGCCAGACAGCGAATACCGCGAGGAATAGCCTTGCAGCCGGTCGCGCTCGTACTGCGCCAGCCCGAAAGCGAAGAGGCGCGGATTGATCTGGTAGTGCGGCTCGTAGCGGGCAAGGAACTGCTCGCGCGATGTCACACCGTTCTGGCGACGATAGTCGGCGGTGACGCGCAGGTTGTGTTCCCAGTCGATCCCTTCGCGTTCCAGTTCCAGCGCGGCGGTGACGCCGAATTCGTCGCTGTTGCCGCTGGACTGGAAGGCGCCGATCTGGCCCTGGCCGCTCCAGTGATCGAGCAGGCCCGCCTGGCGGATCTCTTCCTCTTCGCGGGCGGCCTCGACGGCAGCCAGTTCGGCCAGTTCGGCCTGGTAAGCGTTCCAGATCGCGTCGATCTCGGCTGCATCGTCGGGAAAGGCCGTGCGCGCGGTGGCGACGACGGCTTCGACCTGTTCGGCATCGCCGCTGGCAATGGCGGCATCGATCATGGTGCGCGCGGCTTCGGGCAATTCGGCAGCGGCAGGCGCGCCAAGCAGCAGCAGGGGGGCGGCAAGAATGGGCAATTTCGTCATGGCCGCCCCGCTAGCCAATCATTCGCGCAATCGCCAGCCCGTCTTGAAGATCCAGCCGATAATGGCGACGCACACCAGCAGGAAGCCCAGCGTCGCGCCGAAGGAAAGCCAGATCGGGAAATCCGACTGACCAAGGAAGGTCCAGCGCAGGCCGTTCACCAGGTAGACCACCGGGTTCACCAGCGTGACACTGCGCCACGGCTCTGGCAGCATTTCGATCGAATAGAAGGTGCCGCCCAGGAAGGTGAGCGGCATCAGGATCAGCAAGGGCACGATCTGCAGCTTCTCGAACCCGTCGGCCCACAGCCCGATGATGAAACCCAGCAACGAGAACGTGGCCGCCACCAGAAGGATATAGCCGAAGGCGAGGAACGGGTGGACGACCTGGTAATCGATGATGAGGGCCGCCGTGCCCATGATGATCGCAGCCAGGATCAGGCTTTTCACCGCTGCCGCGCCGACAAAGCCGATCAGTGTTTCGGCAACGCCAACGGGGGCCGACAGCAGTTCGTAGATCGCGCCGGTGAACTTTGGCATGTAGATGCCGAAACTGGCGTTGCTGGTGCTTTCGGAAAGCAGCGTCAGCATCAGCAGGCCGGGTACGATGAAGCTGCCGTAATCGACCCCGCCGGGCAATTCCATCCGGCTGCCGATCGCCGCACCGAACACCACCAGGTATAGCGAGGTCGTAATCACGGGCGACAGGATCGAGCCGAAGATGGTGCGGAACATGCGCATCAGCTCGTTCTTGAAGATGGCGAAGGCGCCCCGAACGTTAAAAGCCGCGTTGAAGATCATGCCGCCACCTCCGGTTCCTTCAGCAGGTCGACGAAGATATCCTCCAGCGTGGATTCGCAGGTCTCCAGCCCGGTGTAGGCCAGCCCCTCGCGCGTCATCAGCTTCGCCAGCTCGGCCACCTCGCGCTTGCCCTTTCCGGTGCCGTCGCCGCCGCGATAGACCAGCAGCCTGCCATCCTGCTCCAGGTGCACGGGATAGGCCGACAGCGATGCGGGAACCTCGGCAAGCGGGGCATCAAAGGTAAAGTGCGCTTCCGTCCGGCCCAGCTTGGCCATGATCGCGTCCTTCTCGTCCACCAGCAGGATCTGGCCCCTGTTGATCACGCCCACCCGGTCCGCCATTTCCTCGGCTTCCTCGATGTAATGGGTGGTCAGGATAATGGTGGTGCCGCGTTCGCGCAGGGCATCAATCTGGCGCCACATGTCGCGCCGCAGCTCCACGTCGACACCCGCCGTGGGTTCGTCCAGGAACAGCAGTTGCGGATCGTGGGCCAGCGCCTTGGCGATCATCACGCGGCGCTTCATCCCGCCCGACAGGGCACGAATTTGCGCATCGCGCTTGTCCCACAGGGAAAGGCTGCGCAGAACCTCCTCGATACGCGCTTCGTCCGGCGGGCAGCCGAACATTCCGCGCGAATAGCGGACCTGCCGGATCACCTTGTCGAACATGTCGAAGCTGAGTTCCTGCGGTACCAGCCCGATATCGCGGCGCACCTGCTTCCAGTATTTGGCCAGGTCCTGCCCGAATGCATGGATACTGCCCCCGGTGGGGCGCACCATGCCGCACACCGCGCCGATCAACGTGGTCTTGCCCGCGCCATTTGGCCCCAGCAGCGCGAAGATCTCGCCGCGCTTGATCGCCAGGTCGACGCCGCGCAGCGCCTTCACTCCGCCCTTGTAGGTCTTTTCGAGGCCGCGAATGTCGAGAATCGGATCAGGCATAGTGGCACTTGTGGAGTGTGCCTGCCGAATTGCAAGCTGACCTTAAGGGATCAGCAGGCTGGAATCGCCGTAGCTGTAGAAGCGATAGCGCTGCGCGATGGCGTGGGCGTAGACGGCCTGCATCTTCTCGCGTCCCATCAGCGCGGAGACCAGCATCATCAGCGTGGACCTGGGCAGGTGGAAATTGGTCATCAGCCCATCCACCGCGCGGAAGGTGTAGCCAGGCGTGATGAAGATATCGGTGTCGCCTGAAAACGGGCGGATCACTCTATCCTGCCCGGTCGCGCTTTCCAGCAGGCGCAGGCTGGTGGTGCCCACCGCGATCACGCGCCCGCCCGCAGCAAGCGCGGCATTGAGGCGGTCCGCCGTTGCAGCATCGATCACGCCGAACTCGGCATGCATCCGGTGGTCTTCGGTATCTTCCGCCTTTACCGGCAGGAAGGTGCCCGCGCCGACATGCAGGGTCAGCGTTTCGCGGCCGATCCCGGCCTCGTCCAGCGCGGCGATCAGGCGATCGGTGAAATGCAGCGCAGCGGTGGGCGCGGCGACGGCGCCGTCTTTCTGCGCGAACATCGTCTGGTAGTCTTCGCGATCCTGCGCGTCGGTTTCTCGCTTGCCCGCGATATAGGGCGGCAGCGGCATGCGCCCCGCCCGCTCCAACAGCACTTCGACAGGCTCCTCGCCCTCGAAAGCGAGGGTGAAGCTGCCGTCTTCGTGGCGTTCCTCGGCAATGGCGAAGACATCCGCGCCGAATTCCACGCGGTCGCCCGGCCTCAGCCGCTTGGCGTTGCGGATAAAGGCCTGCCAGCGGCGCAGGTCCAGCCGCTTGTGCAGCGTGGCGCCAATGCGTGCCTCGCCTCGTTTTCCTTCAAGCTGGGCGGGGATCACGCGGGTATCGTTGAAAACCAGCACGTCGCCCGCACGCAGCAGCTTCGGCAGGTCCAGCACGCCCCAATCGGCAAAGGGTTCATCCCCCTGCACCACCAGCATGCGCGCAGCATCGCGCGGGCGCGCGGGGCGCAGCGCGATCAGATCCTGCGGCAGATCGAAGTCGAAAAGATTAACCCGCATGGGTTGGCTGCGTCACTCGTCGCCCGAGGCGTTGAGCATATCGAGCGTGATGCGTTCCGACGGCGGCGTCGTATCGTTCGGCATCATCTGCGGCACGTTGTCGGCGGCGATGCTGGCCTGCAGGATGCGCGTGGGATTGGCCGGCGGCTCGCCCCGTTCGATCGCATCGACTGCGGCCATGTTGTCGATCACGCGCCCGAAATTGGTGTAGCGGCGGTCCAGCGCAAAGCGCGGGTAGAAGACGATGAAGAACTGGCTGTTGGCGCTATTCTCGTCGTTCGCGCGAGCCATCGAGACGGTGCCGCGAACGTGCGGCAGCATGTTGAACTCCTCCTCCAGGTCCGGCAGCGTGGAGCCGCCCTGGCCGGTGCCGGTGGGATCGCCAGTCTGCGCCATGAAACCGTCGATCACGCGGTGGAAGGGCACGCCGTTGTAGAACCCGTCGCGCGCCAGCTCCTTGATCCGCTCCACGTGGTTGGGCGCCCATTCAGGTACCAGGCGGATGGCCACGCGCTCTCCGGTCGATAGGTCGAGCAGGAGGATGTTCTCCTTGTCCTCTTCCATGTCGAAGTTCACGCGGATGGGCATCTGCGCGGTCTGCTCGGTGGTGGCCTCGGTCGCCTCCACCGCAGGCGAAAGGTCGATGTCCTGCGCAGCGGCGGGAACGGCGGTGAGGGTGAAAACGGCAGCGATGGCCGACAGCGCGATGTGGCGGATCATGGTCCAGTCCGGAATTGAAAGGTGATTTCGCATGCGCCTCTATCGGTTGGGGGCTGACAGTTCAATGAACATGTGCGCGGCTAAAGGTCGCCGCGCCGGCCAAGCTCGGTCACGCGCTCGACCACCCGCTCCTTCACGGCGGGGCTGACAAAGGGGGTAATGTCGCCGCCGTAGATGGCAATTTCCTTCACCAGCTTGCTGGCGATGGGCTGCAGCGAGATATCCGCCATCAGGAACACCGGCTCTATCGAGGCATCGAGCTGCTGGTTCATGCCGGCCATCTGGTATTCGTACTCGAAGTCCGCCACGGCTCGCAGCCCGCGGATGATGACGCTGGCGCCGACGTGGCTGGCAAATTTCATCAGCAATGCATCGAAACCGCGGATCTCGACATTGGTCAGGCCAAGGCGGTCGATCTCCGAACGCATCATGTCCATCCGTTCGTGCGGGGTGAACATGGGGTGCTTGGAAGGGTTGGTCGTCACGCCGATCACCAGCCGGTCCACCAGCTTGGCCCCGCGCCGGATGATATCGGCGTGGCCCAGCGTGCAGGGGTCGAAAGTGCCGGGGTAAAGGCCGATGCGTTCTGCCATTACCGATCCCTCTCGACAATGAAGCGGGCTAGCGCGCGCAGCAGGTCGGCTTCCTCGCCGTGATCGAACAGGTGGCCGATCGCCTGTTCGGCCAGCGCATGGGCCTGTGCGCGTGCGGCATCTACGCCCATCAGCGAGACAAAGGTGGCCTTGCCCTGCTCGGCATCCTTGCGCAGCGCCTTGCCGGCCTTTTCCTCGTCGCCTTCTTCGTCCAGCAGGTCGTCGGCGATCTGGAAGGCCAGGCCGATGTCGCGGGCGTAGTTGCGCAAGTGGCCGCGGGCATCGCTGGGCACCTTGCCCAGGATCGCGCCCATTTCCACCGCCGCACCCAGCAAGGCGCCGGTTTTCAGCTGCTGCAGGCGGGTGACGCCGTGCAGGTCGAACTGTTCCTTCTCCGCCGCCATGTCCATCACCTGCCCCCCGGCCATGCCGTTGTGGCCGCTGGCGGCGGCCAGCGCGTGGACCAGCTCTGCGCGGATGAAGGGGTCCGTGCTCACCAGCGTGCCGCTGAGAATCTCGAACGCCAGTGCGTGCAGCGAATCGCCGGCCAGGACGGCTGTCGCCTCGTCGTACTTGCGGTGCAGCGTGGGCTTGCCGTGGCGCAGGTCGTCATCGTCCATGCACGGCAAGTCGTCGTGGATCAGCGAGTAGACGTGGATCGCCTCGATCGCGCAGCCCGCGCGCACGGCGGCATCGCGGCTGGCGCCGTACATTTCCGCCACGGTGACGAGCAGCATCGGGCGAACCCGCTTGCCTCCGTCGATCACGGCGTAGCGCATGGCCTCCACCAATGGCGCGCGCGCATCATCGGGCACGGGCAGCAACTGGTCGAAGCACGCATCCACCTCGCGCTGGATACGCTGCAGGCCCCTGCCAAGCATGTCGTCTGCCACAACCAGCCCCATCGCCCTACCCTGCATCGAAGGGCGCGGTGCCCTGCGGTTGGCCGTCGGGACCGGCCACGATCTTCTCGATCCGTTCCTGCGCCGCGTCCAGCCGCGCCTGGCAATGGCGACGCAGTGCCTCGCCGCGTTCGTAAAGCGCAATGCTTTCATCTAGCGGCACTTCGCCGCCTTCCAGCCTGCGCACCACGTCTTCGAGGGCTTTCAGCGCTTCTTCAAAGCTCATTGCGGAGATATCGGGACTGTCGTCTGCCATGCGCGCGACCATTGACCTCGGCAGGGCGCATGGTCAAGCTGCGCGGCCTGGGGAGAGCCGCCAATGAAGTGGATTATTGCCTATATCGCTGCCGCCGTCGCCTTTGGTGCGCTGGATGCCGTGTGGCTGCGCTGGGCGGCGGACAACCTCTATCGCCCGGTCATCGGCAGCATCATGGCAGAGGATTTCCGCATGGGCGCGGCGGCCGCGTTCTACCTGATATACATCGGCGGAATGGTGTGGTTCGCGATCAGGCCGGGCGTGGAATCGGGCAGCGTGGGCACCGCCCTGCTCAACGGCGCGCTGCTGGGCGGGCTGTGTTATGCCACCTTCGACCTTACCAGCCAGGCGGTGATGAAGGTGTGGGCGACTCACGTCAGCATTGCCGATATCGCCTGGGGCACCTTCGCCACGGCCGTGGCTGCCGGGGTCGCGACATGGGTGACGCTGAAACTGGCCAGCTGACGCCGCCATCCTGAATTGGGCATAATCGGTGCTGTCGGGACTAGCGAAGGCGCGATGCCGGGGCTAAGGCGCTGGCCATGTCTGGAATCGCCTCCCCCATCACCCCCGAAGTCGTCGAGCAACACGGTCTCAGCCCCGAGGAATACGAGCGCGTCCTGCATGCGCTGGGTCGTGAGCCCAACCTTGTGGAACTTGGCATCTTCTCGGTCATGTGGTCCGAGCATTGTTCCTACAAGTCCAGCCGCCTGCACCTGAAGAAGCTTCCGACCGAAGCCCCGTGGGTTATCTGCGGCCCGGGAGAGAACGCCGGCGTGATCGATATTGGCGATGGCCAGGCAGCCATCTTCAAGATGGAGAGCCACAACCACCCCAGCTACATCGAGCCTTACCAGGGCGCGGCGACGGGCGTGGGCGGCATCCTGCGCGACGTGTTCACGATGGGCGCACGCCCGGTGGCCAATGCCAACGCGCTGCGCTTCGGGCGTCCCGACCACCCCAAGATGAAGCACCTGGTGCAGGGCGTTGTCGCGGGTATCGGCGGCTATGGCAATTGCGTGGGCGTGCCGACCGTTTGCGGCGAGACCAATTTCAACCCGGCTTACGACGGCAATATCCTGGTCAACGCCATGACCGTGGGCGTGGCCGATGCCGACAAGATCTTCTATTCCGCCGCCACCGGCGTGGGGAACCCGATCGTCTACGTCGGTTCCAAGACCGGGCGCGACGGTATCCACGGCGCCACCATGGCCAGCGCCGACTTTGCCGAGGATGCCGAGGAAAAGCGCCCGACCGTGCAGGTGGGCGACCCCTTCACCGAAAAGCTGCTGATCGAGGCCTGCCTCGAACTGATGGCAACCGACGCGATCGTCGCCATCCAGGACATGGGCGCGGCCGGCCTCACCTCCTCCAGCGTGGAGATGGCCACCAACGGCAAGGCCGGTATCCGGCTGGACATGAACAAGGTGCCCTGCCGCGAAGAGGGCATGACGCCTTACGAGATGATGCTGAGCGAAAGCCAGGAGCGCATGCTCATGGTGCTGAAGCCCGGCAAGGAAGAGATGGCCGCCGCCATTTTCGAGAAGTGGGAACTGGACTTCGCAGTAATCGGCGAAGTCACCGATACGCAGCACATGGTGCTGGAATTCGATGGCGAAGTGGTCTGCAATATCCCGCTTGGGCCGCTTGCCGCCGATGCGCCGGAATACGACCGCCCCTACCTCTCGAAAGAGGAGTATACCAAGTGGGCGGGCATCGCGCCGATGACCAATCGTCCGGATACCGACGATGTGGGCGCAGACCTGTTGAAGCTGCTCGCCAGCCCGAACCTTTGCTCGCGCAGCTGGATTGCCGAGCAGTACGATAGTCAGGTAGGTGCCGATACGCTGCAGACGGGCGGCGACGCCGGCGTGGTGCGCGTGCATGGCACGAAAAAGGCACTGGCGATCAGCACCGATTGCACCCCGCGCTATGTCCATGCCGATCCCTACGAAGGCGGCAAGCAGGCGATTGCGGAGGCATACCGCAACCTGTGCGCGGTGGGCGCGCGCCCGCTGGCAGTGACCAATTGCCTCAACTTCGCCAACCCGCAGCGGCCGGAAATCATGGCGCAGTTCGTCCACGCGCTGGACGGCATGGGCCTGGCCTGCCGCGTGCTCGACTTCCCGATCGTTTCGGGCAACGTTTCGCTCTACAACGAAAGCAAGGCAACCGGTGGCGGGTCTGCGATCCTTCCGACACCCGCCATCGGCGGTGTCGGTATTATCGACGACTACGACAGCATGATGACCATGCCGTTCAAGGCCGCCGGCGAAACCATCTACCTGGTCGGGGCCGAGGCTTGGGCCACGCCCGATCCGGAACGCTCGCACCTGGGCAAGTCGCTGTGGCTCAGCGTGGTGCACGGCCGTGACGAAGGCCGCGCGCCGCCGGTCGACTTGACGCTGGAGAAGAACGCGGGCGCAACCATTCGCGAACTGATCGCCGCCGGGCTGGTGAGCGCGGTGCACGATGTTTCCGACGGCGGCATCGCCGTGGCGCTGGCCGAGATGGCCATGGCCGGCGGCATCGGCGCCGATGTGCAGGGCAACCCCGAATACACCGATGCGCAGTGGTGGTTCGGCGAAGACCAGGGCCGGTACGTCATCACCGTGCCGGACGTCGATGCCTTCAACCGCCAGCTGGCAAAGGGTACGGATAACGAGGACATGGCCCGCGTCGGCTTCCGTCGCCTGGGCACGACCGGCGGCGACAGCCTGCTGGGCGTCTCCTTGGACGAGCTGCGCACGGCGCACCAGAGCTTCTTCAAGGAGTGGATGGAAAGCTGACTTTGCCGGGCCAGCCGAACCGCGACGGGTGACGGCCTGTCGCATGGACAAGGGGTTCCCGTGGTCGCGAACGATCGCGTCATCTACGAATATCGCGTTTCCGTGGCCCGGCGCGGAACCACCATGCTGGTCATCGGTGTCCTGCTGATTGCAGCGTGGCTGCTGCTGGACCTGAGCCAGGTGGAGAGCGGTGCGCCGACGTTCTTCTTCGTCGTGATCGAATACCTGATGCTGCTGGTGGGGATCATCTTCGTTGTCCGTGGCGCGGTGCTGCGGCGCGACCGGGGCGAATGGCATATCCTCCTGACCTCCACTCGGCTGACTTGGTCTTCCCCTCCCCCTACCGGGCGCCTCGGGTTCGAGGGTGACGACAGTTTCGATGTCGCCCTGGCCGACATTCGCGAAGTCATGTGCGACGACGGCAGGTCGGCCCAGCTCGATACTCTGCACGGCCGCTGGTGCCGCATCCGCATGCACGACGGGACCGAATACCAAGTGGGAACCGAGAGCGGGGTCAACCTGCTGGAGCTGGCCCGGAACCTGGAAGAGGCCGGAGTCCGCATCCGTCACGCCTGACAGCGGCGGTTGTCGCGCAGGCAAAAAGCGGTAATCCTGCCCGCATCGCAATGCCCGAAAGCCACCAGCCCTTCCCGCCCCTGCCCGACCTTTCCGACGAAGAACGGATCGCCAGGGCACGCGCGGCCTTCGAACGGCTGAAAACGCGCCACTCCTGCCGCAGCTTCGCTTCGACGCCTGTTCCGCGCGAGGTCATCGAATATGCCATCCGCGCTGCGGGCACCGCACCCAATGGCGCTAACCACCAGCCCTGGCATTTCGCTGTCATCGGCTCGTCAGAGAAGAAACGCGCCGTGCGCGAGGCTGCCGAAGCCGAGGAACGGCGTTTCTACGGCGAGGACGGCGACAAGCCGAAGGCGAGTGAGGAGTGGCTGGGCGCCCTCGCCCCGATCGGTACCGATGCCAGCAAGCCCTTCCTGGAAACCGCGCCGTGGCTGATCGCCTGTTTCGCCCAGCGCACCGGCGGGATCGCGGAAGACGGGCAGACGCAGAACTATTACGTCAATGAAAGTGTCGGCATCGCCTGCGGCATGCTGATCGCCACCCTGCACGAGGCGGGCCTCGCCACGCTGACGCACACGCCCTCACCCATGGGATTCCTGCGCGACCTGTGCGGCAGGCCCAACAACGAAAAGCCGTTGATGATCGTGGTAGTCGGGCACCCGGCAGACGATGCCACGGTGCCCGATCACGCGCTTAGGAAGAAACCGCTGCAGCAGATCGCCAGCTGGCTCTAGGTCACCCAGTCCGCCTGCGGCACTTCCAGCAGCTTGAGCAGGCTGGTCAGGTCGCCGCGATCCACCCACCCGTTCGATGCCGCGCGCGCTTTGGGCTTGGCGCGATAGGCAATGCCGTAGGTTGCAGCATCCAGGATCGGGATATCGTTGGCTCCGTCGCCTGCGGCCATCACGGCGGCTTCGTCGCCCAGCTTGCCCAGTTCCTCTTGCAGCGTGGCCAGCTTGGTCGAACTGTCGCAGATCTCGCCGACCAGCCCGCCGGTCAGCTTGCCGCCGACCACGTCCAGCCGGTTGCCAACCACGCGGTCGAAGCCCAGCTGCGTGGCCACCACGTCTGCGAAGTGGTGAAAGCCGCCGGTCACCAGCACGGTGCGAGAGCCCTTGGCGCGCAGGGTCTCCACCAACACGCGCGCGCCTTCGGTCGGGCGGATACGTTCGTCCAGGCAGCGATAGATCGCCTCTTCCTCCAGCCCCTCCAGCAACGCCACGCGTTCGCGCAGCGCGGCCTCGAAGTCGAGTTCGCCCTGCATCGCGCGCTCGGTAATGGCGGCAACCTTTTCCTTCAGGTCGGCAAAGTCGGCCAGTTCGTCGATACATTCCTGCCCGATCATGGTGGAATCCATGTCCGACACGAACAGGTCTGGCAGCCGGAAGAAATCGCGCGCAATGATCGCATCGCTGGGCGCGAAATGCGCATCGATGGCGCCGCGCAGCATTTCCAAGTCGTCACCCGGCGATTCGATCTGCAGCACATCGCCGCAGAAATCGAGCATGGCCGCGTGGGCCACGGGCACCTCGCTGTCTGCCAGCGCAGCCGTCATGGCGTCGAGGCTGCTTTCCAGCGTGGCGGGGTCTGCTATCAGCCGGGCAATGAGCAAGTCTGCAACTCCAGATAGGAAACTGGTCGCGCTCATTGCAGGGCCAACCGCCAGCGGCAAGAGCGATCTCGCCGTAAAACTGGCCTTGGCGCTGGAAAAGGCAGGCAAGTCGGCCGTGGTCATCAATGCCGACAGCGCGCAGGTCTATGCCGATTTGCAGGTGCTCAGCGCGCGCCCAACCGAACAAGAGATGCACGGCGTGCCGCACCGTCTGTTCGGCGCATGGGACGGGGCGCAGGCCTGCTCTGCCGCAGACTGGGCCGACGCGGCGAAGCGCGAGATAGAGAATGCGCAGCTGGCGGGCGCAGTGCCGATCCTGGTGGGTGGCACGGGCCTGTATATCCGTACGCTGCTGGAAGGGATCGCCCCGATCCCCGCGATCGACCAGCATGTTCGCGACACGGTTCGCGCGATGGACGCAGAAGCGCTCTACGCAGCGCTGCAACGGGAAGACCCTCACGCCGCGCAGGCGCTGAACCCTGGCGACAGCCAGCGGCTGGCGCGGGCGCTGGAGGTGGTCCGATCCACCGACAGGCCCTTGCACGAATGGCAGCGCCACAAGGTCGGCGGCATCGGCAAGGCGGTGACCCTCGCCCCGCTGGTGCTGCTGCCCGATCGCGAATGGCTGTACGAACGTTGCGACCGCCGTTTCACGCTCATGATGGAAAACGGCGCTGTGGAAGAGGTGGAGCACCTGCTCGCCCGCAAGCTGCCGGACGACCTGCCCGTAATGCGCGCCATCGGCGTGCCGCAAATCGCAGATTACCTGCGCGGCGCGACCTCGCGCGAGGATGCGATTGCCCGCGGCCGGCAGGTCACGCGCAACTACGCCAAGCGGCAATATACCTGGCTGCGCCACCAGCCGCCGGACGATTGGAAGCGCCTTGAACCGGAAAATATCTCAATTGAGCGTGATTTTGATATTTTATTCTCCGATTAGCTGTTGACAGGACAGATTGTTCCTCATAGTGACGCCCACGGTGAGTAGGAGAGGATGGCCCGGCACAAGCGATTGTGCCGGGTCAATCTTTTGCGGAAAGCCCGATTCTTGGTTCCTGAGGGAGAGTACCGTGTCCGATGAACGCAGCGGCGCTGCGATACTGGTCGAAAGCCTGGTGCGGCAGGGAGTCGAATTCGTGTTCGGCTATCCCGGCGGCGCCGTGCTGCCCATTTACGACGAACTGTTTTCCGACCAGCGCATCCGTCACATCCTCGTCCGGCACGAGGCCGGCGCGGCGCATGCTGCCGAAGGCTATGCCCGTTCCACCGGCAAGCCCGGCGTGGTGCTGGTAACCTCCGGCCCCGGCGCGACCAATGCCATCACCGGCATTGCCGATGCCTTCCTCGATTCGATCCCGCTGGTGGTCATCACCGGCCAGGTGCCGACCAACCTGATCGGCACCGATGCCTTCCAGGAAGCCGACACCATCGGCCTGACGCGGCATTGCTCGAAGCACAACTACCTGGTGAAGGATCCGGCTGACCTTGCCGCCACCATCGAGGAGGCGTTCGAAATCGCCTCTACCGGTCGCCCCGGCCCGGTCGTGATCGACGTGCCCAAGAACGTGCAGATCGCCACGGCGGAAATGCCTGCGGGCGCCGCCGACCGGAAAAAGCGCTACAACCCGCGCATGGTCGCCTCGGCAGACGAAATTGCCGAAGCCGTCGAGATGATCGCCAATGCGGAACGCCCGGTTCTCTACACCGGCGGCGGCGTTATCAATTCCGGCCCTGCCGCATCGGAATCGCTGCGCCAGTTCCAGAAGCTGACCGGCGCGCCGCTGACCTCCACCCTGATGGGCCTTGGCGCCTTCCCTGCCGATCATCCGGATTGGCTGGGCATGCTGGGCATGCACGGCACTTATGAAGCCAACATGGCGATGAACCAGTGCGACGTGATGGTGTGCGTGGGCGCGCGTTTCGACGACCGCGTAACGGGCAGGCTCGACGCATTCTCGCCAGGTTCGAAGAAGATTCACATCGATATCGACCGCGCCAGCATCAACAAGGTGGTGGAAGTCGATCTTGGCATCGTTGGCGATTGCGGCACGGTGCTGGAACAGATGATCGAATGCTGGGGCAACCGCCCGGCCGGCGACCTTGGCGAATGGAAAGCCCGGATTACCGGCTGGAAGGCACGCGACAGCCTGGCCTACCCCGATCGCGACGAGGCACTGATGCCGCAGAAGGCGGTGGAAGTGCTCTACGCCATGACCAGGGACCGCGATCCCATCATCACCACCGAAGTGGGCCAGCACCAGATGTGGGCGGCGCAGTATTTCGGCTTCATGGGCCCCAACAAGTGGCTGACCAGCGGCGGCCTTGGCACGATGGGCTATGGCATGCCCGCCGCCATCGGCGCGCAGCTGGGCAACCCCGATAGCCTGGTAATCGACATTGCCGGCGAAGCCAGCATCCAGATGAACATCCAGGAACTGGGCACCGCCAGCCAGTTCCGCTTGCCGGTAAAGGTGTTCATCCTCAACAACGAATACATGGGCATGGTTCGCCAGTGGCAGGAACTGACTTATGAAAGCCGTTATTCGAACAGCTATTCCGACAGCCTGCCCGATTTCGTGCAGCTGGCCGAAAGCTATGGCTGGAAAGGCATTCGCATCACTTCCGAGGCAGAGCTGGAAGACGGCATCCGCGCCATGCTGGAGCATGACGGTCCGGTGATGGTGGATTGCCACGTGTCGAAGGAAGCCAACTGCTTCCCGATGATCCCCTCGGGCGCTGCCCATACCGAAATGCTGCTCTACGGCGACCAGGTCGCGGGCACGATGGAAGACGAAGCAAAGGCACTGGTGTGATGAAGATCCAGCATCGCGAATCCGAGCGGCACGTGCTGACCGTGGTCGTCGACAACGAGCCGGGCATCCTGGCCAAGATCACCGGCCTGTTCACCGCGCGCGGATACAACATCGACAGCCTGACCGTGGCGGACATTTCCGAAGACCACGCGATCAGCCGCATCACCATCGTCACCGGCGGCCCGCCGCAGGTGATCGACCAGATCATGGCGCAGCTGGAGCGGCTGGTGCCGGTCCACCGCGTGACCGACCTGACCGACGAAGGCCCGCACGTGGAGCGCGAGCTGGCGCTGGTGAAGGTAAAAGGCACCGGCGACGACCGCGTGGAAGCCTTGCGCATCGCCGACGTGTTCCGCGCCAACGTGGTCGACACCACGACAGAGAGCTTCGTCTTCGAGCTGACCGGCTCGAAGGACAAGATCGACAGTTTCGTTGCACTCATGCGCGGCCTTGGCCTCGTCGAGGTCGGTCGTTCCGGCATCGTCGGCATGATGCGCGGCAGCGAAGCAGCCTAGGACGGTTTCAATCATTCACCGAGAGGCCTAGGGCCCCTCGCCATCGAACAAGCAGAATACGACAGGATTTCCGATGAAAGTTTACTACGACGCCGATGCAGACCTGAACCTGATCACCGACAAGAAGATTGTCGTGCTTGGCTACGGCAGCCAGGGCCACGCCCATGCCCAGAACCTGCGCGATTCGGGTGTAAAGAACGTCGCCATCGCGCTGCGCGAAGGGTCTGCCACCGCGAAGAAGGCCGAAGCCGCCGGGTTCGAAGTGCTGACCAACAAGCAGGCTGCCGAACAGGCCGATATCCTGATGATCCTGGCGCCGGACGAGCACCAGGCCGCGATCTGGGAGAATGACCTGAAAGGCAACATGAAGCCGGGCGCCGCGCTTGCCTTCGCCCACGGCCTGAACATCCACTTCGGCCTGATCGAGGCACCTGCCGATATCGACGTCATCATGATCGCGCCCAAGGGCCCCGGCCACACCGTGCGCAGCGAATACCAGCGCGGCGGCGGCGTGCCCTGCCTGATCGCCGTGCACCAGGATGCCAGCGGCAACGCCCATGACCTTGCCCTCGCCTACGCCAGCGGCGTCGGCGGTGGCCGTTCGGGCATTATCGAGACCAACTTCCGCGAGGAATGCGAAACCGACCTGTTCGGCGAGCAGGCCGTGCTGTGCGGCGGCATCACCCACCTGATCCAGGCCGGGTTCGAAACGCTGACCGAAGCCGGCTACGCACCGGAAATGGCCTATTTCGAGTGCCTGCACGAGACCAAGCTGATCGTCGACCTGCTGTACGAAGGCGGCATCGCCAACATGCGCTATTCGATCAGCAACACCGCTGAATACGGCGACATCACCACCGGCCCGCGCATCATTACCGAAGAGACCAAGGCCGAGATGAAGCGCGTGCTGGACGATATCCAGTCGGGCCGCTTCGTGAAGAACTTCGTGCTCGACAACCGCGCCGGCCAGCCCGAGCTGAAGGCCGCCCGCAAACGCGCAGAAGCGCACCCGATCGAGCAGACCGGCGCCCGCCTGCGCGCCATGATGCCGTGGATTTCGGCGAACAAGCTGGTCGACAAGGAAAAGAACTAAGTTGCCCGGAACCGTCTAACCCGGTGGACATTGTCAACGTGGCGCGGCAAGCTGCGCTGCAGATAAATCCACCGGGGAGACTTTTCATGCGTAAGACGATTCTGGCCGTTTCCGGCGCTGCAGCCCTGGGCGCAGTTGCCCTAACCGGGCTCAACGCCCAAGGCGGCCCTGCTGCAGAGGAAATGGACACCAGCGCCATTTCATCGGGCAGCTATTCCACCGATCCGGCCCACTCGCTGGTCGTGTGGCGCCTCGATCACCTGGGCTTCAACGACTATGTCGGCATCTTCGGCGATGTTACCGGCACGATGAACCTGGACACCGAAAACCTGGCCAATTCCAGCGTCGACGTGACCATCCCTATCGCCTCTGTCACCGTTGCCAGCGAAGGCCTGCGCGAACACCTGCTGCGCGCCGCCGGCAACGAAACCAACGTGCCCGATTTCTTCGGCCCGGAACCTGCCCCCGCGCGGTTCGTGTCCACCGCCGTGCACCAGACGGGCGATCACACCGCACACATCATGGGTGACCTGACTTTCAACGGCGTCACCAACCCGGTCACCATCCAGGCCGAACTGGCCGGTATGGGCACCAACATGATGAGCCAGAAGGAAACCGTGGGTTTCCACGGCACCACCACCATCACCCGTTCGGAATGGAACCTGGGCTGGGGCATCCCCTTCGGCCTGGGCGACGAGGTGGAACTCGACATCACGGTGGCCTTCGAAAAGGACTGATCCACCACCAAAAGACCGCCAATGCAAAAGGGGGTGCGCGGCCTGCAGGGGCGGCGCACCCCCATTTGTTTCTGGACCTGTTACCCAATCGTCCCTACATGGGTTCGCATGACGCAGGCCTACAGCCTATTCCTGCTTCGACTTACACGCCCTTAGGCGTGCATTTGTCCTGCGCGAAGCAGGGCTTCGCCTAAGGGCCGATCCACCACAGGTTGATAAATTCGCAAGCGGCGTTACCCGCGTGCGTCAAAGTCGAAGAGAGCTGCTTAGCAATGCCCATGTTGTCCGATCCCTCGGTCAAGTACCGTCCCTTCCCGCAAGTAAACTTGCCTGACCGGCAATGGCCCTCGCGCACGATTGCCGCCCCGCCCCGCTGGCTTTCCACCGACCTGCGCGACGGCAACCAGTCGATCATCGATCCGATGGACCGCGCCAAGAAGACGCGCTTCTTCGACCTGCTGGTGGAAGTGGGCGTGAAGGAGATCGAAGTCGGCTTTCCCGCTGCCGGGCAGACCGAGTTCGACTTCATCTCGTGGCTGGTGCAGTCCGAACGCGTGCCCGAAGACGTGGTGGTGCAAGTGCTCACCCAGTCGCGCGAGGACCTTATCAAGCGCAGCTTCGAAAGCCTCGAAGGCGCACATTCGGCCATCGTCCACCTCTACAACGCCGTCAGCCCCGCCTGGCGCGACATCGTCTTCCGCATGAGCAAGGACGAAGTGAAGCAGGTCGCCGTGAAAGGCGCTCAGTTGCTGGTGGACGAGGCGGCGAAGCGCCCGAACACAAAGTGGCAGTTCGAATACTCGCCGGAAACTTTCTCTACCGCGGAACTGGATTTCAGCCTGGAGGTTTGCGAGGCGGTGATGAATGTCGTCGGCCCGACGAAGGACTGGCCGATCATCCTCAACCTGCCCGCCACGGTAGAGGCAGCCACGCCCAACATCTACGCCGACCAGATCGAGTATTTCTGTCGCAACCTGCCCAACCGGGAAGCTGCGGTGATCTCGCTCCACACCCATAACGACCGCGGCACCGGCGTCGCTGCCGCCGAACTGGGCCTGATGGCCGGCGCCGACCGCGTCGAAGGCTGCCTGTTCGGCAATGGCGAGCGCACCGGCAACTGCTGCCTGGTGACCGTGGCGCTGAACATGTACACCCAAGGCGTCGATCCCGGCCTCGACTTTTCCGATATCGACAAGGTGATCGAGACGGTGGAGTACTGCAACGAACTGCCCGTCCACCAGCGCCACCCCTATGGCGGCGAACTGGTGTTCACGGCCTTCTCCGGCAGCCACCAGGATGCCATCAAGAAAGGCTTCGAGGCGCACGAGCAGCAGAACGACCAGCAGTGGCGCGTGCCCTACCTGCCGATCGATCCGGCAGACCTTGGCCGCGATTACGAAGCGGTGATCCGCGTCAACTCGCAGTCCGGCAAGGGCGGCTTTGCCTGGGTGTTGCAGCAGACGCAGGGGCTGAAACTGCCCAAGAAGCTGCAAGCGCACTTTTCCAAGCACGTGCAGTTCATGGCTGACGATACCGGGCGCGAACTCAACGCCGACGACATCTGGGAATGCTTCAGGCAGACCTATTACGTCAAGGTGGAGAACCGGCAGTTCACGCTGGTCGACTATGACGAGAGCCGCACCGCGGACGGCGACCGCGTGTTCACCGGCACGATCCTGGTCGATGGCGAGGAACAGCGGGTTTCGGGTCGCGGCAAGGGCCTGATTTCCAGCGTGCTGGCCACCATTCGCGATGCCTATGGCCTCGATCTTGAAGTGGTCGACTATTCCGAGCACGCGCTGGGCACCGGCGTGGATGCACGTGCGGCCGCCTATATCGAATGGGCCTTGCCCGACGGCCGCAGCGGCTGGGGCGTGGGCATCGACGAGGACGTGGCCACCGCCAGCGTGCGCGCGATCATCTCTGCCGCCAACGGCGCTTCGCACGGGCCGGGAACGCAGCGGTTCTGAGCAGCGATAGGTAGCAATCCGGGGGGCAGCGCTTCCCGGATACTGACAGGTGCAGGGCTAGCTGGAAGCTTCACGCTTCCTGCCGGACACAGCCATGCCCGAAACAGTCCTGATCCTTGTCGTGCTGGCCGCAGCCGCGGCGCTGGCCGTTGCCTGGCTGCGGCTGCGCAGGGCCCGTGCGGAAACCGCCGCGCTAAAGGATCGCGAGGTCGAACTTTGCGCGGCGCTGGAACGCGCCGAGCAGGCCGGCACAGCCAAGTCCACCTTCCTTGCCAACATGAGCCACGAGATCCGCACCCCGCTTAACGGGGTGATCGGCTTCACCGAACTGCTGCTGGAAAGCGACCTCGACGATGAACAGTTCGGCAACGTGCAGCTGATTGCCGACGCCGGCCACGCGATGATGCGCCTGGTGAACGACATTCTCGACGTCGCCCGGATCGAGGCTGGGCAGCTGCGCCTGATGGAGGAACCGACCGACCTGCGCGAAAAACTGCGCCAATGCGCCAAGCTGCACGAGCCTATGGCGCGGCGGAAGGGGCTGGCAGTATCGACCTTCGTCGACGATGCCGTGCCCGAAACCGTGATCGTCGATCGCCTGCGCCTGCGCCAGGTGATCCTGAACCTGATCGGCAATGCCGTGAAGTTCACCGAGGAAGGCGGTATCGACGTGGAAGCGCGCGTGGAAAACACCACGCAAGGGCCGGTGCTGCTGATTTCCGTGATCGACACCGGCATCGGCATTTCCGAAGAGGGGCTGGAGACGATCTTCACCCCCTTCTCGCAAGGCGACGAGCCGCTGGCGCGCCACTATGGCGGCACCGGGCTGGGCCTTGCCATTTCCAGCCAGTTGGTAGGCGTGACGAACGGGCGGATCACAGTGCATTCCAAGCGCGGTATCGGCACCAACTTCACCTTGCGCCTGCCGCTGGTGGAAGGCGCAAGCGCCAAGTCCCCTACCGCATCCGCACCCCCGCGCCGCGGCCGTGTTGACACCACGGAGCTGCCCGCCGCGCACGTGCTGATTGCGGAGGACAACCGGATCAACCAGCAACTGGTGCTGGCGATGACGCAATCGCTGGGGATCGATGCCCGCCTGGCCAACAACGGCGAGGAAGCCGTGCGCGCGGTGGTGGAGGCAAGAGAAGCCGGCAGGCCGTTCGACGTGGTACTGATGGACATGCAGATGCCCGGCGTGGACGGACTGGAAGCCACACGCCGCTTGCGCGACCTGGGCTTTACCGCCAGCGATTTGCCGATCATCGCCTTGACCGCAAACTGCTACCCCGAAGACGTGGAGGCATGCTCTGCGGCGGGCATGCAGTCGCATATCGGCAAGCCTGTCACTACGGTGGCTCTGGCGCGCGAGCTGGCCCGCTGGCTTGGCCCTGCCGGCACCTCCGCGGCGGGCGAAGCGTCGTCTCGTGGCAACCTCGAAGCGCGTTATCTCCAGCGCAAGGAGCACATCCTCGACCTGCTGCGCCGATCGCTGCACGAGGCGCCGGACAAGACCGACTGGGCCGGGATTGCCGGAGAACTGCACAAGCTGGCCGGGGTTGCCGCCAATTTCGGTGATGCGCGGCTGGGCACGGTATCGCGTCGGCTGGAACGCTGCCTGAAGCAAGCCGGCGAACCCGATTGCTGCCAGGCTGCCTTGCTGCGCGAATGGCCGGCCTTCGAACAGGCCGCCTGACCGGCGCGGTCAGCCGTGCGGCTCGGTGTTCGCCCACAAGTCGTCGACCATCGCATCGAGCACGGTAAAGTCCTGGCCGGATCGGAACGGGTCCTTGCGATTGAGCATGAGCCTGCCCGGCCCGCCATGCAGCAAGCGGCGACGCAAGGCGCGTTGCAACAGGTCCAGCCGCAACATCGCCTCGCCATCGGCATGGCGCGGGCAGGTGCCGACGCGGCGCGACCAGTCCGCCTCGATCTGGCCCACCCGATCGGCCACCATGACGTTGTAGCTGCGATGCGGCCCGCGGTGCATCGGCAGCCCGACGTGCAAGGCGGCGGAGACACTGGCCGGCAACAGCAGGCCGTTACGGCGAAAGTCGTCGAAACCGATATGCTCGCGGCCAAGTCTGGCCAGCATGTTCGCAAGGCCGCGGGTGTTCAGCAATTGCAGCGGCAGCAGGTGATGGCGTTGCATGTCCGCCTGGTAATCGGGCTGGCCACGAACATTGACCGACCGGAACGACAGGTGCGCGCGGCGATTGCCGACGTGCAACGCGCGAGCCTTGCGCGAAAACCGACCTAGTGCGACCCCCTCCACACCTCGACAATGCCGAAGCTATCCACAGGTTCAAGTCTCAATGTCTCCCCGGAAGGTCCGGTAAAACCGTAACTTTCCGTGATTCGGCCATGCTCGACCAGCCAGTTCAGCAGGCGCAGGGCAATCTTCGAGGCCTCCGCCCGGTCCATCACCACGTCCGGCCGCATGCGCAGTTCCTGGCCGGTGAACAGCGACAGGCCCTCGCTCTCCAGTCCGCCGTCGTCTGTCGGCACCAGCGCGGTGAGGCCAAGGCCGGGGAAGGCCCCGCCTTCGATCCAGCGCATCACGCTGGTGCGGAAATAACGGGCCTCGCTGATCGCCCGCGCGGGGTGCCAGGCCACGGCCTTCACCCCTTCCAGCTGCGCCAGGTTGGCCGCGATCATCGCCAGCGTGCGCACCACCGGGAACATCGCCCCGCCCGCTGCAAGGTGGGGGCCCGGCTTGACGAGGACCGGCTGAAAGGCGTCGGTTTCGGCGCCCGGTGCAATGCCGAAGGTGTGGGCCGTGGCCGGCACCTCGATCGAAGGTTGCGGCGCCAGCCCTGTCAGGTCGAAGGTCAGGCCGTTGGCCAGCAGTTCCAGCCAGCCTTCCTCCTGACCGCCCTCTTCCGAGGTATCGAGGCTGACCGAAAACTGCCCGGTGGATGCCGCCAGCGCGCGCACGTCTGCCGCGCGCGGCCGCCGGCCGGGCGCAAAGAGCAGCGAAACTGCCGAGATAATCGTATTATCTTCAAGGCGTTCGGCGCTGGCTATCGACTATATCCCCTTCGTCCAATGCGAGAAATTTTGACGACAAAGGCCTTACACGTCGAGTCTTTGGGCTCGATAGATTGGGAAATAGTTTTTCGCTATTGTGTATATTTGATGCACAACATGGCTGTCGAGAGCCCCTTCACCACGGTTGGAGGCGGCACGGGAAGGCGCTAAACCCCTCGCATGGCGACACGATCTGCAATCCTTGGCGTTGAACGTTCACTGTCGGGCAAGGCCTGGCAATGGCGCGGCGGGAACATGCAGGTGGACGGGGATATCCACGGCCTGGGGCAGGATATCACCACCCAGCTGTTGCTTTCGCGCGGAGTCGCGCCGGATGATCTTGACCGCCATCGCCAGCCAAGCCTGCGCGAATTCCTGCCCGACCCGTCCGAATTCAACGACATGGACCGTGCGGCGCAGCGCATTGCCGAGGCGGTGCTGAGCCATGAAACGATCACCATCTACGGCGACTACGACGTGGATGGCGCCACCAGTTCGGCACTGCTGATCCGCCTGCTGCGGATGCTGGGCCACGATGCCCGGCATTACATCCCCGATCGCCTGCTGGAAGGCTATGGCCCCAGCGGGGAGGCGCTGCTGAAGATCGGCCAGGAAGGCTCCAGCCTGATCGTAACGGTCGACTGCGGGGCCATGGCGCACGAGGCGCTTGGCATGGCGCACGATGCCGGGATCGACGTGATCGTGGTAGACCACCACAAGTGCTCGCCAGAGCTGCCGCGCAGCTATGCCCTGGTCAATCCCAACCGCCTGGACGAGAACGACCTTGCCGCATCGCACGGCCACCTTGCGGCAGTGGGCGTTGCCTTCCTGCTGGCCATTGCCGTGGTACGGACCCTGCGCGAACGCGGCTATTTCGCCGACCGGGCAGAACCGAACCTGATGGCCCTGCTGGACCTCGTGGCACTGGGCACGGTGGCTGACGTGGCGGCGATCCGCGGGCTGAACCGCGCCTTCGTGGCGCAGGGTCTGAAAGTGATGGGCAAGCGCGCCAACACCGGCATGGCCGCGCTGATCGATGCCAGCCGCCTGAAGGCCGCACCCAAGTGCAGCGATTGCGGCTTTGCCCTGGGGCCGCGTATCAATGCGGGCGGGCGCGTGGGCGAAGCCACGCTGGGCGTGCGCCTGCTGACCACCGAAGACCCCGACGAGGCGCGCGCCATCGCCGAGCAGCTCTCGCAATTGAACGAGGAACGCCGAGCGATAGAGGCGGCGGTGCAGGAAGAGGCCGAAGCGCAGCTGGCCGCGCAGCACAACCGTTCGGTGGTGACGCTTGCCGGCAAAGGCTGGCACCCCGGCGTGATCGGCATCGTGGCCGGGCGCATCAAGGAAAAGACCGGCAAGCCCAGCCTGGTCGTCGCGCTGGATGCCGCCACCGGCCAGGGCAAGGGATCGGGCCGCTCCATCGCCGGAGTCGACCTTGGCGCGGCCATTATCGCAGCACGCGAGGCTGGCCTGCTGGTGGCCGGGGGTGGCCACGCCATGGCCGCAGGCCTGACCGTGGAGGCAGACAGGCTCGACGAATTTGCCGAGTGGCTGGACGAACAGCTGGCCGCGAAGGTTGCCAGGGCCAGTGCCGAACAGACCATGCTGCTCGACCTGTCCGTCGCCCCCGGCGGGCTGACGCCCGAACTGGTCGAAACGCTTGAAAGCGCTGGCCCCTACGGCGTTGGCTGGCCGGGACCACGCATTGCCGTGGGGCCGGTGCACGTGGTGAAGGCCGACGTGGTCGGCACCGATCACCTGCGCATCATTGCCGCCGGGCAGGACGGGCGCAGCCTGAAAGCCATCGCATTCCGTGCCGCTTCCAGCGACATGGGCCAGTCGATCCTCCACGGATCGAAAGGGCGGCGCCTGTGGCTGGCCGGACGTGCGAAAATCGACGACTGGGGCGCTCGCCCGGCGGCGGAACTGCACCTGGAAGATGCCGCCTGGGCCGACTGAGAAAAAACACCGCGATATTGTTGCAAACGGGCTTGACCGCGCGCGCGCCTGCCCCTAATTGCGCCGCTCCATCGCGCGTGGCCCCTTCGTCTAGCGGTTAGGACGCGGCCCTTTCACGGCTGAAACACGGGTTCGATTCCCGTAGGGGTCACCAGCGATGGACAGGCTTTCCGACATCACCGGAAAACTGCCTTGCCGAACCTTCGGCCAAGGCCCCTTCGTCTAGCGGTCAGGACGCGGCCCTTTCACGGCTGAAACACGGGTTCGATTCCCGTAGGGGTCACCAGCAGGCAGGCAAGCATGCACAGTTGCGGGGATCATTTTCCCCCGACGGTGGAAACCGTCACAAATCTCGCGCATGAGGCGTGACCATGGAAATGTCGCGCATCCCCCTGGCCGGCATCGTACTCGCCCTTGTCTGTGGCGGCGTGCTGGTGTTTTCCGGCGTTGGCGTCGGCCTGTCGCTGGCGCTGGTCGGCGTGTGGATACTGTCATTCTGGCTGGTTCCGGCTCCACCCCCGGAACCGCGGGAAAAACCGCAGGAAGCTATGCAGATCACCCGCTCGGGCATGCGCGAGCTGATCGAACATTCGGGCCTGCCGCTGCTGCTGCTGGACGGCAACCGCATCGTCATCGCCAACGCCAACGCGCGCGAGGCGATCGGCAAGCACATCATCGGCCAGGATGCCCGCGTGGCGCTGCGCCATCCGGCAGCCGTGGACCTGCTGTCGCGCAAGGGCGGCGGCAGCATTACCGTGCAGGGCCTGACCGGGCCCAAGAGCAACTGGCAGATGACCTGCCAGCAGATCGACGAACGCTATGCGCTGGTGGAGCTCATCAACCGCACGTCCGAAGCCGATGTCAGCCGCGCGCATACCGATTTCGTCGCCAACGCCAGCCACGAACTACGCACCCCGCTCGCCTCCATCATCGGTTACATGGAAACACTGGAAGACGAAGGCGAGGATATCGACCCGAAACAGGCCGCCAAGTTCTATGGCACCGTGCTGCGCGAGGCGCGGCGGCTGCAGACGCTGGTGGACGACCTGATGTCGCTCAGCCGCGTCGAGGCGGAAAAGCATGACCAGCCGCGCGAACCGCTAGAGCTTGCCCCGCTGGTGCGACAGGCCTCACGCGATGGCGCCGGGCCGGACCGGTTCGAACAGGTCCGGTTTGCCATCGAAGACGAGGGGCTGCGGGTGCGCGGCGATCATCGCCAGCTTGAACAGCTGGTGCGCAACCTGGTCGACAATGCGTTGAAATACGGTGGCGACGGCACCCCTGTCGAAGTCAGCCTGGTACCGGGCGAGCGCGACATGGCCGTACTCAAGGTGCGCGACCATGGCGAAGGCATTCCGCCCGAACACCTGCCCCACCTGACCCGGCGCTTCTATCGAACCGATCCGGGGCGCAGCCGCGCACAGGGCGGCACCGGCCTGGGGCTGGCGATCTGCAAGCACATCGTGGAACGCCACCGCGGTCGGCTGGATATCGACAGCAAGCTGGGCGACGGCACCACGGTGACCGTGCGCCTGCCGCTGGTTCAGGCCGACTAAGACCCTTCCCCATTTCCCGAGTTTTCCACAGCCCATCCCCAAGCGGGAGGTGGCTCTTCACGCCTTGTAACAAGGGGGTCACAAACAAGTCATAGCGGGCACACACTTTCGCAACAAAAGTGAAGCCCTATTGTCATGAAGAAGATTGTTACCGCAGCCATCCTGGCTGGAACCGCGCTTACTCCGGCCACCGCACTGGCCCAGGAAGCACCCTCTCTGGAAGACCAGGTTGCGGCACTTGTCGCCGAGGTTTCCCGGCTGAATCAGCGCGTTGCCGAGCTTGAAGCCGAACAGGCGCAGGCCGAAGCACAGCAGACCACCGCCGCAGTGGAACAGGCCGCAATGGCAGCGCAGGTTGCCGCCATCGAGGCCGCAATCCCCCCTGCCCCGACCGTAACTGCCGATTCGCCGGTGGAAATCGCCTGGGCCGGCGCGCCCGAAATCGAAGGTGAAGGCGGATGGTCGTTCAAGCCCTTCGGTCGCCTGAATATCGATGCGGGCTCGTTCAACGCCCCCGATTCGACCGGTCGCGACGATGGCTTCAACAGCGAGATCCGCCGCGCCCGCCTGGGCATGGAAGGCGATATCCCCGGTGGGTTCGGCTACAAGTTCGAAATCGATTTCGCCGGTAGCGATGTCGACGTTACCGACGCCATCATCACCTATGAAGACGGGCCGCTGAAGCTGACCGTCGGCCAGCACAACAACTTCCAGTCGCTGGAAGAGCTGAACAGCAGCCGCTGGTCTTCCTTCATGGAACGCGCCGCCTTCACCGATGCCTTCGGTTTCGCCCGTCGCCTGGGCGTGTCTGCCGAAGTGGACGTGACCGACGACATCATGCTGCAGGCCGGCGTCTTCACCGATAACATCGCCGACCTGCCGGGCGACCGCTGGAGCGGCGACGTGCGCGTGGTCGCCAGCCCCAAGGTGGGTGACACGCAGCTGCACCTTGGCGGCTCGCTGCACTATGCCGACATCGGCGATGGCAACACCGTGCGCTATCGCCAGCGCCCGCTGGTGCACTTTACGTCCGAACGCTTCATCAACACCGGCAACATGGCTGCCGAAAGCGAATTCGGCGCCGGTGTCGAAGCCGCCGTCATCAGCGGCCCGTTCCACGCCGTGGCCGAAGGGTTCTGGCAGAGCGCCAACGATATCGGCGTGACCATGGACAATGCCAACTTCTTCGGCGGCTATGCCGAAGTCGGCATGTTCCTGACGCCGGGTGACAGCCGCGGCTATCGCGGCGGCAAGTTCAATCGCACCCGTCCGGCCAACCCGGTGGACGAAGGCGGCATGGGCGCGCTGCAGTTCAACCTGCGGTACGACTATCTCGACCTGACCGATACCGATGCAGGCATCATCGGCGGCACGCAGAACGGCTATTTCGCGTCGCTGATCTGGGTGCCCACCGATCACACCCGCCTGACCGTGAACTACGGTCGCCTGGAATATGACGATGCCGTGTATGCGGCCGCCGGCGGGGACCGCAACTATTCCGTCGATGTCGTGGGGATGCGCGCGCAGATCGACTTCTGACCACCACCCGCATCACGCGGCGGACAAATATGACACGAGGTCACGCACCGAACGTCCTTTTGTCGCAATGCCGTCATACAGTAGACCTAGCGGTCTGCCATCTGAACCGTAATGAGGTACAACATGACCCTGAATTTCCGTAACGCCGCCTCGGCCATCGCCCTCGTCGCGCTGGCTGCCTGCAACAATACCGGTGGCGGTGAAGCCCGCGATTCGATCCATGCCGTGGGTTCGTCTACCGTCTATCCCTTCGCCACCCGCGTGGCAGAGGCGTATACCCGTAACACCGGCAACCCCTCCCCGCTGATCGAATCGACCGGCACCGGCGGCGGCATGGCGCTGTTCTGCGCCGGCGTGGGTGCCGATACGCCCGATATCGCCAACGCCTCGCGCCGCATGAAGCCCGGCGAGTTCGAGACCTGCGTCGAGAACGGGGTGGATAGCGTCACCGAAATCCAGGTCGGCATGGACGGTATCGCCTTCGCCGCTGCCAACGGCGGCATCGACTTCGACCTGACGCCGGAAATCGTCTACCGCGCGATTGCCGCCAGCCCGTATGGCGAAGAGCAGACGGCAGAGATGTGGAGCGACATCGATCCCTCGCTGCCCGAAAAGCCGATCCTCGTCTACGGCCCGCCCGCCACGTCTGGCACGCGCGATGCGCTGGTCGAACTGGTGCTGATGCCGGGCTGCGAAGCCGGTGAAGGCATGGCCGAACTGGAAGAAAGCGACGAAGACGCCTTCGAAGCGATCTGCACCGAAGTCCGCACCGACGGCGCCTATGTCGAGCAGGGCGAGCAGGACAACCTGATTGTGCAAAAGATCGAAGGCAATGCCGATGCCATCGGCGTTTTCGGCTACTCCTATCTTGAGGAAAACCTGGACCGTATCCACGGCCTGACCGTGAACGGCGTGGAGCCGACCTACGAAAACATCAGCAGCTTCAACTACATCGGCGCGCGCCCGCTGTTCATCTACGTGAAGAACGCACACCTCGACGCAATCCCCGGCCTGCGTGAATTCATCACCGAATGGTCGAATTCCTGGGGTTCCGACGGCCCGCTGACCGCGGTGGGGCTTGTGCCGAATCCCGAAGACGTTATGGCACGCAGCAACGCCGCCGCGAGCGAGTTCACGCCGCTCACGGCATCTGACCTGCAGTAGGACGTAAAACCCAAGCGACATGTCGGCCAGCACCCTGATCCTATTAGTCCTTGGACTGGGGCTGGCCGGCTGGCTGGCCGCTCGTTCGCGCGCCGCAATGTTCCGCCGCGCGAACGATGGGCGGCGCATTGCCTCGCTGCCCGTCTATCACGGCTGGTATGCCGCGCTGTGGATTGTCATTCCGACACTGCTGTTCGCCCTCTTGTGGTCGGCCATTTCCGACCAGCTGGTTATGCAGCAGGTGCTGGCCAGTCCGGCAGCGGCGGAACTGCCCTCTTTCGGTATCCAGCGGCAAACGTGGCTGGCCGAAGCCCGCGCAGTTGCCACGGGGGCCGCATCCGGCGTGTTCAACCCGGAGGCCGAAGGGCTGGTTGAACCGTTCCGCGAAGCGCTGACCCGCTACAACATCATCGGCCTGGTAGTGACCCTGCTGATTGCGCTGGCCGGCGGGGCCTGGGCCTTCCTTCGCCTGAAGCCCGATTTTCGCGCCCACACCCGGGTGGAGCGCACCGTCCTGGCGACCCTGCTGATCGCCTCGCTGGTGGCCATCCTGACCACCCTTGGCATCGTTGCCAGCCTGGTGTTCGAGACCATCCGCTTCTTCGGCATGGTCAATCCGATCGATTTCCTGTTCGGCATCCACTGGTCCCCCAACCCGATGACCGACGGATCGAACCCCGATCCTGAACGCTACGGCGCCGTGCCGCTGTTCTGGGGCACCTTCTTCATCGGCGTGGTGATCGCCATGATCGTGGCCATCCCGCTGGGCATGATGAGCGCCATTTACCTCAACCAGTATGCCGCGCCGCGCGTGCGCACCTGGCTGAAGCCCGCGCTGGAGATCCTCGCCGGCGTGCCGACGGTGGTCTATGGCTATTTCGCCGCGCTGACGATTGCCCCAGCCATTCGCGACATCGCGCTGAAGCTGGGGGTGGAGAACCCTTCCAGCGAAAGCGCACTGGCCGCCGGCCTGGTGATGGGCGTGATGATCATTCCCTTCGTCTCCTCCATGGCCGACGATTCGATTGCCGCCGTGCCGCAGGCGATGAAGGACGGATCGCTGGCGATGGGCGCAACGCAGAACGAAACGATCAAGCGCGTGCTGGTGCCTGCCGCCCTGCCCGGCATCGTCGCCGGCATCATGCTGGCAATTTCGCGCGCCATCGGCGAAACCATGATCGTGGTCATGGCCGCCAGCGCCACCGCGCGCCTTTCCGCCAACCCGCTGGAGGCAATGACCACCGTTACCTACCAGATCGTTGCCAACCTGACGGGCGAGGCGAGCATGGACTCGGCTTCCACGCTGGCCGCCTTCGCGCTGGGCTTCGTGCTGTTCCTGGTCACGCTGGTGCTCAACATCATTGCCCTGCGCATCGTGAAGAGGTTCCGCGAAGCTTATGAATGATGCAGCAGAAAACGTCGGCCCGACGCGCACTGCCGCGTTCGAAGCGCGGTTGAAGAAGCGCTACGCCGCTGAACGGCGCTTTAAGGCCATCGGTCTTGGCGCGATCCTGTTTTCCGTGGCCGTCCTGATATTCCTGCTGGTGACCATGGCGATGAATGGCATTGGCGGTTTCCAGCGTACCGAACTGCGCGTGCCAGTGGATTTCGCCGCGACCCCGGTTACGGTGATGCCGGATACCAGCGACGAACGCACCGTGGTGCAGTCTCTCGAACGGCAGGGACTACGCGACATCATCGAATTCAGCGCGACCCAGGCGCTGGGCGAGGAAGGGGCGGCGCAGGTCAACAGCGAAGCGTGGCGCCTGGTGGCGCAGCAGATCGCGGCCGACCCCGGCCTGGCGCGGGGTGAGCAGGTGTTCTGGCTGCCCACTTCCGAAGACCTTGCCACCGCCTATGCCGGAGACGGCAGTACCGATCTCCAGCCGCTGGCACAGCAGCTGGCGGCAGACGGTCTGTTGGCAGACAATTTCGATTTCGGCTTCCTCAAGCGGTCCGATGCCACCGATCCCCAGCTGGCCGGCATCTGGGGCGCCTTGAAGGGCTCCATCCTGACGATGATCGTCACCCTCTCGCTGGCTTTCCCGATCGGTGTGCTGGCGGCGCTCTATCTCGAGGAATATGCCCCCAAGAACCGCTGGACCGACCTGATCGAGGTCTCGATCAACAACCTGGCAGCCGTGCCCTCGATCATCTTCGGCCTGCTCGGCCTGGCGGTGTTCCTGTGGATCTTCCCCAGCTATCGCTCTGCCCCGCTGATCGGCGGCATGACGCTGGCGCTGATGACCATGCCGGTGATCGTGATTGCCGGGCGCAATGCCATCAAGGCGGTGCCGCCGTCGATCCGTGACGGCGCGCTGGCGGTGGGCGCCTCGCCGGTGCAGGTGGTGTTCCACCACGTGCTGCCGCTGGCCCTGCCCGGCATCCTCACCGGCACCATCATCGGCATGGCCCGTGCGCTGGGAGAGACCGCGCCGCTGCTGCTGATCGGCATGCGCGCTTTCGTGGCCAGCCCGCCGCAGGGCTTCACCGACAATGCCACGGTGCTGCCGATGCAGATTTTCCTGTGGTCCGATGAAATAGATCGCGGTTTCGTGGAGCGCACCAGCGCGGCGATTATCGTGCTATTGGTGTTCCTGCTGCTGATGAATGGCCTGGCCATTTACCTGCGCAATCGATTCGAGAAGAAATGGTGATGTCCGAAACAACCGACAGCCCGATCGCCAACCCGGTGAACAAGTCGCTCGAGAACGAGAATATCGCCCATGGCGAGCCCAAGATGCGCGCCCGCGGCGTGGATGTGTATTACGGCGACAAGAAGGCCATCGATGGTGTCGATATCGACGTCTACACCGAATACGTGACTGCCTTCATCGGCCCCTCGGGCTGCGGCAAGTCCACCTTCCTGCGGGCGCTGAACCGCATGAACGATACGATTCCCTCGGCCCGCGTGACCGGCACGATCGAGCTCGACGGGGAAGATATCTACGCCAGCGGGATGGACGTGGTGCAGTTGCGTGCGCGCGTGGGCATGGTGTTCCAGAAGCCCAATCCCTTCCCCAAGTCGATCTACGACAACATCGCCTACGGCCCCAAGATCCACGGCCTGGCCGAGAGCAAGCCGGACCTCGACGAGATCGTCGAGAAAAGCCTGCGCCGCGCCGGCCTGTGGGAAGAGGTGAAGGACCGGCTGGCCGATTCGGGCACCGCGCTTTCGGGCGGCCAGCAACAGCGCCTGTGCATCGCGCGCGCCATTGCCGTCGATCCCGAAGTGATCCTGATGGACGAGCCCTGCTCCGCGCTCGACCCCATTGCCACCGCCAAGATCGAGGAACTGATCGACGAACTGCGCGGTCGCTATGGCATCGTTATCGTCACCCACTCCATGCAGCAGGCCGCGCGCGTTTCGCAGCGCACTGCCTTTTTCCACTTGGGACACCTCGTGGAATATGGACACACTTCTGACATATTCACTAATCCTGCCGAACAACGCACACAGGATTACATCACGGGACGATACGGCTGATGGTCGAACACACAGTAAAGGCCTTTGACGAGGACATCACGCGACTGCGCGGCCTGATCGCCGAAATGGGCGGGCTGGCCGAAGTCGCTATCCAGCAAGCGCTTCAGGCGCTTGTCCAGGGTGACGAGGAACTGGCCGCAGAGGTGGTGGAGCGCGATGCCAAGCTCGACGCACTCGAAACCGAAGTCGATGCCATGGCTGTGCGCATCCTGGCCTTGCGCGCACCGATGGCCGACGACCTGCGCGAGATTGTCGCCGCGCTGAAGATCGGCGGCGTGGTGGAGCGGATCGGCGACTATGCCAAGAATATCGCCAAACGTGTTGGCCGGATCGAAGGCCGCAGCCATTTCGAACCACTTACGCTGCTGCCGGCCATGGGCGAACTGGCGGCGGAAATGGTGCATGACGTGCTGACCGCCTATGCCGCCCGCGACCCGGTGATGGCCCGCGAGGTGATCGAGCGCGACGACAAGGTCGACGCCTTCTACGACAGCATCTTCCGCAACCTCGTCAGCCACATGGTGGAAAACCCCGCCACCATCAGCAGCGCTGCACAATTGCTGTTCGTTGCCCGCAACTTGGAACGCGTGGGCGACCATGCCACCAATGTCGCGGAAATGGTGCACTACTCGGCCACCGGCACCTACCCGGACGATATCGAGCGCTAGTTTCCCCTTGCCTGGAACATTCCCGGCGGCTGCAACAAATCTGACACAGAATTGAAATATCGCAGGGCTGGCGGCATGATTGGCCGTGCCGCGATCCAAGGGGTCCATTTGTCATGTCCGCGCCCAAATTGCTGCTGGTGGAAGACGACACCGCGCTTGCCGAACTGCTGGAATACCGTTTCGAAAACGAAGGCTACGATGTGCGCGTCAGTGCCGATGGCGACGATGCGCTGGTGATGGCCGCCGAAGACACGCCAGACCTCGTCATCCTCGACTGGATGATCGAGGGTACCAGCGGCATCGAAGTGTGCCGTCGCCTGCGGCGCGACAAGGCCACCGCGCACGTACCGATCATCATGCTCACCGCGCGCGAGGCCGAGGATGATCGCGTGCGCGGGCTGGAAACCGGTGCTGACGACTATCTCACCAAGCCGTTCTCTCCGCGCGAACTGCTGGCACGGGTCTCTGCCGTGCTGCGGCGCGTGCGCCCTGCCCTTGCCGGCGAAACGATCGAGGCGGGCGACCTGAAACTGGATCCGGTTGCCCACCGGGTGGAACGGCGTGGTCGCGCGCTGCAGATCGGGCCGACCGAATACCGGCTGATCAAGTTCTTCATGGAGCACCCGCGCCGGGTCTTCTCGCGCAGCCAGCTGCTCGACGCAGTCTGGGGCACGGGCAGCGAGATCGAGGAACGCACCGTCGATGTCCACATCCGCCGCCTGCGCAAGGCAATCGCGGTAGAGAACGCTCGCGACCCGATTCGCACGGTCCGCTCTGCCGGCTATGCGCTTGAACCCGTGTGATTACCTATGGGAAAGCTCGGCAGATGGCAGCCATCGTCGATATACCCGGAAATTGGCAGTGAAGACCGGCCCCAACTGAGCTAGTATTCGTGCGACATTTGCAACGGTTCATCGCAAAGCCGCAGCACAGTGGAACCAAAATCGGGAAACGCCCTTCACATTATCAAGCGCTTCGCTTGAGCACATCGCGTGAGTTTACGACTCCTTATCAAGAAGATTATTGCTAGCACTATCGCCGCCGGGCTTGTCGCGGCTTCCACGCTGACGGCTGCTGCAGCCCTTGTTGCGCGCGATGCCGCTGTCGTTGCCGATGAAGAACGTTTCGGTGAGGAAGGTGGTGCAGGCACCATCCTCGTCGTCCTGCTGGCTGCTGCTTCTGCCGCTGGCCTCATCATCGCTATTGAAAGTGGTGAAGACGAAGACGCGCCTGTCAGCCCCTAGGCTTTCGGATACAACCGGATAACGGAAACCCTCGCCTCGGCGGGGGTTTTTGTTTGCCTCTTGTCGCGGATGGCCTGCCAGGCGCTTCAGCGGCACGCGCCGATCATCGCGCTGCGTCCCTGGTCGAAATGGAAATGATCGGCATGGGCAGCGTTGTAATCGGGTGAAAGCACGGTGCCGAAGCTTTCGCAGGCGGCATTGCGCACGGCTTTCAGGAATTGACCGGCAGGTTCGCCATTGTCCCAGTCGCTTAGCACGCTGATGCGGCGCCCGTCTGCCAGCTGGAAACCGGCAATATCGATGGCGTTGCCCGTCGCATGCTCGCTCCACGGCGCACCGGCATCGCCATACATGCGGCGACAGTTGTAGGTACCGAGCTGCTCGACCCGTTCGACGCGGGTACCGAGGATTTGTTGCGCCAGCCGCTGCACGTCGTGCTCCAGCCACAGCACCATGCCGGCAGCCACCGGACAGCTCATCTGCGGGAAGCCTGGGGCAAAGCGCATGGTATCAAGCGTCAGCCGGTCGTCGCGCAGGCAGGCGCCTTCGCCGATGGCGGGAAGCGCGGTGAAAGCCACTTCGCTGCGCGAAAGCACCGCGTGGCAACGTGCGGTATCGCCGCTCAAACGGCTAAGCTTGACCTGCGTTGCCCAGCCACGCTCTGCCCTGAGGTCGAGCGGGGCCCACGGGTCGTGCCGGGGATTTGCTGCAAGGAAGGCTCGCGCGCCAAGCACCAGCGCAGCCGCCAGCAGCAGTAGCGCGGCCAGGCGCACGGCGCGCCGCAGCGTGGAACCGGTGCGCTTCACCATCAGTGGAAATCCCGCGACTTGGGAATGATACGCACATTGCGCGGATGACCGCGGGTGTTTGGCAACTGATCGATCAGGTCGCGCGGGCGAATCGCCTTCTTCTCGCGCCGTTCCTCGCTGGTCAGGCTGGACATGGTCCGTCCGGCCGGCAGCGGGTTGTTCACATGGTCTGCCCGCGCAACCGGCGCGTTCAGCAAGTCGTCGGAGAGGCGATGCAGTTCGTGCGTCGCGTCGGTCATGTGGTGGGCGATGACGTGGATCACCTCGTCGTCATACTCCACCCGACCTCGCACCTCCATTAACCGCGATCCCATCACCACGGTGCGCTGTTTTTCCTTCAGGTCCGGCCAGACCACCAGGTTGATGACGCCGGTTTCGTCCTCCAGCGTGATGAAGCACACGCCCTTGGCGCTGCCCGGTCGCTGGCGGATCAGCACCACGCCGGCCACCTGCACCATCGATCGGAACTTGCGATTGCGCAGGTCGCAGGCCCGCACGAAGCCGCGCTCTGCCAGCATGGGGCGCAGGAAGGCCATGGGGTGGGCTTTCAGCGAAAGCCGCGTGGTCTGGTAATCGGCCACCACCTCTTCGCTCAGCGGCATTTTCGGCAGGATCGCCCGACCCCGCTCGGCGCCCTCGTCGCGCTCGTCGGCATGGGCGAACAGCGGCAGGTCTGCCCCGCCCACCAGGCTGCGAGCATCCCACAGCGCCTGCCGGCGGGACATATCCATCGAACCGAAAGCATCGGCGCTGGCCAGGCGTTCGATATGGCTGACGGGGATGCGCGCCCGGTCGCGCAGTTCGGTGACGTCGGCGAAAGGCCCGCCGTCGGACCGCGCGGAGACCAGCGCGGCGGCGACGTGTTCGGGCAGGCCGTCCACCTGCCGCAAGCCAAGGCGCATGGCCACGTGGCGGTCGAGCCGCCCTTCCTCACAATCCTCGGCCTTGCCGATCACCTCCAGCGTGCAGTCCCATTCGGAGTGGTTCACGTCCACCGGCAGCACTTCCACCCCGTGTTCGCGCGCATCGCGCACGATCTGTGCCGGGGCATAGAAGCCCATCGGCTGCGAATTGAGCAACGCGCAGGCAAAAGCGGCGGGGAAATGGCATTTCAGCCAGCTGCTGACGTAGACGAGGTGGGCAAAGCTGGCGGCGTGGCTTTCGGGGAAACCGTATTCGCCAAAGCCCTTGATCTGGTTGAAACAGCGCGCGGCAAAATCCGGGTCATAGCCGCGCGCCACCATGCGCCCGACCATCAGCTCCTCCAGCTCGTGCACCATGCCCTTGCTGCGAAAGGTGGCCATGGCCTTGCGCAGGCGATTGGCCTCCGCGCCTGTAAACTTGGCGGCATCCAGCGCGATCTTCATCGCCTGTTCCTGGAAGATCGGCACGCCCAGCGTGCGTTCCAGGATGCTGGAAAGCTCGTCCGGCGGGCCGTGCTCGGGCGCAGGCGCGGGCAGCACCACCTGTTCCGCCCCGCGACGGCGTTTCAGGTAGGGATGCACCATGTCGCCCTGGATCGGGCCGGGGCGCACGATGGCGACCTGGATCACCAGGTCATAGAACTCGCGCGGGCGCAGGCGCGGCAGCATGTTCATCTGCGCGCGGCTTTCCACCTGGAACACGCCCAGCGAATCGCCCTTGCGCAGCATCTCGTAAGTCTCGGGGTCCTCGCGCGGAACCGTTGCCAGTGTCAGCGCGCGGTCGTGGTGGTCCTCCAGCAGGTCGAGGCACTTCTTGATGCAGGTGAGCATGCCCAGCGCCAGCACATCGACTTTCAGGATGCCCAGCGTCTCGATATCGTCCTTGTCCCATTCGATGAAGCTGCGATCGGGCATGGCGCCGTTGCCGATCGGCACGGTCTGCGTCAGCGGCCCGTCGGTGAGGATGAACCCGCCGACATGCTGCGACAAATGGCGCGGCATTCCAATCATCTGCTCGGTCAGCTTGAGAACGCGCCTGAGGTGTGGATCACTGATATCCATGCCCGTTTCGGCAACATGGTTTGCGCCGATTTCCTTGCCCCACCCGCCCCAGACGGTGCGCGCCAGCGCAGAGGTGACATCTTCGGACAGGCCCATCGCCTTGCCCACTTCGCGGATCGCCATGCGCGGGCGATAGTGGATGACGGTGGCGGTCAGGCCTGCGCGGTGGCGGCCATACTTGCGATAGATGTGCTGGATCACCTCCTCGCGCCGTTCATGCTCGAAGTCGACATCGATATCGGGCGGCTCCTTGCGCTCTTCCGAGATGAAGCGGTCGAACAGAAGGGCATGTTTGGCCGGATCGACGCTGGTGATCTCCAGGCAATAGCAGACCGCCGAATTGGCCGCGCTGCCACGTCCCTGGCACAGGATCGGCGGATCCACGCTGCGGGCAAAGTCGACGATATCCTTGATGGTGAGGAAGTAGCGCGCCAGCTCCAGCTTGGCGATCAGCGCCAGTTCGCGTTCCAGCGTCGCCTTCACAGAATCGGGCACGCCGCCCGGATAACGCCGCGCTGCGCCCTCCCACGTGCAGGTCTCCAGGTGCTGCTGCGGGGTGCGGCCTTCGGGGTAGATCTCCTCCGGATATTCGTAGCGCAGTTCGTTCAGGCTGAACCGGCACGCGTCGGCCACCGTGCGCGCGGCGGTGATGGCATGCGGCCAGCGTTCGAACAGCCTGTGCATCTCTTCGGGGCTTTTCAGGTGCCTCTCGGCGTTGGCGTGGAGCAGGTGCCCTGCCCTTGCCACCGTGGTCTTGTGCCGGATTGCCGTCATCACGTCCTGCAAGGGGCGGCGATCGGGCGCATGGTAATGCACGTCGTTCGTCGCCAGCAGGCACAGGCCGTTGGCGCGGGCGAGCGCATCGAGCCGGTCGATCCGGGCAATGTCGTCTCCGCTGTAGAGATAGCTGGCGGCAAGGTGCTTCAGGCTGGGCAGTCCAGCGGAAAGGTGCGGCAACACGTCGAACAGCGTGCCTGTCGCCGCCCCCTCGCGCACGGTTCCGTCCAGCGCCACCACGTTGCTGGCCCAGCCGGGCACGGTGAAGGTCGTGCCCAGATCGTGCGGGGGAAGCAGAATCAGCTGCACCCCCTCGCTGTAATCTGCCAGCATCGACAGGCTGATCTCGCACACGCCCTTGTCCTGCCAGTCCCCATCCAGCGTCGCCATGCGTCCTGCCGAAATCAGCGTGCACAGGCGACCATAGGCGGCCCGGTCGGTCGGATAGGCGAGGAAGGCCAGCCCCTCCACCACCTCGATCCGGCAGCCGATGACAGGGCGCAGCTTCAGCGTCTTCGCCTCGGCATGCATGCGCACCACACCGGCCATGGAATTGGCATCGGCAATCCCGATCGCATCATAGCCAAGGCTGCGCGCGGTCAGCACTAGGTCCACCGCGTCGGACGCGCCGCGCAGGAAGGTGAAACAGCTCACCAGCCCCAATTCGACAAAAGACGCACGCGGCGGCACGGAAATGCTGTCGGGATCGTATTCGATCCTGCGCTTGTCAGGTGTGAGAGGAGCGTCCGGCATCAGATTGAAGGGCGATGGAAAAACACATATGTTCTATATATGTTCCAACCACTGCAGCCAAGGGATTAGCGCCGGACAATCTCATCTTAAGGATGAATCTTGGGGCGAGCTTAACCAACGCGGCCCCAGCGAGGTCATTCATAATAACAAGGGGGCATCGCCATGAAACTGTTCGCGCGCACAAAACCGGTCGCCGCTCCTGAACGACGTGCCGGCCCGCGAACGCGCGTGGATTGCCTGGCGACCCTGCTGATGCCCAGCGGCAACCGCACAGGTCGTCTATTCGACATCTCCACCACCGGCGCCCGGCTGGTGACCGAAGATCCGCCGCCCAAGGGCGTTTCCGCCATTCTCGACTGGAACCTGCACGAGGCCTATTGCCACGTCATCTGGACCAAGCCGGGAATGTGCGGTGTGGAGTTCGACCGTCCCGTGCCGGCCAGGGTCATAGAGGAACTGGCGAAGGAAGCCGGCACCGGGCCTAGGCCGGCGCCCCCCAACCCCGCCGACCGCCGTGGCGGTGACGGCAAGACGCCCCCAGCCCCGCCAACCCGCTTCGTCGGCTAGGACAAAGTCAATCTACCGTCTGGACGCACGCGCATCGGCATGACAGACAGTACCGGGCAGCCCCGCAAAGGGGCGCACCTTGGGAGATGTCATGTGAAGCGAATGCCGTTCAGCACGGCCATTGCCGACGCGCCCTTGCGTCCATACCAGATACTGGTCGCGCTATTCGGCCTTGCCATGCTGGTGATCGACGGGATCGACCTGCAATCGCTCAGCCTAGTCACCCCGGTCATCCTCGAGGAATGGGGTATCGATCGCGCGGTGTTCGGCCCGGCGCTGGCCGCCTCGCTGTTCGGCATGGGCTTCGGTTCACTGGTCGGTGGCATCATGGGCGACCGGATCGGCCGCCTGCGCACCATGTTCCTGGCCTGCCTGATCTTCGGCACCTCCACCATCCTTGCCGCCTATACCAACGACGTGTGGCAGATGTCGGCCGTGCGCGTGCTGGGCGGGCTGGGTTTCGGCGCCGCTTATCCCAACGCCCTGGCACTGGTGAGCGACTGGGTACCGGGTCGCTGGCGCGCGCATGCCGTATCGCTGTTGTCTGTCGGCATCCCGGTGGGCATTTCGATCAGCGCCGCGCTGGTGCCAGCCATGCTGCCCGACCATGGCTGGCGCGGCATCTTCATCTGGTTCGGCGTGGGTTCGATCGTGTTCGGCTTCCTCCTGCTGGCACTGGTGCGCGAAGGGCCGGACTTCCTTATGGCCAGGGGCAAGGAAGCGGCAGCAAAGCGCGCGGCCGCAAAGGTGCTGGGCAATGACGTACAGATCGACACGGCTGACGAAGCCGGCGCTACCGACGGCGATAGGCCGGCGCCCACAGAGCGCATCGGCGTCCTCCATCCCACCAACATGCGGCTGAACATCGGCATGGTGGTGAGCTTTTCCGCTGCCACCACGCTGGTCTACGGCCTGCTGAACTGGACGCCCGAATTGCTCACCACCGCCGGGTTCACGCTGGAACAGGCGCTGCGGGCCAGCTTCTGGCAGGGGATCCTCTCCATCGTCGGCGGGCTATCCGCAGGCTTCACCACGCGCCACTTCGGCTCGAAGATGGTCACCCTCGTCGGGTCTGCCGCGATACTGCTGACAGTACTGGCGCTGGCCTTCATGGTCGAAGGGCTTGGCCCGGTGCCCACGCCTGCCGAAGTGTCGGCCATCGTGCTGCTGGAGGGGCTGGCGGTGGGCCTCGTCTCCATGATGATCACGGTGTTCTACGTCATCATGGCGGAAGGCTACCCGTCCAGTTGCCGCTCTGCCGGGATCGGCTTCATCCTCACCGCCGGCCGGGTATTCTCGATCACCATGGTCTTCTTCGGCGGCGCGCTCATCAACATCGGCGGGGAGGAGACCTTCTTCTGGTACTTCGCTACCCTCGTGGTGATCGCCCTGTGCGTCTTCGCCGCCGCCTTCATCATCGATAAGCAGGTGCAACCTGCCCGTCTCAAGGAGAAACTCGCATGACCGTTATCGCCGGCCGCCGCATCAGTCCGCAGAACCTGGGCGCGGATTACAAGCGCTTCACCGTCACACCCTACGCAGGGGCCTTGGGCGCGGTGATCGAAGGGGTGGACCTGTCGCAGGACATGGACGACGAACTGATCGCGGAGATTCGCCGCGCGCTGATCGAGAACCTCGTCATCTTTTTCCGCGGGCAGGACATGACGCCCGAACAGCACCTCGCCTTCGCCAAGCGGTTCGGTACGCTGAACCAGCACGACCAGGTGAAGGGGATGGACGAGTACCCCGACATCATCGAAGTGCGGCAGGAGCCCACCGATACGCGCAATTTCGGCGGCGCATGGCACGGCGACGTGACTTACCTGCCAGAGCCGCCGCTGGGCTCCATCCTCTATGCCAAGGAAGTGCCGCCGGTGGGCGGGGACACGCTGTGGTCCAACCTCTACCTGGCTTACGAAGACCTTTCGCCCGGCTACCGCGCGATGATCGACCCGCTGACGGTGATCCACACGCCCGCGCTGATCTATGGCACCAAGTCGATGGACTGGAGCAAGGACAGCTCGGTGAAATCGGCACCCACCGAAGCCGCGCACTACGAAGTCGAACACCCGCTGGTGCGCACGCACCCGGAAAGCGGGCGCAAGCTGTTCTACGTCAGCGGCGCCTACACCCCGCGTTTCAAGGACCAGACCGAGGAAGAAAGCGGCCCCATCATCGACTACCTGATGTACCAGGCAACGCGTGAACCCTTCACCTGCCGTTGGCGCTGGCAAAAGGGCGACGTGGCCTTCTGGGACAACCGCGCCTGCCTGCACTACGCGCTGAATGACTATCACGGCCACCTGCGGGTGATGCACCGCGTGACGATCAATGGGGAGCGGCCTGTGGCTTGAGAGGCGGCTTGCCCTGACCGGCCTCCCGCGCGATCAGGAAAGCTACATGGCACGGCGTCGCATCATCATTGTCGGAGGCGGGTTCGGCGGCGCATCGGCGGCAGTGCAACTGGCGCGCAAGATTGCCGAACCGCTGGCCATCACGATTGTCGAGCCATCGCATCAGATCGGGCCAGGCCTCGCCTATTCCACCGACGACCCGACCTTTCGGCTCAATGCAATTTCCGGCCCGCATTCGATCGACGTTGCCGATCCTGGCCATTTCACCCGCTGGTGCGCGGCGAAAGGACTGGCGCAGAGCGACCCGGAAGCGCGGATTGCGAACGGCGAACTGTTCGTGCGTCGGCGCGACTTCCGCGACTACCTGGTGGAGACCGTCCGCGCGCATTTGTCACAAGAAAACGGCTCGACGATCACCCATGTCAGGGATCGGGCCAGCGATATTTCAGTCGATGAGCAAGGTGTGGCGGTGTCGCTCGAGGGCGGCAGGCGGATTGCCGCAGACATGGCGTTTCTTGCCGTCGGCAACCCGCCGCTGCGTCAGCCCGCCTGGGCAAGCGGAGCCGCTGCCGGGCACCCCGGACTGTTTGCGGAGCCGCTGCGGACGAGCTTCGACTCGGTCGAGCGCGATGCGAAAGTGCTGGTCGTCGGTGCAGGCCTGACTGCCCTCGACATCGTCGCCAGCCTGCTGGCGCGCGGCCATCGCGGATCGATTACGGCCATTTCACGCCGGGGCCTGCGCCCGGAACCGCAAGCCCCGCGCGTGCTCGCACCTCCGGCAGATCCACCCCAACCCCCGGTCATTCCGCTGGACCTGCTGGAAGGCGAATTGCCCGCTTATGCCACTGGTGAACCGCTGTCTGCCCTGGACCTCTTTCGCGGTATGAGGCGACACGCTGCCGAAACGGATGCGACAGAGCTTGGCTGGCAGGCCGCTTTCGATGCCGTTACGCTGCCGCTGTCGCGGATCTGGCCGAACTTGCCGCTGCCCGAGAAGCAGCGCGCGCTGCGACACCTGCGTGCCTATTACGATGCCCACCGCTTTCGCACGCCGCCGATGACCGATGCGATGGTGCGAGCGCGGGAGGCCACAGGCCAGGTGATTTTTCGAAAAGCGAGCATCGAAAGGCTGGACGTCGATGACCAGAGGCGGCTGGTCGCATGGCTGCAAACGCCGGACACAGGGCACACGCGGGAGGCTTTCGATGCCGTCATCAACTGCACCGGTTTCGACAATGGCCGGGCATTGCAGGGCAACAGCCTGCTCGCCCGCCTGCAGCGCCGCGGAATGATTGCGCCCCATCCCACGGGCCTTGGCATCGAAGTCGATATGCAGAACAGGATTATCACCGCGAGTGGCGAGAGCATCGCGCAAATCCGCGCAATCGGCCCGATGACCGCCGGCGTTTTCGGAGACCCGCTGGGCGTCTTCTTCATATCCGCCCAGGTGCACCGCCTGATACCCGGCCTGGCAGAGCAATTCGGGCTTACACTGACAAGCCGGAACTGCTGACGTCGCAAGAAAGGGGCCTCACCCAAACAACCCTTGCAAATACCAGTCGGGCATCCCCCCGCGCCCGTCGGTGGGCAGGCCATTGCGATAGATCCAGTAGCGGCGGCCTGTCTCGTCCTCCACGCGGTAATAGTCGCGCAGGCGCGCCGTGCCGCGTTCGCGCCACCATTCGGGTGCGATCCGTTCGGGGCCTTCCACGCGGGCGACTTCGCACACCTGCCCACGCCAGCTGAAGCGGCGGGGATAGCCCTCGGGCGCTGCGTAGAGCACGGAGATGCGCTCGGGCCGATCAAGCAATTTCAGCGGGCGCGTGTGGAAGGCGAGCTGGTGCTGTTCGGCAGGTTCGGGCTCCAGCGGCGGCTGCCAATGTTGCGCGCGTTCGGGAATGTGGCTTGCACGCGGGACAGGGCGCTGCACCGCCTGCTGCCCCAGCCGCGTGGTAAGACGGTCCATGCAGGCTGCCAGCGAAGTGCCGTGCTGCTCTGCTGCGGCCTCAAGGTCCGCTTGGTCAAGCCCCAGCGGCTGCGTCCACGCCGCGCGCAGGCGCAGCATTTCAATGCCGAAGCCTGCGTCAACATCGTCCAGCCGTTCCGCGAACAGGCGGATCATGTGTGCCGGATCGCGCGTGGCGGCGGCCAGTTCCAGTTCGCGCACCAGCACTTCGCCGTCCACCCGCCACAGGCCGAGTTGCAGGCGGCGCGCACCCTCCCCCTTGGCCTCCAGCGTGCGCGCCATGTCTGCGGCAAGATCTGCCACCACGGTGTCCAGCAATTGCCGATGGCGGATGGGTTCGAGCAGGCGGCGCTGCACCATCGGCGCGATGACGGGGACGACGGGCAACAACGGCTCTGGCACGCGGCCCAGCAGCTGGTCCATGCGGATCAGCGGATTGGCCGAGGACGACTTGCGGTTGCGGAAGCGGCGTTGCAGCGCATCGCGCCCGCTGCCTTTTCGGTCGCGCCCCTCCTCTATCCCCGCAAGGTCGCCAAGGCGCTTCAGCCCAAGGCGGCGTAGCACCAGCAACACGTCGGTATCGAGCCGCAGCGCGGCCACCGGCAAGTCGGCAAGGCGCGCGGGCATGTCGTCGTCCGGCGCAAGAATGGCACCAGAGGCGGCATAGTGCGCCAGCGCCCAGGCTGCGCCTGCCGTGGGGGCAATGGCGCTGCGCACTTTCAGCCCGCGCGCGCTGCACCGCGCCTCCACGTCGGCCAGCAGGCGGCGCTCGCCGCCGAACAGGTGGGCGACGGCGGTCACGTCCACCAGCACGCCATCGGGCGGGTCGATCGCACTCCACGGGCCCCAGCGCTGCGCCCACAGGGCAAGCCGTTCGAGGAAGGCAAGATCGCCCGCCGGATCGCTGGGGCGCACCTCCAGCGACGGGCACAGGGTGCGGGCATCGGCCAGCATCATGCCATTTGCAGCGCCTGCCTCTCGCGCGGCATGGTTAGCCGCATCAATGCGCGGGCCATGCGCGGTCTCTGCAATCAGCGCCAGCGGGGCGGCGTCCGGCCCTTCCCCGCGCCGGCAATTTTCAGCGTGCCGCCAGCGATCGAGCGCCAGGTCCGCGCACCAGATCGCCATGATCCGGCGCGGTGGTTGCTTGCACTCGTTCGGCGGCGAGGCCTTGTGGCTCATCGCGCAAAATCCATTCTCCGGGCGGGTGGGATCGGGCGCGGAACAGCTCGGCACGCCATGCCGGGCGACCGGGCGCGGCAATGTTCCAGCGCGGCGAGGAACTTGGCGCACTTGCCAGCCGCCAGCGCATGCGGGCGGAGCTGAGATCGGCCTCGGCATCCAGCCTTACCAACAGCAGCGGCACGCCGTGTTTCTCCGCTGTCAGCGTCAGGCGGCGCGAGGCGGTGAAATCCAGCGCGCGCGGATTGCCTGCCACTTCGCCCACCACGGCGGCCAGGTCGCGGCAGCGCAGCCCCTCCTCCATGGCGAACAGCGCATCCTCCGGTGTCTTCGCGGCGACATGGATCAGGCGGTGGCGCAATCCCTCCGGCAGGCCGGCACGGTAAGGCCGCCCGCCCAGCTTGATGGCGCGGGCATCCTGCACCCACAGCAGGCTGCGTTCCTCCGGCATCGTGCTTTCGTCATTCGCTGCCCGCAGCGCATCCTGCAGGAAGGCAAGCGCCGCACCTGCCCCGCAGCCCTGCGCGGCGGGGGCGAATATCTCGCTGTGCAGCGGCAGCGGCGCGCCCGGCTGCCAGCGCGGGTTGCGGGCAGCGTGCAGGGCCAGCTGCGATGCCTTGGGCAATGTGCTGGTGTCCATGACGATTCGACTCCTGTGTTCTTCTTATGTTCCAATTCCGGCTTGCAGACAAGATCGGAACTTCTGCCCTCCCCGTCCCGTTGGTTGGACAAAGGAGATTGAAATGACCTCGACACACGACCTGAAGCAGAAATTCTGGAAATCGCTGGCCGACAGCCCGTTCATCTTCCTTGAACCTGATGCAGATCCCGCCGCCGCCGTACCGATGACGGCGCAGCTGGACGAAGACGCCGACAGCGCGATCTGGTTCTTTACCACTCGCGATCACGCCCTCGCCAAGGGTGGCCCTGTCACGGCGACTTTCGCCGGCAAGGGACACGACATGTTCGCCCGCTTTTCCGGCACCCTGCGCAAGGAAACCAGCAAGGAACGGTTCGAGAAGCAATGGAGCCACGTGGTCGGATCGTGGTTTCCCGGTGGCAAGGAAGATCCAAACCTGATCATGCTGCGGATGGACCTTGGCCAGGCGGAAATCTGGAACGCCGACCTAGGCTTCGTGGACACCACGAAAATGCTGCTGGGCTTCGACGTGCGCGAGGAGGCGCGCGAAAAGCACGCCGAAACCGTGCTGTAACTTGCCTGCAACGGATACGAAAAGGCCCGCCACTCGATCTGGAGTGGCGGGCCTTTTCATGCGTGGGATCAGGCCAGCAGGTCCGGGAAGATGCCCACCACCATGATGGCCAGCAGCGCCACCGGACACAGGAACCGCACCAGGAACAGCCAGGTCAGGTGCAGCAGGCCGCCGATGCCGTTCTCCATGTCGATAAGCTTGCGATCGGCTACCCAGCCGACGAAGATCGCGGTCAGGATGGCGCCGATCGGCATGAAGAACTTGGCTGTCAGCCCGTCCAGCACATCGAAGAAGCCCTGCCCTTCGAAGATCGGAATGAAATTCAGCGGATGCCAGTCGGCCAGCGTGTTGGTCGACATGGCCGCCAGCGCACCCAGCACCATGGCTCCGGATGCGACCAGGATGGCACTGAGCGGGCGCACGATGCGGAAGCGGTCGATCACCCACGCAGTCGGCACCTCCAGCAGCGCCACCGAACTGGTGAGCGCGGCAAAACCGACCATGATGAAGAACGCCAGCCCGATCAGCGCGCCTCCGGGCATTTCCTGGAAAGCGTGCGGCAGCGATTCGAACAGCAGGCCCGGCCCGGCCCCGGCAGCGAGGCCCGCGGAGAACACGATGGGGAAAATGCACAGGCCGGCCAGCAGAGCGACGGCGGTATCGGCGCTGGCGATGATCGCAGAAGTACTCGCCAGGTTCACATTGCGCCCGACATAGGAGCCATAGGTCACCATCCCCGCCACGCCCAGCGACAGCGAGAAGAAGGCCTGCCCCACGGCGGCCAGCATAACCTCGCCGGTCAGCTTCTCGGGCTCGAACGTGAACAGGTAGGACATCGTCTGCGTGAAGGCGCCGCCGAACATGCCATAGATGGTGATCGCCACCAGCAGGATGAAGAAGGCCGGCATCAGCCACTTGGCGACAATCTCGATCCCGCCGGACACGCCGCGCGCGACGAAGAACAGGGTGATGCCCAAAAACAGCGCGTCCAGCCCCACGGTCCATGCCGCGCTGCCGATCATTTCCGGGAACAACCCTTCGATATGCTCCGCCGATTGTCCGGCGAAAGCCCCGCCGGAAAGCCCGCTCTGGAATATGTCAGCGAAGAACACGCCAACGTAGTAGAGTACCCAGCCCCCCACGACGCAGTAGAAGCTGAGGATGAGGAAGGCGGAAAGCACGCCCACGCTGGCGAGAATGTCCCAGTGCGAGCTGGCGCGCGAGGCGCTGGCGACGCGGCGCACGCTTTCCGGCGCGGATGCCTGGCCGTGGCGACCGATCAGCGTTTCGGATAGCAGCACCGGCAGGCCGATCAGGATCACGCAGCCGATGTAGAACAGCACGAAGGCACCGCCACCGTTGGCACCTGCCTCTGCCGGGAACCGCCAGAGGTTGCCCAGCCCCACGGCAGAGCCGATGGCTGCAAGGATGAAAGCGCTTCGTGACGACCAGTGGTCTCTGGTCGATCCCGATTGCGTAAGTGCCATTAAACTATCCTCCCGGCCCGAAGTCGTGGCGTCATGCAATGAAATTGCGCCCGCGTCGAGGGGGTCCTTCGTTGCGTCCCCGCCCGATACGTTGCAATGCCCTTTGCCAAGGCGCTATTCGGAACCCATGACCCGTATGATTCTGGCCTTTCTGGCATTCCTGGCCGCCACGGCACAACCGGCCACAGCTCAACCATCCGGCGGCGAATGCACCAGCGGGTCCGGTGAGAAGGGCGTAGCGCTGCTGATCGGGGTATCGGCCTACTACGGCACGCCGGGAGCCGGTGGCGGAGTGGATGCCGAGGGCTGGTCTCCGTTGCCCAACGCCGCGCGCGACATTGCCCTGGTGTGCAGATCGCTGGCGCAGGCGGGCTATGCCATGCAGGTGGTGCAGGACCCGGACTGGGCGACGCTGGACAGCGCCATCGCCGATTTCCACCTGGCCGCCAGCCAGGCGCCGTCAGCGCTGGTCTATTTTGCCGGTCACGGTTTCCAGTTCCAGGGAATGCAGTACCTCGTCCCTGCCGATGCGCCTGCGATTTCCGCGGCCGATGCGATGCGCAGCCATTTCATGCCGATCGACCGGCTGCTGGACGCAGCATCTGCCGCCGAGCAATTTTCGTTGTTCCTGATGGATGCCTGCCGCACCAGTTTCCCGCACGTGCATATCGTGGAGGAGGAGGCGGGTGATAGCCAGGCCGCGGCGCAGACCATCGGCCTGTTCGACGTGCCGGGCGGAGCGGTGATCTTTTCCACCGCTGCCGGACGCCCCGCCTATGACGACGCCCCGGTCGGCTCGAGCGAAAGCCCCTTTGCCGCAGCGGTGGCCCGCAACCTGGCGGTGCCAGGCCTACGACTGATGGATTTCTACACCAACCTGCACCTCGACGTGGTGGAGATGACAGAGGAAATGCAGCCCGCCGGGCCGCAGCATCCCGCGCTCTACAGCACGCGACCCGCCAACTTTTACCTGGTCGAGGCGCTGGACGAAGCGACCCTGGCGCAGCAGGCCGAAAACGCCGGGACCGCGCCCGAGTTGGCCTTCCCACCGATGGCCGAGATCGCCGTTACCGACGGTCGCATCCTGGTGGGGCAGGTGCTGGGAGATATCTCGCTGGCCAATATCCTAGCCGCCGCCGATGCCGGAGACAGCACCGCGCAATATGTCGCGGGCCTCGCCTACCAGCACGGCGTGGGCGTGGAGGAAGACGCGGAAGCAGCCATCGCCTGGTTCGAAATGTCTGCCGCGCAAGGCAATGCCGCCGGCCAGACCTCGCTCGCCTACATGCTGACTTCAGAGGAATTCGCCGATCGCCCGCGCGCCCTTGCCCTGTTTCGCGCCGCCTCGGAACAGGGATATGCCAAGGCGAAATCGCAGCTTGGCTATTACCTGCTGAGCGGAGAGCTTGGCGAAGAGGACCGGGAAGAGGCGGTGGCGCTGTTCCGCGAGGCATCGCAAGCGGGCCACGTCTTTGCCACCTATGCGCTGGGCCAGTACGGCGAAGGCGAGCGCGCCAGTGCCGAGGCGCGCCTTGAAGAACTGGCTGCCGCAGGCGAACCCGAAGGCGACAACTGGCTGTGCGAAATGCGCTATATCGACCTTGATTTTGCACGCATGGCAGCCCCTTGCGAACGCGCCGCACTGGCTGGCTATGCCGCACCGCGCGCGATCTGGGCGGGCATGCTGGCCCGCGGTGACGGGGTGGAGCGCGACAGCGAACAGGCGCAATACTGGGCGCGGCTTGCCCTCACCCAGCTCGACCCGGCACGCAGGCAGGCGCTGCATGATTACACGCAGGGCCTGATCCGCTAAGGCCCCTTGCAGCACCCAGCGCACAGCACCAGCTTACAAAGGCACGCCATGTCCACGACCTACAAGCTCGATACGTCCACCAGCCGCGCCAATCCCACGCCGCAGCCGATGCGGCGGCTGACCGTGCCGAAGATACGCGAACGCAAGGTGGACGGGGTGACCGCAGAACCGCTGGTGATGCTGACCGCCTATACCGCGCGGCAGGCCCAGTTGCTTGATCCGCATTGCGACCTGCTGCTGGTGGGCGATTCGCTGGGCCAGGTGATCTACGGGCTGCCCTCCACCATCCCCGTCACCATGGAAATGATGGCCAACCACGCCGCTGCCGTGGTGCGCGGCAGCTATCACGCGGTGGTGGTGGTGGACATGCCCTTCGGCGCTTACGAGGCCTCTCCCGAAGATGCCTTCGACAGCGCCGCACGCCTGCTGAAGGAAAGCGGCGCTGCGGCGGTAAAGCTGGAAGGCGGCGAAGCCATGGCGGAGACGGTGGAATTCCTGGTCAAGCGCGGCATCCCGGTGATGGGCCATGTCGGCCTGACCCCGCAGGCGGTGAACGTGCTGGGCGGATACGCCGCACGCGGTCGCAGCGATGCGGAGGCAGAGAAGATCGTCGGCGATGCACGGGCGCTGGAACAGGCCGGGGCCTTTGCCATCGTGGTGGAAGGCGTGCTTGAACCCATCGCCATCGCAGTGACCGAAGCGGTTTCCTGCCCCACCATCGGCATCGGCGCCTCCGCCAGGTGCGACGGGCAGGTGCTGGTGACGGACGACATGCTGGGCATGTTCGAACGCGTGCCGCGCTTCGTGAAACGCTACGAGGACCTGGCCACCACCATTTCCGAAACCGCCGCCAAGTATGCCGAGGAAGTGCGAGCCCGCAGCTTCCCCGGACCTGACCAGCTCTACCAGCCGAAATAATTTCCGGACCCTGCGCGCGCGCCGCGCGTTGCCATTCCGTCTCCCTCCAGCAAGGATCAACCCCGCGCATGGCGACCCTGCTTCGCTACTACAAGTTTTCCCTCGCCTTCACCGCAGTCTGCTTTGGCCTTGGCCTGTGGTACGGCATCGCCAGCACCGGCACGCTGTCGGGAGTGCTGGAAATCCTGTGGATCATCCTGATCCTCTCGATCCTCGAGGTTTCGCTCAGCTTCGATAACGCGGTCGTCAATGCCTCTATCCTGAAGGAGATGGACGAGAAGTGGCAGCAGCGCTTCCTTGTCTGGGGTATCGCCATCGCCGTCTTCGGCACGCGCATCATCTTCCCGCTGGCGATCGTGGCGATTGCCGCAGGGATCGGGCCTTTGCAGGCGATCGACCTGTCGCTCAACGATCCCGCGCGGTACGAACAAATCGTCTCCGGCGCGCATGTCGCCATTGCCGGGTTCGGCGGCGCCTTCCTTGCCATGGTCGGCCTGCGGTTCTTCTTCGATGCGGACAAGGACGTGCACTGGATCGCCATGGTGGAGCGCAATCTGTCGAAGGTCGCGGTGCTCCCGGCGATCGAAATCGGCGTGCTGCTGCTGGTGCTTTGGCTGATCTCCCTGCAATTACCCGGAGAAGAGGCGCTGACGTTCCTGACCGCAGGCGTGCTGGGCCTTGTCACCTACATTGCCGTCGATGCGCTGGGTGAATATCTCAACCTGCGCGAGGAAACCCGCAAGAATGCCTCCGGCGAAGTCATGCGCTCGGGCCTTGGCGGTTTTCTCTACCTCGAAGTGCTCGATGCCTCGTTCAGTTTCGACGGAGTGATCGGCGCCTTTGCCCTGTCGAACAACATGGTCATCATCGCGCTGGGCCTGTCCATCGGCGCCATGTTCGTGCGTTCGATGACGATCCACCTGGTGCGCAAGGGAACACTGTCGGAATATCGTTTCCTGGAAAACGGCGCATTCTGGGCGATCATCGTGCTTGGCGGCATCATGCTGACATCGGCCGTGCTGCACATTCCGGAGACCATTACCGGCCTGATCGGCGGCGGCCTGATCGGCATATCGTTCTGGTGGTCCGTGCGCCACAACCGGCGCGAGGCAGCGAAAGTGAAGCAGGCGCTTACGCCCGACTGAGCCGCGCTGCGACCGGGGCGGAGATGACCATCTGCAAGAGGTGGTAGACCAGCACCGGCAGCAGCACGAGACCAGCCACTTCCGGCGCGAACAGCACGCTTGCCAGCGGGGCGCCCATGGCAATGCTTTTCTGCGCTCCGGCGAACAGGAATGAGATACGGTCGGCAATGTCGAGGCGCAGCAGGCCACCCAGCCACCAGGCGCCAAAGAAGCCGAAAGCGAGCATGAAGCCCACGAGGCTCAGCAGCACGCCCCATTCGGGGAGCGAGATCAGGGTCCACAGCCCCTGCTCCACCGCCCCCGAGAAGGCCACGTAGACCGCGGTGGAGATCACCAACCGGTCCATCCAGCCGAACAGCTTGCGCCGCTCTGCCACGAGTGGCCCCAGCCAGCCTTGCAACAGCTGGCCCAGCACGAAGGGCAGCAGCAGGATCAGCGCGATCCGCTCCAGCCCGCCCAGATCGATGTCCGGCATGTCGCTGCTCGCCAGCACGCCGATCAGCGGAGCGGTGATGAACACGCCGAGGATGTTGAGCACCGCCGCGCCCACGACCGACAGCGATATGTTGCCTCCGGCGATGGAGCTGTAGGCCGTGGCTGACTGGACGGTAGAGGGAAGAACGCCAAGGAAGATGAAACCCAGCGCCACGCTGGCAGGCAATTGCGTGGCGGCAAGGCCGCTGGCGGTGAGCGAGGCAAAGGCCATGCCGCCGAACACGAACAGGACCAGCGGCAGCAGGTAACGAAGGTTGCGCACGCCGTGCAGCACCTGCTGGCGCGGCAGGCGCAGGCCGTTGAGCAGGAACAGCAGGAACACGCCGGAATCGGAGACCAGCCGCGCAATGGCCCGGCCCTCGCCCGTCACCGGCAGCAGGCTGGCGAGCAGGATCGCCAGCAGCAGCATCCGCACCAGCGGATCGAACAAGGCCCCCATGCGCGCGACCATCGCGCGACGCTGTGCCTACAGCGGGTCAGGTCTGCAAGTCGTATTGCTTGATGAGGTCGTACAGCGTCGGGCGGCTGATCCCCAGCATCTTGGCCGTGCTGGAAATATTGCCCTCGCTGCGCGCCAGGGCGTGGCGGATCATCTTGCGGTCCGACTGCTCGCGCGCGCTCTTCAGGTTGAGCACCTGCGCGTCCTCCTCCTCGGCATTGCCAAGGTCGAGGTCGTCGGCATGCACCAGCTTGCCATCGGCCATGATGACGGCGCGCTTCACCCGGTTTTCCAGCTCGCGCACGTTGCCGGGCCAGCCCCAGCCGTCGATGGCGGCCAGCGCATCGGGCGCAAAGCCGGTGACGGCAGGATTCATTTCCGCAGCAAAGCGTTTCAGGAACACCTTGGCCAGCAGCGTGGCATCGCCCGGACGTTCTGCCAGCGCAGGGATCTTCACCACCACTTCGGCCAGGCGATAGAACAGGTCTTCGCGGAAGCGTCCGTCGGCGATCATGCCTTCCAGGTCCTGGTGCGTGGCGCACACGATGCGGGTGTCGACCGGAATGGACTTGCGCCCGCCGATGCGTTCGATCGTACGTTCCTGCAGGAAGCGCAGCAGCTTCACCTGCAAGGGCAGCGGGATGTCGCCCACCTCGTCAAGGAACAGCGTACCGCCGTCGGCCAGTTCGATCTTGCCCTCGGTGGTCTTCACCGCACCGGTAAAGGCGCCCTTCTCGTGCCCGAACAGCTCGCTTTCCAGCAGGTTTTCGGGGATCGCGGCGCAGTTGATGGCGATGAAGTTGCCCTGCTTGCGGTCGCTGGCGTCGTGCAGGCCGCGTGCCAGCAGTTCCTTGCCGGTGCCACTGGCGCCCAGCAGCATGACAGAGACATTGGTGTTGGCCACGCGCTCGATCGTGCGGGCGACCTTCACCATTTCCGGGGCGGAGGTAATGAGGCCACCCAGCACGGTGTTGCCCTCGCCAGCCTTGGCGGCGAGGCGGCGGTTCTCTTCCTCGATGCGGTGCAGGTTCAGCGCACGGCGCACGATCAGGCCCAGCTGGTCGATATCGACCGGCTTCTGGTAGAAATCGTAGGCTCCGCGTTCGATGGCATTGAGCGCGGATTCACGCGCGCCGTGGCCGGAGGCGACGATTACCTTGGTATCGGGCTTCAGCGCCATGATCGCATCGAGCACGGCAAACCCTTCGCTTGTCCCGTCGGGATCGGGCGGCAGGCCAAGGTCCAGCGTCACCACCGGCGGTTCTTCGGCGCGCAGCGCGGCAATCGCGCTTTCGCGATCGCCCGCGATGATGACTTCGAAGTCCTCGTATGCCCATTTCAGCTGCGCCTGCAGGCCGGCATCGTCTTCGACAATCAGCAGCTTTGGCAGCAGCTTGGATTTGGTGTCAGCCATTATGCAACCTCGTTGGCCTGTTCTTGTTGGTTCATGGTTTCGATCAGCTCTGCCGTGGTGTTCAGCGGCAGGCGGATGATGAAGCGGGTGCCCAGCCCTTCACGCGATTCCACTTCCAGCTGGCCGCCCATGCCGCGCACCAGTTCGCGTGCCTCGAAGGCACCGATGCCGAAGCCGCCGGGCTTGGAGGAGTGGAACGGCTTGAACAGCCGCGTGCGGATGAATTCAGGGCTCATGCCCTCGCCCGAATCCACCACTTCGATGATGGCATTGCCCTCGTCGCGGCGCACGTCGAGGAAGACCGGCGCATTCTCTTCGCTCGCCTCGATGGCGTTCTGCACCAGGTGCACCAGCGCCTGCTCCAGCCCTTCGGCATCGGCCTTCACCTCGCATTGCTGGCGCTGCGGCACCACGACTTCATGCTTGCCCCTGTACTGCGCGACGATGCCATCCAGCAGCATGTCGAGCCGTACTGCCTCGCGTTCCTTGCCGCCGTGGCCGCCATAGCGGCCCAGGCGCGCCAGCAGTGCCTGCAGCTTGTCGGTCGAATTGCGCAGGGTCAGGATCATGTCGGCCCGGAACTCGGGCTTGTCGGCATGCTTTTCCGCGTTGCCCGCCAGCAGGGAAAGCTGGCTGGCCAAGTTCTTGATATCGTGCATGACGAAGGCGATGCGGCGGTTGAACTCGTCGAACCGCTGCGCTTCGCCAAGGGCATCCTGGCTGTTGCGCTCGGCAAGGTAGCTGGCCAGCTGGCGCCCGACCACGCGGAGCAGGTCGAAGTCCTCCCAGTCCAGCCGCCGCGCCACTGTGGGCCGGGCCAGCACCACGACGCCCACCAGCCGCTCGTAATGCAGCAGCGGCACCAGCGCCCAGGATCGTTCGTCCTCCACCAGCCACTCCGGCGTGGCGACTGCGGGCACCTGCTCGGCATCGCCGGCGCGAAGGTCATCGAGGTCGACGATGAACTGGTTTTCGGCCAGGAACCTTGCCCCCAGCGCATCGATCGCTTCGGCGGGCACGTCGATACCCGGCCATTGCCAGCGCGCCTCCAGCGCAAGGCCACCCTCTTCGCGCGGAGTCAGCAGCAGGCCTGCCGGGCTGTCGGTAATGTCTGCCACCGCCTGCACCGCGCGTTCCGGCAGCGGCGGCGCCTGCGGCCCGGCTCGACCGATGGTATCGGTAAAACGCAGCCATTCGGCGCGGTAGTCATAGCGGTGCTGGAACAGGTTCTTCGACAGCGTCACGCGCAGCCAGCCGCGCAGCTTTTTCGATGGCAGCACCGTCAGCGCAACCACGCTGGCAAGCAGCACGAACCCGGTCTGCAACATGCGCCCGTAGTCGCTGCCAAGGTAAGCAAGGCCCTGTGCCACCACCACCATCACCACCAGGTAGGCGCCGATCAGCAGCAGCGAGAACGACTGGAATGTGAAGCTGCGCGAAGGGCTGAAACGCAATTCGCTTTCGTTGCGCACCAGGCCCATGGCCAGCAGCACCACTGCCACCGCCAGCGCCACGCTGCGCAGGTGGATCAGCAGTTCGGGCATGGCATCGCCCAGATAGGCGACGGTGTAGAGGTTCAGGTCATACAGCCACAGCACCGCCAAGGCCGTGGCCGGCCACCGCAGGCCCTGCCGCGCCTGTGCTGCGGCGCCTGCGTAGAGGTTGTGCACCAGCACCAGCGCGCCGATGCAGAACAGCAGGCGGAAGGTGATGGCAAAGCGCAGCACCAGCAGTTCCGCCTCTGCCGATCCGCCATAGCGCAGAAGCACTGCAATGAAGGCGAACTGCAGCAGTTCGACAAAGCCAAGCGCGAAGACCACCGGGCGAATGGGCCGCATCGACTTGTCGCGATCGTCGTGCCCGAACAGGCGGTATAGCATCCACAGCCATGCGAGGTTACTGGCGATCGAGAAGATGCCGGTAGCGACATTTTCCGCCCCAAGGCCGATGATGGAAAAGGCCCATAGCGCCGAAACGAACAGCGCCGCAGCCGCGGCATTGACTGCCGGGCCCTGCGCGCGCTGGCTGGTCGCCAGCCACAGGGCCAGTGCCACCGCGCCGCAAGCGGTTACCAGGAATGCCAGGTAACTGGCGATATCCCAGAACGTGGTCATTACCGCGCCCCTTCCGGCCACAGCACCACGCGTAGCGTCTGCAGCATGATCAGCAGGTCAAGGAAGGGCGTGTAGTTCTTGGCGTAGTAGAGATTGTATTCCAGCTTGTGGCGGGAATCCTCGATGCTGGCGCCATAGGGATAGTTGATCTGCGCCCAGCCGGTGATGCCCGGCTTCACCATGTGTCGTTCGGCGTAGAAGGGCAGCTTGTCCTCCAGGTCGTCGACAAAGGTGGGCACTTCGGGGCGCGGGCCGACGAAGCTCATGTGACCGCACAGCACGGTCCACACCTGCGGCAATTCGTCGATCCGCACCTTGCGGATGAAGGCGCCGACGCGAGTGATGCGCGGATCGTTCTTTTCCGCCCACTTGGCCCCGTCCTTCTCCGCATCGGTGCACATGCTACGCAGCTTGATGAGTTCGAAGGTCTGGCCGTAGAGGCCCACGCGCTTCTGGCGGAAGAAGGCCGGCCCCCTGCTTTCCAGTTTCACGATCACGGCAAACAACGCAATCACCGGGAAGGTGAGCAGCAACAGCAGGCCGCTGGCGACTATGTCGAAAACCCGCTTGGCGAACGAAGAGATCGCGCGGCCCGAGGAGAACCCGTCGGAAAAGATCAGCCAGCTGGGGTTGAGCGTGTCGAGATCGACACGGCCGGTTTCACGCTCCATGAAGCTGGAGAACTCGTTGACGTGAACCCCTGCCGTCTTCACCCGCAGTAGGTCTTTCAAAGGCAGCGAGTTGCGCCGTTCTTCCAGCGCCAGCACCACTTCGGTAGCGCCCAGCCCGGTCACGTGGCCGGAAAGGTCGGCAATGGCAGAGCGTTGCACCGCACCCGGCACCAGGTCGGCCGATTCCGTCATGCTGACAAAGCCGACGATGGTGAAGCCGCTGCCTTCCTTTTCCGAAAGGTCCTTCAGCCGCTGCGCCCGCGCGCCGGCGCCCAGCACCAGGATACGGCGACGAAAGGCCGAGGTGCCCAGCAGCCCGCCCACGAGCATGCGGTTTAGCACCAGCAGTACGGCTGCCAGCGCCATCGCGTAGAGCAGGATGGAGCGCCAGTAGGTGTGCCCCGGCAGCAGGAAGTCGAGGAGCGCAAGCGCCAGGATCGTCAGGCTGATCGCCACAAGCAGTCGGGCGCAGGCAAAGCGGAGCGAACGCAGCGCTTCGGATCCGTAGACGCCCACCGCGATCATAGCTGCCAGCGTGGTGACGGCATAGCCGACCAGCGGGCCAAGCCGCGAGGCCATGTCGCCTGCCTCAGCATCGATCTGGCTGACGCGCAGGTTCCAGGCCAGGTCGGCCGCGATGAACAGCAACACGAAATCCAGCGCACCCAGCAACAGCACCGCGTGGGGAATGTAGTGTTTGAAGAGACGGACCATTGCGCCAACCGTTCAACGCCGGAGGGATTTCCGGCTATGGCCTCGGTTAACGGCGAGGTGTGAAATGTCGGTAAACTTTACACCCGAAAGCCACAGCAAGGCGCTGAAACAAGGATTCCTGCGCGATTGCGCGGTACTGCCAAAGTGGTGCAGACCCTCGCAAAACCTCTAGAATCACGGATAACCGCGAATTAACCACGTCCCGGTCGGAGCGATTAACGGATCTGCGGTAAGGCGCGCAGCATGGCGAAGCTTTCCAAGCCCCCTGTACCGGTCAAGATGTACAAGCACTTCGCTGCCGTCACGATCGTGATGACGGCGGCAATTGCCATGTTCGCCGATGAGGACCAGCGCGCCGTGGCCGAGGCCAGGGAGCCACGCATGGTGGCGCAGACGGAGCGCTCGAATACCACACCCGCTTTTGGTGAAGCCCGGCTGGTGCGGGCCGAAGCAGAGGTGCAGGGATCGTTCGGCAGCGAAGGCGACGATGGCTTTGGCCAGCCGATGCTGGAAACGGGCGGGGATAACCGTTCGTCCATCGCCCGCCGCGCAGTCAGTAACAGCCGACAGGCGCTGCCCAACATGACGCCGGAAGAAGTGGCCGCGCTTAGCCAGGAAGAATACGAACGCCTGCTTGAACTGTATGCCGCCGCCGGTGTGATCGAGGACATCGACCGCAGCGCACAGATGAGCGAAGTGGAAGCCGCGTCTGCCCGCCGCTCGGGCCACTTTGGCGCGGGTAGCGACAGCTGAGCTGCCTCCCTTCGCCGGCTACATTCCGTAAGTCACCACCAGCAGGAAACTGAGTGTGGTCACCATTATCAGCACCAGCGGCACGCCGGTGCGCAGGTAGTCTGCGAAGGAGTAGTTCCCCTCCGCCATGATGAGCATGTTGGTCTGGTAGGCGATAGGCGTGGCATAACACAGGTTACAGCCGAACAGCACGGCCAGGATCAGCGGTTCCTGCGGCAGGCCCAGCTGGCTGGCGATGTTGAACGCAATCGGCGTGCCCACCGTGGCCGCCGTCGCGTTGGAGGCAAAGTTGGTCAGCAGCGTGACGAACAGCATGATCGCGGCCAGCACGCCTGCCGCAGGCAGGTATTGCAGGCCCATCGCCAGCAATTCGCCCAGCCAGGCCGCGGCCCCGCTATCGAGGATGATGCGCCCGATGGCGATGGAGGCGGCGACCAGCACGATTACCTTTCCGGAAAGCGCCCTGCCCACCCGGTCGAACTTCACGCAGCCGGTCACGAACATCAGGATCGCGCCTGCCAGCGCCGAGATCGCGATCGGCATCTTTAGCAGGTAGAACCCTTCGCTGCCGAACCACGGAATGCCGACCGAGGCCAGCGCCACCGCGCCGAACATGATAAGGGCGGCAATCGTCGCTTTGGACCGGCGCGGCACGTCCTTGCCGCCTTCCAGCTGCAACAGGCTGTCACCCGATGCAAAGGCTTGCAGGCCGTCGGGCAACCCGGTCACCAGCAGCACGTCACCTTCGGCAAAGCGGATATCGCTGCTGCCCGGTTCTGACGCACCGATCGGTCGCTGCGGCCGGTGGATGCCAAGCACGGCAACGCCGTAGTGATCGGCAATGCCGGATCCGGGCAAGGTACGGCCAAGGATGCGGCTGTCCGCCGTCACCACCATTTCCACCACCTGGATATCCTCGCCGATCGCGCGCGAACGGCGGGCGATGCGGTCGATCACCCAGCTTGGCGCGACTTCGCTGCGGAACACCCGCATAACTTCTTCCAGGCCCTGGTGCGTGCCCGAAATCAGCAGGCGCTGGCCCACTTCGAAGGCGCCGACAGGACGTTCCTCGAACCGGAACTCGTCAGGCAGACGCTCGACGATCTCGTCGAAATGCTTGCCTGCCAGGTCGCTGTTGGGAGTGACACGAAGACGGGCGTAGAACCGGCGTTCCTGCTTTTCGTCGTCAGTTGAATTATCGGGCAGCAGCCGCGGCATTACCAGCCACAGGTAGGGAAAGGCTACCAGGGCGGCCATCAGCACGATCGGCGTATAGTGGAACACCGACATCTGCGGCATGCCGAGGTCGCGCGCGATGCCGACAACCAGCAGGTTGGTGGAGGTGCCGATGGTGGTCGCCATGCCGCCGATCAGGACGGCGGCGTTGAGCGGGATCAGCGTCTTCGAAGCCGGCATCGCCCCGCGCTGCGCCAGGGCCACGAAGATCGGCAGCAGCAGCACCAGCACGGGCGTATCGTTGACGATCATCGACAGCACCAGCGCCAGCAGCAGCGAAACCAGCAAGCCGAGTTGCAGGTTGATCTTCCACACCCGCTCCAGCGCGCGCGCGGCAGGCTCCAGCGCGCCGGTAACCACCAGTCCGCGGCCCATGATCATCAGAGCGCAGATGGTAATCAGCGCGTAGTGGCCAAACCCGCCGAAGGCCAGCACCAACCCGTCGGTCGGCTGAGTATGCGGCAGCGGATAGAAATACAGGAACACCGCGATGATCGCGATGGTCAGCAGCGAGATGATCTCGGTCGACACGCGCCCACGGGCAAAGGCGATGAACACGCCCAGCGTCAGCACCATTGCGGCGATGGCATGGAAGGAGGGGACTTCGATCACGGTCGAGGTGACAAATCCCAAAGGCTTGCGGCAAGATCAAGCGAATTTCGCCTTTTTCGCCTGACATCTAAACTTGCTTGCCTGCCTGGTACCTCCGGCCGGACTCGAACCGGCACTTCCGAAGAAACTCGATTTTGAGTCGAGCGCGTCTACCAATTCCGCCACGGAGGCCCCTTGGGCAGGACAGCGCGCTTAGCGTTACTTGAGCGCGGCGGCAATCTGCTTGTGCAGGCGTGAGTGCATCTGGTCGTTGCCGGCGATCACCTGCTTGTCGCAAATCGGCTGCGAACGACCGCGATAGTCGGAGACGAAGCCACCCGCTTCGCGCACCAGCAGGCAGCCCGCAGCGGTATCCCATGGCGACAGGTCGCTTTCCCAAAACCCGTCGTAGCGCCCGGCAGCAACCCAGGCGAGATCGAGCGCGGCAGAACCGAAGCGGCGAATGCCCGCCACTTTCGGGCCCACGGCACCGAAAATGCGCGCCCATTCGGCGAAGTCGCCATGGCCCTGGTACGGCGTCCCCGTGGCAATCAGCGCTTCGTCCAGGTGGCGGCGGCCGGATACGCGCAGGCGCCCGTCGTGCAGCCATGCGCCGCGCGTCTTTTCTGCCCAGAAGGTCTCGTCGGTAATCGGCTGGTAGATGACCGCGGCGGTCACATCGCCCCAGTCGTCGCTGCCCAGCTTGCGCTCCTGCACGGCGATGCTGATCGCGAAATGCGGAATGCCGTGAAGGAAGTTGCTGGTGCCATCGAGCGGATCGATGATGAAGCGCGGCTGCCCTTCCTCGCCCTCGATCTCGCCCGCTTCTTCCAGCAGGAAGCCCCAGCCCGGACGCGCGACCTTTAGCTCGTCCCACAGGATGCGTTCGGCTGCCTGGTCCGCCTTGGAAACGAAGTCGCTCGGGCCCTTGCGGCTGACCTGCAAGTGCTCGACTTCACCGAAATCGCGGCGCAACCGGCCACCCGCCTTGCGAGCAGCCTTTTCCATCACGCGGATAAGACCTGAAATTGCAGCCATGTGCGTTTAGCCAGCCTTCCCGACGTAGGACTGTTCGTAGACATCCACGATGATGCGCGTGCCGCTTTCGATGTGCGGCGGCACCATGATGCGCACGCCATTGTCGAGCACCGCGGGCTTGTAGCTGGAAGAGGCAGTCTGCCCCTTCACCACGGCATCGGCCTCGACGATCTCGGCTTCCACCTGCTGCGGCAGCTGCACGCTGATGGGCTTTTCCTCCCACAGCTCAAGCGAGACCTGCATGCCGTCCTGCAGGAATGGGCGTGCATCACCCAGGAGGTCGCTCGGCAGGTTGATCTGTTCGTAGGTGTCGGTGTCCATGAATACCAGCATGTCGCCATCTTCATACAGGAACTGGTAGTCCTTGGTATCGAGGCGCACCTTCTCCACCGTGTCGGCGCTGCGGAAGCGGACGTTGGTCTTGCGGCCGTCGATCAGGTTCTTCATCTCGACCTGCATGTAGGCCCCGCCCTTGCCCGGCTGGGTGTGCTGGATCTTGGCGACTTTCCAGATGCCGCCTTCATATTCGATGATGTTGCCGGGACGGATGTCCACGCCGCTGATTTTCATTGCTACTCGCCTCGAGTGTTTTCGGGATTGCGCCGCGCCCTACCCGCAAGCGCGCGCGGCGGCAAGCCAAGAGGATATGCCGGGTCGATGTTCATGACGCGCTAAGCGGCAGCTGCTATGGGCACAGGCCATGAACCGCATCACGATTTCCCTCGCGCTCGCCGCATCCCTCCCGGTTGCAGCCGCCCTTGCCGCGCCCGCCCTTGCCCAGGGCCAGATCGGCACCATCGAACGCGGCGCCTACCTTTGCGAACTGCCGGGCGATGCCGCCGGTGCAGTGGGCATTCCCCAGCCGGAGGAAAGCTTCACCATCGAAAGCGCCTCGCGCTATTCCTCACCACAGGGCGATGGCACCTACCTGCGCCGTGGCAATCGCCTGACCATGACCAGCGGGCCGCGCAACGGCGACAGCTACGAAGTGGTAGGGCGCGGTTTCCTGCGCAAGATCGTGAACGGCGAAGTCAGCCGCCTGCGCTGCGTGCGGCAGGCGAGCTAGCGGCGGGTCAACCCCGCTCGCGCACCAGCAGCGGATAGGGATTGACCGACGTCGCCGGTTCCCACCACTCGGCGTTGGGCGTGGTGCGCATCACTTCGAAATGCAGATGCGGTTCGTCGGGCTCGGCATTACCGGTCGTGCCGACAGTGCCCAGCCGTTGCCCGCGCCGCACCTGCTGGCCTTCGTTCAGCCCAGGCGCATATTCATCCAGGTGGGCATAGTAGTAGATCGTCCGGCGGTCTTCCGAGCGGATGAAGATGGTTTTGCCACCCGCATCGGAGCGGAACATGCGCTCCAGCGTGCCCGGCGCCGAGGCAACGACGCTGGTCCCTGCCTCCGCCGGGATATCCAGCGCCTCGTGCAGGCGCGTGCCGCCGCCGCGTTCGTCGCTGAAGGTGTCGACCAGGTCGGTGGCAGACAGGCCCATCACGGGGATCACCAGCGTTGCCGTCTCTTCCGCTGGCGGGGTGGAGACATTGTCGCGGTTGCCGACCGGTTCGTCTTCGGCGGTTTCCGCCTCGGCAGAGGCTTCCGGTGCCGGGGCCCGGTTGGCGGCAATCTCGGCTTCGATCGCCTCGTTCTCCGCCCGGTCGAGCACGAAAGCGCCTGTGACGATCCAGCCCGCCGAAACAAGCGTGGCAGTGACTGCGGCGACTTGCACCTTCTCGACGAATGCGGATGCCATGGTCAGGGATGATACCGAAAGCCGGGAAGAGCGCAATCGCCCAAGGGTCAGCCAGCGTCGGTGATGGCCTTTGCAAAAGCCTGGATCGCTGCCACCTCGTCACCACCCCACACCGCGTGCGAAACGGCCAGGAAGTCAGCGCCGGCCTGCACCAGCGGGCCGCAGTTGGACGGGGTGATACCGCCTATGGCGACACAGGGAATCTCGAACAGCGAACTCCACCACTGCAGGATCTCCGGTTCGGGCCGATGCTCGCTGGCCTTGGTCTCGCTGGGGAAGAAGGCACCGAAGGCAACATAATCCGCGCCTGCCTCGCCCGCTTCCATCGCCAGGTGGCGGCTGGCGTGGCAGGTAACGCCGATCTGCATCTCGCGTCCCAGCTCCTCGCGCGCCTCGCGCACGTCCCCATCGGACTGACCAAGGTGTACGCCGTCCGCCTTCAGTCGCTTCACCAGCGGCACGCTGTCGTTGACGATAAAGCCCACGTCGCGCGCCGCGCAGACTTCCTGCAGCGGCGCAGCCAGCCGAGCGGCTTCATGCTGGTCCACGTCCTTAAGGCGGAACTGGAAGGCCGTGGCCAACCCCTCGCCCGCCGCCAGCGCGCGGTCCAGCCGGTCGGGAAAGTCGCCGCCGACATCGAGCGGCGAAATCAGGTACAGTTGGCAATCGGGTGCGTTCATGCCAGCGCCATTAGCAAGGGGTTATCGACGCGCAAATGCTTATCCGCTCCATCATCGTCCTTGGCCTTGGCGGGCTGGCCGTGTCCTGCACCATACCCGCAAGCAGCGAAACAGACTGCGGTGGCACGCCGTGCGCCGCGATCGGCGAACCTTTCGAAAGCGGTGAAGCGACGATCACCGCTCTCGAAGTGCTGGAAGATAGCCGTTGCCCGGTCGGTGCGCAGTGTATCCAGGCAGGCGATGTGCGCATCCGCGCGCTGGTAAGCCGCGGTCAACGCGAGCGGGAAATCGAACTGACGACCGGTGAACCGGCGGAAATCGTCTCTGGCACGCTGACCTTCACGCAGGCCTGGCCGGAGATGTCGCTTGAAACCCCGATCGAGGATCCGCAAGCCTATCGCTTCAATTTCAGCTGGGTCCCGCACATGCTGAACCGGTTGGACTAGGCGACCGAAGCCGCCGCGATCCTGTCGATGGCCTTGCCCAGCGCGGCGTCGAATTCTGCATCGCTCTGCTGCGCGCGCAGGTCTTGCAGCAGGGCGCGGCTGAAGCTGGCAATCATGCCGTGGTTCTTCGCCAGTTCCTCGCAGGCTTCGTCAGTCGAATAGCCGCCCGACAGCGCGACGACGCTCAGCACCTTGGGGTGCTCGACCAGCTCCTTGTAAAGGTTGGGCTTCACCGGGATCGACAGCTTCAGCATCACCTTGCGATCGTCGGCAAGCTTGTCGAGGTTCTTCAAGATCTCGGCCTTGAGGATCTCCTCGCCGTCGGCGCGGTCGGCCGCCTTGATGTCGTACTCCGGTTCCAGGATCGGCATCAGGCCGGCATCGATCACGCGGTTGCCGACTTCGAACTGCTGCGCGACGATATCGGCAATTCCCTTGGGATTGGCGGACTTGATGACGGAGCGTTCCTTGGTGCCGAACATGCCCTTCGCCACCGACTTTTCCAGCAGCGCATCGAGCTTGGTCAGCGGCTCCATCAGCTGCACGCCGTTCTCTTCATCGGCCAAACCCTGGTCGACCTTGATGAAAGGCACCACGCCGCGTTCCTTCAGCGCGTCAGCCGTGGGCTTGCCGTCGACTTCGCCATCCATCGTCTTCTCGAACAGGATTGCACCGATAACCTTGCCATTGGCGAAGCTTGGCGAGGTGATGACGCGGCTGCGCATCTCGTGGATCTTCGCGAACATCTCGTCTTCGCCGTTCCACTCGTCCTCGCTGACGCCGTAACCGGCCAGCGCCTTGGGCGTGGAGCCGCCCGACTGGTCAAGTGCGGCGATAAAGCCTTGTCCTGCGGCGATCTTGGCGGTCATTTCCTCGGTGGTCATGCGGAAGCTCCTCAGTTCCGGATTGGTTTGCCGAGGCTCCTATGCGGCGCTGCGGCGCAAGGCAAGTTGGGGTAACACATCCGTGCACAAGCACTGACGGGCAGAGCCCGCAAGCCCGACGAACACCCTGTAGGAAAGCGAAAATCCGCGTCAGGCGGGCTTTTTCATCGCCGGGATCAGGTTGATCGCGATCGATATCCGCGTGCCCTCGCCGTGGAACGGGCGCACCGCGTGCTGCAGCCAGCTGGGGAACATCACGATCATGCCCGTCTTCGGGCGGAACGAGACTTCGCTGGGCATCGCCTGTCCGCTGCCATCGAGCAACCGCAGGTCGGGCGCGGTCATGCGGATCATCGGCATGCGCGGGTCGAGCAATTGCAGTTCCCCGCCCAGCGCCGGATCGTCATCGCCCGCATAGCCATCGTCGAGATAGGCAACGGCAGACCAGAAACTGCCCGGATGGGTGTGATACTGGTTGGCATTGCCCTTGGCGGAAACATTGGCCCACATCTCCGGAATCCAGCCGAACCGGCTTTCCTGCGGGCTGCGCACGTCGACGGTCTGCGCATCGGCCATCGTCATCGCCTTGTAGGCGAGCGCGCGCGCCGCTTCCCCGCCCCAGTCCACCATCTGGGTGTTGGAATGCCAGCCGCCGATATTGCTGATCGTCACGCCGCCCGCATCGCGCGCCATTTCCGCTTCCACCGCTTCGCGCAGCATGGCGATGCCCGCCTCGCTTTGCAGCCGGTCGACGACGAAAGGCGTGGGAAAGAGGTTGTTCGCCTGGCTCATGACGCAGCGATGATAGTGCCAAGGTCGGGGAAGTCGATACGCAGGTTGGGCAGCATCCGGCCGCCAACCAGCTTGTCCTTCACCGCGCCGGGCACACCACCCAGCCGACGGTAAAAGGCAATCGCGCGCGTGTTGGTGGTGAGCACGTCGAGATAGAGGCTGGAACGCCCGCGTGCCCGAAAGCGCCGTGCAGCTTCCGCCATCAGCGCAAGACCGATGCCTGCGGACCGGTGTTGCGGCAGCACATGCAGGGTGTTGACCCAGGCCGGCTCGCCATCCCAGGCGAGGATGAAGCCGACGGGTTCGTCCGCTTCTGCAAGCAGCAGCAGGTCGCCCGCGCCCAACGCCAGCCCGGACCAGTGGCGCGTCATGTTGGCATCGACGGCGGCAAGGTAATCCGGCGCGATGACATCGGCGTAGCTGTCGCGCCAGCTGGCGGCGTGCAGCTTTGCGATGGCCTGCCGGTCTGCATCACCGGCGGGGCGGATCGTCACGCAGACAGGGCCGCGACGCCGGGCAGTTCCTTGCCTTCCATCCATTCGAGGAAGGCCCCGCCTGCGGTGGAGACATAGGTAACTTCGTCGGCAACACCGGCATGGGCCAGCGCGGCAACGGTATCGCCCCCGCCTGCGACCGAGACCAGCGAGCCATCCTGCGTCAGCGCGGCAGCGGTCTTTGCCAGCGCCACGGTCGCTTCGTCGAACGGCGGGGTTTCAAAGGCGCCCAGCGGGCCGTTCCACACCAGCGTGGCGCAGGTCTTGAGCACGTCGCCCAGCGCCTCGACTGCCTGCGGGCCCACGTCGAGGATCATCTCGTCAGCGGCTACTTCATGCACGTTGCAGGTGCGCAAGCTTGGCGGATTGGCGGCAAATTCCTTCGCCACCACCACGTCGTACGGCAAGTGGATCGTGCATCCGGCTTCGTCCGCTGCATCCATGATGGCGCGCGCGGTATCGGTCAGGTCGTGCTCGCACAGGCTCTTGCCCACGTCCACGCCATTGGCGGCGAGGAAGGTGTTGGCCATGCCGCCGCCGATAATCAGGTGCTGCACCTTGGTGACAAGGTGTTCCAGCACCGCCAGCTTGGTGGAGACCTTGGCCCCGCCCACCACGGCGGCAACCGGTGGCTTGGGATTGCCCAGCGCCGCGTCGAGCGCTTTCAGTTCCTTCTCCATCGCCCGGCCAGCATAGGCGGGCAGCAGGTGCGCCAGGCCTTCGGTGGTGGCGTGCGCGCGGTGCGCGGCGGAGAAGGCCTCGTTGACGTAGAAATCGCCGTTGGCGGCGATGGCCTTGGCAAAGGCCGGGTCGTTGGCCTCCTCACCCGGCCAGAACCGGGTGTTTTCCATCAGGCCGATATCGCCGGGGCCGAGAATGTCGATCGCCTGCGCGGCGACAGGCCCGGCGATTTCGGGGATGAACATGATTTCCTTGTCCATCACCTCTTCCACCGCGCCCAGCACTTCGCTCAGGCTCAGGGTGGAGTGGCGCTCGCCCTTGGGGCGCCCGAAATGCGCCAGCAACAGCACCTTGGCGCCGCGATCGCTGAGTTCCAGGATCGTCGGCGCCACGGCGCGGGCACGGGTGAGATCGGTCGCACGGCCATCGGCCATCGGCAGGTTGAGATCGACGCGGACCAGCGCGCGCTGGCCGGTCAGGTCCTGCGGCAGATCGTCGAGGGTCTTGAACGCACCCATGCCAGCCTCCCCTAGAGGAACTTCGCCATCACGCCCGCAGTGTCGATCATGCGGTTGGAGAAGCCCCATTCGTTGTCGTACCAGCTGACCACGCGGGCCAGCTTGCCTTCCATCACCGAGGTTTCCAGGCTGTCGATGGTGGAACTGGCCGGGTAGTGGTTGAAGTCCGAGCTGACGAGCGGCTTGTCCGTATAGTCGAGCACGCCCTTCATCTTGCCTTCCGCGGCCGCCTTCAGCGCCTCGTTCAGTTCTTCGGCGCTCGTGTCGCGACCAGGCTGGAACACCAGGTCAACCAGCGACACGTTCGGCGTCGGCACGCGGACCGAGGAGCCGTCGAGCTTGCCGGCCAGTTCGGGCAGCACCAGGCCCACCGCGCGGGCAGCACCCGTCGTCGTCGGGATCATGTTCTGCGCCCCGCCACGCGCACGGCGCAGGTCGCTATGCATCTGGTCCAGCATGCGCTGGTCGTTGGTGTAGGAATGGATCGTGGTCATGAAGCCACGCTCGATTCCCACGGTTTCGTGCAGCACCTTGGCCATCGGCGACAGGCAGTTGGTGGTGCAGCTGGCGTTGGAAACGATCACGTCGTCAGCCGTCAGCACGTCGTGGTTCACGCCGTAGACGACCGTTGCCGAAACGCCCTTGGCCGGGGCCGAAATCAGCACGCGCTTGGCGCCGGCATCAAGGTGCGGCTTGGCGGCATCGTGGCTCTGGAAGAAGCCGGTGCATTCCAGCACGATATCCACGCCCATTTCGCCGTGCGGCAGCTTGCCCGGATCGCGCTCGCTGGTGACGGCGATGGACTTGCCATTCACCACCAGGTTGTTGCCGTCGACCTCCACCGTGCCGGGGAAACGGCCGTGGGTGCTGTCGAAACCGAACAGCAGGGCATTGGCGTTCACGTCCGCGAGGTCGTTGATCGCAACGAGTTCGAAATCGTGGTCGTCACGTTCCAGGAGGGCGCGCGCGACAAGCCGCCCGATACGTCCGAAACCGTTGATCGAAACCTTGTTCGCCATGGTAGAAACTCCTGCTTAGTCGTTCAATTTACTGATAATCTGGGGCACGATGGCATCGGGAGTCAGGCCAAACTTCTTGAACAGCTCGCCTGCCGGGGCCGAAGCGCCGAAGCGGTCGATGCCGAAGTTCAGGCCATCGGTGCCGGTGTAGCGTTCCCAGCCGAAGGTGGTGCCGGCCTCCACGCTGACCTTCAGCGCATCGGCGGGCAGCAAGTCGGCCTTGTAGGCAGCGTCCTGCTCGTCGAACAGTTCGGTGCAGACCATGGAGACCACGTCGGTGCCCACCCCTTCCTTCTCCAGACGCTCGGCACAGTCCAGCGCCAGCGACACTTCGCTGCCGGTCGCCATCAGCACCACGCGGCGCTTGTTGCCGGCGCGCTTCAGGCGATAACCGCCCTTGGAACACATGTCCGTCTCGTCGGGCGCGTTGCGCACCTGCGGCAGGCCCTGGCGGCTGAGCGCGATGATCGACGGGCGATCCTTCTGCGCCAGTGCAACCTGCCAGCATTCCGCGGTTTCCACCCGGTCTGCCGGGCGCATCACCAGCACGCCGGGCATGGCGCGCAGGCTCTGCAAGTGCTCGATCGGCTGGTGGGTAGGACCGTCTTCGCCGAGGCCGATGGAATCGTGCGTCATCACGTAGATCACGCGCTGTTCCTGCAGTGCCGACAGGCGGATTGCGCCGCGGGCATAGTCGGTGAACACCAGGAAGGTGCCGCCATAGGGGATCACGCCGCCGTGCAGCGCCATGCCGTTCATCGCCGCCGACATGCCGAATTCGCGAATGCCGTAATAGACATAGCGGCCAGCATAGTCGTCTGCCGTGAACGGCGTGGTGGCCGCCGTCTTGGTGTTGTTCGAACCGGTCAGGTCGGCGCTGCCGCCGATCATTTCCGGCACTTGCGCGGTGAGCACGTCGAGGGCGTTCTCGCTGGCCTTGCGAGTCGCGAGCTTTTCCGGGCTTTCCAGCCACTTGGCCAGCGTCTTTGCCGCCTTGTCTCCGGCCGGCAGGTCTCCCGCCATGCGGCGCGTGAACTCGGCCTTGTCGCTCGATGCCTCCAGGCGCGCCTGCCACTCGGCGCGGGCTGCCGCGCCGCGGGTACCGGTGGCCAGCCAGTTGGCGCGGATATCCTCGGGCACTTCGAAGGGCGGATAATCCCAGCCCAGCGTCTTGCGCGCGGCGGCCACTTCATCCTCGCCCAGCGGCGAGCCGTGGGTGGCGCTGGTGCCCTGCTTGTTGGGCGCGCCCTTGCCAATGATCGTGGTGCAGCGCACCAGCGTGGGGCGGCTGTCGTCGGCCAGCGCCTCGTCCAGTGCGCGACGGATATCCGCAGGGTCGTGGCCATGACAGCCCACCACCTGCCAGCCAGTCGCCTGATAGCGCGCAGGCACGTCTTCCGAGGAGGACAGCGAGACCTTGCCGTCGATGGTGATGTCGTTGTCGTCCCACAGCACGATCAGCTTGCCCAGCTTAAGGTGGCCGGCAAGGCCGATGGCTTCGTGGTTGATGCCTTCCATCAGGCAGCCGTCACCCGCGACCACCCAGGTACGGTGGTCGACCAGGTCATCGCCGAACACCGCGTTCAGGTGACGCTCCGCCATCGCCATGCCCACGGCCATCGCCAGGCCCTGCCCCAGCGGGCCGGTGGTGGCCTCCACGCCGGGGATCAGGAAGTTTTCCGGGTGTCCCGCGCAAGGGCTGCCCAGCTGGCGGAAGTTCCGGATATCGTCCAGCGTGGGCGAGTCGTAGCCGGACAGGTGCAGCAGCGAATAGAGCAGCATCGAACCGTGGCCCGCGCTCAGCACGAAGCGGTCGCGGTCTGCCCAGTCGGGCGCCTTGGGGTCGAACTTCAGGTAGTCGTTCCACAGCACGGTGGCGACATCGGCCATGCCCATCGGCATGCCGGGGTGGCCTGAATTCGCAGCCTGCACCGCGTCCATCGACAGGGCGCGGATGGCATTGGCCATGTTGGTGTAACGGGCGGTGTCGTCGCTCATGCGTTTGAGCCTCCTCGCGAGGGTGCCGCCTCCAAAGCGGCGATTCGGTTGCGCGCTGTGTGGTGGCGACGGCGTGGAAGGTCAAGCAAGACCCCCTTGAGATCGCACAAGCGGCAATTCACCCGGGTGCCATCTGGCCGAGAGTTATTCACAGCTCGCCGCTCCATATGCTTGCCGACGCGGGCTTTGCAGCTAATTCTGAATGGATGGAAGGGGACCGCATCGCGAGGGCGCTGGCCCGCATAGAAGCCGCCTCGGCCCGGATCGAGGCTGCGGCTGCCCATGGCGCGCCCGCCGATGCTACACTCCAGGCCCGCTACGACAGGCTGCGGAGCGAAGCCGAACACGCGCTGGCAGAGGTCGACGCGCTGATCAAGGCACTGGAATCATGAGCAACGTGACGCTGGAAATCGCCGGTCGCCGCTACACCATCGCCTGCGCGCCAGGGGAAGAAGAGCATATCGAGGGGCTCGGCGCCTCGATCGATGCCAAGCTGCGCCAGCTCGACAGCCTGAACGGCCAGTCGCCAGAGCGAATCCTGCTCTACGCCTCGCTATTGCTGGCAGACGAACTGCACGAGGCGAAATCGTCACCGCCGCCGTTTGCGGAGCCGGATAGCGCACACGCCGAAACGCTCGAAAAAATGGCCGATCGGCTGGAAAGCCTTGCGGAGCGGCTTGAGAGTGGCGCTGCCAGCACCTAAGTGAGGCTTGGCGGGACTGCCCGGCACGAGCCAGGTGTGAAAATCCCTGAGGCTATAAGCAATCCAAGGGAGCTGTCCCTACTGCGTTCACGGGTTCGTCCCAAGGGCGCGGATATATGGCGCCCACCTGACGTTGAGGCGTCAGAGGATTTCCCGGCAAACGACCCATGGTGGTTCCGCCACACCTGTATGATGCGCTACCGCTGCACTACTTGAGCGCGGTGGATGATGCGCTACCGCTGCGCTACTTGAGCGCGGTATGTATTGCGCCACCGCTACGCTACTTGAGCGCGGTGTTGAGGCAGGAGCGATTGTGACCGACATTTCCCAACAGAAAGCCGCGATCCGCAAGCAACTGCGCAAGGCCCGGCGCGAACATGCAGCTGCCCTGCCGAAGGAAGTGAGCGCGCTGGTGTTTCGCGCCCCGCCCGCCCCGGTGCTCGAACTGGTGCCCGCAGGCGCAACCATCGGCCTGTACCGCGCGGACACAGGCGAAGCGCCCGTCCGCAGCTATGCCCGCCATTTCATGGAGGCAGGCCACCCCATCGCCCTGCCCCGGATCACCACGCTGGCCGAGCCGATGACCTTCCACCTCCACACCGATCCCTATGGCGAGAGCGACCTGGTCGAAGGGCCGATGGGCCTGATGCAGCCGGCCGCCGAGGCGCAGATCGTCGAGCCCCAGGTGCTGTTCATGCCGCTGGTGGGTTTTACCGAGCGCGGCGAGCGCATCGGCCAGGGCGGCGGCTTCTACGATCGCTGGCTGGCCGCCCATCCCGACACGCTGGCCGTGGGCATGGCCTGGGACGTGCAGAAGGTGGACGAACTGCCGGTGGAAGACCACGACATGCCGCTGGCTGCCATCATCACCCCCACCCGAATCTACGGACCGTTCTGATGCGCACCGAACCCACCTGGAGAATCCCTGTCGGCATCCTGGGGCTGATTTTCGGCCTGCTGGTCTATGGTGCGGTGATCGCGCGCTATGCCCCCGGCATCATCGGCAGCTGGCCGGTGTGGGCACAGACCGTGGTCTACGTGGTGCTGGGCGTCATCTGGCTGCTGCCGCTCAAGCGCTTCCTGATCTGGATGGACACCGGGCGCACTTCACCCCCGGATCGAAACGACCAAAACTGAGAGGAAGTCCCAAGTGGCGCGAGTGACGGGACTCGAACCCGCGACCCTCGGCGTGACAGGCCGATACTCTAACCAACTGAGCTACACCCGCGCATCTAAGCGGCTCTAGCGCCTCTTGGGAGCCGCGCATCTAGTGGAGGGTCTCACCCCTGTCAACACACCAGAAGCGGCTTTTTGAACTATCTTCAAAATGCCCGGTTTACCCGGCCAGAATCGTGGCCGGAGCCTCGATCAGCTTCTTCACTTCCTGCACGAACGCGGCGGCATCGTAGCCGTCCACCACGCGGTGATCGCAAGAGATCGAAATGTTCATCAGCTTGCGTTTCTCGATCCGTTCCTGCCCGTCCGCCCCGGTCACGAACATGGGCCGTTCGACGATGCGATTCGGGCCGATGATGGCGACTTCAGGGCGATTGATGACGGGCGTCGTCGCCACCCCGCCCAGCGGACCGAGCGACGTGATCGTCAGGGTGGAGCCGGACAGTTCTTCAGATTTCGCGCTACCATTGCGCGCCGCTTCGGCCAGGCGGGTAATCTCGCGCGCCAGCTGCCACAGGTTCTTGCCCTGCGCATCGCGAATCACCGGCACCATCAGGCCATTGTCGGTCATGGTCGCCATGCCCAGGTGAACGCTGCCGTGGCGGGTGACCACCTTGGCCTCGTCATCGAAACGGGCGTTGATCATCGGGAAGTTGGGCAGCGCCTTGCAGATCGCGCTGATAAGCAGCGGCAGCATGGTAAGCTTGGGTCGGTCTCCCCGATTCTCGTTAAGCTGCGCCCGCGTGCGCTCCAGCTCGGTAACGTCGCATTCCTCGACATAGGTGAAATGCGGGATGTTGCGTTTCGCAGCCTGCATGTTCTCGGCAATCCGCTTGCGCAGGCCGATCACCTTGATCGTCTCGTCAGCGCGGGCAGGCGCGGCGGCGGCGAAACCGCCGGTGTAGCTGATGAAGGCGTCGAGATCGGCGTGGCGGATACGGCCATCCTCGGCGGGCTTCACCTGGGCAAGATCGATGCCAAGGTCTTTGGCGCGCTTGCGCACGGCGGGGGAAGCGAGAACCTTGGTAGCAGCGGGAGCGGGCGCGGGAGCAGGAGCCGGTGAAGGCTCGCTCGCTGGTTCAGGCTCGGGCTCGGGCTCAGGTTTGGGTTCAGGTGCGGACTCCGGCGCTGGTTCGGCTTCGGGCGCAGCTTCCGCCGCCGCCTCGTTCTCCTCCAGCACCTCGTCGGGCACTTCGCCTTCGACTTCGATCACCACCAGCATGCCGCCGATGGCCACGGTGTCGCCAACCTCGCCGGCGACTTCCAGCACCTTGCCCGCCACCGGGCTTTCCATTTCCACCGTCGCCTTGTCGGTCATCATGTCGGCCAGCTGGCCGTCTTCCTCGACCATGTCTCCCGGCTTCACGTGCCAGGCGACGATCTCGGCCTCGGCAATGCCTTCGCCGATATCGGGCAGGTTGAAGGTGAACTTGGCCATGGCCTTACGCCTCCAGCAATTTGTCGATGGCCTCGCCGATGCGGACGGGGCCGGGGAAGTAGGCCCACTCAAGGCTGTGCGGATAGGGGGTATCGAAGCCGGTGACGCGCTCGATCGGCGCCTCCAGGTGGTAGAAGCAGCGTTCCTGCACCAGTGCCGACAGTTCCGAACCGAAGCCGGAGGTGCGAGTTGCCTCGTGCACGATCAGGCATTTGCCGGTCTTCTCCACCGAGGCCTCGATCGCCTCGATATCCAGCGGCACCAGCGTGCGCAGGTCGAGGATCTCTGCATCCACGCCCTTTTCGCGCGCGACGCTCTCTACCACGTGGACCATGGTGCCGTAGGCCAGGATGGTCAGCGCCTCGCCCTCGCGCACCGTGCGCGCCTTGCCCAGCGGGATCTTGTAGTAATCGGTCGGCACCTGCGCCTGCGGAAAGCCTTTCCAGCTCTTGGCGGGCTTGTCGTAGTACCCGTCGAACGGGCCATTATAGATGCGCTTGGGCTCGAAGAAGATGACCGGGTCATTGTCCTCGATGCAGGAAATCAGCAGGCCCTTGGCATCGTAGGGGGTGGACGGCACCACCGTCTTCAGGCCGCTGACGTGGGTGAAGATCGATTCCGGGCTCTGCGAGTGGGTCTGCCCGCCGAAGATGCCGCCGCCAAAGGGGCTGCGTACCGTCATGGGTGCGATGAATTCCGCCGCCGAGCGATAGCGCAGGCGCGCCGCTTCGCTCACCAGCTGGTCGAGACCGGGGTAGATATAGTCGGCGAACTGGATTTCGGGCACCGGGCGCAGGCCATAGGCCCCCATCCCCACCGCCACGCCGATGATACCGCATTCGGAAATCGGCGTGTCGAACACGCGGGTCTTGCCGTACTTTTCCTGCAACCCGGCGGTGCAACGGAACACCCCGCCGAAATAGCCGATGTCCTCGCCCAGCAGGATCACGTCGGGGTCGCGTTCCAGCATGATATCGAGCGCGGAATTGATCGCCTCGATCATGTTCATCTCGCGCACGTCGCCAGTGCTTTCAGTCGCGACTTCGGAAGCCATCTGGTTCATTCCGCCGGGTCTCCCGGAAACTTGATCCGCCGTTCGCGGATCGCCTGTTCGGCCTGCTCGCGCAGGTGCCAGGGCAGCTCCTCGAACACGTCTTCGAACATGGTGTGGAACGGGTGGTGCAGGCCGTGGCCGAGGATGCCGTTCTTCTCGGCCTCCTTCATCGCGGCGCGCACCTGCGCATCCAGCTCGTCGTCCATCACCTCATGCTGTTCCTTGGACCATTCGCCCAGCGCGATGAGGTGGCGCTTAAGCCGCGTGACGGGATCGCCCAGCGGCCACTCCTCGCGCTCCTCGGCGGAGCGGTAGGCGCTGGGGTCGTCGGACGTGGAGTGCCCCTCGGCGCGGTAGGTGAAGTGTTCGATCAAGGTCGGCCCGGCATTGGCGCGGGCGCGGTCGGCAGCCCAACGTTCGGCGGCGAACACGGCCAGCGGATCGTTGCCGTCCACCCGCAGGCCCGCCATGCCATAGCCGATGGCGCGCGCGGCGAAGGTGGCGCGCTCTGCCCCGGCAAAGCCCGAGAACGAGGAAATCGCCCACTGGTTGTTGATGACGTTGAAGATCACCGGCGCCTGGTAGACCGTGGCGAAGGTGAGCGCGGAGTGAAAGTCGCCTTCCGCCGTGCTGCCCTCGCCCACCCATGTCGCGGCGATGCGCGAATCACCCTTGCTGGCGCTGGCCATGGCAAACCCGGTCGCCTGCGGCAGCTGCGTGGCCAAGTTGCCGGAGATGGAGAAGAAGTTCAGCCGCTTCGAGCAGTACATGATCGGCAGCTGGCGGCCCTTCAGCTTGTCCGCCTTGTTGGAATAGATCTGGTTGATCATTTCCACCGGCTCGTACCCGCGGGCGATCAGGCAGCCCTGCTGGCGATAGCTGGGGAAGATCATGTCGTCCCCGTCCAGCGCGTGGGTGGCGCAGACGCTGGTCGCCTCCTCACCGGTGCACTTCATGTAGAAGCTGGTCTTGCCCTGCCGCTGGGCGCGGTACATGCGATTATCGAAGGCGCGCACCAGCGCCATTTCGCGCAGCATCTTGCGCAGCGTGTCGGCATCGAGGCGCGGGTCCCACGGTCCGTGCGCCTGGTGATCGTCGCCCAGCACGCGGATCAGGTCGTTGCACAGCGGGAAGGTTTCCTTCGCCTCGCAAGCCTCGTCCGGGCGCGGCTGCCGGCCGGGTTCGGGAATGTCGAGGTCGCTGAAATCGACCGTGTCGCCGGGGCGATAGCGCGGTTCGGGCACGTGCAAGGCAAGCCTGGGGCGGTTACTGCCCGTCTCGTCTGTGGCTCTGGCCATGACCTGCTCCCAAATGTGCGGTTAGATTATTCCAATCAGGCGGAATTATATTAGTTACATCTGTAACGGTCAATCCGCCCTAGCACAGGAATAGTCAAACAGCCACGGGTGCGCGCAGGACTCCTTGCGGTTCGTAATCAACCACCTCGAAATCCTCGAAACGGTATTCGAAAATTGTCGGCGGCACCCTTTTGAGAACAAGTTTCGGCGCGCCCGCGGGTTCCCGTTTCAGCTGCTGTTCCACCAGTGCGGTGTGGTTGAGGTACAAATGGGTGTCGCCGCCGCTCCACACCAGCTCGCCCGGCTGCATGCCCACCTGGGCTGCCATCATCCGCGTCAGCAGCGACGCACCGAACAGGTTGAACGGCAGGCCCAGCGCCACGTCGCAGCTGCGCTGGTACAGCAGGCAGTTCAGCCGCGCGCCCTCCCCTTCGCCCATCACATGGAACTGGTAGGTCTTGTGGCACGGCGGCAAGGCCATCCGGTCAAGCTCGGCCACGTTCCACCCTTCGATGATATGGCGGCGGCTGCCCGGATTGCTCTTCAGGCTTTCCACCACCTGCGCCACCTGGTTGATGCCGGGGCCTTTCGTATACTTGCCGTCCGGTCCGTACCGGTAAGTGGGCCAGTCGACCCATTGCTTGCCGTAGACCGGGCCCAGGTCGCCCCAGTTCGCCGCAAAGGCCTCGTCTTCGACAATCCGCTGCTCGAAGTCTTCCTGGCTGATGTCCTCACCGCTCGCCTGGCGGTATTTCGCCAGCGGCCAGTCGGACCAGATCGTCACCCCAACCTGCAACAGCGGGCGGATGTTGGTGTCGCCAGTCAGGAACCACAGCATCTCCTTCGCTGCGGCCTTCCAGTACACGCGCTTGGTGGTCAGCAGCGGCACCCGGTCATCGGCAAGGTCGAAGCGCAGCATGGTGCCGAAAACGGAACGCGTGCCAACGCCCGTGCGGTCCATGCGCTCGTCCCCGTGCTCCCAGATATGGCGCATGAGGTCGAGATATTGCCATTCGGGGTGGCGCTGCGGAATCGTTGTCATGCCTTGTTCGCTACCACCGGGGGCGGCGCAAGGCCAAGATCACACGCCGTGATATTCCCGATACCATTCGACGAAGCGCGGCAGACCCTCGGCAATGGTGGTGGTGGGCGTGTAGCCAAGGTCGCGGCTGATCGCGTCGATATCGGCATAGGTGCGCACCACGTCGCCCGCCTGCATCGGCTGCCAGTCGATCTGCGCCTTCACGCCGCAGGCCTCCTCGATAATGGCGATGAGATCGGTCAGCTTCTCAGAGCGGTGGTTGCCGATGTTGTAGAGCGCATGCGGCTTGGTGGAGCCACCCGCCTTCACGTTGCCATCGTCGGCCGGGGCATTGTCCAGCACCGCCAGTACGCCAGCTATGATATCGTCGATGTGGGTGAAATCGCGCCACATCTCTCCCTTGTGAAACACCGGGATCGGTTCGCCCGCCAGGATCTTGCGGGTGAAGATCCAGTAGGCCATGTCGGGCCGGCCCCAGGGGCCGTAGACGGTGAAGAACCGCAGGCCTGTCAGCGGAAAACGGTAGAGATGGGCATAGCTTTCGCTCAGCAGTTCGTCCGCGCGCTTGGTGGCGGCATAGAGGCTGACGGGGTAGTCGACCCGGTCGTCCACGCTGAACGGCACCTTGTCATTGCCGCCGTAGACGCTGGAGGAACTGGCATAGACCATGTGCTCCACTTCGCGGTGGCGCGCGATCTCCAGCATGTTGGCATGGCCGACGAGGTTGGACTGCACATAGGCCGCCGGGTTCTCCAGCGAATAGCGCACCCCCGCTTGCGCGCCGAGATGCACGATGCGATCGATCTTCACGCCATCCAGCGCCGATTCGAGCGCGCCCATGTCGGCAAAGTCGAGCTTGTGGAAGGTGAAGTCCCCGCCCTGCTCTTCCAGGCGCTGCAGCCGCGCTGCCTTCAAGGCTGGATCGTAGTAGTCGTTGCAGTTGTCGATCCCGATCACGCGGTCATCGCGCGCCAGCAACCGTTCGGCCAGCGCCGCGCCGATAAATCCTGCCACTCCGGTGACCAGAACCTGCATTCGAACTACCCCCTTCGGCACCAGCGCCACATGGCCAGCCTAGTGGCAGGGCCTTACCCTTTTCGCAATGCGCGAAACCGGCATCCTTCGACAATGCTCAGGACAGGCTTGCCAGCGCGAAACACTGTCCCTATAGGGCCGCCTCTGCCTCGCGGGGGTTAACCCCTCGCAAGCACCGGTCGGGGAGTAGCTCAGCCTGGTAGAGCACTGTCTTCGGGAGGCAGGGGCCGGAGGTTCGAATCCTCTCTCCCCGACCATTTTTCTCACAACCCGGGTGATCGTTGGGCATCGTATTGCCCACCCCCCTTGTAATCGAGCCGTAACATCGCCATTGGGGCAACGCTGCTGGTGACAAACGGAAATCGATGAATTTCACCCATCCCTTTTTGAACGGTGACGGTGACGACAAGTTGCACGAAGAGTGCGGCGTGTTCGGCATCATCGGCGCCCCCGATGCCTCTGCTGCATGCGCGCTGGGGCTGCACGCCCTGCAGCATCGCGGGCAGGAAGCTGTCGGCATCACCAGTTTCGACGGCACCGATTTCTTCACGCGTCGCGGGCTTGGCCACGTGGCGGAGAATTTCTCGACCGCCGAATCGCTGGCCGAACTGCCGGGCCACATGGCCGGCGGGCACGTGCGCTATTCCACCACCGGTGGATCGGGCATGCGCAACGTGCAGCCGCTGTATGCCGACCTTGCCAGCGGCGGGTTTGCGGTGGCGCACAACGGCAATATCTCCAACGCCATGGCGCTGAAGCAGGAACTGGTCGCCAAGGGCGCGATCTTCCAGTCGACCAGCGATACCGAGGTCATCATCCACCTGGTGGCCACCAGCCGCTATCCCACCATGCTCGACAAGCTGGTGGATGCGCTGCGGCTGGTCGAAGGCGCCTATGCGCTGATCGTGATGACGCCGCGCGGCATGGCGGCCTGCCGCGATCCGATGGGCATCCGCCCGCTGGTGATGGGCAAGCTGGGCGATGCCGTGGTCTTCGCCAGCGAAACCGTGGCGCTGGACGTTGTCGGCGCCGAATTCACCCGCCAGGTGGACCCCGGCGAATTCATCGAGGTGGATTTCGACGGCACGATCCGCTCGCACCGCCCGTTTGGCGAGACCAAGCCGCGCCCGTGCATTTTCGAGCACGTCTATTTCAGCCGGCCCGATTCGATCTTCAACAAGCGCAGCGTCTACGAAAGCCGCAAGAACATCGGCGCCGAACTGGCGCGCGAAGCGCCGTGCGAGGCAGACCTGGTGGTTCCGGTGCCCGACAGCGGCGTGCCCGCGGCCATCGGCTATGCCCAGGAAAGCGGCATTCCGTTCGAGCTGGGCATTATCCGCTCGCACTATGTCGGGCGCACCTTCATCCAGCCATCGGATGGCGCACGCCATGCCGGCGTGAAGCGCAAGCACAACGCCAACCGCCTGCTGGTGGAAGGCAAGCGGATCGTGCTGATCGACGATTCGATCGTGCGCGGCACCACCAGCCTCAAGATCGTGCAGATGATGCGCGATGCCGGCGCCAAGGAAGTGCATTTCCGCGTCGCCAGCCCGCCCACCGGCCACGGCTGCTATTACGGCGTGGATACACCCGAACGATCCAAGCTGCTGGCGGGCCGGATGGACCTGGCGGCCATGCGCGAATTCATCCAGGCCGACAGCCTCGCCTTCGTCTCGATCGACGGCCTTTATCGCGCCGTGGGGCTGGAAGGCCGCGACAATTCCTGCCCGCAGTATTGCGACGCCTGCTTTACCGGCGAATATCCCACGCCGCTGACCGACCTTGCCGGCAAGAAGGCAGACGACGCGCAGCTGACACTTCCTGTCAACAAGGTTGCCTGAATGACTGACAATTCGGAACAAAAGCCGCTTGCAGGCAAGATCGCGCTTGTCACCGGCGCCAGTCGCGGCATCGGTGCCGCCACCGCGAAGGCCCTAGCTGCCAAGGGCGCCCACGTGGTGCTGGTGGCGCGCAAGGTGAAGGACCTCGAAGAGGTCGAGGATGCCATTCACGATGCCGGCGGCACCTCCACCATCGCCCCGCTCGACCTGACCGACGGCGAAAGCATCGGCCGCTTGGCGCAGGCCATTGCCGAGCGCTGGGACAGGCTGGATATCCTGGTCATCTGCGCGGCGCAGCTGCCCACCCTGACCCCCGTCACCCAGATCGACGGCAAGCAGTTCAACCAGGCGCTGACGCTCAACGTGCTCGCCACGCAGGCGCTGCTGGCGGCTTTCGATGCCCTGCTGAAGCGATCGGAAAACGGGCGGATCATCGGCCTCACCAGCTCCGTCGGCGCCAACCCGCGCGCGTTCTGGGGCGCATATGGCTCCACCAAGGCGGCCTTCGACAACCTGCTGGAAACGCACGGGCGCGAGATCGAGCGGATCTCCGAAACGCGCGTCGCCGTCGTCGATCCCGGTGCCACCCGCACCGACATGCGCGCCCGCGCCTACCCCGGTGAAGACCCCGATTCGGTGAAGCCGCCCAGCGTCGTGGCCGATCACATCGTGCAGATGCTGGTCGACGATTTCCCCAATTTGTGCCGCGAACGAGTGGAAACGCCGCGTTAACCAGTCACGTTAGGCCGCGTTTAACGCTGCATGGACATTCTGCGCAAAGCAAACGGCCCAAAGGGCCAGGTTGGGGAACCGCAGAACACGGGAATTTGCTGCAATGACCATGCAGAACACCAAGGGCCGTTACGATATTGCCGCACAGGAAGATCGTAGCGCACCGCGCACCAAGATCATGATCCCCGCCCAATTGCGGGGTTCGGGCATGCGTGCCTTCCAGACGGTGGTGAACGACCTGTCGCTGTCGGGCTTCTCCGCCACGGCACTGAACCGTATGCACCCCGGTTCGGTGTGCTGGCTGACGCTGCCGGGGCTCGAATCGCTGCAGGCCGAAGTGGTGTGGTGGGAAAACGGCATGGCCGGTTGCGCCTTCACCAACCTGCTTTCGCCCATCGTGCACGACAACATCCTGGCCCGCTATCGCGGCGACGGCACCTATCGCGGCTAAGCTTCGCTGACAGGGGACTTGGGAAAGGGCGCTGCGGCGCCCTTTTTCGTGCGCGTTCTAACCCAGCCAGTGGCGACGGTTGGCAGGATCGCGCAGCTTCAGCACAACCGCCGCAATCACCAGCAGGCCGGACAGCATGGTTGCATAGGCGATGACTGGCGCGGCCTGCCCACCCTGGGCGTAGATCGCCAGCAAGGCCCACAGGAATACCGCGGCGTAGATCGGGTTTCCCCGCCCGCGCCACGCGGCCACCGCCACGATGATGCCGCCCACCACCGTCACGGCGGCAGCCAGCATGGCGTTCGCGCCACCGGCATCGACGCCGTAATAGGTCAAGGTGGCAGCGATGTTGACGATGCTGGCAGCCGTCAGCCACGCCGCCAGTGCGCTGAGCGGCAGCACCACCAGCCAGCGCTCGCCCCGCGTGAAGCCTCTCTGCGTGCCCACCAGGATGCGGTAGACCGTCATCAGGCAAGCCAAAGCCGTCAGGATGATCGCCACCGAGATCGCCGTCAGGGCGTAGAACTGGGTGTAGACCGCCCACATGCCGATCGCGGCAAATGCGCCTGCCACGGGCCAGCCGATCCGGCCCAGCAAGGCACTGTCGCGCTGGGCTGGCAGGGCCTGGTACACGGCGAACAGGAACGACCCGGCAAACAGCGGGCCCCAGATGGCAAAGGCCCAGCCAGACGGCGTCAGCAAGGTGCGCGTAGCGTCCGAGCGTTCCTGGATCGGATCGCCAAGACCCAGGCTGGGCAGGAACGTCGCGCCGATCTCCAGCACCATCGCCAGGATCACGACCACGCGTTGCGGTGTGCTGCGCGATGCAGGGGCGTGCGGTGTTGCAGTCCGAGTTGCCATGGAACGCTAACGACGCCAGTTCGCCACGGTTCCCGCCCTCAGTTCCCCAAGGGGCGCACGTCGCCAGCGCGCGTGCCCAGCGGCGGCAACGGTTGCGGTACCAACGGCGTAATCGGTTCTGCCGCGATCCGTTGCTCCAGCAGCGCAATCGCCGCCTGCAACTGTGCATCGGTGCCCTGGAAGCGGGCGTGCGGCATGTTCTCCACCTCGTAATCGGGCGCAATGCCGTGGCCTTCGACGATCCAGCGGCCGTCGATGGCATATTGCGCGTTCTCGGCAATGCGCACCGCACCGTTATCGACCAGCCGGTTGCGATCGGACAGCCAGATGCCCGCCCCGGCCGTGCGCGTGCCCACCAGCGGCGCGAGGCCCAGCGACTTGATACCGGCAGCAAAGGTCTCGCCATCGGAATAGGTGCGTTCGTCGATCAGCACGGCCACGTGCCCGCGATAGGCGTTCTGCATGTTGGTGATGGCAACGCCGGTGCCGTCCGGATTGGTCCAGAAGGCCCACGGCTGGCGCATCAGCATGCCGATGATGATCGAATCGATATTGCCGCCATTGTTGTTACGCACGTCGATGATCAGCCCGTCCTTGTCGAGCTGGGCAAAATAGTCGCGGGCGAAGCTGGCGACATCGCCCGAACCCATCGCGCGCAGGTGCAGGTAGCCGATATCGCCGCCCGACATCTGCTGCGTTGCGGCGCGGTTGCCTTCGACGAAGTCGTAGTAGCTGGCCATGCGCACGCCATCGAAGGTCATCGGCTCGACAATGGCGCTGACCGGGGTGCGACCGCGCGCAAGGTCAAGCCGCACCTGCTGCCCGGCCTTGGATGCCAGCGCCAGGCGCAGGTCCGCAAGCGAGGCGACCGGGCGCCCATCCACGCGCTGGATCACGTCACCCACCTGCACGTCCACGCCGGGACGGCGCAGCGGCGGGCGTGTGGCGACAAGGTCGTCTTCCGCCATGTAGATCGAATCGATGCGCAGGCCGCCTGCCACCGGCGTGTAGCGCGCACCCAGGAAAGCCATCTGGCTGTTCTCGGTATCCTCCGGCAAGTCACCGGGGCGCACCTGGCTGTGCAGGATGCCCAGTTGCGAAGCCATCAGGCCCAGCACGGTATTGAGTTCTGCCCGATGGCCGATCCGGCCCAGCAGCGGCTCTACCTGCGCGCGCACGTCGTTCCAGTCGACCCCGCGCAGCGCCGGATCGTAGGCGAAATCGCGGTGCATGCGCCATGCGTCCACGAACATCTGGTGCCACTCGGCCACCGGGTCGATGGCGGGGTGCCAGTCGGAAAGGCGCACGCGGGCCGGCGCCATCTCGTCGGGCTTCTTGGCAGCTGCAGGCACCAGCGAAATCGTGGGGTCGCCGCCGCTGCCGGTAATCAGCATCGCGGTCTCGCCATCGGCGGACAGTCCGAAGCCCATCACGTTCTCGGCGAAAGTCTCTTCCTCCGGATCGCGCCGATCGATCTTGATCGAGACCAGCGTATCGCCGCGCATGGTGTAAAGGAAATCGTCGGTCGCCAGCAGGCCGTTCTCCACACCGGGATCGGTGGGCAGCTTGTACAGCCGCTGCGCCAGCCCTTCGAGCACGACGTTGGCAGGGCCGGTCTCTTCGGCCTCCTCGCCGCCCGCACCGGAGCCGCCGCCCTGCTCCTCCCCGTCGTCGCCCGTCTGCGTCAGCTCGTTCTCTTCGGTGAAGCGGAACCCGGCCTCCGGATCGAGCTGCAGCGCGTAGAGTTCGCCGCGGTTCGGGAAGTCCACACCCATGTTGCGATCGCCCCACGGGCTGCCCGGCGAGGGATCGAAATTGCGGTTGGAGATGAAATAGAGCCACGCGCCGTCATGCGCGAAGGCAGGCGCATAGTCGTGATACTTGCCAGAGGTGGCCATGACCCGCTCACCCGAGGCGACATTCTGCACCCAGATATCGGCGGTGTTGCCGTTGTTGCGACGCGAAGCTTCGGAATAGGCGATGTAGGCACCGTCGGGCGAGAAGGTGACATCGCGGAAGGCCGAGTCGTCGCCCGTGTCGTTTTCGGCCAGCAGGGTGATGCGCCCGGTGGCAACGTCCACGCGCTGCAGCCGCGCCTCCTTGTCCCACACCACCAGCGAATTGCCATCGGGCGACACCGCGAAAGACCAGATGTGCGCATCATACCCGCGCGTGATCGCCACGGGCTCGCCAGAGCCATCGGCGGGCATGGCATAGACATCGCCCTGCTCCCCTTGGTCCAGCACCAGGAACACATGCTCGCCATCGGGGCCTTCCACGGCTTCGCGGGCACGCGCGTCCAGTGGGATCGCCAGTTCCACGCGGCGCCGTTCGCCGGTCGCGCCCAGTGCCGCCCGTCCGCGCGCGGTCACGGCCACGGCCTCACCCGAAGGCGAAATCCGCGCCTGCTCGATCAGGCTCAGCGGATTTTCCAGCGCGCGCACGCGGGCCTGTTCGCGGTCGGTGACGATATCCAGCGCCAGCGTCTGCATGGTGCCGCCACCAGTGGAGAAAACGTGGATGTCCGCGCCGTTCTGCAGGAACACCTCGCCGCCATCCATGCTGGCCTGCAGCACCGGGAACGGCAGTTCGGGCGAATCCTGTCGCACCCCGCTGCCATCCTCGGCCACGGACCACACGGCATCGGCGCCGCTCTTGTCGGAAATGAAGTAGATGCGCCCGCCATGGGCCATCGGCATACGGATCGGAGCGCCGAAGTCGGCCAGCAGCTGCGTCGCCTCTTCATTGCTGCCCATCGTCCAGCGCCACAGCTGCGCCATGCCGCCGCCGCGATAGAGCACGGCGTTGTCGCTGGAGCGCGCACGCAGGCCCCGGCGGCTGAAGAACAGCGTGCCGTCCTGGCCGAAGGTGGCGTCGTTGGCGCGCCACAGCGGGATCGGCGTCGCCTCGCCGCCGCTGGGGTCGACAGTGTAGAGGATCTCTGTCTGCCCCGCCCCTTGCAGGCTGTTGGCAAAGATAACCCGGCCATCGGGCGTCCAGCCCACTGTGCGCACGCTGCCGCCCTGGAAGGTCAGCCGCAGCGGCGATCCGCCGGCCACGGGCATGACGTAGACATCGCGCGGACTGTCATAGCTGGCGGTGAAGGCCACCATGCTGCCATCGGGCGACACGACCGGATCTGTCTCCTCCTGCTCGTGGTTGGTCAGCCGTATGGCCGATCCCCCAGATCGCGCCGCGCGCCACAGGTCGCCTTCGCTGGCGAACACCAGCACGTCGCCACGCGCCGCCGGGTACTGGTAGAAACCCTCCTCTGCCAGCGCAGGCACGGCGGTGGAGGCGAGCAGGACGGCGGCGATTGCGGTAAGGCGCTTCATCGTTAGAATGTCTCCAGATCGGGAAACCGGGACAATGACCAGCCGCGACTGGTTGCGCAAGATACAAGATCGCGCGCACGAGACTGTTCTGCGAACAGCTGATGTTGCCAGACCAATGCCCCGGCTCAGTTCGCCATCGGCTCCGCAGGTTCGCCGCCATAGACGCCGGTCTCGCCCCGGCGCGCATCGACGGCAGCCTGCACCGCGGCGTAGAACCGGTTGCGCTCCAGCCCCTCGCCCCCGCCACCGGTGGAATTGCGCCAGTTGGAATGGGTGGCGATCACCAGGTCGCGCACCGGATCGATGAAGATGCCCTGCCCGTAAAGGCCGCTGGCGGCATAGGCGCCGCCCGGATAGGTCCACCACTGGTAAGCATAGCCGCGATCGAAGCGCCCGGTTTCGAAGGCGGGGGTAGTTGCCTCCTCGAACCAGCCTTCGGGCACCACATGCTCCCCCCCGGCCATGCCGCCGCCCATGGCGAAAAGGCCGAACCGCGCCATGTCCCGGGTGCTGGCCTGGATGCAGCAGCCGGAAATCTCGCTGCCGCTGTTGGACAGCAGCCAGGTGGCATCCTGCTCCATCCCGAACGGTGCCCACACCTTTTCGGAAAGGTAATCCGCCAGGTTCTTGCCCGTGGCATTGCGCACCAGCACGCCGATCAGGTTGGTTTCCCCGGTGTTGTAAAGCCAGCGCGTGCCCGGCTCCGCCTCGCGCGGGAGCTGGCGCATGTAATCGACCAGCGAATCGACGCCTTCCTCGGTAGAGACGTGTTCATTGAACTGCGCGACGTCGCTCTGCGGGTCGAAATAGTCCTCGTTCCACTTCACGCCGCTGCTCATCGTCAACAACTGGCGGATCGTCACCCCGTCGTAGCCGGAGCCAGCCAGTTCGGGAATGTACTTGGTCACCGGGTCGTCGACGCTGTCGATATAGCCATCGGCAATCGCGGCCCCCACCAGCGTGGAGGTAAAGCTCTTTGCGGCAGAGAAACTGGTCCACTTGCCCTCGGCGCTGAAATCGAGGCCATAGCGTTCCAACACCACCTCGCCATCGTAAACCACCACCACCCCGGCGGCGTTCTGCTCTTCCATGAAGGCGTCCATGTCGAAATCGCCCAGGTCCAGCGGCTGGCCATCCGGCAATGGATAGGTCGCTTCACCAGCCTCGATCACGCGCGCCTGCGCCAGCGCGGGGAAGCGGTCCATGGCGCGGAAGGCTGCGGTGCGCGTTTCCTCCGGCCAGAACAGCACGTCGCGATCTGTCGGCATGTTGGCCAGGACATCGCGCTGGTCCTGATCCAGCGACAGCCAGAACGCGCCGCCGATGATCGCCAGCAAGGCTATGATGCCGAGAATCCATTTCTTCATGTGCTTTCCTTCACCAGGGTCACCTGGCTGACGGTGATCCCGCCGCCACGAAACCCGCCTTCGCAATACATCAGGTAGAACCGCCAGAGGTCACGGAACCGCGTGTCGAACCCGGCGGGCAGGCGCCCGGCCTCACAGGCGGCATTGAACCGCTCGCGCCAGCACTTCAGCGTTTCGGCGTAGTCCTCGCCGAAATCGTGCTGGTCGGTCCACGCCAGCCCGCGCTCTTCGGCCAGGCGCCGGAACTCGCTGGCGCGGATCAGCATGCCGCCGGGAAAGACATAGGCCTGGATGAAATCGGCGCTGGCGGCATAGGCATCGAAGATCGGCTCGGCGATGGCGATATACTGGATCGCCGCGCGCCCACCCGGCTTAAGGTTGCGCGCCACGCAATCCATGAAATCCGGCCAGTATTCGCGCCCCAGCGCCTCCACCATCTCGACGCTGACGATGGCATCGAACTGCCTCGCCATGTCGCGGTAGTCGCGCTTTTCGAAGCTGGGCCCGGCATTGCGTTCGCGCGCCCATTCCAGCTGGCTGTCGGAAATGCTGATGGCGGTAACGTCATGCCCTTGCCCAGCCAGGTGCGCGGCAAGCGAGCCCCAGCCGCAGCCGATCTCCAGCACGCTGTGCGCGTCCCCGATCCGCTGCGACAGCGCCTGCCACTTGCGCCTCTGCGCCGCTTCCAGCCCGTCGTCGCCGAAGTCCAGGGCACTGGAATAGGTCATCGTCGGGTCCAGCCAACTGGCATAGAAATCGTTGCCGAGGTCGTAATGCGCGTGGATGTTCTTTTCCGCACCTTCGCGGGTGTTGCGCTTCAGCGCGTGGGCGGCCTTCGCCAGCCATCGCCACGGCCCCTTGGCCCGCGCGGTATCGCCCAGCGACACGGCATTTGCCATGAAGAGCGCGAACAGCGGCACCGGATCGGGGCTGGACCACTCGCCCGCTTCCCATGCCTGGTACCAGCCGACCGAACCGCCCGTGGCCAGCCGCAGCAATGCACGCCAGTCGTGCAGCGCCACCTCGCATTCGAAGCCGGGCGCATTGCCGCCCAGCGTCCGCTTGCTGCCATCGGGCAAGGTCGCGTGGATCGCCCCGCTGGCAAGCCCTTTGTCGATGCGATCGAGAATACCCTTGACGGCAGGCACGAACAGGCGCGCCAGCAGACCGGGTTTCGACCCGAACCGCCGGCCGCTTTCCAGCAATATCTCTCCGCGTGCGTGACCCGCCTCCATGCGCCGCGTTATGACGCTGCGAGGTCAGCTTCTCAAGGCGTGTTTACACAGGTGTTTATTCCTTGGACGCACGGTAGGTCTCCAGCGCCCGTTCACGCGCTTCCTTGTGCCCGATCAGCTTGGCCGGATAGGCCGACGGCTTGCAGCCGTGCGCTTCGGGATCGTGCACGTAGGGGTCGTCCAGCTCCGCCAGTTCGGGCACCCAGGTGCGGATATAGTCGCCGGCGTGGAACTTCTCGCTCTGACTCAGCGGGGCCATGATGCGCACGAACATGTTGGAGTCGACGCCCGTGCCGCTGACCCATTGCCAGTTGGTGCCGTTGCTGGCGTAGTCGGCATCGACCAGCGTATCCCAGAACCAGTGCTCGCCATGGCGCCAGTCGATCAGCAGGTGCTTGACCAGGAAACTGGCGGCAATCATGCGTACGCGGTTGTGCATCCAGCCGGTTGCCCACAGCTGGCGCATCCCGGCATCGACGATGGGGTATCCGGTGCGCCCTCTTTGCCAGGCTTCCAGCTCCTCCTGGATGCGGTGGCCGCGGTTGGGATTGCGCCAGAAGCTTTCGTCGTATCCGTCGCGATAGGGTTCCTGCGTGTAGCCGGGAAATTCGCAGATCAGGTTCTGTGCATAGTCGCGCCACACCAGTTCGGCCTTGAACATGCGCGCACCCCCGCCGGGTCGAGAGCCGATGCGGTCCCACAGCATGCGCGGGGAAACCTCGCCGAAATGCAGGTGCGGGGAAAGGCGACTGGTGGCGTCTTCGGCTGGCAGGTTGCGATCGTCAGAGTAGTCCGCGATCACATCGAGGAAGGCATCGAACCGGTCCATCGCCGCAGCGGTGCCGTGCAGGCCGGACCAGTAATCGCGCATGTCGCCTGCCCAGTCGGGCTTAGTCGGCAGCAGGTCCAGGTCTTCCAGCGACAGGCTGCCCGGCCACGTATCCGGGCTGGAAAGGCTCGGTTCGGGAAGGATGTCGAAGCCGTCGATGGCTTCGAACATGGCGTTCTTGAACGGGGTGAAGATCTTGTACGGGCTACCCGACCCCGTCGTCACGGCGCCCGGCGGCAGCAGGTAATTGCCGTCGTGCAATTGCAGGCTGAGCCGTTCTTTCAGCTTGCCTTGCGCGCGGCGCCACCATGGCTCGTAATGGCGCAGGGCATGTACCGCTTTCGCGCCCGTCTCTTCCGCCAGCCTGCACAGTTCCTCCACCACGTCGCCGCGCCGGATAACCAGCTGCGAATGGTGGCGGGCAAGGTCTGCCTGCAAGGCTTCCAGCGCGTGATGCAGCCACCAGCGGCTGGCCCCGCCCATCCGGCGGTCACCGGGTGTCTCGTCGTCAAGGATGTAGACCGGGATGACAGGCCCGGCCTGTGAAGCGGCGGTGAAAGCGGCCTGGTCGGCCAGGCGCAGGTCGCGCCGCAACCAGACGATTTGTGGTTCGGACAATTTACGTTTCCCTTCGTGCGGGCAACGCTATCAGTTTCCGCCCGGTTCCGAACACAGACCATCGGGCAGGTCAACGCTGAAGCGCCCGTCGCGCACGCCGTAATAGCGCGCATCGCTCAGCTGCCAGCGGCCGTCCTCCAGCCGGTCGAGCACCGGCGCGCGGCTCCAGAACAGGAAGGCATCGACCTGGCTGCTCTGCGCCCTGGCGGCCTCCAGGTCGCAAGCGGAAATCGGGCGATTGCCCACCCGTTCGCCATCGATGAAGAAGCCGCCTGCCCCGCCTACGCCGATGGACTCGCGTTCCCAGAAGGCCAGCGGCGGAGGCGAGGAAATGGTTTCGAGGAAGGCCGCGTTGTCGGCCCGGTCCTTCATCGAGATCGCGTAATTGGCGACGAGGTAGAGACCGCACAGGCCCAGCGTGGTGCGCGCCGCCGCGCGCCAGTCGCCCCCGCGCTTCTCGCGCCGCAGGGAAAGCCACAGGCCTACACCCATTACCACCCACAGCCACACGTCGATGATGAACAGCACGTCGCCATAGAACCAGCGGCTGGAAAACGGCTCCAGCAGGCGGATGCCGTAGACGTTCAGCCAGTCGAGCGCCGGGTGCGTGAGGCACCCGATCAGCGAAAGCCCATAGAGCCAGCCGAAATGCACGGGCAGCCGCTTGTCCGGCCGCTTGCCGCGCCGCGCCTGCCAGCGGTCCCAGCCATACAGCAGCCCGGCCAGCACCAGCGGCAACACCAGCAAGGCGATCGGCCCGTGGGTGATGCCGCGACGGAAGGCGAGGTGTTCCACCCCTTCCAGCCAGAAGAAACATGTGGCGTCCACATCGGGCAGGTTCGCGCCGATGATCAACGCCGGCATGGCGAGCCCGGTCTTGCGCTTCAGCCCGGCCTGCCCGATCAGCGCGCCGGTAAGCGAATGTGTGAGATTATCCATCGCGCACAGACCATAGTGCGCCCCTTTCAAAGCACTAGCCCCACGATCCCCTTTATCGGCAACATGCTTGCGGCTAGTCAGGGCGCATGACGGGGACTTACGACGAGGCGGATTACCTATCGACCGCGCCGCGTGGCACGCGCGTGCGTCCGGCATGGTTGCGCCTGGGCGTGCCGATCGTACTGATCGTCGCCGTGACTGGCGGCATTGCTGCGGCCATCGGGCTGACCACACAGGAGTTGTACCAGGCCTAAGCGGAGGTGGAGCTGATCACGCCCGAAGGGTTTGCCGATGATGCCACCATCCCCCTGCCCGCCGAACGCATCGCTGCCGCGCGGTCCTCTGCCGTGGCGACGCAAGCGGTGACACAGGCCGGCCTGCTGGACAAACCCCGGTTCCTCGCCGCCCACCCCTCGCTCGACAGCGCGGAGCTGGACCTGGCCGAAAAGCGCGTGCGCGCCGCCTCCATCCTGCTTTCGGGCATGAATACGCAGATCGACGAAGGCGGCAGCTTTGCCACCATCAGCTATCGCTCTGCCGATCCGGCACTGGCTGCCGACATTGCCGATGCGCTGGCGATGGCCTTCCTGCCTGTCGATGCAGAGCGGGTGGCCGGCGCGATGGGCGATACCCGCGCCGAGCTGGAAGAACTGGTAGCGCAAGTGCGCAGCGAGCTGGAAGAAGCAGAGCGCGCCCTGGCAGAGGGCCTGGGCGAAGCGGATATCGTCGCCCTGCCCGCGCCCGAGGCGGACCTTGTCGGCTAAAGCGGCCTCACCGGCGAAGACGCCTTGAGCGCACAGGCCCGCGAGGCCCTGGAATCGCAGCTGATCCTGGTGCGTGCACGCCTTGCCGGCGTGGAAGCCGCCATCGCCAGCGGCGCAATCGACACCACCAACCCGTTGATCGCACAGTTGCAAGCCAATCGCACCGAACTGGAAGACGAATACCAGCGCGTGATCGCCCAGTTTCGAGAGGATTACCCGGCAGCGCGCGACCTGCGCGAGCGGATCGACGTGATCGATGCCCAGCTGACGCGCGAGGAACTGCGCGTGGCAGAGGATCGCGCGGCAGAGGCCGAGCAGTTGCGGATCCAGGAAGCCGATATCCGCGCGCAGATCGAAGCGCTGGGCTTTGAAGTCGCCTCGCGCGGGACGGCTGGCCTGGCGCTGGACGACGTGCAGCAGGACGTACTGGCCAAGCGTGAGCTCTACAGCCTGCTGCTCGCCCGGCTGGCCACGGCGGAACAGACCGAACTGCCCACCACCGCGCGCGTGATCGCCGCCGCCGTGCCGCCCACGCGGCCCGTGGTGCCCGACTGGTGGCTGTTGCTGGGCGTGGCCGCAGGCGTGGCGCTGCTGCTGTCGATCGCGCTGGTGGTGGTGGACCTGCGCAAGCGCAGGAACGCTTACTGAGGCGGCCGGCCTACTTTGCGCCGTGCCCGGTCAGCACCACCCGGGCGGTGCGCATCAGGATCAGGAAATCCAGCCAGTACGAGAAGTTCTTGATGTAATAGAAATCGTACTGAAGCTTGTGTTCGATGTCCGCCAGCTCGGTCACATGGCCCTGGTTCACCTGGGCCCATCCGGTGATCCCCGGGCGCACGATGTGGCGGTAATCGTAGAAGGGGATTTCCTTCTGGTACCAGTTGCCCAGTTCCAGCGCTTCGGGACGCGGGCCGATCCAGCTCACGTGGCCCAACAGGATGTTGAACATCTGCGGCAGTTCGTCGATCCGCGTGCGGCGCAGGAATGCCCCCAGCTTGGTGATGCACGGATCGTTCTCGCCGGTCATGGCGGCGGCGCGGCGGTCTTCCATGCAATGGGCCGGGTCCTCGCAGCGCATGGTGCGGAACTTCATGACCTTGAACGGGCGCCCGCGAAAGCCCACGCGTTCCTGCCGGAACAGTGCCGGGCCCGGTGAATCCAGCTTCACCAGCACCGCCACAACGATCAAGGGAACGATCAGCAGCGGCAGCAACACCAGCACCACGGCCCCGTCGAACAGGCGTTTCAGCCGCATGAAGGTCATGTTCGGCAGCAGCGAACCGAAACTGTTTTCAGAAAGGTGTTCGACCCACACCTTGCCTGTCGCCGCTTCGTAGACCTGTTTGAAGTGGAACACCGGCACGCCTTCCAGCGCGGCATTGGCCAGCAGGCGTTCCCAGCTGTCATCCAGATCGGCGTGCAGGTCTGCCACTATTATCGCCCCTTCGTGGCCCGGCAGCGCAGGGGTATCCAGCTCGTGGACGATCAGCCTGACATTGGCGAGGCGGCGGATGCGCCCGCCGGGCACGGCGTAAAAGATCGAGCGGTCGGCCTTCGTGGCCAGGCTCATCACCCCGATGTAGACCATCATGGAAGCGACGAAGTTGATCAGCAAGACCTGGTTCGAATAGTCGAAACGGAAAGCGAGAATGGCAAGGGCCACTGCGCCGAAACTGGCGATGAAGGTGGGCAGGATCGCGCCCAGCTGCTTTACGCCGGGATAGATGTTCACGCGGCGGGCGAAGAAAATGCGTGCCACCAGTGCGATGATCGAGGCCACGATGGAATTCTGCGTGGTGGGGTTCTCGAAGGCGGAAAGCTTCGCCCCGAAATAGAGGAACGGCGGGACTATGCTGCCAAGCAGCACGCAGGACAAAACCTGCACCGCGAAGGAGCGATAAATGCTCCGCCCCCATGGACCAGTTCTGATGGAGCTGCCATCAGCATGACCAGTCGCACCTCTTTCCCTTATCAAGTAGGGGCTTACAGCAAAAACTTACAAGAGTCCCCTGACAATTGCCTCTCCCCTTGGGCTTGCCAGCCAGCCAGCGCAAGGGAACCGCTAGACCGGATCCGAGGCGGTTCCGCTGACCGTCCAGGTCTGACCCTTGGCCAGCAGGTGGGCCAGGCTGGTGTCCTTGCCTTCGCTGGCGCGGGCCTTTTCCTCAACCACGGCAGCTTCGTATGTCGGTGCGGGAGCGTCGTAGATCACGCCCAGCGGCATGGGGAATTCACCAAAGGGCAGTTCCACCAGCATGTGCGCGATCACGCGGTTTGCGGCATCGTGCACCTGTACGCCGGCTGCCTGCCAGTCGCCATCGACTACGTCGACCACTTCGAACGCCAGCGTTTGCGGATTGAGCTTCAGGCCCTTTACGCCGCCGGTTTTCTCGCTGCCGAACAGCATGGGTTCGCCATGCGCCAGCCACAGCTGCTGCTGCTCGGCGCCCTTGGGCTTGGCGAAATCGTCGAACACGTCCTTGTTGTAGACGATGCAGTTCTGGAAGATCTCGATGAAGGCCGCACCCTTGTGGGCGTGGGCCGCCTTCAGCACGTCGGGCAGGTGCTTCGACACGTCAATGCCGCGCCCGACAAACCGCGCGCCGCTGCCCAGCGCGAAGGCGCAGGGGTTGGCCGGATGGTCGACCGAGCCGAGCGGCGTCGAGGGCGAGCGCGTGTGCTCGCGGCTGGTGGGCGAATACTGTCCCTTGGTCAGGCCGTAAATCTCGTTGTTGAACAGCATGATCTGCATGTTCACGTTCCGTCGCAGCACGTGCATCAGGTGGTTGCCGCCGATCGACAGGCCGTCGCCGTCACCCGTCACCAGCCAGATATCGAGATCGGGATTGGCCAGCTTGATGCCCGTGGCAAAGGCCGGCGCGCGCCCGTGGATGGTGTGGAAGCCGTAGCTTTCGATGTAGTACGGGAAACGGCTGGAGCAGCCGATGCCGGACACGAACACGGTATTTTTCGGATCCGCACCCACCTGCGGCAGCGTGCGCTGCACGGCCTTCAGGATGGCATAGTCCCCGCAACCCGGGCACCAGCGCACTTCCTGGTCGGTTTCCCAGTCCTTCAGCGTCGTTTTGATTTTCGTAGGGGCGTTCACAGCTAGCTCCGCGTTCAACTCATCAATACGAAACCGATGGCCAGGTTCACCGCCAGGACAAATCCGACGACGAACAGCATCAGTTTCATGAAACGGGCGAACCCGCTCTTCTGGGGCACGAAGGTCACGACAACCGTTCCCCGATCGCCGCTTCCAGCTCGTCGATATAGAATGGTTGGCCGCTGGTCTTGGTCAGGCTTTCGGCATCGATGCAGAACTGGTCGCGCAGAACGGTCTTGAACTGGCCGGTATTCATTTCCGGCACCAGCACCTTGTCAAAGCGGCTCAGCAACTCGCCAAGGTTGCCGGGCAGCGGCCAGATGTGGCGCACGTGCACGTGGCTGACCTTTGCGCCCTTCTCGATCCAGCGGTTCACCGCCTGCTTGATCGGGCCATAGGTGCTGCCCCAGCCCACCACGACCAGTTCGCCCTCGTCGTCGCCCCAGGCCACATCCTGGTCGGGCACGTCGACGCCCAGCACCTTGTCGCGGCGCAGGTCGGTCATCTTCTGGTGGTTGGCCGGATCGTAGGAGATATTGCCCGTCAGCGCGTCCTTTTCGATCCCGCCGATGCGGTGCATCAGGCCGGGCGTACCGGGCTTCACCCAAGGCCGAGCGCCCTTGTCGTCGCGCTTGTAGGGCAGGAACTGCTCGCCTTCGGGCAGGCTGTCCATGAAGGATACCGGGAACGGCTCGTAAGCTGCCGGATCGGGCACCTTCCACGGCTCTGCAGCATTGGCGATATAGCCATCGGTCAGCAGCATGACGGGGGTCATGTACTGCGTGGCAATGCGACAAGCCTCGATGGCAACGTCGAACGCGTCTGCCGGGCTGCGCGCGGCGATCACCGGCATGGGGGCATCGCCGTTGCGGCCATAAACGGCCTGGTAGAGGTCGCTCTGCTCGGTCTTGGTAGGCAGCCCGGTCGAGGGCCCGCCGCGCTGGCTGTTCACGATCACCAGCGGCAGTTCCACCATGATGGCAAGGCCCATCGCCTCTGTCTTCAGCGCGATGCCGGGGCCGGATGAACTGGTGACCCCCAGTTGGCCCGCATAGCTGGCGCCGAGGGCGGAACAGATCGCGGCGATCTCGTCTTCAGCCTGAAAGGTGGTGACGCCGAATTCCTTCAGCCGCGCCAGGTGGTGCAGGATGGCCGATGCGGGCGTGATCGGATAGCCGCCGAAGAACATCGGCAGGTCCGCCAGCTGCGCGCCTGCTACCAGCCCCAGCGAAACGCTCTCCGCCCCGGTGATGGTGCGATAGAGCCCCGGATCGGTGGGCATCGGCGGCATGTGCACCTGCTTCAGCGGGCCGGAAAGCTCCGCCGTCTCGCCATAGGCATGGCCGGCATCGAGCGCGGCGATATTGGCATTGGCAATATCGGGGTTCTTGCGGAACTTCTGCTTCAGCCAGTCGTGGATCGGTTCTCGCGGGCGATCGAACATCCACAGCGCCAGCCCCAGCGTCCACATGTTCTTGGATCGCAACGCGTCCTTGTTGCCAAGGCCGAAGTCCTTCACTGCCTCGATCGTGCGTTCGGAAATGTCGAAGGCCAGCAGGTCGTATTTGGCCAAGCTGCCGTCTTCCAGCGGGTTCGTCTCGTAGTGCGCCTTTTCCAGGTTGCGCTTGGTGAAAGCGCCGCTGTCGGCGATGATCAGGCCGCCAGGCTTGAGCGATTCAAGGTTCACCTTCAGCGCCGCCGGGTTCATCGCCACCAGCACGTCGGGAGCATCGCCCGCGGTGTTGATCTGGCGGCTGCCGAAATTGATCTGGAAAGCCGAAACGCCGAACAGCGTGCCCTGCGGTGCGCGGATTTCGGCGGGGAAATCGGGGAAAGTCGCAAGGTCGTTGCCCGCCAGCGCGGTGGACAGGGTGAACTGCCCGCCAGTCAGCTGCATGCCGTCGCCGCTGTCACCGGCGAAGCGGACCACCATCGAGTCCGTAACTTCGGTTTCGGGCCGTTCGTCGACCGTCTGTGTCGCCATGTAATAGTCTTCCTGCGGCTCAAACTAGCGTGAGGCGCGCCCTACGTTCCTGCTGCGGGCAAGACAATCAAGTTTTTCTGTCCGGCTCGCAATAGCTGGCATTCGCCTCTCCACCATCCTAGATCACCCGCCATGACCAGACCCGATCGCCTAGACTACCGCCCGTGCGTCGGCACGATGATGATCAACCGCCTTGGCGAAGTGTTCGTCGGCAAGCGCATCGACAACAAGGAAGGCGACTGGTGGCAGATGCCGCAAGGCGGCGTGGACGACGGCGAGGACCTGGACGAAGCCATGCTGCGCGAACTGGGCGAGGAGACGGGCGTCGCCCCGCACCAACTGGAGATCGTGCACCGGCTGGAGGAAGAGCTCTACTACGACCTGCCGAAAGAGCTGCAGGGCAAGCTGTGGAAGGGCAAGTACAAGGGCCAGCGACAGGCGTGGTACCTCGTCCGCTTTACCGGCGAGGATAGCGATATCGACCTCGACGCGCACAAGCACCCCGAATTCTGCGAGTGGAAGTGGGTCGATCCCGACCTGCTGCCCGAGCTGATCGTGCCCTTCAAGCGCGAGGTTTACGAGACGGTGGTGGCAGGGCTCAAACCCCACATCTGACCTTCGAACCTCAGTTTTGCGCCACGTCTTCGTCGGGCGTTACCGCTTCGGCGGTCATCACCGGCGGGCCACGGTCGATGGCGGCAGACAGCTGCACGGTCTCGACACAGGTCTCTCCGCACAGGCTCTGCAGGCGCTCAAGGTTCTCGCGCGCCGCGGTCAGCGCGCCCTTTTCCACCAGCGCCTCACCCTCACCCGTGATCGCGGCGAGGTTTTCCGGATCGCGCTCCTGCGCTTCGCGGTAATAGTGGATGGCCTTGCCCTGCAGCCCTTCGGCGCGAGCGGTGTTGGCCAGCTCAAGGTAAACCTCGGTATAGCCGGGATCCACCGCCAGCGCGGCTTCGAAAGCATCGACCGCGCCCTGCGTGTCACCCATGTCCAGCGCCATGCGGCCTTCGGCAACCAGCGCCTGCGCCCGTGGATCGGCCTCGTACCCACCTGCGTGCCCGATACTGGCCGTCACGGCGAGCGCGAGTGACAGGGCGGCGGCGGCAGGTCCGAAACGCATGGCGTACTCCTTGAGCATGGACGGGTAAGATGTGCGGTAAGCGTCCATCACTAACGAGTATTAACACGCCTTGGCTAAACGTGCGATGAAAAATCCGTCCGTTCCGTCGCGGGACGGGGTCAGGCGCACACCGGCACCGCGCGGCGCGCCAAGCGGCAGGTCGAGACTTTCCGCTTTCCAGTCAGCATGTTGCGCCAGGAAGTGCTGCACTTGCCCGGCCCCCTCTTCGTCCAGCAGCGAGCAGGTGACATAGGTGAGCGACCCGCCGGGTTTCACGAGGCTAGCCGCCACGTCCAGCAGCCTTGCTTGTAGCTCGGTCAGGCGTTTCAGCTCCGCCTCGGACAACCGCCAGCGCGCTTCCGGGTTGCGGCGCCAGGTGCCGGTGCCCGAACACGGCGCATCCACCAGCACGCGGTCCGCCTCCCCCAGCCAAGCGGCCAGGGCTTCGGCTTCCTTACCCGGATCCAGCAGTACTTCGGCAGCAACACGCGCCCCGGCACGTTCGGTACGCGGGCCAAGCTGCGACAGGCGGCGACGATCGGTATCGGCAGCGACCAGCGTGCCCTCGTTCCCCATGGCGGCTGCCAGCGCCAGGGTCTTGCCCCCTGCCCCGGCGCACAGGTCGATTACGCATTCTCCCGGCTGCGCGCCCACGGCATGGCAAGCGATCTGGCTGCCCAGGTCCTGCACTTCGATCAGGCCCTGTTCGTAGGCCTCCCAGCCGCTCACCTGCGTGCCTGAGGGGAAACGCAGCGCGCCCGGCAGCGCGAGCTCTTCACCCGCAACCGGCAAATCCGCTAAATCTCCAGCGACCTTCAGCCTGTTGATCCGCGTATCCAGCGGCGCGCGCGACAGCAGCGCTTCGGCTTCGTCCTGCGAAATGTCCGATGCGATCAGGCGGTCTTCCAGCCATTCAGGTGCAATGCCGCCTTCGGCAGGCTCTTCTCCGGGTGCAATGCGCGCCGGGCCATAGCCTTCGCCGGTGAACAGCGCGCGCAGGTCCGGCTGTTCCTCCGCCAGCCCCAGCATGGCGGCACGGCCGTTGGCGGGCACCGGGCCGCAGGCGCGGATGGCATCGTAGACATGGGTACGAATGGCGCGCTTGTCCTTCGATCCGGCAAAGCGATGCGCCTTGAACCAGTCGGCCACCAGCCGGTCTGCCGGCGGGCCGCTGGTGCGCGCAGCCTCGATCACCCGGTCAAGGATCTCGATAGCCGCCTGGATGCGGGCTGCAGGGGTCATCTACTCACCATCATGGAACGCGTACCGCCCCCTTTTGAAAAACGCGGAAAAGTCGAATTTTACCCGCAAAACAATATCTTGATCGTGAATCCCCGAAGGCGAGGTGTAACCTTTCGCAAACCGGCGAAGTCGGCAGGAGAGAGTCTGTCGCATATCCGGCACGCTAGGCCCACCCTGCAAGGTAGGAAAGCAAGCCTAGCGCGCGGGGTGATAGACCTCGATCGCCGGTTCGTGTTCCAGGCAGCGCCAGGCAAATTCGCGCTCGCGGCTGCCCTGCCGATAGGATTCGATCTCCGCCCCGCGCGCCTCGCATTCCTCGCGACCGATGAACAACCGCGTTTCCACGTGCATGGAGCCTGCCGGATCGTCGGCGTTCCAGCTCATCAGCACCAGCAGGAAAGGGACGTAGATCTCGACCACGTCCACCTCAGCGCGTGGGGTAGTTCGGCGCTTCGCGCGTAATGCTCACATCGTGCACGTGGCTTTCGGAAAGCCCCGCATTGGTGATGCGCACGAACTGGGCGCGGGTCTTCAGGTCGGCAATGGTGGCGCTGCCGGTATAGCCCATGGCTGCCTTGATGCCGCCCACCAACTGGTGGACCACGTCGCGCGCCGGCCCCTTGTAGGGCACCTGGCCCTCGATGCCTTCGGGCACCAGCTTCATCTGGTCCTTGATATCGGCCTGGAAATAGCGGTCTGCGCTGCCGCGCGCCATGGCGGACACGCTGCCCATGCCGCGATAGGCCTTGTAGGCCCGGCCCTGGTAGAGGAAGGTCTCGCCCGGAGCCTCTTCCGTACCCGCCAGCAGGCTGCCGATCATCACCGTGCTGGCCCCTGCGGCCAGCGCCTTTGCCGCGTCACCGCTGGTGCGAAGGCCGCCGTCGGCGATCACGGGCACGTCTCCCGCCACGCTGGCGGCATCCATGATGGCAGTCAGCTGCGGCACGCCAACGCCTGCCACGATGCGGGTGGTGCAGATCGATCCGGGGCCGATACCCACCTTGATCGCGTCGGCCCCTGCATCGATAAGCGCCCTGGCCGCCTCTGCCGTGGCGATGTTGCCCGCTACCACCTGCACCGAATTGGACAACTTCTTCACCCGGTCCACCGCTTCGCCAACGGCCTTGTTGTGCCCGTGTGCGGTATCGATGATGATCACGTCGCACTCGGCATCCACCAGCGCTTCGGTGCGGGCAAAGCCGGTGTCGCCCACGGTGGTGGCCGCGGCCACGCGCAGGCGCCCGCCGGCATCCTTGGTGGCATCGGGGTGCAGAACGGCCTTTTCGATATCCTTCACGGTGATCAGGCCGACGCAGTGATAGTCGTCGTCCACCACCAGCAGCTTCTCGATGCGGCGCTGGTGCAGGATCTTGCGCGCTTCCTGCTGGGTCACCTGTTCGCTGACGGTGGCGAGGTTCTCGCTCGTCATCAGTTCCTTCACCGGCTGGCCGGGGTTGTCGGCAAAGCGCACGTCGCGGTTGGTCAGGATGCCCACCAGCTTGCCGCTCTTGTCCGTCACCGGGATGCCGCTGATCTTGTGGCGATCCATCAGCAACTGCGCATCGCCCAGCGTTGCATCGGGGTGGATGGTGATGGGGTTCACCACCATGCCGCTTTCAAAGCGCTTCACCCGGCGCACCGCGTCGCACTGTTCCTCCACCGTCAGGTTGCGGTGCAGCACGCCGATGCCGCCCAGCTGCGCCAGCACGATGGCCATCTCGGCTTCGGTCACCGTATCCATGGCAGACGAGACGATCGGGATATTCAGCCCGATTTCCTTCGTCAGCTTGGTCTTGGTGCTGGCCTGCGAGGGGAGGATGTTGCTTTCGGCCGGCTGCAACAGCACGTCGTCGAAAGTCAGGCCGGTACGGATGTCCATAAGGGGGGCGCCACTTCGTGTCTCGCGTGATTCGTGGCGGCCCATGTAAACGCACTGTGTGGCATTTGGTAGGGGGTGTGGTGGGAAAGAGGGGAAGCTAGTGCTACAATTCGTGGATGTTGCTCAGACTGGCCTTCTTCCTGCTATTTTGCACCTCACCCCTCGCGGCAGTCCAAGCTTCAGAGGAGTCCCGGGCGCTGCATGAGGAGGACACTCGCTTTATCGAGGAATCCGCCGGGGACTTGCTGAGCTCTTGGTTCCTATTGCAGACATGTGGCGACAGGCAACGTGAACGACGCGTGGAAAGGCTGGTCGAAGATGCTCGGGAAATCGCCGACATCTACTTCCAGCGCACAGGCCGTGAAGTTCCCGTCCAGATCCTTCTCGTCCACGGCGATGTGTGCGAACTTCCGGACCGTTTTGAACGCAGGATGAGAGATCATCGGCGAAATATTCGCAGGGCACGAGAATTACTCGGTATTCGGGGCTGCCCCCCCTACTGCGCCGTCCACCCGCCATCGATCTCGTAGTTCGCGCCGGTAATGTTCTGCGCCACGTCGCGGCACAGGAACACCGCCAGCGCGCCCACGTCTTCGGGCTGGGCGAACTTCTTGCTCGGCTGGCGTTCCAGTAGCACCTCGTTGATCACCTGTTCGCGGGTCATGTTCCGGCTTTTCATCGTGTCGGGGATCTGGGCTTCCACCAGCGGGGTCCACACGTAGCCGGGTGAAATGCAGTTGGCGGTGATGTTCTGCTCGGCCAGTTCCAGCGCAATGGTCTTGGTCAGGCCCGCAATGCCGTGCTTCGCGCTGACATAGGCCGCCTTGTAGGGGCTGGCCGTGGTCGAGTGCGCGGATGCCGTGTTGATGATGCGGCCCCAGCCCGCCTGCTTCATGTGCGGCACGGCCAGGCGGCAGGTGTGGAACGCGGCGGACAGGTTCAGGGCGATGATCTTGTCCCACTTGTCGACCGGGAACTCCTCCACCGGGGCAACGTGCTGCATGCCGGCGTTGTTGACGAGCACGTCCACCCCGCCCGCATCTGCCATCATCGCCTCGATCGCGGCAACGTCGGTCAGGTCCGCGCCGGAGTGCGTGGCGCCCAGTTCCTCGCACAGCGCCGCAATCTCGTCCGCGTCGCCAAAGCCGTTCAGCACCACCTGCGCGCCCTCGGCATGCAGGGCGCGGGCAATGGCCAGGCCGATGCCAGAGGTCGATCCGGTGACGAGCGCGCGCTTTCCTTCGAGGAACATTCGATTCTCCATGTGACTGATTTCGCGCTAGGGTGGTACTCACATGGCGGCTATGGTCCAGCCAATTCTGCGATTTTCGGGAGGGCGCGCGCAGTGAGACTCAATCCGTTCGACACCAGCAAGATCCAAGTCGGCACCACCGGCGGGCGCGGCAGGCCGCGCGTGGGCCGCGCCGGCGGGCTGGGCTGCGGCACCATCGTGATCGCGGCGCTGGGGTACTTCGTCTTCGGGCTGGATCCGATGGAAACCGCCGCCACCGTCGAAGGGATGCAGCAGGGCCAGCAGCAGACGCAAAGCGCACCCGTGGGCGGGGAGGACGAGGCCGCGATCTGCAATTCCAACCAGTACGCGCAGGAAAGCTGCAATGCGCTCTATTCGCTGAACCAGACGTGGGAGGCGCGTTTCCAGGAGGCAGGCCTTGGCAGCGCCTTCCGCCAGCCGACCCTGCGCTTTGCCACCGAACGCCAGTTCAACACCGGCTGCGGCGCGGGCTCTGTCGGCATGGGGCCGTTCTACTGCCCGGCGGACGAGACCATGTATATCGACGTAGGGTTCTACGACCAGCTGGCGCGCATGGCGGGCGAAGGCGGCGATTTTGCGCGATTATACGTTGTGGCGCACGAATATGCGCACCATGTACAGACCATCACCGGCGTTTCGGACCAGATCCGCAGCGCCCAGGCGCAGAACCCGCGCCTGCAGAACCAGCTGCAAGTGCGCATGGAACTGCATGCCGATTGCTACGCCGGGGTCTGGGCGGGCCGCAATCGCAACGCCATCGAGCCGGGCGACATGGAAGAAGGCATGAATGCCGCCGCCGCGATCGGGGACGACACGCTGACGGGTGGACGCGTGAGCAGCGAAAACTTCACCCACGGCACCAGCCGCCAGCGCATGGACGCACTGCGGCTGGGCATGGAGACAGCCGATGACAACCAATGCGATGCAGCCTACCTGCGCATCTGAGCTGAAGGCGCTGGCGATCGCCCTGCCGCTGCTGGCGCTGGCGACGCCCGCGCTGGCGCAGGAAGACGTGACCGACACCACCCCCAGCGTCGGCGATGTCGCGCTCACGCCCTTGTCCGACCTGAACCTGCGGCGCGACCCGATCCCGCCGATCCTGCTCTGGGCGCAGGAAAACCCCTATGCCAACGACGGGATGGAAACGTGCGAGAACATCCGCGTCGGCATCGGTGACCTCGACGCGGTGCTGGGCGACGATATCGACGCCCAGACCGAAGAGGAAAAGCGCCTGAGCGTTACCGGCGTGGCGCAAAGCGCGGTGGGCATGTTCATTCCCTTTCGCGGCATCATCCGCGAGATTTCGGGCGCCAATTCCCACGAGTACGAATTCCGCCAGGCGATTGCCGCCGGGCTGATGCGCCGCGCCTACCTGAAAGGCCTGGGCGAAGCGCGCGGCTGCCCCTATCCGGCGCGGCCCATGCCCGATGCCATGCAGGCGGCGCTGCACAACGGTGAACCGCTGGTTCCGGCAGAGCCCGAAGTGCAGGTGGTGACAGCGCAAGACGGGACGCGATTTGTCTCGCGCCCCGTCGTGCAATCGACAGACTAGCCGGCAATCAGGCGCGAACCGCGCTGTCCTCGCAGTCGGCATCGGCCGCCGGGGCCGCAGCCGGAGCAGCGGCAGGAACCGGCGGCACGGGCGCCACGGCCTGCACGCGGATGGGCGAGACCATGCGGCCCTGCCAGCGCATGGCGACAGCCGAGGCGCGTGCATTGGGCGCCAGCGCGGCGCGGCCTTCCCGCTTGGCTTGCACACGGTGCTGCAACTGGCGCTGGTTGGCGCTCAGCCGTTCCAGCGAACGTTCGAGCGAGCGGAGGATTTCCTGGCGCAGGTTTTCCGGGATGTCGGGATCGTTGGCGATCTCGTCACGCGCCTCGCGCAGCCCCTCGGCAGCTTCGGCACGGATCGCGGCGCGGCAGATCACCATGGCGCGGCGACCGTCGTCCAGCTCCTGCTCGACCACGGTGTCATCGCCATTGCAGTCGATCTCCAGGTTGTGCAGGCCAGCCTCGCTGTCGGACATGACGATGCGATGATGCTCCATCCCGGCGAGCGCTTCCTCGCTGGCGGCCATGGCGATTTCGATGGCGGTCTCGATTGTGCCATCGATATGTTCGAACTCGCGCTCCAGCTCGGCCATCATCTGCTCGATCTCGGCTTCGCTCATGCCTTCCGCATCGCCGCGACGGACGCGGCGCTGGATCACCCGGCGCTCGCCATCCTCTTCCTCGATATGGACGAAGACCTGTTCGTCGGGATCGACGGTTTCGATGGCTGGCGCAGCTGGCGCTTCCGGTGCTTGCGGGGCGGCCGGGGCCAGCGGCGCCGCGGGCGGCTGCGGGGCCACTGGCGGTTCAGGCGGCAGCGGGGCTTCCCCTTGCGCATAGGAAATCGATGCGGTCAGCGGCAACGCCAGCGCGGTGGTGGTGATGGCAAGAATGCCAAGCCGGCGGCGGCCGGACGATACTTCGGACATGGTGAGGCTCCTCAAACGGTGGATTATGGACTTCTCGCCCAGCACCGGACAGGCCATCGGAGCAGCCATCGCCAGGTGATCGCCTGCGGCAAAGCCTGCAATCACCTCGGCATAGGCAGCCCGTTCGGACCACGCACGACCGGCGACAACGCGCGCATCGCACGCTGCCTCCTGGTCCCTGCGCATCGCTCGCCAGCCCCACCAGGCGAGCGGATTGAACCAGTGCAGAGCCAACAGCGGCTGGGCCGCGATGTTGGCAACGAGATCGTAGCCGCGATGGTGCGCAAGCTCGTGCGCAATCGCCATGTCGCGGGCCTGTATGTCGTGGTGCGCCATGAAGGCGGGCGGCAGCGCCACCACCTTGTCGGCAATGCCGAAGGCGACGGGACCGGACACGGCCGGCGTTTCCACCAGCCGCACATTATCGGCCTCGCCCACCGGAATGGCCTCTGCCAGCAGGTCCCGGCGCATCGCCACGTATTCGCGCACCCGCCAGCCCAGGAAGACCAGCGCGCCGACGATCCAGATCGGCAGCAGCAGGTCGGTAACGGCAATGCCCACTTCGGGCGTCATGGCCGCAGCAGGCGCGGCGGCAGCGCTTTCCGCCGGGTCGGAAATGATCACCAACAGCGGCTGCGCGGCAGCTTCGGCCACGGCCTCGGGCTCTGCCGGGGCCATCCAGGCAGGCAGCACGATCGGCGGCATGATGAAGCGCAGGAAGGGCAGCGCCCACAGGGCATAGGCCACCTGCGGCCCGCACCAGCGCGAAACCGGGCGGCGCAGCAACAGCACCAGCGCAATCAGCAGGCCGGTGTAGATGAAGGTGTCGACCAACCAGTCCCCGAAACCAGTCATTTCTTCATCTCCCGCAGCAGGCGCTCGATCTCGGCGATATCGTCGGGCGTCAATGCCTCGGCCTGCGCCAAATGCGCGAACAGCGGCGCGGCACGGCCGCCGAACAGGCGTTCGACCAGCCGCTTGCTCTCCGTCCCGACATAGGCGGACCGGGCAATCAGCGGGGTGTAGAGATAGCGGCGACCGTCGGGCTGGGTTTCCAGCGCACCCTTCTGCACCAGGCGCGACAGCAGGGTCTTGACCGTGGGGATGGACCAGCCGCGCTGCTTGCACACGGCCTCGCACACGTCGGCGGCGGTCTGCGGGCTGCGTTGCCACAGCACCTCCATCACCGCGTGTTCGGCTTCGCTGATACGCTCGGCACCCTGGCCGGGGCCCTCGTCACGTGCGGCGTCGGTCTTCGTAGCCATTGCGTCCTCCCTGAACGACTACATGTGTAGCCATTACGATTACGCCTGTAATCTGAACGCCTTCTGAATGCAAGTTTCCGATGGAACTTTCTCCACCAGCCGCGCGCCCCTGTGGCTTTCGCGAATTTGGTGTAACCTTGCGGCGGGAAAGGACGAATGGACGATCAGGCGAATTCTCGAGGCGACATGCTCGACCAACTGATGGCAGCAGCCCGCGCCGGGGATTTGGCGGCCTATCGGCAATTCCTGGCCGAGGCCGCGCAGCGTATCCGCGCCAGGCTGGCCCGCAAGATCGGCGCAGACAGCGAACTGGAGGACCTGGTGCAGGAATGCCTGATCGCCATTCATGAAAAGCGCCACACGCTCGACCCCGATCGGCCGGTGGCGCCGTGGATGAATGCGATCGCGCAGTACAAGCTGATCGACCACTGGCGAAAGCGCGGTCGCAGCCCCATCGATCTCGACGACGAGGCCGACATGGCCGTGCCCGCCGATACTCTGGCCAAGGCCGATATCGAGACGCTGCTGGGCAAGCTGCCCCCGGCGCAGGCAGAGGCGATCCGCATGACCCATATCGAAGGCCTGACCAATCGCGAGGCGAGCGAGAAGATCGGCATTGGCGTTTCGGCGATGAAGCTGCGCGTCCATCGCGGGATGCAGCGGCTGAAGGAACTGGCGGACGAAGACGGATCATGAGCGAGACCGATAACCTTATCGACCAACTGGCGCAGGACGGCGCAGTGCCCCCTGCCAATGCCTTGCCACGCTTTGTCATGCCGCTGGCGGGCGTGATTGCACTATGTGCGCTAGGGGTGGCGCTGGCGCTGGACGGGGCCTTTGCCTCGGTGCAGCAGAACGGCCTCAACGGCATTGTCGTCAAATGGGGCTTTTCGCTCGCGCTGCTGCTGCTCAGCGCCTTTGCCTTGTGGGCGATCGGCAAGCCCGGCACGCGCACCGGCGGCGCCATGGTGGCGCTGGCCGTGCCCTTCGCCCTGGTCGCCGCGCTGCTGGTGCTGGACCTGCTGGTGGCCGAAGCGATCTTCCCCGGCGAGACCTGGCGGGAATGCCTTGCCGCCATGGGGATCATGAGCCCGGTTGCCTTCGTCGGCGCCATCGTGGCCACACGCTGGCTGGCTCCCACCGACCTGCCCCGTGCCGGCCTTGCGGCGGGCCTATTCGGCGGGGCCGTTGCGATGACGGCCTATGCGCCTTACTGCACGCAGCATGGCATGCTCTACATGGCAGTGTTCTGCTGCCTTCCCATCCTCGCCATGGCGGCCCTTGGCTGGCTGCTCGGACCGCGCCTGCTGCGCTGGTAAGGACCTGCGCGCATGAGGGACCGGCACGATTATTCCGTGCGGCGCCTGTCGGACTGCCACAAGATCGCGGACTTTCGCGAGCTGGCGCGGCGGCGGCTGCCCTTCCCCGTGTTCAACTATATCGACGGCGCGGCGGACGACGAGGCGACGAAAGACCGCAACACCGCCGCCTTTGCCGATGTGGACCTGTTGCCCGACGTGCTGGTGGGGGCGGACAGGCTGGACCTTTCCACCACCATCATGGGCCGCGAAACCGCCATGCCGCTGATGCTCAGCCCCACGGCGCTGCAACGCATATTCCATTGGCAGGGGGAGCGGGCGGTGGCCGCCGTGGCGGAGCGCCATAACCTTTGGTTCGGCATCTCCAGCCTCTCCACCGTCAGCATCGAGGAAGTGGGCACGCGCTGGCGCGGGCCCAAGATGCTGCAATACTACTACCACAAGGATCGCGGCCTCAACGCGGCGCTGGTGGAACGCGCACAGGCGGCGAAGTTCGATGCCGTCACGCTGACGGTCGATACCGTGGTCTCCGGCAATCGCGAGCGGTGCAAGCGCACCGGCTTCACCACCCCGCCCCGGTTCACGCCGTCCAACATGCTGAGCTATGCCATGCACCCGGCCTGGGCGCTGAATTTCCTGTTTCGCGAGAAGTTCGACCTGCCCAACCTTTCCACACACGTGGCAGCAGGCAGCGGGCAGGCGATTTCGATCCAGGACTATTTCGACTCGATGCTCGACCCCAGCCTGAACTGGCAAGCGGCGGAGCAGCTGCGCGACGACTGGGGCGGCAAGTTCTGCCTGAAGGGCATCATGTCCGTGGGCGATGCCCGGCGCGCTGCCGACATGGGCGTGGATGCGATCATGATCTCCAACCACGGCGGGCGGCAGCTGGATGGCGGGCGCGCGCCGTTCGACCAGCTGGCCGAGATCGTCGATGCCGTGGGCGACAGGGTGGAAGTGATCCTCGATGGCGGCGTGATGCGCGGCAGCCACGTGGTGAAGGCGCTGAGCATGGGCGCGAAGGCCGCCAGCGGAGGCCGGCTCTACCTCTACGCGCTGGCTGCAGCCGGAGAAGCGGGCGCGGAGCGCGCAGTGCGCATCCTGAGCGACGAAATCACCCGCGCGATGCACCTGATGGGCAAGACCGACCCGGCAGAGCTTTCGCGCGACAACCTGCGTTTCAGATAGCAGAAGGGCCGAGCCCGAAAACGGACCCGGCCCCCCTTGCAACGCCTGATGGGGGGATCAGGCGATGGGTTCTGCTTCTGCGTCCTCGCTCTTGCGCACGGCAGACCAGTCCACCTTGCGGGTGGCGAACATGATCCCCGCCAGCGCGGCGAACAGCAGCAGCGAACCGATCAGCAGCGAGTAGGTCTCTGCATTCAGCAGCACGTAGAGCACGCCGTAGAGCGCTGCGAGCATCAGGCCGATGAACCCGGCCCTGCGCCACGTGCCCAGCACGGCGGCGTTATAGGCGGTCAGCAAGCCGATGATCGCGGCAGCGGCCACAAGGTAGGCGAGCGAGAAGCCGATCACCTCGGCAAAGGCCAGCAGCATGACGAAGAACAGCACCAGCCCCGCGCCGGTGAGCAAGTACTCCGCCGCCGCCACGCGCGCGCCGCCGACAATGTCGAACATCAGCAGCGTGGCGAAGGTAAAGCCGATGAACAGGAAACCGTATTTCACCGCCCGGTCCACCTGGCTGTAGAGGTCGACCGGGTCGACGAGGCCGATGGAAACCGCCTGCGTCGGCGTGGCAGAGGCGACGCGCACGGATTCGATTTCCGGATAGCTGGAATTGACCGGCGCGACCGGGCCCGCGGGCTGGTCGGACACGGAGAGCAATTGCTGCCCCAGCGCCAGGTTGGTGATGCCCGCATAGGTGGCGGTAAAGCCTTCGGACGAGATCTCGCGTTCGTCAGGCAGGAAACCACCGGTAAAGCTGGGGTGCGGCCAGGGCGAAGTAACGTGCCATTCGGTCTCGCCACCGCGCGGGATCATCGACAGCGAATGGCTGCCGCGCAGGCCATAGCTCCACGTCACTTCCAGCGGTGCCTCTGCCGTCCACTCGGCAACCGGGGCGGAAAAGCCGCGCCCGGAAGTGGCAAGCGGGCCGTTGCCGGGGTTGAGCTCCACTTGCGTGCCGCCAACCACCACACGCGCGCTGTCGGTAAGGCCGCGCGGGTCGGAAATGCCAAAGCGCAGTTCGGCTTGCGCCAGCAGCAAGTCCTCGCGGTCAATATCCAGCCGTCCCAGTTCATCCGTCAGGGCAAAGCTGGCCGTTCCCTGCATCTCGCCCGAATAGACGACACTTTCGTAGATCGCGTAGGCCTTGCGGTCGGGATCGAGCGCGGTTTCGATATTCTGCGCGAGCGGGGAGACGAACAGCTCGCGGCGCACTTGCCGTCGCCGCTCGGTTACCACGCCGTCGACCGTTTCGGCCTCGACGCTTTCGGCCATGAAGGGGATCACCAGCACCGGCCCGGTCACGGTCTGCGCCCCGCCCCAGCCTTGCGTGATCTGCGCCTGCGCCTGCTGTGACTGGTTTTCGCGGTCGTAGACCAGCGCATAGACCATCAGCAGCGGCACGATCAGCACCCCTGCGACAAGACCGGCCAGCAGAAGCTTCATGCCGGGGCTTCGTTCACGTTTCATCGCTTGATTCTCCCTCATAGACTGCGACGAATCGTGCATTGCGAGCGACGAACTGAATGTTCTGTGAACTCTCAGAGCCGTTGATGCGCATTTCATCGGCGTGCAGGATGCTCGCCATGCTGAAACGATTCGCAATCCCACGAATTGGGGGTGCCGCGCTGCTGGCGCTCTCGCTCACCACGCCGCTGGCCGCGCAGGACGAAGGCGAAGCCGCCCAGCCCGAGCAGGCCTACGCCACGACCGACGTCGTGCTGCAAACCACCATGGGCGAGATCGTGATCGCGCTGGAGACCGAGCGCGCGCCGATCACCGCGGGCAATTTCCTGCGCTACGTGGAGGAAGATCGCTTCGACGGCACCGTCTTCTACCGCGCCATGCACATGGACTGGGGCGACCAGCCCAACGGCCTGATCCAGGGCGGCACCCAGTGGGACCCGGAGCGCATTTTGCCCGGCATCGAACACGAACCGACGACGCTGACCGGCCTCAGCCACACGCGCGGCGCATTGTCGATGGCAATGGGTGAACCGGGCACGGCGAACGGCGATTTCTCGATCATGCTGGGCGACCAGACCGGGCTGGATGCCAATCCCGAAAGCGACGATCCGGTGTGGCAGAACGGCTATGCCGTGTTCGGCTATGTCATCGACGGCATGGACGTGGTCGAAGCGATCCACGCCGCCCCTATCGATCCGGAAAAGGGCGAAGGCTGGATGCAGGGCCAGATGCTGGCCGACCCGGTCGAAATCGTCGAAGCGCGCGTGGTCGAGGAAACTGCGGACGAGTAGCGGTCAGTCCCGCTCGGGCCTCTCCGCTGCCAGTCGGCTCATCAGGATCGCCGTGCGCTGCGCCTGCCGGGTAAAACTGCGCAGGTCCACCGTCTCGCCAACGGCATGGCTGCCCGATCCATCCGGCCCCATGCCCGCCAGCCCATCGGCATAAGGCGCGACGAAGCTGATATCGGCGGCACCACGGCGAGCGGGCGGGAAAATGCCCATTTCCTCCAGCCCCATGTCTGCGTTGATCGCGTTCAGGCGCGCGAACAGCGCCATGTTGCCTTCGCTGGGCGACATGGGCGGATAGCGGAAGGCAAATTCGATTTCCGCATCGGTGCCGGGCAGGTTGTCATCGACAATGGCCTGCATGGCAGCGGCAATGCGGTCGGTCTGCTCCTGTGAGATCGTGCGCAAGTCCCCTCGCGCCACCGCAGTGGAGGGGATGATATTGGTCTTGCCCACCGCAGCGGCGCCAAGGCGGTCTTCGGCCAGTTCCGCCGGCGTACCGCCCGCCATGAAACCGACGTTGTAGGTGAGGTTCTCCTCCGGCAGTTCCTCGCGAAAGGTGTCGAGGATGCGTGCCATCTCGTAGATCGCACCATAGCCTGCACGCTCGCCAAACACACCCGAGGAATGGCCGGTGCGGCCGGTGGTCGTCAGCGTCCAGCTGTTCGACGAACGCCGCGCAACCACGCCCATGTCGCGCCCGTCCTGCACCGACAGCCCCTCGAAACCCAGCGCCACGTCGGCCCATTGGCCTGCTGCGACAAGGTCTGCACGCGCCTGCTCTATCGGGTTGCCGACGTCTTCCTCGTCCCCCGTCAACGCGACCACGATGTTGGCGCCGTCCAGCGTGCCCGCCGCCTGCATGGCGTTGAGGGCGGAGAGGATGACCACGATCCCGCCCTTGTCGTCCACCACGCCCGGGCCGGTGGCAGTGTCGCCGTCACGAACGAACTGCTGGAACGGCGATGCCGGTTCGAAGACCGTGTCGATATGGCCGATCAGCAGCATGCGGGTGCTGGCGGGATCGCCGTGGCGCGTCGCAAACAGGTGCCCGGCGCGCCCGACGTGATCCTGATCGATCCATTCGACTTCGAAGCCAAGCGCCTCGAACTGCGGCACCAGCATCTGCCCCACTTCGCGCACGCCCTCGTGGTTGTGGGTGCCCGAATTGATGTTGGTCATCGCCTCCAGCAAGGCGACATCGCTGTCGAACCCGGCCTCCACTGTCTCGATCATCACCTGTTCGGCAGGCGAAAGCTGGGCGACCGCGGGCGACGCCACGCTTGCGGCAAGCAAACCTGCCAGCGCGGCGTGCCTGACCGGCATCAATAGACGCGCTTCTTCGGCTTGATGTATTCGGCGTCGTCGGTGAGCGTGTATTCGTGCACCGGGCGGTAATCGATCTTCACCGAACCGTCCTTGCCGCCCCAGCCTTCGAACCAGGCAGCGGTGTGCTTCATCCAGTTCTCGTCGTCGCGGCCGTTGGTTTCTTCGTTGAAGTAATCCTCGTTCACGTGCGCGCCGCGGCATTCCTTGCGGTTGGCGGCGGAATGCATGGTGACGGCGGCCTGGCCGATGAGGTTGTCCAGTTCCAGCGTCTCGACCAGGTCCGAGTTCCAGATCAGCGAGCGGTCGCTGACCTTGATGTCGTTCATCCGGGCGTAGATGTCGGTGAGCTGCGACTTGCCTTCCTCCAGCAGCTCGTCGCTGCGGAACACGGCGGCGTGCTTCGACATGCACTGCTGCATTTCGGTGCGGATCGAGGCGGTCGAGGAATCGCCGTCGGCGTGGCGGAAGTGGTCGAGCCGCGAAAGCGCCAGGTCGGCGCTGTCGGCGGGCAGTTCGTCATGGCTCTGGCCGGGCTTGATGGTGTCGCGCAGGCGGTGGCCCGCCGCACGGCCGAACACCACCAGGTCGGTGAGCGAGTTGGAGCCGAGACGGTTCGCCCCGTGCACCGAGACGCAGGCCGCCTCGCCCACGGCAAACAGGCCGGGCACCACGGTTTCCGGATCGCCATCGGGCCCGATGGTCACCACTTCGCCGTGATAGTTCGTGGGGATACCGCCCATGTTGTAGTGCACGGTGGGCACCACCGGCAGCGGCTGGCGGGTCAGGTCTACCCCGGCAAAGATCTTGCCGCTTTCGGTAATGCCCGGCAGGCGCTGCGCCAGCACGTTCGGGTCGATGTGGTCTAGGTGCAGGAAGATGTGGTCCTTGTTCGGGCCCACGCCGCGCCCTTCGCGGATCTCGATCGCCATCGAGCGCGAGACGACGTCACGGCTGGCAAGGTCCTTCGCCGAAGGGGCATAGCGTTCCATGAACCGCTCGCCTTCGGAGTTGGTCAGGTAACCGCCTTCGCCGCGCGCGCCCTCGGTAATCAGCACGCCTGCGCCATAGATGCCGGTGGGGTGGAACTGCACGAATTCCATGTCCTGCAGCGGCAGGCCGGCACGCAGCACCATGCCGCCGCCGTCACCGGTGCAAGTGTGGGCGCTGGTGCAGGTAAAGTAGGTGCGGCCATAGCCGCCAGTCGCCAGCACCACGGCGTGGCTGCGGAAACGGTGGATCGAGCCATCGTCAAGGCACATGGCGATCACGCCGACGCACTTGCCGTCCTTCATGATCAGGTCGATGGCGAAGTATTCGATGTAGAAATCCGCCGCGTACTTCAGGCTCTGCTGGTACAGCGTGTGCAGCAGCGCGTGGCCGGTGCGGTCGGCGGCAGCGCAGGTGCGCTGCACCGGCGGGCCTTCGCCCATGTTCTGCATGTGGCCGCCGAAGGGACGCTGGTAGATCGTGCCCTCCTCGTTACGGCTGAAGGGCATGCCTGCGTGTTCCAGTTCCAGGATCGTGTCGGGCGCCTCGCGCACCAGGTATTCGATGGCGTCCTGGTCACCCAGCCAGTCGGCACCCTTCACGGTGTCGTACATGTGCCACTGCCAGTGGTCGGGCGTGTTGTTGCCCAGCGCGGCAGCCACGCCGCCTTGCGCTGCCACGGTGTGGCTGCGGGTGGGGAACACCTTGGTGATGTTGGCGGTCTTCAGCCCGGCCTCTGCCGCGCCCATGGTGGCGCGCAGGCCGGAACCGCCGGCCCCCACCACCACCACGTCATAGGTGTGGTCGATGATCGGGTAGGCGCGACCGTTGATTTCGAAAGTCTCTTTGCGGGCCATCAGGCGGCTCCTCCGGAGAAGACAAGGCGAGCAAGGCAGAAGAGGCCGAAGGCGGCGCCTGCGAAGCTGGCAATATTCAGAAGCAGGATGGCACCGAACTTGGTGCCGCTTTCGTGCAGGTAATCCTCGATCAGCACCTGCAGGCCCAGGCGGGCATGCCAGAAGGTGGAGATAACCAGCAGCGCCACCATGAAGGCGGGCAGCGGCGAGGACAGCCAGCCTGCGACGCTGGCGTAGGAATAGTCGCCCAGCAGCGCCAGCGAAATGCCCAGGAACACCATGGTGACAAGATTGCCGACCGCGGTGAAGCGCTGCATCAGCCAGTGATGCGGGCCCTCGTGTGCCGAACCAAGGCCGCGTACCCGGCCGATCGAAGTTCCGTTACCCATTCTTGCCTCCCCTCAAGCCAGCAGGATGAAGGCCCAGAAGGCCACGGTGAGCACGATCCCTGCGACCATCGAGATCACGGAGAAGGTGCGATTGGTGTTCAGTTCGTACCCCGCGCCGATATCCAGCACGAAGTGGCGCAGCCCAGAGGACATATGGGTGAAACAGGCCCAGGTCAGGCCCACCAGCACCACCATGCCATACCAGCTGGAAGCATGGGTATGGAACGTCTCGTAAGCGTCCGGCCCGCCGGCCAGCGCGCCCAGCCACCAAAGCAGCACGCCGAGGCCGACGATCGCCATCCCGTCACCGGAGATGCGGTGCAGGATGGATACCGTCATGTGCGGTCCCCATTTCCAGATTTGCAGGTGCGGTGAAAGCGGGCGGTTGTCCATGGCATGTCCCGTTGGTTGCGAATGTGGGCCCCATCTAGCGCATGTGGCGCGCGAGACAAGCGGCCCTTGGCCCATATCGCCCATTTGCCGAGCCACTTGCGGACAGTCTTTCCCCCTGCCCCGCCCATCGCTATGACCGGCGCCCATGACCAATATTCTTGTTACAGGCAGCAGCAGGGGCATCGGCCAGGCAATTGCCGACCAGTTGGCAGAGCGCGGCTGCAACGTCATGGGCCATGCCACCCGCGCCATCGATTCGCGCACCATCGCCGCCGATTTCGCCGACCCGCCTGCCCCGCAGATGCTGTGGGAAGAGGCGCTGCACCGCCTCGACGGGCGGATCGACGTGCTGGTGAACAATGCCGGGCTGTTCGAACAGATCCCGCTGCACGCCAGCGACATCGAGTGGCTGGATCGCTGGGAAGACACACTGCGCATCAACCTGACGGCCGCCGCCCAGCTCAGCCGCTTTGCCGTGCGCCACTGGCAGGAACGCGGCTCTGCCGGGCGGATCGTGCACATTGCCAGCCGCGCGGCCTATCGTGGCGATTCGCCGGCGCACTGGCACTATGCGGCAGCCAAGGGCGGCATGGTGGCCATGCACAAGACCATCGCCCGCGGCTATGCCGCCGAAGGCATCCTGTCCTTCGCCATCACCCCCGGCTTTACCGATACCGCCATGGCGGGCGACTACCTGGAAAGCCGCGGCGGCGAAGGGCTGCTGGCCGATATCCCGCTGGGCCGCGTGGCCGAACCGGAAGAGATCGCCGATATCGCCGTGTTCTGCTCGCTCGACGCCCCGCCCAGCATGACCGGCGCGGTGATCGACGCCAACGGCGCCAGCTATGTCCGGTAGGATCCTCGCCGTCCTGGCGAGCCTTTGCCTTGCTGCCTGCGTCGCCCCGCAACCCCCGGTACCGCGCGCCAGCACCGGCGTACTGGATGCAGCGCGCGCCAGCGCCGGTGACGGCTCTGCCTGGGCCGAAGCTTGCGAGGACTGGGACGACTGGGACAAGCGCGCCCCGGCCTTCCACGTGTTCGGCGATACCTATCACGTGGGCACTTGCGGCATTTCCGCGATCCTGATCGCGGGGGCAGACGGCCATGTGCTGATCGACAGCGGCACCCGCAATGGCGCGCGCGTGGTGCTCAGCAATATCCGCACGCTGGGCTTCCAGCCGGAAAACGTGCGCGTCGTGCTGACCAGTCACGAGCATTTCGACCATGTCGGCGGCTTGTGGTGGGTGCAGGAAAACAGCGGCGCGCGCATCCTCACCTCGCCGCAAGCACTGGACGTGATCGAAAGCGGCGAAGCCGATGCGGCAGACCCGCAAGCCGGCATGCACGATCCCATGCACCCGATCGCCCGCCACATGGTCAGCGCCATCGAGCCGGGTGAACCGGTGACGCTGCTGGGGCGCGAATTCCTGCCCGTCGCCACGCCCGGCCACACCCCCGGAGCGCTGACGTGGCAGTGGCAGGACTGCGAAGGCGCGGAATGCCGCAGCGTGGTCTATGCCGACAGCCTCTCTGCCGTCAGCAGCGACGACTATCGTTTCTCCGACCATCCCGACTACGTGCAGGCCTATCGCGACGGGCTGGCGCGGCTCGCCGCGCTCGATTGCGACGTGCTGCTCACCCCGCACCCTTCGGCCAGCCACATGCGCGACAAGCTGCTGGCGGGCGACCTTGCCGGCGGCATGACCTGCGCGGCCTATGCGGCAGACCGGCTTGCCCGGCTGGAGCAGCGGCTGGAGCAGGAGGCCCAGGGAGGTATCGGCCAATGAGCTGGAAACTGACTGCCGTTACCACCAAGGAAGCCGTAGAAGCCGCGCTGGAACGGCGCGAGATGACCATCGGCTGGGACGAGAATATCGTCCTCACCGGGTTCGAGGTCGATCCCGAAGAGGCCGATACCTGGCGCCTCGAAGCCTACACGCCGGGCAAGCCGACCGACGACGAACGCGCCGCCCTGCACGCGCTGTTCGACGATCCGGTGCCGCCGATCCTTGCCGAGGAACTGCCCGAAGTCGACTGGGTGGCCGAAAGCCAAAAGGGCGTCGACCCGATCCGTGCCGGCCGCTTTCGCGTGCGCACGCCTGATCATGATGCGCTGGGCGACCCCGCCCTGACCGAATTCGTGATCCCCGCCGCGCAGGCTTTCGGCACCGGCCAGCATGAAACCACGGCGGGCTGCCTGGAAATGCTCGACGTGATGCACCGGCAAGGCCTGCGACCGCACAATGTCGCGGATATCGGCACCGGCACCGGGCTGCTGGCCTTTGCTGCGCTGGACCTGTGGCCACTGGCCAAGGCAGTGGCCAGCGATATCGATCCGGTCTGCGGCCCGGCTGTGGTCAGCAATTGCGCGCTGAACCATGTGCCGCTGGGCACCGATCGCGGCCAGCTGGCCATGGTGATTGCCGATGGCATGGACGACCCCGCCTTGCAGGCGCGCGCGCCGTTCGACCTGCTGATCGCCAATATCCTGGCCGGTCCGCTGATCGACATGGCGCACGATTTCGCCGAGGCCGTGGCGCCGCGTGGCAGCATCCTGCTGGCGGGCCTGCTGGAAGTGCAGGAACAGGCCGTTCGCTCGGCCTATCGCAAGGCGGGCTTCCGCCTGCACCGCCGCATCGTCAACGGCGACTGGAGTATCCTGTGGCTGCGGCATCGCTTTCAGGGCTGATGCGCCGCCTGCTGCGCGGCCTGCTGGCGCTGCTCGCCGCGCTGGCCTTGCTGGTGGTCGGCTATCCGCTGGCGGCATGGGTCGGCAGCTCGATCCCGGCGAACGAGGCGGTCGATCTCGCCGGGGAAGAGACCGTCCAGATCATGGTCGAAACCAATGGCACCCACACCAGCATCGTGGTGCCCGTCGTCACTGCCACCAAGGACTGGCGCGAAACCTTTCCCAGCGCCGCCGTGCCACGCCCCGATGGCCGGATGCCTACGCACCTTGCCATCGGCTGGGGAGAGCGCGAGGTGTTCCTGAACGTGCCCACATGGGGCGACCTGAAAGCCAGCACGGCCTTGCGCATCGCCACGGTGGGCGGAGAACCGCTGATGCGCGTGAGCCATTACGTGCGCCCGGCACCCGGCCCGCACCATCGACCGCTGGAGGTCTCGACCACGCAATATGCCCGGCTGGTCACCGCGATAGAGAGCGCGCTGCCCGAAGTCGCGCCGGGAGAAACACGCGAGATCCTGAAAGGCACCTTTGTCGACGATGCCTATTACGATGCCGTCGGCAGCTACACCCTGGCCAACACCTGCAACACCTGGGTGGGCGACAGGCTGGCCGAAGCGGGCGTGGAAATGGGTCGCTGGACCCCCTTTGCCGGCGGGGTAATGAAATGGATTCCACAGCCACCAGCGCCCGCATCGGGCGCGTCCTGATGGTTAATTCCGGTGTAAAGAATCGCGACATCGCGATTGCTGCCTTGCGCGATTTGTCATACCAATGTGTCAGAGGGGATCGCAGTCGGGGGGAATGCGCATGGCAGAACGCGGCGCAGAACGACATGATATCTCGATTATCGGCAAGCTTCGCACCGGCACGGGCAAGCGCGACGTAACCATCGTCGACCTGTCAGACCGCGGGTGCCGCATTTTCGATCGCATGGGCTATCTCTCGCCCGGTCTCTCGGTGACGATAAAGATCGGGCCCATCGGCCCCATCGACGCAACGGTGCGCTGGCAGGACCAGCCCTATGCCGGGATCCGGTTCGACAATCCGCTTTACCCCGCCGTGCTGGACCACATCCGCACGCATTTCGACCTGCGCGATCTGGGCAAGGGCGAGATCGACAATCCGGGCGAGGCGGACGTCTAGTATTCAGCCATCGGCAGCGGCGACGATTTCCGCCCAGCCCGCTTCGTCGATCACCTCGATCCCCAGTTCTGTCGCCTTCTTTAGCTTCGAGCCTGCTCCGGGGCCAGCCACCAGCAGGTCCGTCTTGGCGCTGACCGAGCCCGAGGCCTTGGCGCCCAGCCGTTCGGCCTGAGCCTTGGCCTCGTCGCGGCTCATCGTCTCCAGCTTGCCGGTGAAGACCACGGTCTTGCCTGCCACTGGGCTGTCGAGCGTCTCGACCTCGTAACGCGGCACGTCGAGCTGGCTTAGCAGGTCTTCCCACACGGCGACATTGTGGTCTTCATGGAAGAAGTCTCCCAGCGCTTCCACCACCGCGCCGCCGATGCCATCGATGCTGGTAAGCGAGGCGGCGGCCTCCTCGTCTCCCGCGCGGGCCTTTTCGGCGGCTTCGCGCAAGAGCGGCAATTCGTGGAAATACTTCAGCAGGTCGCGCGCCGTCACCGCGCCCACGTGGCGGATGCCAAGGCCGAACAGTAGGCGAGCCGCATCGGGCTGACGCCTGGCCTCTATGCTGGCGAGCAGGTTGTCGACCGACTTTTCCTTCCACCCCTCCAGCGCGAGGATATCGTCCCTGCGGTCCTTCAGGCGGAAAATGTCGGCGGGGCTCTCCAGCCAGCCAAGCGCGAAGAACTGGTCGATGGTCTTCTCGCCCAGCCCGTCGATATCCAGCGCGGCGCGGCTGACGAAGTGTTTCAGCCGCTCGGTGCGCTGGGCCGGACAGATCAGCCCGCCGGTGCAACGCACGTCGACCTCGCCTTCTTCGGCCACGGCTTCGCTGCCGCATTCGGGGCAATGATCGGGGAAGACGAACGGCTCGCGCTCCACGTCTCGGGTCAGGTTATCGACCACCTGCGGGATCACGTCGCCCGCACGCTGGATCACCACGCGGTCTCCGGGCCGGACACCCAGCCGCGCGATCTCGTCGCGGTTGTGCAGCGTGACGTTGGTGACGGTAACGCCGCCCACCAGCACGGGGGCGAGCCTTCCGACGGGCGTGAGCTTGCCGGTGCGGCCCACCTGGATGTCGATCGACTCCAGCGTGGTCTCCATCTTCTCTGCCGGGAACTTGTGCGCCAGCGCCCAGCGCGGGGCCTTGGCGACGAAACCCAGCCGGTGCTGCCAGTCAAGCCGGTTGACCTTGTAGACCACCCCGTCGATCTCGTACGGCAGGCCTGCGCGCCCTTCGGAAATGCTGCGATAATGCTGCAGCATTTCCTTGACATCACGGCACAATTTCAGCTCCGGAGAGATCGGCAGGCCCCACGCTTCGATGGCCCGCATCACCGCCATCTGGGTGTCGCCCGGCACCGCGCTCGCCGCGCCCCAGCCATGTGCCCAAAAGCGCAGATTGCGCCTGGCGGTAACGCTGTCGTCCTTCTGCCGCAGCGATCCGGCGGCAGCGTTGCGCGGGTTGGCGAACAGCTTGCCGCCGGCTTCCTCCTGCGCAGCATTGAGCGCGGCAAAATCCTGTTTCGCCATGTAAACCTCGCCGCGCACCTCGAACACCTCGGGCACCTTGTCACCCGAAAGCTGCTGCGGAATATCGGCGATGTGGCGGACATTGGCGGTGACGTTCTCGCCCACCTGCCCGTCGCCGCGCGTGGCGGCCAGCACCAGTTCGCCGTTCTCGTAACGCAGCGAGCAGGAGAGGCCGTCGAACTTGTCTTCGGCAGTGAAGGCGACCTCTTCGTGTTCGTCCAGCGAGAGGAACCGGCGCACACGGGCGACGAAGTCCTCCACCTCTTCGTCCGAGAACGCATTGTCGAGGCTCATCATGCGAACTTCGTGCGTCACCTTGGATAGCGGCGAAGCGCTGATTTCGTGGCCCACCACCTTGCTGGGCGAATCTTCGCGGATCAGGTGCGGGAACTGCGCCTCCAGCTCGGCATTACGCCGCACCAGCGCATCGAATTCCGCATCGGAGATCTCCGGCGCGTCTTCCGCATGGTAGAGCTTGTTGTGATGCGCGATCTGCTTCGCGAGCCGCATCAGCTCGTTGGCGGCTTCGGCTTCGGTGATGTCGGCCATCAAACCCCCTCCAGCAAGCGATCCGCCTGCGCGCGGGCCTCTGCGGTGATTTCCGCGCCCGATAGCATGCGGGCGATTTCTTCCTGACGCCCATCCGCATCCAACAGCATGACCGAGGTCTTCGTCACCGTGCCTTCGCTCGACTTGGCGATCATGTAGTGGGTGCGCCCGCGTGCGGCGACTTGCGGGCTGTGGGTCACCGCCAGCAGTTGCCCGCCATCGCCGGCAAGGCGCGCCAGACGCTCGCCAATGGCAGAGGCCACCGCGCCGCCCACGCCGCGGTCGATTTCGTCGAAGATCACCGTGGCCGCGCCGCCCTGCTCTGCCAGCGCCACCTTCAGCGCGAGGATGAAGCGCGACAGTTCGCCGCCCGAGGCGATCTTGTTGAGCGGGGCGAAGTCGGCGCCGGGGTTGGTGGCGATCAGGAATTCCACCGCGTCCATGCCCTGCGGTCCCCACTTTTCCTCCGGCTGCTCGGCAACGGCGGTCTTGAAGCGTGCGGCATCCAGCTTGAGCGGGGCGAGTTCGGCAGCGACGGCTTCGTCCAGCTGCATGGCTGCGGCCACGCGGCTCGCATGCAGCGCCTCCGCCCGCGCACGGTAGACTTCGTGCGCGGTGCGTTCGGCCTTCTCGAGGTCGGCAAGGTCGGCATCGCCCTGTTCGATGGCGTCCAGCTTGCCGCGCAAGCTTCGCATCACTTCGGGCAGGTCGTCCACCTGGCACGAATGCTTGCGCGCCAGCGCGCGCAGTTCGAACAGCCGCGTCTCGATCCGGTCCAGCTCCAGCGGGTCGTGCTGCATGGCCTCGGCAGCGGCTTGCAGCTTTTCCTCCGCTTCGCCCGCTTCGATCACCGCGCGGTCGAGCGCGCCCAGCGCTTCGGCCAGCAGGGGATGCTCTTCGGCAATCCGGTCCAGCTTGCGTGCCGCCACGCGCAAGCTGGCCAAGGGCGAATCCGATCCGTCCCACACCTGCCGCAGGTCTTCGAGGTCGCCCGCCAGCTTCTCTCCCTTCTGCATGTCGGCGCGGGCATTGGCGAGCGTCTCCTCCTCGCCTTCCTCCGGCTCGATGTTGCTGAGTTCGGAAAGGTGCGCCAGCAGCAAGTCCTGGTCCGCCTTGGCCTGTTCGATGGCCTCGCGCGCACCGTCCAGCCTCTCGCGTGCCTCGCGCCAGTCGTCCCACGCGGCGGTAACGCCCGCCACGTCGGCATTGGCATAGCGATCCAGCAGCGCGCGGTGGCCGCGCGGGTTCACCAGCCCCCGGTCGTCGTGCTGGCCGTGCAGTTCCACCAGCGCGCTTGCCAGCGCACGCAGCAGGGCCACGCCCACGGGCTGGTCGTTGACGAAGGCCTTTGACCCGCCATCGGCCTTGAGCCGGCGGCGGATGATCAGCGGCTCGCCGGGCTCGATCTCCACTTCGGCGTCATCCAGCGCCTCTCGAAGCAGGGCAGGAAGCTGGGCGAACTCAAATGTCGCAGTCACGCTCGCCTGGTACTCTCCCGCGCGCACCAGTGCGGAATCGGCGCGATTGCCCAGCACCAGCCCCAGCGCATCGAGCAGGATCGACTTGCCCGCCCCGGTCTCCCCCGTCAGCACGCCCAGCCCCTGCCCAAAGGCAAGGTCGAGCGTGTCGATCAGCACGATATTACGGATGGAAAGCGCAGTCAGCATAGGTGGCCAAAGCTTTACGGCGGGCCCTCTTGCAGCGCAACGATTGGCCGCCTCCCAAGCGTGGATGGCGAGGAATTCTTAACCATTTTCTGCGTAGTTTACCGGGTCACAGCAAGAGGAACTGGCCCACGATGTCGGTGCTCACGATCAGGGCATACAAGCGTTACGCCACACGGCTGCCGGTCAAGCTGCGCCGTGAGGGTCGCAAGACCGCGTCGGGCCTGCTGATCGAACTGTCGCAGCAAGGCGCGCGCCTCAGCAACCTGAGCCGTGGCAAGTACGAAGTAGGCGACAAGATAGTAATCGTCGCGCCGACCGAGCTGGAAATCGAAGGCACGATCCGCTGGGCGCACGATGGCCTGGCCGGGATCCGCCTGGAACGGTCCCTGCACCTGCCGGAAATGCGCGACCTGCTGGAACTCAACCGCCGCGAGCAATCGGGCGTGGACTGGCGCTACGGCACCTGACTTACAGCGGGCTGAGCCGCCCTGATCACCCGCCCATGCGTTCGGGGGCGTACTCTTCCATCAGCTCATAGGCCTTTTCGTACCATTCGGAGCCGGGATAGTTTGCCCCCAGCACCGCCGAATAGCGCATGGCCTCTTCGTGGATGCCCAGCGCCAGGCTGGTTTCCGTCAGGCGATAGAGCGCTTCGGGCGCGTGGCTGGTGGTCTGGTAATCCTCGATCACGTTCTGGAAGCGCAGTTGCGCTGCCAGCCACTGGCCGGTGCGTTCGTAGAACCGACCAATTTCCATCTCCTTGCCCGCCAGGTGGTCATTCACCAGGTCGATCTTCAGCCGCGCATCGTCGGCATAGGGGCTGTCGGGATAACGGCGAACGATCTCGGTCAGCGCCTGCAGCGCACGCTCGGTAATCGCCTGGTCGCGCTCCACGTCGCTGATCTGCTCGTAATAGCTCATGGCGATCAGGTAATAGGCATAGGGCGCATCGCGGTTGCCCGGATGGATCGAGAGGAAGCGCGAAGCCGACTGGATCGCGCGGGTGTAATCGCGCGCGGCATAATAGGTAAAGGCGCTCATCAGCTGGGCACGACGGGCCCAGGGCGAATAGGGGTGCTGGCGTTCCACCTCGTCGAACAGGCCGGCGGCCAGTTGCAGGTCGCCACGGTCAAGCCGCGCCTTCGCCGCCGTGTAGAGCGATTCGACGTCGCGCGCGACGTAGGCAATGTCTGTTGCGCCAGTTTCACGGCCGCCGGAACAGCCGACCAGCAGCATGGCACAGGACGCGCCCAGCAGCGCGCTACGGATGGAAAGCTTCGCGTTCATGGACTTGCCTATAACTAGCCTCGCGCTGAACGCCAAGTGAAGTACTGCGCTGTTTGCCGCTTTCTGCGGCCAGCCCGGCCACCAGGTGCGCGCCTTGCCTGTTGTTGCCCATGCCGACGCCGTGCCGCAGTATCGTTGCGCCTGAAAGCGGATCGACATTTGTCGGGCGCAGTTTGTCGATTGTCGATGCCGGTCGGATTTGGTCGATGCGAGGCGAAACCCGGTCGAGCATCGGATGCCCTGACGCGGCCCCCTCCCCTACATCACACTCATCGCTCCGGCCCAGCCCCCCAAAACTTTTCGGGGCCGGAGCACCCAAGGAGGAGGAAAGACAATGAAGACTATTCCAATGAAAGCCGGAATGGCCGCCGCTCTAGCCGCCAGCAGCCTGATCGTTACCCCGGCCCTGGCGGAAGAGAAACCTTTGAGCGTCGCCGTACAGTACAGCGATCTCAACTTGGCCACTGCGCAAGGTCAGGCGGTACTCGAGCAAAGGCTCGACCGCGCTGCTCGCCAGGTTTGCAGAGTCGATGAAGTTCGCGTCGGCACCCGCATCCGGAGCCGTGATGCGCAACTTTGCTACAACGAGACGAAGCGCGACTTGGAACAGCAGATCGCAGCGGCCGTCAAAGAGGAGCGGGCTGAAAGTTAAGGGTCTAAAGTCGGCGAGCTGAAACCAAGAACAGCGAGGATTCCAGAGCGACTCTAGCCAAAGAGCGAAACAAGCTTGCTCTATTTACCCCATGATCGGAACGTAGTTTCTAATCATGGGGCTTATATATCACAATATTTTTCAAATTAAATCAGTTGCAAGGCAAGGTTTGTCACAAAAATGCAACACGTCCTAAGAGAAGTTGGTGTTGAAACTTTTTCGGCTGTAACGAAGGCCCAATCCCATGCAATGGGCTCTCTCCTTCAAGGGCTGGTGTTCCTTCACGGGCCGCAACCATCCCGAGTATTGGCCTCTTAACCAACCTTCACGAAAGGGACTGAAATCGTGAAATTCACATCTGCCGCAAGGCTAACCACCGCACATATGGCGATTGTATCTGCGCTATTTGCCGCTCCTGTCATGGCACAGGACGAGCAGAACGTGTCCGATGCGGAAGCTGATGAACTGAATGAAGAAGGCTTCATCTTCGTGACCGGTTCGCGCATTGTACGTCCGGAAACCGAGAGCGCTGCTCCGCTGGTCGCTTCAATTGGTGGCGAAGAGATCACCGAGCGCGGTGTGACCAACGTTTCGCAAATACTGAACGAAGTACCGGGCTTCGGCACGCCCGTGTCGAGCGCGGGCGACCAGGCAGGCTTCTCTGTGGGCCAGAACTTTGTCAACCTTTTCGGTATCGGCTCTCAGCGTACGCTGACCTTGGTGAACGGTCGTCGATTCGTTTCCTCCAACACCGCCTCTAACTTTAGCGGCGCAAACGCTGGTCTGCAGGTCGACCTCAACGTCATTCCGGTCTCGCTGATCGAACGTGTCGACGTGCTAGCCGTCAAGGGCGCCACCACCTATGGTTCTGACGCTGTTGCCGGGACGGTTAACCTCGTTCTGCGTGATGACTTCGAAGGTATCGACGCTTACGGACAGTATGGCACCTACGACGAGGGATATGGCGACAGTTACTCGGGTGGCATTACCGTGGGTGGGAATTTCGCCGAAGGACGGGGCAACATTGCTGTCAATTTCGAATATGACAAGCAGGAAGGCGTTCGCTTTTTCGACAACGAATTCGGCAGGCTCGCCGCATTCCGTGACAACGAGAACACGGTGATCCAACCACGCGCGATTTTTGTGATTTCAGAAGACGGCTTCCCAACACGTGGTCCGGGTCTTTTCAACGGTGGCTACCTGACCGATGCATTGACTGGTAGCGCAGGTGGCTTCACGAACGCTGATGGCGACTTTGTGAATTTTGACGGTAGCGGCAACCTCGTTTCTTACGACATCGGCGACCCTGTCGGCTTGGTCAGCGCAAACGGCGGCGACGGCCTCATCCTGAACCGTGCCGGCCAGTTCCTGTCCGAGCTTGAGCGTTACACGCTGTTCGCACTCGGCCACTATGACCTGACCGACAACATCCGTTTTGAATTCGAAGCCAACTATGCCAACACCCAGGCTGTCGAATTGGTGAACCAGCCTGTTTACCAGTCGGCACTGTTCAGTGGCGACAGCCTTGGCCTTGGTATGCTGCTGTCGAACCCGTTCCTGAGCGATCAGGCTCGCGGTGTTCTGTCGCGCCCCGGTAACCTTGATGCCGATGGCGACGGTATTGTGGAACTGAACTACGATACCGATGGTGACGGCACGAATGACGACACGCAGTTCTTCCTGCAGCGAGCAGGTTTCGACTTGCTGGGCGGTGACAACCCGAACTTCCAGCAGTTGGACCTGTTCCGCGGCGTCGCTGGCTTCAGCGGTGATTTCAACGCCTTGGATCGCGACTTCTTCTGGAACGTCAGCTATTCCTATGGCCGTTCGCAAGCTGTCTCGACTTCGACGGCACTCGTGCAGGCGAACTTCCTGAATGCTGTTGATGCCGTCCGTGATCCGGATACTGGCGAGATCGTTTGCCGTGTGACCATCGATCCGCCGACGGCGCCAGGCACCAACACCGGGACCCCGTCGCAGCCGCGCTCTGTGACTGACTGTGTCCCGCTTAACCTGTTCGGAGAAGGCGTTGCATCGCCCGAAGCAATCGATTTCGTGACTGCAGAAACGCTGGCCGAATCGACCAACCAACAGCACATCTTCAACGCCAACTTCGGTGGTGACCTATTCTACCTGATGGACAATGCTATCGGGTTCAACATCGGTTACGAGTATCGTAAGGAGCGTCAGACTTTTACGCCCGATGGCTTCCTTCAGGAAGGCCTCGGTCGGTCCGTGGCGATCGCGCCGGTTGATGGTTCCTTCAACACGAACGAAGTCTTTGGCGAAGTTCTGCTCCCAATCATCCAGCCGGGTAACGGCTCGTTCATTCACCGCCTCGAGTTCGACGCATCTGCGCGTTACATCGACAACTCGCGTGCTGGTAATGACTGGGTTTGGTCTGTGGGTGGCCAGTTCGCTCCGATCGAAGACGTTACCTTCCGCGGTTCGTACACTGAGTCGGTGCGCGCGCCCGCGATTGTTGAACTGTTCCTGCCGGCCGTTTCGATTTTCTCGTTTGCAGATGACCCCTGCGACGTGGATTTCCTGAATGCCGGTCCGGATCCAGCCCGTCGTCAGGCCAACTGTGCCGCAGACGGCTTGCCGGCTGACTTCGATTCGCAGATCGATGATGCATCGCAGGAAATCACTTCGTCCGGCAACCCGAACCTGCTCAATGAAACTTCGGAGTCTTGGACTGCCGGTGTCATCGTTCAGCCGCGCTTCGTGCCTGGCCTGACGTTGACCGTCGACTGGGTCGATATCGAGTTGACCAACGCAATTACTACGCTGGATCTGACCGACGTGCTGCGTTCGTGCTACGATAACGACAATTTCCCGAATGCACCGACCTGCAGCCAATTCCAGCGCGATCCGACCACCGGTCAGATCATTGGCGCGCAGGTTGGTCAGTCGAACGCCGGTTCGTTTGAATTCGCCGGCCTCCAGGCTGCGCTTACCTATGGTTTCAACCTCGGGGACGTGTTTGGCGACGGTGAGGACATGGGCGATCTCGATATCGTCGCTCGCTACTTCTACCTGGACAAATCGGAGTTCACCGTGGTCGGTGTGCTTGATGATGACCGAGGCGAAATTGGCGATTATAAGCACGAAGCGAATGCCACGATCCGATATTCCAACGGTCCAATTTCTGCTTCTTTTACCGGTAATTATCGCTCAGGTGCGTCATTCGACCTCCAGGAAGACCAGACCGCTCCGTTTGCACAGGTCGGTGACTATTTCATCCTGAATTCGACCATCGGGTTCGACATCACGGACAACCTGACTGCTCAATTTACCGTCAACAACCTCCTAAACAGCGAACCGCCGGTGCCTTACACCAACGGCAGCTTGATCGGGCAGTACCTTGACGGCTACCTGGGTCGTCAGTATCTGTTCCGCTTGTCGGCGCAGATGTAAGCCAAACGGCATTAGTCAAAGAGAAGGGGGGCCATTTGGCCCCCCTTCTTGTATCCGAATTGAGCGAAGGTGCCGCCCCTATTCCCAGAATGCCACGCTACGGCATTCAATACTTTCACGAACATGCGGATTTTGCGCGGAATTATCGACGAAGGCCGAATGCGGGCAACGCCAGGTGCGGCTGTGGTCGCTGTCGTGAAATTTGAACAACAACACGTCGTCGCGCTGCATGCCGGCAAAGTACCACCAGCGATGCGAGGGATGGTAGGAGAAGATCGTTGCCGCCATCATCTCCTCCTCACCGGGAACCGGCGCAGTCAGCGCATCGCCTTCCGGAAACTCGTCGACGATCAGCATGGTGTTGTCCTTTTCCTCCCCGCCGAAACTGGTGCGCCCGTCGCACAGCGCCAGCGGTACGTCCTGCGGCGGCGGCGAAAAGGTGCGCCAGTGGCTGGTGATGAGGAAACGCTTGAACCCCGGCCCGTCAGGGAAGCACTGTTCGTACGTCGCGCGCGCCATGCGTTCCGCCGTGCCGGTGCTGACGTCGACGTGGGCCTCGCCGGCGGGCGGCTGCAGGCCGCCGTGGTGAGTGTAGCCCTTCTCCTTCTTCGCCGCGTGGTCCGAAAGGTCGGCGCTGGTGCGCAGCATCCAGCCGCGCGCGGCACACTTGTCCGCCCCCGTCAGCCGGATCACGTTGGCTTCCACTTCGCGTTCATAAAGGCGCTCCACCTGTTCCTTGTCATGAAAGTCGGTCACCGCGCTGGGGCATCTGGCAATCATGAACCCATGGGTATCGAGCTGGAAGTGATCGCGCAGCGGCATCCCGTCGCGGATCACCACCTCGTAATCGGAATAGGTGCCGGTGTTGATCTCCTTGCCCTGGCTGACATAGCGCCGGGTAACGAAATCGCCCTCGTCGACATAGCGCATCATCGCGCGCACCTGCCGCGCCCGATCCTCGATGTTGTCGTCGGTAATGCTGGCCATGGCTTTCCTCTTCCCGTCTTTCCTAACGATCGTTATCGTCATGCCACGAGGTGTTGGCGGCGGGCAAGCTTCGCGCCATGATCGCCACGGTAACACGAGGGAGAGACATCATGGGGCCACTGCCACCGGGCACGGACGATCGGGCAATCTGGGATATCTGGGAGTCGCAATTCACCCTGCCCTGCGTCACCGTGGCAGACGAACTGGGCCTGTTCCGGGCCATCGGCGACCAGGCGATGACGACCGGCGAACTGGCCACGGCACTGTCGGTGGACGAACGGGCGCTGGGCGTGCTGCTGGGCGGTCTCGCCGCGCTAGGCATGGTGGAAAAGCGCGATACCCGCTGGTCGGCCACGCCGCCTGCGCGCATGTGGCTGCATCCCGAGGCAGAGGGCTACTGGGGCGGCTTCCTGTTCCGTTTTCGCGAGACCATTCCCATCCATGCCGACCTGATCGCCATGGTGCGCAGCGGCAAGCGGCCCGAGAATAAGGTCGCCGGTGGCCCGGAATGGGAACGCGGCACGATGAGCGCCGAGGTAGCCAGGCGCATCTCCGACTTCATGCACGCCCACTCGATGGGCCCGGCGCGGGGCGCCGCCATGCAGCCGGTGTTCGGCGAAGTAGACAGCCTGCTCGACGTGGGCTGTGGCTCGGGCGTCTACGGCATCGAATTCGCGCGGGCCAATCCGCATATGGCGGTTACCATGCTGGACCTGAAGGAAATGGTCGCCGAAGCGCAGAAGCATGTCGACGCCGCCGGATTGCAGGATCGCGTGGCCACCTGCGGGCTCAACATGTTCGAACAGGACTGGCCCACCGGGCACGATGCGCACTTCTTTGCCAATATATTCCATGACTGGTCGGAAGAGACCAACGCCATCCTCGCCGCCAAATCCTACAAGGCGCTGGAACCGGGCGGGCGCATCTTCCTGCACGAGATCCTGATGGACGACGACGGCTGCGGCCCCTGGACCGCCGCCAGTTTCAGCATCATGATGCTGCTGGGCACGCTGGGCAAGCAGTACACCCTGCCCGAATTCCGCACCATGCTGGAGGCCGCCGGGTTCGAAGACGTGCGCGCCTGCCGCAGCGGCGGGGGCTACTACTCGCTTGTCTCCGCCCGCAAGCCTGGTTGAGCCTGGGGCTGACCCGCCCGCGAAACGTCCTCAATTTCGTCTTAACGACGCCTGGAAACCCCGTTCGGCAGCGGGGTTGTAACCCACCGCCTGCATTGTGCACGAGCGGCAGTGGGGACCGCCGCACGCGTCATCCGGCGCGACAGGAACTTGGAGACAGGACATGGCCATCATCAAAGGCCTCTACACAGACGAAACCGGCGCGACCGGCATCGAATACGGCTTCCTCGCCTCGCTCATCGCGGTGGCCATGGTGAGCGGCTTCGAAGCGCTGGGCAACGAGATCGACAACACCTTCGGATACGTCGAGGAAGAATACTCGGCGGTGAACTAGGGTGTTTCCTACAGGAGGGCCACTGGGGGACACCCTCCTCCATGCCCCGCCGCACAACCACGCCTGACACCACCGACCCGCAGGTAAATATCATCTTCATGGTCTATGGTTTTGAACCGGGTGGCACCGATGGCCGCGAAAAGACGTTGGTTTTGAAACGGGTCGAAGGCACCCACCACTCGCTATTGCAGCAAGCGGTTTTATATAAGAGTGCGCCAAGCCGCGACCTGTTCATCAAGCGCATCAAGTAGGCGATGGAGCGTTAATAGCTCCTTCGCATTGCTCTTGTTTATTCCTCCCCCATCCGCAGCGCGGCGATAAACGCTTCCTGCGGAATGCTCACGTTCCCATACTCACGCATCCTTGCCTTCCCCTTCTTCTGCTTCTCCAGCAGCTTCTTCTTGCGCGTGATGTCGCCGCCGTAGCACTTGGCGGTCACGTCCTTGCGCAGGGCGGGGATGGTTTCGCGGGCGATGATCTTGCCGCCGATGGCGGCCTGGATCGGGATCTTGAACAGGTGGCGCGGGATCAGCTCTTTCAGGCGTTCGCACATGCCGCGGCCGCGTTCCTCGGCCACATTGCGGTGGACGATCAGCGATAGCGCGTCGACCGGTTCGGCGTTCACCAGGATGTTCATTTTCACCAGGTCGCCCTCGCGCAGGCCGATCTGTTCGTAATCGAAGCTGGCATAGCCGCGGCTGATGCTTTTCAGGCGGTCGTAGAAGTCGAACACCACTTCGTTCAGCGGCAGCTCGTAGGTCACCTGCGCGCGGCCGCCGACGTAGGTCAGGTCGGTCTGGATGCCGCGCCGGTCCTGGCACAGCTTCAGGATCGCGCCCAGGTATTCGTCGGGCGTGTAGATCGTGGCCTTGATCCACGGTTCCTCGATCATCTCGATGCGGTTCACGTCCGGCCAGTCGGCGGGGTTGTGGATGTCGATCGTCTGCGCGTCCTCGGTCTTGGTGTGGGCCAGGTGCACGCGGTACACCACGCTGGGCGCGGTGGTGATCAGGTCTAGGTCGTATTCACGGCTCAGGCGTTCCTGGATGATCTCCAGGTGCAGCAGGCCCAGGAACCCGGCGCGAAAGCCAAAGCCCAGCGCGGCGCTCGATTCCATTTCGTAGCTGAAGCTGGCGTCGTTCAGGCGCAGCTTGCCGATGGACTCGCGCAGCTTCTCGAAATCGGCCGCGTCCACCGGGAACAGGCCGCAGAACACCACCGGCTGCACTTCCTTGTAGCCAGGCAGCGCCTTGTCTGCCCCGCCCTTCACCGTGGTGATGGTGTCACCCACGCGGGCCTGTTCGACTTCCTTGATCTGCGCGGTGATGAAGCCGATTTCGCCGGGGCCGATTTCGGGCAGGTCCATGCGCTTGGGGCCGAAGCAGCCGACGCGGTCGACCAGGTGCTGCGTGCCGCCCTGCATGAACTTGACCTCCAGGCCCTTCTTCAGGACCCCGTCCATCACCCGCACCAGGATGACCACGCCGAGGTAGGGATCGTACCAGCTATCCACCAGCATGGCCTTCAGCGGCGCGTCGCGTTCGCCCTTGGGCGGCGGGATCTTGGCGACGACGGCTTCCAGCACGTCCTCGATACCGATGCCGCTCTTGGCGCTGGTCAGCACCGCTTCGCTGGCATCCAGGCCGATGATATCCTCGATCTCGGCCTTCACCTTTTCCGGCTCTGCGGCGGGCAGGTCGATCTTGTTGATGACGGGCACGATCTCGTGGTCGTGCTCGATCGACTGGTAGACGTTGGCGAGCGTCTGCGCTTCCACCCCCTGCGCCGCGTCCACCACCAGCAGCGCGCCTTCGCAGGCGGCCAGCGAACGGCTGACTTCGTAGGCGAAGTCGACGTGGCCGGGCGTGTCCATCAGGTTCAGTTCGTAAGTCTCGCCATCCTTCGCGGTGTAGTTCAGCCGCACGGTCTGCGCCTTGATGGTGATGCCGCGCTCGCGCTCGATATCCATGTTGTCGAGCACCTGCTCGCTCATCTCGCGCTCGGTCAGGCCGCCGCAATGCTGGATCAGGCGATCCGCCAGCGTGGACTTGCCGTGGTCGATATGGGCGATGATGCTGAAGTTACGGATATGCGACAATTCGGTCATGGCGCGCCTTTAGCCGCGCTGCGAGACGCTGTCAGCCGGAATATGCGCCCCGATGTGCGCCGCGCCTAACCCGCGCGCGAGGAGCCGCCCTGGACATCGACCTGTATGAAGCGCGGGCGACTGCTGGGCGCGGGGTTGCCCGCTGCCGCCGCGGCCAGGTGCGTACCGCTGGGCAGGGCCTGCAAGGGCAGCCCGACGGCCGCCAGCATGTAGGGCGAGACGCGGTGGCGCGTGCACAGCCCCCCTGCCCCGTCGGACACCAGCGGCGTTTCGAATTCGATGCCCTGCGTCGCATCCTGCGAACGGCGCACCTTGCCCACCACGATCTGCCCTTCGCCAAGGTCGAGTACCAGGTCAGTGCCGATCGGCACGTCCAGCAGGCCTTCAATCTTGGCCCCCGTGCGCGAAAGGTCGCGCACGGGGGCCACGTAGTGATGGTCTTCGTGCACCACGCCGATGCGGCGGAACAGCGTGCGCCGCTTGGCGCGGTGCTTGGCAGGGCCGACGGCTTCATAGCGCATTTCGCCGCTTTCCAGCTTGGCCAGCACCTCCGCCTGCGACACGGCGCGCGAGAAGATGAAGCCCTGCACGAGGTCGACATCGAGCGCGCCGATCGTTGCCAGTTCGTCCATCGCCTCCACGCCTTCGGCCGTGGTGGTCATGTTCATGGCGCGCGCCAGGCTGGCGATGGCATTGATGATGGCCCGGCCGGATTCGCCCTCCTCCGCGCAGCCGCGCACGAAGCTCTGGTCGATCTTGATCTTGCCGAACGGCGCCTGGCGCAAATAGGCGAGCGAGGAATAGCCGGTGCCGAAATCGTCCAGCGCCAGCTTCACCCCCAGCTTGCGCAGCCTGGCGAACATGACCTCTGCACTGCCGATATCGCCCATGAACACGCTTTCGGTGATTTCCAGCTCCAGCCGCGAAGGCGGTAGGCCGGAATCAGCCAGTGCCTTGTGCACGATATCGGGCAGGTCTTCGTTCAGGAACTGGCGCGCAGAGACATTGACCGAAACCGGCAGGTCGCCGGGCCACTCGGCGGCATCCTTGCAGGCCTGCTTCAGCGCCCAGCGGCCCAGCTGGTCGATCAGGTTGCTGTCTTCGGCGATGGGAATGAAGACTGCAGGCGAAATGGCACCCTGTTCGGGATGCTCCCAGCGCATCAGCGCCTCGAACCCGCGCACCGTGTGGTCCTTTGCGCAGACCTGCGGCTGGTAATGCATCACCAGCTCCTCGTGCGCGATGGCATCGCGCAGGTCTTCCTCGATCTCGCGCCGATCCTCGGCGTTTTCCTTCAGGTCGTTGGAATAGAAACGGAACTGCCCGCGCCCGCCGCCCTTGGCGGCATAGAGCGCAAGGTCGGCGGCCTTCACCAGCTCTGCCGGCTCGATACCGTCGTAAGGCGCCACGGCAATGCCCACCGAGGTGCCGATGATCGCGCGGCTGCCTTCGATCGAATAAGGCTGCGAGATCATCTGGATCATGCGGTTGGCGCTGTCGCCCAGCTTGCCGCGGTCATCCAGGTCGGGCACGATCAGCTGGAATTCGTCCCCGCCGATCCGCCCGATCTCCGCACCCGCCGGCGCCACGCGCTGCAACCGCTGGCTGACCTGGCGCAGCAGTTCGTCACCCGCAGGATGGCCCAGCGTATCATTCACCTGCTTGAACCGGTCGAGGTCGAGCATGATAAGCGCGCAGCTGCGCTTTTCCACCTTGTAGGCGTTCAGCGCGGCGGTGAGGCGCTGCGTCATGCGGTGGCGGTTGGAAAGCCCGGTCAACGCATCGAAGGCCGCCATGCGGCTGGTCTTGCGCTTTTCCTCGTAAGTCGCGGTGATATCCTTGGCGATCCCGCGATAACCGACAAAGTTCTGGCGCTTGTCGAACTGCGGGCGACCCGTCAGCGACCACCACTTGCAGCCGCCCTCGGTATTCTCCTCGCCTTTCAGGCACACCACCAGTTCGGTGAAGCTGGACCGCGCGCTGAGCAGGTAGGAGATGGGTTTCACCTCCTTGTGCTCGTCGTCATCCTCCATGGCCTGCAACACGTCGGCCACCGGTTCCCCGATCACCGGACGCTGCGCTTCGAACTGCTCCAGCGCCTTGGCCGAAAGGTAGGTAAAATTGCCCCTGGCATCGCTCGCCCAGAACCAGGCAAGGTCGCTGCGTTCGAAGCTGTCGAGCATTTCCAGCCGCTCGCGATCGCTGGCGACGGCGACGCGAGCCCCGGCGACCTCGGCATCGGGCACGCGGACGGGTTCGGCATCACTGCCGCCAAACCCTTTCCAGATTCCGCGTACACCCAAGAATGGATACTCCAGTTGCAACGCGCCGCACCCATAGGGCGATACGCGTTGGTACTATCGGGAACGTCGTAAAGGATTAGCCTTACCAAACCGCTAAGACATGGCGGCAGGCAGATGCTGGCGGACGGGCATTCAGCCGGCCTTTTTCAGCTCTTCCTTGCGAATCTGGTGCGGTGCAGCGCCCTGGATGGCAGCGATGCGGCCAGAGGGGTCGCGTGTCAGGGCATTGGCGAATTCCACGCCCATGCGGTCGTCCTCGCTCCAGCGGGTGGTGCAGGTGACAGAATGCGACTGCGAAATCTGCACCTTGAAGATGGTGCCAACGGGCACGTTCCACAGCCCTTCGATCATCGCCCCGGTGGTGGAGATGTTGCGAATTGTGCCGTTGTAGAGGTGCCCGTTGTGATCCAGCACCACCTTGCGCAGCATGGTCTGGCGCGGGGCGCGGCTGCACCGCGGCCCGCGCGCAACCGCCTCCAGCCCGGCGGCAAGCCGCTCCGTCGCCTGCTGCGCCGTCAGCGGGCGTTCGTAGATGAAGCCCTGCACGTGACTGCACCCATGCATGCGCACCAGGTCCAGCTCGTCCATGGTCTCCACACCTTCGGCGGTGGTTTCCATGCCCAGCGAGTGCGCCAGGCTGGTGATCGAGGCGATGATGGCGGCGTTGCGGCTGCCTTCCTCGGTAATGCCGCGGATGAAGCTCTGGTCGATCTTGATCTTGTCGAACGGCGCCTTTTTCAGATAGCCGAGCGAGGAATAGCCGGTGCCGAAATCGTCCAGTGCCAGGCGCACGCCCAGGTTCTTCAGCGCGGTGAACATGGCATCGGTGCTGGCGCTGTCCTGCAGGAACACCGATTCGGTAATCTCCAGCTCCAGCTGCGAGGCACGGATGCCCGACTGGGCGATGGCATTGGCCACGACCTTGGGCAGCTGCGGGTTGGCGAACTGCAGCGGCGAGACATTCACCGCCACGCGGATTTCCTCCGGCCACTGCGCCAGCTGCTCGCAGGCCTGGCGCAGCGCCCATTCGCCCAGCTGCTGGATCATGCCGGTATCTTCGGTGCTCTCGATGAATCGCTGCGGCGAGATCCAGCCCTTTACCGGGTGATGCCAGCGCATCAGCGCCTCGAACCCGCTGATGCATTCGTTGCTGGTTGCCACCACCGGCTGGTAATGCATTTCCAGCTGCCCCTTGCTCAGGGCATCGCGCAGGTCTTCTTCCATTTGCGAGCGCGCTTCGGCGTCGGCATGCAGGTCTTCTGAATAGAAGTGATAGCGCCCGCGCCCGCCATCTTTTGCGGCATACAGCGCAAGGTCGGCGTTGCGGATGATTTCCTCGCTGGTTTCCCCGTCGTCGGGCGCGATGGCAATGCCCACGGATGCGCCGATGATCACGCGCTGGCCCTCGATGCTGTAGGGCTGCGACAGCGAGTTGATGATCTCGCGGCCCAGTTCCGCCAGCTTGTCGCGTGCCACCCGCGTGGGGATGATGACCTTGAATTCGTCGCCGCCCAGGCGACCGACCTGCCCCATCTTGCCCACCGCGCGCTGCAGGCGCTGCGAAACCTGCTTCAGCAGCGCGTCGCCAGCCGGGTGGCCCATGGTATCGTTGACCTGCTTGAAGCGGTCGAGATCGAGCAGGAACACGGCGCAGGACCGGTTGATGACTTGCGGGGCAGCCAGGATTTTCTCCAGCGACTGGCTCATCTGGAAGCGGTTGGCGAGGCCGGTCAGCGAATCGTAGCGTGCCAGCCGCGTCGCATGTTCCTGGCTGCGCTTGCGCTCGGTCAGGTCGGTGCCCGATCCGCGAAAGCCGATGAAATTGTCGAAGTGATCGTACAGCGGACGGCCGGAAATGGACCACCAGCGTTCCTCGTCGGCAATCGCCGCGCGCACCGACAGCTCGCTGAAGGCAGAGCGTGCGGAAAGGTGGAACATCAGCGTGCGTTCGCCCTCCTCGCCGGTGTCGGCCAGGTCGAACAGGCGCGTAAGCGGCTGGCCGATCAGCTTGTGCGGCTTCAGCTTCAGCGCCTCGGCGACGGGGGCAGAGACATAGGTGAGCAGCGAACGGCGGTCCGTCTCCCAGAACCAGCCCTGCCCGGTCTCTTCATAGTCGGTAAGGATATCCTGCGCGCGGGTGTTGATGCGTTCCTGCGCGACGCGCAGCTCCTCTTCCCGCTTCTGCTCGGCCATCTGCTGGCGACCGACAAACAGAGCGAGCGCCAAGGCAATCAAAAGGCCAAGGATGCCATAGGCGATGGCGTTGTTCAGGAACATCGGCACATAGAGCCCGACCTGTGCCGCCACGATCGCCAGCGCATTGCGCCGCAGGTAGATGGCCGCGATGGCAAAGATCGCCGCCGCGCTGGCCCCGGAATAGATCGCCGGCATGCTGCCTTCGCTGGCCCAGTGCGTGAAGCCGAAGCCAGCCAGGGCCATGGGCACGACGACGGCGACCACGAGTCCGGCAACGCGGGCCGTGAGCGAGCGCGTGATCACCAGGTCGTAAACCACGCGGGCCATTATCAGCAGCACGATGGAAGCGCCCAGCGCCAGGGCCGTCGTCAAGGACGGGGGGCCGCTTGCAATCAGGGCGCAACCGATGGCGCAGAGGAAGACCGCCAGTGGCAGGACGGGCATGGAACGGGGAAAGAGCTGGCGGGCCAGCAGCACGTGCTCGGGCGGGCGAACCGGCTGGATGCGGTTGGGCTTGCGCCGTTCCTGTGTCCGCCGTTCGGGCAGCTGCTGCTTTTCCTTTGCCGGAGCGGAGCCGGATTCGGCAGCCTTTACGGGCCTTGCCCCCTCTGTCGCAGGGTCTGTTGCAGCGTCTGCCGCAGGCGCGCCGGACGGCTGCTGCGAAGGCGCAGCGGCTTTCCTGATCCTCTGGATAGCGCTTCCCGCGGAACGTTCCATGCGGGCCCCGTGCCATAAACCCCCTTGAAGAACGGTTAATCCGCACACGGGAAATGCGGTGCAATTCCCCGTGCATGACCGGGCGGGATGGATTGCCGGACGCGGTTAATGCGTTACAAACTGCAAGGGGGTGTGAAAGGTATTCGGGGGAACAGGCAGATGCGGCATATTGCGATCATCGGCTCCGGGCCAGCGGGATACTATACCGCCGAAGCCGCGCAAAAGCAGTTCGGCGAGGACGTGCGCGTCGATATTTTCGACAAGTTGCCAGTGCCTTACGGCCTGATCCGCACCGGCGTGGCGCCCGATCACCAGTCGATAAAGGGCGTTGCCCGCCGCTATGAAAAGACCGCGCTGACCGACAACGTGCGCTTTGTCGGCAACGTCGCCGTGGGCAAGGACGTGTCCGTGGCCGAATTGCAGGAGCTGTACGACGCCGTGGTGCTGGCCACCGGCGCCCCGTGCGACCGCGACCTGGGTATTCCTGGCGAAAACCTCGACAACGTCTTCGGCAGCGCCGCCTTCGTCGGCTGGTACAACGGCCACCCGCAGTTCGCCGATCTCGATCCGGACCTGTCGGGCGGCACCGCCGTGGTGATCGGCATGGGCAACGTGGCGCTCGACGTGGCGCGCCTGCTGGCGAAGAAGGATTGCGAGTTCGACGGCTCCGATATCGTCAGCCACGCGCTAGAGGCGCTGTGTGCCAGCAAGATCGAGCGGGTGATCCTGCTGGGCCGCCGGGGTCCGCACCAGATCATGATGACGCCCAAGGAACTGGGCGAACTGGGCCAGCTGGAAAATGCCGCGCCGCATGTCGACAAGGCCGACCTGCCCGACCCGGAGGAAGACGCCTTCCTCGAGCCCGGCCTGCGCAAGTCGGTCGCCGTACTGCGCGAATTCGCCGCCACCCCCGAACACATCCGCGCCGAAAAGCGTATCGCGTTGGAATTTGCCTTCATGGTCAGGCCCAAGGCCCTGATCGGAGAGGGAAAAGTGACAGGCATCGAAGTCGAACGCACCGAGCTGGTGAAAGGCCGCGCGGTGGGCACGGGCGAGTTCCGCCGCTTTCCGGCAGACCTGGTGGTCAGCTGCATCGGCTATCGCACCCTGCCCATCCCCGGCGTGCCGTTCGACGAGCGCGCGGGTCGCTTCGCCAACGACGAGGGCCGCATCCTGCCGGGCCTCTATTGCGTCGGCTGGGCGCGGCGCGGGCCATCGGGCACAATCGGCACCAACAAGCCCGACGGCTTCGGCGTGGTCGACAAGATCGTGGAGGACATTGCCGGCGGCACCCTTGGCCGCGGCGGCAAGCAGGGCCGCGAAGGCTTCGACGCGCTGGCTGCGGAAAAGGGGCTGGAAGTGGTCACCTTCCGCGACTGGAAGAAGATCGAGGAAGCCGAAGCCAAGGCCGCCCGCGAAGGCGCCCCGCGCGAGAAATTCGTCGATATCGAGGCGATGATCAGGGCGGCGGGCTAGTCCTTCCGGATTGCGCCGAGGAGGAGTCCTCGCGCTGCCGCTACACCCGCATCGGCATCAGCACATACAGCGCCGGGCTGCCTTCGTCCTTGCGGATCAGCGTCGGCGCGCCGGCGTCGGCGAAGTGCATTTCCACCGTGTCGGAATCGATCTGGTGGAGGATGTCCTTCAGGTAGCCGGCGTTGAAGCCGATCTCCATCGGGTCTGAGCCGTACTGGGCCGAGACTTCTTCCACCGCGTTGCCGTTGTCCGGGCTGGTGACGGTCAGCGTCACCTTGTCGGCATCGAGGCCCATCTTCACCGCGCGGGTCTTTTCCGTGGCGATGGTCGCCACGCGGTCTACACCGGCGAACAGCACTTTCGGATCGACCTTCAGCAGCTTGTCGTTGCCGGTGGGGATCACGCGGCTGTAATCGGGGAAGGTGCCGTCGATCAGCTTGCTGGTGAGGACCACCCCGCCCTCGCCGCCCAGCGTGAAGCGGATCTTCGACGGGCTCAGGTCGATGGCAACATTGCCTTCCATCGCCTCTTCCAGCAGCTTGCGCAGCTCTGCCACGGCCTTTCGCGGCACGATCACGTCGGGCATGCCTTCGGCTCCGGCAGGACGCGACAGGGTGAAGCGCGCCAGGCGGTGGCCGTCCGTGGCCGCGGCCTTCAGCACGCCGCCATCCTCGTCCGCCACGTGGAAGAAGATGCCGTTCAGGTAATAGCGGGTTTCCTCGGTGGAGATAGCGAAGCGCGTGCGGTCGATCAGCTCGGCCAGCGTGGCGGCGGGCAGTTCGAAGCTGGTCGGCAGGTCGCCTTCCACGATTACCGGGAAATCGTCGCGCGGCAGGGTGGGCAGCGAGAAACGGCTGCGCCCGGCCTTGATGGTCATGCGGTTTTCCGCCGTTTCCAGCGACACCTCGCTGCCGTCGGGCAGCTTGCGGGCGATATCGAACAGCAGGTGCGCCGAAACGGTGATCGCCCCGCCGCTTTCCACGCTGTTGGCTTCCAGGCTTTCGACAACCTGCAGGTCGAGGTCGGTCGCCATCACCTTCACATGGCCGCCCTCGTCCGCTTCGATCAGCACGTTGGAGAGGATCGGAATGGTGTTCCGCCGCTCCACCACGGACTGCACGTGAGAGAGACAACGCAGCAGCTTCGCGCGTTCGATGGTGGCCTTCATCGCAATCAATTCCCCAAACTCTGACGCTGCGGTGCCGGGAAAGCCCGGATTCGCATGGCTGCGCCGGTAAAATGCAGCACTATCCTTAGCGGAGGCGCATTTACGGGCAAGGATTCGGTCGCCAGAGGGCGGATTCGCTGGGGAAAAGTGGGGAATTCGGAAGGAATCCTCCCCGTGACAAAGTCATGGGGAGGGGGACCGCTCGCGCAGCGAGTGGTGGAGGGGCTAGTCGGCAAGGCAGCGAAGGCAGATGGCCTCAGCAACGTCTTCCGGTGATTTCAGGACCTCAGCGGCAGGAATCCGCAAGGTTTCGACCCCACGTTCCTTCAGAAACCTGCCCCGAACTGCATCGGATGCCGGCTGCGCCCCCATGTCGTGCACCTTGCCATCGATCTCGATCGCCAGCTTGGCCGAGGCGCAGTAGAAGTCGACCACGAACGGCCCGATGGGGTGCTGGCGGCGGAACTTGAGGTCCTGAGGCTTGCCCCGGAGGACCTGCCAAAGCCTGACTTCTGGCAAAGTCATTTCACGACGCAACGCCTTTGCGTTCTGAACGGTTCGCCTGTTCGTCGATCTCGCCATTTGCCCCTCCACCGCACTGCGTGCGGTCCCCCTCCCCATGGCTGCGCCACGGGGAGGATTCTGGTTGTCCTCCCTGTTTGCGCAGCAAATGGGAAGGTGGCGCTTCGCCGAAAGGCGAAGAGTCGGAGGGGCCGAAATGCAATGCCCCCACCATGCTGAGCATGGTCGCCCTCCCCATCGCTTCGCGACGGGGAGGATTCACATCACCCCAGCATGGCCATGCCGCCGTTCACATGCAGCACCTGGCCGGTGACGTAACCAGCCTCTTTCGACGCAAGGTAAGCGACCGCAGCGCCGATATCGTCGCCCTCGCCCATGCGGCCCATGGGGATCTTCGCGTTGATGGCGTCTTTCTGCTTGTCGTCCAGCGCATCGGTCATGGCAGAGCGGATGAAGCCCGGCGCCACGCAGTTCACGGTGATGCCGCGCGCGGCCAGTTCCTGCGCCATGGACCGGCTCATGCCGACAACGCCTGCCTTGGCAGCGCAGTAATTCATCTGGCCGGGATTGCCCGTCGCGCCCACCACGGATGTGATGTTGACGATGCGGCCGAAGCGGGCCTTCATCATCGGGCGGGCGCTGGCGCGCATCAGGCGGAAGGTCGCTTCAAGGTTCACCTTGATGACCGCGTCCCACTCCTCGTCCTTCATGCGCATGGCCAGGTTATCACGAGTGATGCCGGCGTTGTTCACCAGGATATCGATCTTGCCCAGCGTATCGACCGCGGCAGGCACCAGTTCCTCCACCTGTTCACTGTTCGACAGATCGCAGGTGATCTCCACGTGGCCATCATGGTCGTGGTGGGCGAATTCGGTGTTCAGCTGCTCGCGGAAAGAGCGCAGCTTTGCCGCGTTGGAGCCCGACAGGGCAAGGCGCGCGCCCTGCTTTGCCAGCGCGCAGGCGATTGCCGAACCGATCCCGCCGCTGGCACCGGTTACGAGTGCGGTCATTCCGGTAAGGTCGAACATCATCAAATCTCCTTCGCCAGCGCTTCGATATCGTCCATCGTCACCACGCTGGTGACGGTGCAATCGGGCGCGATCTTGCGGATCATCGGGCCAACGACCTTGCCGCCCAGTTCGACGAAATGGGTGACGCCTGCGGCCTGCATCGCCAGCACGCTTTCACGCCAGCGCACGCGGCCGGTGATCTGCTGCACCAGCAGGTCGCGCTCGGTCGCCGGATCGGTGACTTCGGCTGCGGTCACGTTGGCATAGAGCGGCAGGCGGAAGGCGTGCGGCGGGGTGTTGTTCAGCGCAATATCCATGCGCTGCGCTGCCGGTTCCATCAGCGAGCAGTGGAACGGTGCCGAAACCGGCAGCTTGATCGCGCGCTTGATGCCATGCTCCTTGGCCAGTTCCACCGCGCGATCAATCGCTTCCATGTGGCCGGACAGCACGACCTGCGTGGGATCGTTGTCGTTGGCAACCTCGCACACCTGCCCTTGCGCGGCGGCATCGGCCAGCGCCTGCGCCTTCTCCAGGTCAGCGCCCAGCAGTGCGCACATGGCACCCAGCCCGATGGGCACGGCATCCTGCATGGCGATGCCGCGGGTGCGCAGCAGCTTGGCAGTGTCGGTCAGGCTGAAGGCGCCTACGGACGCCAGTGCGGTATATTCGCCCAGCGAGTGGCCGGCCACGCAATCGCCTTTCTCTGCCAGGTGAAAGCCGCCTTCCTCCAGCACTTTCGCCACGGCCATGGCATTGGCCATGATGGCGGGCTGGGCATTGGCGGTCAGCGTCAGCTCGCTTTCGGGCCCTTCGGCCATCAGTTTCGCAAGGTTCTGCGACAGCGCCTCGTCCACCTCGCCGAACACTTCGCGCGCGGCGGCGCTGGCTTCGGCCAGTTCCACGCCCATGCCGACTTTCTGGCTCCCCTGGCCGGGGAATACGAATGCAATCATGGTATCTCCTTCTCTGCGCGCGGGACTATGCCTGCTTTGCGCTGCACGCAACACCGAAGGGGACAATCGCATTGGCTGCATCGTGGCCGATATCGGCGCGGCCAAGGTAGGCAATACCGCTGCGCTGGCACCAGTAGCGGGCGATCTCCTCCTCGGTCATGCCGAACGGACGGTCGTTCCGGGGCACGTCGCTGACGCGGCCCAGCCGCAGCCCGGCCACGCCGGGCAAGTGCTGCGTGATGTGGAAAAACAGCCGGTCGACGGCGTAGAGGTGCTCTGACACTTCCTCCACCAGCACCACGTGGCCGGACAGGTCGGGCATCAGTTCGGTGCCGCAGAGCATGGCCAGCGTCATCAGGTTGAAGGCCACGGCGGGGCGATCGTCGAGACCGGCCTCGAGCGGCACCTCTTCCCCCGAAAGATAGCGCAGCACGCGGCGCACGGCCTCTTCCCCGCCCTCGCGGCGAATGTCGCCCGCCAGCGGGCCGTGGACAGGCTTGCCGATGCCGTGGCGGTAGAGCGCGCCCAGCAGCGTGCCTGCATCGGAATAGCCGAGCCAGGTCTTTTCCCGCGCCGCCTGCGTCAGGCCGGCGATGGCAGGCGCAGCGATGCGGTTGGAGCCATAGCCGCCCATGGCAAACCAGATGGCATCGACTTGCGGATCGTTGGCGGTGGCAACGAAGGCCTCCAGCCGGGTGGCATCGTCGCCGGCGAAGTGTCCGTTTTGCAGGAAGCACTGCGGGTGGAACGACAGGTCTACGTCCGGAAATTCCGCCCTTGCCAGGGCCTGCACGGCGTCGGCCCGCTCGCGCAGGATAGGTTTTCCCGGACACAGGCAGACAATTCGCGTGGTCATTGCCCCCTCCCTCTAACATCCGCTTCACAAAGCGCCATGGGCCGCATAGTCACTTCCCCCATGAATGATTCACCGGGCGCGCTCGCCAAATCCTATTTCTTCTGCGGCATCGGCGGATCGGGGATGCTGCCGCTGGCGCAAATCGTGAAAGGCCTGGGTGCCGAAGTCGGCGGGTCGGACCGCAGCCGCGACCAGGGGCGTACGGCAGAGAAGTTCGACTGGCTGGAAAGCCACGGCTTCAGGCTGTTCCCGCAGGACGGCAGCGGCTTGACCAGCGGGGAGCAGGTGCTGGTGGCCAGCGCCGCGATCGAGGACACCGTGCCAGAGATCGTTCGCGCAAAGGTACTGGGCTGCCCGCGCGTGACGCGGGCCGAGCTGCTTTCGCAGCTGTTCAACGCATCGCCCGTTTCGCTGGCGGTGGGCGGCACCAGCGGCAAGAGCACGACCACCGCCATGCTCGGCTGGATCCTCGAACGCGCGGGGATGGAACCGACCATCATGAATGGCGCGGTGATGAAGAACTTCGCTGCGCCCGCCAATCCCTTCGCCAGCGCCGTGGTCGGCAGCGGCAAGGTGTTCGTCAGCGAAGTGGACGAGAGCGACGGCTCGATCGCGCTCTACAACCCAACGGTGGCGGTGTTGCTGAACGTCAGCCTCGATCACAAGACGATCGAGGAACTGCGGGCGCTGTTCGGCGATTTCCTGCGCCGGGCGGATGCCGCCGTGGTCAACTTCGACGATGTCGATGCCGAATTCCTCTCGCGCCAGTGCAAGAAGGTGATCTCTTTCGCCATCGTCAATCGCGAGGCCACGCTGGGGATCGAGCCCGGCACCATCGTGGAAAGCGCGAGCGAGATCGACGCCCTGCTGGTGGACCGGCGCACGGACGTGGGCCATTCGCTGCGCCTGCCGATGCCGGGGCGGCACAACCTGGAAAACGCGCTGGCGGCGATTGCCGCGGCCGTGGCCGTGGGCGTGCCGGTGCACGATGCCGCCATGGCGCTGGCCAGCTTCAAGGGGCTTGCCCGCCGGTTCGACGTGCTGGGCACCAGCGCCAGCGGGGTTACCGTGATCGACGATTTCGGCCACAACCCGGAAAAGGCCCGCGCCACGCTGCGCACGCTGAAGGCGCAGGAAGGCCGCGTAATCGCCTTCTTCCAGCCGCACGGTTATGGCCCGCTGCGGCAGATGGGGCATGAACTGGCACAGACCTTTGCCGAGGAACTGGGGCCCGACGACCTGACGATCATGTGCGCGCCCGTCTATTTCGGCGGCACGGTGGATCGCAGCCAGGGCAGCGAGCGGATCGTGCAGCTGATCAAGGATGCGGGCGGAAAGGCCGAATACATCGAAACGCGCGAGGCCTGCGGCGACCGCATCGTCGAGATCGGCCGGCCCGGAGACCGCGTGGTGGTGATGGGCGCGCGCGACGATACGCTGACGGTGTTCGCGCAAGGGCTGCTGGCACGGCTGTGAGCACTTACGCCAAGGCGTGGGTGCTGAATGGGGTTTGGACGCTTTTCACGATTTCCGGCCTCGTCGGGCTTTATCAGCAGTGGGTCGCAGGTGAAGATGCCCCGCCCGCCCTGCTGGTCGGTATCGCGGGGTATGGTGCCTGCTTCTTCCTTGCGGGCGCTTTCCCCAAGTGCCCCAACTGCACCGAGCCGGTGAATGACGCGCACATTGCCGGTGACAGCCGCAGCGGTCACGTCGTCCGCCCAGACCGCCCGCCGCGCGAATGCGGTTATTGCGGGCACGACCTGACCTGAAAGCCTTTCGCAACGATTTTGCGGCTATCCTGGGCCCTCGGTTGCAGTCGAACGGGTGCAGAACAGGGGCAAGAGCCGCAAAATGCAGAAGAATTACCGCCAGAGCGGTGTGGGGATGCTGGATGCAGCGCCGGGCACCTACATGGTCCATGCCTATTTCGACGATAACCAGGTCGACCTGGTCAAGGCCAACGTGATCGGCTGGCAGGTGGGGCAGGATCGCCGCCTGACCCCGCTGGTGATGGATCCGCGCGCGGTGGACGAGGATGGCTGGGTGATCCAGCATCCCGATGGCCGCATCGAAGCCGACGATGGCCGCAACTGGCCCAGCGAAGAGGCCTGGCTGCACGCCGAACGGCGCGAACGCCGCAACGCCGCCTGAACAGGCGCCCCTAGTGCCCGCTGCCCAGCTTGAGCACCTTGTGCAGCACGAACACGATCACCGCGCCCAGCAGCAGCCCGCCCAGCGCCGATAGCGTTGCAAAACTGAGCCAGCCCAGCAGGCCGCCGCCAATTGCGGACACACCATGCTCGATACCCTCGATCCAGTGTTCAGGCCCGGAAACGCCCACTTCGGCCAGCCCGTGCAGGATGATGCCGCCGCCCACCCACAACATGGCCACCGTGCCGACGACGGACAGCACCGTCAGCAGCTTGGGCATGGCATGCACCAGCATGTCGCCAAACTTGCGCCCGGCACTGGTGCGGCCTTCCCGGCACAGGTGCAGGCCGACATCGTCCATCTTCACAATCAGCCCCACCGCGCCATAGACGCCCACGGTCACCGCAATGCCCACCAGCGCCAGCACGCCGGCGCGGGTCAGCAGGTCTTCGGCAGCCACTTCGTTCAAGGTGATCGCCATGATTTCGGCAGAGAGGATCAGGTCGGTGCGGATCGCGCCCGAGGTGCGCTGCTGCTCGAACGCTTCCGGATCCTCGATCACGTCGTCCACGGTCTTGCCGTGTTTCGCCCCGCCCAGCTTTTCCAGCACCTTTTCCGCACCTTCGTAGGACAGGTAGGCCCCGCCCAGCATCAGGATGAAGACGATCGCCTGCGGCAGGAATTCGCTGAGCAACAGCGCGCCGGGCAGCAGGATCAGCAGCTTGTTCTTCAGGCTGCCCTTGGTGATGTTCCAGATGATCGGCAATTCGCGCGCGGGCGAAAGGCCGGTGACATAGCTGGGCGTCACCGCCGCATCGTCGATCACCACGCCTGCCGTCTTGGACCCGGCGCGCCCGGCGGCAGCGGCGATATCGTCCACGCTGGCTGCAGCCGTGCGAGCGATGATGGAAACGTCGTCGAGCAGGGCTACGAGGCCACCGGGCATGCAAAGTTCCTTTTGTCAGGGGAATACCTGATTACGTCAGGGACGCGTTATATTTCCCGCCCCTTCGCTGCAATGCACCCGTTTCTACTTCGCGTGGTACACGGTGATCACCACGTGCGGCTGTTCCACGGAGGGGTCGAAGCCAAGCGTGCCGACGAAGGCACCGCGCGTCAGCCAGTCGTATTCGCCCAGCGGCGCCTCGAACGCCGGGCTCGTGCGGATCGGCGGCGGCGGAGCCTCGCCGGGCACCGGCATGCACAAGGTGCCGGTGTTCACCACGTTGATCACGACATCGTCATCGGTGCGCAGGAAGTAGTCGGCCACGATATCGGTGCAGCCGTCGGAACGGCTCAGTTGCCAGTCCCATCCCATCGGGAGGATTTCCCCGCGCATGCGTGGGCCTTCGAAGGTGCCGCCGGTAATGGGAATGATGCGGCGCACGCCGCGCGGGGTTTCGCCCACCTCGATAGCGGGGGACAGCATGACCACCGAACGGTAAAGCAGTTCCAGCTGCGGGTCTGCCTGGGGTGGCGGGCCCGCCTCCTGGGCAGACGCCGGCGCAGCGATGGCCAACAGGCTGACAACGGTGACGAGAATCGAACGCATGGACAAATCCTCCCTTTTCCCGTGTCCTAACCGCACTTGCATTCCACAGCAATTTCGCTATGTGCGCGCCTTCCGCAGTTTCCGGGCATAAGGCGCCCATTTGCGGAAATCGAAGAAAGCCGGAGGGACGCGCACGGAATTCGCCGTGCCAATGTCAGCGATCGGCATGGAGTGAAAGGAAGCGCGCATGGCTCTTTACGAGCATGTTTTCCTCGCGCGTCAGGACCTGAGCCAGGCTCAGGTCGATGCGCTTGCTGCCAGCGCCACGGATATCGTGGAAAGCAACGGCGGCAAGGTCGTGAAGACCGAGACCTGGGGCCTGAAGTCCCTCGCCTACAAGATTGACCGCAACCGCAAGGCGCATTTCGTCATGCTCAACATCGACGGGCCCGGCTCGCTGGTGGCCGAGCTGGAGCGTCAGAATCGCATCAACGAAGATGTGATCCGCTGGCTGACGATCGCCGTGGAAGAGCATGAAGACGGCCCCTCCGTCATGATGCGCAAGAACGACCGCGACAAGAAGCGCCGTTCCGACCGTGAGGAGCGCAACTGATGGCCCGTCCGTTCTACCGTCGTCGCAAGTCCTGCCCGTTCTCGGCCAAGGACGCCCCCGTAATCGATTACAAGGACGTGCGCCTGCTGCAGGGCTTCATGTCCGAACGTGGCAAGATCGTGCCCAGCCGCATCACCGCCGTTTCTGCCAAGAAGCAGCGTGAACTGGCCAAGGCCATCAAGCGCGCCCGCCACCTGGGCCTGCTGCCCTACATCGTGAAGTAAGAGGAGAACGCATCATGGATATCATCCTCCTCGAACGCGTCGGTGGCCTGGGCCAGATCGGTGACGTCGTCACCGTGAAGGACGGCTATGCCCGCAACTTCCTGCTGCCGCAGAAGAAGGCCCTTCGCGCCAACGAAGCCAACAAGAAGGTCTTCGAAGCCAACCGCGAGAAGCTGGAAGCCGAAAACGCCGAAAAGCGTACCGCTGCCGAAAAGCAGGGCAGCACGGTCGAAGGCACCGAGATCGTGCTGATCCGTGCCGCGTCCAACGCCGGCCAGCTGTATGGCTCGGTCAACGTGCGTGACGTTGCCGCGGCGCTGGCCGACAAGGGCCACGACATCGACAAGAAGCAGGTCATCATGGGCGCGCCCATCAAGACCATCGGCATGTTCGACGTGACCGTTCGCCTGCACCCCGAAGTCGAAGTCACCGTAAAGGCCAACGTGGCCCGTTCGGACGACGAAGCCGAACTGCAGAGCCAGGGCGTCGACATCCTCGCGCAGGCTGCCGAGGAAGAAGCTGCCGACCGCGCTGCCGCAGGCTTCCAGGAAGAGCTCGATCCCGATCGCGAACTGGGCGAACTGCCCACCGCGGAAGGCGAAGAAGCTGCTGCCGAAGAAGAAGCTCCGGCCGAAGACACTGCCGAAGGCGAAGAGAACGCCTGAGGCCTAACCGGCTGAACAGCACAAGAGGGGCGCTGCCAGCGATGGCGGCGCCCTTTTTCGTGGCGGCCTGCAAACCGTTGAACGCCTTGTCGTTTACGCGTGCCGATGGCAGACCCACCGGCCATGACCGATTACGCGAACATGCCGCTGGCAAAGGCGCGGCAGGATTACCTGGCCAACACCACAACCGCCATGCCCATCGGCGGGCTGATCGCCTGGTCCGTGCTGGCTATCGGCCTGTTCCTGATCCCGGACCGCCTGCCCTACTGGGCGCCGTTCGTGGCTGCCGCCATTCCGGTGCCGATTGCCCTGCTGATCGACAAGCTGCGCGGCACGATCCACACCTGGAAACAGGGCAACGACAACCCCATCGCGCAGCTGTTCATGCGCTCGATCTGGGTGGTCACCCTGCTCACCCCGCTGCTGATCATCGCCGTGCAGCAAAGCGGCGATGCCGACCTGCTGGTGCTGGGCATGGGCATCCTGGCCGGTGTCGTGTGGGTTCCGCACGGCTGGGGCGCCGACGATCCGGCGGGCCTTCATCACTTCGTGCTGCGCGCGGCGCTTTGCTATGCCGCCTACCTGTTCGCGCCGGAGCCGGTCAGGGGCGCACTGATCGCGGCGGCTGTCGCGCTCAGCTATATGCATGCCATCTGGGCGATGAAGAAGCCTGCGTCGGCCCGCTAGGCATACCTCGATCACCCGAAATCAGCTCGCCGGCTTGCGGGCCGACAGGGCGAAATGTTCGCCATGATATATTCTCTCTTGCAAATAAGAGCGAATCGCTCCATTTAATCGCGCAGCGGGACCGGGCCCCTCTGGCGCAGGCATTCTTGCCGCGTGATGTCGGACCGCATCAGGCAGCAGGGGCCGGGACCATGACTTCCCACAATCAACTCCCCTGCCGCGTTGCGAGTTGACGCCGCGGCGTTCTGCGCCCGGCAGACATGGAGTATTTGGGAATGACAAAGTCTCTTGCTCATCCGCTGGTCGGCGTGGCCGCCCTGGCACTGGCTGCGTGCGGCGATGCCGCCACCGACGAAGCCGCCACCACCGGCGAAACCGCCGAGCCCATCACGGCAGAAGACGTTGCCGCCGCGCAGCAGGCCTGGGGTGAAGGCATCGTCACCATCGGCCAGGTCAGCACCGATGGCGGCGATGTGACTGCGGCGGCCACCGACCACATCAACACCTTCTATGGCTACGAAGACGGCATGGAGATCCTGTTCAAGCCGACGCTGGCTGCCGAAGACCAGTTCCGCGGCACCTTCGACGAGGCGCTGAGCTACTTCATCGGCACCGAAGGCACCGAAGACGGCGGCTTTGCCCTGGCGCCCTACACCGCCGTGCGCTGGGAAAACGAAGGCACCATCATCGACGAGGATGCCGACACCGCCATGGCCATGGGCAACTACTATTTCACCGGCACCGACGGCAACGAGACCAAGGTGGAATACACGTTCGGCTACGAGCGCAACGATGCAGGCGACCTGGTGATCGTGCTGCACCACAGCTCGCTGCCTTACTCTGCGGGATAACCCCCGCGAATTGCACAACTTGTTGTCCGTGCCCTCTCCCCCTCCCCTTCCTCTTCGGGGCACGGAAAACTCCCCCGTCGGCCATGTGCCGGCGGGGGTTTCTTTTGCTGTCATGGAGGGATCGGAACCGGAGCCCCCTACTCCCCGGAAGGCGCATCCCCCGACCGCAGGCGCAGCATGTAGGCCACCAGCGAATCGACCTGGTGCGGTTCCAGGTGCACGCCCATCTCGATCGGATAGTTGTGCGCATCGCGCAGCCAGGCGGCCAGCTGCTCGTCGCTCATGCCCGGACGGTTGATGATCTCGCGGAACGGCGGCGCATCGGCGTTCGGGGATTCGCGCGAAGAGGAAATCTCGTGGCAGCTGCGGCACGAATCGCGTGCGATCAGCATGCCCATGGAGGCGTTGGGCTCATAAGGCGCATTGTCCGCCGTCGTCTCGCAGCCCGCCAGCGCCAGCAGTAGCAGTGGCATTGCCAGCGAAGTGCCGATCGATCGCTTGCTTGTCATTCTCAATTCCAATCCTGTTGCAGGCACTTGGCGAAGGCAGGTGCCTGCTGTCCCGCCCGCACGATAGGAGCGCAAGGCGGTTGGGAAAAGGGCCGGGAAGCGCAAATGCTCCCCGGCCCTTGCTCAGGCAAGCCTCAGAAGTTCGCCAGCATCCGCACCCACACGCCGCGCCCGTAACCGGGCAGGCGTTCGCCCGTTGGCACATCCGATGCGCCCACGCGGCTGCGCCCGGCAAGATGCGGCTGGTAATAGGTGTCGAACAGGTTCTCCACACCCGCTTCCAGCGCCACTGCGGGCAGCAGCGCAAGGCGGCCGAACAGGCCGACCACAGCATAGCCATCGCTGGGGCTCTCGCTGTTGGTCAGCGAGACTTCCTCCTGCGCCGCAGCGGCGAACAGTTCCGCACCCAGAGTCACGCGTTCTCCCTGCCATGCGGCGGACAGCCGCAGGTTGGCGGGCGAGACGCGGTAGAGGTTGTCGGCAATGTCGCGCCGCTCGCCGCGCACGAAGCTGGCCGTTCCCGATACCTCGATGCTCTCCACCGGGCGCAGGGCAAAGTCCATGTCCACACCGTAAAGCTCGGCATCGACATTGGCGAAGCGCAGCGGCGTGGGATCGCCGTTCATCGCCGCGACCATCTCCACCGGGCTATCGATCACGCCGACGGTGGCATCGAAAGGCACGCCCTGGATGTAATCGTCGACCCGGCGATAAAACAGCGTCGGGCGGAAGCTGGCGCTGGCGCCGTCGAAGTCGACGCCGATCTCGGCGATCCATGCGGTTTCCGGGTCCAGGCCCAGGTTGCCGACGTAGATGTTGCCGTCCGCCAGGCCGAAGCTGGCCTCTGTCGGCAGCCAGGCAAAGCGTTCCAGCAGGCTTGGCACGCGGGTCTTGCGGGCCAGCGTCAGGCGCGGGGTGGCCCAGTCCATCGGGATCCATGCGCGCAGCACACCGTCGACGGTGGTTTCCGAATAGTCCCGGTCGGCTGCGGTGAACATGTTGGCCAGCATCACCGGGCCGCCCATCACGGCGCTGCCCAGCGTGGGGACGCCGGCCTGCTGGTTGGTGTGATCCAGCCGCGCGCCCAATTCCGCCTCGATCGGCCCGGCAGACCCGCGCCATTGCAGGTAGCCGCCGAAACGATCCGATTCGAGGTTCGGCTGGGCATCGAGGAAGAAGGCCGCGTTGGTAGGGTCGGTAATCCGCACGAACTTGTCGACGGTCTCGAAATCCGCACCCACCTCCACGTAGCCGGTGGCAGAGCCGAACCGCAGCGCGGCTTCCGCCGTGGTGGTGTCGGCATCGGCAAAGGTGGCGCGCGCACGCGGTGCAGGCGGCGTTCGCAGCGTCTGGTTGTCCATCAGGTGGCGCACGGCCACATGGCCCAGCCGCAAGTCGAGATGGACATTCTCGGCAACATCGCCGCGATAGCCGCCCTGCACGAAGTCGGTATCGAAGTAGATGATGTCCATGGCGAAGGGCGGATTGCCCGAAGGGTCGGTCTCGCTGCGACGATATTCGGCCCAGACTTCGCCCTCGCCCACGCGCACGCCGCCATGCACGCCGTAGAGGTTACGCTCGAACAGGGTGCCCACGGCAGTGCCGCCGGGGAATTCGTAGTCGTCGCCTTCCTCGCGCGCGGCGATCAGGCCCAGGCGCCAGCGGTTGTTCGCCAGCGCGGCCAGCCCGCCGATGGCATAGCTGTTGTCCACGCTGCGATACTGGCCGGCCATGCGCACCTGCGGGGTCATCTTCGCACTGTCGGTGAAGTGCGCCTGCACCAGCCGGGCATTGACCGCGCCTGCCAGCGCGGGGCCTTGCGAGACCGGAGCCACGCCGCGCGCCACCTCGATCGTGTCGACCAGGATGGCAGGGGCATAGTGCAGCGGCGGGTCCATCGCGTTGGGGCCGCCGGTGATGAAGCGCTGGCCGTTGACGCGGCCCAGCACGCGCTCACCCGAAAGCCCGCGATAGGACAGCTGGCCCGATAGCGCGCCATTGCCCACCAGCGCGCCGCCGGGCGTGCGCGCGGCAATGGCGGCGGCATCGGCCGGCAGGGCGATCTCTTCCGGCAGTTCCAGCTCGTCTGCAACTTGCGTTTCAAGGCGAGCGGCGGTGACGACGATACGATCGGTCAGGAGGGTGTCGCCGCTATCGGTATCCTGTGCGGCAAGCGGGGTGGCCGCGAACAGGGTGCAGGAGGCGAGCAAACCCGCCCTGCAAAGGGTATTCTTGGACATTGTTTCAATTCTTTCGCTGACATGCGCATGGGCGCGTGCGCCGACAGCTCTGTCGGGCAACGCCTTGGATTGTCGGAGACCGGAGTGTCAGCCCCTGTGGGGCGGCGCGCGCAGCGGTGGGCGCAGGCGATCGGCCTGCTGGACAGCGAAATCGGGCAATGGCGGGATGTCTGCTGCAGCACCCTCGCGAAGCAGCGGATCGAGCGTGAGCTTGCCCGGATCGATGGCGGCAGAGCCCAATGCGGAAAAGGCGCAGTCCTGCTTGGCCTGCGTGCTTGCCGGCGTGCCATCGTCGCTTGGGCCGTGACCCATCGCCGCGTGGTCCATGCCGCCGTGACCCATCGCCGCGTGGTCCGTCGCGGGCCTTGCCGCCTCGACCTCCAGCACGGCGCGCGCCAGCGGATGGGTGACCGGGCACATGGTGACCGCCAGCCCGTGGCTAGTCGTGGCCGAGACCATATGGCCAACAGGCACCAGCGCATGCAGCGCCAGCGCCGCAAGCAGCAGCACCAGGGCTTTCGGTCCCTTCAGGTTAATGAGGTTGCGCAGACCCGTCATCGTGAAAGGCCCGCTAGCGGGTTTGGCAGGCCGTGTCATTTGATCGGGCGCAACAATGGCCGAATTTCCTGACCTTTTCCTGACTGCCTGCCGGGCCTAGCTGCCAAGCCAGCCCGCCGCTTCGGCAATCACCCAGGCTCCCACTACGAAGAACAGCAGCGCCGCGAACCGGCGAACCACGGTCAGCGGCACCCTGTCGACAATGGCATTGCCCAGGAATACTGCGGGCACATTGGCCAGCATCATACCCAGCGTGGTGCCGATCGTCACCAGCAGCACGTTCTGGAACTGCGCGCCCAGCGCGATGGTGGCGATCTGCGTCTTGTCGCCGATCTCGACGATGAAAAAGGCCACCGTGGTGGTGACGAAAGCGCCGAAACGCGTGGGGCTCGCCTCCTCGTCCTCCAGCTTGTCAGGCACCAGCGTCCACAGCGCGATGGCGATGAAGCTGGCGCCCACGGCATAGCGGAACCAGGCACCTTCCAGCAGGTAGGCCACGCTCTGGCCGAGGAAGGCGGCAATGCCGTGGTTTGCCAAGGTGGCGACAAGGATGCCGAGCACGATCGGCACCGGCTTGCGGAACCGCGTGGCCAGCACGATGGCCAGCAGCATGGTCTTGTCGCCGATTTCGGCCAGCGCGACCGCGAGGGTGGAGGTCAGCAGTGCTTCCATGCGGGGCCAGTGGCCGATCGCAGGCGCGCTGACAAGCAGGTTTCGCCCGGAAGGTTCAATCGATCACGGCCAGCCCGTCGCCGCCCGGCCCGGTGGCGATGCGGCGCAGCACCTGGCCGCTGGCGAAGTCGATTTCGGCAATGGTGTCGTGCGCGGTTTCGGCGGCGTAGAGGCGCTGACCGTCTGCGCTGAACACCAGTGTCACCTGCGCCGCGTCCTGCGATCCGGAGACGGGAATCGTGCGCACCGCGGTATCGGTGCGGGTATCGATCACCGTCAGGTCGCCGCTGCCGTAGTTGGAACTGACGACGAAATCGCCCGAAGGGTGCATGGCCAGCCGGATCGGCACGGCGCCGGTGGGCACTTCGGCTTGCACTTCCAGCGTCATCGGATCGAGGCGATAGGCCACGTTGTCCGCGTTGGAGGCGACCCACAGGCCCTGCCCGTCCGGCGACAGGGCGATGGCTTCGACCTGCTCTCCGATGCGCGCCCGGCGCACTTCGGAGTAGGACGGGATTTCGTACAGCACCACCTCGCCTGTCGGGATGATCGTGCCCCAGACGTGGCGCTGTTCGGCATCCATCGCGATCAGGTGCGGGCCCGGCGCCGTATCGGGCATGTTGTCGCCGCCGATTTCCCACGTCGCGGTATCGGGCCGGTTGTCACCCGTGATCGGGCCCAGCGCGATGATGTAGAGCGAGCCGCGCCCTTCCGCGCCGGCAACCACCAGGTTGCCATCGTGCCACAGCGCGGAATGTACCCGCGCGCCCTGTTCCAGCATGATCTCGCCAGAGCCGCCCGGGCTCAGGTCCTGCGTGCGGTAGAGCTCCAGCGTCTGGCCGGAATAGCAGGCGACGATCACGAACTCGCCGCTTTCGGGCACCGTCAGCTCGTGCGGGTTCTCGCAAGTTTCCACCCGTTGGGTTTCCGCGCCCGTGGCAAGGTCGATCCGCGAGAGGCTGGCGCCGCGCTTGTTGGCGACGAACATGGTGCCGGTCACGCTGTCGGACGGAGCCGCAGGGCCCTGCATGCCGGCGGTGCTGCACCCCGCCAGAGCGGCGCAGGCAGCGATTACGAATGGAATACGCATTGGACCAAGCTCCCCGGACCGGAAATTTTCCGGCAACCTAGCAGCGCCCGTCACGAAAGGAAGTCGAGGATCGCCTGTCCCATGTCGCGCCTGGTCACGCTGCCCATGTGGTTGCCGGGCACCACGGCCATGGTCGCCTCGGGCAGCGCATCGCGCAGCTTTTCGGGCGAACCGTTGTCGCGGTCCTCATCACCGATCAGCACCAGCGTGGGCATGGTGATGCGGGCAAGGTCTGCCAGCGCGATATCCTCCACGCCGCGGGTCAGCAGCAAGCGGGCGGCAACCGGGTCGATACCCTGCTGCTGCATGAAGCTCTTGGCAAGGAAGGCCGGATCGCCGCGCTCGATGGAATCGAAACGGTCGATCATGTCGACGAAGAAGGCAGAGCGTTTCTGCCAGTTCGACAGCCCTTCGATCCCCATGCCGCCCAGCACCAGCCGCCGCGGGGTAAGCCCGGCGATCACCGCGCTGGTGGCCGTGCGCGCGCCCAGCGAGAAGCCGACGAGGTCGTAGTCGTCCAGCCCCAGTGTTTCCACGATGTGCAGCGCATCGCGCACCAGCACGCCGGGGGTGTAGAGCGCGGGGTCGGTCGGCGCATCGCTGTCACCGTGCACGCGCCAGTCGGGCATGATGCACTCGAAGCCGTTCGCTGCCAGCAGCGCGGCATGGCCGAACCTGATCCAGTTCATCTGCGCGCTTGAAAACAGGCCGTGGAACAGCAGCACGGGGCGGCCCGCACCCATCCGGTGCAGGGCGATGCGGGTGCCATCGGGGGCGGTGATGGTCTGAGTCTGGGTCTGGGGCTCTGTCATGCCAGGACACCTAGCAAGCCCTTTCGCGTCCGCAATGATGCAGTGCCATGAAAACCTGTTGCCTATATCGTAAGTGCACTTATTATATAGGCAGCGTATGGAACAGATCGGCTATCTGCTGGCGGACAATTCGCGCCTTGCCCGCTGGGCATTCGACCGGCAGGTGCGCGAGTTCGGCGTTACAGGTCCGCAGGCGCGGCTGCTGCTGACGCTCGAACGGACGCCCGGCCAGAACCAGGGCTTCTACGCGGAACGAATGGAGGTCGAACCGATCACGCTTTGCCGCATGGTCGATCGGCTGGAGGAAAACGGCCTGATAGAGCGCCGTCCCGATCCGGCAGACCGGCGTGCGCGGCTGCTGCACACCACCGCCGAAAGCCGGAAGCTGTTGAAACAGATAGAATCCGCGATCGACGATCTGCTCGACGATATGCTGGCGGGCCTTTCCACCGCCGAGCGCGGCGAACTGCGCCGCATGCTGCGCCATGTGGGCGAAAACCTTTCCGCCCGCCGCGAAGACTTGAGGGGTAACAATGGCTGAAGCCGATCCCGTTCGAACCGACACATCGTCCACCAAGGATGCAGAGGCCCTGCCCTCACCGCCGGAAGCAGGCGCTGCCGATACCGGATCCCGCCGCTCGCGGGGCCGGGTGCTGCTGATGGTCTTGCTGCCGCTGGCGCTGCTGGTGGGCGGCGCCGTCTACTGGTTCAGCCTGCAGGGCAAGGTTTCCACCGACAATGCCTATGTGAAGCAGGACATGGTCTCCGTCAGCGCCGAAGTGGGCGGGCGGATCGTGGAAGTGCTGGCTGCCGAAGGTGACGACGTGGAGGCCGGACAGCTGCTGTTCCGCATCGATCCAGAGCCCTATCGCCTGCAACTTTCCGAAGCCAACGCGGCAATTGCCTATGCCCAGGCCAATGTCACCACGCTCGAAAGCGACAGCGCACTGACCGGCGTCGACATCGCTGCCGCGCAGGAGGATATCGCCTTTGCCCGCAGCCGGTTCGAGCGACAAGAGCAGCTGTGGGAACGCGGGTTCACCACGCGCGCCGATTACGACGCCGCGCAGCACGCCGTGGCACAGGCGGAAGAGGCGCTGCACCAGGCACAGGCCCGGCAGGCCGAGGCCCGCGCACGGCTGGCACACGGGGCGGCCCTGCCCGGAGAGAACCCGCAGATCGCCGCCGCCCGCGTCCGCCGCGAGGAAGCCGAGCTGAACCTGCGGCGCACCGAAGTGCGCGCGCCCGGCAGCGGGCGCGTGGCGCAGGCGGATCGGCTGCAGCTTGGCCAGCAGGTCCTGCCCAACCTGCCGGTGCTGACCCTGGTCGAAGAAGGCAGCACCTACGTGGAGGCCAATTTCAAGGAAACCGATCTTGCCGACATGCGCCCAGGACAGCGGGCCGAGGTGCGCTTCGACGCCTACCCCGATGTGGTGCTGCGCGGCCATGTCGCCTCGATCGGGGCGGGCACGGGATCGGAATTCTCGGTGCTCCCGGCGCAGAACGCTTCGGGCAACTGGGTCAAGGTTACGCAACGTGTCCCCGTTCGCATCGCCCTCGACGAAACCACACAGCGCGAACTGATCGCCGGATTATCGACCGAGGTTACCGTCTACACCGACGAAGGCGAGTAACATGGCAAGCGCCGCCGGCCACCGCACAGGCAAGGTCGCGGAAGCGGACGCTGGGCCGCGCGAAATGCCGGAAGACGTCGCCCACCTGCCCGTGCGCAACCACCTGCTGCTGGTGATCGGCATCATGATCGCCTCGCTGATGCAGGTGCTCGACGTCACCATCGCCAATGTCGCGATCCCGCACATGCAGGCCTCGCTCAGCGCCACGCCGGACACGGTAAGCTGGGTGCTGACCAGCTATATCATCGCCAGTGCGGTGGCGATGCCGATTACCGGCTGGCTGGCCGACCGGATCGGCTCGCGGCGCCTGTTTCTCGGCTCGGTGGTTGTCTTCGTGCTTGCCTCGATGCTGTGCGGTGTGGCGCAGAACCTCGAGGAGATGGTGATCTTCCGCGCGATCCAGGGCATCGGCGGGGCTTTCATCGCGCCGCTCAGCCAAAGCTCGCTGCTCGATACGACCCGACCCAGCCGGCAGGCCCAGATTATCGCCCTGTGGGGCATGGGCGTGATCATCGGGCCGATCGTGGGCCCGGTGCTGGGCGGTTACCTGACCGAAGTGCTCGACTGGCGCTGGGTATTCTTCGTGAACGTGCCGTTCGGCGTGATCTGCATGGTGATCCTGCTGGCCGAATTGCCCGATGGCGGAGTCAGGCGACGGCGCTTCGACCTGTTCGGCTTCGCCCTGATCGCCATTGCCCTGACATCGCTGCAACTGCTGCTCGATCGCGGCAACGTGGTCGACTGGTTCACCTCGCTGGAGACATGGGTCTACGGCTTTCTCGTGATTTCGGGGGCCTGGGTGCTGGTGATCCACCTCGCCACGGCAAGGCAACCGCTGTTCGACCGGCACCTGTTCGCCGACGTGAATTTCCTGATCGCGCTGTTCTTCCTGTTCGTGGTCGGCGCGACGATGTTCGCGACGCTGGCCATCCTGCCGCCCATGCTGCAGAACCTGTTCGGTTACGACGTAATCGATACCGGCATCGTGCTGATGCCGCGCGGCGTGGGCGTGCTGCTGACCATGCAGCTGTCGGGCATCTGGCTACGCCGGGGCTACGACGGGCGCTGGCTGGTCCTGCTGGGGCTGGTGATCGGCGCATGGGCGCTGTTCGACATGGCGAGTTGGTCGCTGGAGACCGATCGCACGCACTTCATCGTCACCGGCTTCATCCAGGGGCTGGGCATCGGACTGGTGTTCATCCCGCTCAACGCGGCCGCCTTTGCCACCTTGCCACAGCGGCTGCGCACCGACGGCTCCAGCCTGCTGAACCTCGCCCGCTCGGTCGGCTCTTCCATCGGCATCTCGATCGTGATGACGCTGGCAGCGCGCAACCTGCAGCGCAACCACGCGCAGCTGGCCGAACACGTCACCCCCGACCTGGCCAGCGCCATCGATCCCGCAGCGCTGGACCTCTACCGGCCCTACAGCGAAAGCGTGCTGGCGATTGCCAATGCCGAGGTGACACGGCAAGCGGCAATGATCGCCTATCTCGACGATTTCATGCTGATGGCCTGGCTCAGCCTCGCCGCCATCCCGCTGGTCTTCCTGATGCGCAAGACGCCCAGGTACGGGAAGTGAGCCCTATTTCGGCATTGCCCAGCTGAACGCCCGAAGCAGTTCCGCGCGGGCGTTTTCGGTGTAGGGCCCGCCGTGTGCCATGGTGATCCTTTCCACCGGCCATTGCAGCATCCTGCCGACCTGCCGGCGCACCAGCTTCATTTTCGGAAGGAAGGTAAGGCGCACGTCGTAAGGCAGGCTGCCATCGGCACCGAACGCGCGCATCGCCCAGCGCAGCCAGCCTTTCTTCACCCGCTGCGGCTCGAAGTTCTCGATCAGGTCGGCCAGCACCAGCACGCCCGATGCGGGGACGAAGAACACAGCCTCGCTCACCGCCGTGCCAGGGACCAGCAGCCATTCGATCTCGCCCGGCCAGGCGGTCGCCCCGTCCATTTCCAGCGCGTGGTCGATGCGGAACGGTCGCTTGGCGCTCTGGCGCAGGTCGGCCACGGCATGGCTGGTGGCGGCGGGATAGCGCGCCAGCCAGTCGGCCATGAACCAGTAGTGGATCGAATTGGGCGCAACCAGGTGTCGCACCGGCCCCAGCGCATCGACAGCGGCGAACAGCGCCTCGTCAGGGGCGATGGGGGAATGCACCCACAGGCCGCCATCGGCCAGCCGGACAATGACCATCCGCGTAGGGAACGGCAGCTTCAAGGGGCCATAGTCCATGCGGATCTCCGGCCCGTCCACCAGCCACACCCCGTCGGCAAAGGGCTTGGGCACGTTCAGCGGGGCATAGGGTTCGTAAGCGCCCATCGCGGCACTCCTAGCGCGCGATGCAGTTCTCGCCCGCCCACAGCGCCTCGACTTCGGCATCGTCGCCGGTGCCATTGAACAGGCCGGCGATATCGGGCCCCTCCGGCGCACCGATCACGAATTCCTCACCCACGGTGCTATCCTCGACGACGGTAATGTTTTCGTCCGCCAGCATTGCCGCCCGACTGGTGCGCGGCACATAGGGTGCCTCCGCCCAGTAGCCGACGAATGCATCGTTGCGGAAGGCCAGGGTCAGCCCTTCGTATGCGGTATAGGTCAGGCCGCAGTCGTTGGGCTGGGTGGACTCGTCCAGCACATCGCCCAGCACGTTACCCAGCGTCGCCTCGGTCGGCGCGCGGGCAGAGCCGAAGGGCACGGCCAGTTCCTCGAAACCGGCCTGCGCGGGCACCACGATGCCGGTGCCCTGCAGTTCCAGCGTCGCCTCTGCCATGGCCTGCTCTGCCGTGGGCGCTTCGGGCTGCACGCCCTGCCCGCCTTCCACCGGTGCATCCCCGCAGGCGGCAAGCATGAGCGGAAGGGCGATCAGGGCTAAGCGGCGCATGTGACTATCCTTTTTGCAGGTGGCGACGGCCGATAAGCTCGGCAATCTGCACGGCGTTCAGTGCCGCACCCTTACGCAAATTGTCGCTGACACACCACAGCACTAGGCCGTTATCGACGGTGGAATCCTCGCGCACGCGGCTGATGTAGGTGGCGCCGTCACCGGCACATTCCACGGGCGTGACGTATCCGCCGTCCTCGCGCTTGTCGACCAACATGATGCCGGGCGCCTCGCGCAGGATGTCCTGCGCCTCGGCAGCCGAGATTTCCTTCTCGAATTCGAGGTTGATCGATTCCGAATGGCCGACGAACACCGGCACGCGCACGCAGGTTGCGGAAACCTTCACCTTGGGATCGAGGATCTTCTTGGTCTCGACCACCATCTTCCACTCTTCCTTGGTGGACCCGTCGTCCATGAACACGTCGATGTGCGGTATGACGTTGAAGGCGATCTGCTTGGTGAACTTCTTCGGCTCCACCGGGTCGCCCACGAAGATGGCGCGGCTCTGTTCGAACAGTTCGTCCATGCCTGCCTTGCCCGCGCCGGAAACCGACTGGTAGGTGGACACCACCACGCGCTTGATCGTGGCCGCATCGTGCAGCGGTTTCAGCGCCACCACCATCTGCGCGGTGGAGCAGTTGGGATTGGCGATGATGTTCTTCTTGGTGTAGCCGTCGATGGCGTCGGGGTTCACCTCGGGCACGATCAGCGGCACGTCCGGGTCCATGCGGTAGAGGCTGGAGTTGTCGATCACCACGCAACCTGCGGCCGCCGCCTTGGGCGCATATTCCTTGGTCGCCGCGCTGCCGCAGGCGAACAGGGCAATGTCCCAGCCGGAAAAGTCGAAATGCTCGAGGTTCTTGCACTTCACCATCTTGCCGGAGTCGCCGATCTCGATCTCGGTGCCGGTCGAACGCGAGGAGGCGACAGCCGCCACCTCGTCCATCGGAAATTCACGCTCGGCCAGAATGGCAAGCATCTCGCGCCCGACATTCCCCGTCGCTCCGACCACGGCAACACGATAACCCATTTTCAAACTCTCTTTATTGATTGACGGGCGCTAGCTAGCGCTCCTTTTCGCGCATGCAACACAAAAGGCGGTTTCACACGATACCGGCCAGATGCAGTGCCAGTACCACGATGGCAGCAAAGGCGAACAGTGTGCCGGGCACGGTGATCCAGCGGCGCCCCACCCCTTCGCGCCAGGCAAAGGTGTTGAGCGCGCCGAACACCAGCAGGAAAACGAAGCTGGCGCCTGTCACCAGCCCGTCCAGCCCGCCGACGTTTGCCAGCACCAGCGCCAGCGCGCCGATGGCCAGCACACCCAGCGAAGGCGATCCGGCCTCGTTCCGTTTGGCAAAGGCCTGCGGCAGGTCGCCATCGTCTGCCACTTCGCGCGCCAGCCGGGCGGACGAGAACAGCGTGGCATTGATGGCAGAGACGGTGGAAAGGGCCGCTGCCAGCGTCACCAGCAGCAGGCCCGGCATGCCCAGCGCCGCCTGCCCGGCATTAGCAAGGGCAATCTCGCCATCCTCGATCACGGCCTTGGTGCCGGTAAGCATGGGGACGGCCAGCGCGACCAGCACGTAAATCAGGGCCGCGCTGCCGATGGCCCAGGGCATGATCCGCCCCATCAGGTGCTTGCGGTCCTTCATCTCGTCATAATCGTAGGCCAGCAGTTCGAAGCCCTCGTAGGCCATGAACACGCTGGCTGCGCCGACGATCACGCCCAGCAGGCCGGGCGAGGCATCGATGGCAAGCTTCGCCCCGTCGAACTGCGACAGGCCGAATGCAGCGAGCCCGGCGAGGATTGCCAGCTTGGTCACCACGATGGCGATTTCCACGCCTGCGGCCTGCCCTGCCCCGCGCAGGTTCAGCGCCACCATGGCAAGGATGGCCGCACTGGCCAGCGCCTGTGGCAGCCAGGCAGGCCCGCCCAGCACGTTGCCGGTATAGGCACCGAAGGTGAAGGCATAGACCGCACAGGTCAGCACATAGCCCAGCAGCAATACCCAGGCACAAATGCGCGCCGTGGTGGTGGCCCCGGCATCGCGCAGGAAGGAATAGATCCCGCCGGGCTCGTTCTTGGCGACCGTCAGCGCGGCCAGGCTGTGACCACTGGCATAGGCGATCAGCCCGCCCAGCACGAAACTGACAGCAGCCCATTGCCCGGCATTGGCGATGACCACGCCAAGGGTGGAGAAGATCCCGCCTCCCACCATGCCGCCAACTGCAATGGCCCAGACGGCGGCAAAGCCCAGTTTGTCCTTCTCCATGCTCCTAACAGCGCCGCAGCCGCGAGGCGGTTCCACAGCCCTGCAAGCACGTGTGAAACACGGTCAACCTCCTGTTTACCATAATCGGCAAGACCATCTTAACCGAGCGGGTTCAATTTTGCGAAAGGTGGCGCGGGAAACCCTGGTCCCTTCAGTCACCGATCGATCCCGGTTAGATCGATTGTCGAGAGAAACGACAAAGGGGCGGCTTCCACCTTCTGGGAAGCCGCCCCTTCTTTGTTTCGGTTGGAAAACCGTGCCGCGCTTACTTCGGCTGGTTCTCGCGACGTTCGGCGATACGCGCGCGCTTGCCGGTGCGGCCGCGCAGGTAATACAGCTTGGCACGACGCACCACGCCGCGGCGGACCACGGTGATGCTGTCGATGTTGGGCGAATACAGCGGGAACACACGCTCCACGCCTTCGCCGAAGCTGATCTTGCGAACGGTGAAATTCGAATTGATCGAACGGTTCGAGCGGGCGATCACCACGCCTTCGAAGTTCTGCACACGGGTACGCTGGCCTTCGACCACGCGCACGCCGACGCGCACGGTGTCACCGGCGCGGAAATCGGGAATGTCCTTCCCTTCAGTGAGGCCCTGGATGGCTTCGGCCTCGAGTTCCTGAATCAGACCCATTGGTCAGGTTCCTTAGTCTTTTCGCTGCGCGCCAGAGGCAGACCGATCCGGATCGCCACCGTGGCGTTCCCAAAGATCCGGCCTGCGTAACCGAGTATCGTGTTCGCTCCTTGCCTTGCGCCAAGCAGCGATCTTCGCATGATCCCCCGATCGCAGCACTTCAGGGATCGTGCGCCCTTCCCATTCAGCAGGTCGGGTATATTGCGGGTATTCGAGCAAACCGTCCTCGAACGATTCCTCGGTCCCGCTTGAAGCCGCGCCCATTACGCCGGGAAGCAGGCGAATGCAAGCGTCGAGTATGGCCAGCGCGGCGGGTTCTCCGCCCGAGAGCACGATATCGGCAAGGCTCACCTGCTCGACCTGCGGGCGCGCTTCGAAAAAGCGCTCGTCGAAGCCTTCGAACCGCCCGCAGATCATGGTGACGCCCGGGCCTGCGGCAATCTCGCGGATGCGCGCTTGCGTGATCGGCGTGCCACGCGGGGTCATGGCGAGCATGGGGATTTGCGAATTGCCGTTCGTGTCGAGCGCAGTCGAGACACCTTGGCTTGGCGCTCCATCGCCGTCTCTCGACTGCGCTCGAGACGAACGGTGTGATTGTGCCTCCGTCACACTATCCAAAGCCCGCGCCAGCACATCGGGCTTCAGCACCATGCCCGCGCCGCCGCCTGCGGGCGTATCGTCGACCGTGCGGTGCTTGTCGGTCGCGAAATCGCGGATCTGCACGGTCTCGCACGACCAGTCCCCCCGCTCCAGCGCACGCCCCGCCAGCGACAGGCCGAGCGGACCGGGAAACATCTCCGGGTAGAGGGTGAGGATGGTGGCGGCGAAGGTCATTTCAGAGTGCTTTCACCAATCCGGAGACAAGCCCTGAAAATGCTGCTGGCGCTATGCCAAGCGAGAGGGCAAAGCTTGTAACCGCCAGCCAACCGGCCAAGTCGGACGCGAAGCTTTCTGTCCGCAGCAAGGGCAACGCCAAGAGCGCTGCAATGACAAGGAGGCAAGCCGAAATTGCAATTACCTTCGCGATTGTAGGTAACGGAAATGGCGAAAGTAGATTTACGAGGATCTGCATCACGAATGGGCCTGCAATAAGCCCTAAAAGCGGAATGACCAGATAGACTAGGAATATCGGCATTGGTCTAGGCGTCGCCCCGCTTCCATGCCAAGCCGTCCCTCGCCAGCGTATCCACGGTCAGCTCAAAAACATCGGGCCGCGAATAGTGGCCGTCGGTATCGAGGGCTGCCAGTCCCTCGGCAATCGCTGACAGGTCGAGCGTTGCAGTCATCGTCTCCTCGCCTTCGCCCGCTTGTGCGACAACAGTGGCATCGGGCGCGGCGATCAGCGAGCCGCCCTTGTTGAGCACTTCGCCGGGGATCGCCTCGATCAACTCGCGCGCAGCCGCATCGCCGCCAATACGCTCCAACCCCTCGAACAGGTCGTCCTTCGCCTGCACCAGCCCTGCCGCCAGCACGAAGCAGCGGCCTTCCATCGCGTAGTGCCGGCTCGCAATGGCATAGCTATCGCGCACGCTCGGCCATGCAGCGACATGCACGCTCTCGCCAAGGTTGTGCATGGCGGCGCGCGCCAGCGGCATCCAGTGTTCCCAGCAGATGAGGTTGCCGACCTTGCCCCATTCGGCCTGGTGCACGTTCAGCGTCGAGCCGTCGCCGCGCATCCAGATAAGCCGCTCGCCATGGGTAGGCACCAGCTTGCGGTGCGGCAGCGGGTCTTCGCCGGGGCGGAACAGCAGCTGGGTGTTGGTGAGCGAATTCCGCAACCGCTCGTGCGCGCCGATGGAAATCACCGCGCCGCTTTCATCGCACAGTTCCTGCAAGGGCAGCAGCCGCTCGTCGTTCGCCACCACCGCCTGTTCCAGCAGGATGCGATGCAGCGCCCTGGTGCCCGGATGATCCCACAAGGCAGCGCCCGGTGCTTCGTCCAGCCACAACGGATAGCCGCCAAGGAAGGTCTCACCAAAGGCCATCAGTTGCGCGCCGCCCTCCACGGCTTCGCGCGCCAGCCGCACGGCCTTGGCGATGCCGTCGCCCACTGCAAGCGGCACCGGCGCGGCCTGGCAGATGGCGACATTCAGATGCGTCATTCCGCCCGCTTCTTCGCCCGGTTACGCGCATAGGCATCGCCCAGCAGGCCCACGCCGAAGCCGGTCACGCCGGTCAGGAAACCGATGACATAGAAGGCCATGGCCCACAGCCGCGCGGTGTTCTCGCACGGCCCTTCCGCCGGGCAGCTGAGGTCCTGGGACAGCGTGATCCACAAGGCATAGGCAAAGCACGGCAGGCTGATCGGCAGTGCCGCGATCAGCGCGTTCTTCAGGTTGCGGCTGTTCGGGCGAAAATGCGCCAGGGCAAAGCCGATGGGGAACGGGATCACCACCACGGCCACGAAGATCAGCAATTCATCGGTCATGGCCTGTCCTTGTCCTGCTCCTCAGCGGGTTGCTTGCGCACGACAAGACGCCCCAACCAGGCCAAGCCAAACCCCACCAGCAATCCCAGTACACCCAGGAACAGCATGGCATCGAACCACAGGGGCGCCATGTTGCCGCACGGCGGCTCCGCGCAGGGCGTGATGTCGGACGTGGCGGCGATCCAGGCGGCGAAGGCAAGGAACGGCAGGCCCGTAGGCAAGGCAGAGAGCCCGGCTACCAGCCACGGCGACCACTGTGGCCGCACGCTGGTGAGCTGCATCGCCAGCATCACAGGCGCGGCAATGGCCGCGACCAGGGCAATCAGCACGACGGTAGCGTAGAGCAGATCTGTCATCGTACCTGCCTAGGCAAGGCAGGCAGGCAAGGCAATCACGTGCTGCCTATTGGGCAGCGCACTTCACGAATTCCACGCCGTCCCCCGCGATCGTCGCGCCGCCCAGGTCGACCGGATCGTAGCGCGCATCGGTGGCAGGGCGCAGGATCGCCATCGAATCGGGTCCACGGCTTTCCAGCGGCATGTCGGGCAGCGGCTCGTCCCAGTCGATGTGCGGGTATGCGCCCAGCACCAGGCGGCCGGTTTCGGGTGTGCCGTTGACGCTGGTCTCGATCACGATCGCGCCGGGGCTACGGCTGATCCGGAAATCGGGTCGGGCGCAATCGGCATCGACGCCCTTCGCTACCCAGCTGCCGATCACGTAGTCTTCGGTAAGTGCCACGCCGCCCGCGCGCGCCGGATCACGATCGCGCGCCGGGGGCTGCATCGGAGCGATGCTTTCAGGCACGATCGTGCCCTGCCCTTCCATGCAGAACGATGCATCGGCCCGGCTACCGACGATCTCGACATAATCTCCGGGTGTCGCGGCATCGGGATCGCCCGAGACGGCCCAGCGCTCGCCATCCGGGGTGACAAGCACCAGGCATTCGGTGCCCTGCTCCAGCCGCCCTTCCAGCGCGACGGTGTCGTGCTGGCCGGCCGGGCGCGTGGCGGCGGGTTCGGTGTCGTTTGCAGGCGCTGCGGGCTCACCGCCCTCGCCCGCGGAACAGGCGGCGACCAGGAAGGCAGCGGTTAGGGGAATCCAGTGTCTCATGCCACGCCAACGACGCGCGCAGGCAGATGTTTCCGCTCAGCCCTCGATCAGTTCGGGATCGTCGCTTTCCAGTTGCGGCGCCTCGTCCTTGCCGCGTGCCAGCCGGGTGGTGGCCCACCATGCGGGCGGCAGGCAGCAGACCGAGAGGATGACGAAGCTGAGCACGACCAGGGCCAGCGTGGCGATGAAAAAATCGTCCTGCGCCACGTTCGCTTCCATGAAGAAGCCACCGAAGGCGAGGCTCATCGGCAGGAACGCGGCAAGGGCTGAAGCCCAGATCACGCGTGCGCGCTCGCTCATGCGCGGGAACAGCAGGTGCATGCCCAGCGCCAGACCCGCAGACATGGCGGCGATCACCGCGATTCCCAGCACAACCCACAAGAGCCACATGATTTTCGTTCCTTACGCCTGTCGTCCCGGCAGGTGTATTAGCGCGATAGAACGCCTGCGGCAAGGCGCGGCCTACTGGTCGGCAAAATCGTCGGTGACGGTGAGCGTCGACTCATCCCAACACGGCACGGCCTCGACGCGCATGGGGACCATGAAAGTCTTGCCGTTTGCGCGGCGAATTTCGATCACGTCCCCGGCGCCGAAGTTCTGCACGTCGACCACTTCGCCAAGCGCTTCTCCGCTGGCGGACACGGCCGCAAGGCCGATCAGGTCGGTATGGTAGTATTCGCCTTCCTCGAGCGGAGGCAGGGCGTCGCGCGGGACGGTGAGCATGGTGCCGCGCAGCTTCTCGGCGGCAGAGCGATTGTCGACTTCGGCAAAGCGCGCGATGGCGCCGCCCTTGTTGTCGTCGCGAACCTTCTTGAGCGTCAGGGCGCCGTCATTGAAGGTCTTGTGGCCCTTCAGCGAGGCAAGGCCATCGCCGAACAGCTTCAGGCGGACCTCGCCCGTCACGCCGTGCGCGCCGGTGATGGCAGCAAGCGTGACGGGCTTGGAACCGCTCAAGATCAGCCTTCCGACTTCTCTTCTTCGGCAGCTTCCTCAGCCGGGGCTTCCCCGGCGGGAGCTTCTTCAGCAGCAGCTTCCTCGGCCGGGGCTTCTTCGGCGGCAGCTTCTTCAGCCGGAGCTTCGGCAGCGGCCTTGGCTTCTTCCTCGGCAGCCTTCGCAGCTTCCTCGGCTTCGGCAGCCTTGGCAGCCTTTTCCTCGGCGCGTTCCTTGGCAGCTTCGCCCGGTTCGCCCTTCTTCGGGTTGTTCTTCGGCGCACGCTCCAGGATGCCGGCGGCATCGAGGAAGCGGTGCACGCGGTCGCTCGGCTTGGCGCCGACGCCCAGCCAGTAGCGCACGCGGTCTTCGTTCAGCTTCACGCGCTCTTCGGAATCCTTGGGCAGCATCGGGTTGTAGGTGCCCAGCTGCTCCAGGTACTTGCCGTCACGCGCACGGCGGCTGTCAGCGGCCACGATGCGATAGTACGGACGCTTCTTCGCGCCACCACGGGCGAGACGAATTGCAATTGCCATTGTAACTTACCTTTCCAGTCCAAATTCTTGTAAAAACTTATTTCTTCTTGAGAAAATCCTGCATTTCCGGGGGCAACTGACCACCCGGCAATCCGGGCATGCCACCGCCGGGAAGGCCCGGTGCGCCGCTGGGGGCGCCGCCTGCGCCGCCCATGCCGCCACCGCCGAACAACGCGGCAAGGCCCTTCATGCCGCCCATCTTGCGGATCTGCTTCATCGCGCGGCCCATTTCCTGGTGCATCTTGAGGATCTTGTTGACCTCCTGCACGCTGGTGCCGCTGCCGGCGGCCACGCGCTTCTTGCGCTTGGCATTCAGCAGCGCGGGGTTGGCGCGTTCCTTCTTCGTCATGGAGCCGATGATGGCATCCATGTGCACCAGCACCTTGTCGTCCATGTTGGCATTGGCCATCGCGGCCTTGGCTTTCTTCATGCCCGGCATCATGCCCGCCAGCATGCCCAGCCCGCCCATGTTCTGCATCTGCTGCAACTGCTTGCGAAGGTCGTTCAGGTCGAACTTGCCCTTCATCATGCGGTTGGCGAGTTCCTCGGCCTCTTCGGCCTTGATCGTCTCGGCAGCCTTTTCCACCAGCGACACGACGTCGCCCATGCCCAGGATGCGATCGGCCACGCGCGCCGGGTGGAACCGCTCGATCGCGTCGAGCTTTTCGCCCGTGCCGGCAAACTTGATCGGCTTGCCGGTGACGGCACGCATGGACAGCGCCGCACCGCCGCGCGCATCGCCGTCCATGCGGGTGAGCACGACGCCGGTCAGCGGCACCTCTTCGGTAAAGCTCTGCGCGACGTTGACCGCGTCCTGCCCCGTCAGGCTGTCGACCACCAGCAGCACTTCGGCAGGCTCCGACACGCCGGCGACGGCCTTCATCTCGGCCATCAGCGCTTCGTCGACATGCAGGCGGCCCGCAGTGTCGAGCAGCAGCACGTCGACGTTCTGCAACTTGGCCGATTCGAGCGCGCGCTTGGCGATGTCCACCGGCTGCTGGCCGGGCACGATCGGCAGGGTGGCAACCCCCGCCTGTTCACCCAGCACGGCCAGCTGTTCCTGCGCTGCCGGACGGTTGACGTCGAGCGAGGCCATCATGGCCTTCTTGCCCTGCTTTTCCTTCAGCAGCTTGGCGATCTTGGCGGTGCTGGTGGTCTTGCCCGACCCCTGCAGGCCGACCATCATCACCACGGCAGGCGGGCGAACATCGAGGTTCAGCGGCGACGCTTCGCCCGCGCCATCTTCCTCGCCGCCGAGCATGGCCACCAGTTCGTCGTTGACGATCTTGATGACCTGCTGGCCCGGCGTGACCGACTTGAGCACTTCCTGCCCAACGGCACGCTCGGTAACCTTGCCGATGAAATCGCGCGCGACGGGCAGCGCCACGTCGGCTTCGAGCAGGGCAATGCGCACTTCGCGCATGGCATCGCGCACATCCTGCTCGGCCAATGCCCCCCGGCCGCGCAGGCGGTCGAAGACATTGTTCAAGCGATCGGACAGCGTGTCGAACATGCGCTACTTCAACTCCATTTTCGGACCGAAAAGGCCCAAACGCGAAAAACGCCGGCGGACGAAAACTCGTCGGCCAGCGTGAGCCCCAAACGTGAATGGCGGCCCGCTCAATAATAGCACCGGGCCTGGGCCGGGTGGGTGTATTCATGGTCGATGGTGGAGCCTAGCGGGATCGAACCGCTGACCTCAACACTGCCAGTGTTGCGCTCTCCCAGCTGAGCTAAGGCCCCTTATCCATCGATATGTGACATCTTACCAGATGCCGTTTCCGTCTGCCAGTGGCGTCGGGAGGCAGCCCTTTATGAAAGCCGGATCGCTTTCGCAAGGGTTTTTTGTCCTCCCTGATCGCGAAGCGAATGGGGAGGTGGCGCTTCGCCGTCAGGCGAAGTGACGGAGGGGCCGTAGCGCCACTGCCCCTCCACCGTGCTGCGCACGGTCCCCCTCCCCATGCCTTCGGCACAGGGAGGAATACTCCTAGTTGTCGTCGTCGTTGTCGTCGTCGGCCGTCTTCACGCCCAGATCGTCGTCACCGCCGAGATCGACATCGTTGTCGGGCGAATCATCGTCCTCGTCGATGTCTTCCAGATCGTCATCAGCCAGGTCCGAATCGGATTCCTTGCTTTCGTCCTTCTTGGTTTCCTCGAACGGGATCGGCTGCTTGGACTTGAGCACCGGCTCGGGAGTCCATTCATTGCCGCATTCGATGCAGGTGACCGGGTCTTCCTTGCCCAGGTCGTAGAAGCGTTCACCGCATTTGGGGCAGGTACGCTTGGTGCCCCATTCTGGCTTGACCATGTGTGTGTCCTTAACTCGTCCGGAAGGTTTCCGGGGAAATTCGTATGCGCTCCGCAGCAGTGACGGAATCGCGAGCGGGCGCGCCTTGCCATAGGGCCTTGCCGCTGTCAAAGCCGCGCCGACCATTCGACAGTTAGGCATTGCCGTGAGCCATTCCAACCCGCCCGCCCCCAAACGTTTCTCAACAGCCGGTGCGCTGACCGGTCGCGTGCGCGTGCCCGGCGACAAATCGATCAGCCACCGCTCCATCATGCTGGGCGCGCTGGCGGTGGGCGAGACGCGCGTTAACGGCCTGCTGGAAGGCGAGGACGTGCTGGCCACGGCCGCCGCCATGCGGGCGATGGGCGCGCAGGTGGAGCGCGGCGAAGACGGCGTGTGGAGCGTGCGCGGCGTGGGTGTCGGTTCGCTGCTGCAACCGCAGAGCGCGCTCGACATGGGCAATTCCGGCACCAGCACGCGGCTGCTGATGGGCCTTGTCGCCAGCCATCCGGTCAGCGCCATGTTCACCGGCGATGCCAGCCTTTCGAAAAGGCCGATGGGCCGGGTGATCGAGCCGCTTTCGCAGATGGGCGCCACGTTCGAGGCATCGCCCGGCGGCACCCTGCCGCTGATGCTGCGCGGCATTTCGCCCGCCCTACCGATCACCTATCGCCTGCCCGTCGCCAGCGCACAGGTGAAAAGCGCCGTGTTGCTGGCGGGCCTCAACACCGCCGGGATCACCCGCGTCATCGAGCCCGTGCCCACGCGCGACCATTCCGAACGCATGCTGCGCGGCTTCGGTGCGGTGCTGGAGGTGAGCGAGGAGAACGGGGAACGCGTGATCGAGATCCACGGCGAAGCAGACCTGAAGCCGCAGGATATCGTCGTTCCCGGCGATCCCTCTTCCGCTGCCTTCTTTGTCGTCGCCGCGCTGCTGGTACCGGGCAGCGACCTCGTGATCGAGAACGTCGGCCTCAACCCCACCCGCGCGGCGCTGTTCGACGTGCTGCGCGACATGGGTGGCAGCATCGAGGAACTGGACAGGCGCGAAGTCGGTGGGGAGCCGGTGGCGGACCTGCGCGTCCGCCACTCCGCGCTCTCCGGCGTGAACGTCGACCCTGCCGTGGTCCCTGCCATGGTCGACGAGTTTCCCGTGCTGTTCGTCGCCGCCGCGCTGGCGCAGGGCACCACCACCACCAGCGGGCTGGAAGAGCTGCGGGTGAAGGAATCGGACCGCCTCGCCGCCATGGCCGCCGCGCTGACGCTGGCCGGCGCGAAGGTAGAGGAGCGCGAGGACGGTCTGGTGATCGAAGGGACGGGCGGCGACCCGCTGCCCGGTACGCCCGACGGCGCGGAAGTGGCCACTCACCTCGACCACCGCATCGCCATGGCGATGGCCGTGGCGGGCCTCGCCAGCCGCGACGGTGTGGCGGTGGACGATACCGCGCCGATCGCCACGAGCTTTCCGACCTTCCAGAGCTTGCTGGAACAGGCCTCGGCCACCGGCTAGGCTGCCCAGCCAGAAAGGACATCCGATGACGACCACACCCTCCTTCCGCCAACTTGTCGCCCCGGCCCTGCTGGCGCTGGCCGCCTGCTCCAGTGCTGCCCAGGCGGCGACCTACACGATGTTCAAGGATCCCAATTGCGGCTGCTGCGATCAGTGGGCCGATCACGTGCGCGAAGGCATGGATGCCGAAGTCGCCGCCGTGCACAGCACCGACATGGCCGCGGTGAAGGATACCCACGGCGTGCCGGTGCGCTTGCGTTCGTGCCACACCATGATCGTCGATGGTTACGTGATCGAAGGCCACGTGCCCGCCGCCGAGATCGCCCGGCTGCTGGAACAGCGCCCTGCAGGCGTGCGCGGGCTGGCAGTCCCGGGAATGCCGATCGGCTCGCCCGGCATGGAAATGGGCGACCGCACCCAGCCCTACCAGGTCATCGCCTTTGGCGACGCGGGCATGTCCGTCTTCGCCACTTACGAATAGGACCGCGCACGGGTGACCACCGACCTCGACATTTACAGCTACATCGGCTTCGTCGGCACCGCCTGCATCATCGGCGCCTATTTCTACCTGACCGCTTTGGCCAGGCCGAACCCGTTTATCCTGCACGGCACCAATCTCGCGGGCGCCAGCCTGCTCACCGTGTCGCTGCTGGTGCACACCAACTGGCCTTCGCTGGTGCTGGAAGGCTTCTGGGCCGCCATCGCGATCTGGGGCTTGAGCAAGGCGCTGCGCAAACCCCGCGAGCAAGGAGCGCGTGACGCATGATCATCGCCGTCGACGGACCCACCGCCAGCGGCAAGGGCACCATCGCCAAGGCGCTGGCGAGGCGTTTTGGCTTGCCGCACCTCGACACCGGGCTGCTGTACCGGGCGGTGGGCTACCAGGTGTCGCTGTACGAGGGTGACCCGGACAATCCGGCGGAAGCCCTGGCGGCGACCAATTTCCCGGACGAACTGCTGGGCCATCCCGAACTTCGCAGCGAGGCGACCGGTGGCCTCGCCAGCCGCGTCTCGGTGCATCCCGGCGTGCGCAAGGCGCTGCTGGAACGGCAACAGAAGTTCGCCGGGCAACCCGGCGGCGCGGTGCTGGACGGGCGCGATATCGGCACCGTGATCGCGCCCAATGCCGACGTGAAGCTGTTCGTCACCGCCAGCGTGGAGGCGCGCGCCAGGCGGCGCTGGCAGGAAATGCACGACCGCGGCGAAAGCCATACGCTGCTGGAAATCGAGGACGACCTGCGCCGCCGCGACGAGCGTGACCGCACTCGCGCTGCCGCCCCGCTGGTGGTTCCCGAAGACGCCTTCGTGCTCGACACCACAGAGCTCGACAAGGACGCCAGCATTGCCGCCGCCATCGACGTGGTCTTGCAGGCGACAGGCCAGCAGCCCTGCCCGTAAGGCTTGTGCGCGCCCGGTACACGGCCCGGCGATACCGAGCAGGTCCGGCGACACCTGTCAGCAAGATGTCAGGTGCCTGTTCCAGATCCGGCAATGGAGGAGGAGTAACAGGACCTATGCCATGCCTCCCAGGAAGTCTCCCACGCCGCTTGCCACCAGCCTGATGGCGCTTGCCACCCTGTCGCTTGCGGCCTGCGGCAACGATTCCACAGCCGGCAACGCGCCGATAGTCAGCGTCACGGCAACGCCAACTCCAACAGCCACGCCTACTCCCACCGCGACTGCCACCGGCACGCCCGTTTCCGCAAACGTGATCTCCGCGCTCAACACCGCGCTGGATGACGAGCGCAAGGCCGTTGCCACCTACGAGGCAATCATCGCCAAGCTCGGCCCGGCGGCCCCTTTCGTGAGCATCGCGGATGCAGAGCGTCGCCATGTTGAAATGCTGCTGCCGCTATATACCGTGCGCGGGCTGGATATTCCGGACGATATCTGGACCGGCAACGGCACGGCGGCCGATACCTTGCAGGAAAACTGCGCGCTGGGCGTGATCGGCGAGATCGACAATATCGCCATGTACGATAACCTGATCGCTTCGCTGACGAGCGACGACCAGGATATTATCGATGCCTTCGTGGTGTTGCAGGCGGCTTCGCGCGACAACCACCTGCCTGCCTTCCAGGCCTGCGCCTGACGTGGCGGTCTAGCCTTCGATTTCGCGCTTGAGGCTGCCCAGCAGCCCGAGTGCGAACAGGCCTTCCACCACCACGAACAGCGGCCCGACCAGAAAGCTGCGCAGGTCGTCGACGAAGGCGGGTTTGCGGCCTTCGAACTTGTGGCCCACCAACTGGAAGATCCAGCCGACCACGAACAGGCCGATCCCGGCGCCCAGCCACAGCGTGTCGGAAGTGTTGGCGATCATCTGGCCCAGCCCGGTAAACAGCGTGAGCAGCAGCGCCATCAGCACGCCCGTCCACAGCTCCAGCCTGACGTAGAAGCCGGCCGCCAGCACCGCCGCGATCATGGCGGGCCTCAGCATCACGCCGCCAAGTTCGAACGTAGGCCGGGCCAGCAGCGTGGTTATGGACAGGACGATAAGCGGAATGCCCACCACATGAGTCAGCACGTTGCGCTGGTCGCGGTGGTATTCACGATAGCTGGAAAGGGCCTGGGCAAGGGTCATTCGCCTGTCCTACAGGCAATTTGCCCAGTCAGGAAGCCGTGGTGGCTGACCCATGCTTCCCGCCCTTCTCCAACCCCGTCCCGAGCTGCCTTGCGCGACCTGCAGTCTTTCCCTCCAGGACAGTGCTCCATGTGCTCCACATTAGCGCCCCGCAGCGGACGCGCGGAGTCGCTTTCGCCTTGCCAAACGCCCGTTTTTCGCCTAGGCGCGCGCCCGTTCGACGGACGGATCACATGTCCGCGAGCGCGACAGCCAGCATGGTCGGCTTTCCACCGGGGCGCAACGACGTCCATGCCATGCTCGTTTCGCGCCCGCCCTCATGCCTTTCGAAGAGCGCCTGTGCCGGTATTCGGCCGCATGGGCAGTTCGGCCCTTTGGCCCGCACGCCTCGCAATGGTGCGAAAGCGGCGGAGATAAGACCCCGGGATCAAACCCGGTGGCCGGAAAAAACGTGAAACAGGAACTGCAAACATGGCAACCTCTGCCAATCCCAGCCGCGACGATTTCGCGGCTCTCCTTGACGAACAGCTCGGCGGTGCCGAGGGCGGCTTCGAAGGCCGCGTGGTCAAGGGCACCGTCACCGGCATCGAAAACGGCATGGCGATCATCGACGTCGGCCTGAAGAGCGAAGGCCGCGTGAACCTGAAGGAATTTGCCCGTGGCGAAGACGACCACGGCCTTGAAGTCGGCAGCGAAGTCGAAGTCTTCGTCGACCGCGTGGAAAACGCCGATGGCGAAGCCATGCTGTCGCGCGACCGTGCGCGCCGCGAAGCCGCGTGGGACAAGCTGGAAAGCGAGTTCGGCGAAGGCAAGCGCGTGGAAGGCCGCATCTTCGGCCGCGTGAAGGGCGGCTTCACCGTCGATCTCGACGGCGCCGTGGCCTTCCTGCCCGGCAGCCAGGTCGATATCCGCCCCGTGCGTGACGTGACCCCGCTTATGGACGTGCCGCAGCCGTTCCAGATCCTGAAGATGGACCGCCGCCGCGGCAACATCGTGGTCTCGCGCCGCGCCGTGCTGGAAGAAACCCGCGCCGAACAGCGCAGCGAGCTGATCGACAAGCTGGCCGAAGGCCAGATCGTCGACGGCGTGGTAAAGAACATCACCGACTACGGCGCCTTCGTGGACCTGGGCGGCATCGACGGCCTGCTGCACGTCACCGACATGAGCTACAAGCGCGTCAACCACCCCAGCGAAGTGATCGAGATCGGCCAGACCGTGACCGTGCAGATCATCCGCATCAATGCCGAAACGCAGCGCATCTCGCTGGGCATGAAGCAGCTGGAAAGCGATCCGTGGGAAGGCGTCGGCGCCAAGTACCCGGTGGGTGCCAAGGTCACCGGCCAGGTCACCAACATCACCGAATACGGCGCCTTCGTGGAGCTGGAGCCGGGCATCGAAGGCCTGGTCCACGTTTCCGAAATGAGCTGGACCAAGAAGAACGTGCACCCCGGCAAGATCGTCTCCACCTCGCAGGAAGTGGAAGTGATGGTGCTGGAAGTCGATTCCGAGAAGCGTCGCATCTCGCTCGGCCTCAAGCAGGCCCAGCGCAACCCGTGGGAAGAGTTCGCCGAAGCCCATCCGATTGGCTCGACCGTCACCGGCGAAGTCAAGAACGCCACCGAGTTCGGCCTGTTCATCGGCCTGCCCGGCGACGTGGACGGCATGGTCCACATGTCGGACATTGCCTGGGGCATCTCGGGCGAAGATGCGCTGGCGCTGCACCGCAAGGGTGAGGAAGTCCAGGCCGTGGTTCTGGATGTCGACGTCGACAAGGAACGCATCAGCCTTGGCATGAAGCAGCTCGAAAAGGGTGCTCCGACCGAAGCTGGCGCCGCTGCTGCCGGTTCGCTGCGTCGCGGCGAAGTCGTCACCGTCACCGTGCTGGAAGTCCGCGATGGCGGCCTCGAAGTGCAGGTTGGCGACGATGGCGCGACCGGCTTCATCAAGCGTTCGGACCTGGGCCGCGACCGCGACGAACAGCGTCCCGACCGCTTCCAGGTTGGCCAGAAGGTGGACGCCATGGTCACCGGCTTCGACCGCTCGAAGAAGCCCAACTTCTCGATCAAGGCGCACCAGATCGCCGAGGAAAAGGAAGCCGTGGCACAGTTCGGTTCGGCCGATTCCGGCGCCTCGCTGGGCGACATCCTGGGCGAAGCCCTGAAGAAGGGCGAGTAAGCTCGCCACTTCCCTTGACGGGATTTGGAAAAGGCCCGTCCGGAGCGATCCGGGCGGGCCTTTCCTACATCTGGCGCTCGTGTAAACTCCCGCCCTCAAGTATCGAAGCGATCGGCCATAAGAATCCATGACCCTGCAAGTTCACCAGTTCCCCTGCCTTTCCGACAATTACGGCTTCCTGCTGCACGATCCCGACAGCGGCGAAACCGCCTGTATCGATACGCCCGATGCAGAGGAGTACCTGAAGCAGGCGAAGGCCAAGGGGTGGACGATCACGCAGATCTGGAACACCCACTGGCACCCGGACCACGCGGGCGGGAACGAGGCGATCAAGGCTGCCACGGGCTGCACCGTCGTTGCCCCGCTGCTGGATGCCGAAAAGATCGCCGCCGTCGACCGCACGGTGCGCGATGGCGATTTCGTGAAGCTGGGTGAGCATAGCGCCTGGGTGATCGACGTGGGCGGCCACACCATGGGCCACATTGCCTACCACCTGCCCGACAGCCATATCGCCTTCGTGGGCGATAGCCTGTTCGCGCTGGGCTGCGGGCGCATGTTCGAAGGCACCGCGCCGCAGTTCTGGGACAGCCTTTCCCGCCTCAGGCGCTTGCCAGCCGACACCACGCTTTATTGCGCGCATGAATATACCCAGGCGAACGCGAAATTCGCGCAGCATGCCGACCCGGACAATGCCGCGCTGCAAGACTACGCCGACGAGATCGACGAAAAGCGCGCGGCGGGCGAATGGACCGTGCCCTTCCCCCTCGCCCGCGAACTGGCAACCAACCCCTTCCTGCGCGCCGACGATCCGGCGATGCAGGCCCGCTGGGGCGGAGAACAGCCTTACGAGACCTTTGCCGCGCTCAGGGCAGCGAAGGACAGTTTCTAGCCTGGGAAGGCTTGCTGCTAGTCGTTCAGCACGAAAGTGACCTTCAGCGTGCACCGCCATTCGGTGATGGCATTGTCATTTACCGTGCACTTGATGTCGCTGACCCAGACGCCGGAAATTCCGCTGAGGGTCTTCGATGCGCGGGCAACGCCTTGCTTCACGGCGTCTTCGATCCCCACGGTGGAGGAAGAGATGATTTCGGTAACCTTGGCGACGGACATGCGCTTTCTCCCTTGCTGATGGTTGCAAGGGACAAAGGCATGCCCTGGTCGATTGTTCCCAAATCGTTTCAATAGGCTGCGGTAAACCTTGCCCGGCTGTGCTGGTGCTGCTCCAGCTCGTCCACCATCGCGATGGCATAGTCGGCGTAGCTGATCTTGGAATTGCCTTCGCCGTCGGTCACCAGCTCGTCGCCGCCCAGGCGGAAGCTGCCGGGGCCTTTGCGTTCGCCTTCGAAGATCAGCATGGCGGGGGAGAAGAAGGTCCAGTCGAGGTCCTTTTCGTTACGCAGTTCCTCGAGGAAATCGATCGCCGGCTTCACCATCGGCTTGATCTCTTCGGGGAAATGCGGCGAATCGTACAGCATCACGCCGTCTGCGCCCAGCAGGCTGGCCGCGCCGCCCATGATCAGCAGGCGGTCCACGCCCGCCTTTTTCACCCCGCTCAGCAGCGTGTCGCAGTCGATGTCGAAGTGCACCGCGCTGATGACGGCATCGACGCCTGCGATCAGGGGAGCAAGCTCGTCGGGCCTGCCCGCATCGCCGGCCTTGGCGGTGACGCCGTCCAGCGCCGGAATCTTCTCCGGATGGCGAGCAATGCCCACCACGGTGTGGCCGCGCGCCACCAGTTCCTTGACGATTTCAGAGCCGCCCTTGCCGCTCGCTCCCAGTACCGCAACGTGCATCGTGTTTCCTCTCGATCGTGTGTCGTTCCTGCTACCCTAGTCTTCCCGCCCATGGCCTGTGAAGCACAAAGACACCGCTCAGCCGGCAACACCCGGATAGCCGGATTCCCGCAGCAATTGCGCCAGGTGCGCGGCGTTGCTGGCAGTCATCGCCGCCACCTGCGAAACCATGGGGGGCGTTTCGCTGAGGTCCTTGAAGTCTGTCGACCCCATCGCTTCCCCGACCCAGTAGCAGGCCGCATTCGCCGGCACTGTCCACCCGGTGTCGCTTAGCGCTTGAAACAGCTGCGCCGTGCTCCAGTGCGCCCCGTCCTCGTTCCCGACAATGGCCGCAACGGCCACCTTGCCGGCGCTGGGCATGCGACCATGGTCATCGGTTTCGCCCAGGAAGGCATCCATCCGTTCGAGCACGCGCTTGGCGATTGAACTGATCTGACCCATCCAGATCGGTCCGCCGAAAACCAGAATATCGTGCGCCAGGATCTTTGCGCGCAGGTCCGGCCAGTCGTCTCCCTCACCCTCGTCCGAGGTGACGCCCGGCTTGACGTTATAGTCGGCGATACGCAGCGTTTCGGATACCTCGACACCGCGTTCGGCAAAGGCCCGGGCGAGCACGTCGATCATGGCATCGGTGGAACTGGCTTCGTCCCCGCTCGACTTGAGCGAGCAATTGATGGCGATTGCGGTGGCGGTCATGTCGAATTCTCCTGCTTGTGAAGAACCAACGGACGGCAGGGCCGATCTTTCCGAGCGCCGTCCCGGCGCAAACGTGCGGCAGGCATGTTCCGGCGGGCCAGCGAAGCAAACATATGCAGCGCACAAACAAAAAGCCCCCGCCGAAGCGAGGGCTTGATGTTCTTGCAGTGCGTCCGACCTTACAGGCCCGCGATCACCTCATCCGCCAGCGCCTTGTCGGCTTCGGCGTCGTGCTTGGCGGCAATCAGCGCGGCGGCGGCGGCGGTGGAGGCATCGGCGGCCTTTGCCTTCAGCTCGGCCAGCGCCTGGCGCTCGGCCGCGGCGATCTTGTCGGTCGCCATGCGCTCGCGACGGGCAACCATCGCCGCGGTGTCTTCCTCGGCCTTGGCAACGATTCCCTCGGCCTCGCGGCGGGCGTTTTCCAGCATCGCTTCGGCATCCTTTTCGGCACCGGCGATCTTGGCGGCATATTCCTCGCGCAGGGCCTCGGCCTCGGCGCGCAGCTGCTTTGCCTCGTCGAGGTTGTCGCGAATGGCCTTGATCTTGTTGTCGAGGCCGCCGGCAATGCTCTTGTGCACCTTGGCGCCAAGAAAGGCGATCAGCAGCAGGACCAGCATCGCCACCGAAACCCACTGGTACGGCTCGAGGCCGAGCAGGGTGGGCTCTACGACATGCGTTTCGCCATGGGTGTCGGTCACTGCAATCTCCGCTTCATCGGTGGCAAAGACTTCGGGCATCGTGGCATGCGCTTCAGCCATGGACCATAGCCTTCTTCACGGCCGAGCGGGCATCGGTCTTGGTGACCTTGATGCCTGCCAGGCGCGCGGCAATGTCCTGTGCAGCTTCGGCAGCAACCGTTTCGATCTCGGCAGCGGCTTCGGCACGGCTGGCATCGATACGGGCCTCGGCTTCTTCAAGTCGCGTGTCGATGGCGGCCTGCACCTGGGCAAGCTTGCTTTCGGTCGCAGCCTGGGCCTTGTTCTTGGCTTCGGCCACCAGCGCCTGGGCTGCCTCGCGGTTGGCGTTCTCACGCTTGCGCCAGGCTTCCTCGGCCTCGTCCGCTGCATCGCGCGCGGCCTGGGCGGCAGCCAGGTCGTCGGCGATCTGCTTGTCGCGCAGGCCCACGGTATCCATGACCTTGGGGACCATGCCCCGACCGATCACGAAATATACAAGGCCGAAAATGACCAGCAGCCAGAACAGCTGGCTGGACCAGATTTCGGGCAATTGGGCTATCTGGGGCATGGACGGATTCCGTCTCTCAAGGCGAAGTCAGGTGGTCTCCGGTCGGACGCGTATCGCCCGACCGGACAAGTACGTCTGAATGGATCAGACGAACAGGATGATCATCGCCACGACGAACGCCAGCAGGCCGAGAAGTTCGGCAGCGGCGAAGCCGATGAACAGGCGACCCTGCTGGCCGTCGGCGGCACCCGGGTTGCGCAGCGCGCTTTCGAGGAACGAGCCGAACACGTTACCCACGCCCAGTGCGGCCATGCCGGCACCGATTGCAGCGAGGCCGGCACCGACCATCTTCGCAGCTTCGAGATCCATGAGATTATCCTTTCAAGTGAATTCGTTGGTGAGAGGTATTGACTAACTTAGTGCAGGTTCTCGGCGTCGTTGATGTAGAGCGACGAGAGCAGCGCAAAGACATAGGCCTGGATGCCCGCAACCAGGATTTCCAGCGCGCAGATGGCCACCATCAGCACGAAGCTGGGCACGCCCACCAGCAGGCCGAAACCGGCGCCCGCGTTCCAGCCGTCGATCACGAAGCTGGACAGCACTTCCAGCAGCACGTGGCCGGCCATCATCGCCACGAAAAGACGCAGGCCGAGGCTGAAGGGGCGGAACATGAACGAGATGAATTCGATCGGCGCGATGAAGATCGCCATGATCAGCGGCGTGCCCGACGGCACGAACAGGCTGAAGAAATGCAGGCCGTGCTTCCAGAAACCGACCGTCAGCACGATCAGGAAGCTCATGATCGCCAGCACCCCGGTGATGGTGAAGTGGCTGGTGAAAGTGAACGGGTGCAGGCCGACAACGCCCAGCGGCATCAGGCCGAGCAGGTTGGCGAACAGGATGAACATGAACAGGCTGAAGATATAGGGCACGTACTTGCGCCCGCCCTTGCCGATGTTGGCCTCCAGCATGTCGTCGATGAAGCCGGTGAAGGTTTCCACCATCATCTGCCAGCGACCGGGCACCAGTTGGCGCCTCATGCCGCCGAGCATGAAAATCCACAGCACCACTGCGGTAATCAGCATCCACGCTGCCGAATTGGTGAACGCAATATTGTATCCGGCAACATCCCAGTTAGCACCGAGCCACGGCTCGATGGTGAACTGGTGCATCGGATCGACCTTGGCCGTTTCGCCTGCCACGTCTCTGTAAACCCTTGCGTTTCTGTTCCGCTCAGTCGCCGGACGGCGGCTGGTTGGAGGCCCGAATGATGTTCCTGAAGGCGACCACGATCCCGAGGAAAAGGCCGACCAGCAGAGCCCAGGGATTGGTGCCGGTCAGCCAGCCGATGGCGTACCCGACAACGCATCCACCGAGAAGCCCACCAAGCAGGTCTGCCAGCGCCCGATTGCCCGCCTTGTAGCTGGCATCGGAGCCTTTCACCTGCGGTGCGTTGCGCTTCTCTTCCCGCTCGCGTGCGACTCTCAGCCGCTCCTCGAGCGCGTCGATACGCGCATCCTCACCGATGGGTTCCCGTGCGGGCTTTTCGTCGCTCATGCCGCCTCACCGTAAGACAGGGAAATGACACGCGCAACGCGCGACCCGCCAAGGGCGCCGCCCCCTTAGAAGGGGGGTGATGGCGAGTCAACACGTGGAGGGGCGGGTTTTGCCGTTATAGTTGTCGCGGTGGTGCACGCACACACTCTCTTCGAGGCATGTGCGCCGAATTTACGGACAGCGCGGATCGCGGTCGGGCGCGGCGCTGGTGCGCGCCGTCCAGGTGCCAGTGGAATAGGCCTGGTACATCTCGCCCGGCACGGTGCGCGAAATGGCGAGGCAGCCGGCGGTGAAGGCGTATTCCTCTAGCGTGGCGTTGTTGGCCTGCGCCTGTTCGGCGTAGACCGCGCGGCGGCGGTTGTTGAGGTCGTTGACCATGGCGCGCAGCGCGGGCGTTTCGGCGCCGACGATGCCGAGATAGCCGTCCATCTTCTCGCCCACCTGCCCGGCCTCGCGCGCGGCCTGGTAGGCCGGATCGCGCTGCGCCTGCGCGGGCGAGGCCAGCAGGCCCAGCGCCACGGCGGCGCCGGCAAGTTTCAACAGGGTCCTGGCATTCGTCATCGTTGTCGCTCCTGGGCAACGCGCATGATCAGAAGATCGAGGCGTTTTCTTCAATCGTGTTCCCGGCATCCTCGGCCAGGCGGTAAACCACTTCCTGCGTGATGTTGATGTTGAGCTCGATCACGATCGGCTCGTCAGGTGCTTCCAACGTGATGCACCCGGCAAGCGGGACAAGCCCTGCCACCATCATCACCGCTGCCAGACTGCGCCTTGCCCCGCTCATGGCGGGACTATGCGCAGCGTGGCCGCAATTCGTCAATTTCGTGTTCCTCATGGCACAGGCTCGCTTTCCTGGGGCTGAATATCGGGTTCATTGGTCTGGGTGGCTTCGCGCAGTTGCCGTTCCATTTCGGCCGCCGCTGCGGCCTCGGCCTCGTCCACGCTCTGCTGGTCGACAGAGACGCGCAGCCGCGTGCCGTCGTCGGAGACCAGCCCCAGCGACCGCGGGTCGCGGATCGCCGCAGGGTCGTACAGCGCGCGGATAGAGGTCATCAGCTTGTAGAACGGCGCGCGGATATTGATGCGCAGCTCTATCGGCAGGCGGGCGATGGCGCGGGTGACGATATTGCTCTGGGCGGTCTCCCCCTGGCCGATTCCTTCGAAACGCACCTGCGTCACCAGTTCGCCGGTCAGCGGCCCGTTCATCTCGATCTCGGTCCGGTCGTAGCGCAGGTCGCGCAGCGCGCTGAAGGCATAGTTGGCGAAGAAGCTCATGTCCTCGTACGTCAGGTCGCCCACATAGGCGACATGGCCGCCCGGCGGGCGCGAAGTCAGCAGGCCGCCCTCCAGCCGCCCGTTGCCCATCTCGTCGAAGATGATCGGGACCACGCCGTCGAAGGTGCCGCTGGCGGCAAGGTTGCCGAATTCCATCTCCTCGACGAATTGCGCGGCTTCCAGTCCCTCGATCTCCATCACGTAGGCGCGCACTTCCTCCACTCCAAAGCGGATATCGAGCGGGCGCATGGTCAGCGTGCCGCCCATGAACGGCCAGCGGGCGCCTTCCACGCGCAGCACTTCGGCATCCATCAGCTGGAACGAGACAACGCCGTCGAACACCTCGATGCCGGGATTGATCGAATCCACCGTGATGCGCTGGCCGGGCGCGGTGGTGAGCGCCAGCAGGTCGGTGAACACCACCGTGCCGCTGGCGCCATGCACCGGGCCGAAAGCGGTCGCCAGATCGAGCGAATCGCTGGTGAAGCGCCCGCTGGAGGTCACCTGGTCCTCGTTCCAGTCGATACGCCCGGTTCCGCTGACGCTGCCCGACACGTCACTGACTACGCCCAGCACCAGGCAGGAAAGACCATGCGGGCGCACCCGCACCGCGTTGCTGCGATCGAAACAACGCGCTGCCGACGGCGCAGGTTGCAGGTCGTCGTCGAAGGTCAGGTTATCCACGATCAGGTCGGCATGGCCGGCGCTGGTGGTCAGGTCGTGGGCGATGCGGACCTGCGTGATCGCGCGGTCTGTAACGGGTTCGCGCAACACGGCATCGGCGGTGATGAGGTTGTCGAACAGCGACAGGCTGGCATCGTGCGCCACCAGCGGTTCGAACCGGTCGAGGTTTTCGCGATCCTCCACCCGCAATTCGCCGCCGGTCAGCAGCAGGCGTTCGTCGGCATAGGTCCAGCTGCCAGAGGCATCGAAGATATCCAGCGGCACGCTGGCCAGCACCACGTTCGCGCCGGAGAAATTGCCGCCCATGGTTTCGGCAGACAGGTCTGCGCGCAGGCTCGCCACCTTGAACCGCTGCGTGTTGTCACGCGGGCCAAGCTCTATCCCGATATCGCGCGCGGTCAGTTCTCCCGGCCAGGCTACGCTGACCGCGCCGGTAGGGATCGTCATCGGCGTGTCGGCCAGCGTGCCGGCCAGCTGGAGCCGGTCCACGCCTGCGGCGAACTGCAGGCCGCCATCGCCATAGCGCAGGATCGGCTCGCCCGCTGGCGGACAAAGCGTCAGCGACTGGCGCTCCAGCGACAGGCTGGCAAGCGAGAGGCTTTCGAACTGCACATCGCGGCATCCGCGCCACATGGCAAGGCTGCCGCCGGTCGAGAGGACAGCGTCGATCGGCACGTCCAGCGCAGCCACCGTGCCGCCGGGCAGCGGCCCACTGGCGAGCGCCCGACCGTTGAGCGACAGCTCTCCGCCACGCCCCTGAAGCAGGCGCAAGTCGCCCAGCGCCAGGCTGGAAGCGCCTGCCCGATACTCGCGCATCGCCATGCGCAGCTCCAGCGCACCGCTGGCGGCCTGCTCCATGCGTCCCGAAATCCGGGGCAAGCCCGCGCCGCCGGTCTGGAAGTTGCCGGAAAACAGCGGCAGCCCGCCCTCGCCCATGGCCAGCTGTCCGCGCGACAGTGCCAGCAGGCTTTCACCGCTGCCCCCGCGCAGGCTTGCTTCGGGGATGGAGAGGCTTGCGCGCTGGTCCACCTGGCGGGCGGTGAAGCTGGCCGAGAGCTCGCTGCCGACGAGGTCGCGCGACAGGTTGCGGTCGAAACGGGCCAGCAAGGGCGCGAACAGCGTGTCGGCAGTGGCAGAGCGGGCATTGGCCAGCATTGCCTCGACTTGAGGTCCCATGCGCAGGTCGTCACCGGCTAGGTCGCCCTCCACCTCCACCTGCTCGAACCCGCCGAGCGCACGGATACGGCCTTCCACCCCCAGCGTGCCGATCGAAGCGTAGGCGGTGGCCGCATCGCTGGCCGCAATATCGTAGCGCACGTCGAGGTCGTTATCGTGCCAGGTAAAGCGTCCCTGCCCGTCCAGCCCCGCCTGCATGTCGGCCAGAGCCATAGACGCGACCGAGAAATCCAGCTCGCCTTCGTATTCGACAAGGTTGCGTTCGGCCTGCAGGTTCAGCACCGCGCCGGCATCGCGCAGCGCCAGCCCGCCGGCTTCGCAGTCGAGCGCGGCGAAACGCAAGGGGCCGTGGAACTCCGGGCGCTCTGCATCGATGCCCACTTCGCCGTAGAGCGTCACCTCCTCGCCTGCGCAACCTGCCCCTGCCAGCGTTGGCGCGACGGCGGCCAGTTCGCCGCTGAAGCCGCCGCGCAGGTGGCCGCTGCCGGAAAGCTTCAGGCCCACGCGGCCATAATCGGTTTCCATCAGGGCGCGGCCGTCGTCCACCGTCAGGTTCAGGTCAGGAAATTCGAACGGCTCTTCCGACCCGGTGAACACGAACGGGTCGAGGTCGCCGAAGCTTGGTGTGCCGTCCTGCACGGTGCCGAACAGGCGCGGCCGGGTGAGGTGTACGTGGGTGATCGCCGGCAGGCCCAGGCGTGGCCGGATCTCCACCACCATCCGTTCCACCGTCAGGTCGGGCCGTGCAGGATCGCCGATCACGATATTGCTGAGCACCTGCCGCGTGGGGGCAATGCTGTCGATATCGTAGCTCGCCTGCACCCCGCGCTCGGCAAAGGCATTGGCAATGGCATCGTCGGCCAGCTGCTTGCGCTGCATCCAGCCAATCGCCATCGCGGCCAGCAGCACCAGCAGCACCAGCACGAAGGCATAGCGCATCACCCGCCGCTTGCGCCGGGGCGGACCTGGTTCACCGGTCTCTTGGGGGGATTGCGCCATTGCAGCGCACACTTGCGCGAGAGCGGGGACAAAGGCAATGCATGGCGTGAGGGAGTTATCGAGCCGCGTGGCGCAGGACGTTCAAAATTCAGGCAAATCGGGCGCAGCAGGCCACCGTGCGCGGCTGCGCGAGCGGCTGCTGGCTGGCGGTGCGGAGGCGTTGGCCGACTACGAAGTGCTGGAATACCTGCTGTTCGGCGCGCTCGCGCGGGGTGATACGAAGCCGCAGGCAAAGGCGCTGCTGGCCCGCTTCGGCACGCTGGCAGGGGTTCTGAATGCAGAGCCTGCCGCGCTGAAACAGGTCAAAGGCGTGAGCGATGCCAGCGTCGGCCAGATCAAGATCGCCGCGCTGGTGGCCCGGCGCATGGCGCGCAGCGAAGTGCAAGACAAGCCGGTGCTGGGTTCATGGCAAGCGCTGCTCGATTACCTCGCCATCGACATGGCGCACCTGCACACCGAACGCGTGCGGGTGCTGTACCTGAATAGCCGCAACCGGTTGCTGCTGGACCACCATTTTGGCGACGGCACGGTGGACGAAGCCGCCATCCACCCGCGCGAAGTCATCAAGCGAGGGCTGGACCTTGGCGCATCGGCGCTGATCATGGTGCACAACCATCCCAGCGGCAACCCGGAACCAAGCCGCGCGGATATCCACATTACCAGAAAGATTGCCGAAGCCGGCAGGCCGCTGGGCATTCTTGTCCATGACCACGTGATCGTGGGTCGCGAAGGGCATGTCTCCATGCGGGCGAAAGGCCTGATTTAGCAGCTAGCGGGGCGCAACAATCCCGTGGCGGGCGTAGAAATCCGCCAGGTGCGGCGCCATGCGCAGGGCAATGGTGACATCGTCCGTGCCATCTTCGCCAAGGTGCATCTTCGCCATGCCGCGCAGGTAGTGCGATTCGGCCAGTCCCGGTGCAATTGCCAGCGCGCCGTCGAGGTCGGCAATCGCGCCTTCGTAGTCGCCCTGGCGGAAGCGGATCAGTGCGCGGCTGTCCAGCGCCGCGGTGGCATTGCTGGCGCGTTCCACCGCCTGCGTGCAGACGTTCAGCGCATCATCCATGTTGGTGTTCCAAAGCCCGCGGAACCAGCAATCGGCATTCAGCGCGTCGGAGCTTTGCGGTGCCTCCGCCACGGCATCGGCCATGAAGGCCTCGGCCTCGCCCAGCTCGCCTTCGGTGGCGGAAATCGCGGCGAGGATCTCGTAGTACCAGAGCATCTCGTCGTCGCCAAAAGCCAGCTGCTCGATCAGTGCTCGTGCTTCGTCGAAGCGGCCCTGGTAAGCCATCTCGCGGGCAATCTCGCGCGCTGTGTTGTTGTCGAGGTCCAGTTCGTAGGCGGCCTGCTGGTCAGCCAGCATTGCTTCCTTGTCGCCTTGCGTGCGGTGCAGCCAGGATCGTTGCACGTAGGCCCAGGCAGAGGGCTGTTCCTCCACCAGCACGTCGAAATCGGCGATGGCGTCATCCCAGTCGTAGATGGAGCGCAGGAACAGCGCGCGGGCGATCAGCGGGGTGAAGTCGTCCTCGTCGGCAAAGTCGATCGCCGCTTCATAGGCTTCCAGCACGGGGGCGGCGCGCTCCTGCCGCTGTTCATCGTCCAGCTCCCAGCGCCAGGTGACGCTTGCGGGCGGCACCAGTTCCAGCGTGGAATTGCTGATCCGGCGCGCGGCGCGGCGTGCCTCTGGCAGGTCGCTGGCCGGGATCTCGCCCAGCAAGGCAAAGGTTTCGCCCATAGCGCGCAGTTCGCCACCTTCGATACTGGCAGTGCGCGTCACGCGGGTGTTGCCAAAGCCCATTTCCAGCGAGGGGTCGCCTTCCAGCGTAAAGCCCGTGCCGTGCTGCGGCAGCACCATGCGCATGCCGAAGGCCTGCCGCATGGGGCCGGGCGTGGCGACGGGGATCTCGCGCCAGGCGGGCCGCGCGCGGTTGGGATTGAACTCGGAAAAATCGTCCCCCGGATTGACGCTGGAGCGCAGCCGCCCGTCCACCCATTCGAACTGCGGCTGGGAAATGCCTTCCACATGCAGCGTCGCCGTGGCGGCATCTTCATCGTAGGAGATTTCCAGCGAGCTGACCTGCATCGCCATGGCATCGTTGCCGGCAAAGTTGCGTGCCATTGCGCGCAGCATGGCCGGGTTCTCGGCATCGACCATGGCCTGCATCTGCGCCGCACCGGGGCCGACGAAAGTCATGTCGACATTCATCAGTGCGGGGAAATCGATGCCTGCCGAATGATCCATCGTCACGTTGGCCTGCATCTGCGGCACGGCCAGGTCGCGCTGGGTCATCGGTACCAGCCCCGCCCCGCCTTCGCGCAGTGGCAGGGCGTAATGGAAAGGCGGGACGTTGGCGATGGTGGCAAGCCGGGTGGCGGAACTGGTGCCGTCCAGCCAGTAGTCGGTCCCGTCGATCACCGCGTGCACGATCACGTGGTTGAAGGCGGCAGGCAGCGGCAGCAGTTCGGGGATCGCATCGCCCATCTGGGTGCTGACCAGAACCGGCTCTGCATCGATATCCATCTGGCGCAGCAGGGCCAGCAACAGCACCGTCTTGGCCTTGCAGTCGCCATAGCGAACGTCCCAGGTCTCGTCGGCAGACTGCGGCAGGTAGTTGCCGCCGTCGAGGCCATTGAGGAGGTAGCTGACCTCGTCCTGCACCAGCCGCACGGCCAGGGCGGCGCGCTCCAGCGGATCGTCGGCCTCGGCCATGATGTCGCGCGCCAGGACGGCGACGTCCGAATCGTCGGCCACCTTGGCGGCTTCGTCGAAGTGCGGAGCCATCACGGCGGAGACTTCCTGCCAGTCGGCAAAGCTGCCGACGCGCAGGATCGACGGGCGGCGATAGCGCGTGGGCGCATCCATCGGCACCGGGTCCGGCTCTGCCAGCGGCAGCTCCACGCGAATGTAGCGATAGCCGTCGCGCAATTCGGGCTCCGGCAAGTCGACGCGGTCTTCAACGTCCCAGTAGATTTCCTCGTCCGCGGGCCAGCTGAGCGTGGCGCGCGCACTGCCCACCTGCCACGGCTCGGTCGGCAGGTATTGTGTTGCCTGCACCTCTTCACCCAGGGCCTGGTCGTCAGTGGAAATGGTATGGGAAATGCGCAGCACGTCGCCTTCGCGCAGGCCGGGCACGGAGACGGTAGCGGTCAGGCTGCCGTCCAGCAGGCGATCTTCCAGTCCCTGTTCACGGCGCAGCACGTCGAAGGTGACGCCCTGCCCCAGCAGGTCGATCACCTCGCCATCGCGGTGGATTTCCATGCGATGGATGGTCAGGTCGCCCTTGTCGGGCAGCCATTGCAGCGTCTGCGTGTTCAGCTGCATCAGCGACTGCGGGTTATCGATGCGCTGGACCCAGTCGATGTAGGCCCAGGCAACGCCGTCCTCCAGCCGGTGCTGCCAGTCGTAAAGGATGGTGGCAGGGCCTTCTTCGGAAATCAGCGATTCCACTTCCGCCACGTCCACCCAGGCGGGGGCCGGTTCGTACAACGGCTCCTCCCCGGCATGGACAGGTGCGCTGATCGCGACGGCGACAAGCGGCAAGGCGAAAATGGATCTGTGCATGGATATCCCCTGTGCGCCGCCGTGTGCGGGCGGCAATTGTGGTGCGATCTCACCATGAAGCGGGGATGAAAGCAACGGCGCGTGTGCCGCGTCTTGCCAATCGCCGGTCCAGCGCCTAGCCGCGCAGCGAGATTTCCCAACCAGACAAACCTTGCCGGAGTTCGCCAATGGTCCCCCGCTATGCCCGCCCAGACATGACCGCGATCTGGGAACCGGAAACGAAGTACGAAATCTGGTTCCTGATCGAAGCCCACGCGACGCAGAAGCTGGCCGAGCTGGGCGTGGTGCCCGAAAGCGGCGCCAAGGCGCTGTGGGACTGGTGGGCGACGAACCCCAAGATCGACGTTGCCGCGATCGACGAGAAGGAACGCGTGCTGAAGCACGACGTGATCGCCTTCCTCGACTGGGTGGCTGACGAAGTGGGCCCGGAAGCGCGCTTCATGCACCAGGGCATGACCAGTTCCGACGTGCTGGACACCACGCTGGCGGTGCAGCTGACACGCGCCACCGATATCCTGCTGGCTGACCTCGATGCCCTTCTCGACGCGCTGAAGCGCCGCGCGGAAGAGCACAAGTACACCGCCACCATCGGCCGCAGCCACGGGATCCATGCAGAACCGACGACATTCGGCCTCAAGCTGGCGCAGGCCTATGCCGAGTTCGACCGCTGCCGCAGCCGCCTGCAGTCCGCCCGTGCGGAAATCGCCACCTGCGCCATTTCCGGCGCGGTGGGCACCTTTGCCAATATCGACCCATCGGTCGAAGCCTATGTGGCAGAGCAGCTGGGGCTGGCGGTCGAGCCTGTCTCCACCCAGGTGATCCCGCGTGATCGCCACGCGATGTATTTCAGCGTGCTCGCCGTGATCGCCAGTTCGATGGAGCGGCTCGCGGTGGAAGTGCGCCACCTGCAACGCACCGAAGTGCTGGAAGCGGAGGAGTATTTCTCCCCAGGCCAGAAGGGCTCTTCGGCCATGCCGCACAAGCGCAACCCGATCCTGACCGAGAACCTGACCGGGCAGGCCCGCATGATCCGCAGCTATGCCATCCCCGCGCTGGAAAACGTGGCGCTGTGGCACGAGCGCGATATCTCGCACTCCAGCGTCGAGCGGTTCATCGGCCCGGATGCCACCATTACGCTGGACTTTGCCCTCGCCCGCCTGACCGGCGTGGTCGACAAGCTGCTGGTCTACCCGGAGCGGATGCAGAAGAACCTCGACAAGATGGGCGGCCTTGTCCACTCGCAGCGCGTGCTGCTGGCACTGACGCAGGCGGGCATTACCCGCGACAACGCCTATCGCCTGGTGCAGCGCAACGCCATGAAGGTGTGGGAATCGGACGGCCAGCTGTCGCTGCTCGAGCTGCTGAAGGCGGACCCGGAAGTGAAAGCGGCTCTGTCCGACGAGGAGCTCGAGGAGAAGTTCAACCTCGACTACCACTTCAAGCACGTCGACACGATCTTCGCCCGCGTATTCGGTGACTGATCGCCCCGCCCTTTCCAAGCCGGGATCGCTCGCCTAGCATCGCGGCAACCGGGAACTGGACAGGAAGGTAACGCATGCAAATCGTTCGCACGGTCATCTGGGTGCTGCTGCTGGTAGCGCTGCTGTTATTCTCGGTCACCAATTGGGACCCGACGGTCACCGTGCGCATCTGGGATGGCATCGTGGTGGATACCAAGATCCCGGCGATCGTGATCGTGGCTTTCCTGATCGGCTTCGTGCCTATGTGGCTGTACCACCGGGCCAGCCGCTGGCGCATGCAGCGCAAGATTGCCAGCCTCGAAAACGCCGCGCGCACGGCCGCCACGACGCCGGTGAATGCGCAGCCACATGCCGAGCCGGAGCCGGTCCGCACCGAGCCCGACCTGCGGTCGGACCCCAACACCCCGCTCAAGCCCACCACGCCCGAGGACATCGGCCCTGCAGCGACAAGCGAAACCGCCGACACCGATACCGACACCCCAGAGGACCCGACCAAGGCATGAGCAATCCCGTCTATCTCGCGCTGGACCTGCCGCAGCTCGATGCCGCCAAGGCGCTGGCCGAGAAGGTCAAGGGCCATATCGGCGGCGTGAAGCTGGGGCTGGAGTTCTTCTGCGCCCACGGCACCCACGGCGTGCTCGAGATCGCGCACCTCGGCCTGCCGGTGTTCCTCGACCTGAAACTGCACGACATTCCCAACACCGTGGCCGGCGCCATGCAGGCGCTGCACGTGCTGGAACCTTCGATCATGACCGTGCATGCCAGCGGCGGGCGCGCGATGATGGAAGATGCCAAGGCCGCCGCGGGCGAGAACACCAAGGTCGTCGCGGTGACCATGCTCACCAGCCTCGACGAGACCGACCTTGCCCGCATCGGCGTTGCGGGCACCCCGCACGACCACGTGATGCGCCTGGCAGAACTGGCGCAGGCCAGCGGGCTCGACGGCATCGTTTGCTCCGGCCAGGAAGTGGGCAGCGTGCACAAGCAGTGGAAAGATGGCTTCTTCGTCGTCCCCGGCCTGCGCCCCGGCGGCAAGGCGAGCGGAGACCAGAAACGCGTGGTCACCCCGCGCCAGGCCCGCGACGACGGCGCATCGGTGCTGGTGATCGGCCGCCCGATCAGCCGTGCCGAAGACCCGCTGCAGGCCGCACGGGATATCGAGGCGACGCTGTAGCAAGGTGGCCGATCACGCCACGCCCAACCTGCCTGCCCGCGATTTCCTGAAGACCGAGCGGTTCTATGCGAAGCTTGGCTTTGCCGCCTCTTATCGCTCGGGCCACTGGCTGATTCTTCAGCGCGGTGGCTTGCAGCTGGAATTCTTTCCCTGGCCCGATCTCGATCCGGCGCAGAACAGCCATTCGTGCTGCCTGCGGCTGGACGATCTGGACGCAGTGGTCGAACGGTGCCACGAGGCGGGCATTGCCGAAGCGCGCCAGGGCCTGCCGCGCCTTGTCCCGCCGCAGAAGGACATCAGCGGGCTGACCATTGCCTACCTGGTCGATCCCGACGGCAACCTGCTGCGGCTGGTGCAGAACCCGGCGGAATAGGCGCCTACTTGCCCGTCGGTGCCTCTGGCTTGCCCGCCGGCGGCGCTGCATCGGCTGCCGGACCCGGCACAGGCACGCTGGTGCCGATCAGCGCGTCGGCCCGCACGTTGTACGACCCGAGCGCCATCTCCTCACCCGTACCGAAGAAGGTGAAGGTCTCCGTCCCCTCGTCGTTGGCAAAGGTGGTATCGCGCACCACCACGGTGGTCGTCACGCCATTGCTGGTGTCGATATTGAAGCTGGTCTGGCTCGACTCCTCCACCGGGCCAAGCACCTCGCGGACATGGCCCATGACCGCCTGCCATTCCGCCTCGCTGGTGGCTGCGCGGAACTCGGGCGCGGTCGTGGCATAGATGGCAGCGCTGTCGCCGGCAGCGTAACGCTCGTGAAACGCATCGATCTGCTCGTCCGCCTCGCCCAGCTGCGCAATCGGGTTGCAGGCGGCAAGGGCAAGGCTGGCAGCGGCCAGGGCAAAAAATTCACGCATGCAACACCTCCCCAAAAGTGTTTCGTTAAACAGTCTGGCCGACTTTCACTCCCCTGTCGAATCACCTATCTGGGACCCCATGACCGACCAGCTCATCAAGATTTGCGGACTTTCCACGCCTGAAACCATCGATGCCGCGGTGGAAGCAGGTGCGACTCACGTGGGGCTGGTCCATTTCGAGAAGAGTCCGCGCCACGTCTCCATCGCCGATGCCGCAAAACTGCGTGCCCGCGTGCCCGACAGCGTGAAGGTTGTGCTCCTGACGGTGAACATGGAGCCCAAGCCCACGGCAGAGGCACTGCAGGAAGTGCAGCCCGACGTGCTGCAACTGCACGGCAAGGAAAATCCGGAATGGCTCAGCCTGATCCGCGAGAATTCCACTCTCGAAATCTGGAAGGCCGTGGGCGTGAAGGACCGCGCCGCGCTGGAACGGGCGGCGAAATACAAGGATGCGGCCCATCGCCTGCTCTACGATGCCGCGGCAGGCGCACTGCCGGGCGGCAATGGCCTGGCGCTCGACTGGCGACTTCTGCTGAACCATCGCCACGTGCTGCCCTGGGGGCTGGCAGGCGGATTGGGGCCACACAATGTCGCCGATGCCATCCGCTACACCGGCGCGCCGCTGGTGGATGCCAGCTCCGGCCTTGAAAGCGAGCCGGGCAAGAAGGACCCGGACCTGATCGCCGCCTTCTGCAAGGCCGCACGCGAAGCCCGCGCAAAGGCTGCATAGGCTTTCGACTCGCTGGACAGGTGCGCGCGCCTCTGCCAATCGGCGGCCATGACCGAGCAGAAACCCAATTCCTTCCGTAACCAGCCCGACGATCGCGGGCATTTCGGCCAGTTCGGCGGTCGCTATGTCGCCGAAACGCTGATGCCGCTGATCCTGGATCTCGAACGCGAGTACGAGGCCGCCAAGGCGGACCCTGCGTTCAAGGAACAGTTCGACGACCTGCTGGAGCACTATGTCGGCCGTCCGAGCCCGCTCTATTTCGCACCGCGCCTGACCGAAGAGCTCGGCGGCGCACAGGTGTGGTTCAAGCGCGACGAGCTGAACCACACCGGCGCGCACAAGATCAACAACTGCATCGGCCAGATCCTGCTGGCGCTGCGCATGGGCAAGACGCGCATCATCGCCGAAACCGGTGCGGGCCAGCACGGCGTGGCCACGGCCACCGTCTGCGCCCGTTTCGGCCTGCCGTGCATCGTCTACATGGGCGAAGAGGACGTGCGGCGCCAGTCGCCCAATGTCTTCCGCATGAAACTGCTGGGTGCCGAAGTGCGCCCCGTCACCGCCGGGCGCGGCACGCTGAAGGACGCCATGAACGAGGCGCTGCGCGACTGGGTCGCCAACGTGCATGACACCTTCTACATCATCGGCACCGCCGCCGGGCCGCATCCTTATCCCGAGCTGGTGCGCGATTTCCAGAGCGTAATCGGCAAGGAAGCGCGCCAGCAGATGCTGGATCGCACCGGCAAGCTGCCAGACCTGCTGGTGGCCGCCATCGGCGGCGGCAGCAACGCCATCGGCCTGTTCCACCCCTTCCTCGACGATCCATCGGTGAAGATGCTGGGCGTGGAAGCGGCTGGCCACGGCCTCGACGGAGACGAACACGCCGCCAGCCTTGCCGGCGGTTTCCCCGGCGTGCTGCATGGCAACAAGACCTACCTGTTGCAGGACGAGGACGGCCAGATCACCGAAGGCCACTCGATTTCGGCAGGCCTCGACTACCCCGGCATCGGCCCCGAGCACGCCTGGCTGAAGGAAACCGGCCGCGTGGACTACACCTATGCGACGGACAAGGAGGCGCTCGACGCCTTCCAGCTGCTCTGCCGCACGGAAGGCATCATCCCTGCCCTCGAACCCAGCCACGCCATCGCCGCCATCACCAAGGTCGCGCCGACCATGCCCAAGAACGCCACCATCGTCGCCAACCTGTGCGGCCGCGGCGACAAGGACATCTTCACCGTGGCCGAGGCGCTTGGGGTGGAGATGTGAGCTTCTCCCCCGGCCGCGCGGGCGTATTCTTCCTGATTGGTCTGCCGATCGGGTTTATCCTGTCCGCGCTGGGTTTCGCGGTGCTTGGGCATGAAATCAGCGCGCCTGACATCGCGCCCTTCGCGCTTGCCATTGCGGCGATTGTCGGGCTTGTTGCCGGGCTATGGAAGCCGCAGCCCTGACATCAGGCCCCGCATGAGCGATGCCTATCGCCACAAGTTGCTCAACTGGTTTTGCTCGATGGGGCTTCTGGCGCTGGTGTGCAGCATTGCGCTGGGGCTGCACTGGTATCGGATTGTGGTGATCGCGACCGCTCACGGCTGGGGCGATACCTTCCCCGACTATGCCGGCCCCTTGAGCGAAGGTTTCTCGGCCTATCCGATGTTCTTTCCGGCACTGGCATTCTGGCATCTGTGCGATTTCGTCGAGAGGCCAAGGAAGCTTGGGCAAGGCGGCGGCTGGTTCACCAGCTATCGCCTCTTCGCAACGCTGCTCGTCCTCGCCGCTCCCGTTGCAGCCGTTGCCGCGTCTGACGGCGTTTGGCTTACCGGAAGTAGCGGAGTCTTCTGCACCAGTTCCATTGGCGACTTGCACGGCTGTGATGGCCCCGGCACCATGGATACTCCACTCGTTATTATCGTCGCGCCGCTGTTGGCCATAGCCTGTATCGGCAAGGCAATCGGTGCCGCAGGTTCATACATGCGTGGCAGCGATGACTGAGGCCTACCGTCAGAAGCTGCTCAACTGGCTCACCAGCATGGGCGTGCTTATCCTTGTGACAAACCTATGCTTGGCGTCCTACTGGTTCTTCAATCGCCCCGTTGGCTGGATTCGCACCTATGACCTGGATGGAAACCGGATCGGCCCCGAAGGCTGGAGCCTGATCGACTGGGCCGGGCCGATGTCAGGAAATCTTGGCGTATTCGTTGTCGGCTTTCTTGTCTTCGCTGCTTGGCACCTTTTGGACCTGATTCAGCGCCGACCTGCGTCTGAATATCCAGCCACGCTGATGTCCGGTTACAACGGGTTCGTTTCAACGGTCATGTTCCACGGTCTGATGCAGGCGTTTCGCGTCTCGGGCCGATTTGAATTCACCGAGTGCGCTCGCAATGCCGATGGCGAAATCGTGTTCGGTTTCGACGGTTGCCGCACATACATTGTGCCGTGGCTCGAATGGGCCACGGGGATCGCAATGCTGTTGCTTGTTGTGCTCGTCATCGGCAAGGGGATCATCGCAATACGAAGCCTGTTCCAGAAAGTCTCATGACCCGCTTTACCGACACCTTCTCCCGCGGCCCCGCGCTCGTCTGCTTCATCACCGCTGGCGATGGCGACACTGCCGCCAATCTCGATGCACTGGTGGAAGCCGGTGCGGACGTGATCGAGCTTGGCATGCCCTTCACCGATCCCATGGCCGATGGCCCGGCGATCCAGGCAGCGAATATCCGTTCGCTGAATGGCGGCACCAAGACTGCCGACGTGCTGCAGATGGCAACGGACTTTCGCGCCCGCCACCCTGACGTGCCGCTGGTGCTGATGGGCTATGCTAACCCGATGATCCGGCGTGGGCCGGAATGGTTTGCCGATGCTGCCGATGCAGCAGGCGTTGACGGCGTGATCTGCGTCGACCTGGCGCCGGAAGAAGACCAGGACCTGGGCCCGTTCCTGCGGGACAAGGGCATTGCGCTGATCCGCCTTGCCACCCCCACCACGGACGATGCACGCCTGCCCATGGTGCTCGATGGCTCGTCGGGCTTTCTTTACTACGTCGCCGTGGCCGGGATCACCGGCAAGCAGCAGGCCGCCATCGAATCGATCGAGGCCAATGTCAGCCGCATCAAGCAGCACACCGACCTGCCCATCGCTGTCGGTTTCGGCGTGCGCTCGCCCGAGCAGGCGAGCGAGATCGCCCGCGTGGCGGACGGCGTGGTGGTCGGCTCCGCATTGGTCGATATCATCGCCGAGCATGGGAAAAACGCCCCCGATCACCTGCGCGCATTGGTTTCGAAGCTGGCCGAGGCTGTGCACAACAAGCATTGATCGTCATTGCGAGCCGCAGGCGAAGCAATCCATCTCCCGCCCTCGCACCCCGATACAAAGTTCGAAGATGGATTGCCGCGGGGCCGCTGGCCCCTCGCAATGACGGAAAAGAGAGGCTACAGGCAAATCCCATGAGCTGGATTGACCGTGTCCGAGAGCGCCTGCCCTTTGGCAACAAGCGCGAATCCCCCGACAACCTGTGGATCAAGTGTCCGCGCTGTCAGGAGATGGTGTTCCGCACCGAATACGAACAGAACCTCTCTGTCTGCCCGCATTGCGAGCATCATGGCCGCATCGGCGCCGACACGCGGCTGGACCAGCTGCTGGACGAAGGCGCCTTCGAACTGCTGCCCGATCCGGAGGTGGTGGAAGACCCGCTGCGGTTCAAGGATAGCAAGCGCTATACCGACCGGCTGAAGGCCGCGCGCGCCAGCAATCCGCATCCCGATGCCTTCACCGCTGCCTATGGCACCATCGAAGGCCAGCGCGCCGTCGTGGGCGTGCAGGATTTCACCTTCATGGGCGGATCGATGGGCATGGCTGTGGGCGATGCCTTCTGCAATGCCGCCCGGCGCGCGCTGGACGAGCGCTGCGGTTTCGTCTGCGTCACGGCTGCAGGCGGTGCGCGCATGCAGGAGGGCATCCTCTCGCTGATGCAGATGCCGCGCGCCACGGTGATGACGCGCCGCCTGAAGGAAGCCGGCCTGCCCTATATCGTGGTGCTGGCAGACCCGACCACGGGCGGCGTCACCGCCAGCTATGCCATGCTGGGCGACGTACACATCGCAGAGCCCGGCGCCCTGATCGGCTTTGCCGGCCAGCGCGTGATCCAGGAAACCATTCGCGAGCAGTTGCCCGAAGGCTTCCAGCGCGCCGAATACCTGCACAAGCACGGCATGGTGGACATGGTGGTGCCGCGCAAGGAGCTGCGCTCCACGCTGGCGCAGCTGCTCGAATACCTCACCCCGGCCAAGGCCGCCTGACCAGCCACGGACACGCGCGATGAAGGATTTCGCGATTTCGGAGGACCCGGCGGTCCAGCAGCAGCTCGATCGCCTGGGCGCATTGTCCTTGCCGCAAGGGCGCATCGGGCTGGAGGTGATCCACGAACTGCTGGCGCGGCTCGGCAATCCCGAAAATAACCTGCCGCCGGTGTTCCACGTGGCCGGCACCAACGGCAAGGGTTCCACCTGCGCCTTCCTGCGCGCCATGCTGGAGGCCGAGGGGCTGACGATCCACGTCGCCACCAAGCCGCACCTCGTCCGCTACAACGAACGTATTCGCGTCGGTGGCAAGCTGATTTCCGACGCCATGCTTGCCAGCCTGCTGAAGGAAGTGCTGGATACGGCAGAAGACCTCTCGCCAAGCTTCTTCGAAGTCACGACGGCGGCCACCTTCCTCGCCTTTGCGCGCGAGCCGGCGGATGCCTGCGTGATCGAAGTGGGGCTTGGCGGGCGCTTCGATGCCACCAACGTGATGGAGCGACCCGCCGCATGCGGCATCGCCAGCCTGGGCATCGATCACGACCAGTTCCTGCTCAACGAAGACCCTGACGCGCCCGACCCCAAGGCCAACCCGCTGGTGCGCATCGCGTTCGAAAAGGCCGGGATCGCGCGCGCGCTGTCGCCGATGGTTACGCAAGCCTATGCGCCCGAGGTCGAGGCCCGGATCGAAAAGAGCGCGGCGCTGGCAGGGGCCCCGCTGCACATGCGCGGCAAGCGCTGGTGGGCCGATGTGAGTGCAGCCGGCATCGCCTATCGCGACAGCAAGGGCGAACTCGACCTGCCGCTGCCGACCATGCCCGGTGCGCACCAGGCGGATAACGCTGCGCTGGCCGTCGCCATCCTGCGGCACCAGGACATAGTGCCTGTTTCCGCAGGCGCCATGGCTGCGGGCATCCGTGAAGCCAGCTGGCCTGCTCGGCTGCAAAAGCTGGGTGCAGGCCCGCTTGCCGAGCTGCTGCCGCAGCGCACCTTCCTGCTGGATGGCGGACACAACCCCGATGCAGCCAATGCCCTTGCCCGCTACCTGGACGAGAAAGCGGCAAAGCCGGTAAACGCGGTGATCGGAATGATGGCGGCCAAGGACGCGCGCCGTTTCCTCGCCATTATCGCGCCGCATGTGGATTCGATCACCGCCGTGCCGATCCCCGGCAACGACTGTGTGCCGCCGGAAAAGCTGGCCGAGCTGGCGCGTGAAGCGGGGATTGCGGCTGTCGATACGGCAGCAGACGTGCCGGGTGCCGTGCAGGCGCTGGACAAGGACAGCGACGGCACCGTGCTGGTGTTCGGTTCGCTTTACCTCGCGGGCAAGGTGCTCAGCCTGAACCGGGAACTGCCTGACTAGGCTACTCCGCCGGTTGCACCGCTGCATCATGCGCATTGGGCGTGACAACGCCGGAACGCCTGCTGCGCGTTTCGCGGATCCATTCGAACACGCACAGCACCACCGCGATCCCGCCGATCAGCGTGGTGAGTATGAAGACGTCGAAATAGCCCTGCTTCTCGATCATCTCGCCCAGCGCACCGCGCCCCAGCGTGCCCACCAGCAGGGTGAGCGAGGACAGCAGCGCATATTGCACGGCGGAATATTTCTTCGACACGATCGAGCTGAGCCATGCGACATAGGCTGCACCCGCGATGCCGATGGCCAGGTTTTCCCACATGATGGTGAAGGTAAGGCGCGGCAGCGCGTCCGACCCGAACGGCGCGATTGTGCTGATAACCCACGAAAAGCCGATGGCATCGCTGGCGGCCTGCATGTTCGCCCCGCCTATAGCCATGTCGGCATAGAGCAGGTTCGTCAGCGCCGCGATCAGCGCGCCCAGCGTCAACGTGGCCATGCGCCCGATCACGGTCAGCAGATAGCCGCCGAAAGCGAGCCCGGCGATAATCGCGCCCACGCCGAAGAACTTGGAGGCGAAGGCCACCTCGTCATTGGTGTAGTTCAGCTCGCCCAGGTAGAACGGATAGGCGAAGGTGCCCCAGATCGCGTCGCAGATGCGGTAGGTCAGCACCAGCGAGAGGATCAGCACAAGCGACCAGCCCATGCGACCGACAAACTCCACCAACGGCATCACCAGCGCGCGGTAGAGGTGATCGAGCGCGAAGGAACCGCCTTCACGCTCGGGCAGGTCCTCGGTCATCACGTTCAGGCCCTTGGCCTTCTGCGAAGCCAGCCAGCCGGCGATGAAGGCGGGAATCACCACGGTCGCCACGATGATCCAGGGGCCGTAGGTCAGCGTGAACTCGGTGGGATTGGGCCGCTCTTCCGGCGGATAGGCCAGCGACATGTACATGAAGGTGAGCACCGTGCCGATGGCCACGGCCCACAGCAGGCCGACGGCAGCCAGCGCCTTGGTCCGCACTTCCGGCTTCACCTCGCCCTTGCGGCGCAGGCTCAGCAGCAGGTCGTCGGTGACTTCGCCGTCCTCGTTTTCGCCCGCCTTGCCGTCGGGCGCGAAGAGCCCGGCAATGCCGATCACCAGCAGGATTGCCCCCATCATCAGGTAAGTCTGCGGCCAGCCGATGCGAGCCGCGATAATCAGCCCCAGCGCACCGCCCACCAGCGCAGCCAGGCGATAGCCCATCTGGTAGACGGTGGAGAGGATATCCAGCGTTGCTTCCTCGTCCGCCACGTCGATACGCCAGGCGTTGATGGCGATATCCTGCGTGGCGCTGGCCAGCGCGCCGATACCTGCCAGCAGGCTGAACCAGCCGATCGCCTCGTTGGTGGGGTTCGACAGGCTGAGCGCGATCAGGATCACGCCCAGCAGGATTTGCGAAGGCACGATCCACTGCTTGCGCCGCCCCAGCCGGTGGAAACCGGGGATGGAAACCTTGTCGATCAGCGGCGACCACAGGAACTGGAAGGCATATGCAAGCCCGATCAGCGAGAAGACGCCCATCGTCTCCAGCTCCACCTCGGCTTCGGAAAGCCAGGCGTAGAGCGTGCCCAGGAACAGCGCGAAAGGCAGGCCGCTGGCAAAGCCGAACAGCGCCATGTAGCCGCTTTTCGGGTTCTTCAGCGAACGCGCCAGCGTGCCCCAGCCGGGCTTGGACTTCTTCTTTTCGGCGGCCGCTTCGGCCATACAGGGTGCCTCCGTCTATCTGCCCCGCTCAAGGTCTAGCTGTAATCCATCGCAATGGAAGGCTGGATGAACGGGCCATCAACGACTAAGGCGCGGCGCATGTCCAATGAAGACCGTCCCGAAGGCGACCGCATCGCCAAGTTGCTTGCCCGCGCAGGCGTTGCCAGCCGGCGCGAGGTGGAGCGCATGATCGAGGATCGGCGCATCAAGATCGGCGACGACTTCGTCACCACGCCCGCCACCTTCCTCACCTCGCTGAAAGGGGTGACGGTGGACGGCAAGCCCGTGGCCAAGCCCGAACGCACACGGCTGTTCGCCTTTCACAAGCCCACAGGCCTGCTGACGGCGGAGCGCGACTTTTCGGGCCGCCCCACGATCTATACCGCACTGCGTAACGCCCTGCCCCCCGGCACGCCGCGGCTGATGCCGGTCGGGCGGCTGGACATGAACACCGAAGGCCTGCTGTTGCTAACCAACGATGGCGAGTTCAAGCGGCTGCTGGAACTCCCCTCGTCCGAAATCCCGCGCACCTATCGCGCGCGCACCTTTGGCGATGTCACGCAGGAACAGCTTGAAGGTCTGATGGACGGGATCGAGATCGACGGCATGCGCTATGCGCCCATCGACGCCAACCTGGAACGGCGGACGGGCCGCAACCAGTGGATCGAGGTAACGCTGACCGAGGGCAAGAACCGCGAAGTGCGCCGCGTGCTGGAACATCTTGGCCTGGAAGTCAGCCGCCTGATCCGCACTGCCTATGGCCCCTTCGGCCTGGCAGACCTGCCGCGCGGTGCAGCGCAGGAAATCCGCAAGGAAGATGTCGAACGCTTCCGCAGCTCGCTCAAGCCGGGTCGCAAGTCGTGAGGATCATCGCCGGCGAATGGAAACGGCGGCAGTTGCGCGCGCCTGCCGGTGAAGCCACCCGCCCAACAGCCGACCGCACCCGCGAGACGCTGTTCTCCATGCTTGTGAGCCGCCTGGGTTCCTTTGAAGGCCTTTCTGTCGCGGACCTGTTCGCCGGTTCCGGCGCGCTGGGGCTGGAGGCCCTGTCGCGCGGCGCGGCCCATTGCCTGTTCGTGGAGCAGGATGCGGCCGCCGTGCGCGCGATCCGGCAGAATATCGCGGCCTTCCGCGCACAGTCGCAGTGCGACGTGGTGGCGGGGTCTGTCATGTCGCTCGGCCCGGCCAAGGCGCCAACAGACCTGATCCTGCTCGATCCGCCCTATGGCACCGGTGCCGGCGCCGTGGCGCTGGACAGGATGGTGCGGCTGGGCTGGATCGGCCCGGCGACGTGGGTCGCACTGGAGGTCGGCGCCAAGGAAGACGTGAAGATCAAGGCGCTGGAGATCGAGACCGAACGCAAGGTCGGTCCGGCCAAGCTGGTGCTGCTGCGCTTGCCGCAGGCAGCGGAATAGGCAAGCGGCCCCTCCCCAGCGACATGAAAGGGGCCGCCCGATTGCCGGACGGCCCCTTATCCGTTGTTCGGGTCTTGCTTCGCTTACGAGCTGACCGATTCACCCGGCCAGTAATCGAGCGGGGGGTCGACACCGGGGCCACGCTGTCCGGCGGCCCATGCATTGATGCAATTGTCGTCAGCATCGCTTTCGCACACCGGGTATTCTCCCTGGTGCGGTGCGGGCACGTCCTGCACCACTGCGTTGCTCACGAACCGCATGTCGCGACTGTCTTCGCTCGCGCTGTAGGCCTGCTGGCTGGAGGCATCCCGCGCTTCCAGTTCGTCGACCTGCGCGATGATAGCGTTCCACGTCGCTTCGCGGCGCTCGGGCGCCTGCATCTGGAACAACGTCACGCGTTGCTCGTCATCGAGATACCACCAGGCGTCCTGCTGCTGTTCGTTGAGCGACCAGTAATAGCCGCGCAAGGCATCGTTCCAGCCGAAATACAGCGTCTGCTGGTCAGGCGTGTAGGTATCGAACAGGGCGCGCTGATCTGCGTCCAGCTCGTCGTACATCGCCTGTTGCTGGGGCGACATGTCGTACGCCGATTCGCCCTGGTGATGGTCGGCCATGGCAGGCACGGAAACCATCGAAAGCGCGGTTGCGGCGGCAAGAATTGTCTTGTTCATGGGAGCTGTCTCCTCGTGTGTGTTCGCATCGTCGCGTATGTCCCTTCAACGGAACGCGGGCTGCAGCCGTTCCGAGATTCCCAAGTTCCACAACTCGTCGTCGCCCTTGCACGGGGCGGCTGTGTTCCCTAGCTGTTCACCTGTGACCGAGCCTTCCAACACCGCCGATTCCCTGCCCGCTGCCGCTGTTCCCGAGTGGCTTGCACACCTCAATGCGCCGCAGCGCGAGGCGGTGCTGACGACCGAAGGGCCGGTGCTGATGCTGGCCGGCGCGGGCACCGGCAAGACCGCCGCCCTCACCCACCGCCTGGCTCATATCGTACGCGAACGCATGGCCTGGCCCAGCGAGATCCTGTGCGTCACCTTCACCAACAAGGCCGCGCGCGAAATGCGCGAACGCGTGGCGACGCTGACCAACGGCGCGCTGGAAGGCATGCCGTGGCTGGGCACCTTCCATTCGATCTGCGCCAAGATGCTGCGCCGTCATGCGGAGCTGGTGGGGCTGGAGTCGAATTTCACCATCATCGACACCGATGACCAGCTGCGCTTGCTGAAAACGCTGATCCGCGAGGCGGACCTCGACGAGAAGCGCTGGCCCCCGCGCCAGCTGGCGGGCCTGATCGACAGCTGGAAGAACCGCGGCCTCAATCCGGGCGACCTGACGGCGGTCGACAACGAAAGCTACGCCAATGGCAAGGGCGCGGAGATGTACCGGGTTTACCAAGAGCGGCTGAAAAGCCTGAACGCCTGCGACTTCGGCGACCTGCTGCTGCACATGCTCAACATTTTCCGCCAGCACACCGACGTGCTGAAAAGCTACCAGCAGCGCTACAAGTATATCCTGGTTGACGAATACCAGGACACCAACGCCGTGCAGTACCTGTGGCTGCGATTGCTGGCGCAGGAGCGCAAGAACATCTGCGTGGTGGGGGACGATGACCAGTCGATCTATTCCTGGCGCGGCGCCGAAGTGGCGAATATCCTGCGGTTCGAGAAGGATTTTCCCGGCGCCAAGGTGGTCAAGCTGGAGCAGAACTATCGCTCCACCCCGCAGATCCTTGCCGCCGCCAGCGGGCTGATCGAAGCCAACAGCCAGCGGCTGGGCAAGACCCTGTGGACCCAGCTTCCCGAAGGACAGAAAGTGCGTATTGTCGGCGTGTGGGACGCGCCCGAGGAAGCGCGCCGCGTGGGCGAGGAGATCGAGCGGCTGGAGCGCGAAGGCGCCAGCCTGGAACAGGTCGCCATCCTGGTGCGCGCGCAATACCAGACGCGCGAGTTCGAGGACCGCTTTATCCAGATCGGCCTGTCCTACCGCATCATCGGCGGCTTCCGCTTCTACGAACGCGCCGAAATCCGCGATGCGCTGGCCTACCTGCGGGTGATCGCCCAGCCGGCGGACGACCTGGCGTTCGAACGGATCTACAACCAGCCCAAGCGCGGGCTTGGCGCGAAAACGCTGGAGAAGATGCACCAGCACGCCCGCGCGCAAGGCATTCCCCTCGCCGCAGCCGCGCTGCAACTGGCCGAGACCGACGAGCTGCCGCCGCGCGCGCGAAACACCATTGCGGCGCTGATGGGCGATTTCGTCCGCTGGCGCGAAATGAGCGAGGCGGTGAGCCCTTCGGAACTGATGCGCGCCGTGCTCGAGGAATCGGGCTACGACGCCATGCTCAAGGCCGATCGCTCCGCGGAAAGTGCAGGCCGCGCCGATAACCTCGTCGAACTGGCACGCGCGATGGAAGAGTACGAAACGCTCGGCGATTTCCTCGAACACGTCAGCCTGGTGATGGACAACGACGCCAACGACGAGGAGGAAAAGGCCACCATCATGACGATGCATGCGGCCAAGGGGCTGGAATTCGACCATGTCTTCCTGCCCGGCTGGGAAGAAGGCGTGTTCCCCTCGCAGCGCTCGCTCGACGAAGGCGGGCTGGCCAGCCTCGAGGAGGAACGCCGCCTCGCCTACGTCGCCATCACCCGCGCCCGGCGCCGGTGCACCATCCTGCACGCAGCAAACCGGCGCATCTACGGCCAGTGGACCAGCTCGATCCCCAGCCGCTTTATCGAGGAACTGCCCGAGGACCATATCGAGCAGGAAACCACCATGACCGGCGGCAAGTCGCTGTGGCAAGCCAACTGGAGCGAGCAGGACGATCCCTTCGCCCATGTCGCGCGCGACAAGCCCGCCCGTTCGCAGCAGCGCGGCCCCGGCTGGCAGCGCGCGCTTGCCACCGGCTACGAGACCAAGCCCGCGCGCCTGAAGGAAAGCACCCGCAGTGCCGCCAGCTTCGCCGCGAAGCCGCGCGAGGACGTGGGCCTTGGCGCGCGCGTATTCCACGAGAAATTCGGCTATGGCGAAGTTATCGGGCAGGAAGGCAACAAGCTGGAAATCGACTTCGAGAAAGCCGGAACCAAGCGCGTGATAGACAGCTTCGTGAAACTGGCCTGACGAGCAAGCGGGCCAGCCGCCGTTGCCGGTCTAGCTGAACAGGTGCGAAATCAGGTTGTAACGCACGCCGGAGGTTGTCTCCTGCACTTCGTGCAGCAGCGACGATGAAAACACCATCGCCGTGCCGGCAGGCACCCGATAGCCCTTCGGACTGAATTCCCGGAAGGTGATCTCGCCACCTTCGTAATCGTCGTTGAGGCTCATCGACAGGGCGAAACGCCGGTGCGCGCCAGGCGGTTCCATGTTGTCGCGGTGGCCTATCGCGATCCCTTCGCGCTTGCCGACATAGCGCGCGATGTGCAGGTCTTCGCGGCGCGTCACGTCATAGGCAAAGGCCTTCTTGATCATCGGCGTCACCCTGCCGAAAAGACGTTCGTCGAGGAAGGCCAGCGTGTTCGGGTCCTTGATGATCAGGTCGACACGATCCTGCCGGTTCTGATCGTAGACCGGGATCCGGTAGTTCCCGGCGACCTCTCCCGGTCGCGGCTGCCTGACCATGAACGGCGTTTCCGTCTCCACCGATTCCACAAGCTTGCCGCATTCTTCGGGCGACAGCACGTTGGGCACGATCAGCACGGGCGCGTGCGGTGGGCTCCACCGCATTTCTTCGGCGGCCTTGGCGTTTTCCAGTATATCCATAATCACCTTCAGCGTTGAGCCCTCGTCCTTCTCTACATCGAACCAGGCGCGAATTTGCCGGTAGGGTGTTACCAGCACCAGGCGATCGGCCCGATCGGTTCCCTTGTGCATGCCGTATGCGGCAAAGAAGCCGCCCGCAGCGTCGCGGACGATGGGCCAGGGAAAGCCCGCCGCGCGTTTCAGGTGCCGGTTATGCGCCGCATCGCTCGACGCACTGATCGCGATGACCGAGGCATTGGCGGCGTCGAGCTGTGGCTCGAGCTCTGCCAGCGACTGCAACAGGTGCACCGCAGCCTCGCCTTGCGGATCGCCCAGGAATGCCAGCAGCAGGAAGTGCCCCGACAGGTGATCGTCAGCCATGCTGATCTTGCGGCCCTGTTCGTCGCGCGTGTCGATGGGCAGCGCCAGGGCACCCGGCCACGGGTTTGCACATAGGGACGGATGGCTGGCGATGAAATCTGGTACGTTGGTCGGTTATCGGCCATCGGCGCGCTTGCCCTTTTCGATCACGCGGGCACCCTATCCATTTCGCGCAGAGACCAAAAGGCCAATGTGCCTGCCCGAACTGCGGCTCTGACCCGGCGCAATCGCGCTATTTCGCCAGCCGCGCGCCTTCGGATTCGATGGCCTTGCGGATATCCTGCACGAAGCGCGAGTGGCGCACGCCCTTCAGGAACAGGTTCTGCAGCAGGTTGCCGCGCCAGCGGCAGGGGCGCTTGACCTGGATCAGCAGGATGTAGCGATCCTCGTCCGTCTCGTTCCACACTTCGTGGTTGAACATGTCGTCGAACAGGAAGCTCTCGCCATCGTCCCAGTGCAGCGTATGGACGGTGTCGCCCTCTTCCAGGGTCATGCGGCACTTCTCGCGCTCTTTCGGCGACTTGAGCGCGAGGTGCCAGGTCAGCATGCCCTTGGTCATACCCCAGTGGCGAGGAATGTGGCCGCCTGCTTCAAGCACGGAGAAATTGGCCGTCACCAGGCCCGGCACCTGTTCCAGCAAGGCCGAGGTGATCGGCGCACGGCGAGCGTTGGATTCCATCGTGTAGCCGTAGCCCTTGAGGAAGAAGGCCCGCCAGCGACGGTCTGCCGCGATTCGGCCATGGTCGAACGAGATATCGCCCAGCGAGGGGATTTCCTCTGCCCGGATACGCACCGCCTCGTCGCGGATGTCTTGCCACTTTTCCTCGAGCTTCGCGATCCACGGGAACGGCGCCTTGTCCTGCACGGCCGCATCCGGGATCAGGGAGTTTTCCATGATGACCCGGTCGATCTTCGGGCGCAGGTCCTTGCCGATCTGGAACAGCGACTTCCCAACGAAAGGCACCTTCCAGCCGCGCGCGTTCAGGGTATCCTGCCAGGCCATCGGCAGTCTTGCCTACTTGAACCCCACGCCAAGGAAACCGGGCTTCGGACCGTTCCATTCACCGGCGGGCACCGGTTCGTCATCCGCATCGCGGCGGCGATTGCCGCGCGGCTTGTCGTCGCGTGGCGGGCGGTCTTCGCGCTTTTCGCGGCGTGGCTTGCTGTCGTTGCGGCCTTCTTCCTGCCGCTTGTCGTCGCGGCGGGAGCGAGAGCGGCGGGGCTTCTCTTCCTGCTCCTCCACGCCGGATTCGTCGGCAGGCTCTTCCTGCTTGGCCTCGGGCTTGGCCTTGGGCAATTCGACGCGAACGTCCTTCTTGCCGAACACGGGCACTTCGCTGCCCGTCAGCTTCTCGACGTTCTCTATTGCCTCGGCGTCTTCGGGCGCGACGAAGGTGAAGGCGCGGCCCTTGGCGCCAGCGCGGCCCGTGCGGCCGATGCGGTGGACGTAGTCGTCGGGGTGCCACGGCGTGTCGAAGTTGAACACGTGGCTCACGCCCTTGATGTCCAGCCCGCGCGCGGCAACGTCGGACGCCACCAGGATATTGATCTCGCCGTTCTTGAACCGCTGCAGTTCGGCGTTGCGCTGGTTCTGGTCGATATCGCCGTGGATCTCGCCACTGGCAAAGCCGTGGCGCTGCAGGCTCTTGTTCAGCTCGCGCACCGTCGTCTTGCGGTTGCAGAAGATGATCGCGGTTTCCACCAGGTCGTTGCGCAGCAGCCAGCGCAGCGTCTCGCGCTTCTCGCGGCTCTTCACCGGGATCTTGAAGGCGGTGATGTTCTCGTTGGTCGAAGCCGCGCGGGTCACCTCGATCCGCTTCGGATTGTCGAGGAACTTCTTCGCCAGCTTCTCGATCGGCGGTGGCATGGTGGCAGAGAACAGCAGCGTCTGGCGCTGGTCGGGCAGCTTGTCGCAGATGAACTCGATATCCGGAATGAAGCCCATGTCGAGCATGCGGTCGGCTTCGTCGATCACTACCAGCTCGCAAGCGTTGAGGATGATCTTGCCACGCTCGAACAGGTCCATCAGGCGGCCCGGCGTGGCGATCAGCACGTCGACGCCCTCGTTCAGCGCCTTCACCTGGTCGCCCATCTGCACGCCGCCGATCAGCAGCGCCATCGTCAGGTCGTGATTCTTGCCGTACTTCTCGAAGTTCTCGGCCACCTGGGCGGCCAGTTCGCGGGTCGGCTCGAGAATCAGCGAACGCGGCATCAGCGCGCGGCGGCGGCCGCTGGCCAGCACGTCGATCATCGGCAGCACGAAACTGGCGGTCTTGCCCGTGCCGGTCTGCGCGATACCCAGCACGTCCTTCATCATCAGCACCGCCGGGATGGCTTCGGCCTGGATCGGAGTCGGCTCGGTATAACCGGCCGCTTCCACGGCTTGGAGCAATTCAGGCGAAAGACCGAGATCGGCGAAAGTGGTCAATGCGTCAGGTCCGGAATTAATGGGGGTGCGCGTTTGCGGCACCGTGTACCCCGGGCGCCCTACGCAGCAGGCAGGTCGAAAGTCAAGATTTACGGGTAAAATGGGCGCTATTGGCCAACAGCAACCAGGCGGCTGAAGTCCGCCACCGCACAGCTGGCACCGGCCCGCGATTGCAGCAGGTCGCGCGATACGCACAGGCTCCCGTCCTCGCTGCGCTCGACATAGAAGCCGGCGTAGAAAGCGCGCGCGGAGCAGCTGTCTTCCAGCGTGGCGGCCAGCACCTGGCGTTGGCGGGTGAAGATCAGCAGGCGATCGTCATTCGCGGGCTGTACGCCGACTATGTCACTTACCTGCACGCAGTCGGCGTGGTCCACTTCCTCATAGCTTTGCCGCATCGGGCGTCGCGGCAGGTCTGCCAGCATCTGGGTGCGGGCACGCGGCGGCGCGGGCGAAACCCGCACGATCACGCGCTGCTGTATGCGCACCTGGTTCTGCACGGGCGGGCGATAGGCCTCGTCCAGCAGTGTGGTGGGCGAGGTCTGCGAGGGCCCGAATCCCAGCGGCAAGGAGCTCTGCGGCCCGGACAGCGCGCCAACGTCCTGCGCGGCAAGGCGCGAAGGCAGCTGCACCGCGACCAGCGGGACAAACAGGGCGACAAGCGCGAGAAGGGCTGCGATGCGTTTCATTGCTGTGTGTCATGCGGTGAAAAGGGTTTTGTCCGTCCACCCCGAATGCGCGCAATACCAGCGTGGATTGAATGCTGGCTTAACCTGCGTTTCGCCCTTTGCAAGTCAGCCCCATTGCTGGCAACGGGTTCCGCATGAGCACGAACGAGCAATTCCTGGGCGGCGTGGCGGACTTGCTGGGTCCGCGCGGCTGGACGAACGACCCCGAACTGGTGACCCCGTGGCTGACCGACTGGCGCGGTCGCTTTACCGGGCGGGCGCTGGGCCTGGCCTCGCCCGCAAGCACGCAGGAAGTGGCCGAACTGGTAAAACTTTGCGCGCAGCACGGTGTGCCGATCGTACCGCAGGGCGGCAACAGCGGCATGTCGGGCGGCGCCACCCCGGACGAGAGCGGCCACGCCATCGTCCTGTCGCTGCGGCGGATGGATGCGGTGCGCGGTTTCGATGTCGAAGCGCAGCAGATCACCTGCGAAGCAGGGCTGATCCTGCAGACCCTGCACGAAACGGTAGAGGCACAGGACCTGCGTTTCCCTCTCACCCTGGGCGGCAAGGGGTCTGCCACCATCGGCGGGCTGATCTCCACCAATGCCGGCGGCACGCAAGTGCTGCGGCACGGATCGATGCGCGCGCAGGTGCTGGGAATTGAGGCCGTGATGGCAGACGGCACGGTGTTCGATTCGCTGCGTCCGCTGAAGAAGGACAATCGTGGCTTCGACCTCAAGCAGCTGCTGATCGGCTCGGAAGGCACGCTGGGGATTGTCACCGCCGCCACCTTGCGCCTGCTGCCTGCCCTCGCGGATCGCGCGGTGCTGTGGGCGGGCGTTGGCGACATTCGCGATGCGCGCAAGTTGCTGCTGCACGCACAGCGCGTGGCAGGCAATGCCCTGGAAGGCTTCGAAGTGATGCCGCGCCACTCGCTGGAGGCCGTGCTGGCCCACAGCGCCAATGCCCGCGCGCCGTTGCAGGATGCACACGAATGGAATGCGCTGATCGAACTGACCGCCGACGCGTCTTCCGCCGATGCCCTTCCCGCCCTCGCCCAGAGCCTGCTGGAAAGCGCGTTCGAGAAGGGCCTTGTCGCCGATGCCACCATTGCCCGCAACGAGGCGCAGGCCGAGCAATTCTGGCAACTGCGCGACGAGATTGCGCCGGCAGAGCGCGCGCTGGGCCCAGCGATGCAGCACGATATCTCCGTGCCGGTATCCGACATGGCGGACTTCGTCGCCGCCGCCGTACCCAAGGTTGAGGCAGCCTTCCCCGGCACCAAGGGCGTTGCGTTCGGGCATCTTGGCGATGGCAACGTGCATTTCCACGTGCTGGCCCCCAAGGGCGCGACGCCCGGCGAGTGGGAAGAGAGCGAAGGCAAGGCCATCAGTGCGTTCGTGCATGACGAGGTAACCGCCTGGAACGGTTCGATCAGCGCGGAACACGGCATCGGCCAGCTGAAGCGCGACGAACTGGCGCGGCTGGGCGATCCGGCGCAGCTGGCGATCATGCGACAGGTCAAGCGCGCGCTCGATCCCCACGGCCTGCTCAATCCCGGCAAGCTGGTGGCGCTTGAAACCACGCCGGAACCCCTTTAAGGCCCCGGCGCAAGTTTTACGGTATTCCTTTTCGGTTCCGGATACTTCAGCCGGAGACCGGAATTCCAATCTGATCGGAGAGAATGATGGCCAGCGCGCCGAAAGCCAGTTTGCCCGTCCTGTACAAGGACCTTATCCCCCTCAACAGCAACGACCACGGCGACTGGAACGCCCGCTCGGTCGACAAGGCCCCGTGGGTTGCCGGCCAGCATGCCATTCCGCTGACGGTGGAAGAATTCCCCGCCGCACAGCGCAGCTTCCCGATCGTGTTCTCTTCAGGCGAAAACTCGGTGCCGCTGGCGCTGATGGGCCTGAATGAAGGCGTGAACGTGTTCTTCGACGACGATGGTTCGCTGCGTGACGAGGTGGCACCGTACATCCCGGCCTACATCCGTCGCTATCCCTTCCTGCTGGCCAAGCTGGACCCGAATTCGGACAACCTTTCGCTGTGCTTCGACCCGAGCAGCGAGCTGGTGGGCAAGTTCGACGACGGCCAGGCGCTGTTCGGCGAAGACAAGCAGCCCAGCGAGCACACCAAGGGCCTGCTGCAGTTCTGCGAAAAGTTCGAGGAAGCGGGCAGCCGCACCCAGCTGTTCATGAAGGAACTGGAAGACCACGACCTGCTGATGGACGGCGAGATCGCCATCAACCGCGCCGACAACCCGGACCAGCCTTACATCTATCGCGGCTTCCGCATGGTGAACCAGGACAAGCTGCGCGAACTGCGCGGCGACCAGCTGCGCAAGTGGAACGAAAACGGCCTGCTGCCGCTGATCTTCGCCCACCTGTTCTCGCTGGACCTCATGCGCAATATCTTCGCGCGCCAGGTGGAACTGGGCAAGGGCCCGCAGGGTACTGCCCCGAGCGGCGCTGCCGTAAACTGATCATCATCGGTGGGCGTCGACGAAGCGCCCTGACGATGCGACGAAGGCGGTCCCGCGGGGCCGCCTTTTGTCCATGTGATCTTGAAACACTCACGGGCCGGACTATTTATGAATTGTCCGGCTGACGCTCCCCTCATGGCTCGGCTGGATAGGTGCGCTCAGGCGTGCCTCCTCCCTGAACCTTGGCCGCCCCGTGCACCCCGCGCGGGGCGGTTTTTTCTTGATTATTCCGCGGCCTGGGCGAAGCCTTGCGCACCCTTTGTCACTTCATCGGCCAGCCGACGGACAAGCCCGGCTACCAGTTGCGCCACGCCATCCACCCCATCGCCGGGTTCGCGCAGGTGCGGGTCGAGATAGGTGGCGCGGCACACTTCCAGCTGCATGGCAGACAAGCCGCGTGCCGGTGCGCCATGGCGATCGAGCACGTAGCCCCCGGCATAGGGGCGATTGTGTGCCGCACGCGCGCCGTGCAGGTCGAGGTGATCCATGGCGGCGGCCACCAGGTGGCTCTCGCACGAGGCGCCGAAGCGATCGCCGATCACGAAGTCGACTGCCGCCCCCTCGCCCGTCTTGGGGCCAAGTGGCGGCATTGAATGGATGTCCAGCAACAGCGCCGCCCCCCAGCGGTCGCGAAGGCTTTCCAGCATTTGCGAAAGGGCGAGGTGATAGGGCGCGTGGACCTGTTCGATCCGCTGCGCCAGGTCCGCTGCGGGCAGGCGCTGGCGCCACAGTTCGCCCAGCCCCGGCAAGCGGCGCGGCACCAACCCCAGGCCGCTGCGCGAGCGGCGCCCTGCCGCCAGCCGTGAACGCACGCCGCCGCTGCGCGGGCCCGATACCATGTCCCAGTCGACATCCTCTGGCGAGCGGTTGAGGTCGATCATCGCGCGCGGGGCATTGGCCACCAGCAGCGCTGCGCCGGTGGCCTGCGCCACTTCGCGCGCGACCAGGTCGACATAGCGATCTTCCAGCCGCGGTGCCGCCTCGACCGGGTGGCGCATCGCTTTCACAAGGTTGGCGGGATAGTCGCGGCCCGCGTGGGGCACGGCGATCAGCACGGGAATCGCCAGCTTCCTTGGCCGCTGCAGCACGTAGGCCGGCTGCCCTTCCCCGCCGGGGATCAGGCCGCCTTCCTGCACTTGCGAATCGAGGGAAACGGGTTTGCGCGTGCTCATCTGCCCTATTGCTGGCGGTGAACGCCCTCGCTGTCAAAGTCGCGCCCCGCCCCTACCCCAAAAGGCCCCTGTCCCAATGCTGGGCAGTCGGCACGTGGATGCAGATTTTTAACACGAATGTGCGTAGAGGTTTCCATCACTCACATTGACGGGAAGAGACAAGAAGCATGATCCGGATCCTGCTGGCCGAAGACGACACTGCGATGCGCACCTACCTGGCCCGGGCGCTCGAACAGGCTGGCTATTCAGTCATGGCGGTTTCGTGCGGCACCGAAGCGCTGCCGCTGCTTGAAACCGAGATTTACGACCTGCTGCTGTCCGACATCGTCATGCCTGAAATGGACGGGATCGAACTGGCCCAACGGTGTAACGAGCTGAGCCCGTCGACCAAGGTGATGTTCATCACCGGCTTTGCCGCAGTGGCGCTGAAAGCGAACCGCGAAACGCCGCAGGCAAAGATGCTGTCCAAGCCCTTCCACCTGAAGGACCTGGTGCTGGAAGTGGAACGCATGTTCGAGGACAGCGCGGCACTTTCCGTCTGAACAGTTTTAGCCTCTTGCGAAACGACCGATGCGGCGCTAGATGGCCCGCCTGCCGGGCGTTCGACGCGCGGCAAATCCCGAATGGTGCGGGCGTATAGCTCAGTGGTAGAGCACTATGTTGACATCGTAGGGGTCCCAAGTTCGAACCTTGGTACGCCCACCATTCGCGGCTCTTTTTCCTGACAACCCGACCCGACTATTTGTCCTTCCGGGCAAGGTGCTGGCGCGACATCGCCTCGATGCTTTCAAGCTCCGAAATGGTCTGGTTGATCGCCTCGCGCTGCTGGCGCAGTTCGGCCAGCCGTTCCTGCGTTGCCTCCAACATCAGCTTGGCTTGCACCACCTGATCGGGATCATGGTCGTAAAGACTCAGGAATTCGCCGATCTCGCGAATGCTGAAACCCAATCGCTTGCCGCGCAGGATCAGTTGCATGCGGCCCATCTCGCGCCGCGAATAGACGCGCATGGAGCCCACGCGGGCAGGCTGGATCAGGCCCTTGTCTTCGTAGAAGCGCAAGGTTCGCTGGGTGACGCCCAGCGCTTTGGATGCCTCGGCGATGCTCTTCAGGTCACCCTGCTTCATGTCCTCGAAGCCGGGCAGCTCGCCGGCGATCCGGTCTTGCTGTTCGGTCATGTCTGTTCCCCATCGGCCGCCTTGGCTGCCTCGGCTTTGGCCTTTTCCTCTGCCACCAGCGCCTTCTTCTCCAGCTTGCCGACCAGCGTCTTGGGCAGCTCGTCACGGAATTCGTAGGCGTCGGGCATTTCGATGGGGCTCAGCCGCATCTTGAGGAATTCGTTGAGCTGTCCTGCATCCAGTTCATCGCCCTCGTGCAGGGCGATGAACAGCTTGGGCGCTTCGCCGCGGTATTCGTCGGGAATGCCGATGGCGATCGCCTCTTTCACGGCCGGGTGTTCGTAAGCCGCGTCCTCGATCACGCGCGGATAGACATTGTAGCCGCTGCACAAGATCAGATCCTTGATGCGATCGACGATGAAAAGGTAGCCGTCCTCGTCGAGATAGCCGATGTCGCCCGTGCGCAGCGCGCCGTCGACGAAAGTCTCCTCGGTTGCTCCGGGGCGGTTCCAGTAGCCTTTCATTACTTGCGGGCCGCGCGCGCAGATCTCGCCGCGCTCGCCCTGGGGCAGCACTTCCCCGGTCTCGGGATTGCGAATCTCCACCACGGTGTGCGGGAAAGCGGGCCCGGCAGAATTTTCCTTTACCGGCTCGCGTCCCAGCAGCGGGTTGCTGGTAATGATGGGGCTGGCTTCGGTCAGGCCGTACCCTTCCGCCACGGGCGATCCGGTGCGCGCCTCGAACGCCTTGCGCACGTCCAGCGGCAGCGGGGCGCCGCCCGAAATGCTGGTGCGCACGGCGCGCAGGTCGGGCACCTTGTCGTCAGGCAGCGATCCGATGGCGTTGTAGATCGTCGGCACACCAAACAGCTGCGTCGGCGGCTTGCGCCTGATGGTGGCCAGCACCTCGTCCATCTCGAAACGCGGCAGCAGCACCAGTTCGGCGGCGATCTCCACCCCGAAATTCAGCACGCAGGTCAGCGCGAAGACGTGGAACAGCGGCAGCACGCCAAGCGTACGCTCCTGGATGTTGCGCTCTTCGCCCACGTGCAGCAGCATCTGCGCGGAATTGCCCGCCAGGTTTGCATGGGTGAGCATGGCACCCTTTGGCCGCCCGGTCGTTCCCCCTGTATATTGCAGGACTGCAACGTCATGCGGATCCTGCTGCACGGTGCGGAGATTGGCCTGATGCGCGGCGAGCTCGCTGTAGTCGGAATAGGTGATACCGGGGCGCTTGCTGGCGAGCGACGAGCGCTTGAGCGTGCGCAGGCCAAGGCTTTTCCAGAACGGCAGCACGTCCGCCATCGAACACAGGACAATGCGCTCCATCGCGCTGTCTTCCGCGCCCCAGGCGTTGGCAACCTTGGCGTGCAGCGCCTCAAGGTCGGGCACGGCGACCATCTTGGCGCCGGAATTGGTGATGAGGAATTCGACCTCGCTGTCGGAATAGAGCGGGTTCAGCTGCACCACGATACCGCCCGCGCGCAGCACGGCGTAATAGAGGATGACCGAATAGGGCGTGTTTGGCAGGCACAGGCCGAATCGGTCGTCCTTCTCGAAGCCCAACGCCTGCAGCCCGGTGGCGACTCGCTCCACCTCCCGGCCCAACTCGCCATATGTCCATTCGCGTCCGAGGAAGTCGATCGCGACCCGGTCGGGAAATTTCGTGATGGCGCGGTCAAAGGCTTCGGTAAGCAGCCGCGGGCGCAGGTTTCCCTGCGCGTCCAGGATCCGGGAGGGATCGAGCGGGTGAGAAACCACCGCCGCCTCGGTCATGAAACATCCTTTCCTTATCAGCGCAGTGTCAGCGTCAAACTGCGCCTTGATTTGTGCTTGCTTGACGTATACGTCAGGCTACAGACTATATCGTAACCATTCGGCGCAAAAGGTCAACGCGCGAGAAGAAAGGCAAAACAGAACCATGAGTGATGTCGTCATTGCAGGATATGCCCGCTCCCCGTTCCACCTCGCTCATAAGGGTGCCCTGGCCAAGGTGCGCCCGGACGATCTCGCCGCGAACACGATCCTCGGCCTGATCGAGCGCACCGGCGTGAACCCGGAAGATATCGAGGACCTGCTGATGGGTTGCGCCTTCCCCGAAGGCGAACAGGGATTCAACATCGCGCGCCTGGTGGTGCTGCTGGCAGACCTGCCGCTGGGCATCGGCGGCATGACGCTGAACCGGTTCTGCGGCTCCTCGATGAGCTCGATCCACTATGCCGCCGGCCAGATTGCTTGCGGCGCGGGCGAAGTGTTCATTGCCGCGGGCGTCGAATCGATGAGCCGCGTACCGATGACCGGCTTCAACCCCATGCCCAACCCCGCGCTGGCCGAAAAGAGCGCGGCCTATGTCGGCATGGGTGACACCGCAGAGAACGTGGCAAAGAAGTACGGCCTCAGCCGCGAAGAGCAGGAAGCCTTCGCCCTGAAGAGCCAGGAAAAGGCCGCTGCCGCGATCGAAGCGGGCAAATACAAGGACGAGATCGTCCCCTACACCCTGCCCGACGGCACCGTGGTGGATGCCGACGGCACCCCGCGCCCCGGCACCACGGCGGAAGCGCTGGCCGGCCTGAAACTGGCCTTCGACGAGAACGGCACGGTTACCGCCGGCACCTCCTCCCCGCTGACCGACGGCGCGACCGCCGTACTGGTGTGCAGCGCGGACTATGCCGCGAAGAACAACCTGAAGGTGATGGCGAAGCTCAAGTCGATGGCGATTTCCGGCTGCGCGCCCGAAATCATGGGCATCGGCCCTGTCGGTGCCAGCCAGAAGGCGCTGGAACGTGCCGGCCTGACCATCGACGATATCGACATCGTGGAGCTGAACGAAGCCTTTGCCAGCCAGTCGATCGCCACCGTGCGTGACCTGGGCATCGACGAGGCCAAGCTGAACGTGGACGGCGGCGCCATCGCCATCGGCCACCCGCTTGGCGCCACCGGCGCACGCATCGTCGGCAAGGCGGCTGCCCTGCTGCAGCGTGAAGGCAAGAAATACTCGCTCTCCACCCAGTGCATCGGTGGTGGCCAGGGCATCGCGACGATCCTGGAGAACGCATAATGGCTGACGCAACCATCAACAAAGTCTGCGTGATCGGCGCTGGCACGATGGGTGCCGGTATCGCCGCCCAGATCGCCAACGCCGGCGTACCCGTACTGCTGCTGGATATCGTTCCCAAAGACGGCGACAACCGCAATGCGATTGCCGAAGGCGCGGTCAAGAAGATGCTCAAGACCGACCCGGCCCCGTTCATGGGCAAGCGCGCGGCCAGGCTGGTCGAGACCGGCAATATCGAGGACGACCTTGGCAAGGTGGCCGAGTGCGACTGGATCGTTGAGGCGATCATCGAACGGCTCGACATCAAACAGGATCTCTACGCCAAGCTGGAGGACGTGCGCACGCCGGGCACGGCGGTGTCTTCCAACACCTCCACGATCCCGCTGGAACAGCTGACCGATGGGCGCAGCGACCAGTTCAAGCAGGATTTCCTCATCACCCACTTCTTCAATCCGCCGCGCTACATGCGGCTGATCGAACTGGTGGCGGGGCCGAAGACCAAGCCCGCCACGCTGGAAATGGTGCGCGATTTCGTTGACCGGAAGCTGGGCAAGACCCCGGTGGATGCCGAGGATTCGCCCGGCTTCATCGCCAACCGCATCGGCACCTTCTGGATCCAGCAGGCCGTCAATTCCGCTTTCGACATGGGCATCACCGTGGAAGAGGCCGACGAGATCGGCGGACGGCCCATGGGCGTGCCCAAGACCGGTATCTTCGGCCTGATCGACCTTATTGGCATCGACCTGATGCCGCACCTGATGCAGTCGCTGACCAGCACCCTGCCGGCAGAAGACTGGTACCAGAAGATCGCCCGCAGCGAGAAGCTGATCGAGGACATGATTGCCGAGGGCTATACCGGTCGCAAGGGCAAGGGTGGCTTCTATCGCATCAACCGCGAAGGCGGGGGCAAGGTGAAGGAAGCCAAGGACCTCAAGTCCGGCGAATACCGCCCGGCCGCGCGTCCCGGCCTGGTGCGCGGATCGGCTGCAAAGGGTGACCTGGCAAAGCTGATTTCGCTGCCCGGCAAGGCTGGCGAATACGCCTGGGCGGTGCTGGGCCCCACCCTTTCCTACGCTGCCAGCATCGTGCCCGAAGCCACCGCCACCGTGGTGGGCGTGGATGACGCGATGAAGCTGGGCTACAACTGGAAGTTCGGCCCGTTCGAGATGATCGACAAGATCGGGGCGGCCAAGCTGGTCGAGCGGCTGGAAGCCGACAACATGCCGGTGCCGGAAATCCTCAAGATGGCAGGCGACCGCAGCTTCTACCGGATCGAGGACGGCAAGCGCCAGTACCTGGGCACCGATGGCGAATATCACGACATCGTGCGCCCGGAAGGCGTGCTGATGCTGGAAGACATCAAGCTCTCCAGCCAGCCGCTGCTCAAGAACGGCTCTGCCGCACTGTGGGACGTTGGCGACGGCGTGGTGGCGCTGGAATTCACCGGCAAGATGAACGCGCTGGACGAGCAGGTGATGAAGCTGATCCAGAAGGCCATCCCGCTGGTGAAGCAGGATTACAAGGCGCTGGTCGTATACAACGAAGGCTCCAATTTCTCTGCCGGGGCCAACCTTGGCCTGGCCATGTTCGCGCTGAATATCGCGGCATGGGGCGAAGTGGAGAAGCTCGTGAAAGGCGGGCAGGATGCCTACAAGGCGCTGAAATACGCCCCCTTCCCTGTCGTCTCAGCCCCGTTTGGCATGACGCTGGGGGGCGGCTGCGAGATCTGCCTCAATTCCGATGCCATCCAGGCCCATGCAGAGACGTATATCGGCCTTGTCGAAACCGGCGTTGGCATCGTGCCCGGCTGGGGTGGCTGCGGCGAGATGATCTCTCGCTCGGAAGCAAACCCGCGCCAGCCCAAGGGCCCGATGCCCGCCGTCTCCAAGGTGTTCGAAATCGTCTCCACCGCCACGGTCGCCAAGTCGGCCGCCGAGGCGAAGGACCTGGGGTTCCTGCGCAAGGACGACGGCGTCACCATGAACCGCGACCGCCTGCTGCACGATGCCAAGCAGCGCGCGCTGGCCATGGTCGATGGCTACCAGGCTCCGGAAAAGCCGGAGTATCGCCTGCCCGGCCCCACCGGCAAGGCGGCGCTTATGCTGGCGGTCGACAGCTTCCGCAAGCGCGGCATCGCCACCCCGCATGACGAGGTGGTGGCCGGCGAGCTTGCCACTGTGCTGACAGGCGGCGATACCGATGTCACCGAAGTGGTGAGCGAAGCCGACATGCTGAAGCTGGAGCGCGAGGCGTTCATGCGTCTTGTCCGTAACCCCAATTCGCAGGCCCGGGTCGAGCACATGCTCGAAACCGGCAAGCCGCTGCGCAACTGATAGAGAGGATTTGTACCATGCAAGTCTATGAAGCCCCCATCCGCGACATGCGCTTCAACATCTACGAGCTGCATGAAGACGACGGTTTCGGCGATCTCGAAGGGTTCGAGGATTTCGACGAGGACGTCACCATGGCCATCCTCGAAGAGGCCAACAAGCTGTGCCGCGACGTGCTGCTGCCGATCAACTGGCCGGGTGACCAGGAAGGCTGCCGTATCGAGAACGGCGTGGTCCGTACGCCCGAAGGTTTCCAGGACGCTTACAAGCAGTTCTGCGAAGGCGGCTGGGCCGGGCTTGGCGTGGCGCAGGAATGGGGCGGCCAGGGCGCGCCGCACTCCATCGGCAAGATGGTGGAGGAAATGACCTGCTCCGCCAACCTTTCCTTCGGCCTCTATCCCGGACTTACCAACGGCGCCATGGTGGCGCTGGAAGCCTATGGCAGCGACGAGCTGAAGAACTTCTACATGCCCAAGATGGCCAACGGCGAATGGACCGGCACCATGTGCCTGACCGAGCCGCATTGCGGCACCGACCTGGGCATGCTGCGCACCAAGGCAGAGCCGCAGGACGACGGCAGCTTCCTTGTCACCGGCAACAAGATCTTCATTTCGGCGGGTGACCATGACCTGGCCGACAACATTATCCACCTGGTGCTGGCGCGGTTGCCCGATGCTCCTCCGGGCGTGAAGGGCATCAGCCTGTTCCTGGTACCCAAATACCTGCCGAACGAAGACGGTTCGCTGGGTAACCACAACAATGCCGGCCCCACCGCCATCGAACACAAGATGGGCCTGAAGGCATCGGCCACCTGCCAGATGAGCTTCGACGGTTCCAAGGGCTGGCTGATCGGTGAACCGCACAAGGGCCTGGCCGCCATGTTCACCATGATGAACACCGAACGCGTGGCCGTGGGCATCCAGGGCCTGGGCGTGGGCGAAATCGCCTACCAGTCGGCTGTCTGGTACGCCAAGGACCGCCTGCAGGGCCGCTCACTTTCGGGCGTGAAGAACCCCGATGGCCCCGCCGATCCGATCATCGTGCATCCCGACGTGCGGCGCATGCTGATGACCATGCGTGCCTATAACGAAGGCAGCCGCGCGGTCTCCGCCTGGGTCAGCCGCGCGCTGGATGCGGAACACGCCGCGAAGGAACCCGAAGCGCGCGCTCGCGCCAAGGACTTCGTGGCCCTGATGACTCCGGTGGTGAAGGCGCTGTTCACCGATCTTGGCCACGAAAGCGCGCACCTGGCGGTGCAGGTTTACGGCGGCCACGGCTACATCCAGGAAACGGGTGTCGAGCAGTTCGCCCGCGATGCCCGCATCGCGCAGATCTACGAAGGCACCAACGGCATCCAGGCGCTGGACCTTGTCGGGCGCAAGCTGCCCGATCGCATGGGCCGCAACCTGCGCAGCTTCTTCCACCCGGTATCGCAATTCATCGAGGACCACGCGTCCGATGCCAAGATCGGCAAGATGGTCGGCGGCTTGCAGCAGGCCTTCGGCGCGCTGCAGATGTCCACCGGGCACATCGCGCAAAAGGGCCTGAAAGACCCTGAAGAGGCCGCAGCGGCCGCAACCGACTACCTCAGGTTGCTGGGCTTTGTCGCCATGGGATATTGCTTTGCCAAGGCAGCCAAGATCGCCCACGGCAAGCTGGAAGAAGGCACCGATGAAAAGGCATTCTACGAAGCCAAGATCATCACCGCGCGCTACTTCTTCGATCGCCTGCTGCCACCGGTCATGGCGCAGATGATGGCAATCACCAGTGGCAAGGCGAGCATGATGGACATGCCCGAGGACGCGTTTTGAGCGCCGGTGCCGTGAACCCGGCGCTGGACGCATTCAGCGGCGGGCTGAAAGTGCCCGCCATCGTGGCGCCGATGTTCCTCGTTTCCGGGCCGGACCTTGTGGTGGAAAGCTGCAAGGCCGGTCTGTGCGGCACCTTCCCGGCGCTGAACCAGCGCACGACCGAAGGGTTCGACGAGTGGCTGTGCGAGATCGAAGAGCGGCTGGGCGATGAAGGCGCGCCTTACGGCGTGAACCTGATCGTCCACGGCTCCAACCCGCGGGTGGAGGCCGACCTGGAGGTGTGCATCAAGCACAAGGTGCCGCTGATCATCACCTCGCTGGGCGCCGTGCCCGACCTGGTGAACGCGGTGCATTCCTATGGCGGACTGGTGTTCCACGACGTGATCAAGCGTCGCCATGCGGAGAAAGCTGCCGAAGCGGGCGTCGACGGCATTATCGCTGTCGCAGCAGGTGCCGGTGGCCATGCCGGCACCTTCAGCCCCTTCGCGCTGACGCAGGAAATCCGCCAGTTCTGGGACGGGGCGCTGATCCTGTCAGGTTCCATGAGCCATGGTGGCCACATTGCCGCGGCGCAGATGATGGGCTGCGATTTCGCCTATTTCGGCAGCCACTTCATCGCCGCCGAGGAAAGCATGGCACCGCAGGGGCAGAAGGACATGATGATCGACTGCACCGCCAAGGACATCACCTATACCAACAAGGTAACAGGCGTTGGCGCCAACTTCCTCACTCCCAGCATCGAAGCGGCCACGCTGCACGACGCGCCGGGCGAAATGTCGCTGAACGAGGAAGCCAAGGCGTGGAAGACCATCTGGTCTGCCGGGCACGGCACCGGATCGGTGCACGAAGTGCGCCCGGCGAAGGACATCTGCGAGCAGCTGATCGCCGAATACGAGGCCGCGCGGGCGAAATTCTGCCGATGAGTGGCACCGGCGGCCTTCCCGCTCGTTGGTACCACTGAATGTCGCAAAATTCCGCCCCTGTTTCGCCGCGCATCACCGCGATCGCCACGGCAGTTCCCGACTGCGACGTGCATGGTCGCTATGCCGAATGGGCGACCAGCCAGCTGGACGACAGGCGCAAGTCCGCCCTTTTCCGCCGCATGGAATCGCGCGGGGGCATATCGCACCGCTACTCGGTGCTGTCGGGCAGTGATGCCGCGCTGGATTTCGGCAGTTTCTACATGGGCAAAGAAGAGCCGGGTACGGCGGCGCGTATGCAGCGCTATGCCGCCCACGCACCCGGCCTTGCGCTGCAGGCCATCGCCGGCCTGCCCTCTCTGGAAGGCGTAACGCACATCGTCACCGCCAGCTGCACCGGCTTCATGGCGCCGGGCCTGGACCAGCTGGTCGCCCGCAACCTGGGCCTTTCTGCCGAGGTGGAACGCGTCTCCATCGGCTTCATGGGCTGCTATGCCGGCGTCACCATGCTGCGCACGGCGGCACATATCGTGCGCTCTGATCCGACGGCCAGGGTGCTGGCCGTGGCGGTTGAGCTATGTTCGCTGCACCTCCAGCGCACGCACGATATCGAAAGCCTGCTGGCGATGGGCCAGTTCGCCGATGGTGCTGCCGCCGTGCTGGTGAGTGGCACCGGCGCAGGGCTGGCCCTGGGTGAAGGCCTTTCGCTGGCGCTGGAAGAGAGCAACGAACTGATTACCTGGACCGTGGGCGACAGCGGCTTTGCCATGCACCTGTCGGGCGAAGTGCCGGGCAGGCTGGCCGAAGCGCTGGATTCCCCGGCAACGCAGGCAGCCATCCGTGGAGACACACCGCCACGGGCATGGGCCGTTCACCCCGGCGGGCGATCGGTGCTGGATGCCGTCCAGCGCGGCCTCGAGCTGCCCGAAACCGCGCTCGATGCTTCGCGTAGCGTGCTCGAACGGTTCGGCAACATGTCTTCGGCCACCGTGCTGTTCGTGCTCGAACGGCTGGCGCAGGAACGCCCAGCCAACGGCATCGCCCTCGCCTTCGGGCCCGGCCTGGCGATGGAAGGCCTACGCTTCGGCTGGACAGACGGCGATGCTGTCTGAACGGCTCGATACAGAGGAAATGATGGACGACCCGGCGCTGCCGGAGCCGGTCTATCGCGCCGTCCTGAGCGACCTTGCCCGCATCAACCGCCTCACCCTTGCCTATCGCCCCACGCTGCATTTCCTCGAACGCGTGCTGGCGGGTGGCCGTCGCTTCAAGTTGCTCGACGTGGGCTTTGGCCAGGGCGACATGCTGCGCCGCATCGCCCACTGGGCAGCCAGGCGCGGGATCGAAGCCGAACTGGTCGGCGTGGACCTAAACCCGCGCAGCGAAGCCATCGCGCGCGAGGCGACGCCGCCGGACCTGCCGATCACCTATCGCACCGGCGACTATGCCGACCTGATGGGAGAGCGCTGGGATGTGATCACCTCCAGCCTTGTCGCCCACCACATGAGCCGGGATGAGCTGGTGCTGTTCCTGAAAGTCATGGACGGCGAAGCGCGCGCCGGATGGTTCGTGAACGACCTGCACCGCCACGCGCTCAGCTACCTCGGCTATCCGGTGCTGTCGCAACTGGCAGGTGTGCATCGCATCGTGCGGATGGACGGACGAACCTCCATTGCCCGCGCGTTCCGCCCTGCCGAGTGGCAAGAGCTGCTGGACGCGGCAGGTATCGAAAGCGCAAGGGTAGAGCGCGTGTTTCCCTTTCGCCTGTGCGTTTCGTGCCTGCGCTAGAGCCACCCCTTGTCCTGGGCGCCGGCCCGGCCGGCTGCGCGGCGGCAATCGAACTGGCCCGCGCCGGGCTGACACCGACCCTGATCGATCGCTGCAACACAGTCGGCGATCCGCTGTGCGGCGGGTTCATGAGCTGGCGCACACTGGCGCAGCTGGATGCACTGGGCGTGCAGACTGCCGATCTGGGTGGCCGGCGCGTCGATCACTTGCGCCTGTTTGCCCATGGGCGCGAAGTGCACACTCCCTTGCCCCAGGCTGCGCTGGGCCTGTCGCGCCATGCGTTCGACAGCAGGCTGCGCGAGGTGTCGCTGCAGTGCGGCGCACGATTGGCAATCGACACGATCCGCACGTTCTCGGGCGGAATCGCCCGCGGACAGCAGCGCGACTGGCACGCGCAGGCGCTGTTCCTGGCCACCGGCAAGCACGATATTCGTGGGCAATCCCGCCCGCGAACGCGCAGCGATCCCGCGCTGGGCCTGCGTATCCGCCTGCCTGCACACCCGGCGCGCGAAGCGCTGGTCGGCTCGGCCATCGAACTGCACCTGTTTCGCGGCGGCTATGCCGGGATCGTGCTGCAGGAAGGCGGCAGCGCCAATGTCTGCCTTGCCCTGCGCAAGTCTGCGCTGGCGAAAGCCGGTGGCGATCCTGCCTTGTTGCTGGACCGCGTCGCCAGCGACAACGCCCATTTCGCCGCACGGCTGGACAGCGACTGGCGCACGGCGCGGATCGAGACCGTGGGCGCGGTACCCTATGGCTGGATCGCGCGGACGACCGAGCCCGGCCTGTTCCGGCTGGGCGACCAGGCCGCGGTCATCCCCTCGCTGGCGGGCGAAGGCATGTCCATCGCGCTGGCCAGCGGCGTGATGGCCGCGCGACACTGGCTGGCTGGCGGAGCAAAGGCAGCGCAGACCTACCAGCGTGCCTTCGCCACCCGCGCGCATGCCCCCGTGCAGCTGGCGAAAGCCGCGCGCACCCTTGCCGAAACGCGACTTGGCAGCACGGCGGCGCTGGCCCTGGCCCGCCTTTTTCCCGCACTGGTGCTGGACCTTGCCGAACGCTGCCGCATCGATACCGATTCGCATGTGCAGCCCGCCGTGACTTGCGCCTAGGCGCCGCCCTGCTAAGAGGCGCGCAAATCCCGAACAGATTCCGAGAAAACGAGGCAAACCCATGGCGAAAATTCAGGTCAAGAACCCGATCGTTGAGATCGATGGCGACGAGATGACCAAGATCATCTGGCAATGGATCCGCGAACGGCTGATCCTGCCTTACCTCGATGTTGACCTGAAGTACTACGATCTCTCGGTCGAAAAGCGCGACGAGACCGACGACCAGATCACCGTCGATGCCGCCAACGCCATCAAGGAATACGGCGTGGGCGTGAAGTGCGCCACCATCACGCCCGACGAAGCGCGCGTGGAGGAATTCGGCCTCAAGCAGATGTGGCGTTCGCCCAACGGCACGATCCGCAACATCCTGGGCGGCACCATTTTCCGCGAACCCATCGTGATCGACAACGTGCCGCGCCTGGTGCCCGGCTGGACCGATCCCATCGTGGTGGGCCGTCACGCCTTTGGTGACCAGTACCGCGCCACCGACACGCTGATCCCAGGTGCCGGCAAGCTGCGCATGGTGTTCGAAGGCGACGATGGCGAGACCATCGACCTGCTGGTGCACACCTTCGACCAGCCCGGCGTCGCCATGACGATGTACAACCACGACGAATCCATCCGCGATTTCGCGCGCGCCAGCTTCAACTACGGCCTCGACCGCGGCTGGCCGGTGTACCTGTCGACCAAGAACACCATCATGAAAAAGTACGATGGCCGCTTCAAGGACCTGTTCCAGGAGGTATTCGACACCGAAGGCTTCAAGGAAAAGTTCGAGGAAGCCGGCATCACCTACGAGCACCGTCTGATCGACGACATGGTTGCCGCCGCCCTCAAGTGGAACGGCAAGTTCGTGTGGGCCTGCAAGAACTACGACGGCGACGTGCAGTCCGACGTGGTGGCGCAGGGCTTCGGCTCGCTGGGCCTGATGACTTCCGTGCTGATGACGCCCGACGGCAAGACCGTGGAAGCCGAAGCCGCCCACGGCACCGTCACCCGCCACTATCGCCAGCACCAGCAGGGCAAGGCCACCAGCACCAACCCGATCGCTTCCATTTTCGCGTGGACGCGCGGCCTGATCTATCGCGGCCGTTTCGACAACACGCCCGACGTGGTGGCCTTCGGTGAAACGCTGGAGCGCGTGTGCATCAAGTGCGTCGAAGACGGCAAGATGACCAAGGACCTGGCGCTGCTGATCGGCCCGAACCAGAGCTGGATGACGACCGAACAGTTCTTCGAAGCCATCGTCGAAGGCCTGGAAGCGGAAATGAAGGCGCAGGGCCTCGCCTGATCGCAGGCAACTTTAAGTTGGAAACGAAACCCCCGTTGCGCCATTGATCCGGCGTAGCGGGGGTTTTTTGAATTTATGACCAAGGCACGTCTCGAAGTTCGCCAGGCCGAAATCGGCGATATCCGCAGGATCGCGGCGCTGGCAAAGCGCGTCTACGAGGATTTCGCCCCCTATACGCAGAGCGAAATTCGCGGACAGATCAACAACTATCCCGAAGGCTGCTTCGTCGCCTTCCTGGATGACAAGCTGATCGGGTACTGCGCCTCGATAAGGATCGGTGGCGACAAGGCGCTGCGGCCGCACAGCTGGGACGAGATCACCGGCAACGGCTATGGCAGCCGCCACGATCCCAAGGGCGACTGGCTGTACGGCTATGAACTGTGCGTCGATCCCAAGACGCGCGGCACGCGCATCGGCCGGCGCCTGTACGAGGAACGCCGCAAGCTGGCCGAACGGCTGGAGCTGAAAGGCATCGTCTTCGGCGGGCGCATGCCCAACCTGTCGCGCAGCTGGCGCCGGGTGGATGGGCCGGAGGATTACCTGGACAAGGTGGTCGCCGGGAAGATCCACGATCCCGTGGTGCGATTCCAACTGGCCAACGGGTTCGAGCCCATCGGCATCCTCAAGAACTACCTGCCCGAAGACAAGCGCAGCCGCGCCTTTGCCACCCACATGGTGTGGCGCAATCCCTTCGTGGACCAGGAAGCCAGCCCCAAGGCACGCGTGCCGCGCGGGGTGGAAAACGTGCGCGTCGCCACCTGCCAGATGCAGGCGCGCGCCGTGTCCGACTTCGACGAATTCATGCGCCAGGTGCACTATTTCGTCGATGTTGCAAGCGATTACGAAGCCGACTTCATCCTGTTTCCCGAATTGTTCACGCTCATGCTGCTGAGCGCGGAGGAGGAGGAACTCTCGCCGCTGGAGTCCATCGAGCGGCTATCCGAATACACCCCGCGCATTCGCGAGGCGCTGAGCGAGATGGCGCTGAAGTACAACATCAACATCGTGGGCGGCAGCCACCCCACGCGCATGGACGATGGCGACATCCATAACGTCGCCATGGTGTGCCTGCGCGATGGATCGATCCACGAGCAGGAAAAGATCCACCCCACCCCTAACGAGGCATACTGGTGGAACATCCACGGCGGCGATGCGGTGGACGTGATCCAGACCGACTGCGGCCCGATCGGCGTGCTGATCTGCTACGATTCGGAATTTCCAGAGCTTGCCCGCAGGCTGGCGGACGAAGGCGCGCGGATCATTTTCGTGCCCTTCTGCACCGATTCACGCCAGGGCTACATGCGCGTGCGCTATTGCGCCGCTGCCCGCGCGATCGAGAACCAGTGCTTCGTGGTGCTCAGCGGCAATGTCGGCAACCTGCCCAATGTCGCCAACATGGATATCCAGTACGCGCAAAGCTGTATCCTGACGCCGTGCGACTTCCCCTTTGCCCGCGATGGCATTGCTGCCGAAGCGAGCGAGAACGTGGAAACGCTGACGATCAGCGACGTGAACCTGGCCGACCTGGCCTGGGCGCGGGCCGAAGGCACAGTACGCAACCTGGCCGACCGGCGGTTCGACCTCTACCGCATCGAATGGGAACAGAAGGGGTCAGGCGGCGAAGGACCGTCGGAAGCGCCCCACGGCGCACCACCGATGCACCAGCACGGGCCGGGTGGCGGCTAGGGTAATAGGCCTGAGGCCACCATTAACCTTGGATCATCGAATTGTCGGTATCCGCGCCCTGCGAGGAGGCGGGAGCGCCGTGGATGGTGGCCAGAAACGATTGCATGTGCAAAGCAAGGCCCTGCGCTGGCTGACCCATCCCGGCGACGAGGTAGGCGAGGACGTGCGCCCGCAGTTGCTTTCCTCGCCCAATGCCATCGTCATGGGCGCGATATCCGGTCTGCTCGTCAGCGGCACCAGCATCGCGCTGGACGGCTCTCCCGTATTCCTCCTGCTCGCGGCGCTCGAATGCGCCATCTTGCTTGCCCGGATCGTCTCAATCCGCAGATTGGGGCGGATGGCCAAATCTCGTCACGAGCTGCCGGGCGATATGGCAATCCTGCTTTCCTGCGCATGGTGTGCGCTCCAGGGCGTCACGGCCTTCTTCGCCATGCAGACTGGCGACGCAACGCTGATGGTAGTCAGCGCCACCATGGTCATGGCGCTGATTGGTCCCCTGTGTGCCCGCAACTAGGCTGCGCCGCGCCTTGCCTTGCTGCTCGTATGCCTGTGTGATCTGCCATTCGTCCTGGGCGCCCTGGCAACCGCCAATCCATGGTATCTGATCCTGGTCGCGATGACGCCGCTTTTTCTGGCCGGCGCCCTGCAGATCGTGACCAATTACAAGGCGGCCATGGTACGCGCGCTCACGGCGGAACGCACCAATCTCGAGCAGTCGCGCCGAGATCCGCTGACGAGACTGCTGAACCGCGGCGGGCTGGATGCTGCGCTAGTGGCTCTGGGATCGACGGAGCCGCTGGCCATCGTCGCGATGGACCTCGACGGTTTCAAGGAAATCAACGATACCCACGGCCATGCAGCGGGCGATTGCGTGCTGGAGAAAGTCGCCACTCGCATGCGCGCCGTCGTCCAGGACGACGATGTTATCGCGCGGTTGGGCGGTGACGAGTTTCTCGCCGTCCTGCCGAACCGCAGTCCAGCCAGCGCGAAGGAGACTGCCGACCGGCTGCTGGAGGCGATTTGCGAGCAGCCCTATGCGATACCGAACGCCCCACCGGTCGCAATAGGCATCAGCATTGGCTACGCCTGCCTGCCCGAGGATACGAGATCCGTTTCCCGGCTGCGTGAATATGCCGACGAAGCGCTCTATGTCGCCAAGGGATCGGGCAAGGGCCTCGCGGCCCGCTACCGGATGCAGCAGGCCGCCTGAGAGCACCTCCTGTTACTCTGCGGGTGAGACTCCCTGCGAAGCTGCGCTCTGCGTCGCCTTGCTCACCACCCAGATCGCCAGCCATGCCGCCGCAAAGCCCGGAATGATCTCGTAAATGCCGGTCGCCTCGTTCAGCCCGGTCGCGATCCACGTCATCACCACGGCTGCGCCCACCACTAGGCCCGCCACGGCGCCCATGCCGGTCATGCGCTTCCACGTCAGCGAGAGGATGATCAGCGGGCCGAATGCCGCACCGAAGCCTGCCCAGGCGTTGGAGACCAGCGACAGCACGCCGCTTTCCGGGTCGCTGGCGATGATGATCGCTGCCACCGAAACCAGTGCCACGCACACGCGGCCCACGTTCACCATCTCCGTCTCGCTGGCGTTCTTGCGCAGGAACAAGCGGTAGAAATCCTCGGTCAGCGAGCTGGAGGAGACCAGCAGTTGCGAGGAAATCGTGCTCATGATCGCGGCCAGCAGGGCAGCCAGCAGGAAGCCGGTGACGAACGGATGGAACAGCGTGTTCGCCAGCAGGATGAAGATCGTCTCCGGGTCTTCCAGCACCAGACCGTTCATTTCCACATGCGCGCGGCCTGCCAGGCCCACGCCCAGCGCGCCGATCAGGGCGACGAACATCCAGCTGAGCCCGACGTTGCGAGCAGCCGGAATGCCGCCTTCCTTCACCGCCATGAAGCGCACGATGATGTGCGGCTGGCCGAAGTAGCCAAGGCCCCATGCGACGGCGGAGATGAAGCCGATAACAGTCAGTCCGCCGAACCAGCTGAGGAAATCGGGATCGACTGCGCGCAAGGCGTCGGCCGTGGTGCCCCAGCCGTCGCCGAACAGCACCACCAGCGGCATCACCACCAGCGCCACCACCATGATGCAGCCCTGCACGAAGTCGGTCAGGCTGACAGCCAGGAAGCCGCCCACCATGGTATAGGCCAGCACCACGACCGCGGTGAGCAGCACGCCTGCCATGTAGGGCGACAAGCCCATCACCTGCGTATCGATAAAGGTGCTTTCGAACAGCTTGCCGCCGCCCACCAGGCCCGCTGCGGAATAGACCGCGAAGAAGATCACGATAATCACGGCGGATACCACGCGCAGCGTCGTGGCCTTGTCGGGGAAACGGTTGGCGAGGAATTGCGGGATCGTCAGCGCGTTGCCGTAATGCACCGTTTGGTGCCGCAGGCGTGGCGCGACGACGAACCAGTTGACCACCGCGCCTATGAACAGGCCGATGCCGATCCACGCTTCCACCAGGCCAGCGGCATAAAGTGCACCGGGCAGGCCCAGCAGCAGCCAGCCCGACATGTCCGAAGCGCCGGCGGAAAGTGCGGCAACGGCCGGATGCAGGTTCCGCCCACCCAGCAGATAGCCTTCGCTATCATCGGTGGAGCGCTTCCAGGCATACAGCCCGATGCCGAGCATGAGGATGAAATAGAGGGCGAGTGCAATCAGTGTCGGTGTCTGCATGGGCGCCATGCATAGTGATCGATTCCGCAATGTCACCCGTTAGCGGGAAACTTGCCATGACCTTTCGGAAACCCGCGGATACGCGCAACAATGCGATTGTGCATTGCGGTATTATTGTTGATAGTGTGTCGCAATGCACGGTGCCGAAGCCATTTCCCCCATCATGAAGGACGCGCTCGTCATCCTGGGCGCCGCCGGAATTGTCATCCCCCTGTTCGCCCGGTTCCGGGTGACGCCGATCATCGGGTTCATCCTCGTCGGCCTGCTGGTGGGTCCCTATGGCCTTGGCCGGATGGTGCCCGATTACGACTGGCTGAGCCACGTCACCATCACCGACCAGGAACGGCTGGAGCCCTTCGCCGAATTTGGCATCATCCTGCTGCTGTTCGCCATCGGGCTGGAACTGAGTTTCAACCGCCTGTGGCAACTGCGAAAACTGGTTTTCGGCCTCGGCGCTCTGGAACTGCTGGTGATCGGCACGCTGCTGACGGCGATCCTTTCGATGATGGGCCAGTATTGGACAGGGGCGCTGGCACTGGGGCTTGCCCTCGCCTTCTCCTCCACCGCGCTGGTGCTGCGCATTTCGGGCACCAACACGCCGGTGGGTCGTGCCGCGCTGTCGATGCTGCTGTTCGAGGATATCATGATCGTCCCGGTCATCTTCCTGCTCGGCGCGCTGGCGCCGTTTGCCGCGGAAGACGGACTGACAGGCCTGATGGACACGCTGTGGCAGGGACTGCTGGTTGTACTCGTGATGATGGTAGCAGGCAGGCTGCTGCTGCCACGCCTGTTCGCGCAGGCGGCCCGCACCAAGAGCCCCGAACTGTTCCTGGCCGCCAGCCTGCTGGTGGTGATCGGTGCAAGCCTGGCTACCGCCTTTGTCGGGCTGTCCCCCATCGTCGGCGCGCTGATTGCCGGCCTGCTGATCGCGGAGACCGAGTACCACACCGAAGTCGAAGGCATCATGGAGCCGTTCAAGGGCCTGGCCCTGGGTATCTTCCTGATCACCGTGGGCATGAGCATCGACCTTGCCACCATCTGGGCCAATCTCTGGCTGATCCTTGGCGCGGTGGTGGGCGTGCTGACGCTGAAAGCGGTGGTCACCGGCGTGCTGCTACGCCTGATGGGCGCGCGGCGCAGCACGGCGACGGAGACGGGCATCCTGATGGCCAGCCCCTCGGAAACCACCCTCATCGTGCTGGCGGCGGCCACCAATGCCCTGCTGATCCAGCCCGGCACCGCGCAGTTCTGGCAGATCGTCACCGCCATCGGCCTCATGGTCACGCCACTGCTGGCGCTGCTGGGCAAGCATGTCGCAGGCCGCGTGGAACCCATGCCCTCGCTTGACGAGGTTGGTGGAGACAAGACGACCCCGCGCGTCATCATCATCGGCTTCGGCCGCGTCGGCAAGCTGGTGGCGCAGATGCTGCAGACTCACGGCAAGGATTACGTTGCGATCGAGGCCGATAGCGACCTGATCGAACAGGCGCGCGCCGACGGCTACAACGCGGTATTCGGCAACGCCATGCGCTCCGACGCGCTGGAACGGCTGGGCATCGACTATGCCCCTGCCGTGATCCTGACCATGGACGAACATATCCTGGCGCAGCGGCTGGTGAAGAAGCTGCGCACCGCGCGCCCGGACATGCCGATCATCGCCCGCGCGCGCGACAGCTTCCACGCGGCCGAGCTTTACCGCGCCGGCGCCAGCACGGCAGTGCCGGAAACGCTGGAAAGCTCGCTGCAACTCTCCGAAGCTGCACTGGTGGACCTTGGCGTGGCCATGGGGCCGGTCATCGCCAGCATCCACGAAAAGCGCGACGAATTTCGCGAGCACATTCGCGAGGAAGGCGCGCTGGAGGAAAAGCCCAAGCTGCGCACCACTGCGGCGGAAAGCTGACCTTTTTCGGACACTTGCCACGTCCGGCGCGTTGGTGGGGAAAGGAGGATTTCCCCATGACCAAGAAGAAAGACCCGACCAAGCCGGTTTCCAACGACGAGAAGTTCAAGCCGAAGAACGTCGCTGCCGACGACGAACACGGCCGTGCCACGCGCAACATGAAGGACGTGCCACGCGGCAGCGAAGGCGACCGCCGCCGCTCTTCGCAAAACCGCACCGACTGACTGGTCAGGCCGTCGCGCCTTCCAGTGCTGCCCGCACGGCAACCAAGGCATCGTCGGCCTTGTCGCCTTCGGGACCACCGCCCTGGGCCATGTCCGGGCGGCCACCGCCGCCCTTCCCGCCCAGTGCCTGCACACCCGCGCGCACGAGGTCGACGGCGCTGATGCGATCCGTCAGGTCGTCGGTCACACCGACGGCGAAGGCGGCCTTGCCGTCATTCACCGCACAGATCGCCGCGACGCCAGAGCCCATCCGGCCCTTGGCTTCGTCCAGCAGGCCACGCAGTTCCTTGGGATTCATGCCCTGCAGAACCTGGCCGGAGAACTTCACCCCGCCAATCTCTTCGTCGGCCTGCGGCGCACCGCCACCGCCACCGCCCAGCGCAAGCTGCTTCTTCGCTTCGGCCAGCTCGCGCTCCAGCGCCTTGCGTTCGTCGACCAGCGCGGCGACACGGGCTTCGACTTCGTCAGGCGCGGTCTTCAGTGTTGCGGCGACGGATTTCAGCGCCTCCTCGCGGCCCACGATCCATTGCCGCGCGGCCTCGCCGGTCAGCGCCTCGATACGGCGCACACCCGATGATACCGCACTTTCGGAGATAATGCGAAACAGGCCGATATCGCCGGTGGCGCGCACGTGGGTACCGCCGCACAGCTCGACCGAAAAATTACGGCCCGAACCCTGCCAGTCAGGGCGCCCCATCGACAGGACGCGCACTTCCTCACCGTACTTTTCGCCGAACAGCGCCATGGCGCCTGCCTCGATCGCATCGTCGGGGCTCATCAGCTGCGTGCGCACCTCTTCGTTGGCCCGGATCTCGGCGTTCACCTCGGCTTCGATCGCGGCAATCTCTTCCGGCGCGAGCGGCTTGGGATGAGAGAAGTCGAACCGCAGGCGATCTTCGGCCACCAGCGATCCCTTCTGCGTGACATGCTCGCCCAGGTGATTGCGCAGGGCCGCATGGACCAGGTGCGTGGCCGAGTGGTTGGCGCGGATCTTGTCGCGACGCTCAGCGTCCACCTTCAGATGCACGGTATCGCCAACCGCGATGGTGCCGGACGTAATCTTGCCGTGGTGCGCGTGCAGGCGGCCAAGCGGCTTGGACGTATCGGAAACGGCGATCCCGAGGCGATGATCGCCCGTGATCGTGCCGGCATCGCCGGTCTGGCCGCCGCTTTCGCCGTAGAACGGGGTCTGGTTGGTGAGCACGGTCACCTCCTGACCGGCATCGGCGCGGTCGACTTCCTTGCCGTCGATCACCAGCGCCACAACCCGGCCCTCGCCTTCGGTGGAGGTGTAGCCGGTGAATTCGGTGGCGCCTTCGCGCTCGGCAATGTCGAACCACACTTCGCTGTCGGCAGAGGCGCCGGAGCCTTTCCACGCAGCGCGCGCCGCAGCCTTCTGCTGCGCCATCGCGGCATCGAAGCCGTCCTTTTCGACACCGATGCCGCGGTTACGCAGGGCATCCTCGGTCAGGTCGTAAGGGAAGCCGTAGGTATCGTAGAGCTTGAAGGCGGTTTCACCCGGCAGGCTGTCACCCTCGCCCAGGTTGGCGGCTTCCTCGTCCAGCAGGCAAAGGCCCTTCTCCAGCGTCTGGCGGAAGCGGCTTTCCTCACGCTCCAGCACTTCGCCGATGAGCGCCTGCGCGCGGCCAAGGTCGGGATAGGCCTGCCCCATTTCGCTCACCAGCGTGGGCACCAGGCGGTGCATCAGCGGCTTGCCCGCACCCAGCAGGTGCGCGTGCCGCATGGCGCGGCGCATGATCCGGCGCAGGACGTATCCGCGCCCTTCGTTGGATGGCAGCACGCCGTCCGCGATCAGGAAGCTGGTGGAGCGAAGATGGTCTGCAATCACCCGGTGGCTGGCCAGCGCGTTGCCTTCGGCGCGGGCGCCGGAAAGGTCTTCGCTGGCAGCGATGATCGTGCGGAAGGTATCGGTATCGAAGACGTTGTGCACGCCCTGCATGACGGTGGAGATGCGCTCCAGCCCCATGCCGGTATCGATGCTGGGGCGCGGCAGGTTGCCCACGATCTCGTCGGCCTCCTGCATGTGCTGCATGAACACCAGGTTCCAGATCTCGACGAAACGGTCGCCATCCTCCTCGGGCGAGCCCGGCGGGCCACCGGCGACATCGGGGCCATGGTCCCAGAAGATTTCCGAGCAAGGGCCGCAGGGACCGTCCGATCCCATGGCCCAGAAGTTGTCCTTGGTGGCGATGCGGATGATGCGATCTTCCGGCAGGCCGGCAATGCGCTTCCACAGGTCGAAAGCTTCATCGTCGGTGTGGTAGACCGTGGCCGTCAACCGGTTGGGATCTAGGCCGAACTCCTTGGTGACCATCGTCCAGGCGAGTTCAATCGCGCGTTCCTTGAAATAGTCGCCGAAGCTGAAGTTGCCGAGCATTTCGAAGAATGTCAGGTGTCGCGCTGTATAGCCGACGTTATCAAGGTCGTTGTGCTTCCCCCCGGCCCGCACGCACTTCTGGCTGCTGGCAGCCCGCGGCGCGGGCGGTGTCTCGACGCCGGTGAACACGTTCTTGAACGGCACCATGCCCGCATTGACGAACATCAGCGACGGATCGTTGTACGGCACCAGCGGGGCCGACGGTACCACTTGGTGATCGTTGGCCGCGAAGAAATCCAGGAAGGTGCGGCGGATATCGTTGGTCGAAGTCATGAAGCGCGAATTAGGGTGAGAAGTGCGCCCCGGCAAGCCGCGACACGCGACTAAGGCGCCTTCTTTGCCGAAACGATCCACGCAGCGGCAGGCAAGGCGACGATTCCTTCGCGGCAATTGCGTTCGCACAGGTCGCGCACACGGTCCAGGAAACGCTGTCTCGCGGCATCGTCCATTTCCGCCGCAACACGCGCGGCGGGCCCGATCAGCGAGAAGTAGGTAACGGCCTCATCGACGGCGTTTTCCCCTGCCCCTGCAATCATGGGAAAATCGAACTTCTCGAAAGCGACATGATCCCATCCACCCGTGCGCAGGATGGGCACAACCCTGTCTTCGTCCGCAAAGGCAAAGGGGCCGGGCGCTGTAGGGTCGCCCGGTTCGGGCCGTTGCGGCAACAGGCGCAGGATCTCGGTGAAGAAGGGGTTCTGCGGGACCTCGCGGAAACACGAGAACATCAGCGAAGCCCCCGGCTGCGCCTGCCGCGCGAGGTTGGCGAAGGCGGCGGGCGGATCGTCGAAGAACATCACGCCGTGGCGCGAAACCAGCATGTCCGGCGCACTGTCGCCATCGCCGGACCATTCCGCTGCATCGCACAGCACAAAGCGCAGGTTCCCGAGATGGCCGCCGCGTTCACGGGCAGCTTCTACCAACTGCGGCGAAACATCGACGCCGGTCACCGTCACGTCGGGGCGACCGCGGGCAATGGCCATCGAGAGTTCGCCGGCGCCGCAGCCCACGTCGAGCACGTCGTTGAAGGTGAATTCGCGCGTGCGTTCGAGCAGGCGTTCGGTCAGGCGAGTGAAGCTGCGATCGGTACGGCGCCACTGCGCTGCCCAGGTTTCGCCGCTGTTGCCTTGCCATTCACTCTTGTCGGCCAATTTCGTTCTCCCGTTTCTTTCCGTGGCTTATCGCCCGGTACAGCACGAGACAATCGCACAAATGCGAAGAAGCCGGCGGCGGTGGCTGGCATGGCCACCTGGCGCCGGCTCCGGTTTCGCAAGGCCTTTGGGGTCCGGCGGTTCATGGCATGGCAGGCGCTAACCTGGAGCACATGGAGCACAGTCCTGGAGCAAAAGGGCTCCGGCGGCCTTCTTGAGGATCAGTCTTCGGGTTCCGCGTCCGGGCCGGTCATCATCTCCTCGGCGACTTCGTCGGTTTTGCCGCGAATGGCAGCCTCCAACTTGTCGCAAACTTCGGGGTTCTCCTTGAGGAATTTCTTGGCGTTCTCGCGCCCCTGGCCGATGCGCACGCTATCGTAGCTGAACCACGAGCCGCTCTTCTCGACCACGCCGGCCTTTACGCCGAGATCGAGGATCTCGCCGATCTTGGAAATACCCTCGCCATACATGATGTCGAATTCGACCTGCTTGAACGGCGGCGCGACCTTGTTCTTCACCACTTTCACGCGGGTGCTATTGCCGATCACCTCGTCACGGTCCTTGATCTGGCCGGTGCGACGGATGTCGAGGCGGACTGAGGCGTAGAACTTGAGCGCGTTGCCGCCCGTGGTCGTCTCCGGGTTGCCGTACATCACGCCGATCTTCATGCGCAGCTGGTTGATGAAGATCACCATGCACTTGGACCGGTTGATCGAACCGGTCAGCTTGCGCAGTGACTGCGACATCAGGCGGGCCTGCAGGCCGACGTGGCTGTCGCCCATCTCGCCCTCGATCTCGGCACGCGGCACCAGGGCGGCGACCGAGTCGACCACCAGCACGTCGATCGCGTTGGAACGCACCAATGTATCGGTAATTTCCAGCGCCTGTTCGCCGGTGTCGGGCTGCGACACAACCAGTTCGTCGATATCGACGCCCAGCTTCCGGGCATAAACCGGATCGAGCGCGTGTTCGGCATCGACGAAAGCCGCGGTGCCGCCGGCCTTCTGCGCCTCGGCAATCACGTGCAGCGCCAGCGTGGTCTTGCCCGAGCTTTCCGGCCCGTAGACTTCGATCACGCGGCCCTTCGGCAAGCCGCCGATACCCAGCGCGATATCGAGACCCAGCGAGCCGGTGGAGATCGACTCCACGTTCATCGCTTCCTTCTGGCCCAGCTTCATCGCCGAACCCTTGCCGAAAGCCCGATCGATCTGGGCGAGCGCGGCATCGAGTGCCTTCTGACGGTCCACGTTGGATTCCTTTTCAACCAATTTCAGATTTGCACCTGCCATGACATGGCCTCCGTCAGTTCGCTAGGGTTGCTTTCAACTCTTCAACGACTGCGGTTGTACCCCTTTTGTTCCATAAGAACAAGAGCGGAGCAGAATTTTTGTTGGATTCGCGGTTTTCTGCGGGTTTGCGCCCAGCAAGTGGCTGGAGAACAAGCGTTAACCGGATATCCTGCGCACGCGCCAGCGAACCTCTCGCGTTCCGTTTGCCGGAACATCGAGCTCTATGATTCGCTGTCCATCCTTCAACCGTTCGCGCACATCCCGGAATTCCCACTGGCCCGGCGAACCGATGTTGAGGCGCACCGGTGCCGGAGTGGGATTGGCATTGGTTACACTCGCCCGGAACTCCACCCAGCGCGCCTTGCCATCAAACGGGTCCTCTTCGTCCACAGCGCGGCAGCGGGTGTAGACCTGGTGGCTTTGACCAAGGGCGATTTCGACATCCTGTCCGCTGGCATAGTCGCGAATGACTTCCTCGCCCACCAGCAGTTCGCCATGTGGTCCGCGCTCGAAAATGGAGACCGTGCCGGTCGGCAGGGCCACGCCAAGGCCGTGATCCTCGTCGTTCACGGTCTCCAGCGTCATATCGGTGGGGACGAACTGGGTATCGGCGTAATTCCACGGGCTGCAATCGGCCTCGTAGACCAGTGAACCCTCGACAGCTTCCTCGCGCAGGAAGGCGACCTGCTTCAGCCCCTGCGCATTGACGTCCACCGGCACCGGAACCCGGTAGAGCTTGAGATCGCCAAGTTGTTCCTCGGCAGCCATGACCTGCGGCAATGCGGCGACAGAATCGGCCATCATCTCGCGGTTCACCACCGCGCCCGACATCATGATCCGCTCTTCATCGGCATAGGCCATCGGCGCGGGCGGTGGCGGCGGATAATCCGGGCGCGGCACCGGCGTGCCCGCCGCCGTGCTGCCGATGGGATAGCAGGTAAGGCGCAAGGGGCGCGCGGTGGGCGGGTCTGCAAGGTCCTCGAAATCGCTGGTGACGTTCAGCGTGCCGGCCACGGCCATCAGCTCCGCGCCCTCGAAGCTCTGGCCGTTGTCGTTGAGGATCGTCAGCCAGCTTGTCAGGTCGAAACGCACGTCGCCGGCGTCGCGCCCTTCGTGCATGGTGGCGACATAGCTGGCCTCCCAATCGAAGCCCCAGGCAAGGTAAGTGAGCGTGACGGTATAGGTGCCGCCGCTGGCATCGCGGGTGTCGATGGAAAAGATCGGATCGGAGGAAAGCCCGTCGGGCACGCGGTCGAAAGTCAGCCGCTCGGGCAGGCCGGAACAGCGTACCACCTCGTACCCTTGTGCCGTTTGCAGCACCAGGCCGCCATCGGCGCGGGTGCGGACGATCGCCTCTTCGCTCGCCGCTTCGCCCGTGCCCGGATTGGTGCGGGTGATGGTCACCCGGTTGCCCAGCGTGCCGTCCACCAGTGCGGCGGGGCTGAGCAGGTCGGCATTGCGGTTCTTCTCGATGGTGCCGCCGGGCAGGCCGGTGACGATGGCGGAAACCGAAACCATGCCTTCCGCCACGCCTTCGAAGCGGATGCGCGATTCGCCCGGTGGCAGGTTGACGGTGCGGGTTTCGGAAATCATCGCGAAACCGCGCGGCCAGTTGGCGTCCATCGCCTGCCCTTCGCGGCGGTTCGGGTCACGGTAGACCGTCACTGCCAGGCTCTCCGGCGCGGAGGCTTCGACAACGGGGCGCTCCTGCGCCAGCGAGGGGCTCGCCAGCGCCAGCAGGGGCAGGAAAAGGAGGGCCGAACGGGCCATGGCCCGCTCCTAGTACCGCGACTCGTAAGTCACGCGCACCACGCGTTCGCCATTGGCGGGCACGGTGATGCGATAGAGGCGCGCATCGTAGTTGAGCTGTTCGCCCGGCACGTCTTCCGCCACCACGCGGTAATCCAGCGAGTACCAGCCACGGTTGAGCCCGCGCTGGGTCAGCTCCACTTCCACCGGCTCGGGCTTCGCGTTGGTAAGCGTGTAGCGCATGGTGGTGCGATAGTAGGTGACCGAGCGATCGACCTCGACCGTGCGCGCCAGTTCGCCATTCTCGTAGACGCGGAAGCGGGCGCTGCGTTCGTATTCGTCCGGCGTGATCCGCTCGCGGTTCTCGATCTCGCTGCGGCTGTAGATATCGAAGGCATCGCCCGTGCGCAGGGATAGCGTGGAGCCCATCGGCGTATGGCCGATGCGATTTTCGCCGATGAACTGCGGATTGCCTTGCTGGTCGCGCTGGTAGAAGCGCACCGTGCCCGCGGGCAGCGCATCGCCCAGCCCGCCTTCGCGACTGGAATTGAAGGAAATGGAGGTGGTGACCGGCGTCGGGTCTTCCTGGTTGGTCAGCCAGCCCAGATCGGCGGAATAGACCCGGCGCGCGGGCACGCCCTGCACGTCGAGGAAGCTCACCTGCTTGGTCTGCGCGTTGGCGATCGTGGTGCGCCCCTCGATCGGGTAGAGGTAGAAATCGCCCAGCCGTTCGCGATCCGCGGTCTGCGTGCCCGCCTGCACAAGGTCGCGGCGCGGGGCCGAGTAGCCGCCGGCATTGGGATTGCCCGCCACCAGCAGGGTGTCGGTATCGTGGAAAGTGGTGCCGGTGGTGTTGGTCAGCGTCACCCAGCCCTGCATGTCCACCGTCCCTTCGGCTTCGTCGAACAGCGCGACATAGTCCGCCGTCCAGCCAAGGCCGGGGGTGAGATAGCGGATGGAGGCATCGCGCGTGCCATTGCGACTGGAATTGAGCGTGACGGAGAGCGTGGGGCGGGCGCGCAGGTTGGGCGGTACCTCGTCGAACACCACGCGCACGGGCAGGCCGTCGTCGCGCAGCACCTCTATGCGGTCGCCGATGCGCACCACCACGCCGCCGGCGGTGGAGAGCACTTCGGCGCGCTCGCGCGTTTCCACGCCGGTGGCGGGATTGGTGCGGATCAGGGTTACGGTCTGGCCGATGGCTTTCTCCATCAGCTTGCTGGGGGTCAGCAGGTCGAAATCGAAGTTCTGCTCCACGATCGCGGTATCGGGCGCGTTGAAGCTGAGCGTAGCCGGGCGGATCTGCGCCGAGACATCGGGAAACTCGATGCGGGTGGTTCCGCGCGGGATGGCCAGGCGGCGCACGTCCTGCACCAGCGACTGGCCGTTCTGGTAGATGGTGACGGAGACATCGCCCTGAGAGGTATTATTGGGCGCGCTTTCCTCGTCCTGCTGTGCGGCGGCAGGCATGGCCAGCGTGGCCGTTGCCAGCAGCGTGGCAGTGATCTTGCGAAGCGTGGTCATGGACAGTCCCTCCCTCTGTGCAACGATGATATAGGGTATCACGACCTGTATCGGTCCTGAATGCCCGTATCGTGGCACCTTGCGGGGAGGCTAACCGCCTCTGCGCGGGTTCGCCAGCACTTCGCCTACCTTGTCAGCGATTTGCCTGACGCTGAAGGGTTTGGGGATGAAGTGCATCGCCTCGATGTCGATCTCGCTGCGCAGCTGGCTTTCGGCATAACCCGACATGAACAGCACCGGCAGGCGCGGCTGCAGCTTGCGGATCTCGCGCGCCATGGCCGGCCCGTCCATGCTCGGCATCACCACGTCGGTAACGACGAGGTCGAACGTGTGCTGGCCCGCCTTGACGATCTCCAGCCCCTCGTCCCCGTCGCTGGCGGTGACGATGGTATAGCCCTGCCGCGAAAGCGCGCGTTCGGCCACGGCGCGGACCATGTCCTCGTCCTCTACCAGCAGGATCGTGCCACCGCCGGACCACTCGCTGCCCTTCTCCTCCACTTCGGCACGGGCGAGTTCTTCCTCGCTTGCCTCGTGCACCGGCAGGTAGATGGTGAAGCGCGCGCCCTTGATGCCGCCGTCGGGCGCCTTGGCATTGCCGGCGAAGATGAAGCCGCCCGACTGCTTGATGATGCCGTAGACGGTGGACAGGCCAAGGCCGGTGCCCTTGCCCTGTTCCTTGGTGGTGAAAAAGGGTTCGAAGATCTTGCCCAGCACCTGCGGCGGGATGCCGCCGCCGGTATCTTCGGCCACCAGCACGGTATAGTCACCCGCGGGGATGATCTCGGATCCCATGCGGCGGATATCCTTCGCCTCCACCCGTCGGGTCACGAAGGTGAGCGTGCCCGAGGCCCCTTCGCCGCCGCCCTTGGACTGGATCGCATCGCGCGCGTTCACCGCCAGGTTGATGATCACCTGCTCCAACTGGCGCGGGTCTGCCCGCACGGGCCCGAGATCGCGGTCGTGCCGTACGTTCAGCGTGATCTTCGCGCCCAGCAGGCGTTTCAGCAGGTGGCTGACCTCGCTCAGCACGTCGGGCAATTGCAGCACTTCGGGTTGCAGGGTCTGCTGGCGGCTGAAGGCCAGCAGCTGCCGCGTCAGGCTGGCGGCACGGTTCGAGTTCGCCTTGATCTGCTGGATATCGTCATAGTCGCTGTCACCCGGCGTGTGGCGCAGCAGCATGAGGTCGCAATAGCCGATGATGGCGGTCAGCACGTTGTTGAAATCGTGCGCCACGCCCCCGGCCAGCTGGCCCACGGCCTGCATCTTGGTGGCCTGCGCCACCTGCCGCTTCAGCCGTGCCTCCTCCGTCGTGTCGGCCAGGCTCAGCAGCACCGCCGCCTCTCCCAGCCCGCGCACCCCGGCAAGGCCAAGGCTGATCGGCTCGTCCGGTTCGTTACGCAGCCGCACGGCGATATCGCCGCTGGAGGCGGGCCCCTGCCCGTGGCGGCGCACGGCGTCGGACATGGCAGTCTTGTCGCGCGGGACGACAAGGTCCGAAGGGTAAGGTGGCAAGTCCGCACCGATCCCGGCAGCACGGCGGAAGGCCGGGTTGGCGAACAGGAACTTGCCGTCGCGGTTGGTGGTGGCAAGGCCCAGCGGCAATTGCTCCAGCAGGCTTTCCAGCTGCGCCGCCTGTCCCTTGCTTTCCCCGCCCCAGCCGCCAAGGCCGATGCCGCTGTCGATCAGCAGCATGATCGAGGGCGCCTCGGCAGCGGCCTGCCCCGGCACTGTCTCCGCCGCGGCCAGGTCAGGATCGACCAGCGGCACCTGCACCAGCGTCTGCGGAGAGCCCTTTTGCCCTTCGCGGGCGAAATAGATCCGCTCGCGATCGTCGGAGCGCAACAGGCGCACGAATTCCTGGCCCGACATGCTGGCGTTCTCGTCCCCCAGCGCACGGCGGGCCAGCGCGGGGTTGGCCGCGCGCACCATGCCGTCGGGAGAGACCAGCGCGGCCGCGATTCCCGCCGCGCCCAGCACCCGCCCGAACAGGCCGGTTAGATGGCCGCCAATCCCCGCCAGCGGATTGCTGCGGGTGACCGGGCTGAACCGCCAGACAAGGTAATCGTCGCCGCTGCCCGCGCGCACGGCGCGTGCTTCCCAGCTCTTTTCCTCGTCCGCGATGATAACGGATTCGCCGCCTTGCCCGTCGCGCCAGGCAGCGCGTGCCAGCCGGGTGAGCCTTTCCGCGCTGGTGCCGTCCACCGGCAGGCGCGGCGGTGCGTTGCTGGATCCGAACCACAGTTCGAACGTGGCATTGCCGCAGACCAGCCGGTTGGCGCGGTCGGTGATGGCCACGGCCTCGTCCGCACGCTCTATCGCAGCGACGGTGACGGTCCAGTCAGGCTGGCCCTGCTCTATCGTGCGCTGCCCGCCGGTGCGCGCCCGCCCGGCGGCAAAGGCGATCAGGCCCAGCACCACCAGCCCGCCGGCATAGGCCAGCGTAGCGGTAGTGTTCTCGGTGGCGTACTGGATCAGCGCCATAGAGGCGAGCACGGCGGCGGCCACGGCAATGCCGTCGATCAGTCGCCGTGATTCCTGCGCTTGGACAATCTTCATCGCGGGAGGCCTTAGCATCGGCTTGCGCCCCGCCCTAGTCGGCAGACCGCGCAAATGCCCGGAACTTTTCACTCTGCCGGATATGGCGTCCTGATCTTCGCAGGACGCTTGCCCCACTTGCGCGCCACCACGAAGCGCCAGACGAAGCCGGCGATCAGGTATCCCAGCGCAGCACCGACCACGGCCAGCACGACAAAGCCGAAGGCGGTCACCCCGGCAATCTCTGCCCACTGGGCGAATTCCTGGAACCAGCCGCTCTGCACGTGTTCGTTGGCCGTGCCGGTGGTGGCCGCATCGATCTTCAGCACGAATACGCCCAGCTTGTGCGCAACCACCGCCCAGAAGGCGACGGTGAAGGGGTTGGTGACCAGCGTGGTGACAGCTGCCAGAGGCAGGTTGGCGCGCGAAGGCAGCGCCAGCAGCACGGCAAGGAAGGTCTGCCCCAGCGGGATGATGAAGGCGGCGAACACGCCCAGTGCCACGCCGCGCGGCACGCTGCGGCGGGTGAAGCGCCACAGTTCGGAGCGGGCGATGGTTCCGGCGACAGGGGCGAGCCAGCGATTCTTCGCCATCTCGTCCTGTTCGGGCATTTTCGGCATGCGTGCCGAAAGCCACCGTTTCGCCTTGTCCATCATGGGATGGCCCATACTCCTTTGCGCTACCATTCCTAGATGGTTTTAGCTCAAGCGAAGACAACCGTCGCTTAACGGCAACAGCAAAAAAGTCCCGAGCGCGAATTTTCTGCGGCGGCGGTGCCGGTCAGCCCTTTTCACGCAGCAGCCTGGCCTTGTCGCGCTGCCAGTCGCGATCCTTGATCGTCTGGCGCTTGTCGTGCGCCTGCTTGCCCTTGGCCAGCGCCAGTTCCACCTTCGCCCGCCCGCGACTGTTGAAATAGATCGACAGCGGCACCAGCGTCATGCCCTTGCGCTCGACAGCGCCGAACAGCTTGTCGATCTCGCGGCTGTGCAACAGCAGCTTGCGTGGCCGCTTGGGCTCGTGGTTGAAGCGGTTGCCGTGGCTGAATTCGGGGATGTTGGCGTTGACCAGCCAGACCTGCCCGTCCTTAACCTCGGCGTAGCTTTCCGCAATGCTACCCTCGCCCGCCCGCAGCGCCTTCACCTCGGTGCCCTGCAAGGCGATTCCGGCCTCGAAGGTTTCCTCGATGAAGTAGTTGTGCCGCACCTTGCGGTTCTCGGCGACAACCTTCTGCTTGTCGAACGTGGCATGTTTGGGGCGAGCCATAAGGTGGCGGCATGTAGGGGGCGGTGTGCCGTAAAGCAATCCTGCCCCCCCTTGCTACATCAAATCCTCGGGCAGCGTCGGCGTGCTGAGGATGCCGATGAACCGCTGCCAGCGCGTGGCCATGTCCGCCGCTTCTCCATTTGGGCCCGCCTCGACAGCCGCGCCGACGATCTGCTCGCCTAGCCCATAGTTGATCACGTAGCTGCGGTAGGTGTCCATGAAGCGCAGCGACTGTTCGGCGCGTTCGCGGCTCATCAGGCGGTAGCGCATCGAGGCCTCGATCACCTCTTCGCGGGTCATGGTTTCGTCCAGATAGGCGGCAGCCAAGGTGTAATAGGCGCCCGACAGGCCCTTCAGCGCCTCGCGCAGTTCGTAATACTGCTCGATATCGCTGGCATCGATGCCGGCGAGCGGGGCCAGCACGTCGCGTTCGTATTCCATCTGGCTGTCGCCCGGAAAGGCCAGTTTCACGCCGTATTCGGCGCTGCCTTCACTGATGATCGCGCGCGGGGAATAGAGCGGCAGCAGGGTGAATTCCACCTGCCCCAGCGCGTTCACCCGGTCACGCTCGATCAGCGTGGAATAGACGTGGTGGCCGGGATAGGCCTCGTGGCAACCCACATCCACGGCACGGTCCAGCCGTGTGGGCAAGTCGGTGTTGATCTCGATCACCGAGTGATAGTCGCCCTGGTAGTAGTTGAACCCGCCCCACGGCTTGTCGGTGACCAGCGAGAGATCGAAGCTTTCGCTTTCCGGCAGCGGGATATGCGGCAGGGTGCGTGCACGGCATTCGGCAACGGCGGCGTCGATCACCGCGCGCAGGCGATTATTGGGGATGATGAAGCGGTCCTGATAGGCGTTCAGCCGCTCGTTCAGCGGAGCGTCGGACGGATCGCCCGGCACCAGTTCCTCGATCCGCGCCAGCACGGGATCGAGCGTGGAAAGGTCGATCAGCTCGGGGCGAACGCCGAACAGGCCCTCTGCCTCGTCCTGGAAGGGAATTTCCTCGCCGCGCAGCATGCGCAGGCGCACCCTGGCGCTAGAGAGCATGGCGCGCAGGTAGCGCACGCGTTCTGCCTCCAGCGTGCCGGGATCGGGGCGGATCAGGCCCAGCGTCGCATCCAGCGCCACCACCCGCGCCTGCAATTCGGCAAGCGTGGTCTCGGCATCGCGCGCCGCTGCTCGCTCGGCCAGTTCGGGCGGGCCGTAATAGGCATCGACATAGCCGGGGTCTTTCTCCCCGATAGCCAGCTGGATCGCCAGGTAATCGCGCGCCAGCACGTCGAGAGCAGGCGGCTGGATGCCGGGCACGGTAGCACAGGAGGTAAGCGCGAGGGTGGCTGCAGCCAGGAACGCGCTGCGGATCACGCCGAAATCCCCGCCAGGTCCATCGCCTCGTCGACCGCTGCCTTGGCCGCGTCGGAGCACTCCACAATGGGCAGGCGCACGCTCGGCGAGAACCAGTCGAACAGCTTGCTGAGCGCATACTTGGCCGGCGCGGGCGAAGCGTCGGCGAACATGGCCTTGTGCAGCGGGTAAAGCCGTTCGTTAAGCTCGCGCGCGGTGGCGAAATCGCCCGAAGCAGCAGCCGCATGGAAATCGGCGCACAGTTTCGGTGCGACGTTGGCGGTTACCGAAATGCAGCCCACCTGGCCCAGCGCATAGCCTGCCAGAACCAGCGGGTCGTCGCCCGACAGCTGGCAGAAATCGGGCCCTGCGCCCATGCGCTGGGTTACCACGCGCGACAGGTCGCCGCTGGCATCCTTCAGCGCCACGATCTTTTCCGGGAAGCGGCGGTGCAGTTCGATCACCGTTTCGGGCAGGATGTCGGTTACCGTGCGGCCGGGCACGTTGTAGAGCACGATGGGCAGTTCGGACCGTTCCGCCAGGTAGCTGAAATGCGCCAGCAACCCGGCCTGGCTGGGCCGGTTGTAGTAGGGCGCGACCAGCAGCAGCGCGTCGGCGCCGGCGGCTTGCGCTTCCTTGATGTGCCACAGCGCGGTCTGCGTGTCGTTGCTGCCTGCCCCTGCGATCACCGGAACGCGCCCCTTGGCCACGTCCGCGCAGACGGCGATCACCTTGTGATGCTCGTCATTGTCCAGCGTGGCGCTTTCGCCCGTGGTGCCGCAGGGCACCAGCGCGGAGGAACCCTGCTCGATCTGCCAGTCGATAAAGCGGCGATAGGCCTCCTCGTCGAAATCATCGCCTGCAAAGGGGGTGGCCAGCGCGGGTATCGATCCTGAGAACATTGTTCGCCTTCCATGCGTTCCGTTCTTGCGGTGAAGGGTTGGGAATTGGCGTTGAAAAATCGCGGTTTCCAAATAGCCTTAGCGGCAAGAACAATCTATCTATTCAGCGCCTGATAAGGATGCGCCCCACACAATGTCCAGCATGGTTCGACTGCCGCTTCTCTCTCTTGCAGCCGTGATGGCCGCTTCTCCCGCCGCTTTTGCGCAGGATGCTGCCGAATGGGATCGCAACCGCGCGCAGCTGGTGGCGCAGCAGCCCGGGCCGATGGCCGCAGAGATCACCCGCTGGGAACGCCTGTACGAAGACCGGCAGGCGCAACTGCCCTTCACCGACTACGCCACTTTCCTGCTGGCGAATCCCGGTTTCCCCGACGAGACCACGCTGCGCGCCCGCGCCGAACAGCGCCTGCGCGAGGAATTTATCGAGCCCGGCCTGCTGATGCAGTTCTTCGAGCAGCACGAACCGGTCACCAACTATGCCAAGGCGCACTATGCGCTGGCATTGATGGGGCAGGATCGCGCGGCGTCCGAACGCTGGGCACTGGCCGCGTGGCGCGGCGGCGAGATGAGCCCCACGGCGGAGGCCGCGCTGTTCGCCAACTTCGGCCGCAACTTCACCCAGGCCGACCAGGATGCGCGCATGAACGCCCTGCTGTGGCAGCGCGATGGCGATGCCGCCGCACGCCAGCTGGACCGCGTTTCTCCCAACAAGCGCCGCGTGTTCGCCGCGCGCCTGGCTATCCTGCAGGGCGGCGACGGGGCGACCGATGCGCCCGGCGCTACCGCCGATCCGGGATATCTGTACAACCGCAGCCGCGAACTGCGGCAGGAAGGGCGCAGCACGCAAGCCGTGCGCATGATCGTGGACGGGCCTTCTCTGGACCACCTGCCGTTCGACCAGACTGCCTGGATCACCGAACTGCTGGCCGTGGCCCGCGCTGCCGGCACGCGCGACAGCGTGCGCGTGGCAGAGCGCGCGATCGAAGCGTTCGAGCCCGGCTACGATATTTCCACCGGTGAATACCGCCTGCGCGACGACTACACCTCGCTGATGTGGCTGGGCGGCACCAATGCCCTGTGGCAGCTGGGCGACGGCGCCACGGCCGCGCCGCTGTTCTACCAGTACGGCGCTGCCGCGCGCACGCCGCAGACCCGCTCCAAAGGCTTCTTCTGGGCAGCCGAAGCCTATCGCCAGGCCGGCAACGTCGCCGAGGCAGAGCGGCATTACGAAATGGCTGCCGCCTATCCGGACCGCTTCTACGGCCTGCTGGCGCTCGACCGCCTTGGCCGCGACGTGCCCGGTTTCGATAGCCAACCGGACGCAGAACCGACGGACGAACAGCGCGAGGCCTTCCTGGACCAGCCGATCACTCGCGCCGTATCCGAAGTGGCACGCGATGCGCCGTGGAGCACGGGCATCCGGTTTTACCGCGCCATAGCCGACCAGGCCGAAACGCCCGCCGAGCACGTGCTGGTGGCAGAACTGGCGCGCGATATCGGGCGCCGCGACCTTGCGGTAAACCTTGCCGATGCCGCCATGGCGCATGGGCACGAAGGCTTCACCCGCATCGGCTATCCCACCGTGCAGACCCCTGCGGGCACCAACTGGACGATGATCCACGCCCTCGCCCGGCAGGAAAGCCAGTTTGCCGAAAACGCCATCAGCCATGCTGGCGCGCGCGGCATCATGCAGTTCATGCCCGCCACCGCGCGCGAGGAAGCGCGCCTAGCCCGCGTGCAGTATTCCGCCAGCCGCCTGATCGACGATCCGCAATATTCGATGCAGCTGGGCTCCAACCACATCGAGCGGCTGATCCGCTACTACGATGGCTCCATCCCGCTGGCCATCGCGGCCTATAACGCCGGCCCCGGCAACGTGAACCGCTGGCTGCGCCAGAACGGAGACCCGCGCACCGGCGAAGTCGACTGGCTGCGCTGGATCGAGGAAATCACTTTCTTCGAGACCAAGAACTACGTGCAACGTGTGGTCGAAAACGCCGTTGTCTACGAACACCTCTATCCCGACCGGCACGGTCGCGTTGGCGAATCGCGCCATGTGACGGATTTCCTGCGATAGGGGACGGCAAAAGCTGGGGTGGAAAGCCGACATTGCCAGTCGTCTGAAAAAGCAAGCGGCGGCGCCATTGCTGGCACCGCCGCCCGGACCGGGAGCATGGTCCTTACTGGTTGCTGGTCTCGCTGTTTTCCGGGGCGCGCACCGCGAGGATCTCGACGGAGCCGCGGCGCAGTTGCCCAATCTGCTGCTGGGCATCGGCGTTCGCTTCTTCCCGGCAATTGAGGAAGTCCATCTGCTGGCTGATCGGACGAACAGTTTCGGGACGCGGGCAGACCTTGCGAACAGCAGCCCGCACACGGTTCTGAAGCGTTTCCATGCCCTGCTCACTCGCGATGTTGAGATCGGCATGTTCGACAAAAGCTGTCTGCACCTGATCCTGGGCAGTGGCTGAGGTGGAGGTGGCGGCCAGGGCAAAGGTGGCCAGGGCGGTGGTGATGATCGTGTTACGCATGTCAAAGTTCCTTTCCGTTCGGTTTCGTGATGGCGACTTGCGCCGCCTCTGGACCTTGGGAGCGGGTCTGGAAGAGAGCCGTGCCCCGTTGGCAAAACCGTTTTGTGCCGGACTGGAATTTTGTGCCTTGGCGTTTTGGTGAATCTTTCGTCAGTTGTGCCTGAAATCTGATTTTCACCTGAATTGCGGGTTTATCCTCATTGGATTGCAGAGGCTTAAGAGAACAGCAGTCTTTGCAAAATTAGCTTGCGAGCAGCCCACATGCTGTCCTTGCTGGCCATCGGGCGTGACAATTTCAGCTTCGCCTGAGATAGTCAGGTGCAGCCCGCATTCGAGGAGGGGACCTCGATGGACGAAATCCGTATTGGATCACACATCCTGCAGCCGAATCGCCAACTGCTGGCGGACGGTGAGCACGTCCATCTGGGAGCGCGAGCGCTAGAGATCCTCTCAGTTCTTGCCGAAGCAAACGGAGAAATCGTCACCAAGGACGAATTGTTCGAAGCCATCTGGCCGGGACAGGTGGTCGAGGAAAACGCACTGCAAGCCCACATCGCCGCGATCCGCAAGGCGCTGGGTGAGGATGCCAATAGGCTGAAGACGATGCGGGGCGTGGGCTATCAGCTAGAAGTCTCTGGACCATCGAAGGAAGCTGGCAACGGTGGGGAGGAAGACGAAGACACCGAGGATGAAACCTCGCCCATCGAGACAGAGGCGCACGAACCGGCTGCTGCGATTACTGGGCGTAAGCCGCTTCGCCTGATCGGCACCTTTCTTGCCATCCTCGCTGCAGTCGCGGTAGTCGCCTACCTCACCGGTTGGGCAAACAGCAACGATGATGTCGCGGCGGAAAATAGTGCTGAAGTAACAGTTTATCCTTTTGCCCCCACAAGCGACGATCCGCAGGATAATGCACTCGCGGCTGGAATCACCGAGGAACTGATCACCCGTCTGCGCCGGATACCCGAACTGCGGGTTCTGACTGGCAACGATCAGTCGCAAAATGCCCAGAACGCCATCCATGGCACGATCCGCACCGATGGCGACCGGCTTCGCGTTTCCGCCAGGTTGGAGGACGCAAACGGCGCGGTGATTTGGTCGGATAATTTCGACCGCGAGCTGAACGATCTGCTGTTCGTTCAGGAAGATATTGCAGCTTCTGTTGCAGACACGCTTAGCGTGTCGCTTGATGTTGGCGTGGCTTCACGTCGGCATGGAGGCACCGATAATCCGGAAGCCTATGTAAACTTCGTGCGAGGGCGTGCGGCCCGCTACAATTTTGATCCAAGAGAGGCCATCTCATACCTTGAGCGCGCCGTCGCGCTTGATCCCGAATACCCGCGCGCAAATGCAGAACTGATCTTTGCGTACGGTTTTCGCATTTTCTCGGCGACCGACGAACGAGAGGTCGCCGAACTCATAGACAAGATGGATCGCGCTTCTTCCAAAGCGATGGAATCAGCCCCCGATCTAGCGGTCAGCCATGTCGCTCGTGCCTGGTATCACCTAGCCGTGAACGACTTCGTTTCCGCTTCTCGCAGAATGATGCGTGCGGAAGAATTAGATCCTGGCAATGACCCTGACCTGAAGGAGCGTATGGCTGCTTTTGCAAGCCAATTCGGAAGGCATGAACGGCAAAAGGGGCTTCTCCGCCAGCGTGGCTTGATTGATCCCGTGCTTGCTGGGGAAGAACGCCCTGGCGTCCTTGCAGGGCAACTGCTTTACGCCGGAGATATTGCCGAGGCGCTTGAGGCCTATCGGTCAACGCAAGCCAGCGGTGCATTCATCATTCCGCTTGAGGTGAGCGTTGGATATTGGGCCAACATGCTGAGCGGCAACGGAGACGCGGCGCGTTCTCTTCCCGAGCTTGCCAATTTCCCCGATAACGCACCAGTCTATCGCGAGTATCGACCAGGATGGCACGATGCGGAACTCTTCCCTGACCTTGCATTCCCTGAGCTGGAGCAATGGGCCAACGAGCGTTTCGGTCAGGGCGGTGCATTCGGCATCGCACAATTGGCCGTGTTCGCCGGCCATTCTGGAGAACACCAGCTCGCTATCGACTACATGCGTCTTGCGGCACAGCGCCCCAATGTCAGTGGCTATTTCTGGTTTTGGCATCCGGCGCTGAGTGAAACGCGCCGCACAGACCTGTTCGAGCAATTTCTGGTCGATGTTGGGATGGCCGAGGCTTTCCGCATCAGCGGTGATTGGGGTGATCACTGTCGCCCGATCTCGGAGATCGAGATCGCTTGCGAATAAACGTCCGCAATCGGGTCGTTAGCGGACATCCAAACTAGCCCGATTATCCGACTCCGCTATAAGGTCGGCATGTCCCCTCCCGACAAGACCAACCCCATCACGCCCGCAGGGCTAGCCGCGCTGAAGGCGCGTTACGACCACCTGCTGGGCAAGGAACGGCCCGAGATCGTGGAGATCGTCAGCTGGGCCGCGGGCAACGGCGATCGCAGCGAAAACGGCGACTACCTCTACGGTCGCAAGCGCATGCGCGAAATCGACCGCGAGCTGGCCTTCCTCGCCAAGGTGATGAAGCACGCCAAGGTCGTCGATCCCAGCCAGCAGCCGGACAAGGGCCGCGTGTTCTTCGGTGCCACGGTTACCATCGCGGACGAAGACGACGACGAACGCACGCTGACAATCGTGGGCGACAAGGAACAGGATGCCGGCGCCGGAAAGGTCGGCTGGTCCAGCCCCATCGCCCGTGCGCTGCGCGGGGCGGAAGTGGGCGACCTGCGCACCGTACGCCTGCCCGGCGGAAGCAAGGAATGGGAAGTCGTGGCAATCAGCTATCCGGGAGGGAATGCCTGAACCATGGCCGAGGTGGTCAACCTGCGCATGGTCCGCAAGCGGCGCGAGCGGGCGGAGAAGGAAAAGTCCGCATCTGCCGCCCGCGCCCGGCACGGTGCGACCAAGGCCGAGCGGACGGTAAGGGAGGCGCAGGAAGCCCGCGAGCGCCGTAACCTCGACGGGGCAAAACGGGAGCGCGAGGACTGATGCGCACCACCTATCAGGATGCGACTGTGCGGCTCTATCACCTCGACGGCGGACCCGAGGGCGGCGCAGCGAACACGCTGTTCTACGGCCCGCTGTCCGAAGCAATGCAGATCGCCGCGCAACAAAGCGAAGAGGTGCAGCAAGGCCTCTACCTGGCCACCGACAACGACGTGGTGGCTTGGCTGGACCTGATCGAGGGTTGATGCGGTTCTAGGCCGCGCGGGCCAGCTGCGTATCTTCGGGCCATTGCGCCAGGCCATCCAGCGTGGGGCGTGCCAGCAGGAAGCCCTGCATCAGGTGCACGCCGATGTCGGCCAGCGCATCCATTTCGCCGCGCGTCTCTATCCCTTCGGCAACGACCGTACGGCCCATGTCTTCCAGCAGGCGGACCATGGCATAGACGATCTGCCGGCGCGGCTGCGAGCTGTCGATCCCGCGGATCAGGTCCATGTCGAGCTTCACGATATCGGTCTGCAGGTCGGCCAGCAGGTTCAGCCCGGAATAGCCGGCGCCGAAATCGTCGAGCGCGGTGGCAAAGCCCAGCTTGCGATAGGCCTCCACGATGGAACGCACGTGGCCGGTATCAAGCCGCTCGTTCTCGGTGAATTCGAAGATCAACCGGTCCTCGGGCATGCCCACCTGTCGCGCGGTTTCCAGCGTCAGGCGAATGCAGGCCAGCGGCGAGTATACGGCATTGGGCATGAAATTGATCGACAGCCGGGCGCCGGTCTCCAGCAATCCGGCCGCAGCCGCATTCTTGATCGCCGCCACGCGGCAGGCCTGGTCGAAACTGTAGAGCGTGTCCTCGGTCACGCGCGACAGAACCTGCGGCGCGCTTTCGCCCGCATCCCCGCGCACAAGCGCTTCGTAGGCGAACACCTCGCCGCTGCGCACGTCGAAGATCGGCTGGAAAGCCGTGCTGATCCCGAAGTCGAGACCCTTCCCCGATCTGCATGCACTGCAAGCCGTCACCGGCCACCTCCTTTGGCAAACCCGCGCATACCGCACAGGGGCTTAACCATTCGTTGTCATCCAGTCCCGGAATGCCCGCGCCGCGGTTGCCCATGCAAAAGGGCGGGCGCAGCAACTGCTACGCCCGCCCCGTGCGGCCCCGTTGGGGCGTGCCTATTCGGCGGCTTCCGCCTCTTCGCCGTCCTTCTCGAACAGCGAGGGCGTGCCTTCCTCGTCGGAAAGCTCCGACATGGCGCCAAAGTCCCCGGAAGCATGGCCATTGGCCGCGCCTTCCACCAGCTTGCCCAGCGAACTGCCGTCGAGGCCGAGTTCCTTCATCAGCCCGTCGAGCACCGGCGCCTGCGCGCGGTAGGCCAGCGCGGCTGCAACGGCATCGTTGGCAAGGTTGCCCGATCCGCCAGTCCCGGCGCCGCCACCATTGGTGGTGCCCGGCGCGCCGGACTTCTGGGTAAGGCCATCGACCTGCACGATCTTGATCGAATCGATCGCTTCCATCGGCTTGGCGCTTTCGCGGATCACCTCCGGAAGCACCTTCAGCAGCGCCAGCTTGATCTGCAGGCTGATCTGGTCCATCGACAGGATGTTCGCCGCTTCGTTGACGGCGCGCTGGCCGGCAGCTTCCACTTCGAACTTCACCCGGTCGGCCTCGGCCAGCAAGCGGGTCGCGTCGGCTTCACCCTCGGCAGCCCGGCGAGCGGCTTCGGCGCGGTTGATCGCGGCGTCCTTGTCGGCTTCGGCGTCGACCTTGATCTTGATCGCGTCACGCTCGGCCTGCTTGGCCGCCTCGATCAGCTCGATCTTTTTCTGACGCTCGGCGATCTCGCTTTCGCGGCTGGTGACCACGCGTTCTTCGGCTTCGACCGCCTTGGCGCGGGCCGCGTCGGCTTCGGCCTTGGCCTGGCTTTCCTCGCGCGACTTGTTCTGCACCGCGATCTGCTGTTCCTGGCGGGCGATCTCCAGCGCGCGCACCTGGTCGATGCGGGCTTCTTCCACCAGCCGGTCGGCCTCGATCTGCTGCGCGTCGACCTGCTTCTTCGCCTCGATCCGCGCCGCTTCGGCTTCGCGGTTGCGCTCGGCCTGTTCGCGGGCGATCTCGGACATCTGCGAGGCGCGCCGCACTTCGACTTCGCGTTCCTGCTGCAGGCGGGCGTATTCCTTGTCGCGCCCAATCTCGAAGCTCTTCTGGTCGGCCTCGAGGTTCTTGGTCTCCATCTGCACGCGGGTGTCCTGCTCGATATCGTTGCGCAGCTTCTTGCGCGCCTCGATCTGCTCGGTCAGCTTGGTCAGGCCCTCGGCGTCGAAGGCGTTGTTGGCGTTGAAATGCTCGATGCTGGTCTGGTCGAGACCGGTCAGCGACACGGACTCAAGCTCCAGGCCGTTCATCGCCAGGTCGTTGGACGAGACCTGCTGCACCTTCTGCACGAAGTCCGCACGCTGTTCGTGCAGTTCGTTCATGGTCATGCCGGCCGCCACAGAGCGCAGCGCATCGACGAACTTGCCTTCGACAAGGTCCTTCAGCGCCTCTGGCTGCATGGTGCGCTGGCCCAGCGTCTGCGCGGCCATGGCGATGGCTTCGGCATCGGGCTTCACGCGGACGTAGAACTCCGCCTTCACGTCGATCCGCAGGCGATCGAGCGTGATCAGCGCCTCGCCATCGCGGCGAATGACGCTGAGCACCAGCGTGTTCATGTTGACGGGCATGGTTTCGTGGAAGATCGGGAACACCAGCGCGCCCCCGTTCATCACCACCTTCTCGCCACCCACACCGGTTCGCACGAAGGCGATTTCCTTCGAGGCGCGGCGATACATCTTCAAAAGGAAGATGATGATGACGAGGACGGCAATCGCACCCCCCGCCAGCGTGACAAGGCCAAGGTCCAGAAAACTCTCCATTTCTTCTCCTATTCTTATCTAAAATCAGGACATTGGCGCCAGCTTGCGCTCTGCCAGGGGCACGCCGAAAAACGTGTTCCCCTCGCGGCGCACGAGCAATACCTCGTCCCCCTGGTGAATGATGCTCGCATCCTCATGTGGCTCGAGCATGACGTAGTGCGCATGGCCATGGCGGTCGCGCACTTTCGTTCTGGCCGGCGAGCCGCGGGCGGCCTTGCCGGTAGTCACGGTGCCGCGGCGCCCGACGAGGCTGGCAAGCCCCACGGCGCTGGTTTCGTCCTGCGGCAACAGGTGGCCCAGCGGGCGCACCAGCACGGCGGTTGCGGGCACACTCGCCCCGCCTGCCAACAGCGCGGCCAGCCAAGGGTACAGCGGCGCGCCCGCCATGTCGGCGGCAAACAACTGGATCCCCATGCCCACCACGGTGAACAGCAGCAGGAACACCATCAGCCACACCATCAACGGCACCCGGCCCAGCCCCAGCAGGGTCAGCAAGGCGCCGCCAAGGCCCGCTTCGGGCACTTCGATGGCATCGGCATCGATATCGCCATCAAGGTCGATATCGAGTTCCACATCGCCGCCGAAATCGAAATCGCCAAGGCCGATCACCTGCAACACGAGTGCAAGCACCATCAGGCCGAAGGAAATGGCAAATGGCAGGTTGTATTCGGCAAGCAGGCTCATCGTATCGCGCACCGCCCGGCAAGGTGCCGAGGGTGTCCTTTTCTATTGGGGCCAATTTTTCCGGTGTCCCTTCCCGTGGGCATTATTTGCCAGAAATCGTGGAAATAATCCAGAAAAACCGGATTCAGATGATACGATTTTCGGGATTCCATCCGCCGGGAAAAGCCGCCTATATAAGTGGTATGAAACGGCTTGCCTTGCTCCTTATATTTCTTGCGCTGGCCGCGCCGCTGGCGGCGAAAGACAGCCTGGGCGTGTTCGGCCAGTGGGGGGCCTTCCGCGATGCGGACGTGCCGCGCTGCTATGCCATCGCGGCGGCGAACGAGAGCCGCAACCGGCGCGATTTCGATCCCTATGCCAGCGTCGGCACCTGGCCGGATCGGCAGGTGCGCGGGCAAGTGCATTTCCGCCTCAGCCGCGAACTGTCGGCCAGCCCGCGGCTGCGCCTGGCGATTTCGGGCCAGCGGTTCGATCTGACAGGCGGCGGCAGCGATGCATGGGCGGCAAGCGCACAGGACGACGCCGCCATCGTCGCGGCCATGCGCGCGGCCTCTTCGATGACCATCAGCGCCACCGACAACCGGGGCAACCGCTTCACCGATCGCTATTCTCTGGCAGGGGCCGCCACCGCAATCGATGCCGCCGTGGTAGGGTGTGCCGCAGCCGGATAGCAGAAGGGCCGGAAGGATCGCTCCTCCCGGCCCGCTCATTGCGTTCGGCGCTTGCGATCAGAAGCGCAGGCCGAACCCGACTGCCACCTGGTGACGATCAAGGTCGGCGTCGAAACGGTCGCTTTCGCCCGTGTCATCGTCGAAGAAGTCGTCGTCGTTGAAGTCGAATTCGCCTTCGGTGTAGTTGGAATAGCGGTACTCCAGCTTCACGAAGCTGTTCTCGCTGACTGCATATTCCGCGCCCGCGCCCACGCGCCAGCCATCGAGGTCGACGTCGGTTTCGAGCTCGGTCGTGCCATCGTCGGCCAGCAGGTTGTAGCGAGCGTTGGTGTAGCCACCCTTGGCATAGAGCAGCAGGTTCGGGCTGACGACATAGCCGGCACGCGCGCCGACGTAGATGTCGCGCCCCGTATCCAACTGTGCGCCGAAGCCGATATCCTCCAGGTCGCCATCGACGACCTCGGTATCGGCGGTGGAACCGGTCAGTTCGGCTTCCACGCCCAGCACGCCGCGCTCACCCATACCGATGTCGTAACCCGCGCCGACGCCGTACATGAAGCCGTCGATCGACTGGTCTTCTTCGTCGTTCAGGTCGTTATCGACATCGCTGCCGGCCTTGCTGATGTCGAACCCGGCGATGCCTTCGACGCGCGGGCCGGTGAAGGCCGAATTGTCCTGGGCGGCGGCAGGCACCGTCAGCGCCGTTGCCGAAGCCGTTGCGAGAATGAGTGCGATACCCTTTTTCATTGTGCTCTCCTTGGTCGTTTGCAGCACGGTTTCGCCCGTGCGTGGACAGCCAGAATGAGGCGCGGGCGGGGTTCGTTTCATGAACCTCGTACAACAATCAACATGTTGTTTTCATGCAACAAAACGGGTCGACGAAACGTGAATGGCGGTCGATGAACGACGGGAACCTTTGCTGCCGGGCCGGTGCGCGCGCCAGACGCTCTCGGTTTGTCCCACAGGCCCCCCGGCCCGACGTGAAAAATCCGGTTTCCCGCGTCTCGTCGCCCCTCTGGCCCATCCTGTCGGCCCGGCCGTGAAAGCGCCGCGAGCGGGCATCGCCAACGCGCCCGCTTCCCAAATGGCGCGCGTGTGCCTATATGCGCGGCTCCCATGGCCGATACGACACTGATGAGCATCCCCGGGCAGGTAGACCCGGTTCCCGTCGCGCGTGACATTACGCCGCGTGAGGACGGACGCGTGGACCTGATCGGTCTGCCGAAAAAGGATATTGCCGCGCTGTTCGAAGCCGCCGGGCTGGACCAGCGACAGGCCAAGCTGCGCGCCAAGCAGGTGTTTCACTGGCTGTACCATCGCGGCGTCACCGATTTCGAGGCGATGACCGATATCGCCAAGACCATGCGCCCGTGGCTGGCCGAACGCTTCGTGATCGGTCGCCCCGAGGTGGTGGAGGCGCAGCACAGCACTGACGGCACGCGCAAGTGGCTGCTGCGCACGGCCGACGGGCACGACTTCGAAATGGTCTTCATTCCCGATGCCGACCGCGGGACGCTGTGCGTCTCCAGCCAGGTCGGCTGCACGCTCAACTGTCGGTTCTGCCACACCGGCACGATGCGACTGGTGCGCAACCTGACGCCGGGCGAAATCGTGGGCCAGGTGATGCTGGCGCGCGATGCGCTGGGCGAATGGCCCAAGGGCCGGATGGACATGCCGGACGAGGAAACCGCCGCCGAATATACCGCCGACGGTCGCCTGCTGACCAACATCGTGATGATGGGCATGGGCGAGCCGCTGTACAATTTCGACAACGTGAAAGGCGCGCTGCAACTGGTTATGGACGGCGACGGCCTGGCCCTGTCGAAGCGTCGCATCACCTTGTCCACCAGCGGCGTGGTGCCCGCCATGGCGCGCTGTGGCGAGGAAATCGGCGTGAACCTTGCTGTCTCGCTGCACGCGGTGACCAAGGACGTGCGCGACGAGATCGTACCGATCAACAAGAAGTACGGGCTGGAAGAGCTGTTGCAGGCCTGCGCAGACTATCCCGGCGCCAGCAACGCGCGGCGCATTACCTTCGAATACGTGATGCTTAAGGACAAGAACGACAGCGACGAAGACGCGCGCGAGCTTGTTCGCCTTATCAAGAAGTACAAGCTGCCGGCCAAGGTGAACCTCATACCCTTCAACCCATGGCCGGGCGCCGCTTACGAGTGCTCGACGCCGGAACGGATCAAGGCCTTTTCCAACATCGTGTTCGAAGGCGGTATCAGCGCCCCGGTTCGCACGCCGCGCGGCCGCGACATCGATGCAGCCTGTGGCCAGCTGAAAACCGCCGCCGAAAAGAAGAGCCGCGCCCAGCTGGACCGCGAGGCGGCGGAAGCAGCCGCCGCGCAGGCATGAGCGACGAGGCAACCCTCGCCTTCTACGACCGCGAGGCGAGCGAGTATGTGAAGCACTTCGTGATGGGCAGTGCGCGTTGGCTCGATCCCTTTCTCGACCGACTGAAACCGGGGTCGCACGTCATCGAACTGGGTTGCGGCGGCGGGCGCGATGCGCAGCACATGCTGGAACGCGGCTTCAGCGTCGACATGACCGATGGCTCTGCCAGCATGGCCGCAGAAGCCCGTAAACGCACCGGGCAGGACGTACGCGTGCTGCGCTTCGAGGATCTCGACGCAGCGGATGCATATGACGCGGTGTGGGCCCATGCCTCGCTGCATCACCAGCCGCTGGCCGGGCTTGGCGACGTGCTGCAGCGCGTCTTTCGCGCCACGCGTCCTGGCGGGCTGTTCTTCGCCAACTACAAGCTGGGCCAGGGCGACGATCGCGACAGTTTCGGGCGCCTGTACAGCTTTGCCCCGCGCGAGCAGCTGCTAGATCTCTATCGCCAGGCGGGCTGGGAGCTCGACACGATAGAGGACTATCGCGACGGCGGGCTGGACAAGGTCATGCGCGACTGGATCGCCATCACGGCCCGCAAGCCGGGCAAGAACGGCTGACCGAGGCTGCAAAACGGCTGGTCGCAATTTGATGCGTCCAACGAGTTGTTCATCTTCAGTATCACCTAAATGAACGAAAACCCCTTTCCGACACCAGAGAGATGTCGAATCGGAAAGGTAGGACGCCATGAAAAAGACACTGCTTGCATTCGCCGCCGCCACCACGCTGGCCCTCCCCGCAGCGCCTGCCATGGCGCAGGACGGCCCGCCCCCCTGGGCGCCTGCTTACGGCCATCGCGACCACGATCGCCACGACAGGTACGATCGCCATGACCGGTACGACGTACGCTATGACCGCGACGACCGGCGCGAGCGCCGCCGCTATCGCGAACACCGCCGCCACCGCGTCTATGATGACCGGGGCCGCTACTACGAACCGCGCCGCGTGCGTCGGGGTGACCGGGTGTGGCAGGGCCATGACGGGCGGTATTACTGCGAGCGCGACAATGGCACGACCGGCCTGATTATCGGCGCTGCCGGTGGCGCGCTGATCGGTCGCACCATCGACACCCGCGGAGATCGCACGGTCGGTACCGTGCTGGGCGCAGCGCTGGGCGCTGTCCTCGGCCGCGAGATCGACCGTGGCGAGGCACGCTGCCGCTAGTCCTGCGGCACGCGTAGCCCCCCGGAAACGCCGTCGCTCCTTGTCCCCGGAGCGGCGGCGTTTTGCCGTTCACATCCCGGCCGACCAAAGGACGACTTGGCCAATGATGGTGAGCACGCAGAACACCAGGCCGATGATTGGCACCGCCTGCCACATGTTCGGCACGTCTTCTGGCTGGTTGCGCGTCTTGAGCCGCCACAGCGCTGCATTGACCATGGCGAAGACGATGAGGATGGCCAGGCTCGTCCCACTTGCCAGGGTGCCCAACGGAATGAAAAGCGCTAGCACGAGAACCACGCCGACTGTCAGCAACGTGGAGAAAACGGGGGTCCCGGTCGTCTCGCTCACTTGGCCAAGCCATGCCGGCGTGCCGGCGCGGCGGTCTCGACCAAGGTCCATCAACAGGCGACTTGCCGCAACCATCTGCGTCAGCGCGCCGTTGGCGATAACCAGCAGGCTGGCCAGCACCAATGTCATTTGCAGCATCCCGGAATCGCCCGCTGCTGCATAGACCAGCGGTGCATCGGCCTGGGCGATACCGTCAATATCGGCGCTGCCGCCGAGTGCTGCAGCGATCGCGAGATAGAAAGTGAAGACCAGCAGGATGGTGATTACGATGCCGCGCGGCAACGTACGCCTGGGTTCATCCAGTTCCTCCGCAGTGGGCGCCATATCCCCGAAACCAATGAAGGAATAGATCGCCAGGAAAGCGCCAGCGAAAATGCCGGTCCATGCACCGGTTCGCGAAAATACTCCTTCGTCGGCCAATCTGGCAGGCCAGGCCAGGAGGCTATCGCGCATCAACCACATGATCACGAGTAGGGTGATGATACCCAGTGTCGTGGTGACAGTCATGAACCAGGCACTGTGCTTCATCCCGGCCAGGGCTACTGCGCCTACCAGGCCGACGATCCCCAAGACGCCGGCCCAGTGCGGGATCTCAACAAAGCTTTCCAGATAGCTCACGAAGCCGGTCGCGATCGTGGCGCTCGACACGATATTGGCAATGATAAGCAGCCATCCGGCCATGGCCGGCACCCCGCCCCGGTCGCCAAAGGCCTCCTCCACATAGTCGATCGGGCCGCCTGCCGTGGGAATGCGCGCACCGATTTCGGCGAAGGAAAGCGCAGTGAAGACCGCCACCAGCCCGGCAACGGCATAGGCCAACGGGGCACCGGGCCCCGCCTTGCCCATCACCTCGCCGATCACCACGAAAATGCCTGCGCCCAGGATGGTGCCCGTGCCGTAGAAGACGAGTCCCCACAGACCCATCGAGCGTCTCAGCGCCATGAAAATCCCCTTGTTGCCTTGCACAGCCAATGGGCCGGGAGGAGCCCGGTTCCGCAACGGGAATTCCCTTCCGTAACCAAAACAGGCTATGGCGCGCAACATGAGCGCAGAAACGCACCCGTTCTTCGACATGCACACGCACGGTTTCGTGCGCGTGGCTACCAGCACGCCGAAGGTCCGTACGGCCGATATCGCCTACAACGCGGCAGGCATAATCGAGCAGGCGCGGATGGCGCATGAGCGCGATGTAGACCTGCTGCTCTATCCGGAAATGTGCCTGTCCTCCTACGCGCTGGATGACCTGCACATCCAGGCCGCCCTGCTGGACAGCGTGGAGGCGCATATGGAGCATATCCGGGCAGCCAGCGAGGCGCTGACCCCGGTGCTGGTAATCGGCGCCCCGCTGCGCCGCGCGGGCCGCATCTACAATTGCGCGATAGTGATCGCCCATGGCGAGGTACTGGGCGCGGTGCCCAAAAGCTACCTGCCCAATTACCGCGAATTCTACGAGAAGCGCTGGTTCGCGCGCGGCAACAATTGCCGCGACCTGTGGATCGGGGTGAACGGAACGGAGATACCCTTCGGCGTGGACCTGATCTTTTCCGCACAGAACCTGCCCGGCTTCACTTTCGGGATAGAGATCTGCGAGGATTACTGGAGCCCCACCCCGCCCGGCACCATGGCGGCGCTGGCGGGCGCCACCATCCTGCTGAACCTGTCTGCCAGCAACATCACCATCGGCAAGTCGGACGAGCGGCACATGCTGTGCCAGGCAAGTTCCAGCCGCTCTGTCTGCGCCTATGCCTATTCCGCCAGCGGTTTCGGCGAGAGCACGACAGACCTCTCGTGGGACGGCCAGGGCATGGTCTACGAACTGGGCGACCTGATGGTGGAAAGCGTGCGGTTCGAACTGGAGCCGGAACTGTGCCTGGTCGATGTCGATACCCGCCGCATTCTCAATGAACGCATGCGCATGGGCACCTTCAACGATGCGGCGGAGGACGCCGGGCGGCCCGAGGACAGCTTCCGCACGATCGCTTTCGACCATGCCTACCAGCCCGGCGACATTGGCCTGGTCCGCCCCATTCGCCGCTTCCCCTTCGTGCCCAACCGGCAGGACATGCTGGACCACGACGCCTACGAGGCATTCAACATCCAGGTCGATGCGCTGATGCGGCGGATCCAGGCGACGAAGCCGGAAAGCCTGGTGATCGGAATCTCGGGCGGGCTCGATTCCACTCATGCGCTGATCGTGGCGGCCAAGGCCTGCGACATGCTGGGCCTGCCCCGGTCCACCATCCGCGCCTACACCATGCCGGGCTTCGCCACATCTGACGAGACCAAGAGCAACGCCTGGAAGCTGATGGAAGTGTTCGGCACCACGGCGGAGGAAATCGACATCCGCCCCGCCGCGCGGCGCATGCTGGAAGACATGGGCCACCCTTTCGCCGAAGGAGAGCCGCATTACGATGTCACCTTCGAGAACGTGCAAGCGGGCCTGCGCACGGACTACCTGTTCCGCCTGGCTGGCCATCACAAGGGCTGGGTGATCGGCACGGGCGACCTGTCCGAGCTGGCGTTGGGCTGGTGCACCTATGGCGTGGGCGACCACATGAGCCACTATGCCGTCAATTCGGGCGTCCCCAAGACGCTGATCCAGTACCTGATCCGCTGGGCAGTGCGCACCAACCAGTTCGATGCCGCCAGCGACGAGGTGCTGGAGGCCGTGCTCGATACCGAGATCAGCCCCGAACTGGTGCCTGCCGATGCCAAGGGGCAGATCCAGTCCACGCAGAGCATCATCGGGCCCTACGAGCTCAACGATTTCTTCCTGCACCATACCATCCGCTGGGGGCAAAAGCCCAGCCACGTGGCCTTCCTGTGCTGGCACGCCTGGCGCGATATCGAGGAGGGGCTGTGGCCGCACGCCTTCCCGCAGGACCAGAAGAACGCTTACGACCTGCCTACCATTGGCCGCTGGCTGGAGAATTTCGTGCGGCGGTTCTTCCAGTTCAGCCAGTTCAAGCGCAGCGCCATTCCCAACGGCCCGAAAGTCAGCGCCGGTGGCGCGCTGTCGCCGCGTGGAGACTGGCGCGCGCCCAGCGATGCCGTGGCCGACGTATGGCTGGCCGACCTGCGCGAGAACCTGCCGGAGTGACGGGGATTGCTGCGCGGGATGCGGGCGAGCGTTAAGGGCCTGCGTTGACGCCCGAGGGGGCGACACGTAGACTCCACCCATGATAGAACTTTGCCGGTTTGACCGGACAATGCCGATACCACGAATAGGGCAGGCAGCATGAAATCGATCATCCGCCTCATGGGCGTAATCACCGTGCCGCTGGCGCTGGCAGGAATGGCCGTGCCGGCGCAGGCGCAATTCGGCGGGCTCGGTCGCATTATCAACGATGCGCGCAATGCCGCCGAAAACGACGACGACGAAGACGATGCCGAGCAGATGCCGGAGGAATGCCGCGAGGATTCCAGCCCCAGCGTGGGCCGCGCGGTGCTGGGCGGCATCCTTGGCCGCGCCAGCCGCGATGCGGCGAACCGCGCCGGAATCGGTTCCTTCGTGCCCGTCAGCGAGTTTTCCGACCAGATCAGCGCCGCCATCGCCTGCCAGCTGGACCCCGACGAGCAGCGCCAAGCCGCCGACGCCACGCTGGAGGCCACGCGTGGCACCGGCGAGGATGGCGGCGCAGAGGTGGGCGCCAGCGCGGCGTGGACATCCGAAACGCGCGAAGGCGTGTCGGGCCGATCAACCGTGACCGGGCGGCAGGCGGAACCCGGCGACGGGATGGACTGCATCTTCGTGACCGACGTGATTATCGTCGAAGGCGAGGAAACTCGCGCCGACAAGCGCATGTGCCGCCGCCCGCCCTCGCCGCGCTATTCCATCCGCGCATGAGACGTCTGCCGCGCATAGGCCTGGCGCTTGGCGCCTTTGCCGCGCTGTCGGCGCAGAGTGCGATGGACCCGGACAATCCCACCTGTCCGGCAGAGCCCGACTGGGGGCCGGCAGAGCGCATGGTCCTTTCCACGCGCGAAGGCGAACACATGAACGTGCTGGTGGCCGAGGGGATCGTCGATTCCACTTTCCCCCAGCGCCTGCAGGAAGCCATCGATGCAGATCCGATGATCGGCGAAGTATGGCTGCGCTCGCGCGGGGGCGATGCCCGCGCCGGGAACGAGGCGGGGCGCATCATCCGCAACTATGCCCTCGCCACCCGCATCCCCTCCGGCTGGACCTGCTTTTCCGCCTGCAACTTCGTTTTCATGGGCGGACTGACCCGCAACGTGGAGCCGGGCGGGATCTTCATGGTGCACATGTTCACCCATACCGGAGACCGCTCGCTGATTGCCGAAACGCGCCTTGACGGCACGCAGGCGACCGCAGAACTGATCGGCGAGATCGAGCAAAGTTCAGCCCTGCTGGCGACGGAGGACAACGACTTCCTTATCCGCATGGGCATCAGCCGCGACCTGCTGACCGAGATCATGTACCAGGTGCAGGCCGTGGGCACGGACGAGAACCCCAGCACCCGCTATTGCCTGAGCGACGAGGAAGTGGTGCGCTACAACGTCAAGGCCCTGCCGCGGCCGGCGCAATAGCCATAAAAAAGGGCGCCGCTCCCGCAGGAACGACGCCCTCCCCCCAGTCGATCTGTCCCGCTTACGGGTGCGTGTGCGTGTACAGCGTGGTGGTCCGCTTCTCGAGGCTGTCCAATTCGTCGAACATTGCGCGGGCCGCTTCTTCCGACCCTTCCTGGGCAACCATGGCTTCCCAGATCGCCCGCCGTTCGGGATTGTCGTGCGTGTCGAAGGTACCCATGCCGCGCGGCATGGTGTTGATCACCACGTAATCCCAATCGTTGTTGGCCATCACCCAGTGCAGTTGCGGGCGGTCCAGCCCGGCGGCATCATAGGCCGGCATCAGATGGTCCATGATGATCTCTTCCCAGCGTCCCCCGGCGCCGTCATTCAGTTCGATCGCGGTCACAGTCCAGGTGGTGCGTGCTTCTTCCTCTTCTTGCGCTGCGGCCGGAACGGCAAGTACAGCAAGAGACACCGCGGCCAGCGCGGTAGTAAAAAGTGCTTTCATGTTCTCTTCCCCCATTGGTGTCACAAGTGGAACTTACGACCCACCCACAGGATACACCTCGGGCGCTTTCAGGGGAAACCAAATCACTCCCGCCATTTCAGCGAGTTGTGAAATGAATTACGGGGCGCTCAGCCGCAATACTGCGCCTTCGACCTGATCGGTAAGCAGGTAGATGGAGCCGTCGGGCGCTTCCTGCACGTCGCGCCAGCGCTGGCCGAGCGAGCGCAGCAGGTGTTCTGGCTCGCCGATGGGAACGCCGGTGTTGTCGGTATCGTACCGCAGCAGGCCCTGCGTGAAGCTGCCCAGCAGCATGTCGCCGTCCCAGCCGGGAATGGCGTCGCCCGAATAGAACATCAGATTGCCGGGATTGAAGCTGGGCGGCCCGTAGACCAGCACCGGATCGATCATGCCGGGCACGTTTCGCAGGTGTTCGGCCTGCTCGCCATTGTAGTGCATGCCCTGCGTCACCGGGATCCAGCCATAGTTGCCGCCCCGCAGGATACGGTTCACCTCGTCACCGCCGCGCGGGCCGAACTCGCTTTCCCAGATTTCGCCGGTGTCGGGATTGATGGCCAGGCCCAGCGGGTTGCGGTGGCCGGTGGACCAGGTCAGCGGCTCGTGCCCGTCCATGCCGACCCACGGGTTGCCCGGCGGCACTTCACCCGTATCGGTCATGCGAAAGATCTTGCCGTAGTGAGAGGCAGGATCTTGCACCATCTCGCCATAGTTGCGATCGCCGCTGGTGACGAACAGGTAGCCATCGGCATCGAACAACAGGCGCCCGCCGTAGGAGCCGAAGGCCGGCCCCTGGCCGCAACACCGCTCCGGCAGCGGCATGGCGCCATACCAGGTGTCGGCCACGAAGATGTCCTCCACGTCGGTCAACTCATGCGAACCCGGCGCCCAGCGCCCGCGCATCACCGCGAGGGTAGAGACGTTCTCGTCCTCCGGATCGATCTTGGAATAGGCCATGTAGACCAGCCGGTTGGTCTCGAAATCGGGATGCAGCGCGATGCCCTTGAGCCCGGCAATGCCGAAGGTGTACATTGCCGGCAGGCCCGCGATGGGCGTGGGGTCGAGCATGCCGTTCGCATCGATATGGCGCAGGCGCCCCACCCGCTCTGTCACCAGCATGCCGCCTTCGGGCAGGAAGGCGACGCCCCAGGGCCGCTCCAGCCTGGCGACCACTTCGACATGGATCGGTCCGTGTTCGGTGTGGAAGTCCCACGGGCCTTCGCCCAGTTCGGTGCCACCGAAGGGCGGTGGTGCGGGTGGGTCATCCTGCGCCTGTGCAGAAACCGGTGCAACTGCCGCCGTCAAAGCCAATGCCGCCAGCCCCGTGGCCAGCCCCAAGCGCAAACCCATTATCTTCTCCCCGTACCAAAAGCCCGGTTGTGTCCCCGGTACTCGTCCCTATCGTAGGTGCATGCGAGCGTTCTCACAATTGACTTTGTCCATTTTTTCGTGACGCGCAAGTCCGTCCTTGTCACCGGCGGCGCGAAACGCGTGGGCGCGGCTATCAGTCGGCGGTTTGCCGAGGCGGGCTGGCACGTGGTGATCCATTGCAACACTTCGGTGGAAGCGGCTGAAAAGCTGGCCTCCAGCCTGCCCAGCGCACAGGTGGTGCAATGCAACCTGGTGGACCTGGATGCCGCCAGCGCGATGGTGAAGAAATTGGCGCAGGACCTGGAAGACTGGCGCTGCCTCGTCAATTCCGCATCGGTTTTCGAGCCCGACGATGTAACCGTGCTGGATATCGAGACGAACCGCAGGGCAATGCGAGTGAATGCCGTCTCTCCCGTCCTGCTGGCGCAGGTCTTCCTTGCTCACGCGCGCAGCCAGGCAGGGCGCCGCGTGGTGCAGGTGACGGACCAGAAGCTGGCCAACCTCAACCCCGATTTCTTCAGCTACACCATGAGCAAGGCCGCCGCCGACACTGCCGCGCGGATGCTGGCCATGGTGCATGACGCGGCAGACCGGGTCTACACGCTGGCCCCGGGCGCCATCCTGCCCAGCCACGACCAGACCAGCGCCGAGGCGGAGCGTTCGCACCGGCTCAACCTGCTGGAGCGGCACACGCAAGCCCGCGAAGTGGCCGACGGCGCGCTGTTCCTGGCCGAAGGCCCGCTGGCCAGCGGCCAGTCGCTATACGTCGATTCCGGCCAGCACCTGTTGTCGCAACCGCGCGACGTGATCTATCTGGAGCGCGAGGGAGAAGGCTGATGGCCAAACCGGTAAAGCGGCACGCACTGTCCACCCGACTGTGGCACTGGATCAACGCGCTCAGTGTCGCGGTGCTGTTCATGAGCGGGCTGAACATTTCCAACGCGCACCGCCGCCTGTACTGGGGCGACCAGGGATTCGCCCCGTCGCAGGCCTGGCTGGAAGTGCCGCGTTTTCCCGGCTGGATGACCATCCCCGACTACTACAGCCTGGCCGTGGCGCGGGACTGGCACGTGGTGTTCAGCCTGGTCTTCGCCTTTTCGCTGCTGGCGTTCCTGATCGTGGCGATCGCTAATTGCCACCTGAAGCGCGATATCTTTGCCCGCGCGCGGGAATGGAAGCCGTCGAACATCGGGCGCGACGTGCGCGAGCACTTGAAGTTCAATTTCGAGCACGGCGGAGCGAAGTACAACGTGCTCCAGAAGATTGCATATTCCGGTGTGATCCTGGTGCTGATCCCGCTGATGATCCTTACCGGCATGGCGATGAGCCCCGGCATGGAAGCCGCCTGGCCGTGGCTTAGCGAAGTGTTCGGCGGGCGCCAGAGCGCGCGTTCGATCCATTTCCTGGCCGCCTGGGGATTGTTCGCCTTTTTCGTGATCCACATCCTGCTCGTCCTCGCCTCCGGCCCTGCGCGGCAGGTGCGCGACATGATTACCGGGGGGAAAGGGTGATGCAGCGCCGCAATTTCCTGGTCGCCGCAGGGGCCGCCTTCCTTGCCGGGTGCAACGAGATCGGCAAGTCCGAATGGTTCGGCAAGCTGGCCGAGGGCGCGCAAGGCTGGCACCGCGGCCTGCACCGCGCGCTGGGCGGCGGGCGCATCTCGATGGCGCCTGAATACACCCGCGCCGACCTGTCCCCATATTTCCGCGGCAACGGCAGCCTGACCGTCGATACCGACGCCTATCGCGCGGCGGAGGCGGAAGGTTTTGCCAATTGGCGCCTTGCCGTCAGCGGGCTGGTGGACAACCCGCTGGACCTGTCGATGAACGATATCCGCGCCCTGCCGCAGCGCACCCAGATCACCCGCCACGACTGCGTGGAAGGGTGGAGCGCGATCGGCGAATGGACCGGCCCGCAGCTGTCTCACCTGCTGCAGGCTGCGGGCGTGCAGGACGGGGCGAACTACGTCGTCTTCCGCTGTGCCGACAACCTGAACGGACAGGACTATTACGAAAGCTGCGACATGGACGATGCCCTGCACCCGCAGACCATCGTTGCCCACCAGCTGAACGGCGAAGCCCTGCCCGTGCGCAACGGCGCGCCGCTGCGGCTGCGGATCGAACGGCAGCTTGGCTACAAGCACGCCAAGTACCTGACCGGCATCGAAGTGGTCGCCAGCCTCGACGACATCGGCGAAGGCAAGGGCGGCTACTGGGAAGATCGTGCGGGCTACCAGTGGTACGCCGGGATATAGGCGGACTTGCCACCCCGCCCCCGCATTGGGGTGAATTCTAGCCCGGAATTGACTCATCGCCAAACGGTCCGCAAACCCCTGTGCGGACTCAATCAAGGAGCGGGGGACTTCACGCCGATGTGGCTGCTCGACAAGATGCTGAAGAAACTGATCCGGGCGGGCAAGCTCGTGATCACCGATTACGATGGCAAGGTTTACGAATACGGCCCCGGCGGGGATGTGAACGGGGAATATGGCGAACCGATCAAGGTGCGCCTCACCAGCAAGAAGGCCAGCAGCCACATCGCCCGCTATCCGCAGGTGGGCGCGGGCGAGGCCTATATGTGGGGCTGGCTGGAAGTGGAGGAGCCGCACGATATCCGCGACATGGTGCTCTACGTCACCAGCCAGGCGAAGGCACACGGCGACAAGGCGCTGCAACCGCAGGGGCCGCTGAAGCGGCTGGCGCAGAAGACCGCGGCGAAGATCGACAGCGTCAACCTGAAGAGCAAGGCGCGCAAGAACGCCGAGCACACCTATAACCTGACGCGGCGCCTGTACGAGCTGTTCCTCGACGAGGACCGGCAATACACGATGGGTTATCACCGCACGCCCGACGTCAGCCTCGAGAAAGCCCAGCTCGACAAGAAGGCGCATATCGCCGCCAAGATGTACATGCAGCAGGCGCGCGAGATGGATCGCCCCTTGCGCGTGCTGGATATCGGCTGCGGCTGGGGCGGCCTCGCGCTTTACCTGCACAAGCATTACGGCGCCGAAGTGCTGGGCGTTGCCCTGGCGCCCGACCAGATCGCCTTCTGCAAGGAGCGGGCGAAGGAAGCGGGCGTTTCCGACAAGGTGAAGTTCGCGCTGATGGACTATCGCGACGTGGAAGGCACGTTCGACCGCATCAGCTCGGTCGGCCTGCTGGAGCATGTCGGCACGCCGCACTACCCGCAGTTCATGAAGAAGACCTTCGAACTGCTGGCACCCAAGGGCGTGATGTTCAGCCACTGCTGCGGCCGTGCGGGCCCTCCCGGCTTCACCGACGCCTGGACGCGCAAGTACATCTTCCCCGGCGGCTATATCCCCGCGCTGAGCGAGCTCGTGACCGAAAGCGAGAGGGCCGGCTGGCAGGTGATGGACGTGGAGGCCATGCGCTTCCACTACAGCTACACGCTGGAGGAATGGTACAAGCGCACCACCATGCACCAGGAAGAGCTGGAGGAGCTTTACGATCCGGAATTCTTCCGCATGTGGCAGTTCTACCTCGCCGGCGCAGAGCAAAGCTTCCGCCACGGCACGCTGGTGAACTGGCAGATCCAGTACGTGAAGGAACGCGACGCCATCCCGATGACGGGCGACTATGTCTACGAGGAAAGCGCCCGCCTGCGCAGCATCGAGGAACCGCCGCAATGGCACCTCGACCCGGCCCTGAAGGAAGCGGCGGAGTAGACGTAACTCCTCCCTGTTGCGCAGCAATGGGGAGGTGGCAGCGACGCAGTCGCTGACGGAGGGGCAAGACGTGAAACGGTTCACCATCGCCCCTCCACCACGCTTCGCGCGGTCCCCCTCGCCAATCCCGGCGGGAACGGGGAGGACAAACTTGTCATGACCACCCCTGCCCCTCTCACCCGCCGCGCCATTTTCGCGCAGGCCTGGCCGATCATGCTCGGGCAGGCATCGGTGCCGCTGGTGGGCATTGTCGATACCGCCGTGATCGGGCGCACCGGCGATGCCACGGCGCTGGCGGGCGTCGCGCTGGGGGCGACCATCATCACGCTGGTGTTCTGGACCTTCGGCTTCCTGCGTATGGGCATGACAGGCCTTACCGCGCAGGCCGAAGGATCGGGCGACCGCGCCGAGGTGGAGGCGCTGCTGCTGCGCGCGCTGGCCATCGGCATCGCGCTTGGCCTGGTGCTGCTGGCGATCAGCTGGCCCGTGCGCGAGGCGGCATTGGCGATCATGTCGGGCACGCCGCCTGTGAATGCAGAGGCTGGCGGCTACATGCAGGGCCGCTTCCTCGGCGCGCCTGCCGCGCTGGCGGTCTACGCCATCAACGGCTGGCTGCTGGGCCTTGGCCGTACGCGCGAGGCACTGGCCCTGCAGATCGTGATGAACCTGGCCAACATCGGCCTCGATATCTGGTTCGTCTGGGGCATGGGCTTTGGCGCCTATGGCGTTGGCCTGGGCACCGCCTGCGCCGAAGCCGTGGCCTTGCTGCTGGGCCTGCTGCTGGTGGGACGCGTGGCCGGGGCGAGCGTGCTTAAGATCATCGGGCGCACCCCGCGCCGCCTGCTGACAGACCGCGCACGGCTGGCAAAGCTGTTCGCCGTCAACCGCGACATCATGATCCGCACCGTGGCGCTGCTGATCCTGTTCACCTGGTTCGCCAATGCCGGTGCGCGGCTTGGGGCGGAGACGCTGGCGGCGAACCACGTGCTGCTGCAATTCGTCAGTTTCTCTGCCTTCATCCTCGATGCCTTTGCCTTCACCGCAGAACAGCGGGTGGGCAGCGCCTACGGGCAGGGGGACAGGCGGCGCTTCCTGCGCGCCATCCGCCTGACAGGGGAGTTCTCGCTGCTGAGCGGCGCGCTGCTGGCGCTGGCCTTCCTGCTGGCAGGCGGGTCGCTGATCGACTTTCTCACCACCGATCCGCAAGTGCGCGAGGTGGCCCGTACCTACCTCCCCTTTGCCGCGCTGATCCCGCTGGTCGGCATGCCCAGCTGGATGCTTGACGGGGTGTTCATCGGCACCACGCGCGGCACCGCGCTGCGCAATGCGGGCGTGGCAGCGACGGTGCTGTACATCGGCCTCGACCTGCTGCTGCGCCCGGCGGGCAACATGGGCGTGTGGATCGCCATGAGCGCCAGCTACCTCTTGCGTGCAGGCGGGCTGGCATTGTATTTTCCAAGCCTGCTCAGGGATGTCAGCCAGACAGGAACCAACGAACCGACATGATTGTCCGCAGCCTCTCACGCATGGTCTCCGCGCTGCTGCTGGCGCTGTGCACCCTGGCTGTCGCCGCCCCTGCCCAGGCAGAGGTGCAGGTGCATTTTCATTCGATCAACGGCAGCATGTTCGGCGGACGCTATCCCCACGCCTTCGTGGTGTTCGAGGGGACCTTGTCGAACGGGACCGAAGTAAAGCAGAATTACGGTTTCTCGGCTCGCTATACCTCGCAGGTCATTGCGCGCGGCCCTGCCGAGCACCTGATCCAGACCGAGACCGACCGCACGGTCGCCAACACCAACCGGCATTTCACCGTTACCGTGTCCGACCAGACCTATCGCCGCCTGCTGGCCACCGTGCTGGCCTGGCGCGACTATCCGGGGCGCTACTACAACCTCGACGAGAACAACTGCATCCATTTCGTCGCCGCGCTGGCGCGTGTTGCCGGGCTGCAGGCCGATGTGCCGGAGGAATACGTCCACCAGCCCAAGGACTGGCTCAACTACATAGCCCGCACCAATCCGCAGCTGGACGCGCGCGAAATTCCGTAAAGCCGGTTTGCGGTAACCCGATTGCGCTGCTAACCGCCGCCGCGCAATTTGTGTGAACGGGATTCGCCCATGTCTGAAATCAAACGAGTCGTCCTCGCCTATTCCGGCGGGCTGGATACCAGCGTCATCGCCAAGTGGCTGGAAAGCGAGCGCGGCCTCGAAGTCGTCACTTTCACCGCCGACCTTGGGCAGGGCGAGGAGATCGAGCCAGCCCGCACCAAGGCGCGCGCCATGGGTATCCCCGACAAGCACATCTATATCGAGGATCTGCGCGAGGAATTCGTGCGCGACTTCGTGTTCCCGATGATGCGCGCCAATGCCCGCTACGAGGGCGACTACCTGCTCGGCACCTCGATCGCGCGCCCGCTGATCTCCAAACGGCTGGTGGAGATCGCGCACGAGACCGGTGCCGATGCCATCGCCCACGGCGCCACCGGCAAGGGCAACGATCAGGTGCGCTTCGAACTGTCCGCCTATGCGCTCGACCCCGATATCAAGGTGATCGCCCCCTGGCGCGAGTGGGACCTGACCAGCCGCACCGCGCTGATCGAATGGGCCGAGGCGCACCAGATCCAGGTACCCAAGGACAAGCGCGGCGAAAGCCCCTTCTCCACCGACGCCAACCTGCTCCACACCTCGTCCGAGGGCAAGGTGCTGGAAGATCCGTGGCAGGAGACGCCCGACTACGTCTATTCGCGCACGGTCAACCCGGAGGATGCGCCGGACGAGCCGGAATACATCGAGATCGGCTTCGAGAAAGGCGACGGCGTGTCGCTCAATGGCGAGGCGATGAGCCCGGCCACCCTGCTCACCGCGCTCAACGAGCTGGGCCGCAAGCACGGCATCGGCCGGCTGGACCTCGTCGAAAACCGCTTCGTCGGCATGAAGAGCCGCGGCATGTACGAAACGCCGGGCGGCGAGATCTACGCCCGCGCCCATCGCGGGATCGAACAGATCACCCTCGACCGCGGCGCCGCGCACCTGAAGGACGAGCTGATGCCGCGCTATGCCGAGCTCATCTACAACGGCTTCTGGTTCTCTCCCGAGCGCGAGATGCTGCAGGCGGCCATCGACCTTTCCCAGGAGAAGGTGAACGGCACCGTCCGGCTGAAGCTGTACAAGGGCCAGGCCGGCGTGGTCGGCCGCAAGTCGCCGAACTCGCTCTATTCCGAAGCGCACGTCACCTTCGAGGACGATGCCGGCGCTTACGACCAGGCCGATGCCGCGGGTTTCATCAAGCTCAACGCCCTGCGCCTGCGCCTGCTGGCGAAGCGCGACAGCTGAAAAGCGCCCCCAACAAGCACCGGCAAACCATTGTGCACATGCGGCAATTTCGTCACATCCATGCTGCAATGGCGAGATAGTTTCACCCTTTGCGGCAGGCCGTTGACTTATCCACCCTTGTCCACTGGCATTTCGCCACAAAGTGGATAAGTCGACGCTCGCGCCCTTGCCCGACTCGGCCAACCCGCGCATTCTTCAGACATCGAGAGCGAAAACGGATCGCTTCCCTGGATCGCCTGCCGAGACAGGAAAGTCGAAAACCGAGACGAACTCGACGCGATGACAGCAAGATCGCGGAGTAGGAAAGGCAAGACAGCCCCCTCGGGGAATGACGAGCCGGACTGTTGAGACCGCGAAGGAACTGACATCGGTTGGTCGGAGCGATGAGCCCCGGCGTCGATGGGAAGAAGCGCAGCTTGCTGCGTGGTCGAACCGCTCGAGACGCCAAGGTTACAGCCCCGGCTGCGGACAGGCCGCCAGACCTGTCGGGACCGGCCTTCGGGCCCCCTGATGTGTCCAGGCACCGGTTCGGCACCGGCGCGAGCGCCGGGCGACTTATCCGGATGGCCAAACCCTTCGGGGGGCGGAACAGAAGGAGACACGCCAGGCGATAAGCGTTTCTTCGGAAACCCACCGCCGGTGAGAGTGGGGTCGGTAGCAATACCGACCCCATTTTTCGTATGGGCGCCGCCCTTTCGCATCGCCTCCGGACCCGTTCCGCATTTCATCGCGTTTTCCTGTCATTTTGCGCCGGATCGCTCCGCCTTCGCGCCGATATCCACCGCCGGATTGGCCGTTTTTGCCGTTTTGCGGTAAGAGCGGGCTCCATGACCGGGATCGAATTCCCTCGCGCCGTCACGCGCTGGCTGGCCCCTGCCGCTGCCCTGGCCCTGCTTGGCGGGAGCGGTGCGGGCCTGGCGCAGGATGCGCAGGACATGCGCGCCGACTATGCCGCCAACCGCGCGGCAGAGCCCGAAGGCCCCGCCTTCCAGCCCAGCACGCAGGCCCAGTTCGAAGCCGCCTTCGCCGCCTATGCCGAGCCGGTAGCGCCCGCCCTGCCCGATCACGCAGTGGACATCACCACGATCGAGCCTGCCGAACCCGCCGCCACCCCGCTGGGCCCGGGCGTTGCCAGCTATTACGGCCGCCGCTTCCACGGCCGCCGCACCGCCAATGGAGAGCGGTTCGACATGAACGCGCTCACCGCCGCGCACAAGACGCTGCCCTTCGGCAGCCGCGTGCGGGTGACCAACCCGCGCAATGGACGATCCGTCGTGGTGCGCATCAACGATCGCGGGCCCTTCGTGCGCGGACGGCATATCGACCTGTCGCGCGCCGCCGCCGAACAGATCGGCATCATCCGCTCCGGCCACGGCACGGTGGAGCTGGAACTGCTGGAGAGCTAGGCGCTACCCGCCAGCCACCATTGCGGCTCTCCCGCCTCGAAAGCGGCCAGCCGATCCTCCTCCGCGCGCAGCCAGTCGACTTCGCTCAGCCCGCTCTGCCCTTGCGCGTGCGGCGGCAAGGCCGCCTCCATCGCGCGCAGGCGGCGCTCGAGCGGCGGGCAGTCGTCCGCGTCCTCCTCCTCCGCGTGCCCCGGCGCGGCGTCGGCCGGAGCGGTGCGCGCGGCTAATGTGGAGCACGTGGAGCACAGTCCTGATGCAAATTCCGGCGGCGCAGCGCGGCCTTCCCCGGCCTCGCCCGATTCCAGCGCCTCCACGGCGGCGTCAAAGCCGTGCTCGACCGCCATTTCCGCATCGCAAGCGGCGCAGCGCGCCAGAACCTCGGCCCGCTTGTCCAGCCGCGCGAGGTGCGCCAGCAACAGCCGCGCGTCATAGCGCCGCCGCGTGGCAACCTCCTCGCCGTGGTAGAAGACCTGCTCCTCCACCCCGTTCAGCGCGCGATCGGCCAGCACCTCCTCGGCATGCTGGCGCGCGATCACCAGCGCCGCATCCCAGCAGCGCGCGAATACGGGAGAAGCCCGCCGCGCGCGATAGGCCGTCTGCGAAGACACCTGCACCGCCCGGCACGCGAGCCTTACGTTACCGTGAGTGGCCAGCGCCCTGGCGAAGGCAGCTTGCTTGGGCGGGGTGAGCAAGTGCTGCGGGCCGGTCCGCGGCGGCGCGCCTGTGGGGCGCAGGGGGACGAGCGCGGTGGTGTCGGGGGTGTGCGGAGTTGTGTGAGCGTTGGCAGACATTGGGCAGCCTCGGTGCGTGGTTTGCAGGACCGCGCAGGGAGGCATGGATTGGGGGGTGTAGGGAAGGCGTAGTTTTATCCAATTGGTACTTCGATTCCGTGGACTCAAGTTCAGTGATCATACCAAATGCCTGAATGGAACCGCTCCAGATTCTTGGCAAGAACATTAGGCGATTGCGTCTAGCAAAAGGCTTTTCACAGGAAGAGTTCGCCCTTACCGCAGACATTGACAGGTCATACGTCGGACAAGTCGAACGAGGGCGACGCAATATAGCCTTTGAGAACATCTTGAAAATTGCCCGACCCCTCGATGTCTCTGTCTCTCAGTTGGTGGAGGGCATTCGGTGAAGGCCAATCCACTCTTTGCGAAACAAGACCTCGGTTTTTGGGCGATGGTGAAGTTCGTTTCTGAACGTGCGGTATACACCAACATGAAGACCAAGAAGAACCCCGTTTCGACCCTGAAGGCTTTGACTCCCGACGAGGTACGAGGGACGTTGGAGAAATGCGATATCGATCAAGAGTCGATCTCAAACCAGCAATGCAAACTGGTAAGTGATTACCTGAAATATCGTGCCGAGACGCTGACGACTAAGGTCGAGCCGGTCCTGATGAACCGCGACGAAGCACGCGCATTCTTCGAAGAGATCAAGGAGCGCGTTAAACCGATCCATCCTATCCCAATGAATCGCCAGAAGGGCGAAAAGCGCCATGAGGCCTATCTTGCAGCAATGGTCGGGATGCTTGCCGAAGAAGCCGTGGGTGCAGAGAATTTGGTAAATGACTCACAGAAGCTCGCCATCCTGACAGAGAATGGGACGTTGAAAGGTATCTTTTTCACGCCGTTTTGATGGAGCAATACCCGACACTCGCGATCCGATCGCCATCTGGGAGATCAAGGAATACTACGGCACAACCTCCTTCGGCAGCCGTGTTGCCGATGGTGTCTACGAGACGCTCCTAGATGGTTATGAGATAAACACCTTTGAAGCTGCCTTCGGCCGCCGCATCGCGCATTACCTCTTCGTCGACGATCGATTTACATGGTGGGAATGCGGAAAATCATATCTGTGCCGCCTAATTGACATGCTCCATACTGGACATGTCGATGAGATCTTCTTTGGTCGCCAAGTTATCGACCAGTGGCCGCAAACTCTTGCCGAACTCCAAAAAGATCCAGTTCTTGCGGGGTAACATCGTGTGAAAGGAGCAACCGATCTTTTACGTGTTCATCCACCACGTCACCTCCTCCACGCCAGAAACGTTTTAGCATCGAGCCGCCAAGTTTGAGATAGGCCTCAACCTCGAAAAGGTCTTGCGGCGGCATAATGCTAATCACTTTGCCACCGGACCTCTTCATGCCGTCAATTGATAGAGCAATGAAGGCTCCTCGGGCCTTTGCATCTCTCAAGTGTCCGCACATCTCGGCAAAATCAAACGCTTGTGCCCCATAAAGAATCTTCTGCGTATCGACGTGAGGAGGATCGCAATAGACGATATCGTCCTCACCAGCTTCGGCAACAATCTCCGAATAGTCGGCTTTGACGAAGACAGTCTCGCTTACAAGGTCGCGCCAGACTGCAAGGCGCTTTGCAAACGTCGAAGGATGGATGATTTTGTGCGGACCAATCGGAGTGCTCAGGTAACCGTCTCGTCTAAAACGGATGACCCCACCATAGCAGGATCTTGAAATAAATAAGAAATCGTGAGGGCTCTGGCGCTCATTGAAGCGATCCTTGGCCCTATCGTAGGCAACTTGCCGATCTTCCTGATAGGCTTCCCAATTGGCCGTGTAACTCTCGACAAGCGATTGAGGATCAGTCTGCACCAGCTTCCATAGGTCGACTAGTGGAGCGCATGCGTCGGATGCGACAGAACGGTGGGGGGGCAAGCCTCCCCAGAACCGCGCCAGAGCCAAAGAATGGTTCGAAATATGTCCGATATTCTCTGGGAAACGATTGGACTATCCGATCCGCAGATCGGTACTTGTTGCCGATATATTTGAAGAGCGGCTGTGGCATGTACCTTGGCTAGGTCGCTCCGGAACATATTGCAAACAGCAATGCACCGATTTGCACCATTTTGGATGCATCTCCCCCCATCAATACCCAAACCGCTCACAAAACGCCGCCACTTGCGCGTCGCCGTCCAGCAGGCCGCGCTCTACCTCGCCCAGGTCCTCGTCTCGCACCTCGGCCCTGGCCGGGTCGAAGGCGCGGCGGACACCGGTTTCCCAGTCGATGGCGGTGGTCCACAGGAAGCGGCAGGGGAACAGCCTTTCGAACCCGTCCATGAACCGCTCTGAGTATTCCAGCCCGCAGTGGCTGTAGATCGCGCACATCGCCCTGCAATGCGGGCCCGCTCTCCCCTACTCCCCCGCCACCAGCACCGCACGTTGCAGCAGGTCCACATCGCCCGCGGCGGCGCGGACGATTTCGGCCAGGCGTGCCACGTCGTTCATCGCGAAGCTGCGGCCTTCGCGCACCACGATGCCTTCGGCTTGCAGGTATTGCAGTTCCCGCGTCACCGCCTCGCGGTGGGAGCCGATGCGGCCCGCCAGTTCGGCGTGTGTGGGTGCGGGCGCGATTTCGGCGCGGTTGTCCTCCACCCCGGCATCGATGCAGAGGCGCAGCAGTTCGCAATGCAGGCGGTTGCGCACGGCCAGCGCGTTCAGTTCGAACACCCGTTCGGTCAGCAGGCGGATGTGGCCGACCAGCCTCCGCGCCATCCAGTCTGCCGTCTCCGGGTTGGAATTTACCGTTTCGCGGAACAGGTCGCCGGGCACGCTGGCCAGCACGCTTTGCCCCACGGCAGTGACACTGGCGGAGCGCGGCTGCCCGTCGAGCGCGGCGAATTCGCCCACCAGACCGCCCTTGCCCACGTCGGCCAGGAACACGTCGCGCCCGTTCAGCGAGTGCAGTTCCACCCGCACGCTGCCCTCCAGCACGACAAAGGCATCGGTGGTGCGATCCTGGTGGCCGATCACGATCTGCCCCGCCCGCAGCGGCACGAACCGCGCGTGCGGGGCCAGCAGCGTGCCCAGCGGATCGGGCAGCACTTCTGCCAAAGCTTTCAGGTACGTATCGGCCTTGCCCATGGTGCATCCCTTTGTCGCGGCACAGTGCCGGATCGGTGTTGGCACCATAGGCGGAACCGGCCCGGAACCACAATCGCCCAAGGGTCGGTGAGCGATGGGTTCCGGGCCGCAGACCGCCAATGCCTGGCAGCTCTAACCCCCTGTTGAACCTGCCAGGCAGCCGGGAGAGACGTTAGCGGGCGGCTTCCCGTGCGGCCTGGACGGCCGGCAAGAGCAGGGAGATAATGAAACGGACGGGATCGGTGGTGAAGCTGCCTCCCGTCACCTGGGCGGGCGGCAGCGATGCCAGATCGCTCCACTGGTCGTGGCGCGCGTCGCCCGCATGAGCCGGGGCGCTGATGCCGGTGGCAAGGGCCAGGGCGATGGCGGCGGCAAGAACGGTCTTCTTCATCTCGGGTCTCCTCGATACGAGCCCTGGTGGGCGTCGTGCTTCGATGGACCCGTTCTAGCCGCCTCCCCCGCCACGGTCGGTGAGGGAAGTCACCGGCGCGATGTGATAAAACTCACAACGGCAAATTAACCCTGTTCCGCAGCCTCGCTGGCCTTGTCGAGCATGGGCGCGAGATACTGCCCGGTGAAGCTGCGCGGCTCCTTCGCCACCTCTTCGGGCGTGCCCGCGGCGACCACTTCGCCCCCGCGCACCCCGCCCTCGGGGCCAAGGTCGACGATCCAGTCGGCGGTCTTGATGACATCGAGGTTGTGCTCAATCACCACGACGCTGTTGCCCTGGTCGACCAGCCGGTGGAGCACTTCGAGCAGCTTGCGCACGTCCTCGAAATGCAGGCCGGTGGTCGGCTCGTCGAGGATGTACAGCGTCTGCCCGGTGCTGCGCTTCGATAGTTCCTTCGCCAGTTTTACGCGCTGCGCCTCCCCGCCGGAAAGCGTGGTGGCCTGCTGGCCGACCTTGACGTAGCCCAGGCCCACCTCGTTCAGCATGTGCATCTTGTCGCGGATGGGGGGCACGGCCTTGAAGAACTCCTCCGCGTCCTCGATCGTCATGTCGAGCACGTCGGCGATGGAGTGGCCCTTGAACTTCACTTCCAGCGTTTCGCGGTTGTAGCGCTTGCCGCCGCACTCCTCGCAGGTGACGTAGACATCGGGCAGGAAGTGCATCTCGATCTTGATCAGGCCGTCGCCGGTGCAGGCCTCGCACCGCCCGCCCTTCACGTTGAAGCTGAAGCGGCCCGGCTTGTATCCGCGCGCCTGCGCTTCGGGCAGGCCGGCAAACCAGTCACGGATATTGGTGAAGGCGCCGGTGTAGGTGGCAGGGTTGGAGCGCGGGGTGCGACCGATGGGCGACTGGTCGATCTCGATCACCTTGTCGCAGTATTCGAGGCCGGTCACCTTGTCGTGCGCGCCTGCCACCACGCGGGCATTGTTAAGGCTGCGCGCGGCGGCGGCATAGAGCGTATCGATGGTAAAGCTGGACTTTCCCGAGCCGCTGACGCCGGTCACGCAGGTAAAGGTGCCAAGCGGGATCGAAGCCGTCACGTCGCGCAGGTTGTTCGCCCTCGCGCCGTGGACGGTCAGCTTGTTGCCGTTGCCCTTGCGCCGCCTGGCGGGAACGTCGATCTGGCGGCGCCCGGTCAGGTAATCGGCGGTCAGCGAGTTCTTGGCTTTCAGCACCTGTTTCAGCGTGCCTTGCGCCACCACTTCGCCGCCGTGCACGCCTGCGCCGGGGCCAAGGTCAACCACGTGGTCCGCGCTGCGGATGGCGTCCTCGTCATGCTCCACTACGATCACCGTGTTGCCGAGGTCGCGCAGGCGCTTCAGCGTTTCCAGCAGCCGATCGTTGTCGCGCTGGTGCAGGCCAATGCTCGGTTCGTCGAGCACGTAAAGCACGCCCGAAAGGCCCGAACCGATCTGCGATGCAAGGCGGATACGCTGGCTTTCCCCGCCCGACAGCGTGCCGCTGGTGCGGTCGAGGTTGAGATAGTCGAGCCCGACGTTGTTTAGGAAGCCCAGCCGCTCGACGATTTCCTTCAGGATCGCACGGGCGATCTGGTTCTGCGTCTCGGTAAGCTTTTCCGGCAGCGCGGTGAACCAGTCGAGCGCATCGGCCACGGACAGGCGCGTGGGCTGGCTGATATCGGTATCGACGATCTTCACCGCCCGCGCCTTCTCGTTCAGGCGCGCGCCGCCACAGGTTTCGCACGGCTGGCTGGTCTGGAACTTGGCCAGCTCCTCCTGCATCCATGCGCTTTCGGTCTGCGCCAGGCGGCGGTTGAGGTTGCCCATCACCCCTTCGAAGGGCTTGTGGACTATGTATTCCTTGCGCCCGTCCTTGAAGGTCAGCTCCACCGGATAACCCTGCGTGCCGTAAAGGATGATGTCGCGCTGGTCCTGCTCCAGCTGGTTCCACGGCGTTTCGATATCGAAGCCATAGGCCTTCGCAAGGCTAGTGAGCACCTGCATGTAATAGGGCGACGGCGGATTGCTCTTGGCCCAGGGCACGACGGCACCCTTCTTCAGGCTCAATTCCTCGTTCGGCACCACCAGCTGCGGGTCGAACAGCTGCTTTTCACCGATGCCGTCGCAGGTCGGGCAAGCCCCCTGCGGGGCGTTGAATGAGAACAGCCGCGGTTCGATCTCCTCGATGGTGAAGCCGGAGACCGGGCAGGCGAATTTCTCGGAGAAGACGATGCGGTTGGCAGGGATGCCCGCGCCCTTCAGGTTGCCGCCGCTCGCTTCCTCGCCCTCGCGCCCCGGAACCACGCCATCGGCGAGGTCGACATAGGCAAGCCCGTCGGCCAGCTTCAACGCGGTCTCGAAACTGTCGGCCAGGCGCGTTTCCAGGCCTTCCTTCACCGCCAGCCGGTCTACCACCACTTCGATATCGTGCTTGAACTTCTTGTCGAGCGCAGGCGCGTCCTCGATCGCATACATCTCGCCGTCGATGCGCACGCGGGTGAAGCCCGCCTTCTGCCACTCGGCCAGTTCCTTGCGGTATTCGCCCTTGCGACCGCGCACCACTGGGGCGAGCAGGTAGAGCCGCGTGCTTTCGGGCAAGGCCATCACCCGGTCGACCATGTTGGAAACGGTCTGCGCCTCGATCGGCAGGCCTGTGGCGGGCGAATACGGAACCCCCACGCGCGCCCACAGCAAGCGCATGTAGTCGTAGATCTCGGTCACCGTCGCCACGGTGGAGCGCGGGTTGCGGCTGGTGGTCTTCTGCTCGATGGAAATGGCGGGAGAAAGCCCGTCGATATGCTCGACATCGGGCTTCTGCATCATTTCCAGGAACTGGCGCGCATAGGCGCTCAGGCTTTCCACGTACCGCCGCTGCCCCTCGGCATAGATGGTGTCGAAGGCCAGCGAGCTTTTACCCGAACCGGAAAGCCCGGTGATGACGATCAGGCTGTCGCGCGGGAGATCGATATCGATCCCCTTGAGGTTGTGTTCGCGCGCGCCTTTGACGGAGATTGTGGTGAGAGCCATGGCGGGTCACTTGGGGGCTGCGGGACGATGAGTCCAGTGGGGCTTTGGACCGTGCGGATGCACAGTCTTGCAGGCGCCTCCTGTTCACCAAATGTTCGATGCGGTCAAGGGGCCAGCGTAAAGCCAGCCTCTCGGGCCAGGCCACTCAATCAAGCCCCCTCAGTCCAGCCCCAGCGCCAGCGCCTCCTGCCGCTCGCGTGCGATGTGTTCGCGGATGGGGCCAAGCACGGCACGCACATCGGGCAGGTCGCGGATTTCGTCATACAGCGGATCGTCGAGCAACAGGCCAAGGTTCTGGTTACCGAAATGGCTCAACTGCAGGGGCCATCCATAATCCGGCAACAGGCGCACAAGGTCGCTGGCGCTCTGGGCGTCGCCTTCGATCGCGGCGAACTGGAGCCGGTACAGGATCGACATCACGGAGACGTGCTGCGTGTTGCGCCAGCGGTCGGTCCATTCGCGCGCAATCGCGACATGCTGGCGCGCTTCCTCCAGCCGTCCGACGCGGCGCATGGCAAGCGCGACATAGGATGACACATAGGGCAGCACCTGCGCCGGGCGGCCGACCTCGTGCGCCCACGCGACATAGTCCTGCGGCGAGGCGAATTTTGCGTCGTAATAGGCCAGGAATTCTGCGGTGCGGCCATTGCGCAGCAGCATGGGCATGGCTTCGCTGACAATCGAATCGTCATCCCAGAAGCGCGCTCCCGCAACTCCCGCCGCCACGAAATCCGCCCGCGGCGGCAAGCTGTGCCGGCGCAGCTGCTCCAGCAGGCGGTCACGCGGACCGATGCCCTGGCCGGTGTAGAAATCCACCGGATCCAGGCCGAGCAGCAAGCGGGGGAAGCGCAGCTGCGCATGGGCACCCCGGCGGCGCTCGGCTTCGGTCAGCCCGGGGCTGCTTTCATTCACCAGGCGCAGGAATTCGGAAAGGTCGCCGTCGATCCGGGCCAGGCGCGCGCGGGCCAGTTCGCGCTGCGCATCGTTGGCGGCAGCAGCGATGATCCGCTGTTCCAGCTCGCGTGCCAGTGCGAAATCGCCGAATTCGACGGCGGCATCGGAACCCCGCCAGCTTGCCGGCCACAGCGGATCGACCGCCACCAGCCGCTCTACGGTTGCCAGCATGTCGCCGCCATCCGGCTGCGCCTCGCGCTGCACGACACCCAGCCAGAACCATGCCTCCGCATCGCCGGGATCGATCTCGGTCGCCCGGGTCAAGCGCTGCAGCTGCAGTTCCATGTCGTCTTCGTGCAGCATGGCGGAGACCTTGAGAGCGTCCACCGACCGCGGGTCGAGTTCGAGCGCGGCCTCTGCCTGCTCGAGCGCAAGCGCCTGCCGCGCTTCCAGTTCCGCGCGATCCACTGTGGGATAAAGGTAGTTCGCCTTGGCCAGCCCGGCCAGGCCATTGGCAAAGCGCGGATTGCGCGCATTGACCTGCTCGAGAATCTCCAGCGCGGCCTCGCGCTGTTCGAACCCGCGCCCGCGCAGCAGGCCCATGGCGGTGAGATACAAGGCATAGTCGCCGCTGGACACCGAGCGATCCTCGACTCCGGCGGTGAGCGGCCGCCCGAGCGCCTCGAGCACTTCACGCGCTGCCCTGAGAGGCAGGAACTCCGCGTCATTCGGCGCCGCCTGCAGCTGGTTCGACCAGGCCACGTCGCCGCTCTCTACCTCGATCAGGCGGGCATCGAGTGCCACGTTTTCAGCCGAATTCGACAATTCGCCTTGCCAGACGAGGTCGGCACCAAGGGCACGGCCGATCTGTTCGGGCGTCTGGCCTTGTTCGGCAAGCTGGCGGGCGCTGTCGCCAGCGGTCACCTCGAGGTTGACGCTTTGCCCCAGCTGCGAACGGATTTCGCCCTGCATGCCATTGGCATACAGCGGGTCGACCCCTTCGCTCGCTTCCAGCGGCAGCATCACGATGGCCAGCGGCTGGGTATTCGTCCGGCCGGACCACCACCAGGCTAAGGTTGCAGCCAGCACGGCAAGGCATATGGCCGCCAAGATCACCACCCGGCGCGGCGAGGCTGCAGGCTCGGCCGGCGCTGCTGCGCCCTCGCCATCCTGCGGCTCCTCCACGGCGCCGGGCGCCACCAGCACGCGATAGCCGACGCGCGGCACCGTCTCGATGGTCACGGCATCGCCGCCCGGGTCGCGCAAGGCCGTGCGCAAGAGCGACAGCACCCGGTTGACGGAGGCATCGCCCACGATGCGGCCATCCCAGCAGCAATCGATCAGGTCGTCGCGCGACAGGATCCGGCCCTCGGCGCGCACCAGCGCCACCAGCACCTGCATCAGCTTGGGCTCGACCAGCCGCTCCTCGCCGTCCTTCGGCAGGCGGCGCAGCGATGGTTCCACGCGGATGCCGCCCAGCATGAACGGCGCCTCGCGCGCCAGGTCGATCCTGGGCACCAGCATGTCGCCGGCGTTCTCAACGTTCACCTTCGCCCCCGCGTTTTGATGGTCGCTCACCCGGGAGGATTGCCATTAGCATGAGCGGAGCAGCTTTTGCGCAATTTTCGACCGAAAATGCGCTTCATAAGGAAATCATAAGCAAATGATCGGGCGCGCTTGGTAGCGCCATAAGCCGGAACGCCCGCATTTCTCCTCTCGTCCGATGGGGACGCAACACGACGCCGCACGGCGCCTCACTTCAGGAGAACTGCCATGATCAAGACTTTCGCTTTCGCCGCCGCCGCCACCGCGGCCGCTCTCGTCGCCTCGCCCGCGCTGGCACAGGACAGCCACCACACGGCAGAGGTCGTCTATGCCGATCTCGACCTGACCAGCGATGCCGGGGTCGATCGGCTCGATGCGCGCATCCGCAGCGCGGTCAACCGGGTGTGCACCACCACCGCCACGCCCGACCGGATCGAGCAGCGCTGGGTCAACACCTGCCGCCGCGAAACCACCGCGCAGGTGAACCAGGCACGTGACGAGGCCGTGCGCATTGCCCGCAGCGGGGAGCGCCGCGCGCCCGAGCTGGCGCGCCTGCAGGTCGCCGCGCCCAGCCGCAACTGATCCAGACCGAACCCGTGCGGCGTTCCAAACCGCCGCGCGATTCTGGTGCCGGGCCCGACTGGTAAGAGGGAGGCCCGGCACCTTTCTGCGCGTTCGCGCGATAGCCAATCCACAACCGCTCATCGCGGACGACAACCATTTCCGGTTGGCCTGTGTGAACTGTGCACTCGCTAGGCCGTTATCAGTTGGCCAACATGGCAAGGGCCGAAAGAGAGATGACAGGCAGGCACCCCAACACCAAGCCAGCGGCATTTGCCCGCCCCCGGTGGCGCGAGCTGCGGCTGTCGCAGGTGTCGATGGTGGACGATGGCGGGATCGACACGCTCGATAATTCGCAGACCGCCAACGCCCAGCAGATCTGGCTGGAGCCGGAACTGTTCTCCAACGTGCTGGGCCGCACCGGCAACCGGCAACCTAATGATCGCGCGCGGCACGGTGATTGAGAACGCCAATGGCGGCAGCGGCAGCGATATCCTGGTCGGCAACGCGGCTAACAACGCGCTGACCGGCAATGCCGGGATGGACATCCTCGATGGCGAGGACGGTGACGACACGCTGACCGGCGGCGACGGCGAGAACGAGATCGACGGCGGGTGAGCTGCGCTATGTCCAGCAGAACAACTACACCATGCTGCACATGGACATCGACGGCGACGGCCACGTCGATTTCGCCATCCGCCTCGAAGGCCTGTACGACCCGGTAGACGCGGATTTCATCCTCTAGCGCGCTGGACGCTGCGCGGCGTTGCTGCCATGCGGGGTACATGTCCAGTCGCCGCTTGTTCGTTGCCATCCGCCCTCCCGAGTCGGTGGCAGAAGCCCTGCTCGACACCATGGAAGGCATTGCCGGTGCACGCTGGCAGGATGCGGACAACCTGCACATCACGCTGCGCTTCATCGGCGAGGTGGACCGGCACACTGCTTCCGATATCGAAAGCGCGCTGGAGAGCGTGGACTTTGCCCCCTTCCCCTTGCGCATTTCGGGCGTGGGGCAATTCGCGGGCAAGCATCGCCCCAATGCAATCTGGGCGCGGATAGAGCCTTCGCCCGCCCTGGACGAGCTGCAGATGCGCGTGGAAATGGCCTGCCGCCGCGCCGGGCTGGAGCCGGTTACGCGCAAGTTCGTGCCGCACATCACGCTGGCGCGGCTCAATTCCGGCAGCGGCCCGATCGACGCATGGTTGCAGGGGCACGGCACGCTGGCGCCTGTTCCGTGGAACGTCGATCATTTCGCGCTGTTCGAAAGCGACCTGACGCCCAATGGCGCGATCTATTCGGAACTGACCCGCTTTCCCACGATCGCGCGCTAGCTCGTTCAGGCTCTTGGCAGCTTGGAACGGTATCCCTATGGCACCCGTTTCATAAGTAACAACCTTCGGGCACAGCCCGGGTCGCCCTGACAACACTTCTGAGGAAGATACGCCGCAATGCGCAAATCCACCCTGCTTGCCACCACCATGATCGCCGCACTTGCCAGCGGCTGCACCACGATGAACGAGGGCGATATGACCGCCACCGCTGCCTTGCCAGACAGCGTAGAATACGATCCCGAGATTCCCGAAGCGACGAGCATCTTCGCGGAGCCTTCGCCGCTGTACATGCATGCGCCGCAATTCGACCAGATCGACGACGGCGACTGGCAGGGCATCATCGAGGAAGCCATTGCCATCCAGCTGGCCGAGATGGAGGCCATTGCCAACAACCCCAACCCGCCCACCTTCGACAACACGCTGGTGGAGATGGAGCGTTCGGGCCAGGTCTTTGCCCGTGCCTATGGCGCGTTCAGCCAGGTGGTATCGGCCAATATCAACGATACCATCGCCGCGACCGACGAGGCGCTGGCCCCGCAGATCGCCGCCATGAGCGATGCGATCTACATGAACCCGCAGCTGTTCGCCCGCGTGCAGGCGATCTATGACAACCGCGCCGCCATGAGCATGACGCCCGAAGACGCCATGCTGCTGGAAACCACCTACGCCCAGTTCGTGCACCGCGGCGCGCTGCTGGGTGACCAGGCCCAGGCCGAACTGCGCACGATCAACGAGCGGCTCAGCTCGCTCTCGGCGCAGATCTCGCAGCGCATCACCACCGGCCAGAACGAAGCCGCCATCGTGATCGACACGCGCGAGAAACTGTCGGGCCTGTCCGACGGGCAGATCGCCGCTGCCGCCGCGCTGGCGACCGAGCGCGGGCACGATGGCAAGTACATGCTGGGCGTCAGCAACACCTCCGGCGTGCCCATGCTGAGCCAGCTGGACAACCGCGACGTGCGCGAACGGTTGCTGATGGCCAGCCTGGGCCGCAACCAGACGGGCGACGCGGAAACGCTCAGCCTTATCCAGGAAGTGATCCGCCTGCGCAATCGCCGCGCGCAGCTGTTCGGCGAACCGAGCCACGCCGCCTGGCAGATGTACGACCGCATGGTGTCCGATCCGGATGCCGCCATCGGTTTCATGGAGGAAATGGTCCCCGCCCTGCGCGCCACGCAGGAACGCGAGGCAGCCGTGCTGCAGGCCCGCATCGAGGCCGACGGGCATGACTTCACCCTCGCCCCGTGGGACTGGCAGTACTACGCCGAGAAGGTGCGGCAGGAGCGCTACGCCCTCGATAACGAGGAGATCAAGCAGTACTTCGTGGTCGACCGCGTGCTGGAAGACGGTGTGTTCTACATGGCCGAGCAACTCTATGGCCTGACCTTCGAGAAGCGCGACGACATCCCCACCTACCACCCCGACGTGAGCGTCTATAACGTCTATCACGACGGGGAGCCGATCGCGCTGTTCTACTTCGATCCGTTCAGCCGCGATTCCAAGCGCGGCGGTGCGTGGATGAGCAACTTCATCGAACAGAGCCATCTGCTGGGCATGCGCCCGGTGGTCACCAACACGCTGAACGTGGCGCCGCCGGCTCCGGGTGAACCCGCGCTGGCAACCTGGGACGACGTGGAAACCATGTTCCACGAATTCGGCCACGCGCTGCACGGCATCTTTGCCGACCAGCGTTACCCCTCGCTGTCGGGCACCAACACCGCGCGCGACTGGGTGGAATTCCCCAGCCAGTTCCACGAGAACTTCGCCGCCCTTCCGGAAGTGCTGCAGCGCTATGCCCGGCACCACGAAACCGGGGAGGTGATCCCCGACGAGCTGATCGAGGCGATCGACCGGGCGAGCAAGTTCAACCAGGGCCACAGCTTCGGTGAGGTAATCGCCGCCTCGCTGCTGGACATGGAATGGCACTCGCTCGACCCCAGCCAGACGGCCCCCGCCGACGTGATGGCCTTCGAGGCCGAGGCGCTGGAGCGGATCGGCCTGCGCAGCGACCTGGTGCCGCCGCGCTATCGCACGCCCTACTACCGCCACATCTTCGAACACGGTTATGACGCGGGCTATTACGCCTACACCTGGACGGAAATGCTGCACCACGATGCCTACAGCTATGTCGAGGCCAACGGCGGCATGACCCGCGAGATGGGCGACCACATCGTGGCGACCTTCCTCGGCCAGGGCCATTCGAAAACCTACGAACAGATGTTCCGCGATTTCACCGGTCGCGACCCACGGGTGGAGCCGCTGCTGGAAGCACGTGGCCTGGTTCCGGGTGACACCGAACCCGCCGGTGCCGAGGGCGTCCAATAATCAGGTGACCAGCGCGCGCTGTCCGGGTTCGCCCAGCCAGCGCGCCTGCACGCCCCAGACCTGTTCGATGATATCGAGCGACAGCGCCTCTTCCGGGGCGCTGTCTGCTTTCAGGCGTCCTGAATCGAGCACCAGCACGCGGTCGGCATGGTTCATGGCCAGCGCCAGGTCGTGCAATACCAGCACCACGCCGGTGCCATTGTCGGCCTCGGCGCGCAGCACTTTCAGCAAGCTGAGTTGGTGCGCCAGGTCCAGCGCGGCGAGCGGTTCGTCGGCGAGGACCCAGCGCGGCGTGCCCGCCAGTACGCGCGCCAGCAGCGCGCGCGCCTTTTCGCCGCCGGACAAGGTGGAGACCGGACGCTGGGCGAAGTCCGACAGCTGCGTTGCCGCGAGCGCGCGAGCGACGGCGAACTTGCCTTCGTCGCCATGCGGCAGCCGCCCCAGCGCGACGAGGCTGGCGACCGATACATCCCACGCCACTTCACCCGATTGCGGCAAGTAGCCGATGACTTGCGCTCGCCGACGCGGGTGGATCGTGCCGAGCGGCTGGTCGTCCAGCAGCACTGAGCCTGCAGCAGGCTCAAGCAGCCCCGCCAGTACCGAAAGCAGCGTGGACTTGCCCGCACCGTTGGGGCCGCAGATGACCGTGATCCGGCCGGGCTGGAGCGCGGCGGTCACGCCATCCAGTCGCTGGTCGATCACAAGGTCTTGCGCCTTCAGGGTCACGCCGCCCTCCGCATGCGCAGCAGCAGCATCAGGAAGAACGGCGCACCGATCAGGCTGAGGGCGATACCCAGGCGCAGTTCGGTCACCAGCGGCAGGATGCGGCACACCACGTCTGCCACCAGCACCAGCAGGGCGCCCGCCAGCACGCTTGGCACGATCAGGCTGGAAGGCCGCCGGTCGGTCAGCGGGCGCACCAGGTGCGGCACGATAAGGCCGACAAAACCGATGATGCCCGCCACCGCCACGCCGCTGCCCACGGTCAGGCCCGTGCCCAGCACCAGCAGCGCCATCAGCCACCCCGGCTGCACGCCCACGGAGCGCGCGGCACTCTCGCCCAGTGTCATCGCATCGAGATCGCGCCCCGCCAGCCGCAGCACGACCAGCCCGGCCAGCGTCAGCGGCGCGGCCAGCGCGACGTCGGCCCAGCTGCGATCGGTCAGCGCGCCCATCAGCCAGGTGACGATGCTGCTCATGGCAAAGGCATTGGGGGCAAGGCTGATGGCGAGGCTGGTTAGCGCGCCCGCAAGGCTGGCGATCATCATGCCCGCCAGCGTGAACAGCGCAATGCCGTTTGCAGGATTGGCCGTGCGTCCGGCGATCAGCGCCAGCAGCGCCATCGCCCCGCCCGCACCCAGCAGCGCGAACAGCGGCAGCAGCCAGGCACTCGCCACGCCGATGTAGAGCGCCACCACCGCGCCCAGCGCAGCCCCCGGAGCAATGCCGAACAGGCCGGGGTCTGCCAGCGGGTTGCGCAGGTATCCCTGCATCGCCGCGCCCGCTGCGCCAAGGCCAGCGCCCACCACTAGCGCCAGCACCGTTCGCGGCAGGCGCAATTCGGCAAGGATGAAGAGGGCGTTGGGCGTTACCTCGGGATCGACCCAGACCCGTCCCGCCAGCAGCGACAGCGGCACGGCAACCAGCAACAGCATCGCGAAGGTGAAGCTGGCGCGGTTCACGGCACCTGCCGCCTGATTTCGCCCAGCCGATCCAGCGCGCGCGGGATGGTAGGCCCGCCGCAATAGAGCAGTGCAGGATCGAGGTCGTAATGCTCGATGCCCGATGCCAGTTGCATGGCCGGGTGATCGAACATGCGTTCGTCCCCTGCGGTGATGACCACCCGTGGCGGATCAGCCAGCACGTTTTCCAGCGGCACATAGGCCCCCTGCCCCAGCCCGCGTGCGGCGGCATGGCTGGCAAAGCCGCTGTGTTCCAGCAGCGCGTGGGCCAGCGAGCCTTCGCCGGCCACAATCCCGCCCTGCTGCCAGAGAAGCGCGGTGACCGGCTCGCGCTCCCAGCGATGTGATTGCCAGCTGGCCTCGATCTCGCGCGACAGGCGTTCTGCCCGTGCGGGATTGCCAGTCGCCTCGCCCAGTGCCGCGATCTGGGCAAGGCTCTCCTCCAGCGTGCTCACCATGCCCAGGGTCTGCACCGCTATACCCGCCTGCTCCAGCGCACGGCGGGTGGCAGGCTGGATGAAGGGATCGGCCACGACCATGTCCGGCGCCAGCGCCAGCACTTCCTCCGCCGTGCCCCCGCTGGCGGGATAGTGCGCGGCCTTGTCTGCGGGCATCGAACTGGCGGCAGGATCGTGGCTGTAGTGCGAAATGGCCAGCAGCTGGCCCGGCGCGGCAATCGCGGCCAGGATCGCGTCGCCACAGGGGTTGAGGCTGACGATGCTCGGGTGATCGCGCACCTCGCGAGGCGCCTGGCCGGAGCAGGCGGCAAGGACCAGAGCAAGGGTGAGCACGAGCCTCACAGCGCCATCCGTGCGCCGAAGTACGCATCGGTGCCCGGCGTGCCATAGCCCGCGGCGGTCTGGTAATGCTCGTCCCACAGGTTCTCGACCCGTCCGAACAGTTGCACCCGCTCGCTCACGTCCCAGCTGGCGCGCAAGGTCAGCGTGGCATAGCCGTCCAGCCGCACCATGTTGAAGGCATCGTCGAAGCTGGATGAAACAACTCGCAGATCCGCGCCCAGCCGCACTCCCGCCGCTGCTTGCCAGTCACCTGTCAGCGTTGCGGCATGGCGTGGGCGGCGGGCAAGCGTCAGCCCGGTGTCGCGGTTCTCGGCATCGGTGAAGGTATAGACCGCGCCCAGCGTGACCGATTGCGCAGGCCGTGCCCACAGTTCCGCTTCCACACCGCGTGCGCGGGTGCGGGTGACGTTGTCGTAGGTGCCGAAGGGGCGATCGGTGCAAATGCCGGTCGTATCACCGAAGCAGCTCACATAGGCGATCTGATTGTCGGTATTGCGCTGGTACAGGGTTAGCGCGCCATGGAGCCGCCCATAAGCGCGTTGGCCATAGGCCACGCCCAGGTCGAAACTGGTGCTCTGTTCGGGCCGCAGCAGCAGGTTGCCATAGTCCGAATGCAGCTGGAACAGCGTGGGCGCCTTGAACCCCTCGCCAATACTCCCCCGCAGTCGCCAGCCGGGCGAAAACTCGTAACTGGCGTCGGCGCCAAAGCTCAGCTCGGTGCCGAAGTCGGCATGATTATCCACCCGCGCGCCGATATGGCCGGACAGCGCGTTGTATTCGATGCCCAGCTGCGCATAGGCGCCGGTGCTGCGGGTATCCTCGCCTGCATCGAAAAGGGTGCGATAGCTCGTCCACTCGTTCTCCGCCCCGAAATGCAGCAGCAGCGGGCCGAAGAAGCGCCACTCGCCGCGCAGGTTCACCCGGTCGGAGCGACCCTGGCCGGTGAAGGTTGCCGCGCCTTGTCCGTCGAGATTGTCCCGGTCGGTGTCGGCAAAGCTGTAGGCGGCAGAGAGGAACAGGCCGCCTGTATCGAGCACAGCGCCGGTAGACCCGGAGAGCTGGCGCGTGTCCTGCCGCTCGTCGGTATCGGCCAGCGTGAAGGCGGGCGCGGGAAAGCCGTCGATATCGAGCTCTCCTTCTGCGTATCGCGCGCGGGCGAAGACTTCAAAGCTGTCGCTGAAGTAGTAGCGCGCGTGGCCGTTCAGCGCCCATTGTTCGAACCCGTCGGCTTCGCTGCCCGCTTCGGCGGCGGAAATTCCGTCTGTCGAAAACCACGTGCCCGAGAACCCAAGGAAGCCGGTGTCAGGATCGCTCAACCCGCCAGAGACCATGGCGCTGGCGGTTTCGCGCGACCCATATTCGGCCATGCCGCGAAGCCCGCTTTGCGCGCGGGTGGAGGCAACCACCACACCGCCCACGGCGTCCGAGCCCCATATCGTGGAGTTGGAGCCGCGCAGGATCTCCAGCTTGGCCAGATCGAGCGCCAGCAGGGTGCCGAAATCGAACCCACCCGATGGCGCGGCGGGGTCGGCCATGCGCACGCCATCGACAATGGTCAGCACCTGCTCCGCCTCGCTGCCACGCAGGCGCAGGCCGGTGAAACTGCCGGTGCCGCCGTTGCGTGTCAGCGTAACGCCGGGCGCGCGCTCAAAGACACGGGTGAGGTCTGCGCCCTGCACCGCCTCGATCTCGGCCTCGCCCATCACGGTCACGGCTTGCCCGGTGTCTTCCACCTCGATCCGCGTGCCCGTGGCGGTGACGGTGATCGTCGTCTCGGGATCGGGACAAGGGCCATGCACGGTGGAAACAGGGTTTCCATCGTCATCGAAGACAGTCTCGATGCAGCCCTGCCCTCCAGACTGGGCCAGGGCCGCGCTCGAAAAAGATCCCAATAACAGTAACGAAAGCAGATATTTATACAAAAAACCTCCCATCAGAAGCGAACTTGTCGCCAATGACGGAGGGAGCGCCGCAACTGGCGCTCTCCCGCATGCGTCCGGTACACCCCGCCCGGCAGCAAAAGCGACCATCGCAGGCAGGTCTCCTGGCTCCCGGATCGTCGCGCCCTGCCCGCCTTCCCGCTTAACGCAGTGGCATGTGGACAGTTTGCTCCCCGGTCACAGTTGCGGGGGCAGCGGAGGTCTTGCACCTCCTTCCCTCTTAGGCTCGCTCTCACGAACAACCCGTGACGTCGCCGCCGCCATATGCCCCGCACTGCCGCGGCGCAAGCGCAGCGACGCATGGTTAACGGCTCGGTAAGCGCCGTCCCGCGGTGAGACGACCGCGCCAGCACGGATGATTGCGCAAGCTGTTCGCCCTAGACGGGATGCGTGGACCAGTCTGCCCGCCTTACCCCGCACCAGCTGCTTGCCCGGCGTCGCCGCGAACGCGCGTCGCGCCGCTGGATGCTGGTGCGCAAGCTGGGCGCGCTGGCCGCCGTGCTGGCGGTGCCTGCCATCGCGGCAGAAACCGCGTTCGAACCGGATATTCCGCAAGCGCCGGCGACTGCGGTAGAGCCGATGGGCTTCGAAACTCCGGGAGAGAGCTTTCCCGGCTCGGCCTTCTATTACCTGGAGGATACTCCGCAGGTGGCCGCGGCCTTCATGGCGGAAGACACCGCCGAGCCCGAGATCCAGTCCGCCACTTTCACCCAGCCGCAAGTCGGTCCGGCGGCAGCCGCCATGGTAGCGTTGGGAAGCGGTAGCGACATTGCCCGCGCGCAGGACTGCCTGACCACGGCGATCTATTACGAAGCCGCCAGCGAAAGCGAAGCCGGACAGCGCGCCGTGGCACAGGTGGTGCTGAACCGCGTGGCGCACAGCGCCTGGCCCGATACCGTGTGCGGCGTGGTCTACCAGGGGTCTGCGCGCAGCACCGGCTGCCAGTTCAGCTTCACTTGCGACGGATCGCTGGCGCGGCGCCCGTCACGCGGGGGTTGGGAACGCGCCGGTCGGATTGCCCGCGCCGCACTGGCGGGCACGGTCTACGAACCGGTCGGCCTTTCCACCCACTACCACACGCTGGCGGTGCATCCCTACTGGGCACCCAGCCTGACACGCACGGCGGTAATCGGCGCGCACGTATTCTATCGCTGGCCGGGCGCTGCGGGCGAGCGGGCAGCGTTCGCCTTCGATTACGACGGCGGCGAACCGGCGCCAGCGCGCGCGGCCACTGGCGCAGGGGCACCGGACCCGGTGGCGCTGGCCCGCGTCGAATCACTGGCCGAGGTTCCGGGGATCGAAGCGTCGGTTGCCCCCGCCCCGCAACCGACTGCCACGCCCACCACCGCGCCGGCCGCACCGGGCGCCTCGTCCGGGAACCGGCTGCCGTCCTCTGGCAGCGTGCGCAGCGAATATGCCAATGCCGGGCGCTGGATCGAACGGCCCTGAGGCCCGCACACCCCTTCCGCGCGCAACAGCGACAATATTTCGGAAACCATCTGTTCCAACCTTCGCTTAGCGGGCGCTGGCTATAGGTCCCTTCGTCGCGACACGCGGCCAAGAGACAACAGCCGGAAAGCCATCGCTCGCCATGCCCATTCGATTTGCCGCCTCCCTGCGTCGTTCCCGTTGCCGGTTGCCGCAGAGCCGTGTGCGCGCGATGCACTTCCGCCCGGCGAACGACAATCGTGGCAAGCATGTGGCCAGTTCGCACCTGCATGCAGCGCTGCGCCACTTTGCCGAACACGGCCTGGCAGCAGCAGACCATGCGCGCCAGCAAGCCGTGGCCGCCGCCGATGCGGGCGACCGGCAGAGCTTCGAATGGTGGCTGGAGATCTGCCGCGCGCTGGATAGGCGCATGGCCAATGCCATCGACGGAAGTGCCAGCGCCGGCGCCTAGGCGCCTTTCGCGACCCCGTTTCATCAAAGTGACCTGCCCCTGCCCCAAAAGGCGGGGAACCGTAGCCGTGTTGCGGCGTCTTTCATCTGTCGGTTAGGTAGCTTTCCGCGGGGCTTATTGCTATTGCGAAGTGTTTGCAAAAACAGGGGCATTTCGCGGTTGCAATAGGAATCTCATCGCCCTAGGGCGAGCCAATCGACTCCGGGTGGCGAGTCCCGCGTGGGCGCAGGGCAGTCACCATCGGCAAGCTGAGGCGCCCGAGTAAGGACTACAGGCTCTCCCATGGCACGCAAGAAGATCGCCCTTATCGGCGCCGGCATGATCGGCGGCACCCTGGCCCACCTCGCAGCGAAAAAGGAAATGGGCGATGTCGTCCTGTTCGACATTGCCGAAGGCATGCCGCAGGGCAAGGCACTGGACCTGTCGCAGTGCGGCCCGATCGAGGGTTTCGACGCGAAGATTACCGGCACCAACGACTATGCCGACATCGCCGGAGCCGACGTGGTGATCGTTACCGCCGGCGTGCCGCGCAAGCCGGGCATGAGCCGTGACGACCTGCTGGGCATCAACCTGAAGGTGATGAAGGCCGTCGGCGAAGGCATCAAGAACAACTGCCCCGACGCCTTCGTGATCTGCATCACCAACCCGCTGGACGCGATGGTCTGGGCGCTGCGCGAATTCTCCGGCCTGCCGCATAACAAGGTGGTCGGCATGGCGGGCGTGCTGGACAGCGCGCGCTTCGCGACCTTCCTGGCCTGGGAATTCGACACCTCGGTCAAGGATGTCAACGCCTTCGTGCTGGGCGGCCACGGCGATACCATGGTGCCCGTGCTTTCCTACTCCACCATCAACGGCATTCCGGTGGCCGACATGGCCAAGATCAAGGGCGTTTCGGAAAGCCGCCTCGACGAAATCGTGGACCGCACCCGCAAGGGCGGCGGGGAAATCGTCGGCCTGCTCGGCAACGGCTCGGCCTACTATGCCCCCGCCACCAGTGCGATTGCCATGGCCGAAGCCTATCTGGGCGACCAGAAGCGCGTGCTCCCCTGCGCCGCGCACCTGACCGGCCAGTACGGCGTCGACGGGCTTTACGTGGGCGTGCCCGCCGTGATCGGTGCCGACGGCATCGAAGGCGTGGTCGAGATCGACCTGTCGGACGAAGAGAAGAACAACCTGCAGGTCAGCATCGATGCGGTGAAAGAACTGCTCGAAGCCTGCAAGGGTCTGGATAGCTCGCTGGCCTAGGCAGCGGACCTCTCGCCTCCTGCGGCGCCCTCTCATCCTACACATCAAAGCGAGAACTTCATGAGCATCCTCGTAAACAAAGACACCAAGGTCATCACGCAAGGGATGACCGGCAACACCGGCACCTTCCACACGCAGCAGGCGCTGGATTACGGCACCAAGATGGTCGCG